>Ga0164243_10000006_pt1 | contig 735625 bp, 701 predicted proteins | sample OricompcompostOP_FD_108781 | JGI IMG/M metagenome (GOLD analysis project Ga0164243, IMG submission 108781) | Organic Plus compost microbial communities from Emeryville, California, USA - Original compost - Organic plus compost (OP) | ecosystem: Engineered > Solid waste > Mixed feedstock >... | reverse complement strand
TCCGCGCAGAGGGATCGAAGTTGCGCAGAAAAATACACCGAACGGGACACGTCGCGTGTCACTTATAAAAATTTAAATCGAGGCACCCGACGTGTCCCGGCCGATCCTCGGGTTCAACCCGAGGAGAAAATATCCGAGATCGCCAAGGGCGGAGTCCGTGCCGAAATCCCCATCCTCCTTGCACCTGCCGCAAATCCTTTCTATATCCGCAACAATTGCCTGGATTGCGGCCGATCCCGCGCCAGGCCCGATTATCGCTTTTGTGCAATTCATCGCACTGGCGGCTTTGAAGATACCGAGAGAGTTCCGTGAACACGCTGGATTTTGACAAGAGGCCGGAAGACACACGCGTTGTCGTTGCCATGTCGGGGGGAGTGGATTCCTCCGTCGTCGCAGGCCTGCTCAAACGCCAGGGTTATGACGTCATCGGCATCACGCTGCAGCTTTACGACCATGGCGCGGCCGTGCACCGTGCCGGCTCCTGCTGCGCCGGCCAGGACATCGACGATGCGCGCCGGGTTTCCGAAACGCTCGGCATCCCGCATTATGTCCTCGACTACGAAAAGCGGTTCCGCGAGACGGTGATCAATCCGTTTGCCGAAGCCTATGCGATGGGCGAGACGCCGGTCCCGTGTGTCGCCTGCAACCAGACGGTCAAGTTCGCCGATCTTCTCGCTACCGCCAGGGAACTCGGCGCCGATGCGCTGGCGACCGGTCACTATATCCGCTCGGCCGCCAATCCGACGCCGGACAATCCGGGCCGGCGTGCGCTGTTCCGCCCCGTCGACAGCGACCGCGACCAGAGCTGGTTCCTGTTCGCCACCACCCAGGAGCAGATCGACTACCTGCGCTTCCCGCTCGGCGGCATGTCGAAAGCCGAGGTGAGGGCGCTTGCCGAAGACATGGGCCTCGTCGTCGCCAAGAAGGCTGACAGCCAGGATATCTGTTTCGTGCCGCAGGGCCGGTATACGGATATCATCAACAAGCTGAAGCCGAATGCGGCTCTGGCCGGCGACATCGTGCATATGGACGGTCGCGTGCTCGGCCGCCATGACGGCATCGTGCATTACACGATCGGCCAGCGGAAGGGGCTTGGCGTCGCAACCGGCGAACCGCTCTACGTCATCTATCTCGACGCCCGCTCGCGCCGGGTGATCGTCGGGCCGAAGGACGCGCTCGACACGCATCGCGTCTATCTGCGCGACGTCAACTGGATCGGCGACGGTTCGCTCGAAACCGATGCGCGCGATGGCTTCGCCTGCTTTGCCAAGGTGCGTTCGACGCGCCCGCCGACGCCGGCGACCGTGCATTGCGACGAAAGCGGCGTCTATGTCGATCTGGCGATCGGCGAGGCGGGCGTGGCGCCTGGCCAGGCCTGCGTCCTCTATTCGGCGGAAGGTCCGGATGCGCGTGTCTATGGCGGCGGTTTCATCGACCGTTCGGAACGTGCCGCGGACGCGGAAGCATCGCTGAAGGCGCTGCTTTCGGCGCCGGTCGCGGCTTGACCGAAGCCTCTCCGGCGTCTTTCAAAATAGCCGCACGGTTTTGCCAAAACCGCGCTTGACACTTTGGTGACGGGCGACTTATAAGCCGCACGACCGAAGCGGACCGGGCTCTTCGCCCAGGCTTTCCGCAGTCCCCGTGGCGGGGTAGCTCAGTTGGTGAGAGCGCAGGATTCATAACCCTGAGGTCGGCGGTTCAATTCCGCCCCCCGCTACCATTCGTCCACCGAAATCAATCTCAGCAGCCGCATCGGGATCGAGTCCCCGGCGCACGATTGCTCTAGAGTTCATCCGATAGCCACGATATAAGGATTCGAGTTTCCCGCCCGAACCGTTCCCTGCGCCGAACCGGCGCATCAGAGGCCTTGGCATTTGAAGATCCTGCTTTACCGCATATTGCTGCTGGCAGCACTGATTGTGGTTTGGTGGATGATATCCAACATCGTCGAGCGCCAGCTTGTGCCGTCCCCGCTTGCTACCCTCGAGGCCGCCGAGCGCCTGATCGCCGAGGGGCGGCTGTCCGTCGCCTTGTTCGACAGCCTATCGATCTACCTCGCGGGATATTGTCTTGCCATCCTGATCGGCGTACCGGTCGGTCTGCTGATGGGAACCGTGCGCCCTTTCGGCAAGACGCTGGAAGTCTTCGTTTATGCCCTTTCGGCCACGCCCCGCGTCGCCTTCGTTCCGCTCATCATCGTTTTTCTGGGGCTCGGCGCGCAGGCGAAGATCTTCATCATCTTTCTGGGGGCGGTCATGCCCATCCTCGTCAACGCCTATGCCGGCGCTCTCAATTCGGACGAGGAACTGATCGAGATGGCCCGTTCCGTGGGTGCCCGGAAGTCACGGATATTCCTGCAGATCGTGCTGCCCGGCGCCGTGCCGTTCGTGATCGCCGGTCTGCGCGTCGGCGCGACCATCGGATTGATCAACACGGTGGTTGCCGAGCTTTACACCGCCGTTCGAGGCCTTGGCGGACTGTTGGCGATCTATGGTAATACATTCCGGATGGCAGAATATTTCGTCATCGTCTTCACGCTGGCCCTGATCGGCGTTCTCGTGACGGCGGCCTTGCGCTATCTGGAGATTCGCCTCGGCCGGTGGCGCCGCAGCGAGACCGGACTTTGATATCGATATGAAAGGGAGGATGGGAGATGAAGATCAAACTGCTGACCGGCGCGGTCGCCGCGCTGATGCTGTCGGTGACAGGAGCCATGGCGGAACCGTTCCGGCTCATCGTCACGGACCTCGAAACGCCGCTGGTGCCCAATTCGGTGATGGATCTCGCCCTCCAGGAGGGTTATTTCGCCCGTGAAGGCGTCGATGTGGAGCTTGTCCGCGTCCAGCAGACGCCGTCCGCTCTCGCGGCCATTCAGGCCGGCGAGGGCGATATGGCCAACATCGGCACCGACGCGCTGCTGCTTCTCGTTGCCGGCGGCGCCAGCGACCTCAGGGCCGTGGTTTCGCCGAACAAGTCGTTGCCCTATCTGATCGCCGCCAAGGAGAGCGTCGCGGCATCTGCCGATCTTGCCGGCAAGAGCTTCGGGATCGGTCGGCCCGGCAGTCTCGACCATTCTCTCAGCGTCCGCGTGCTGCAGAAACAGGGCGTCGATGCAGGCCGTGTCGATTTCGTTTCGCTGGGCCAGCCCAACCAGCGCGCCCAGGCGCTGGCCGCCGGGCAGATCGATGCGACGACCATGTCGATCGGCACATGGGCGGCCATGCCTGACAGGTCCGGCCTGCATGTCCTGGTATCCCAGGACGACTACTATGCCGCCGCGCCCGTCGTCAGCAAGGTCAATATCGTGACGACCAAGGTGCTCAAGGAGCGCCGCGACGACGTCAGGAAAGTGGTTGCGGCCCTGATCAAGGCCTCGCGCGATTTTGCCGCCGATCCGGCCACCTGGACGACGGCCATGGCCAAGGCCCGCCCGGATATCGATGCGGAAACGCTGGATGTGCTCGGCAAGAGCTTTGCTAAGAGCTGGAGCGTCAACGGTGGCCTTAGCAAGGATGAGCTCGATTACACCGTGGACTCGCTCTACGGGGGCGAGGACTTCGCCAAGCTGAGGCGTGTCGAGCTGCCTGAATGGGTGGATTTTTCCGTCATCGACGAAGTGCTCACAGGCTTTGGCGCCGACAAGACGATGGACGCCGTTTCGCGATGACCGACGACACTGCTGTCGTCGATGCCGGGCCGCAATCCGCGCCACGCATTGCGCTGCGTGGAATTTCGAAGGGGTTCGCGGCCGGCCGCGGCGACGAGCGCGTGCTGGCGCTGAAAGAGATCGATCTTGAAATAGCCGACGGTACGTTCGTTGCGATCGTCGGTCCTTCCGGCTGTGGCAAGACCACGTTGTTGCGCATGATCGACGGGCTGGTTCAGCCGGACGCAGGATCGGTGCTGGTTTCCGGGCGCTCTCCTCGTCCAGGACCGGAGATGGGCTTCGTGTTCCAGTCCTTCCGGCTGATCCCCTGGATGACGGTTCGCGGAAACGTCGAATTCGCTCTGGCGGAGGCCATTCCCGATCGTGCGAAACGGCGCAGCCGCGCCGACCGGTATATCGAGAGCGTCGGCCTCAGCCGGTTCGCCGATGCCTATCCCGGCCAGCTCTCCGGCGGCATGAAGCAGCGCGTCGCGCTCGCCCGTGCGCTTGCCTGCGAACCGAGCATCCTCCTGCTGGACGAACCCTTCGCAAGCCTCGATGCCCAGACGCGGGAACTCATGCAGGTCGAGCTGATGCGTTTGTGGGCCGAGCGCCGCTCGGTTGCGGTCTTCGTGACCCATAGCGTCGATGAAGCGATTTTTCTGGCCGACCAGATCGTGCTGATGGGGCCGCGGCCGGGCCGCGTGCTCGAAGTGATCGACGTCGGACTGAAACGCCCCCGCTGGGACTACGATGTCAGGGCCGAGCCTCGTTTCGTCGAATTGCGGCAATATCTCTGGAACCGGATACGCTCGCTGGTGCTCTCCGATCCGAAGTCCGATTTTTACGGCCGCGACCAGCTGGCGGGTGTGAAGGCCGATCATCACCCACGGCAGGAATGAATATCGCGTCGGGCCTTGCAGGTCGAGGAAACGGATCCCGCAGCGCTCCCTTCAAAAGGGCTGCTGCGGGTTCCATCCGTTTGAAAGCCGGTCTTCTTACTTGCCGACCTGCGCGATGAGGGCGTCGAACTTCTCGCGGGCCTTCGGCGGAACCTTGGCCTGCTTGATCGCGTCGAGATTGGAAGGATTGTCGCCGACGACGATCAGCCCGACCATGCCCATGCCGAGATGCGGCAGGCACTTGTAGCCATAGGCGCCTTCGGTCGCGAAGGTGACGCTGAACTGCTCGCTCAGCTTGCCCTTGAAGGCTTCCGCGCCGACGGGCGACATGCCATTGATGACTTCGGCATTATGGCCCTTGTCGGCGGGAACGAAGGTCACGGTGTCGCCGGCGGCGACATGCAGAAAGGCCGGTTCGAAAACCATGGCCGAACCATCGGAGCCTTTATTCAACATCTTGACCTGGAATTCCGCTGCGGCGAGCGGCATGGAGGAAAAGGCAGTGAATCCAATCACTGCGAGAACGCCAACAAATTTCAACCTGATTTACTCCCTGAACGTGGACGGAAAGGCGACGCCGGCAGGCGGCGTAACCGCTCCTTGAAACGGCCTACCAACCCGGACGCTGCAAGGCAACATTTGATGTTTGTCATTTTCGAGAACGGAGCATCTTCGTCACCAATGCGCTTTCTCCGCCACGGTTTTTCGCAAATCCGCCAGCGGGTCGCAGGTTGGATGCCGTTGAAATATCGGCCGGCCGGTTATTTCTGCCCGGCACGCCTGACCTTAGAAACGCTCCATGGTAAGGAAGGAGTGCCGGTGCTTCGTGGCCGGCGATGTGGGGATTGAAATGAGCCTTCTCAAAGATCTGACCGTCGGTACCCTCGTGTCGCGACTCGTCGCAATGCTGTTTTTCAGTGCCGTGCTCGGTATCGTCATGGCCCTGCTGGCAAAGCTTATGGGCGACCGACGCCCGCAGTTCGCCGGCCGCCTCACGATCAATCCCTTCAGCCATGTGGCCGTGCCGGGCATGCTTGTCGCGGCCGTCTTCGGCATGGGCTGGATAAGGACGATGCGCTTCGACGTGACGGAAAATCGCTGGGGAGTTGCGGGCGTCCTGCTCGTGGCCGTGGCGGGCCTCCTGCTCACCGCTCTGACGATTCCGCTGGTGGATCCGCTTCGAAACCTTGCGGTTGCCACACTGCCGCCCACTGGCGGCTATGCCGTGGTCTACACGCTCATCCAGTATCAGCAGGTCGCCCTGGCCTCCTGCCTGCTCAACCTTCTGCCGATTCCCGGCCTGGCCTGCGGGGTCATATGGCCGGCGGTCTGGCCGGGGCGGGAAAAGCGCATCAACCGCTATGAGGCGATTGCGCTTGGCGTATTGGCCGCGGCCATCGTCTCGGGGATATTGGGCAATCCCGCGCCGGCGCTCCTGCCGTATTTTTCCGCCTTGGCCTGAAGCCTGCGCAGCCGCCTCTGCTGGTCATATGCGCAGGCGGCGGCTTTTATTCGCCGGGACGGCCCTGATAGCCGTGTTTTTCGAGCAGGCGGGAGATGGTTCCGTCGGCGACGAGGGCGTCGATCGCCTGGTCCACCTGATTGCGCAGAAAGCTGTTGCGCGACGAAACCAGCGCTCCGACCCTTGTCTCGGATGAGGGGATGGGCGAATTGCCGATCACCCGCAGGGCTTTGGCCTCCGGGCGCTGATTCTGAATACGCACCAGGGCGGGCTGCCAGAGGATCATGCCCGCAATCGTGCCGTCGAGAAGGCGGGTCGTCATCAGATCGAAATCGGCATAGGGCAGGCGTATCCATCTGTCAGGCTTCGGCTGCTGCTGTGCCCAAGTGATGTAGTTCATCTCCCCCATGCTGGCCATCGCGGTGCCGAGCCGCTGCGATTTCGGAATATCGCTCAGGCTCTGCCAGTCCGGATTGGTCACGGCCAGGACGAAGGGAATCGTGGCGTAGGGACGTGTCAGCGAGAAAGCTTCCGAGACCGGGGAATTGGGGGAAACGGATACACCCATGAACAGGTCGCAACTGTTGTTCATGGCCAATGTGACTTCGTCGAGGAGGCCGTCGCCATTCAGCGGAAAGCCTCCGAAACCTTCGATGATCTCCACTTTGAGGAAAAGCGCATCACCGATGGCGCGGGCGACGTCTTCATCGAAGGCGCGGCCGATACTCGTCTTGTCGAAACAGACCTGGATCGTGTCGCCGGACAGGCGGCTGGTATTGTCCAGCTCCTCCAGCGGGACGCTTGCCGTCTGAGCACAGGCACCCAGCGACGACAGGAGAAGGAAGACTGCGGAAAGGAACTGGCGCATTGCTTCTTACCAAAAGGAGAAAGGGGCCTGGGGCCCCTTTCCGATGTTTCCATTTTAAGCTCAGCTTGCCACCTTGGGCAGCTTGAACACGAAGATCGAGTTACCGGAGCCGGTTGGCAGCGGGATTTCCGGGAAAGCCGAGGAAATCGAGCTTGCGGAGTTGCTGTAGCCCGTCGGAACGACCAGATACTGCTCGCCGTCGATCTCGTAGGTGGACGGATAACCGCCGATCGGAGCGTTCAGACGCTGCGACCAAAGGACCTTGCCGGTCTCCTGGTCCCAGGCCTTGATGTCACGGGCAGCATCGCCGCCGAAGACCAGACCGCCGGCCGTGGTCAGGAGAGAGCTGGTCGGAGCCGGCCGCGAACGATAGTCCCACTTGGTGGTGCCGGCGGTGGGGCTGACGGCAATCGCCTCGACGAGGCCTGCCTGGGTCTGGCCTTCTGGAAGCACGCGGGGGCCGAACTTCAGGGCACCGACGGCGTTGCCGGCGGTGAATTCGGTCTGGGTCGGCGCCGTCGTGTTGCAGGCTTCCGTCAGCGGCACGTAATAGGCCTTGGTAAGCGGGCTGTAAGCGCCGGCCTGCCACAGTTTGCCGCCGGAGACGGTCGGGCAGGTGAGGTGCTCTTCGCCGACGGCCTTGGAAACCAGGTCGTCGTTGATGTGGACCGTGCCGTCCTTGTCGATCGCCTTCACGACGTTCTGGTAAACGGTGTCCTTGTGCCACAGATACTTGCCGGTCTCGCGGTCGAGGCCGAAGGCGATGCCGTTCTTGCCGGGAACGGTCACGACCAATTTCTTGACCTGGCCATCGACTTCCTGATCGACCAGCATGCGTTCAAACGGGCTGTCGAGGTCCCAGTTGTCGCGCGGCAGGTGCTGGTAGTACCACTTCAGCTTGCCGGTATTGATATCGATGGCGAGGGTCGAATTGGTGTAGAGCACCGAGCCGTCACCGGAACCGCGAATGAGCTCCGAATACGGGCCGGGCATGCCGATGCCCCAGAACGTCGTATGGGTCTGCGGGTCGTAGGCACCGGTCGTCCACGGCGTACCGCCCCAGCGGTTTTCCGGAGGAACGTCGCCCCAGCTTGCCTGCTGCTTCGGGTTGTCCGGATCGTTGATCGTATTGAAGCGCCACAGCTCCTCGCCCGTCTTGAAATCATGGGCCATGATGTAGCAGCCGCCGGCCGTACCGGCGATCGAGCAGCCGGAAATCGCGGTGATGATCTTGTTGTCGGCGATGACCGGGCCGACCGTGTAGCTGTAGCCCTTGTTGTAGTCGAGAACCTGCTTTTCCCAGACGACCTTGCCGTCGGCCGCGTTGAGCACGACGATCTTGGCATCGGCCGTCGTCAGGACGACCTTGTCCTGATAGAGCGCGATGGAAGCCTTCTGGCGGCGGGCCTGGTTGATCTGGTAGCTCCAGCTGTCCGGCAGCTTGGCGAGCTCGTGACGATAGGTCCAGATGCGGTCGCCGGTCTTGGCGTCGAGCGCCTCGACGATGTTGTTGTTCGTCTGCAGGAACATGATGCCGTCATGGACGAGCGGCGCAGTTTCCTGGATGCCGGCTTCGGCCATCGGCCATGCCCAGGCGAGCTGCAGCTTGCCGACCGTCTTCTTGTTGACGAGGTCGAGCTTGCTGAAACCCTGGTTGTTGTAACCGCCACGGAACGACAGCCAGTCCTTGGCCGGCGGATTGGCGAGCATTTCATCGGTGACGGGCGAGTACTTACGCGCGGCATCCTGGGCGAAGGTCGGGCTGGAAATGGCAGCAAGGATAGTCGTTGCCACGAGAAGCGGCTTCATTGAAAACTTCACGGATTCCTCCATCGGTGACGTTTAGGAGCGTCGGTAGGGATTATTGCATTTTTGCCTGGGGAAGCTGTTTGCCCCAGGTAAAGGCTTGCGGAACTGTGGATTTGACGGCCGCCGGCGCGGGGGCCGCGCCGCCGGGCAATTGCTTGCCCCAGGTAAATGCCTGAGGCACGGCTGCCGCCGGTTCCGGCGCCGCTGCAGCCGAAGCGACTGCCGTTGCGCCGGCGGACGTCTGCTCGGACAGCGAAATCTTGTAAAGATCGTCGCCTTTGACGAGAGGCGCGCTGCCGGGCTCTGCTCCGTTGAAGCTCATGATGTATGCAATAATATCGAGATAGGTGTTTTCCCCGAGGGTGCCTGGGGCATCCGGGGGCATGGCGACCGAGATGAAATCGTAAAGTCCCCCGGCCGTGGCCCAATTCTGCATGACATCGGGTCCTACCAGAGCCGGAGCTTCCGGTCCTTCCAGTTTATAACCGTGACATCGCGCGCAATTGGAATCGAAAGCAGTATGACCGGCGGTGGCCTGGTCGGCCGTAAATCCGTCAGCCCATGCGTTCCCCGTCACAGAACCAACTGCGGCGAGGCTAAAAAATGAGGCAAAAAGAAGCCTTTGCAACCTTGAAGGCACGTAATCCTCCCATTGAACATCAGCCGCACCATCAGCGTGCTGGCGGTCAATTCCGTCGTGCCTGGTGCGTCATCGCGTCGTGCTGAAAAAGCCCGTCCGCCTTCTAAGGGCTAGCTCGATTAGCTAATTAAGTCCATACATAATACGCAAGAATCCTACTTTGTCAGATTCCTTGATTTTTTGGATTGCGCTCTGCACTGCCCTGTAGAGCGTCTGATCCCCTTTCCAGAGCCCGAGCGCCATGCGAAATCGTTCGAATCGCTCCGGCGCCAGCCAGAAAATCTTGTAGCCACGGGACGTATCGACCGATGTCGCGGCGAAGCGCTCGACGATCGCGCCGGCCACCGTGCCGTCATCGAGAATCGCCTGCAGTTCGTCCGGTGAGCGAATCAGCCGTGGCCTGACGCCGCGTTCCCTCAGCCACGAGGAGAGGCTCAGACGGTCGAGGCCGGAGGTGCCGGGCCAGACGGCCCAGGTACTTCCCTGAACCGGCTGAGCCCCGTCATGGGAAATGCCAACCCATCCGGTCTCGACATCGGTCGGGATAGTCTGGAGGAAGTTTCTTGTCTGGGTTGTGTCGGCCACGCCTCCGGCGATGATGTTGCATTGACCTCGGGTGAGGCGCCAGTTGCGCGGATTGAAATCCTTGCCCATGGAGGCCATCACGTTCACCGTCACCCGGATGCCGATCTCCTCCGCCGCCTTGCGGACGAGTTCGACATCGAAACCGGGTCTGCCCGGGTCGTTCTGGGCGAGCGGCGGAAAGTTTTCCGGAACGCAGAGCTTCAGGACGCCGGCCTCGCGCACCTCGGCCAGCGAGTTGTCCGGCGGCAGGAAGCTGAGGCCGAACAGCAGTATTCCGACGAGCACGATGTTGAACGCCGCCTGCAGCCATCGATTGCGAGGTCCACCGATCATGTCCGGCTGAAGTCCACCAGTGCGATCACGAAGAAGGCGACGCCCATCGAGAGGATCACCGCCGGCCCGGCCAGGGGATGGAACTGGTGGAAGTCGATCAGGATACCGCGCAGGGCATCAACGGCATAGGTGATTGGATTGACCCGCACCAGAAAGACCAGCCATTCGGGATAGCTGGTTGCCGCCTGGGTCCGGGTGAGCGACGGATCGAGCGGAAAGACCGACGACGAGGTGAAGTAGAGCGGCAGGATCAGCGTGTTCGAGAAGACGCCGAAGCCTTCGAAACTGCGCACCCGCGCAGCCAGAAGGATGCCGAACGACGTCAGCCCGAAGGAGAGCAGGAACATCAGCCCGATTGCCGCCGCCATCTGGCCGAGGCCGAGGGTCACGTCGGCAAACCTTGCCAGGAGCAGGACCAGCCCGCCATGGACCGTGGCGACCGTGGCGCCGCCGAGGACCTTGCCCAGCAGGATCATCGGGCGCGGCATGGGGGAGACCAGCACTTCGCGCAGGAACCCGAATTCCCGGTCCCAGATCACCGACACGGCGAACTGGATCGACGTGTACATGATGTTGAGGACGATGACGGCGGGAAACAGGAACTGCAGATAGGTGTAGGGAATGACATAGCTCACCTGCCCGTAGACCTCCCCCCGGAAATAGGGGTTGAGGCCTACGCCCAGAATGAGCAGCCAGATCAGGGGACGGCTGACGCCGCCGATCAGCTGGCCGCGGTCGCGCGTCGCGCGCATGATCTCGCGCAGCCACACGCCGTAAATTCCTCTCAAGGTGACGGCCAGCTCACTCATCGCCGTCCTCCCCGCCGTCCGTCAGCCAATTGCGCCTCCCGCTCCCCGTCCGCCCGATCGCGCAGGTCGCGTCCGGTCAGCGACAGGAACACGCTCTCAAGCGTCGGCTCGCGATAATGGATCTCCGTCAGCCTGCCCTTGAACGGGCCTGCCTGGAATTCTCCGGCATCGACGACATCGGTCGGCACGACGATGCTTCTCGCCCCAAGCGGCCGGGCATCGGGGTAATGAGCCAGTATCTCCTGCCGCGTCGCGCCATTGACGGCGTCGGCCTGCAGCCAGCGGCGGCCATGCTCATGCTTCAGGGCTTCGGGCGTGCCTTGGGCGATGATCCTGCCGTGGTCGATGATGCAGATCGTATCGGCGCTTTCCACTTCCTCGATGTAGTGGGTGGTGGTCAGGACGGTCAGCGACCGCTCGGCCCGGAGGCGGTCGAGATATTGCCAGATCTGCTGGCGTGTCTGGGCGTCGAGGCCGACCGTCGGTTCGTCGAGGAACAGGATCTTCGGATCGTGCATGAGGGCGCGGGCGATCTCGAGCCGCCGGCGCATGCCGCCCGAGAAGGTGCGGACGATCTCGTCCTGCCATTCTTCGAGCGCGACCAGATCGAGCACTTCTCCAATCCGAAGCCGGCGCTGGCGCGACGGAAGGCCGTGCACCAATCCGTGGAATTCGAGATTCTCGTAGGCCGTCAGGCGGTCGTCAAGGCTCGAATTCTGGAAGACCACACCGATGGAGCGACGGGCGCGGCGCGGCTGACGCACCACGTCCTGTCCGGCGACCAGAGCGCTTCCCCCCTGGGGAAGGCGCAAGGTGCACAAGATGTTGATGAGTGTCGTTTTCCCCGCCCCGTTCGGACCGAGAAGGGCGAAGCTGCTGCCTTCGTCGATATCGAGGCTGACGCCGTCCAGCGCCGCTTTTCCCCCATAGGTGGCGCGGAGATCCCTAACGCTTATGACGTGTGTCATTATCGATCAGAACTTGAGCGATAGATCATGATGTGAACTCGACAAGGCAGGCCCTCGGTCTTGCATATTGCTCTCAAGGACTAGGCCATACGCTGTCAAGCTTCAAGAATGGAAATGGCGCTTGGTGTCAATCATATTGAAACGGCCCGTCGAAAGGGCTCATTGACAGGGGCGCACCACTTCCACGGCAGCGGGCCGCCAGCCACTCCTCGTCGTGACCGGTTTTCTCTTTTCCGGAGGGACCGATTGACAGCCGAATCCGCATCCAATTAAATCTAAAAAATTGATTTAATGGAGATCGAGCATGGCCGCGCGAATTCTGCTCAAGGGCGGAACTGTCTACAAAGGTTTCGGAAACGATGTGATCAGGGAAGGCTTCGTCGAGATCGTCGACGGCAGGATCGGCGCCGTCGGCGCAGCCGGCGACCTTACATCGGTCTTCGACGGCGAGGTGATCGACACGACCGGCAAGACGGTGGTGCCGGGCGTCATCGACACACATATGCACGTCTTCCATGAGCCGCAGATGCTGCGCCTTTCGGAAGGTGCCGCCGCCTTGTGGGGCGCCAACTATGCGCAGTCGGCGCTGCGGGCCGGCGTGACGACCATGCGCGATCTCGGCGCTCAGAGCGGTGCCGTTTTCGGCCTCAAGAAGGCGCTCAACGAGGGGTATGTGGTCGGCCCTCGCTATCTCGTGTCGGGCCGGGCGATCTGCATGACCGGTGGCCATGGCTGGGCCAATCTTTCCGCCGAGGCGGATGGCGAGGACGGCGTGCGCCTGCTTGCCCGCCAGCAGATCAAGCTCGGCGCCGACGTCATCAAGGTCATGGCGAGTGGCGGCGCCGGGACGCCGGGCGAACTGCCGACCCAGGCGCAGTTCAGCATGCAGGAGATCCGCGCCGCGGTCGAAGTGGCCCATGACGCCGGCAAGCCGGTGGCCGCCCATGCGCTCGCGACCGAAGGCATCATCCGTGCCGTCGAGGCCGGCGTCGATACGATCGAGCACGGCGTCTTCCTGGACGATCGGGCGATCGAGCTGATGCTGAAGAAGAACGTGGCGCTCTGCCCGACCATTTCGGTCTATCCGCGCATCATCAACCGCGGCCCGGCCGGCGGCGAGGCGCCCTTCGTGGTGGAGAAATCGAAGCCGCTTCTGGCGCCGCATTTCGAGAGCCTGCGCAAGGCCGTCGCAGCCGGCGTGCGCATTGTCTTCGGCACGGATGCCACCACGCTTTACAACCCCGTCGGCGATTTCTCCGACGAGATGGACCTGATGGTGAAGGCCGGCATGAGCCCGGTCGAGGTGATCCGTTCGGCCACCAGCACGGCGGCGGAGATCTGCGGCGTATCGAACATCGTCGGCACGCTGGAAACCGGCAAGCTGGCCGATGTGCTGGTCGTCGAGGGGGATGCCACGAAGGATATCGCGGCGCTCAGCGCCACGGGCATGGTCTTCAAGGACGGCACGCTCGTTTATCGCAAGGGCGAGGGCTATCGCAATGCCATGCTGACCGCGACACCGATCCTGAAGGCGGATCACGCCCTCTGAGATTTCTGACGATCACGCCGGCGAAAACTCCGGCGTGATCGTCACCGAAAGCGCCAGTATTTCGCCGGGCGGGATATGTGCCATGCCCGGCTTTTCCATGATGTCGCCGGCAAAACCTGTCGGATCCGCATGGCCGAGCAGCGGTTCGATGCAGAGGAAATCGCCGCCGGGCCGCGACCAGAGGATGATGCCGTTCATGTCCGGGAAGCCGATCCGGATCGCAGTCCTGCCGTCCTCGGTGTGGAAACGCAGGCTGCGGCTCTTCAGCGAAAGGAACGCCAGGCCGCCGCGTTCGAACAGTGCCTCGCCGAGCCTGAGTGAGCTGCCTTCCAGCGGCAGTTCGAACCGGTCGGAGCCGATCAGCCGGTCGACCGGCCGCGTGTAGAGGATCGGTCCGGTCTCGTCGAAGGTGATCAGATGCCGATCCTTCGAGACACCGGGTGCGAGCGGCCAGCGGAAACCGGGATGCAGGCCGAGGCTTGCGGGCAGGGGGACATCGCTTTCGTTGCGGATTTCGGCGGTGATCGAAAGCGTATCGCTGGAAAGCCGATAGATCAGGCGCAGCGCGAAATCATAGGGGTAATGGCGGTGCGACTCCGGGCTCGCCCGGAGTTCGAGGATGCAAAGCTCCGCGGCCTGCCCGATTATGGAAAACCGGCTCGTCAGCGCGAATCCGTGCATGGGCATCGGGAATTCGAGGCCGCCGACGCGTATGACGTCGCCGTTCACGCGCCCGATCACCGGAAACAGGACGGGGCAGGTGCCGCCCCAGAAGGTGAGGTCCGGCGTCCAGATAAGGTCCGCATCATTGAAGGCAAGCGCCTGGAGCTCGGCTCCGAGAGGGGAGATATGCGCCGTCAATGCGCCGTTCCGCAGCTCGATCATTCATCCTGTCTCCCGTGATTCCGAGATTCCTGTGCGGCCGTCATCTTAACGCTTGTCATAAGGGATAAGCTCGATTAAATCCAGATAGTAGATTAAATACCTCGAGATGCCGGAATCTTGCGCCGGCGAGCATGTCCGGAGTGCCGATGTCGATTGAAGCTTTCATGGCGGAGCAGGGCGATATCATCGCGAAGACCCTTGCGAGGACGGAGGCGGCGGATTTTGCCCGAAGTGTTTCCAAGAGCGGCCCCGGGGGCGTTTCAGCTTATGATCGCGTGCTGCTTGTCGGCTCCGGGTCTTCGCTCAATGCGCTGACCATCGTGCGGCCCTGGCTGCAGGCGGCGCTTCGCCGTCCGGTCGAAGTGATCAACCCGGCCGTGCTCCTGAGGGATATCGAAGCCGTCTTCGGCAATCCTCTCGTCGTGATCCTTTCCCAGAGCGGCACGAGCAGCACGTCGATCGAAGCGGCCCGCATTTGCCGGCAGAGGGCGTGGCAGATCGTGGTCGTCACCGCCGATCCGGAAAGCCCGATCGGGGCGCTCGGCCTGCCGATGATCCTGCTGCCGATCGGCGATGAGCCGATCGGGCCGAAGACCAAGGGCTTTACCGCCAGCATAGCCGCCTGTTTCTCGCTCGCCGCGAGCCTTGCGGGGCGGGACCTGCCAACGCTGTCATCCGCAGCCATCGCTGGTGCGCTCAATGCCTCGCGCGCTGCCGTTCCGGCACTGATCGGTCCGGAAAAAACGCCTGTTTATATCGTCATCACCGGCAGCGACCGACATTTCGGCGTGGCGCTCGAAGCCTCGCTGAAGATCGCCGAAATCGCCGGGGTGCCGACGGCTGGATTCGAGCCGGAAGAACTGCTTCACGGCCGGTTGCACGGCACGGATGCCGACAGCCTCGTGATCATGATCGTCGCCGATGAGGAGGAGCGCAATCTCGCCTCGCACACTGCCGTCATCATGGCGGAGCGCGGCGTCAAGGTAGTGCTTCTCAACCTGACGGGTGCATCGACGCCATTCGACTGGCTTCAGATCGATGCCGAAGCGGTTCAGCCGCTCGACACGATCCTCGCAAGCATCCCCTTCCAGCGCCTCGCAGTCGATCTCGCCCAGCGCCGGAGTATGATCCCCGAGGCGATGACCTATCCCGGCCTTTCCAAGGCGCTGGCGATCAAGACGTTCACACGGTGACGCCGATGCTGCTCGGGATCGATATCGGAGGAACCGCAATCAAGGCCGGCGCCGTCGGGGGCGATGGGCGCGTGCTGGCACGCAAGCAGATCGCCTTCGATCGAACCCTTTCCTTCGATGCACTGATTGCCAGACTTTCCGAGCTCACGGAGGCCCTGCAGAAGGAGACCGGCGAAGACGCGTCCGCGGTCGGCGTCTGCCTGCCGGGCTTCGTCGACCGGCTGACGGGCATGCTGGCGGACGGCGGCGCCAACGTCCCGGCGCTCCGCGAGAAGCCATTGGCGAAATATCTTTCGGCGGCGACCAGGCTTCCGGTTCATGTCGAGAACGACGGCGTTGCCGCAACCGTCGGCGAGGCCAGTTTCGGGGCGGGGCGGGGGCTTCGCCGTTTCACGCTGCTGACGATCGGCACGGGCATCGGCGGTGCGGTCTTCATCGACGGATCGGTGGTGACGGGATCGCGCGGCGAGCCACCGGAGATCGGCGCCATCATGCTCCGCCAGGAGGATGGAAGTGCGGCAAGCTTCGAGAAGCTCGCCTGTGCGGGGGCCTTCCTCGAGCGTTATCGCCGCCATTCCGGCCGGGAGATCGGCGGCCTGCCGGAATTGTTCCAGGTTCTGGAGAATGACGAAGCGGCGGCGCGCACGGTCGATGAGATCGGCCTGGTCATCGCCGGGGTCTTCGCACCGCTGATCAATGCGCTGAATCTCGAAGCCTGCATCGTCGGCGGCGGCGTGGCGGCTGCGGGCGAGGCGCTGTTGAAGCCGATCCGCACCCATCTGCCGTCGCTGACCTGGCCGATGCTCATCCGCAATACGCAGGTTCTTCAGGCTGCCTGCGGCAACGATGCCGGACTCCTGGGCGTCGCCTGGCTGGCTCGAAAGGCCGCGAAGTTCCACGCCGCTGCGCAGTAATTCCGCTTAACCGGCCTCGACCGCTTCCTTCTTCAAGACCGAGAAATCCGGCGTCATGCTGTCGAAAATGGCAAGCGATGCCGCACCCAGGACGCGGCTGTCGAGCCCGCTTTCGGCCTTCATAATGCGGCTCGAAGCGCTTCCCTGGCGGTGGCTGACGCTGATCAGCGAGGGTTCTATGCGTTCGATCAGCGCGTCGAGAATCGTATCGGGCACGGGGCCGCCGAGGATGACGGCCTGCGGATCGAACAGGTTCTCGACCGAAACGATCGCATTGCGCAAATGGCCGGCCGCATCGTCCAGCCAGCGCATGAGGCGCGGGTCCCCGGCCTCGAAGCCTTTGTAGAGTTTATCGAGATCAATCGCACCGAAGGTCTCGGGGCCTTCCCGGAAGGCGGCATCGGCGGCCGAAAGCGACACGTAACGCTCCAGACAGCCTGCGTTGCCGCAGGGGCAGGGCCGTCCGCCCGGGACGCTCATCATGTGGCCGATTTCCCCGGACATGCCGAAGGCGCCGCGATAGGGCCGGCTGGAAATGATGATGCCGCCACCCACCCCGACGCCGAGGTAGATATAGAAGAAATCCGAAAACTGCCGACCGGCGCCGAACAAAAGCTCGCCGATCGCAGCCGCCGTGGCGTCGTTGTCGAGGAAGACCGGCAGGTTCAGCCGGTCGCGCAGTTTCTCGGCCACCGGGAAATCCTGCCAGTCCGGCACCGAGCTTGGCCCGAGCGCCGTCGGATGACCCCGCGAGACCAGGACGGGCATGACGACGCCGGCGCCCCAGATCAGCTCGCGGGAAATCTTCGTCTTGCTGATGAGTTCGTTCACCGCCGCCTCGATGAGCGGCAGGATCACGCTCGGGGTCGGATGCGCGACCGGCAACTCGGCCTCGGCGCGGATCTCGCCGCCGAGATCGAGGAGCACGACGACGAGCCGCCGATCGTCGAAGGATATGCCGAAGGAGAAGGCGGCGGAAGGATTGATGACGAGATCGATCGGCGGCTGGCCGCGGCCGCCGGTGCGGCGGGGTTTCTCGATCAGCAGCCCCGCCGGCTTGAACTGGTCGATGATGTTGGTGACCGTCTGCGCCGAAAGCCCGGTGAGCCTCGCAACCTCGGCGCGGGAGAGCGGTCCGTTCACGCGGATCGTCTCCAGCACGACCCGGCGGTTGAAACGCTGCGCGCGGTCGAGATTGGTACCAAACAGCATGGCGGCTCCCTGAGCAGACTCTGTCAGAATCTTGTTGCAATTCTCCGGCGAGGCTGATTAAATCCAATTGATGGATTAAAAGCAAGCCGCCGATGTTTATCGTGGTTTGTCGCATCATCCCGTTTCTGAACGCAAGGGAATTTGGATGAGTTTTGCCAATGCCCAGACCTCCAGGCCGCTGCTTCTGGGAAGCCGCCACATGGTGTCGGCCGGGCATCCGCTTGCCGCGCATGCGGCGCTCTCGGTGCTGGAGGCGGGCGGCAATGCCGTGGATGCCGGCGTCGCAGCTGGTTTCGCGCTGAACGTGACGCAGCCGGACATGGCAAATCTCGGCGGCGTGGCGCCGGTCCTCATTCGACTGGCGAAGCGCGATCTCGTCACCAGCATTGCCGGTATCGGCCACTGGCCGGCGCTTGCGACGCTGGAGGCGGTGAAGGCTGCCGGCAACGGCCGGATTCCGGTCGCGCCGCAGCGCTGGGTGGTGCCGGGCGCGCTGGATGCATGGCTCAAATCATTGGAATTATACGGCACGATTTCGACCGCCGAGGCGCTGGCGCCGGCGATCGATCTCGCCCGCAACGGATTTCCCGTCAACTATTTCCTCAGGCACAATCTGATCGAGGCAGCTCCTCTCTGGGCCGGCTGGCACAATGCCGCGGTCTACTTGCCCGAAGGCCGGGTGCCGGAGGAAGGCGAGCTGCTGCGTCAGGCAGCGCTCGCCGAAACTCTGGAACGGCTCGTGGCGGCCGAGAAATCCGCCGGCGGCACTCGTGAGAACGGCATCCGAGCCGCGCGCGACTGTTTCTATCGCGGCGAAATCGCCGAGATCGCCGGAAAATTCTCGGAGGAGGTGGGCGGCTTCCTGCGCGCGTCCGACATGGCCGCATTCGAGGCCGCCGAAGAGCCGGTCCTGTCGGTGACCTATCACGGCCGGCGCTTCTACGGCTGCGGGCCGTGGTCGCAAGGTCCGGCGGTGCTGCAGATGCTGAAGATGGCCGAGCGTTACGATATCGCCTCGCTGCCGGAAGCGGAACTGCATCATCTGCTGATCGAGATCGCCGAACGGGCGCTCACCGACCGCAACCGCCATTACGGCGATCCCCGTTTCGTGGACGTCGATACGGACCGGCTGCTGTCGGAAGAGCATGCGGCTGAACTGGCCGAAGGGCTCGATCCCTATCATCAGGCGGAGGGTGGGGACGAGTGTCCGCGCCTTGGCCGCAGAAGCCCGGACACAACCTATGTCTGCGTCGTCGACCGGCAGGGCAATGCGTTTTCCGCAACGCCGAGCGACAGCACGATCCTCGTCACACCGATGATCCCCGGCCTCGGCTTCGGCCTTTCCGACCGCGGCCTGCAGGCCTCGCTCGATCCGGCCGATCCGAATTCCGTGGCGCCCGGCAAGCGGCCGCGGCTGACCCCCAATCCGGGCCTGATGATCGGGCCGGAAGGGCTGATGGTCTACGGCACGCCGGGCGGTGAGGTGCAGACCCAGGCCATGCTGCAGTTCCTGATGCATCATCTGCATCGCGGCGCGAACCTGCAGGCCGCCGTCGAGGAGCCGCGCTGGGCGAGCTACGGCGTGCCGGCGACCGAGGATCCGCATCCGGCGACGCCGGACCTCGTTTATGTCGAGGAGCCGCTGATCGGAAAGATCGGTGCACGCCTGAAGGAACTCGGACACGACCCGAAGCCCTGGCCGCGCCAGGCGGCACTTGCGGGCGGAATATGCGCCATCCGGAGGGACGCTCACGGCATCCTGTCCGGCGCCGGAGATCCAAGGCGTATGAGCTACGCCATGGGCAGATAGACGACCGCCAATACGGCAAACGACCCAAGCGAAGAACAAGAGGAGAGCATAATGATAATTACACGTCGTTCGTTGATGAAGACATTGGGTGCTTCGACCGCCGCCATGGCGCTTGCGGCTCCGAGCATCCGTTCCGCCTTCGCCCAGTCGGCGGGCAAGCTGGTCTACTGGGGCCACAACTACGATACCCGCGTGAAGATCGTGAACCAGACGATGGTCCCGGGCTTTGCCAAGGATGCGGGCATCGAGGTCCAGCACGAGAATTTCGAGACGAACCAGAACGAGCTGAAGATCCTCACCGCCTGGACCGGCGGCGGCAGCGGTCCGGACCTCGTTTCGGTCGGTGCTAACAATTTCGCCAACTATGTCTACCGCAAGCTCGTCGCGCCGGTGGACTACACTGCCTTCGGCTTCAACTCGCAGCAGGAACTGATCGATGCTTTCGAACCGGGCGTTCTCGACGGCTTCATCGTCGACGGCACGCTCTATGCCATGCCGATGGACCTTGCCTCGATCTCGATGTTCTATCGCAAGGACCTCTTCAAGGAAGCCGGTCTCGACCCGGAAAAGCCGCCGAAGACCTGGGACGAAGTGACCGAGATGGGCAAGCAGCTCATCAAGCGCGACGGCAACGGCACAGTGACCCGCGCCGGCTGGGGCTGGATGGCCCGCAGCGCCTCCTCGCACTTCTACTACTGGGGCGCGATGCTGCCGCAGAAGGGCGTCGATTTCCTCAATGCGGACGGCACCGAGAACGGCTTCAACAACGACGCCGGCATGGAAGCCTTCCAGTATCTCTACGATACCTTCCACGGCGATAACCAGATTTCCGCGCTCGGCCTCGCCCCGACCATCAACCCGGTCGACGATTTCGCTTCCGGCCGCGTCGCCATGCTGAACGCCGGCCTCTGGCTCGCGCCCGGCGTCGAGCAGAAATATCCGGACGTCACGTTCAAGGATGGCGTCTATGGCGTCGCCCGCCTGCCGCAGTTCAAGGGCGGCACGCCGGCAACCCGCCTCAACCCCTGGGTCTTCATGGTCAGCGCCGGCTCGAAGATGCAGAAGGAAGCCTGGCAGTTCGTGGCTTACATGACCAAGCGCCAGGAAAGCCGCGATATCTGGTTCAAGGAGGCCAACTACGTGCTTCCGTGGAAGGGCTTCCGCAACGATGCCGCAGTCAAGGCGCTGCCTTACGCCACGCCCTTCTTCGAGGACCTGGCGATCGGCAGGCCGCTGCCGAACACGCACCGTTTCGCCGAACTCGCGAGCGCGGTGGCGCAGGCCTATGACCGCATCTCGGCGAACGCCGACACGCCGGACGTCGTGGTGCCCGATCTCGCCGACGAGGTCGACAACCTCGTTGCGGAATAGGCCCGCCAACCGGACTTGAGCATAGCGATACAAGAAGGGAGCTATCGACCCAATGACTGAGCCGATGACCGGCGCTGCCACGCTGCAGCGCCCCTCCCTCCCCAGAAGAGGGCGGCGGAGGAAGAACTATCACTATCCGGGCACGGCCTGGCTGATGGTCGCTCCCGCCGTCCTGTTCTTCTGCGTGTTCGTCTTCTATCCGGTCGCCAATGCGATCTACGTGTCCTTCACGTCCTGGGATCTCGTCACTCCGCCGAAGTTCATCGGGCTTCGGAACTATATCCGGCTGTTTTCCGACAGGTCGTTCCTGAATTCGGCACTGGTGACGATCTACTACACGCTGGTGCTGATCGCCTTCGAACTGCCGATCTCGCTCGGGCTTGCCATATTGCTCGACCGCAAGATCAAGGGCAGGGGCATCTACCAGGCGATCATCTTCGCGCCGGCGGTGCTGACGATGGTGGCGGTGGCGATGATCTGGCGCGTCGTCTATACGCCGGTCGGCGGCCTCTATCTGATGTTCACCGAACCCTTCGGCATTGCCGGCCTGCAATGGCTGAACGACAGAAATCTCGCCATGCCGGCGGTGCTGATCGTCAGCGTCTGGAAGAATATCGGCTACTATATGGTGATCTTCCTCGCCGGATTGCAGGCGATTCCGACTTCCTATTACGAGGCGGCCCGCATGGACGGCGCCGGCAGCTGGCGGCTCTTCCGGCACATCACCCTGCCGCTTCTGAAACCCTTCATCCTCTTCGTGATGGTCGTTTCGATCATCCGCGCTTCGCAGGCCTTCAGCCTGTTCTATTCGCTCACCAACGGCGGCCCGGCAAGTGCCACCAAGGTTCTGCCCTATCTCATCTACGAAGTCGCCTTCGGCTTCAACCGTATGGGTTATGCCTCCGCCATGGCGGTCGTCATGTTCGGCGTTCTGCTGGTGCTGACGGCGATCCAGTTCCGTGTTCTGAGGCCGCAGGCATGACGATCACCGCAAGCGAAAACCGGGCGGCCGTTACACGGCGCAAGGCGAAAGCCCGCAGGAAATTCAAGCTCGATCCGCAGGGGCTCGCTATCCATGCGCTGCTGATCGCCGCATCCGCCGTCATCGTCTCTCCGCTTCTGTGGATGCTGGTGACGGCGATGAAGGAGCATCAGGACGTCTTCACCAAGCCGCTCTGGTACATCCCGCCGCAGCCGCGCCTTTTCGAGAACATCCAGCACGTCTTCGACCGGATCGATTTCCTCCGATATTTCCTGAACAGCCTGTTCGTTTCGACGGCGATCACGGTATTGGATCTCTTCTTCTCGACCATGTGCGGCTTTGCGTTGGCGAAATACCGATTCCCGGGGCGGAACATCGTGTTCGGGTCGATCATCGCGACGATGATGATCCCGTTCATCGTCATCGTGGTGCCGCAATATATCCTGGTGCGCGATTTCGGCTGGCTCGATTCCTATACCGGCCTCATCGTTCCGGCGGCGATCAGCAGCTTCGGGGTATTCATGATGCGCCAGGCTTTCCTCGGCACGCCGGACGAGCTGCTCGACGCGGCGCGGATAGACGGTGCCAGCGAATGGCGCATCCTGTTCCAGATCGTCGTGCCGATGCACGTGCCGTCGCTGATCTCGCTCGCCATCCTGCGTTTCCTCGGCGAGTGGGACAGCCTGCTCTGGCCTCTCGTCGTCACCAACGGCGAGAAGATGCGCACCATGTCGCTCGGCCTCGCCCTGTTGCAGGACGATCGATACGGCACCGATATTCCCATGCTGATGACCGCAGCCACGATGGCGCTCGCCCCGATCGTGCTCGTCTACGCCTTCCTGCAACGCTATTTCATCAAGAGCGTCGCGGGCTCCGGTCTCAAACAATAAGAAGAGGGTTTCCATGGCTCGCGTCGAGATTTCGCAACTCGAGAAAAGCTACGACGACACCGAAGTGGTGCGCGGCATCGATATCGACATTCCGGACGGCGAGTTCGTCGTGCTCGTCGGTCCGTCGGGCTGCGGCAAGTCCACGCTTCTGAGGATGATCGCCGGGCTCGAAAGCGTGACCGATGGCGAGATCCGGATCGGCGATACGGTGGTGAACGATATCGCCGCCAAGGATCGCGACATCGCGATGGTGTTTCAGAACTACGCGCTTTATCCGCATATGACGGTGGCCGAGAACATGAGCTTCGCGCTGAAGCTCAAGGGCGAGCCGAAACCGGCGATCGACCAGGCGGTAAAGCGCGCCTCGGCGATCCTCGGCCTCGATGCCCTCCTGGAGCGTTATCCCAAGCAGCTTTCCGGCGGCCAGCGCCAGCGCGTCGCCATGGGCCGTGCGATCGTGCGCGATCCGAAGGTCTTCCTGTTCGACGAGCCGCTTTCGAACCTCGACGCCAAGCTGCGCGTGCAGATGCGTTCCGAGATCAAGGAACTGCACCAGCGGCTGAAGACGACGACCATCTATGTGACGCATGACCAGATCGAAGCCATGACCATGGCCGACCGGATCGTCGTGATGCAGGGCGGCGTGGTGGAGCAGGTCGGTGCGCCGCTGGAACTCTACGACAAGCCCGCCAACGTCTTCGTAGCGACCTTCATCGGCTCGCCGTCGATGAACCTCTATTCCGGCACGGTGGAAGCCGGCGACGGCGGTCTCGCCATGCGGACGGAGGAGGGGGCGGCGCTGCCGCTGCCGGCCGACCGGTCCAATCTTGCCGGCCGCAGGATCATCTACGGCATCCGCCCGGAGGATATCGTCGTCGGCGCGGGATCGGGGCCGACCGCCCGCATCAGCACGGTCGAGCCGACCGGCGCGGAGACCCTGCTGCTCTGCAAGGTCGGCAGCGTCAGCACGGTCGTCGTGTCGCGCGAACGCGTGACGCTCGGCCCCGGCGACGATATCGCACTCACCTTTCCGACCGAACGCCTGCATCTCTTCGATCAGGCGACGGGGCGGAGGCTCTGAGAAGGCGGCCGGCTGGCGATCACGCCTTGACGATCAGGACAGGCACCTTGGAGAGGCTCAAGACTTTCGACGCCTGACTCCCGAGGAGCAGACGATTGATGCCACGATATCCATGCGATCCCATCACGATGAGGTCGCTGCCGACCTGTTCTGCGGTCTCCACGATACCATCGGCAGGGCTTGCGCTTTCGATGGACACCGTCTCGACTTCACTGGTAAACAGGCTCGCGGCTCGCTGGAGTGTCCTCTGGCTGTGCTCGGCATTGGCCTTGGCGATGTCTTCGTACATGACGGGCGACCAGACGTCTGGTGCGTAGAACAGCGCGGGGATCGAACTTACCGTCACGATCGTGGTCTTTGCCTTCAGCAATTGTGCCAGTTCGGAAGCCTGTTTCACTGCATTCGTTGCAAGCTCAGAGCCGTCCGTTGCAATTAGGATGTGCTTGAACATCGTCGAACTCCTTTCGTCCGCCCTGGCCGAGCATAAACCGCAGTCCAAGGCGGAGTCTATCGACGGTTTTGTGAGACATCGCTCACAACCGAACACGCCGTTCTGCGGCTTCGCGCGAGATCTCTTGGTCCACAGGATGGCGAATATGGGAGTTCCGGTTATTTCCGAGCCGATCGGGTGCCTGTTTCCAGAGCCTCGAAATGCTCGGTGATCTCCAGTCCGGTGGCGATCCAGACATCGGATTTCTCGCGGACGTGACGGAGGAAGTCGCGCAGCAGATGCCAGCGCATCGGGCGGCCGGAGACCTGCGGATGGAGCACCATCGTCGTCACGCCGCCCCAGGCATGAGTTGCCTCGAACTCGTCGATCCACAGCGACAGGACGGCATCACGGCCGAAGATCGGTCTCGGGCTCGTCCTGCTCGACATGCCGAAGTTCCAGTCGTCGAAGGCGAAGTTCACGGGAATTTCGACAGGGCCGCGCTGCCCGCCGCTCGCCGCATGGCGGTAGGGCAGGATGTCGTCACGGAACGAGCTCGAATAGCGAATGCCGGCCCTGGCGAGATAGGCAAGCAGTTCGGGAAAGTTTTCGCCGGACGGTGCGCGATAGCCGACCGGGCGGACGCCGAGCGCTGATTGAAGGGCCTCGAAGCCCTGATCGATCTCCTCGAAAGTCTCGTCGAGGCGCTCGCGGTCGGGCATCTTGTGCAGGTAGCCGTGATGGCCGATCTCGTGACCACCTTTTAATATTTCCTCGCAGATGGGGCGATGGGCGAGCGCCGTCCAGCCGGGCGTGAAGAAGGTCGCCTTCAGCGAGAGGTCGCTCATCAGTTCGAGGATCTTCGCAATGCCTACCCGTGCATCATAGCCGCCATGGGACGTGGTCACCATGCGGTCGACATTCGACGGATTGTTGCCGATCCAGGCCGTTTCCGCATCGACGTCGAAACCGATGAAGAGCGCACTTTTCGCACCGTCCGGCCAGACCATCGGGGGCGTCTTCGGGGCCGGATTGAGCGGCCGGGGCGAGAGATCGTAGCTCATGGCGTCTCCTCAGCGGAAAAGCGGGCGCTCATCGGCATGGCCGGCGAGCAGAGGAAGAAGTGCGGATGCATCCTCCAGGGCGTCGAGATCACCGATCGCCGCCCAGAGTTTTTCGGCTGCGGCATGATCGATGCTCATCGATGCGAGAGCGTGGAATTTGGCGGCGACATCGTCGATCGGCATCGGACGTTCCGCTGAGCCGGTCGCGCGGGGCACCATGCGCGATAGCCGCAGGCCATCGGAGAATTCGATCGTCACGACCGGCTCGTCCAGCGGCTGCATGGTCTCGTCGACGGAAAGGCGGATGCGGTCCATGACGTCCCCGATGCGAGGATCATGGCGGCGTTCTTCGGCATAGGCGTCGAGGCCGGCGGTGCCGTGCACGCAACGGGCCGCGAGCGCATAGGGCAGGCTCATCTGGGTGGGCGCCATGGCGCCGTTCTCCTTGGCGCCGCACATGCCCATCAGCATTGCGCTGACCGCGAGGTCGATGCGGGCAATGCTGCCGGCCTTGCGGCCGGTTTCCGCAAGCATGTCGTTCAGCGCATCGACGGACGAATGGGCGCCGCGGCAGGAGGCATAGGGTTTCAGGACGGCGCGGCGGACCTTGAAGTTCTCGCCGAGCGCCTCGGAGAGTTTCCCGGGTTCGCAGGCCGCCTTGTTGAAGCTGCGGAAGAAGCCGCCCCAGACATCGTTGAAGACCTGCGAAGGACCGGTGAACCCTTCGGCAGCCAGCTTTGCGGCAAGGAGCCCGCCTTCGGCCGCACGGCCGGCATGCACTTTCTTCGCCTGCGAACCGTCATGGATGAAGGCCCACAGGCCGGAGGAGAAACTGGTCGAAAGCGTGATCGCATCGCGGGTTGCCGATGGATCGAGACCGAAGACACGGGCCGCGCCGGCCGCTGCCGCAAACGTGCCGCAGGTTGCGGTGGAATGCCAGCCGAGGCTGTTATGGGCGTCATAGCCGCCGGCGGCCTCGAGGATGCGGCGTCCGGCATCATAGCCGGCGACGATCGCCGTGATCAGGGATTTGCCGCTTACCGGGCGCTTCGTTTCGCTGAGCGCCGCAAAGACTGCCGGAACGACCACGGCGCCGGAATGGTCGCAGCCGCCGGAATCGTCGAGTTCGAAGGCATGGGCGGCGACGCCGTTGACAAGCGCTGCGTCGCGCGCCGCGATCCTCCGGCCGGTGCCCCAGACAGGAGTCCCGCCGGGCGCATCCGCAATGCGGCTTGCCGTATGAAATTCGCTCGATCGCGTTCCGGCAAGTGCGGCTCCAAGCGTGTCCGCCAGGTGGATCTTCGCCTTTTCGACGACATCGCGCGGCAGATTCTCGAACTGGAGTGTCGACAGGAAGCGGGCCAGCCGGTCGACCGGTTTTTCGCCCAGCAAGCGGGACATGATATCTGCCTTGATCGAATGCGGTGAAAGGGCTCCGGCGAGATCAGCCGAAGCCCTCGTGTTTACGTTACTTCACGGGCTCGCCGTTGACGTAGATGCCGTCGAGCAGGGCGCCTTCGAGACCGTAGGCGGCGAAGATCTTCTTGTACTCGCCGCTGTCCATCAGCGCCTTGAAAGCCGATGCATAGGCATCGCGCAGTTCGCCGTTCTGCTTGGAGAAGCCGATACCCTGATAGACGGCGGTGAAGGGCTCGCCGACAACGACATAGGCATCCTTTTCCAGCGTCATCAGATAGGGCAGGGTCTCCGAGCCCTGGACGGCGGCATCGACGCGGCCCTGCTTGAGCTGGGCGCGGGCGTCGGCCGATCCTTCGGTGCCGACCACCTTGATCGCGGGCTTGCCGGCCGCTTCGCAATTGGCGGCGCTCCACTTCGCGGTCTCGTCCGGGAAGGACGTGCGGCGGCTCATGCCGACGGTCTTGCCGCAAAGGTCGGTCTGGGTCTTGAATTCGTCCTTGCGGGAGGCCGAGATGTAGAACTGCGCGCCGGACTTCATGTAGTCGATGAAGTCGAGCGTGTCGCGGCGCTTCGGCAAGTCGCTCATGCCCGAATGGATGAGATCGACGCGGCCGGTCGCCAGCGAGGAGACCATCTGCTCGAAGCCGATATCGGACCATTCGACCTCGACGCCGAGCTGCTTGGCGAGCGCCAGACCGAGATCGATGTCGAGGCCCTTGAGCTCGTTCGTCGCCGGATCGCGATATTCCATCGGCGGATAGTTGGGCTGGTTGGCGACGACCACCTTGCCGGCCGACTTGATGCGTTCGGGCAGTTCCGCGGCAGCGGCGGAGCTTGCCGCAAGGCAGACCACGGCGAGCGTGGCGAAATACTTGTTCATGGAGTTCCCCTTCCGGTTCGATCGGGACGACGGCTGTTTTCGCCGCTCCCGCATTGCCTCAGCTCTGGACGGCCTTGATGAATTCCGCCGTCCTGGCGCTTTTCGGAGTGCTGAGAACCTCCGATGCCAATCCCGTTTCGACCACCTTGCCGGCTTCCATGAAGGTGATGGTGTTTGCGACGTTGCGGGCAAAGCCCATCTCGTGCGTCACCACGATCATGGTCATGCCGGAGGATGCGAGGTCGAGCATCACGTCCAGCACTTCCGAAACCAGTTCTGGATCCAGTGCCGAAGTCGGTTCGTCGAACAGAATGAGGTCGGGCTGCATGCCCATCGCCCTTGCAATCGCGACGCGCTGCTGCTGGCCGCCAGACAAGGCCGACGGATAGTGGTCCTTCTTGTCGGCGAGGCCGACGCGATCCAGCAGCATTTCGGCGCGCTGACGCGCCTGCTTGACCGGTTCGCCGAGAACATGGACCGGCCCCTCGATGATGTTCTCGATGGCAGTCATGTGCGGGAACAGGTTGAAGCGCTGGAAGACCATACCGATGCGGCGGCGCTGGCGTGAGATCTCGGCATCGGAGATCTCGTGCAGGCTGTTGCCTTCCCGGCGGTAACCGACCAGTTCGTCGTTGACCCAGATCGCGCCGCCGTCGATGCGTTCGAGCAGGTTGATACAGCGCAGCAAGGTGCTCTTGCCGGAGCCGGAGGGGCCGATGATGCAGCTCACCTCGCCGCGCGACACTTCGAGATTGATCTTGTCGAGAGCCAGGTAATCCCCGAAATGCTTCGTGACGTCGACGGCCTTGACGATGATGTCGTTGCTCATGCCATCCCCCATTCTCAGACCGATGCCCCGAGCGCCTTGGCGCCGCGGCCGAGATAACGCTCGATATAGTGCTGGCCGACGGAGAGGATGGAGACCACGAACAGATACCAGAAGCTCGCGACCAGCAGCAGTTCGAGCACGCGGGTATTGGCGAAATAGATGATCTGCGCGTTGTGCAGGATTTCGGAATACTGGATGACGCTCGCAAGCGACGTCAGCTTGACCATGCCGATCACCTCGTTGCCGATCGGCGGCACCATGACGCGCAGGGCCTGCGGCAGGACGATGCGGCGCAGCATCTTCATCTGCGTCATGCCGATCGAGCGCGCCGCCTCGTACTGGCCGCTGTCGACCGAAAGAAGACCGCTGCGCACGACCTCGGACGTATAGGCGCCCTGCGAAATGCCGAGCCCCAGCATGGCCGAGACGAAGGGCGTCATGATGTCGACGGTCCGGAATTCGAAGAGGCCCGGAATGCCCATGGTCGGAAAGATGAGGGCGAGGTTGAACCACAGCATGAGCTGGAGCAGGGCAGGCGCACCGCGAAAGACCCAGACATAGCCGACGGCGATCGAGGACAGGACCGGATTGCCCGAAATGCGCATGATGGCGACGACGACACCGAGCACGATCCCGAGCGCCATCGCCGCGATCGTCATCAGCATGGTGTTGTAGAGGCCGCTCAGGATCGTCGGCGCGAAAAGGAAGTCGCGCACGTAGCTCCATTCGATCTGGCCGACGCTGAAGGCCCTGACCAGGGCCGCAAGCAGCAGCAGGACCACGGCCGCGGCGACCGTGCGGCCGACATGGCGCTTGGGCACGAGGGTCAGATGCGCGATCTCGTATTTGCCGGCATCGGCTGCGGAGTTGCGGGCGACGGCGCTCATCGGACGACCTGCGCTTTCTTCCGTTGACCGGGGTCGGAAAAGGCCGCGCCGGCAAGCGGCGTGGCCGCGAAGGCGCGGAAAGCCTTCAGCGCTTCGTCGAAACGGCCGATCTGCTCCCGCACGCGTTCCGGCGCCGTGGAGCCGTAGCCCGTCCGGCTGGCGAGCGCCTTTTCCAGCGCGATCGCCTGCAGCATGTCGGGGGCGAGTCGCGGATCGATATTCGGCAGGTCCTTCTCCGTCAGGCCGGACAGGTCATGGCCGCGCTCCTCGCAATAACGCACAACCGCGCCGGTGATCTCGTGAGCTTCGGCAAAGGGGATGTTCCGTCCGACGAGCCAGTCGGCGACTTCGGTTGCGAGCGTGAAGCCGCGCGGAGCTTCTTCCCTCAGCCTGTCCACCTGGAATTCGAGTGTCTCGACCATGCCCGCGAAGGCCGGGAGGATCAGCTGCAGGACGTCGATGGTCTCGAAGAGCACGCGCTTATCCTCGGCGAGATCGCGGTTGTAGGCGAGCGGCATCGCCTTCATCGTGGCAAGGAACCCGGCGATATTGCCGATCAGCGTTCCGGACATGCCGCGGGTGAGTTCGGCGATGTCGGGGTTCTTCTTCTGGGGCATGATCGAGGAGCCGGTCGAATAGGAATCGTGCAGGCGCACCCAGCTGAACTGCTTGGAGCTCCAGATGCAGATTTCCTCGGCGAGCCGTGACAGGTCGATCGCGACGAGCGAGCAGATGAACAGGAATTCGGCCACCACGTCGCGCGAGGCGACCGCATCGATCGAGTTCTCGCAGGCCGCCGAATAGCCGAGTTCGACGGCTGACAGATCCGGGCGGCGGGCGATGCCGGAGCCGGCGAGCGCGGCCGCGCCGAGCGGCGAGCGGTCGAAGCGGCGATCGAAATCGGTGAAGCGCTGCAGGCTTCTCAGCAGCGACTGCGCATGCGCCATCAGATGGTGGCCGAGAACGACTGGCTGGGCCGGCTGCAGATGCGTGAAGCCAGGCATGACCGTCTCGACATGCTCGGCGGCCTGCTTGCGGATCGCGTCTTCCACGGCGAGGATGCCGGCGCTCAATTCGCGGGCCATGCGGCGCAGATGCAGGCGGGTATTGTTGGCCGTCTGGTCGTTGCGGGAGCGGCCGGCGCGCAGCTTGCCGCCGAGCGTGCCGAGGCGTGCCATCAGCAGGCGTTCCAGGAAGGTATGGACGTCTTCGTCACCCGGGATCGGTGTCTCGCGCTTCTCCGCAATATCCGCCTCGATCTCGTCGAGCGTCTTGCGGATCGCCGAAAATTCGCTTTCATCCAGCACGCCGGCCCGCTTCAGTTCGGACGCGTGGGCGCGGGAGCCTGCAATGTCCTCGCGGTAGAGACGGAAATAGGAAGCCGGCGCCCGCGACAGATTGGCCAAGGCCTCGGAGGGGCCGGACTTGAAACGTCCGCCCCAGAGCTGTGTGGGTTCAGTCATTCTTTCCTCTGCATGTTCAAAGTTTAAGCAAGGCTTGCATGCGCCATTTTTTTGAACAAGCGAACTTATTTCGCAGCGGTATGACGAAAACGACTAGCTCGGATATGTCATTGTGTTTATCAAATACGCTCGGCTCGGAACCGGCCGCGAGGGTACTGCAGGTTCCGGCGATATCGGGTGGGAAAACGGCATGGCGGCAGGACAGCGGTTGCCTTCGACAACGGCTCTGAAGGTCCTTTTGGCAGTGGCCGAGCGCGGTTCGACCAGCGCTGCCGCCGACAGCACGAACCTGTCGCAAAGCGCGGTCAGCAAGCAGTTGCTGGCATTGGAGGCGTTGATCGGCAGCCCGGCCTTCGTTCGTACATCGCGCGGCATGATCCCGACCGAGGTCGGTACGATCTACATCGAACACGCCCGTACGGCATTGAAGGCCATGGAGGATGCGGCGCTCAAGGTGGCGCGGTTGAAGCCCGGTCCACGCATCCTCAGGCTGCAGGTTCCGCCGATCTTCGGCGACCGCTGGCTTCTGCCGCGTTTCGCTGAGTTCACCGAGGCGCATCCGGAGATCGAAGTCCAATTCACGACCTTCGTCTCGCCGACCCAGTCCGAAACACCGGACGGCATATTCCGCTTTCTCACCCGTCCGCAACCGGGCGAGGAGACGCATTACCTGTTCGGGCGCGACGTCCTGCTCGTCAGTGCCGCTTCCTACTGGGAGAAGATGGGCGAGCCGCAGACCATCGAGGATCTCGCCGAAGGAGTGATGCTGGAGCATCCGCAGACGCCTCTGCACTGGCGCCATTTCGCCGACAGCCTGGGCTTTCCGGAACTGGAGCCTCGCCACACCACGCGATTCGGCTATTACACGATGGTCATCCGGGCGGCGCTTGCCGGGCAGGGGATGGCGCTTATCCCGTCCGGTCTGATGCTGGACGATCTTGCCGCCGGCCGGTTCGTCAACCCGCGCGGTTTCGGCTATCGCAGCGAGTACGGTTATTGGTTCGCAAGGCCCGAAAACCTCGCCTTGAGCGAATCCATGCGTATTTTCGAGACATGGCTGCTTGCGGCCGCCAGGGACATGCAGGACTGAGCCGTTTCTGAGGGCTACTCGGCAAGATCGGAAAGAGCGGCCCCATCGAGCCGGTAGAAGAGCTTGTCCGGTTTCCTTGTGCCGCCGACGCTGTCGTAGAAGGCGAGAAGCCTCGGGTTTTCGGGATCGGCGGTCCAGTCGATCCTCGACAGCCCTCTGTCGCGGGCGACGGCGGCGAGCGCCTGCATGAGCCGGCGGCCAATGCCTTTCGCGCGCCGGCGGTCGCTGACATAGAGTTCCTTGAGGAACAGGCCGGGCCTCAGATAGGGGCCGGGATAGATGCCTGAATAGGCGGCGAAGCCGACGACCGCATCGTCTTCGACTGCGATCAGCATGTCCGCGCCGGCCGGCCTTTGTCTCAATCCGTCGATGATCTCGCTGCGCGGCGGGCAGGGCACCGCATAGTGTGCCTGCATTTCCTCCATCAGGCTCGCCAGTGCCGGCAAGAGGCTGTCATCCGGTTTCAGCAGGCGGATATCGATAGGCAAGGTATTCTCCGTATTGCGGCGTGTCTGGACTGTATGCCGGCAAGCTCAGCCTGCGGCCGTTTCCTGGCCCCTGACGATTTCCTCATGGGCCATCGCGGCCTGCAGCAGCGCCTCGTCCCGATTGGTCAGGCCCGAGAGCAGGAAGCCGACCGGCATGTCCGCGTCGCCCGTGCCGCAGGGGATGGAGACGCCGCACCAGTCGAGAAAATTGCCGAAGCCGGTATTGCGCAGCGTCTTGCCGTTCATGGCGAAGAAGGCGTCGTCGTCGCCGAGAAGCGGTTCGATCTTCGGGGCGACATGAGCGACGGACGGCATGGCAACGAAGCGGTCGCCGATCAAGGCCTCCGTCTCGGCGATCATGCGGGCGCGGGCATCGAGGATGGCGATGTAATCCGGCATGCTGGTTTTCTCACCAAGCCTTGTGCGGGCTACGACCCGCTGATCCATGCCGGCCGCATCCGGGCCTGCAAGACGCTCGCGATGCAATGCGAAGGCTTCGGCGGTCACCAGCGGTCCGTATTTGGCCATCAGCTGCGGCAATTCGTCGAACGATGGGATATCGAAGCGGCTCACGCTGCAGCCGGCCTTTTGCAGCCGTTCGATGGCGGCCTCGAAGGCCGCCACCACGCCGGGTTCGGCACCGTCGAAGACGATGTTCATCGGGACGACGATATCGAGCGGCTTTGTCGGGCGGCGGGCCGTCTGCGGAACGGCAAGCCCGCGCATGGCGGCATCGATCCAGACCGCGTCCTGCACGCTGCGGCAGAGCGGTCCGAGCGAATCGAGGCTGGTCGCCAGCGGGTAGACGCCGTCCATCGAATAGCGGCCGCGGGTCGCCTTGTAGCCGACCGTGCCGTTCAGAGCGGACGGGATGCGGATCGAGCCGCCGGTATCCGTGCCCATGGCGACGGGCACCAGGCCGGCGGCGACCGCGACACCCGCGCCGGACGACGAGCCGCCCGGAATGCGCGGCGCGTCCTTGCCATGAGGGTTATGAGGCGTGCCGTAATGCGGATTGATGCCGATGCCGGAAAAGGCGAACTCGCTCATATTGGTACGCCCGACGGCGACCATGCCCGCCTGCTTGAGAAGGTCGACCACCGCGGCGTCTTTCCTGGCGGGCTCCGCCGTCTTCAGCACCTTCGAACCGGCCGTGGTCGGCAGGCCCTCGATATCGAAAAGGTCCTTCCAGGCGATTGGAATGCCGTCGAGAGCTCCGAGCGAGCGGCCTTCCTTGAGACGCCTCGACGATGCCCGGGCTTCGATAAGCGCGCGATCCTTGAGAAGCGAGATGAAGATCGCCTTGTCCGGATAGGCCTCGATGTCGGCGAGCACGGCTTCCGTCACCTCGACCGGATCGACCGCGCCCGCCTGGATCAGCGTGGAAAGTTCGGCGATCGACATCGCTCCATAGGATTTAGTCACGGCAGATATTCTCCTCGTTCCAGTACTGGCGGCCTAAAGGTGTAGCGGATATTTTGGCGATGGATAGAAGATTGTTCGCGGGACGGGAACTTCGGCCTGCTCGTCGAGTTGAGCCAAGTCCGTCGTCTGGCGGAAAACCCGGAGAGGTCATCCATGAGAACCATCGTCGCCATCGCCGGCCTTGCGATCGCGCTCGCCGGCTGCAGCACGAGCGGCGCGGACTCCACCGCCGCCATCGACATCGGGCCGGGGATCCAGCCCATTCCCGGCAGCATCACCTATGGCGGTCAGCCGCGCACCCGGCTTACCAGGTCACCGGTCGGCAGCCCGGTCTCGCACATGTTCAACAACGAATTCGGCCAGCGGGTGGAGGAAACCTACATCATCCAGCCCGACCGCAGCCTGAAACTGGTCAGCCGCCGTATCTATCGCGGCCCGTTCTTCGACGATTGACCGTCTCAGCCGGCGATCCGCGCCCAGGCGCGCTCCGTGGCGATCGGCTCGTCGGTGGTGATCTGATCCGGCTTCAACGCCATCAGGGCGGAGAAGTCGTGCGCTTCGGCGGTGTCGAAACCCGCATCGGGATGCTTGAGGTTGAAGGTCCAGGCATCGACCAGCTTTCCGGCGTCGTGGCAGAGGTCGATCATGTCGAGCCCCGCCTTGGCCGCGTCGAGCAGCATCGGCCAATGGAGATAGATCGTGTCGGGCTCCGTCGCCCCGCGCAGATCGGCGCTCAGTTCCTTTTCGACGGCACTCCAGCCTTCGGCCTTTTGGATATCGGCGAGCTTATCGGTCGGATCGATGCCGCGCCTGACGCCCGGCAGCCTTTGCTTCACGGCGAGAATGAGGTCGAGATCGGCGCCGCTGACGATGACCGAGGAGCCGGCGCCCGCGAAATATCCGGCAAGATGATCCAGGCCGCGCTGACCGATGACGGCTAGCGTGTCCTTCATATCGAACTGCAGGAGTGCGTCCGGATGGGCCGTTTCGAGCATAGAAGCCAGGTCCTCGCCGAGGATCGGCGAATGGCCGCCCTCGCGAAAACGTAAGTTGCGGATGTCGTCTGCCGAAGCCTCGCGAATGAGGCCATGGCCGTTCGTCTCGCCTTCAAGCGCCTCGTCGTGCAGGACGACGAAGCCGCTGTCTGCGCGCACCCGGAGATCGAGTTCGGTCGAGGCGCCGAGCCGAAATCCTTCCGCCATCACACGGGCGGAAAACAGCGGATCCCGGAAACTGCGGCGCAGACGGTGCCATTTGAGCCGCGTGAAATGCCCCTTATGCGTGATGCCGAGGCCAGAAAATTCCGATGTCATGGGCATTTCCAAAATGCGATTCGAGGGCTGCCAACTATGCGTTTCGTAATCCATGCCATAGATCGATGACAGAGGTTCCGCTACGAAGGATTGTCGACGGTTGCAGGCGAGGCAGATTGACGCGCGTCAAGGGAACATCTTGCTGATTGCAGCCGTCGGACGCTATCGCCGGTACCAAAATTGCATTCTGTCAAGAAAGGCGGATATCATGGCATATGAAGCGAATTGGGCGCCGCTTTCGCCCTACAGCACCGGTATACGCGGCCGTTGCCCGCGTTGCGGCCAAGGGCATCTCTTCAAGGGGTTCCTGACGCTCAGGCCCAATTGCGAGGTCTGCGGCCTCGACTATTCCTTCGCCGATCCGGCCGACGGCCCGGCCTTCTTCGTCATATGTTTCGCCTGCGTGCCGAGCGTGGCGCTCGCCGTCTGGATCGAAGTCATGTTCCAGCCGCCGTTCTGGGTGCATTTCCTGACCTCGCTGCCGGTTCTGATCATCACCTGCGTGCTGCCGCTGAGGCCGCTGAAAGGGTGGCTGGTCAACAGCCAGTACTTCTACAAGGCCGAACAGGGCAGGCTCGACAAAGGTCCGGCGAACCCGCCGGTCGGCGACGCCGAAGCGGCGGCTGATCGGCGAAAGAGCTGAAGCTTTCGGAAAGCCGCGCGGGGCAGGCCCCGGCCAATTTCCGCCCGGAACTCTTCGACGGGCACCGTGGAAGGCGCTTTCCAAGGCGCCATTTTCTTTTTCGGGTTGTGCAGATCGGGAACATCCGCCGGTGCGGACAGTTCGACAAGGAGATTTTCCGACCTGAAGCCGAGGAGCGTTTCATGCCCCAATATCCGACACCGCCCTTTCCCGAACAGCAGCAGCCGATGCCGGGCCTGACGGGACAGATGAGTCCCGTACCGGATCACGGCGAACGCTCCTATCGCGGTTCGGGCCGCCTCACCGGCAAAAGAGCGGTGATCACCGGCGGCGACAGCGGCATCGGCCGCGCGGTGGCGATCGCCTATGCCCGGGAAGGCGCCGATCTTCTGATCTCCTATCTGGACGAGGACGAGGATGCCGAGGACACCAGGCGGCTGGTGGAAGAGGCAGGCCGCAAGGCGGTGCTCGTGCCGGGCGACATCCAGTCGGCTTCCCATTGCCGGTCGATCATCGACAGGGCGGTAAAGGAACTCGGCGGCATCGACATTCTCGTCAACAATGCCGCGCATCAGGCGACCTTCTCCTCGATCGAAGACATCTCCGACGAGGAATGGGAACTGACCTTCAGGGTCAACATCCATTCGATGTTCTATCTCACCAAGGCGGCGGTGCCGCACATGAAGCCGGGCAGCGCCATCATCAACACCGCCTCGATCAATGCCGACGCGCCGAGCCCGACGCTGCTCGCCTATGCGACCACCAAGGGAGCGATCCAGAATTTCACCGCCGGCCTGGCGCAGCTCCTGGCCGAAAAGGGCATTCGCGCCAATGCGGTGGCGCCGGGACCGATCTGGACGCCGCTCATTCCCTCGACGATGCCGGAAGAGAAGGTGAAGGAGTTCGGCAAGCAGGTGCCCATGCAGCGGCCCGGCCAGCCGGCGGAGCTCGCGACGACCTACGTGATGCTTGCCGATCCGTTGTCGAGCTATGTTTCCGGCACGACGATCGCGGTGACCGGCGGCAAGCCGATCCTCTGATTTCTCCTTCCCTCGGGACGGCGGCGGCATGCGCTCATGCCGCCGTTCAGGTCTTTTTGAAGATATGCCCTAGGTTCGCCGGCCGATCTCACGCGCCAAATCGTCGAAACAGAATTTCATGCCTTGTTCGTGCGCCTCGTTCGCGAGCAGCAGGAGGCGGATCGGAAAGGCGACTGCCTTCTGGTGCGAGCTGGAAACGTTGAGCTGCTTATCGTCGGAAAGCACGTCGCGTTCCACAGTCTGCAGGACGCCCTGGATTTCGCCATGAGAAAGGACGCCCTTTTCGACGAGGAGCCGGTTGATCGCCGCGACGGCGAGGTAGAGACCTTCGAGCTGCGGATTGGCGGTGTTCATGTCTCTGTCCTTTGAGTGGAAGACGGGACGAGGTCGGCGGCGTTCTCGTCGATCAGCCGTGCGCCGCGCTGGCGGGTCAGGTAGCGCCAGATCCACTGGATGCTGACGAGCAGGCGCTTCTCGAAATTGACGAGCAGGTAGACGTGCACGATTGCCCAGAGGAACCAGGCAAAGCGGCCCTTCAAAGTCCAGCTGCCGAAGTCGAAGATCGCCGTATTGCGGCCGATCACCGCCGTATTGCCGCGATTGTGGAAGTGGAAGGGGCCGCTCGCCTTACCCTCCAGCAGGCGGGCCTTCAGCGCCTTGCCGATATACTCGCCCTGCTGCTTGGCGACCTGCGCCAGCGCCGGCAGCGGCTTGCCGTCTTCTGCAAGACCGAGTGCCGTATCGCCGATCGCGAAAATCTCCGGAAAACCGGTGACGGAAAGATCGGGCTCGACCGGAATTCGGCCGCCGGCCTTGCCTTCGACCCCGAGCCATCCAGTGGCGGGAGACGCCTTCACGCCTGCGCCCCAGATGATGCAGCCGGCGCGGAAGTGCTGGGAGCCTGCGACCACCTCGTCCTTCGCGACGGATTCGACCGGCAGGTTCGTCACCACCTCGACGCCTTCCTCCTTCAGCACCTTCAAGGCGTATTGCACGAGATTGTCGGGGAAGGCCGCAAGGATCTTCGGGCCGGCCTCGATGAGGACGACCCGCATGTGATCCGGTTCCAGCCGGCGGAAATCGCGGGTGATCATGAAGCGGCCGAGTTCGGCAATCGCGCCGGCCATCTCGACGCCCGTCGGGCCGCCGCCGACGATGATGCTGGTGAGCAGCGCCTTCTTCTCCTCCGGATCGCGGGAAAGCTCCGCTTTCTCGAAGGCGAGCAGCAGGCGCTGGCGGATCAGCCGCGCCTCGTGGATGGTCTTCAAGCCCGGCGCCCAGGCGCGCCAATCGTCATGGCCGAAATAATTGTATTCCGAGCCGGTGGCGATGACGAGCCGGTCATAGGGCACCGAGGCGCCGTAATCGAGCTTCACTTCTTTCGCAGCCGCATCGATGCCGGTCACTTCCGCCAGCATGACCCTGATGTTGCGGTAGCGGCCGAGCGTGCGGCGGATGGGTTCGGAGACGTCCGCGGGGGAGAGGGCGGCGGTGGCGACCTGATAGAGCAGCGGCTGGAAGAGGTTGTGGTTGCGCCGGTCGATGACGGTGACGTCGATTTCGGTGTTGCCGAGCTCACGGGCGGCGGCAAGACCGGCAAAGCCGGCACCGACGATCACGACGCGCAAAGGTCTTGTTTCGGTTGCGGTCTCGTTCGGGAGAATCTCGCCGGCCATCTTATCCCCACCCTCTGGCGGAGATCACATCTCCGCATGATGCTCGTTCAACACGCAGGCCCCGACGTTTGTTCCCGGCGCGATCCGGAGGAACCTTTTTCGCCTCGCGCCGTTCGTCTCACAACGGAAAAAGGAGACGAACATGAACAGCATCATCTGGTTGGTCGGCGCCATCGTGATCATCATCGCCATCCTGAATCTCGTCGGATTCGCTTGATTTCATTTCGGAATTTTCCTGCAGACGAACGCCTGCAGGAAATCAAGGCGTCGTGTCGCGAAGACCGGCGCCTTTTTCTTTTACGGGAAGCGGAAAATCTACTCCGCCAATAGCAGCGCGAAGGGATGTTCGCCGAAAACCCCGGGGAGCCCGATCCGTTCCTGCGGATCTATGATCTGGCCCGTATAGATGTCGCGGTAGCGACGCTGGGCGAGTTTTGCCGGCAAGGCAATTTCAGTCTGTGCCCAGCGCCGGGAGTTCGATCGCGGGAGAGTTTCCTGAAATGCAAAGACGAGGCGGGGGGCGATCACGATGAGTGCGTCGTCGGCCTCGACGCGGGCGAAGGCGACGATATTGTCCTTGTTCTCGCCGGTTGCCGAGAGGGGAAGGTACTCGCCCTGGCGGAACAGCGTCGGTGCTTCCTGCCGGAGGCGCAGCAGCGTGGCGATCACATGTTGCTTCAGCCATCCGCTCCGCCATTCCTGCTCGCATGCCGACCTCGGCGCATCCTTCTCGGAAAGCTGCTCCTGCAACATCCCGAAATCCGGCTCGCGGCGATTGTCCGGATCGACAAGGCTCAGGTCGATGGCCTCGCTGCCCTGGTAGATATCCGGCACGCCGGGCGCGGTGAGTTTCAAGATCGTCTGGGTGAGGCTATTGACCAGTCCGGCGCGGATGAAGGGTTGAAGCGTTTCGGCGAAATCGGTCAGGAAGGTCGTGTTTTCGGGTGAGAGAAGCTTGCGGGCATAACCGATGACCGCCTTTTCATAGGCCTCGTTGGAATCGCCCCAATTGGTGCGCAGCTTCGCCTCGCGAAGCGCCTTTTCGGCGTAAGCGACGAAGCGTTCTTCCAGGGCTTCAAGACCCGCCGTGTCTCCCGGCTGGAGATCTGCGGGCCATGCGCCTACAAGCGCCTGATAGAGCATCCATTCGACCTCGGGCTCGGGCGCCGGGCCGTCACCGAGAGCCTGGACGAAGGTTTTGTTCATCTCCCGCCATCGGGAGACCGCCTGCGCCCAGAGGTCCGGCGCCTCGCTCAGTGCATAGAGCCGGGCGCGCGTATCCTCGCCACGTTTCGTGTCGTGGGTCGCCGTGCCGGACAGCGCATCCGGCTCTCTTTCCAGCCGCGTCAGCATGTCCGCGTGGAAACGGTCGAGCGCGAAGCGGCGGGGCAGAGGCTCTGCTCCGACCTCGTTCAGCGCCAGCAGCATGTTGCAGCGATAGAAAAGCGTGTCCTCCACCGACTTCGCCATCAGCGGACCGGTCAATTGCTGGAACCGGGTGCGGAAGGCGGAAGCCCGGCCGGCCACCGCTTGCTCGACATCGCCGATCAGGATGCGTCCGAGGAAGGCGAGAGCATGCGGATCCGGGGCATCCGGGCTGGTTCGGACCTTCTCCAGAACCCCGTCCAGCATCTCGCGGTCTTCCGGCAGCAGGCCCTCGCGCGTGCCGTAGGTGCGATAGACGGGGAAGGCGGCGAGCAGTTCGCGCAGGGCAGATTTGGCGGCCGCTCCGGGAAGCGCGGATTCACGATCCTCTGCCTGCCCGATCTGCATGGCGAGTTTCCAAAGTGATTCAAATTCTCCCGCGAAGTTGTTGTCCACCATCAGCAATTTCGCGGCGCGCAGCTCTTGTTCCATGTCGATGAAACGGCCGCTGAATTGCCGGTAGGCATCGCGCAATGCATCAAGCCCGTCGCCGTCGACGAACACATCGCTGAGCGCTGCGATGAATTCGTAGCCGGTCGTGCCGGAGACCGGCCAATCGGCGGGGATATGCTCGCCTTCGCCGAGGATTTTTTCGACCACCATGTAACAGTCCGCCCCGGCCTCGTGGCGCAGCCGCTCCAGATAGGCTTTGGGATCGGCGAGGCCGTCGACATGGTCGATGCGCAGCCCATCCACCGTACCGCCGTGAACGAGTTCGAGGATAAGGCGGTGCATGTCGTCGAAAACCGTGCCGTCCTCGACCCGCATGCCGGCAAGCCCGGTGACCTCGAAGAAGCGGCGATAGCTGAGGTCATGCCGCGCCTCCCGCCAGGACATCAGGCGATAGGGCTGCTGGTCATGAAGCCGGGCGATCGCGGCCTTGTCGGTGATCTTCAGGATATCCGCCTCCCGGCCGGCATAGCTCGACGGCGTCAGCGGGTAGAACGTGTCGTAATAGGCAAGCGACGGCTTGGAGGTGCGGGGATCGGGTTTCACCACTATCTCGCCGGCTTCCAAGGCCTTTTCGAACGTATCGCCGAGGACGGGCAATGTCAGGCGGCGGCTCCAGTCTATGTCGAAATGGCGGGCGTAGCGGCTCTTCTGACCATTCTCGACCACGTCGCGCCACCAGGCATTTTCCAGCGAGGCGGCCATGTGGTTCGGCACGATGTCGACGATGAGGCCGAGCCCTTCCGTCTTCAGCGCCTTCGCCATGCGCTCGAAACCGTCGCGGCCGCCGATCGCGGGATCGATCTCGTTGGCATCGGTCACGTCATAGCCATGCGTGGAGCCGGCCGTGGCGGTAAAGATCGGCGAGGCATAGAGATGGCTGACGCCGAGCCGTTTCAGATAGGGAACAAGCGCGGCCACGCGGTCGAAGGTCATGCCGTTGCGGAACTGGATCCGATAGGTGGCGGTCGGGACCTTCATGGCGAGCCTCCGGCCGGAGCCAGGCTCACCACGATTGAGTTCGGCGCGAGGTCCCTGGCGTTATCCGGCCATGCAAAGATCGTCTTGCCAGACAGATCGGGCAGCGGTTGCACCGTCTCGCCAATGTTGAAGGCGATTGCGAGCGTGGCCTTCGGAAGGGACCATGTGACGGCGGCGAAACCCTTGTCCGTCCTGACCACCTTGCCGCTGCCGCCGCCGGCGGAGCCGAGCAAAGGCACGATATGTTGCCGTCGCAGGGTCAGGAGCGTCTTCGTGAAGCCCAGCCAATCCTTGCCATCCGCCGAACTGAGCTTCGCCCAATCGAGCTTCGAGACTTCGAAAGTCTTCTTCGCATTGGGATCGGGCACGGTATCGGTCTCATGGCCCGCATGGCCTTCGAATTCCTTGCGGCGGCCGTCACGCACGGCTTTCGCCAGATCGCCATGGAAATCCGTGAAGAAGAGAAACGGGTTGGTCTCGCCATATTCCTCGCCCATGAAGACGAGCGGAATATGCGGTGAAAGCAAGAGTGCGGCGAGCAGAATCCTGGTCCTGTCTTCGCCGGCAAGCGAAATCAGCCGTTCGCCATGAGCGCGGTTGCCCACCTGGTCGTGGTTCTGAATGAAATCGACGAAGGAGGTCGGCGGAAGATGGGCGGATGTGTCGCCGCGTTTCTTGCCTGTCCGGGGTGACGCTTCGCCCTGATAGGCGAAGCCTTCCGCCAGCGCACGTGCCACCAGCTTTTCCGGCTCCTTTGCGAAGTCCCCGTAATAGGCATGCGTTTCGCCGGTCGCCAGCACATGGATGGCGTTGTGGAAGTCGTCGTTCCATTCGCCGGTATAGAGAGGCACATTGCCGTCTCTGTCGCGCTTGTGGAGGAAGGTGACGTTGCGGTTGTCCTCGGTCGTCAGATGAATGGGGCGATCGGTGATTTCAGCGCGGATGCGCTCGGCGATCTCGATCAGCACATGCCTTTCGGAAAGGTCGTCCGTGATGTGGTCGACCGCATCGAAACGCAGACCGTCGAGAAAGAATTCCTCCAGCCAATAGAGCGCGTTCTCGACGATGTAGCGCCGAACCGGATCGATGTCATAGGCGATTGCGGCGCCCCAGGGCGTTGTCCGCTTGTGGAAGAAGGACGGCGCCAGCAGGGGCAGGTAGTTTCCTTCCGGGCCGAAATGGTTGAGCACGATATCGAGCACGACCATCAGCCCATGGCCATGGGCGGCATCGACGAAGGCCTTGAAGTCCTCCGGCGGGCCGTAGGCCGCATGCGGAGCGTAGAGCAGCGTGCCGTCATAACCCCAGCCGCGCGTTCCTCCGAAATGGGCGACCGGCAGGACCTCCACCATGGTGATGCCGAGCTCGGCGAGATAGGGTAGTTTGTCGATCGCGGCGCGGAAGGTGCCTTCCTTGGTGAAGGTGCCGACATGCAGCTCGTAGACGACCGCTTCTTCCCACGGTCGGCCCTTCCATTCCGCATGCCGCCAGGCATAGTTCGTCGGATCGATGACGAGCGACGGACCATTGACGTCGTCCTTCTGGCCGCGCGAAGCGGGATCCGGCACGACCGTGCCGTCGGGAAGGACATAGTTGTATTCCGCACCGGGGGAAATGCCGGTGGCGAGCAGCTCGAACCAGCCGTCGTCGGTGCGGCTCATCTCCGTGTCTTCGCCGTTCAGCCGGAGGATCACCATCTTTTGCCCCGGCGCCCACAGCCGGAAGCGCACCTCGCCGGCGGCGACATATTCGGCCCCCCATGTCTTTGGAAACGTTCGGAATTCAGCGGCGGTATCCAGTTCCGACATAGCGACTTGCCCCTGGTTGAAGGAGACCGGCAAACGGCCGGAAGAGCTTACGGTTCCATTGCAGAATGGTTGCGCAAGAAAATTGCTGAAACGGGTAACAAATCGCAAGTTCGCGGGAGTGGCCCGCCGGAGATTCGAGTCCTAGATTAGGTCGTATGCAGACGGTTTCGGGAGGAGATCCTTGCATGCTGACCGATGAGGACGAGCTCATCCGTTCGACGGCCGCGGAATTTTCCCGCGAGGTGCTGAAGCCCGGCGCTGCGGCCCGCGACAGGGCGCATGCGATCGAGCCGGAAGTGCTGCGGCAACTCGGCGAGCTCGGTTTTCTCGGGATGCGCGCGAGCGAAGAATGGGGTGGCGTCGGCTGTTCCTATGTCGCCTATGCCAGCGCGCTGATGGAGATCGCCGCCGGCGACGGCGCGGTCTCGACGCTTGTCAGCGTCCACAATTCGCCGGTCTGCTCGCTTCTCGACGCGCATGCTTCCGACGAGCAGAAGGAGACGTTTCTGAGGCCCCTTGCAGAGGGCCGCCATGTCGGCGCCTTCGCGCTGACCGAAGCGGATACCGGTTCGGATGCCGCGGCGATCCGTACCCGAGCCACGAAGGACGGCAACGGCTACGTCGTCAACGGCTCGAAGATGTTCATCACGTCGGGCAAGATCGCCGGGACGATCATCATCTTCGCCGTCACCGATCCTGCCGCCGGGAAACGGGGCATTTCCGCCTTCGTTACCCATACCGATGTGCCGGGCTTTTCCGTTTCCAAGACCGAGGACAAGCTAGGCCAGCACGCTTCCGATACGGCGGCGCTGATGTTCGACAATCTGGCGATTCCCGAAAGCCAGCGGATCGGGCCGGAAGGGGCGGGGCTCAGGATCGCGCTTTCGGGGCTGGAAGCGGGGCGGATCGGCATCGCCGCCCAATGCGTCGGCATGGCTGAGGCCGCCTTCGATGTGGCGCTGACCTATGCCAGGGAGCGCAAGACCTTCGGCAGGATTTTGCTCGATCATCAGGCGATCGCCTTCCGGCTGGCGGAGGCGAAAACCCAGATAGAGGCGGCGCGGCAACTGGTGCTGCATGCGGCGCGGCTGAGGGATCGCGGCGAACCCTGCCTCTCGGAAGCCTGCATGGCGAAGCTATTCGCGTCGGAAATGGCGGAGAAGGTGTGCTCCGCGGCGATCCAGACGCTCGGCGGCTATGGCTATATCTCCGATTTTCCGGTCGAGCGTATCTATCGCGATGTTCGCGTCTGCCAGATCTACGAGGGGACTTCCGACATCCAGAAGATCATCATCGCCAGAGGTTTCGCCTCGTAAGATGAAGTGATGCATTAATTTCCGGTTCTTTGGGAGGAGAAGCGAATGATGCATGAGATGAAGCAAAACCTGCCCGGAAGGCTCAGCCTGCATGTGCCGGAGCCGGAGGTCAGGCCGGGTGGCAAGCCGGATTTCTCCAATGTGGCCATCCCGAAGGCCGGTTCGGTGCGCCGTCCGGAGGTGGATGTCGATCCGGAGGAGATCCGCGATCTGGCATTTTCGATCATCCGTGTGCTGAATCGGGAAGGTGAGGCCGTCGGCCCCTGGGCCGGCTCGCTGACCAACGAGGAGCTGATGGAGGGCCTGCGGCACATGATGCTGCTCAGAACCTTCGACGCCCGCATGCTGATGGCGCAGCGGCAGGGCAAGACCTCCTTCTACATGCAGCACCTGGGCGAAGAAGCGGTCTCCTGCGCCTTCCGACGGGCGCTTCTTCCGGGCGACATGAATTTCCCGACCTACCGCCAGGCGGGTCTCTTGATCGCCGGCGGCTATCCGATGGTCGACATGATGAACGAGATCTATTCCAACGATGCCGACCCGCAGAAGGGCAGGCAGCTTCCCGTTCTCTATTCCTCCAAGGAATTCGGGTTCTTCTCGATCTCCGGCAATCTCGCGACCCAGTATATTCAGGCGGTCGGCTGGGCGATGGCATCCGCCATCAAACAGGACACCAAGATCGCTGCGGGCTGGATCGGTGACGGGGCGACGGCGGAGTCGGATTTCCATGCCGCACTTGTTTTCGCCTCCACCTACCGGGCGCCGGTCATTTTGAATGTTGTCAACAATCAGTGGGCCATTTCCACCTTCCAGGGCGTCGCCCGCGGTGGGTCGGGAACGTTTGCGGCGCGGGGGCTGGGATACGGCCTGCCGTCGCTGCGCGTCGACGGCAACGATTATCTCGCCGTGCATGCGGTCGCGAAATGGGCGGCGGAACGGGCGAGGCGCAATATCGGCCCGACGCTGATCGAATACGTCACCTATCGCGTCGGTGCGCATTCGACCTCAGACGATCCCTCCGCCTATCGGCCGAAGGAGGAGTCGGAAGCCTGGCCGCTCGGCGATCCGGTCATCCGGCTGAAGAACCATCTGATCCGCACCGGCGCCTGGAGCGAGGAGCGGCATACCCAGATGGAGGCGGAAATCCGCGACACGGTGGTCGCCGCCCAGAAGGAGGCGGAGCGCCACGGCACGCTGCATTCCGGCGGCAGGCCTTCGATGCGGGATATGTTCGAGGGCGTCTATGCGGAGATGCCGCCACATCTGAAACGGCAAAGGCAGCAGGCGGGGGTGTGACCCATGGCGCGCATGACGATGATCGAGGCGATCCGCAGCGCGATCGACGTTTCCATGGAGCGCGACGACGACGTGGTCGTATTCGGTGAGGATGTCGGTTATTTCGGCGGCGTCTTCCGGTCGACGCAGGGGCTTCAGCAGAAATACGGAAAGACGCGCTGCTTCGACGTGCCGATCAACGAATCCGGCATCGTGGGGGCGGCGATCGGCATGGCGGCCTATGGCTTGAAGCCCTGTGTCGAGATCCAGTTCGCCGACTACATGTATCCGGCCTATGACCAGATCACGCAAGAAGCGGCGCGGCTGCGCTATCGCTCGAACGGCGATTTCACCTGTCCCGTGACGATCCGCATGCCGACCGGCGGCGGCATTTTCGGAGGGCAGACGCATAGCCAGAGCCCTGAGGCGCTGTTCACCCATGTCTGCGGGCTGCAGGTCGTGGTGCCGTCGAACCCCTATGACGCCAAGGGGCTGCTGATCTCGTCGATCGAGAACCCGGACCCGGTGATCTTCCTCGAACCGAAGCGGCTCTATAACGGTCCGTTCGACGGTCATCACGACCGGCCGGTGGCGTCCTGGGGCGCGCATCCGCTCGGCGAGGTGCCGGCGGAGCACTACACCGTACCGCTCGGCAAGGCGGTGGTGCGCCGGCCGGGTTCGGCAGTGACCGTGCTTGCCTATGGCACGATGGTGCACGTGGCCGAAGCGACCGCCGAGGAGACCGGCATCGATGCGGAGGTGATCGACCTTCGCACGCTCTTGCCGCTCGATCTCGAAACAATCGTCGCCTCGGTGAAGAAGACCGGACGCTGCATGGTGGTGCACGAGGCGACGCTGACCTCCGGCTTCGGCGCGGAACTGGTGGCGCTGGTGCAGGAGCATTGCTTCTATCACCTCGAGGCGCCGGTCATCCGCGTTGCCGGCTGGGACACGCCTTATCCGCATGCGCAGGAATGGGATTACTTTCCGGGTCCGGTCCGCGTCGGCCGGGCGCTGCGCGACATGATGGAGACCTGAAATGGCGGAAAAGATCATCAAGCTGCCGGATGTCGGCGAGGGCGTCGCGGAGGCCGAGCTTGTCGAATGGCATGTCAATGTCGGCGATCTGGTGCGCGAGGATACGGTGCTCGCGGCGGTCATGACCGGCAAGGCGACCGTCGAAATCCCGTCGCCGGTAGAGGGCGAGGTAACGTGGCGCCACGGCGAAGTGGGTGACGTGATCGCTACCGGCACCGTGATCCTGAAGATCAGGACCGCCGGCGGCGAAGGCGACAGCGAGGCGGAGCCGGAAGTCGAGGTGCCAAAACCGGTGCCGGTGCCACTGTCGCTGCCGGCCGAGCCCAAATGGGAACCGGTCGCGGAAAGCCCGCAACCGGAGGCAATCCCAGGGAGGTCGGCGACAGGGTCCGTTCCGAAAGCCGGTGGAGCCCTGCGCGGCAAGGGCGAGAAGCCGTTGGCACCGCCGGCCGTGCGCCTGCGGGCCAAGGAGGCAGGTATCGATCTCAGGCAAGTGCCGGGAACCGGCCCGGCCGGCCGCATCACCCATGAGGACATCGATGCGTTCCTCAGCCGCGAGAGCGGCGGCTCGGCTGCAGCCGGGCTGCAGCCGAACAAGAGCGTGCAGGAGGTAAAGGTCGTGGGGCTGCGCCGCCGGATCGCGGAAAAGATGGCGCTCGCGAAATCCCGCATTCCCCACATCACCTATGTGGAGGAAGTGGACATGACGGCGCTCGAGGAACTGCGTGCCCGCCTCAACGGCAATGTCAAACCGGGCAAACCGAAGCTCACCATATTGCCTTTCCTGATGCGGGCGATGGTGAAGGCGATCGCCGAACAGCCGGGCATCAACGCGCATTTCGACGACGAGGCCGGCGTCATCCGTCTGTTCGGCGGCGTGCATATCGGCATCGCGGCGCAGACGTCCGCGGGCCTGGTCGTGCCGGTGGTCAAACATGCCGAGGCGCGCGACATTTTCGACTGCGCTCGCGAGGTGGCGCGGCTGAGCGAGGCTGCCAAGAACGGCACCGCGCTGCGCGAGGAACTGTCAGGCTCGACGATCACCATCAGCTCGCTCGGCGCGATGGGCGGCATCGTCTCGACGCCGATCATCAATCATCCGGAAGTGGCGATCATCGGCGTCAACAAGCTCGCCATCCGGCCGCATTGGGACGGGACGCAGTTCGTGCCGCGCAAGATGATGAACCTTTCCTCCAGCTTCGACCACCGGGTGATCGACGGCTGGGATGCGGCGAGTTTCGTACAACGGCTGAAGACGCTTTTGGAAACGCCGGCGCTGATCTTCGTCGAGGAGTGAAATCAATGAAAGAGATTTCCTGCAAGCTTCTCGTCATCGGCGCCGGTCCGGGCGGCTATGTCTGCGCGATCCGCGCCGGCCAACTCGGGGTCGACACGGTTATCGTCGAGATGGGCAGGCCCGGCGGCACCTGCCTCAATATCGGCTGTATTCCCTCCAAGGCGCTGATCCATGCGGCGGACGATTTTCATAGGACTGTCGCGATGGCTGCCGGCCGCAACGCCATGGGCATCCGGGCGGAAAGCCCGGTGATCGACCTTGCCAAGACCATGGCCTGGAAAGACGGCATTACCGGTCGGCTGACGATGGGCGTCTCGGGCCTGCTCAAGAAGGCGGGCGTGAAGATCGTCGTCGGCCGGGCGAGATTCCGCGACGGCAGGACGGTGGCGGTGGAGACAGAAACCGGCGAGCAGGTCATCCGTGCGGAGAACATCGTCATTGCTACCGGCTCGGCACCGGTCGAGCTGCCCGCGCTGCCCTTTGGCGGCCGGGAATCGCGATCAGGCGGGAAAGTGATCTCGTCCACCGGAGCGTTGTCGCTCACCGAAGTGCCGCAAAGGCTGGCGGTGGTGGGCGCGGGCTATATCGGCCTGGAACTGGGCATCGCCTTCGCCAAGCTCGGATCGAAGGTGACGATCGTCGAAGCGCTCGACCGTATCCTGCCGCTCTATGATGCGCAGCTTACCCAGCCGGTCGCTCGGCAGCTGTCGACACTGGGCGTCGAGGTGCTGCTCGGCACGAAGGTGAAAGGCATGTCGGCGACCGGCGAGGCGTTGCTGGCCGAAACCGCCGATGGCGAGGAAAGACGGGTTGCCGCCGACAAGGTGCTCGTTACCGTCGGACGCCGGCCGGTCACGGAGGGCTGGGGCCGCCAGGAACTGGAACTCGACATGGACGGCCGGTTTCTGCGCATCGACGAGCAGTGCCGCACCTCGATGCGCGGCATCTATGCGATCGGCGACGTGACAGGCGAGCCGATGCTGGCGCATCGCGCCATGGCTCAGGGCGAAATGGTGGCGGAGATCGTCTCCGGCAAACGACGCGCATGGGACAAGCGGGCGATTCCGGCTGTCTGCTTCACCGATCCGGAGATCGTTTCGGTGGGGTTGTCGCCCGACGAAGCGCGGGCGAACGGCCGCGAGATCAAGGTCGGACAATTTCCGCTCAGCGCCAACGGACGGGCGATGACGCTGTCCGTGGAAGAGGGTTTCGTGCGGATCGTGGCGCGGGGGGACAATCATCTGGTGCTCGGCATTCAGGCGGTCGGGGCAGGGGTCTCGGAACTGTCGGCGGCTTTCTCGCTAGCGATCGAGATGGGTGCGCGGCTGGAAGACATCACCGGCACGATCCATGCGCATCCGACGCAGTCGGAAGGTTTTGCCGAAGCGGCGATGAAGGCGCTGGGACATGCGCTGCATGTATGAGTGAGCTCAGGAAAATTCGAACAGAAGGTGGGAAGATTCACAATTCCAGCAGCGCATAGGGCCGGCCGGTCGGTTTCTCGATGTGCGAGGCGACATTGTAGACCGGCGCGCCGCCCGGCGTCTTGCCTTGGTACGTCCCGCGATGGGCATGGCCGTGCACCACGGCCTTCACCGGAAAGCGGTCGATGGTTTCTGCCAGGCGGGAGGAGCCGAGGAAGGGATAGATTTCCATCGGCTCGCCCTGGACGGTCTCGACGATCGGCGCATAATGCAGCACGACCATGGCTCGTTCGGAGCGGACCTGCCGCAGCGCATTTTCGAGCCGCATCGTCTCTTCGACGCTTTCCGCCACCATGGCCTTGATCGCCGGTTCGCCGAAGGAGCCGAGCATGTGGCGTCCGAAACCGCCGGCAAAACCTTTCACGCCCGCAAACCCGACGCCGCCGATCTCGACCGCCTGGCCTTCGAGCAGGCGCACGCCGGCCTCCTTGAGGATCGAGGTGACTTCCTCTACCTGGCCGCATTCATAATCGTGATTGCCGAGCACGCCGACCATGGGAATGGAGCAATAACGCAGGTCGGCGGCGAGGATTTCCGCTTCCTTCGGCTTGCCGAGGTCCGTCAGGTCGCCCGTCAAGACGAGGATATCGGCGGCCTGCGAAATCTCGCCGAGAAGGTCCCTGTAGGAGCGGTCTCCGTGCTCCTTCACGTGCAGGTCGCCCATGGCGGCGATCTTCAGCTTGCCGTTTGCCTTCTTCGTCTCGATTTTAGCGGTTTCGCCTTTGGTTTCCGTGCTTGCGGTCACGCCGGTGCTCCTTCAAGATCCTCGCGCAGGTCGCCTTCGCCGCCTACGTCGGCAAAGCCCCATTCCTTCACGTCGATCTCGAAATCCACCCGGCTGAACATGCGGCCGCGGCAGATCTTCATCTGCGGCAGCGGCAGCTCGCGCTGCGCCCGCAGCCGGTCGAGCAGTTCGTCAAGCAGCCAGTCGGGCACCTTGTCGCGCTCGGTCGGATAGATCCAGCGGAAGTTCAGAAGGTGGATCAAGAGCACTTCCCAGTGCACTTCCATGTGGTTCAGGAGCCGCTGCCAGTCGATCTGGTCATGGGCGCGCAGGATGACGTGGACGATGTCGCCGCCGTCGTAACGATGGCGCAGCTGCACGAAGCATTTCGACCAGATGAGTTCGGTGGGCGCAATGATGCGCACCTTGTGGCCGTTCATCTCGATTTGCCGGGCATTGTCGAACCAGGCGTCGCCGATCGGCATCGTGCCGTTCGAGCCGGCGAAGATGACGTCGAAGAAATGCCGCCCCTTCTTCACCTTGCCGAGCCAGCGGTCGTCCTCCACCTCGATCTCATAGCCCTTTTCCTTGAAGTGGGCGAGGATGCGGGCGTAATCGCCGGCGCGGCAGAATATGTCGAGATCCTTCGTCTGGCGTGAAATGCCGGTATAGGCACTGACCGCGAACGTGCCGGCGACCAGGAAGGGGATATTGCAATGGACGAGGTCCTCCACGGCCTGCACCACGAAGGATTCGGAATCCGGGTCCGCGAGCGTCGGCGACGCCTTCACTTCCATGTCCGGCTCGTTCTTCAGCATGTCCTTTGCCGGTTTCGGCGTCAGGGTCTGCGCGGCATTGGCTTGGGCATTCATCGAACATCTCCGAACTCTGACGTGTGCAGAAGAACACCTGGGGAGGCCCGGAGGTTCCGCATCCCGAAATCGGGAACCAAAGCGGTGCCGGTCTGTTGGATTCGTGCAAGAAAACCGAGGAGGCAGACATGCCAGCGAAATCCAAGTCACAGCAGAAGGCTGCCGGTGCGGCACTTGCCGCCAAGCGCGGCGAGATGAAGAAGAGCGAGCTCAAGGGCGCTTCCAAGGGTATGGAGAAATCCATGAGCGAAAAGCAGCTCGAGGAATTCGCCTCGACCAAGCGGAAGGGTAAGCCGGAGCACGCCGCCCATCGTTGACGGCTTTCGGTAGGGACCTCCGGCCCGATGCCGGAACTTCCCGGAAAGGCGGACGTTTTTTTGAAACGTCTGCCTTTCCGAGGAGGGACCTATGCCGCCGGAAGAACTCGCTGCGACGCTGACCGCCCTGCCGCTCAGGACCGGCGTCTATATCCCCGACGATCTGATGGAGGACTGGTTCGCGCAGGGCACCGGCATGAAGCCGGTCAGCGACAAGGCCTTGAAGGCTGCGCAAGCCTATGGCCGCCGTTGCGAATGCGAGTTCAAATATTATCCCGAGCGGATGGAAGGCGTCTTCTGGAAATGGGTGCCGGCGCTGTGAGGACGGGATTCCGACCGCCGGAAGGCAAGGCACGCCGCGCCATTTCAAGCTCGCTCTTCTGCACGCCGAGCGAGCAAACGGTCCGCCATGGCGCGGCGGCACTTCACGCAATGATCAGGACCGGTGAATGCAAAACGCCTCTCTCGTGCGGGCGCACGCCGAATTCATGCCGTCCCATGGCGCCTTAAACGGGCAAACTGACGGGTGGTTCCGCAAAAATTGTGAGCCGGGCGATTATTTTTCGCCCGGCTCACTCGATCTGCAGCTTTTGGTCTACAGCGTGGCGTAGCGGTCGCGCAGCGCCTCGAACTTGACCAGTTGTTCGGCGATCAGTTCGCGGTTCTCGTCGCGCCGGACGAAGACCTTGAACATGGCAGAGCCTTTCTCGTTCATGAACCACACCGAACAGGAGCGGCGTCCATGGAAGGCGCGGTCCACGAAGGTCAGCGAGGCGCAATTGTCCTTCTTGATGTGACCGCCGATCGGGCTGTCGCCATGGATGTTGAACCAGCCATGCGCTTCGGAGCCTTCCGGAAGGCTGCCTTCCGCCTCCAGCACGATATCGTCCGTATGGACGATGAAAAGGACGTCGCCCCATGTCGTCATCTCGGACCAGATATTCTGGAAATGCCCCTTGCCGGCGATGACGGCAGCACCCTTGGGCAGGATCTCGAGGATCTCGGCCGGCGTGACATCCGCCTTGGCGGCGATCGCCTCGACGACGCCGTCGGGCTTTTCGGCAAGTGCTGCCAGAGCCCGTTCGCGGCGATCCGGTTTGATGTCGGAAACGGCGTTCATCTGAAACCTCAGGCCGCGTCGGCGCGGACGCCGTTCTTGTCTTCGCGAATGATCACGTCGAAGCCTTCGAAATGCGGACCGGAGAGGTATTCGACCTTGCCGCGGTTCTCGCCGGCCTTGGCATGCGCGGTACGGAACTGTTCCGACTTCGTCCAGTCCTGGAAATGCTCGAAGGTTTCCCAGACGGTGTGGGTTGCATAGAGGGTGTGATCTTCCGCCTTCGGCCCCTTCAGGAGGTGGAATTCGACATAGCCGGGCATTTCGGCAAGGCGGCCCTGGCGGCCGTGCCAGACGGCTTCGAAGGCCTCTTCATAGCCCGGTACCACGCGGAATCGGTTCATGGCGATATACATTGATCAGTCCCTCACTTAAGTGTCATTTTCGGCTCAAGATATCTGCGGCCGTTCCCCTTGAAAAGCCCAAAAAACTTGCGTAGTCAACTCAAGTTATAGCCGCCCGGTAGGCGGATGAGAGGCATTTTACGCCTCGGCTTGGGCGAGAAAGGGGCATGGTATCATGGGGTCTTCTTCTAATTTCCGCGGGTTTTTCGCTGCCGTTCTGCTGGGCGCGGGACTTCTGACCGGTGGCGCGAGCGCTGCCGACAAGGGAAATCCGGAAGCCAGGCGGATCGTCTCGATCGGCGGCACGATCACCGAGATCCTCTATTCGCTCGGCGCCGAGGACCGTATCGTGGCCCGCGACTCCACCAGCTTCTATCCCGATGCGGCCAATTCCAAGCCGGATGTCGGCTATATGCGGGCGCTTTCGGCGGAGGGCATCCTCGGCCAGAAGCCCGATCTGATCCTGATGGAGGAAGGGGCCGGCCCGCCGCCGGTTCTCGAAATCCTGAAAGCCAGCGAAGTGCCGATGGTGGTGATCCCGACGCCGCCGAAAGTCGATGCGATCGGCCGGAAGATCCGCGACGTGGGGGTCGCCGTCGGGCTTTCCGGCAAGGCCGAGGGGCTGGCGGCGAAGACCGAGGCGGACCTCCATAAACTCGAAGAAGACGTGGCGAAGATCCCGGGACCGAAGAAGAAGGTTCTCTTCGTCCTGTCGCTCTCGAATGGCCGCGTGATCGCCGGTGGCGCCGACACCGAAGCCGGCGCGGTCATCGAACTGGCCGGCGGCGTCAACGCCGCGCCGACGATCAACGGCTACAAGCCGCTCGCCGACGAGGCTGTCATCGCCGCCCAGCCGGATGTCATCCTATCGATGGTATCGGGTCCAGGTCATGAAATAACCCCGGACAAGGTCTTCGCCATGCCTTCGATGCAGACGACGCCGGCTGCCGCCAACAAGGCGCTCGTCACCATGGACGGCCTCTTGCTGCTCGGCTTCGGTCCCCGCACGCCGGAGGCCGCCCGTTCGCTTGCCGCCGATATCTATCCCGGGGCGATCAACTGATGAAGGCGCTGGCCATGCCCTTCCGCGCCGCAGCCGATGGCGACCGGACGCGCCAGGGCGTGATGGTGCTTGCTCTGCTCGCCGTGCTGCTTTTCGCGGCCTGCCTCGTTTCGCTGGGGATCGGTCCGACGGGTGTGGGACTTGGCGACCTCTGGGCCTATGCGACCGGCAATGGTGACAGCCTTTCGACCCAGGAGCGGGTGATCCTCGAAGCGGTGCGTTTGCCGCGCACGGCGCTCGGCCTGCTGGTCGGCGCCGGGCTTGCCGTGTCCGGCACGATGATGCAGGGCCTGTTCCGCAATCCGCTCGCCGATCCCGGCATCGTCGGCGTCACCTCCGGTGCCGGGCTTGCCGCGGTTGCGGCGATCGTGCTCGGCAATACGATTCTGGCGCCTGCGGCGATGCTGCTCGGCAATCAGTTCCTGCCGCTGATGGCCTTTTTCGGCGGGCTGTTCAACACCTGGATGCTCTATCTGATCGCCACCCGCGACGGCCGTACCTCGACCACGGCGCTGATCCTTTCCGGCATCGCGATCGGCGCGCTTTCGGCCGCATTCATGGGCCTGCTGATCGTCATGGCCGACGACCGGCAGCTTCGCGACATCACCTTCTGGAGCCTCGGTTCGCTCGGCGGCGCCACCTTCGGACGCGTGCTCTCGATCCTCCCGTTCGTCGCCGTCGTGCTCGTCATCATGCCTTTCGTGGCGCGGGGGCTCGATGCGCTGATCCTCGGCGATGCCGCTGCTTTCCACATGGGCATTCCGGTGCAGAGGCTGAAGAAGATCGTCATCGTCGCGGTTGCGGCCGCCTGCGGTTCGACGGTCGCCGTCGCCGGTTCGATCGGCTTCGTCGGCATCGTCGTGCCGCATCTGCTGAGGCTCGCCATGGGGCCGTCGCACCGTTTCCTGCTGCCGGGCTCGGCGCTTGGGGGAGGGGCGTTGCTGCTGATCGCCGACAGTGTGGCGCGCACCGTTGCCGCACCTGCGGAACTGCCGATCGGGGTCATCACGGCGCTGTTCGGCGCGCCGGTCTTCCTCTTCCTGCTCCTCGGCAAAAACGGTGCCGGCATTCGGGACATGCCATGAGCGGGAGCGCGACTGGGGCCATGATTTCCGCCGAGCACATCACCGTCACGCTTTCGGGCCGCAAGCTCCTCGACAATATCGGCATCGGGCTTGAACCGGGCAAGTTCACCGTCATTATCGGCCCGAACGGGGCCGGCAAATCGACGCTTATGAAGGTTCTTTCCGGCGAGATGAAGCCGGATGCGGGCTTCGTCTCCTATTACGGCACCAGCCTTGAACTCTGCAGGCCGACCGACCTTGCCAAGCGGCGGGCGGTGCTGCCGCAGGCGACGCAGCTCGCCTTTCCCTTCACGGCACTCGAAATCGTCCGCATGGGGGCGGTGGCGCAAGGGGCGCTCAATCCGACCGATCAGGCGCGTCAGGCGCTTGCGCGCGTCGGCTTGCGCGGCTTCGAAAGCCGGCCCTATCCGTCGCTTTCCGGCGGCGAGCAGCAGCGGGTGCAGTTCGCGCGGGCGCTCGCACAGGTGCCGCAGCCTGTCGCCGACGGCGTGCCGCGGGCACTCTTCCTCGACGAACCGACCGCAAGCCTCGACCTCGGCCATCAGATATCGGTGCTGGAGATAGCCCGTGATTTCGCGAGCGCCGGCGGAATCGTGCTGGCCATTCTGCACGATCTCAATCTCGCTTCCGAATTCGCCGACCACCTCGTGGTGCTGAACCACGGCGGCGTCGTGGCGGAGGGAACCCGTGCAGAGACGGTGAGCGATGAGATCATCGCCAGTGTCTACGGCATTGCCGGCGCCGTCGGCCGGCTGCCGGCCGCGCATATCCCCTATGTCCTGCCGCAATCGCGGCACCGCTAATCTCCTGGGTCAGGCGCCCGGGTCCGGTCGGGTGACGACGAAGATCGCCGGGCCGATCATCAGCACTGCGACCAGAACCGCTCGCCAGACAGGCGGCGACGTGCCGAACCAGAAGATCGCATAGCTCACCGACATCATCACCACGGCGGCGATCTTCGCCCGGCGGGGGATGGCGCCCTTTTCGCGCCAGTTCCTGAGTGGCTCCCCGAATTTCGGATGGCTCATCAGCCATGCCTCCAGCCGCGGCGAGGAGCGCGCGAAACAGGCGACTGCGAGCAACAGGAAAGGCGTCGTGGGCAGGACGGGCAGGAATGCACCTGCCACACCGAGCGCCACGAAAAACCAGCCGAGGGAAAGAAACAGGAGACGCATGAATGACCCATATAAAACCTGATCAGAATAGAGAAGTTTGAAGCCGGCGTCGCGGCAAATTTGTGCGGTGCGATAAACCCTTCCCATTTCATCGATGCCGGTTATAGTGCCGCCGACTTCAACAGCCTTCAGGAGACATGATGTCGAAGAAGAAAGTGCTGGTCGTCGGCGGTGCCGGCTATATTGGCTCTCACACTTCTCTGGTGCTGGCGGAACGGGGCTACGAACCCATCGTTTTCGACAATCTTTCGAACGGCCATGCGGAATTCGTCCGCTGGGGACCCCTGGAGCAGGGCGACATCCGTGATCGTGCCCGGCTCGACGAGGTGTTCGCGACCCACAAGCCGGATGCGGTGCTGCATTTCGCGGCGCTGATCGAGGTCGGTGAATCGGTCAAAAACCCGGTCGGCTTCTACGACAACAACGTCATCGGCGCCTTGACGCTGCTTTCCGCGGCACTCGATGCCGGCGTGAAAGCCTTCGTCTTCTCCTCGACCTGCGCCACTTATGGCCTGCCGGAGCGCGTGCCGATGGACGAGACGCATGGCCAGGCGCCGATCAATCCTTATGGCCGCACCAAGTTCATCATCGAACAGGCGCTCAAGGACTATGGCCAGTACAAGGACCTGAAGTCGGTCATGCTGCGTTATTTCAATGCGGCGGGTGCGGATTTCGAAGGCCGGATCGGCGAATGGCATACGCCCGAGACGCATGCGATCCCGCTGGCGATCGAGGCGGCGCTTGGCCGCCGCCAGGGTTTCAAGGTCTTCGGCGACGATTACGACACGCGCGACGGCACCTGCGTGCGCGACTATATCCATGTGCTCGACCTTGCGGATGCGCATGTGCGCGCCGTCGATTACCTGCTCGAGGGCGGCGAGACGGTGGAACTCAACCTCGGCACCGGCACCGGCACGACGGTGAAGGAACTGCTGGGGGCCATCTCGGAAGTCTCCGGAAAACCGTTCCCTGTCGAATATGTCGGCCGGCGCGAGGGCGATTCCACGTCGCTGGTCGCCAATAACGACAAGGCGCGGGCGGTGCTCGGCTGGGAGCCGCGATATACGCTGAACGACATCATCCGCTCCGCCTGGGACTGGCATTCGCGCAGCAATCACATCACGCAGTAGGGAAAAGCCATGGCGAAGATGATCCACTCGATGATCCGGGTGCTCGATGAAGCGCGCTCGGTCGATTTCTACGGCAGGGCGTTTGGGCTGAAGATCGCCGAACGGGTGCCGTTCGACGGCTTCACGCTGATCTATCTTGCCAATCCGGAGGCGGGTTTCGAGCTGGAACTGACGGTCAACGCCGGCCGGGAAGAGCCTTACGACCTCGGCAATGGTTACGGTCATCTCGCCATATCGGTCGAAGACATCGATGCCGAGTACACGCGTTTCACCGAACTCGGCCTGACGGTCGGCAAACTTGTGGACATGCCGCGCGAAGGCAGGCCTTTCGCCCGGTTCTTCTTCGTCACCGACCCTGACGGCTATAAGATCGAGGTTGTGCAGCGAGGCGGTCGGTTCCTGTAGGAGAAAAATGATGGCGGAAGGCGAGGTCAGGCTGGAGGAAAGCTGGAAGCATGTGCTGGGGCCGGAGTTCGAGAACCCCTATATGAGCGAGCTGAGGCGCTTCCTCGTCGCTGAAAAGGAAGCGGGCAAGCGCATCTTCCCCAAGGGCAGCGAATATTTCCGCGCGCTCGACCTCACGCCGCTCGACGAGGTGAAGGTCGTCATCCTCGGCCAGGATCCGTACCATGGTTACGGTCAGGCCCATGGGCTCTGCTTCAGCGTGCGTCCCGGCGTGCGCATCCCGCCGTCGCTCGTCAATATCTACCAGGAGCTTCACAGCGATCTCGGCATTCCGCCGGCCAAGCACGGCTTCCTCGAGCACTGGGCGGAGCAGGGCGTGCTGCTCCTGAACAGCGTGCTGACGGTGGAGGAGGCGAGGGCGGCTTCGCATCAGGGACGGGGATGGGAGCGCTTTACCGATGCCGTCATCCGCGCCGTCAACGATGAGTGCGACGGCGTCGTTTTCATGCTCTGGGGCTCCTATGCCCAGAAGAAGGCAGCCTTCGTAGACACCAGAAAGCACCTCGTGCTCAAGGCGCCGCATCCTTCGCCGCTTTCCGCCCATAACGGCTTCTTCGGCTCGCGGCATTTCTCCAAGGCGAACGATTTCCTCGTCGCGCGCGGCAGGGAGCCGATCGACTGGCAACTGCCTGAAAAAGCTTAGCCCTGTGAACGACGTGGAATCGTCGTCTACGTGAAGTGAACGATGCGTTCGGGGTGGGTCGTCTATCCATCCGGCATCCGATCCCCAAATATCACCCCAGAAACAGGCCGCTTCGGTGGCTATGAGAAAGGGGTTTTATATGCTCGACCAGATCAAAGGCCTCCACCACGTCACGTCCATGGCTGGAAGCGCCAGCACCAACAACACGTTCTTCACCGATACGCTCGGCCTGCGCCGGGTGAAGAAGACCGTCAACTTCGACGCGCCGGATGTCTACCATCTCTATTATGGTGACGAAGTCGGCACGCCCGGTTCGGTGATGACCTATTTCCCGTTCCCGCATATCGCCCGTGGCCGTCCCGGCACTGGCGAAGTCGGCACGACGCTCTTCTCCGTTCCGGAAGGCTCCTTCGGCTATTGGACGGACCGTCTGACCAAGGCCGGCGTCGACGGTTTGAAGACCGATACGGCTTTCGGTGAAAACCGGTTGCATTTCGCAGGCCCGGACGGCGACGGCTTCGCGCTCGTTGAAGTGAAGGACGACCCGCGCACGCCCTGGACCGGCAACGGTATCGGCGAGGACAATGCGATCCGCGGCTTCCATTCCGCTTCGCTTCGTCTGCGCGATGAAGGCGCCACCGCCGAACTCCTGAAATACATGGGTTACAGCCAGATCGATGCCAAGGACGGCGTGATCCGCTTCGGCATTTCCGGCGGCAACGGCGCCGATGTCGTCGACATCGAGACGATGCCGAACATAGCGCGAGCCAATCTCGGCGCGGGCTCGGTCCATCACATCGCGTTCGCGGTCGAAAACCGGGCAAAGCAGCTCGAGGTCCGCAAGGCGCTGATGGATACCGGCTACCAGGTCACTCCGGTCATCGACCGCGATTATTTCTGGGCGATCTATTTCCGGACGCCCGGCGGCGTGCTCTTCGAAATCGCCACCAACGAGCCCGGTTTCGACCGTGACGAGGATACGGCTCATCTCGGCGAGGCTCTGAAGCTGCCTACCCAGCATGAGCATCTGAGAAAGACCCTAGAGCAGCATCTCGAACCGATCGAATAACGTTCGAGATCAAGGAGAACACGATGAGTTACGACAGCTATGTGCACCGGGCGAAACCCGGTGCGCCCGGATCGCCGATCTTGTTCGTCTTCCACGGCACCGGCGGCGACGAGAACCAGTTCTTCGATTTCGGCGGCCGCCTGCTGCCGAACGCGACGGTGATCTCGCCGCGCGGCGATGTTTCCGAACAGGGTGCGGCACGCTTCTTCCGGCGCAAGGCGGAAGGCATCTACGACTGCGACGACCTTGCCCGGGCGACAGAGCGCATGAGCGAATTCGTCGCTGCAAACCGCGACCGTTACGAGAGCTCGACCGTGCTCGGCCTCGGCTTCTCGAACGGCGCGAACATTCTCGCCAATATCATGATCGAGAAACCCGGCCTGTTCGAGGCCGGCGTGCTGATGCATCCGCTGATCCCGTTCAAGCCGAAGGATCGCAAAGGCGACGGGAAAGCGCATGTGCTGATCACTGCCGGTCGGCACGACCCGATCTCGCCGGTGCCGCTGACCATCGACCTGGCGGACTATTTCACGCAGCAGGGCGACAAGGTGACGCTCGAATGGCATCAGGGTGGCCATGAAATCCGGCCGAACGAGATCGAAGCCGCCAAGAAATTCTTCTCGCCCTATGGGGCGTGAAACCCCGGAAGTACTTGAAGCCGGCCGCGGATCGCCAGAATCCGCCGCCGGCTTTTTCATTTCTTGTTTCGCAGTGCACAAAAGCGTGATCGCCAAAGTGACAGAACGTCGCAGGCATGACGATTGTTAACGCCTCCATGAATATATACATGCTTATCATCAGCACGCTAGTTTTCCGACCATGTCGAACAACAATACAACTCTCGGCTTTCTTCTGAATGACGTCGCCCGGTTGCTCCGCAAGCGTTTCGAGCAGCGCGCGAAGCATATCGGCCTGACGCGCGCCCAATGGCAGACGATCGCTTATCTGTCCCGCTGCGAAGGCACGCATCAGAAGGCCCTTGCCGAACTCTTGGAGATCTCGCCGATCTCGCTGATGCGGGTGCTCGACAATCTCGTCGAGCGCGGCTTCGTCGAGCGCCGGCCGCACGAGACCGACCGGCGGATCACGCTTCTCTATACGACCGAGCGCGCCCAGACGCTGCTCGAAGATGGTCGTGTCCTTGGCGATGCAACCCGCCAGGACGCATTGAACGGCATTTCGGACGCCGACCGCGTCCGACTTTTTGAAATCCTTGAACAGATGAAATCCAACCTCGTTACGGCCTGCCGCGCGCCGGCCGAAAAAGCATGAAGAAGAACCTCCCATGACCGACACCTCCGCCCGCTCGTCCGAAGACAGCAACGTCACCGTTCTCGAAACCCCGGCCCAATCCGCGCCGCCGGAGGCCGTGAAGCCGAAGAAGCGCCGCAGCCTCAAGCGCCCGGTCCTCTTCGCGCTCCTGCCGATCGCCCTCGTTGTCGGTGGCTATTACTATGTCGAGGGCGGCCAGATCATGTCGACCGACAACGCCTATCTGCAGGCGGACATGATCGGCGTCTCCACCGATGTCGCAGGCACGGTCGCCTCGGTCGACGTACACGAGAACGAAGAGGTGAAACTGGGACAGGTGCTCTTCACCCTGAAGCCGGACAGTTTCAAGATCGCGCTCGACGGTGCCCGGGCGAAGCTTGGTGCGGCCCGCAACCAGCTTCTGAACCTGCAGGCCTCTTACAAGGAGTCGCTTGCCCAGATCGCGCAGGCGGAAGCCGATATCCCCTATTACCAGACCGTGCTCGACCGCCAGCAGCGGCTGATCTCCGGTTCGGCCGCGTCGCAGACGGCGCTTGACGAGGCCAAGCACAATCTCGACGCCGCCCGCCAGAAGGTCGCGGTCGCCCAGGCGACGGCCCAGGCGACGCTCGCTGAGCTCGGCGGCAATGCCGATCAGCCGATCGAGCAGAACCCGATCTATCTGGAAGCCAAGGCGGCTGTCGACGACGCGCAGCGTCAGCTCGACGACACCGTCGTCCGCGCGCCTTTCGACGGCATCGTCACCAATGTCAGCGCGCTGCAGGTCGGCAGCTATCTCGAGGCGGCCCAGCAGGGCTTTTCGCTCGTCTCCACCAAGAACATGTGGATCGCGGCGAACCCAAAGGAAACCGAGCTCACCTATGTGAAGCCCGGCCAGCCGGTCTCGATCACCATCGACACCTATCCCGGCGTCGAATGGAAGGGTACGGTCGCGAGCGTCAGCCCGGCCTCGGGCTCCAGCTTCGCGCTGCTGCCGGCGCAGAACACGTCCGGCAACTGGGTGAAGGTCGTACAGCGCATCCCGATGCGGGTGACGATCGACGACGCAAGCGCCGAGGGCAAGCCGCCGCTGCGCGCCGGCATGAGCACGGTGATCGCCATCGACACCGGCCACAAGCGCGGCCTGCCGGAGTTCGCCCAGAAGCTTCTGAACCAGTCCACGGCCTACGCTCATGAGTAACGCGGCCTCACCAGCAGCGTCAGCTGTGGTGGCCAATCGTGGCGCGATCACTGCCTGCGTCATCCTGGCCGTCATCATGCAGGCGCTCGACACGACAATCGCCAATGTCGCGCTACCCTATATCCAGGGCAGCGTCGCGGCCTCCGCGGACCAGATCAACTGGGTCCTGACATCCTATATCGTCGCGGCGGCGATCATGACGCCGCCATCGGGCTTCCTTGCCGCGAAGTTCGGCCGCAAGCGCGTGCTGCTCATCGCCATCGTCGGTTTCGTGGCGGCCTCGATCCTTTGCGGCCTCGCCCAGTCGCTGCCGCAGATCGTCGGTTTCCGGTTGCTGCAGGGCTTTTTCGGCGCGGCGCTGGTGCCGCTGTCCCAAGGCATCCTCCTCGACATCTACACCGTCGAGGAGCGCGGCTCGGCCATGGCGCTGTTTGGCGTCTCCGTCATGGTCGGGCCGGTCCTGGGCCCGGTCATCGGCGGCTGGCTGACGGACAATATCAGCTGGCGCTGGGTCTTCTACATCAACGTGCCGATCGGCGCGCTGGCGTTCGTCGGCATCAGCATGTTCGTCAAGGAGACGAAGATCGACGCGCTGGCGAAGCTCGACTGGCTCGGCTTCGGCATGCTCAGTCTCGCGATCGCTTCGCTGCAGCTCTTCCTTGACCGCGGCCAGCAGCTCGACTGGTTCTCGTCGAGCGAGATCGTCATCGAGGCGCTGGTCTGCGCGGCGGCTTTCTATCTGCTGCTCGTCCACACCTTCACGACCGAGAAGTCGTTCATCAATCCGCGGCTGTTCCTCGACCAGAACTTTTCGGTGAGCATGCTCTTCATCTTCGTGATCGGGGTTACCTATCTCGCCTCGCTCGCCCTGATGACGCCCTATCTGCAGTCGCTTATGGGTTATCCGGTCATCACTGCCGGCATCGTGATGGGACCGCGCGGTCTCGGCACGATGGTCTGCATGTTCGTGGTCGGCCGGCTGATCGGCAAGGTGGATACGCGCATCCTGCTCTTCCTCGGGCTGGCGATCACCGCCTGGGCGATGTATGCGATGATCGGCTGGACGCCGGACGTCTCGCAATGGACGATCGTCTATGTCGGCTTCATCCAGGGCGCGGGGCTCGGCTTCCTCTTCGTGCCGCTGACGACGATCGCCTTCGCTACCCTGCCGGCGCATATGCGCGGCGACGGGACAGGCCTATACAACCTGTCGCGCAATATCGGCTCCAGTGTCGGCATCGCCGTCGTCTCGGCGCTGCTGGTTGAAAACACCCAGCGCAACCATGCGGATATCGTCAGCTACGTAACGCCGTTCAACCATGCCTTCCAGACGAAGGCGGCGGTGGGTCTCGACCCGACGACGGCGGCGGGCGCTGCCTCGCTCGACAACATCATCACGCTGCAATCGACCATCATCTCCTATATGGACGACTTCAAGCTCCTGATGATCATGTCGCTCGCGGTGATGCCGCTGCTGCTCGTCCTGCGCAAACCGTCGCAGCCGCCGGCGGTCGATCACAGCGCGGCGATGGAGTAGCCGGCGCGCCAGCCTATGTCGCCTCCCGGGCTTGCGAGGGAAAGGGCCTTGGCCGATAGTGGCCTTGCCATTCCATGCGAGCCTGGGAGGTTTCCATGAGCAACCATCTGAAATTCTTCATCGACGGCGCCTGGGTGGCGCCTGTGATCCCCGTCGCGCTCGACGTCATCGATCCTTCGACGGAAGAGGCCTATACGCAGATCGCCCTCGGCTCCCAGGCGGATGTCGACAAGGCGGTCGCCGCCGCGAAAGCCGCCTTTCCAATCTTTTCCCAATGGCCGAAGGCGGAACGGCTGGCGCTCCTGAAGCGCATCCTTGCCGAATACGAGAAGCGTTACGAGGATATCGCCCAGGCTGTTTCCCAGGAGATGGGCGCGCCGCTCGGCTTCGCCCGCGATGCGCAGGCGGCTGCCGGACAGGGACATCTCAAGGCGACGATCGAGGCGCTGGAGACATACCAGTTCACCGAAAGGCGCGGCACGACCATGGTCGTCAAGGAACCGATCGGCGTCTGCGCGCTCATCACGCCCTGGAACTGGCCGCTCAACCAGATCACCTGCAAGGTGGGACCTGCGATCGCCGCGGGCTGCACCATGGTCCTGAAGCCATCGGAGATCGCGCCGATCAGCGGCATCATCTTCGCCGAGGTGATGGAAGCGGCCGGCACGCCGAAGGGCGTCTTCAACCTCGTCAACGGCACCGGTCCGGATGTGGGGCAGGTGATGGCCGGCCATCCGGATGTCGATATGGTTTCCTTCACCGGCTCCACCCGTGCCGGCATCATCGTCGCCAAGACTGCGGCCGATACGGTGAAGCGCGTGGCGCAGGAGCTCGGCGGCAAGTCGCCCAACATCATCCTGCCCGACGCGGAGTTCGAAAGAGCGGTCGCGGATGGCGTCACGGCCTGCTTCGGCAATTCCGGCCAGTCCTGCGACGCGCCGACCCGCATGCTGGTGCCGGCGAAGCGTCACGATGAGGCGCTCGGCATTGCCAGGACCGCGGCGGAGAAACTCAAGACGGGCGATCCGCGCTCGGAAGGCACTGATCTCGGGCCGGTCGTCAGCAGGACGCAGTTCGAAAAGATCCAGAGGCTGATCGAGGCCGGCATTTCGGAAGGTGCTGCGCTCGTCACCGGCGGGCCGGGACGTCCGGAAAACCTCAACCGCGGCTACTACGTGCGCCCGACCGTGTTCGGAAACGTTACCAACGACATGACGATCGCGCGGGAGGAAATCTTCGGCCCTGTGCTGTCGATCCTCTCCTACGAGGACGAGGATCAGGCGATCGAGATCGCCAATGATACGCCCTACGGTCTGGCCGCCTATGTTCAGGGCGAACTCGGCCACGCACGCAAGGTCGCGTCACGGCTCCGCGCCGGTTCCGTCTATATCAACGGGCCGGAATGGGACCTCTTCGCGCCCTTCGGCGGCTACAAGCAGTCCGGCAACGGCCGCGAATATGCCGACTGGGGCATTCACGATTTCCTGGAGATCAAGGGCATCGTCGGTTACGGCGCATAATCTCTGGCGGATCAGATGTGCGGCTCGGAAAAGGCCGTACAGGCGCCGACATCCTTCCAGACCGGCTGCCTGCCGGCGCGCTTTGCCTTGCGGTCGGCAAAGGCGAGGTAGAGATCGAGACGGCGGTCGCGAATCCCTGGAACAAGGCCGGTGAGCGAAAGGGGCAGCGGGGTAAAGGGATTGGCGCGATGATAGGCGTGCAGTTCCACCCGGACCGTGTGCCGGTCGCTGACGGCACGCGAGTGGAAGGCGTAGGTATCGGCCACCACAAGCGTATTGGCGCGCACCACCACCTTCTGCGGAGCGAAGTCGCCGAGTTCCGACAATTCGGCAGGCGTGATGCGGAACGACCCGTCCGCGTGATGGGTGCGGCTATCGGCGTTCGCCAACAGGCTTTGCCGGTATTCCCAGTCCAGCCGCTTTTCGGTGAGCTTATGGCTGCCGGGCACGAAGACGAAGGGGCCGTCGTCCGGCCCGACATCCTGGAGGAACAGCCAGGCCTTGGAGGTCGAATGAAAGGTGTCGGCGTGCAGAGCCGTCTGCGGGTCGGCCTGCTTGATCGCGGGTTCGGCGATGACGGTCTGGATGAAATAGACGGGATTGCCGCCGACGCCGCCGACATAACGGATCAGGCCGGCGATCGACGGATCGCGGCTGAAGCGCGCCAGATCCGGCAATTTCGCCAGCGCATTCGGATTGATCGGCGTCATGCGCGTCACAGCCTGTCCCTGACGCATCTCCCGCGCCGGCAGCGGCTCGTTCTGGAGATAGTCGCGGATGCGCCGGAACACGTCATCGGGGAGGGCGTTTTCGCGGATGACGAAGCCGTCCCGGTCGAAGGCTGCCCGTTCCTCGGCGCTTACCGATGCACCGAGCAGGCGGCGACGATAGTCGGCCATGCGGGCGGCGAGGCGTACCCGCTCGCGATGTAGGCCGAGTTGGTTGAGACGGGGATGGCCGAGCAGCGGGTTCTTGCGGAAGGATTTCTCGCTTCCGAAGACGCCGAGAGCAAAAGCCGGATAACGCCACCATTGATCGACAGCACGCGACATCGAGTTCCCCCTCCCTTGTCTCTGCGTATCCACTAATAAATGATAGCCCGAAACAAAGGCGAGGCAAAGAGTTGGGATAGATGGAGCGTCCGCTATCCACCGCGGGGTTAGCCTGATGCCTTGAACCTCACGGTGAAAGCCGATCTATTGCTTTACAGTCTGGTGAGTCCCACGCGAACCGAGAGCTTGCCGCCATGAAACGCGTTTTCAATCCGCCCTCCATCCGCAAACCGTTCGGGCAGTATAATCACGGGCTTCTGGTGCCGCCGGGTGCGAGCCTGCTCGTCACCTCCGGCCAGCTCGGCATCTCGACGGAAGAAAAGATTCCGCCGGACGTGGCGAGCCAGGCGGAGCTCTGCTTCAAGGCGATCGGTGCGATCCTCGAAGAAGCGGGCATGACCTATGCGGACGTCATCCGCATCTCGGGCTTCGTGACGAGCCGCGAGGATTTTCCCGCCTACATGACGGTCCGCGACCGTTACACGATGGAGCCGAAGCCGGTCTCGACGCTGATCGTCGTCGGTGGCTTCACCCGCGCCGAATTCCTCGTCGAGGTGGAAGTGACGGCGGCCAAGGTTTTTTGAGCACGCCGTTCGACGTGGCTAATATCCGCAGCTTCTGAGCTGGGCCTCGTATCGCGCCGCCATGGCGGCGGATTTCTGCGCCGTCTGCCTGACGCCGTTGCCGAACTGGCCGCGCGAATAGCCCGCATGGCCGGTGTAATAGGCGAGATAGAGGTTATAGCTGTCGTTGAGCGGAATGCCGTTCCGCTCGTGGCTGCGATTGTGATACCAGGCGACGAAATGGATCGCGTCGCCGAAATCGCTTCGGCTCGCGCTCCAGCGGCCGGTATCCTTCTTGTAGGTCAGCCACGTGCCGTCGAGCGCCTGGGCATAACCGTAGGCCGAAGAAACGCGTCCCCACGGAATGAAGCCGAGGACATATTTGCGCGGCGGCTTGGCATAAGGCTGGAAACCGGATTCCACGTAGATCGTCGCCATCAGGATCGGTACCGGCACGCCGAATTCCCGTTCGGCGGCCTTCGCCTGGCGCGCCCAGTTGTTGAAAAGCCCGTCGCGCTGCTCGAAGATCGCGCAGGCATTCGTGACCCGGCTCGGCGCGGAGGCGCAAGCCGTCAGGGACAGCATCATAAGGGCGATGAAAAACGCAATACGCATCGCTCGATCTCTCAAATTCGAGAGATTAATAACCGGTAAAATTTAAGGAAAAGTTTAGCGGCCGGTATGGGGATTTGCATTCATGCCACCACCGAAAGGGGGTGGCCTCGAAGGCTTCGGCAGCGTCGAAAATAGACGGACGTTGTCGGCAACCGCAGAGCAGGTGCGTCCTAGGCATGGAGGGACGCGAAAAGGCGTCCCGTCAACAAGCCCCGGAGGATATGACAATGAGTGCCAGGATCATCGTTTCGCAATATATCTCGCTCGACGGCGTGATACAGGACCCCGTCGGCATGGAGAATTCCGGTCTCGGCGACTGGATCGGTCCCTTTACCCGCGGCCCCGATGGCGACCGGTTCAAACATGCAGAGCTGTTCTCCGCCTCCGCCGTGCTGCTCGGGCGCACGACCTATGACGGTTTCGCTGCCGTCTGGCCGTCGGTTAAGGACGAGGAGGGTTTTGCCGACCGGATGAATGCCATGCCGAAATTCGTCGCCTCCAACAGTCTTCCCGAAGCTACTTGGAGCAATACGACATTGATCTCCGGCGATGTGCCTGGGAAAGTCCGCGGGCTCAAGGAGACGCTTGAAGGCGAAATCCTGATCTATGGCAGCGCCGGGCTGGTGCATTCGCTGATGCCGGCGGGGCTGATCGACCAGTATAACCTGATGGTCTATCCGACCGTGCTCGGGCGGGGTACGCGGCTTTTCCCTCAAGGTTATTCCGTCAAACAGATGACGTTCATAGACGCGTTGCCGTTCGACGACGGCATCGTGCATCTGCGTTATGCGGCCTAGAACCGCTCCATTTCGCGCTTCACCCTGGCGAGGAAGGCGGCGCGCGTCTGCGGCGTGCAGTTGTTCATGTCGTAATGGGCGAGGAATTTCACGGATCGGATCGGGTTGGTCTGCGCGCGTAGCACGCGTTTGGCGAGCTTCTTCGGCGGATCGCCGGCCAGGAAGGCGCGCCAGCGGGAGGCGCCGTAGGTGAGCACGACGGCGACCTTCTCGATATGCAGCTTGCGCGTCAGGACGCCATTCTCCAGCTCGAATGTGACGCCCGGCAGCCAGACCCGGTCGAAATACCCCTTCAGCATGGCCGGCCAGCCGAAATTCCAGACCGGTGTAACGATGACGAGACCTTCCGCCTTCTGGAGTCGGTCGACATAGGGGCGGACAAGTTCGAGATTGTCGGGATAGGTGTGGTAGATCATCCGGTCATGTCGGGACATGACCGGATCGAAATTTTCCGCGTAGAGATTGCAGTCATCCACGTCGTGTCCGGCCTTTGCCAGGCTTTCACGCGTCTGCGCATGCAGAGCCGCGCCATAGCTCGATTCGACCGGGTGCGAATGAATGAGCAGAACCCGCATCAGCCCCCCGCGACGGCCAATCCGGGAAAAAGGTAGTTCTTGCCGGCCGAGAAATCGAAGTCGGGATTGTCCCAGGCGATCATCTTGCCGGGATTCAACAGGCCCTTCGGATCGGTTTCCTTCTTGAACGCCAGTTGCACCACGTCCGTCTGCTTCATGCCGCCTTCCTCGAGCGTATAACGATGCGGGTTGAAGATCGGGCAGCCGTTGTCGCGGTGGATCTGCATGATCTCCTCCAGCCGTTCTTTGGTCGTATATCGCACCAAGGGCAGGCCGGAGCATTGCATGCGGCCGTCGAAACGGATGAATTCCAGGTGGCCCGGCACTTCATCTCCGAAGAGCTTTACCATTTTCTCGACTTTGGCAACATGGTCCGGCCCCGGATACTGGACCTGCAGATAGGTGAAGCCCGGATCGACCTTCAGGGCGCGCAGCGTCGTGTGGTTCCAGGCAAGCTCATAGGCATGCGGAATGCCCTTCATGCTCTCGACCTTGTCGGAGCGGAAGAGGATTTCGCCCCTCTGGCGCGCGGTGAAGGCGGTGAAGGCATCCATGGAATGCGGCGCCACCATCAGCACGCAGATCGACTGGCCGCGATGGCGGATGAAGGGCTTGTGGCGCGGGAAATAGTCGTAAGGGATGGGGGCCGCGATCGGGGCGATCTCCTTGACGAGGATGCCGTTCTTGTGGGCGATCGCGTCGCCGAAGCGCACCGCATCCATGAAATCGTCATAGCCGACCAGCACGTCGACCCAGTCGTAGGCAGGCGCCAGCGGCATCTCCACCTCGACGATGATGCCGTTGGTGCCGTAGGCATGGGTGACCTTCTGCAGGTCCCAGGCGGTCAGGTCGAGGAGGCGCGGTTCGGCCTCCATGGTGACGACGCGAAGGCGCAGGATATTGCCGAGGTCGCGCAGGCCGCCCCAGTGGATCGAGCCGACGCCGCCCGAGCCGCCGGCGATGAAGCCGCCGATCGTCGCCGTCTGGGCCGTCGAAGGGTGGAAGCGCAGTTCCTGGCCGGAATGGGCCTTCGTCTGGCGGTCGAGTTCGGCGATCACGATGCCGGGCTCGGCGACCACGCGGCCGGGATGGATCTCCTTGACCTTGTTCATGTTGACGAGGTTGAGCACGATACCGCCGGAAAGCGGCATGGCCTGGCCGTAATTGCCGGTGCCTGCGCCGCGCGGGGTGATCGGCACGCCATGCGCATAGGCGACCTTCAGCACCCGGATCACCTCTTCCTCGGTCTTCGGCGAGACGACCAGATCGGCGGTGACGTTGTCGAGTTCTTCCTTGAGGATCGGCGAATACCAATAGAAATCGCGGCTCTTCTGGCGCACCAGCGCCGGATTGTCCTCCACCGCGATGCCTTCGAGTTCCTTCTTGATCTGCACGTAATCCGGCATGTCAATTTATCCTTCCGACCATGCACTTGTCCGAAAACCGGCTTCCACTTTTCGGGCGCATGGTCATTTGTCCAGTAGCGGGTCCAGGTCACGGTAATCCGGCAGGCGACGGTCGATGCCCATGCCATTCCGCATCACGATGCGGTCGGCCTGCGGACGGGAAAGGAATTCGCTCCAGCGCCGCGCGCTGAAGAGCACGAGATCGGCCGGGCCGCCTTCTGCGATGACGCCGATATCGGGCCGGCCGAGGATTTCAGCAGGCGTCGAGGTGACGACACGAGCCGAACTGTCGAGCGGGTGATCGAGATGGAGGATGCGCACCGCCTCGCGAAAAACTTCGACCGGGTCCATGTCGCCATAGGCGTAGAACGGGTCGCGGGTGTTGTCGGAGGCGACGGCGGTCTTGACGCCCGCGGCGGTCAGTTCATGGAAGAGGGTGACACCGCGCCAGCGGGGAGTACGGCCGGCATGGCGATCCTGCAGGTACATGTTGCACATGGGCAGCGAGACGACCGAGATTTGGGCTTCGGCGACCTTGTCGATGACGCGCTTTGCCGTTTCCTCGTCCTGCCTTGCCAGCGAGCAGCAATGGCCGACGGTGACTGAGCCCTCGAAACGGTTGCGGATTTTTGCCTCGGCGATCCTGCCGAGGGTGAGGATTTCTCTGTCCTCCGTCTCATCGACATGCAGGTCGATATCGAGGCCCTTCTCCGCGGCAGTGCGCATCAGGTGGTCGAGCCGAGCGTCGAGGTCCGGCCACATCTGGGTGACTCCACCGAGCAAGCCGTTGTGCTCGGCGACGACGGAAACGAGGTCGGTGAAGAAGGGCTCTTCCCAGATCATCTCCATGGGGAAAAGCGCTGAAGCCTGAAGATCGATCCGCCCCTTCCATTCCGCCCGCATCTCGGAAAAGACGGGGAAGGAGATGCGGTGCTGCGGCGCGATACAGTCGAGATGGGTGCGGACCAGCTTGGTGCCGTGCGCATAAGCCGCCTTCAGCGAGAATTCCATGCGGGTGCGCACGTCGTCGGCCGACCAGTTCTTTTCGCGGTCCTCGCGGACGTTCAAAAGCGCGCCCATGAAGGAGCCGTCCGGGTTGCGGCGGCGGTCCCAGATATGGCCCTTGTCGAGATGGGTATGCATGTCGGCGAAGCAGGCCCAGACCATGCCGCCGCGCATATCCGCTGTGATCAGATCGGCGGGTGCGGTGCCGGCCGGCAGGATCTTCTCGATCTTGCCATCGGCGATAACGATATCCGCGTAAATCAGGCCTTCGCGCGCGGGTGCGGAAAAACCCTTCACGAGGACGGCGGGCAGCGTCGCATCGGTCAGCGCGAAACGGCGAGCGTCGGGAAGTGTCATGAAGACCGTCATCAGTTCTCTCTCTTCAAGCTGCTTTCATGCCAGCGGTGCAGCCCGAGCCAGGCGATGAAGGAGGTGATCATGAAGATCACCACGCCGAGTACCGAGAGCAGGATGAGCGCTGCGAACAGCCGCGGGATGTTGAGGCGGTACTGGGATTCGAGCAGGCGGAAGGCGAGGCCGGAGCCTGCGCCCGCCGAGCCTGCCGCAAATTCCGCCACCACTGCGGCGATCAGCGCGAGGCCGCCGCCGATGCGGAGCCCCGTCATGAAATAGGGAAGCGAAGAGGGGAGTTTCAGATAGAGCAGCGTCTGCCAGCGCGAGGCGCCGTAAAGGTCGAAGAGGTTGAGCAGATTGTGGTCGACGCTTTTCAGGCCCTGAACCATGTTCGACAGGATCGGGAAGAAGGCGACGAGGAAGGCGCAGATCAGGAGCGCCACCTGCGTCGTCGGGGCGTAGATGAGGATCAGAGGTGCGATCGCCACGATCGGGGTGACCTGCAGGATGACGGTGATCGGATAAAAGGCCGTTTCGATCCATTTCGACTGGACGAGGAAAACGGCGATGCCGACACCGCCGATCAGGGCCAAGCCCAGCGCCTGCATGGTGATCTGGGTCGTGACCCAGAGGGCCGGGGCAAGCGTGCCCCAATCGTTATAGAGCGAGTTCGCCACCGCAAGCGGTCCCGGCAGGATATATTGTGGGATCTGGTTGACCGTGATGATGAACTGCCAGAGCAGGATGAGACAGATCACCACGCCGATCGGGATCAGCGTCCGCAGGATGGTCTCGCGGTTGCGGCCGAAAAAGCCGGGCTTCGGCGGCATAAGGGCCGGCGGGTTTTCGAGAGTGGTGGGCACCATCAGTGTTCCTCCCCGCCGATCGCTTCGATGAGCATGTTGGAGACCTTTTCGCAGGCCTGGCGATATTCTTCCGAGGTGCGGTAATGGGCGTCGCGGCTCATGCTGGTGACCAGCGGGAAATCCGCGTGCACCCGGCCCGGCCGGGCCTTCATCACCACGATGCGGTTGGAAAGATAGGCCGATTCGAAGACGGAATGGGTGACGAAGATCACCGTGATGCCCGTTTCGCGCCAGAGTCTGAGAACGTCGTCGTTGAGCTTCTGCCGGGTGATCTCGTCGAGTGCGGCGAAGGGCTCGTCCATCAGGAGCAGCTTCGGCTTGGTCACCAGCGCGCGGGCGATCGAGACGCGCATCTTCATGCCGCCGGACAGTTCGCGCGGATAGGCGCCGGCGAAATCCTTGAGGCCGACGGTTTCGAGCGTCTTCATGATCTCGTCGCGGGCCGCGGATTTCGAGACGCCACGCAGCTTCAGGGGCAGGTAGACATTGCCGAATACCGTCTGCCAGGGCATCAGCGTCGGCTCCTGGAAGACGAAGGAAATGTCGCCTTCCGGCAAGCCTTTGGAATTGATGCGGGAGCTCGGCCAGTCGATCATGCCGGCGGAGACATCGCCGAGCCCCGCGATGATGCGCAGCGCCGTCGATTTGCCGCAGCCGGAAGGGCCGAGCAGGCTGACGAACTCGCCGGGCTCGACCGTCAGCGACATGTCGGAGAGCGCCAGCGTGCCGCTCGAGAACATTTTCGAGACATTGCGCATCACGACCAGCGGCCGTCTGCGGGTCTCTCCGGGGGCTGGGATCAGCGGTGCTTGGGACGTGGTCATGCTTCACTCGATCAGGGGAGCGCTTCATCTTCCCCACTAGGGGAAGGTCGGCGGCGCGTGGAGCCCCTCGCCCTTGTGGGGAGGGGTTGGGGAGGGGATCTTCCTTTCACTGGATAAGACCCCTCCCGCCTGTCGGCCACCCTTCCCACAAGGGGGAGGGTTGGTGATGCCGCGCCGCTAGACTACTTCTTCAACGCCATGCCGACGCCTTTGCAGACGAATTTGGTCGAATAGGCCTTCTTGTAGTCGAGATCGGCGGGTTCGACGCTAATCGCCACCATCGAGTCGAAGAATTTCTTATAGCGCTCGTCGGTGATGCATCCGATGCCCTTGTCGAGCGCATCGCCGGATTCGACGATGCCGTATTCCTTCATCTTGGCGATCGAATAGGCGATCTGGCCATCCGTCATTTCCGGATTGTCCTTCTTGATCAGGTCGTTGGCCGCCTTGTTGTCGCCGTAGAGATAGTTGTACCAGCCCTCGATCGAGGCATCGACGAAGCGCTGCACGACATCGGGCTTGCTGTCGATCATCGGCTGCGTCGTGGTGATCATCGTCGAATAGGGGCCGTAACCGGCATCGGCGATCAGGAAGACCTTCGGGGTCCAGCCGGCCTGCTTCTCGATCTCATAGGGTTCCGACGTCAGATAGCCTTGCTGGGCGGATTTCTTGTCGGCGATGAATGGGGCCGGATTGAAAGTATAGGGCTTGTACTGGTCGTCTCGAAAACCCTCGAAATTCTTCTTCATCCACTCGAAATAGGTGACGTAGCCGTCCTTGCCCATGAAGATGGTGTCTGCCTTGGCGAGGTCTTCGAACTTCTCGATGCCCGAATCCGGGTGCGCCATCAGGATTTGCGGGTCCTTCTGGAAGATCGAGGCGACGCTCACCATCGGGATACCCTGTTTGACGGCGTCCATGTCGCCCAGCGGGCCGCCCATGTAGAAATCCACCTTGCCGGCGATCAGGAGCGCGCGGTTGGCCGCGTTCGGACCGCCCTGAACGATGGTCACCTTCAAGCCATGCTTCTCATAGGTGCCGTCGGCGACGGCCTGATAGAAGCCGCCGTGCTCGGCCTGGGCAAGCCAGTTGGTGCCGTAGGAGACTTCGTCGAGCGCTGCTGCCGGGTGAGCGGCGAACGCTGCCGCGGAAAGGCCGAATGCGGCCAGAAAATTCTTCATCGTCAATGCGTTGGACATGTCGCTTCGTTCCCCTGTTAAACCTTGCGGCATCGTGAGAGCATTTTTCTTCACAGCATTTGAACGGTTGCCTTGCTCTTTGAAAAGCATCAAAATTCGTTCGCATTGATGCCTTTCGGGCAGCGGTCGAAATTTGATCTGCCAAATTGTGCGGCATGATCAAAAAACATGCAATGAGGGCGGGGTAAAATGCTGCATTCTCGGAAACTGCTTTATATCGACGAGATCGCCCGCTGCGGATCGATCCGCAAGGCGGCAGCCCGGCTGAATGTCGCTTCCTCGGCCGTCAACCGGCAGATCCTGGCGCTGGAGGAGGAATTGGGCGCGCCGATCTTCGAGCGAATGCCGCGCGGACTGAAGCTCACCGCGGCCGGCGAGCTCTGCATCGAGCATATCCGCGAGGTGCTGAAGACCTACGAGCGGATGGAGGCGCGCATCCGTGGTTTGAAGATGCCGCAGGTGGGCAAGGTGTCGCTGGTCTCGACTGTCGGGCTTGCCGCCGGTCCGTTGCCGGAGATCATCGCGCGGTTCGTTGCGCAGCATCCGCGGGTGCGCATTCATCTTCGCAACGACGGGCCTTCGAACACCATACAGCCGGTCATTTCCGGCGAGGTGGATATTGGCCTCGGCTTCAACATCCCGGCGACGCCCGGCATCCGCACGCTCGCCAATTTCGACATCCCGATCGGCGCGGTGATGCCTACGGGGCATCACCTGGCAGGAGAGGGGCCGGTCGATCTGGTCGACGTGGTGCAGGCGCCGCTGGTGCTGGCGCAGCCGGGCACGAGCCTCAGGAACGTCATCAACCTGGCGCTCTCGCCGCTTTCCGTTCCGGTCGAGCCGGTGGTCGAGACCAATGCGTCCGAGATGCTGAAGAAGCTCGTCAAGGCCGGCACCGGGCTGACGCTGTTGAACCCGCTCGACGTGCTGCCGGAATGCCGGCGCGGCGAGCTCGTCTTCCGGCCGCTCGCCAATCCGCATGCGCGGCACCAGCCGATGAAGCTTTTCGCCCGTTCGCGGGCGACGCTCGATACGGCGACCAGTCTCTTCGTGGAATTCCTGCTGTCTGAACTCGCCTCGATCGTCGCCGAGTTGCAGGCCAAGGGCCATGTGCCGGCGCAATCGCCGGTCAAGGATGCTCAGCGGGAATAGAGATTGTCGAGCGAATAGCTTTCGAAATCCCGCAGCAACTCGACGAAGCCCGCCACCTGATGGCGGCAGATGAACGCGCCTTTATCCGCGGTGCCGGCCGCCGCATTGCCCACCACACCGTTCGGGTTCAGGTCGTGGGCGATCCAGGAGAGTACATGCGGCGGTGCCGGCTGCATGAATTTGGAGCGGCTTTCCGCCTTGGAGACAAAGTTCTCCGCCTTGTCCATCCGGACGAGGTCCGGGCGGAAGTGCAGCATCAGCGAGGTTTCCACCTCGCCGCCGTGGATGCCGAATTTCTGCTCGTGCTCGCCGATCAATCCGTCCGGGTGCCCGAAGCGGCCCCACTGGGTGCCGATCACCGCCATCTGGTAACGTACGCGCAGCTCGCGGCCGACGATGCTCATGATGTCGACATTGCCGCCGTGCGAGTTGACGATGACGAGTTTCCTGACGCCGGCTTCCGCCACCTTGGCGCCGATCGCCGTCCAGGCGGGGATGAGGATTTCGGGACCGAAGGACAGGGTGCCGGGGCCATAGACGTGCTCGTTCGCCTTGCCGATCTCCTGCGTCGGCAAGACGAGGATGTCGAGGTCCTCCGGGCGCTGCGCCTTCAGCTCGGCCAGCATGCCGTTGGCGATCGCCACGTCGGTCGCGATCGGCAGATGCGGCCCGTGCTGCTCCGTCGAGGCGATCGGCAGGATGGCGATGGTCTTTTCAGGCGAGAGGTGAGCGAAATCGAGTGTGTTGAGTTCGTTCCAGTAAAACGGCTTGCCCATGTCTGCCCTGCCTTTCATTCCCTGTTTCCGACAGGGTTAGGAGATCGGCCACGTCTCGAAAAGCATCAATTTCCGTCCGGCATGGTGCCTTTTTGCGTGCGGTCTGTCTTCCCCTCCTTGTTCCTTATTGTGCCAGGACGGGAAAAAAGCCGATTTCAATAAAATTGCAGCAATCCGCTTAAGCGCCCCGAAAACCATCCCGCATATGGTTGTGCCATCAAGAGACAAGGCGGCGAAAAAGCCGTCCGGTAAAAAGAACAGGGTGCAGCGTTATGATCAAGAAGCTCATTATCTCCGCGGTCGTCCTGACGGCCCTCATTTCCGGCAAGGAAGCCCATGCGGCCGGTGCCGGCGGTTTCGCCCGGGCGCTGTCGTCCGTGTTGACCAGCCAGATCCAGACGTCGGAAATCCCGGCGATCGAGCGCCGTGACGGCGCAGAAGAAGGCGTGCTGACGCTCACCTTCGCCAAGCGGCGCGAGCTGCTGCGGATCAATTCGGCGGTCAATAGCTCGATCTCCGACCTCGACGATTATTTCGACGATATCGCCGGTGGTTTCTCACTCGATGAGAGCGCCAATGCGTGCGTCGATTGCGCCGATCTGAAGCGCGACCACCTGATCTCGCTCGGCTGGTCGCCGAAGGCGATGCGGATCGCCTATGCGGTCAACGGCGCTGGCCGCATCGATCGCGTGCTCGTGGTGACGACGGATCGCGGCGACGTCATTCTCGGCAATGACAGCCCGATGATCGACATGTCGGGTAAGCAGGCGCCAGCCCGCGGACATGAGCCGTCCGTCACGCCAGCCTATTACGACATCTGATTTCAGGCGATCTTTCGCATTCCGGCCCGCCTTCTCAAACGGAGGCGGGCTTTCCCCATTCTGCGATCGCGATGCCGCCAAGCGCGAGGACGAGCGCGACGATGTGAAAGAACTGCAGGTCCTCGCCGATTATGGCGACGGAAAGCAGCGTGCCGAAGACCGGCACGAGATTGATGAACAGGCCGGCCCGGTTGCCGCCGATCTTCTCGACCCCGACGATGTAGAGGACCTGTGCCAGCAGCGACGCGAAAATGCCGGTATAAAGCACCACGATCCAACCCGTCGTATCCGGCCAGATCAGCCGGCCGGTCGAATATTCCCAGAAGACCAGCGGCGTCGAGAAGATCAGCGCGACGAGGGCAGGAATCGCCATCAGCGTCCGCCAGTTGATCATCGGGCGCCATCGGAGCGCCACCGTATAGATCGCATAGCCGACGACGGCGATCATCATGATCGCGTCGCCCATGTTGACGGTCAGCGTCATCAGCGTGTTGAAGTCGCCGTGGACGGCGGCGACCAGGCCGCCGATGAACGTCAGCGTGAAGCCGAAGATCTGTGCCCAGGAGACCTTCATCCGGAACAGGGCGAAGTTCATCACGAAGATCAGCATCGGAATGAGCACCTGCTCGACGGTGACGTTGATCGCCGTCGTGTAGTTGACGGCAGTATAGAGCGCGGCGTTGAAGACGACGTAGCCCATGATGCCCAAAAAGACGAGAATCGGCAGGTTCTTCCTGACGACCGGCCAATCCTTCCGAATCTGCGGCATGGAGATTGCGAAGATGATCGCGACGGCGAAGAACCAGCGCCAGAAGGTCAGCATCATCGGGCTCACGTGCCCGACGGCAAGCTTGCCCGCCACCGCATTGCCGCCCCAGGCCAAGGTTGCGATGACGAGCGAAAGATAGGCCGTTTTATGCAAAATCTGTCTCCGGCACCGGCCGAATGGCGGTGATTTGAAAGGTCGCGGCGGGAAATAACGCGGGCTTCGCGCTTTTGTCACGTAAAAACCATAGCGGAGTCACAAACAGGTCGCTTTCCTTGGGCCAAGGCATTATAGATGCGCCCGTTTGCAGGGCCTTGGGCGGTTTTTGCCGCGCCTGGCGATGCAGGAAATCGGAAATGGCGCATCGACCGTGCATCGATATCGATCTGCGGGCGGTGCGCGCGTGGTCGCGTGGGGCTTTCGCCCGCAGCACAGGATTGAGAGATGACGAACGTAGTCGTGGTTGGTTCGCAATGGGGTGACGAAGGCAAGGGCAAGATTGTCGACTGGCTTTCCGAACGCGCCGACATCGTGGTGCGTTTCCAGGGCGGTCACAATGCCGGCCATACGCTCGTCATCGACGGCGTCAGCTACAAGCTTTCGCTGCTGCCCTCGGGCATCGTCCGCCCCGGCAAGATCGCCGTCATCGGCAACGGCGTCGTGCTGGACCCGCATGCGCTGCTTGCCGAAATCGACAAGCTTGCCGGGCAGGGCGTGAAGGTGACGCCGGAGAACCTGCGCATCGCCGACAATGCGACCTTGATTCTCTCGCTGCACCGCGAGCTCGACGGCATGCGCGAAGACGCCGCCTCCAACAGCGGCACCAAGATCGGCACCACCCGCCGCGGCATCGGCCCGGCCTATGAGGACAAGGTCGGCCGTCGCGCGATTCGCGTCATGGACCTCGCCGACATGGAAACGCTGCCCGGCAAGGTCGACCGCATCCTAACCCACCACAATGCGCTGCGCCGCGGCCTCGGTGTCGACGAAGTTTCCCACGGTGCGATCATGCAGGAGCTGACCTCGGTTGCCGAGCGGGTACTGCCTTTCCGCGAGACCGTCTGGGAACTGCTCGACAAGGAACGCCGCAAGGGTTCGCGCATCCTTTTCGAGGGCGCGCAGGGTTCGCTGCTCGACATCGACCACGGGACCTATCCCTTCGTCACCTCGTCCAACACGGTCGCCGGCCAGGCCGCTGCCGGTTCCGGCATGGGGCCGGGCGCGCTCGGCTATATCCTCGGCATTACCAAGGCCTATACGACGCGTGTCGGCGAAGGCCCATTCCCGACCGAACTGACGGACGAGATCGGCCAGTTCCTCGGCGAGAGAGGCCATGAATTCGGCACGGTGACGGGCCGCAAGCGGCGTTGCGGCTGGTTCGACGCCGCACTCGTGCGCCAGTCGGTGGCTACCAATGGAATCACCGGCATCGCGCTCACCAAGCTCGACGTCCTCGACGGCCTCGACGAGCTGAAGATCTGCGTCGGCTACATGCTCGACGGCGAACGGATCGACCATCTTCCGGCAAGCCAGGGCGCGCAGGCTCGCGTCGAGCCGGTCTATGTGACGCTCGAAGGCTGGAAGGAATCGACGGTCGGCGCCCGCAAATGGGCGGACCTGCCGGCGCAGGCGATCAAGTATGTCCGCCAGGTGGAGGAACTGATCGGCGCGCCGGTGGCGCTTCTGTCCACCAGTCCGGAGCGAGAGGACACGATACTTGTGACCGACCCGTTTGAAGACTAAAGTCAAGAAATGGTTACCATTCGGCCGCCCCTCGGGCCGGCGATCATGAGAAAGTGCTGATGGCTGATTTTGTTGCGGTGATCCGCCGCGCTGTTGACGGACTGGCGAGCAATACGCCGGAGATGCGCGCGAAGGTTTATGACAAGGCTCGCGGCGCTGTACAGCGACAGCTCGAGAACATGAAACCGCGCCCGCCGGAAGACATGTTGCGCCGGCAGATGGAAAAGCTCGAAGCCGCGATCATCGAGGTGGAGAGCGAACACGTCGAGGCGCTGGCGCCGCTTGCAGAAGACGATGCGGCGATACCGCAGCCGGTGGAGGAAGCGCCTGCCGAGCATCATGCGGATGAGCCGGTCGTCGAACATGCAGCAGACGAGCCGGTAGCCGAAGAGCCTCCAGAACAGGCAGAAGCCGCGCCTTATGCGGAAGAGCCCGCAATTGTCGAGCCAGACCAGAGGGCGGAGGCCTATGAGCCGGAGCCGATCGAAGCTGAAACGGCAACCGCTGATCATGGCCAAGTTCATGAAGAGCCGGTAGCGGACGAGGTTCAGGCCGAGGCGGTGGCGGAAGCCGAGCCGCATGCCGGGGCGGAACCTTCCGACTACCACGAAGAAACCGCCCATCAGGAAGAAGAGGTCGCAGCCGCTCCCGAGGAGCCGGCGCCGCCGAAATATGGCGACTGGCGTGACGATCTGCCGCCGGAGCATGAGCCCGCACAGGCGGTCTACGATCAGCAGGAGCCCGTTCAGGCCTTCGATGCTGGTGCCGACCGTGCCGAGCAGGAGGTCCCGGCGCCCGCTTCCGAACCGGTCCCGTCCGAGCCTGTTGCAACCCATTGGGACGCGCCCGAATCGAATCCCGAATTGCCGTCTGCCGAAGCGGCGAAGCCTGAAGATGCCTGGGGCTGGAACAAGCCTGCGTCCGATCAGGACGCGCATGCCGCAGCCGCCGCCTGGAGCGATGTGCCAGAACTCGTTCCCGCCGGACCCGTCATGCCGATCGATCGCGGTGCGAAGGCCGAAACGGCCGAAGAGCATTTCGATCCGGAAACCAATACCGCGGCGGAGGCAGTGCGGATGCCTTTGGCTTCCGACCTTCCGGATATTCCGCCATCGCCGGCCACGGCGGCGACGGCAAATGCCGACCCTTTCGCCGATTATGCCGATCAGCAGCCAAAATCCGAGGGTAAGCCGTCGGACAACGATCCCTGGGGCGATCTCGAGGAACTGATCGGCTTCAACAAGGATACGGCTGGTTCGGCACGCAGCGCATTGCATACGGATGACGATGCCGACGATCTGATGTCTGCGCCGGCCCGGCCTTACCGGGTGACGCCTGTGCGCAAGCGCAATTACGCCGGCATCGTGCTCGCCATCATCGGCCTGGCACTCGTCGGCGCCGGGGGGTATGCGATCTGGCTCAACCGCGATTCGCTGAACGACATGGTCGGCGGGCTGATCCAATCGAGCCTGCCGGACAGCGACACGTCCGAGCAGGCGGCGGCTCCGGCTCCTGCTACGCCACAGCCCAGCGGAACGCCGTCGACACCTGCGCCGCAGAACAACGCAGCAGCGCCGTCCTCTCCCGCCGCGCCCGTTTCGGCGGATGGGTCCACGGCGGGCACCAAGTTCACGCAGCGGCTGATGCCGGACGGCAACGAAGTGGATGAGGGACCGGGTGGCTCCGGCGATCTTGCGCAGAATGCGGAAGGTCAATCGGTCGCCCAGCTCAATGTTCCGCCGGCTCAGCCGGCACCCGCCGCAAGCGCACCGTCCGCCGGCACGCCGCCGGCAAACGCTCCGGCTCCGGGTACATCGGCGCCCGCGACAGGCGCCGATGCGGCGGCCACGCCGAATTCCGCGGCTCCGCCCGTCAATGCGCCGTCTGCTACTCCGGCGGATGCGCCGGCGCTGGCGGGCGAGAAGATGTTCCTCTACGAAGAGCGGATCGGTCAGACCGCACCGACGGCAATCGATGGCGCCGTCTCCTGGTCGCTCCAGCGCGAGGCCGGTGCGAACGGCCAGCAGGAGCCGGTCATACAGGGCCGTATCAACGTGCCGGGCAGGGGGCTCACCGCGCTCGTCACCGTCAAGCGCAACACGGACCCGTCGCTGCCGGCAAGCCATCTGATCGAGATCGTCTTCGCCGTCCCGCCGGATTTCGAAGGCGGCGCGATCGACAGCGTCCAGCGCATCGCCATGAAGCAGACGGAACAGGATCGGGGTAATGCGCTGATCGCGGTGCCTGCCAAGATCACTGACGATTTCCATATGATCGCGCTCAACGATTTCCCGGATGCGCGCACGACCAATCTGGAACTCCTGCGCTCGCGCAACTGGATGGACATTCCGGTCGCCTATCGCAACGGCCGCCGGGCGCTGCTGACCCTCCAGAAGGGACCGGAAGGCGAGCGCGTCTTCAACGAGGCGATCCGCGAATGGACTGCGCTCGGCGCGACCGCCAACGGGCAGTGACCATTTTCCAGGTTGATTCCGCGAAAATCCGTCTGAATGACCTTCAGGCGGATTTTTGTTGCGCGGGACAGCCATAAAGACGGCCGCAGGCAAGAGGCCGACCGGTTTTCGACAAAATGCCGCGTTGACACTTGCGGCGCATATCGCGATGACCGGCCATGCGCTTCATCCGGCAGATCATCGGCGATTCCATGAGCGGCGGGGTTCTCTCCGCCCTGATCGCCGTCATGCTGCTGCTGCAGGGTGCTATAGGTGGTTATGCGCAAGCCGGAATGGTCTCGTCCCATGCGGATGCCGGCATCATCTGCACCGAGCACGGTACCGGTGTCCCGAAGCCCGGCGCACCTGCGGATAAATCCTGGCCGGCCTGCTGCGGCATTGGCTGCCAGGCGCTCTCCTCTCTTGCATCCCTGTTGCCCGTCAAAGGGCCTGCGCTTTCGGCGCCGCTGTTCATGGAGGCCTCCTCCGCGGGTGTCCCGGCCGATGCCGGACCGACGCCGCGTGCGCTCGGCCTGACACGGGAAGCGCGCGCTCCTCCCGCATCTCCCATCGGTTTCTGACGCTGTTTGTTTGCCGACCGGCCTCCGGCTGGTCCCACAGTCATCGATGGAGATATCCATGTTTTCTTTCCGATCCGCGGCGCCTTGCGCCCGCTTGCCCGTATGCGCGGTGAACCGCGCCACGAGTCCACGCCGCACCGAAGGAGGAACGCCGTGAAGACCGACCGTTCCTCCACGGGTACCGCCTCACCGGCCCTCAGATTGTTCATAACGCGCCTGCATTTCTATGTCGGGATGTTCGTCGGCCCGTTCATCTTCATCGCCGCGCTTAGCGGCACGCTCTACGTCCTGACGCCGCAGATCGAGAACATGGTCTATCGCGAGCAGTTGCGGACGACCTCGACCGGGACGGCGCAGCCGCTCGCGGCCCAGATCGATGCGGCCCGGTCGGCGATCGGGGAGGGACCCCGGCTTTTTGCCGTCCGGCCGGCGACGGCGGACGGATATACGACCCGGGTGATGTTCACGATGCCGGGTCTCGGAAGTTCCGAGAGCAGGGCGATCTTCGTCGATCCGGTTAAGGGCGCGGTCCGAGGCGATCTCACCGTCTACGGTACGAGCGGCATCCTGCCGTTCCGCACGGCGCTCGATAATCTGCACCGCAACCTGCTGCTCGGCGATCTCGGGCGGCATTATAGCGAGCTTGCTGCTTCATGGCTGTGGGTGGCTGTACTTGGGGGACTGTTGTTGTGGTTCTGGCGGCGCGGTGTCCCCGCATCATCCGCTGCAAGGGGCACCTCCGCCCGAAGGCTGCATGGCAGGATCGGTGTGGTCATCGCCCTCGGGCTGCTGTTCCTTTCGGCGACCGGCCTTACGTGGTCGCGCTGGGCTGGCGATCATATCGACCGGTTCCGCTCGGCGGTCGGCTGGGTCACGCCGTCCGTGTCGCTCGATCTAGGCGAGGGAGCGGCCATGGCGGGTGGAGAGGGAGAGCATGCGGAGCATCAGGGACACGGTGGAATGACGATGCCTTCGTCGCCTCCGGCGATCCCGGAAGCGGAACTCGCCGGCCGGATGGATCAGGTTCTCGCGGTTGCCCGCACCGGCGGGATAGATTCCCCGATGGTGGAGATCCGTCCGCCGCGTGGCGCCGGCAAGGCATGGCTGGTGAGCGAATATGATCGAAGATGGCCCACCCAGGTCGATACGGTCGCCATCGATCCTCGCACCATGACGATCACGAGCCGGGCGGATTTCGAAAACTTTCCGATCGTGGCGAAACTGATCCGCTGGGGCATCGACGCCCATATGGGCATACTGTTCGGGGTCGTGAACCAGATCGTCATGGCGGCGCTCGGCGTCGCATTGATGGTGATGATCGTCTACGGCTATGCCATCTGGTGGTCGCGCAGGCCCGCCCCCGGCGGATCGCCGAAGACGTTGATCCGTGCCTTCTCCTATCTCACCTTGCGAAGCAAGCTCGGCGTCATCGTGGTGGCACTCGCGTTCGGTGTGGCTTTGCCTCTGATGGGGGCAAGCGTGATCGTATTCGTGCTGATCGATCTCGTGCGCTGGGGGCTGACGGGCTTGCGGACGGTACGGGAAGACAAAGCGCCAGCCGGGCCGGGTAATATATTTTCATAGGCGCCGTACCCGAAGCGTCGCCACAAAAGAAAAGGGGCCGCCGAAAGGCAGCCCCTTTTTGTATTCGGTGAATGCGCCTGCCTTTAGGCGTCGACGACGCGAAGGGCGTTTGCCTGGGCAAGCGCTTCCTTCTGTACGGCTTCCTGTACCTTCTCGAAGGCACGAACCTCGATCTGGCGCACGCGTTCGCGGCTGATGTCGAACTCGGCGGAGAGTTCCTCCAGCGTCACCGGATCTTCCGACAGCCGGCGGGCTTCGAAGATGCGGCGTTCGCGGTCGTTCAGCACGCCCATGGCCTTGGCCAGCATGCGGCGGCGCGTGTCGAGTTCGTCCTGCTCGATCAGCACTTCCTCCTGGCTGTCATGCTCGTCCACCAGCCAATCCTGCCACTGGCCGGATTCGCCTTCGGTGGCGCGGATCGGAGCGTTCAGCGAGGCGTCGCCCGAAAGGCGGCGGTTCATGGAAACCACTTCCTCCTCGGAGACGTTCAGCTTGGTGGCGATCTCAGCCACCTGGTCGGGCCTCAGGTCACCTTCGTCGATGGCCTGGATCTTGCCCTTGAGGCGTCGCAGGTTGAAGAATAGGCGCTTCTGGTTGGCGGTCGTCCCCATCTTTACGAGCGACCAGGACCGCAGGATATATTCCTGGATGGAGGCCTTGATCCACCACATGGCATAGGTCGCAAGGCGGAAGCCGCGATCCGCGTCGAACTTCTTGACGGCCTGCATGAGGCCGACATTGCCCTCAGACACGACCTCGCCGATCGGCAGGCCATAGCCGCGGTAGCCCATGGCGATCTTCGCCACGAGACGCAGGTGGCTCGTCACCAGCTTGTGGGCCGCATCACGGTCGCCATGTTCGGCATAGCGCTTCGCAAGCATATATTCCTGCTGCGGTTCCAGCATGGGGAACTTGCGGATCTCGTCGAGATAACGGTTGAGGCCGGCTTCGCCGGCGGTAATGGAAGGCAAAGTATTGCGGGCCATAAAGCACCCCTTTCCGATCGTTGTCGGTTCCCTTTTTGTCTAGCGATGCATTGATTGAAGGCGAACCGAATGGCGCGGGTCATTTCCGACCCCGCACCGACCCAGTTATCAGATAAGTACGGCAGAACCGTGATTCAAGGGATCACGGAAGTGTTATATCATTACAGGATGGTAATATATATCCGCTGCCCGACCTTATCGGTAAACCCGTTCCGAAAGGGCACTCATGCCCGATCGCACCATCAGTTCATACACCATCCGGCGGCTCAGCGGATTGTGCAATCGCGTCACTTTCGTGCCCAGGAATTCCGTTTCCACATGGTCGAAGGCAAGCAGATCGGGTGCCTCGGCGATGGCCCTCGAATAGAATTCGTGAAATTCGCTGCGGCAGACATAGGTCTTGTACTTGGTCATGCAGAAGGGCGATAACGTGTCCTTGTGTTCCCGCAGGAAGTCGGTCACGCCGACCGTCACCTCCGGCCAGGCCGGATTGAACGTGTCGTCGAAGGCGATGATGCCGTGGTCGGCGAGCGTTTCCGTCGCAAGCCGGCTGTCGGCCGCAACATGGTGCAGCATATGTCCTCCATCGATGCTGAAGAAGCGCGTGCGGCCGATCCGCTTGATGATGTCGTCTGCCTGAAGCTGCGTGCTGTCGCCGGTGATGATCAGATCTTCGTCGACGGGGAGACCGAGCCGGTGGCCATTGTCGATGAAACGGTTATACTGGCTCACGGAAACGTCCGGCTCCTCATCGATGTCGAAGAGGTCTATCGCCAGGATCTTGTCGCCCTCGTCGCCGATCTTCTTGAGGAGGAAATAGGAGCGGCCATAAAAGACGCCGATCTCGGCAATGCCACCGTCCAATCCGCTGTTCTTCTGCGCCTGCAGAAGAGAAAGAAACACCAAGGCATCCGGCGGATCGATATATCCTTCGACGGTTTGCAGATCGTGAAAAATGAATTTCCGGATGGCTGAGTTCATATCCTGCGCAGCATTCGCTCTTATAGTTATTACGCGCCTGTGAAACTCATGTGATCGAAGCCGACTGGTAAAGTCGACTTCGCAACAGGGTCGTTTCTCGGGCATCGCAGCAAGTAGGACAATTCAAGCGAAAATTTGGCAGGTTTTAGGTTTGTTGGGGATCGCTCAGCACTCGGGATAAGCCGGACTAATCGCAATTTCTTTTGCCACATGGTGGCGGCAATGCTTTGCTCACAGGCATTTCCGCTCGAGCGCATGCGAGTTGCTCATGCGGTGGCGGTTGTCTTCGCCGTTATAAGCCTCGCTGCGCGAAATGCCGATATCCTTCAACTGGTCGTCGCTCAGATCCAGAAGCGCCAGCCGGTTGCGGTGCGCGCGAATTTTTCCGGCGACGAGCGCGATCAGACGGCCGATCATGGATCGCCTGACCGGCGGCTCGGCGGTAATCTTGCCGTCTGCCGCCACGGGCTCGGCTGTGGCGGGCGGCAGCTCGAAGGCCAAGTCGTATCGTTCCGATGCGCGGTCGAAGACCGCCCGGTTCTCATTCCTCATCGTCCTGTCTCCTGAAGAGGACGCCGCGCTCGTTGATTACTTGTCGGATATTTCGGCGGCTCGGGTCGCGGCTTCCGCTTCCCGAAGCGCCACGGCGCATTCCTCGCAGCAGACCTCGACCGTCTTGCCGCCGATCTTCACCGCAATCCGCGTGGCATCGAGCTCGCAGTCGCAGGCTGCACAGGTATTCTCTTTCATGGTGTCATCTCCCGATATTGATTGCAGGAGAAGAAAAGCATGCCGGCGGGCTTGTCCGCTGTCAGAATCTTTAGCGACTTTTCTGGCCGATGATTTCCGGGTTATCGAAGCCCGGCAAAGCGCTGGAATTCAGCCGGCGTGCGGCCATAGGCCTGACGGAAGGCGGAGGAGAAATGGCTATGGCTCGAAAAGCCGAGTTCCAGCCCGAGCTCCGTCAGATCGTCATAACTGCCGAGCAGATCGAGCGCCCGGGCGAGCCTCAGCCGCAGCTGGTAGCGGTAGAGCGGCGTGCCCTCCACCTGCTGGAAGACCTGGGTGAGATAGACAGGAGAGACACCGGCTTCCCTGGCGATTTCCGCCAGCGTCCAGCGCCGGGCGAGATCGGAGGAAAGCGCGAGCTTGGCGCGGTCGACCAGCTTCCGGCGTCCGGCGCTTGCTGTTGCCGCGCGTGCGGTCCGCTCGCCGACGGCGCGGCGCACCAGGGTCAGGGCGAGGGTCTCCGCCTCCAGCGTCTCGGCCGTACCGCGCATCAGGCTATGGCGGAGCAGGGCGACAAGCGCCTGGGCGCGGGCATCGATCCTGAGCCGCTGCTTGTTGAAGACGAAGCGCGAGCCTTTCGGATTGCGATGCACCGCCGGAACGAGTTCCTCCAGCATCGGCTCCGGAACGTCCATGCTGAGGCAGGAATCGCCGCCTTCCACCGGATGGCTGATCCGGTAAGCCTCCTCGCAGTTGAAGAAAAGCACCTGGTTTGCTTCCGCCACCGCATCGTCGCTTCCCACGTGGCGCATGAAGACGCCGCGATAGGGAAAGACGAGGCTGGTCCTGTGCGAGCATTCCTCGCCGCTCCGGCCCCGGCACTCGCCGTTGCAGACGACGTCGCGGACGGCAACCAGATCGGTATCGAGCAGTTTTTGGACGGCGAACTGGCTCATGGACGGATGCTTCGGGCTCGGGAATATCGTAGTGCTATATACTCTCTGGCATCTCCGCCGGCCACCCGATTTATGCGATGGGCCGATTCCGATTTTCGAAAATCTGCCCCGAGAGAAGGCGCGCTTCCTTCCGCGCCTTCTGATCTTTTATAAGCTCATCGTGTCATGCGGCCTTGATCTCGACCTTGCGCTCGCTTTTCTGCGCTTCGGCGGTCTTTGGCAGTCTCACCGTGAGAAGACCTTTGACGAACGTGGCCTCGATGCGGTTCGCGTCCACGCCGTCGGGAATGCGGAAGGCGCGCTGGAAGGAGCCGTAGCGACGCTCGGAGACATGGTATTCCTTCTGCTTGTCTTCCTTTCCCTCCGATTTTTCACCGCTGATCGTCAGCATGCCGTTTGCCAGCTTCACGTCGAGCTGTTTTTCGTCGATGCCGGGCACTTCCGCGGTGATCTCGTAGGCGTCTGCCTTTTCGACCACATCGATTGCCGGAGCAATGGCCCAGCCGGCAGTTACAGGACGCATGAAGAGGCTGCGTTCCAGCGGGCGCGAGGAGAGCGGAGTGAAGTCGTCGAAGAGACGATCGATTTCGGAGCGGAGCGTCTCGAACGGCGGCCACAGGGCCTGGTGGATCTTGACGGCCTTGCCCTCGTTCTTGACCGGGACGGGAGTTGCTGCATCTGCCATGATTACCTCCTATGTTTCGATTGGATGGTCTGTCGAAACGCCTGGAAGGCGCCTGCTCGGCCAGTTCGGTCGATGACCGAACGGCCTTATGAGACGCCTGCCCGGCGGGCCTGACATTGATCGACATCAATGGCGCCCAGGCGGAGGTATCACCTGTTTTCTAGGTTCTCAGAGCCTCGATCAGCTCCTGCATGTCCTCCGGCATCGGCGCTTCGAACTCCATCACCTCGCCGGTGCGGGGATGTTCGAAAACGAGCAGGTAGGCATGCAGCGCCTGGCGCGGAAAACGGCTGACGATGCTTCTCGCCGGTTCCGGGAGCCGGTTCGCCTTGGTCTTGAAGCCGGCCGAATAATCCGGGTCGCCGATCAGCGGATTGCCGATATGGGCCATGTGGACGCGAATCTGATGAGTGCGGCCTGTCTCCAGCCGGCATTCGATGAGCGCGGCGAGGGCCGTGGCATCCGGCTTTTCATGAAAACGCTCGATCACTTCGTAATGGGTGATCGCCTCGCGGGCGTCGTCGTTGTCCTCGCGTTTGACGGCCCGCTTGGTGCGGTCGGCGCCGGAGCGGCCTAGCGGCGCGTCGATCGTGCCGCGCAGCCCGTTCGGCCGGCCCCAGACCACCGCCTGATAGGCGCGCTCCAGCGGCCCGGATCGACCATGGTCGGCGAACTGGTCGGCGAGATGCCGGTGGGCGACGTCGTTCTTGGCCACCACCATCGCGCCGCTCGTATCCTTGTCGAGACGGTGGACGATGCCGGGCCGCTTGACGCCGCCGATGCCCGAAAGGCTCGCGCCGCAATGGTGGATCAGCGCGTTGACCAGCGTGCCGGTCCAGTTGCCGGCTCCCGGATGCACGACGAGGCCGGCCGGCTTGGCGATGACGATCAGGTCGTCGTCCTCGTAGAGCACGTCGAGCGGAATATCCTCGCCCTTGGGTTCCGGGTCCTCCGGTTCGGGAAGCTCGATCTCGACCGTGTCGCCCGCCGCGATCTTCTTCTTCGGCTCGGTGACCGGCTTGCCGTTCAGCATGACCGCGCCCTGTTCGATCAGCGCCTTGATGCGGCTTCGCGAGAACTCGCCTTCCAGCACGGACGTCAGCCAGGCATCCAGCCGCCCCTCGGCCTCGTCCGGGGCGGTAAGCACTTTCCTCGGGCGCTCTATCTCGTTAAAGGGATCGTTCATTCAATCATTCCGATAAAAATCCGACATAAGGACGCCCCCATGCCCCAACCCGAAATCGAGGAACAGGAAGAGCCGCTTGATCCGGCGATGGAGAGAATCCGCCGGAAGATGGTGCTCCTGCAGCTCGTTTCGGGCGGGATCTTGTTCGTCTGCTTTATGGCTGTCCTCGCCGCTGTTGTCTACAAGGTCGCGCAACGGCCGGACACGCCGGCACCCGTCGCCTCGACCGGCGGTTTCTCCGTTCCTGCTGGCGAGCCGCTTGCCGCGACGGTAGAGCTTCCGGCGGGCTTCCAAGTCCAATCGACATCGCTTTCCGGCAGCCAGATCCTCTTTTATGGCCTGCTCGACGGCGGCCAGAAGATCTTCATCTTCGATCTTTCGGCCGGCCGTATCGTGGCGAATGTCACGGTCGGCATCCCGCGATAATGGAACCGGTCCGCATCGATGACGCGGACGACCCGCGGATCGCCGAATTCCGGTCGATCCGCGAGCGCGACCTGACGGGCAGGGAAGGGCGCTTCATCGCCGAGGGCACGGTGGTGCTGCGCATGCTTGCCGCTGCGCATCGGGCGGGCGGCGATTTCTCGGCCGAGAAGATATTGCTGCTCGAAAACCGGGTGGCGGGGCTTGCCGATATCCTGTCCGAGTTTCCAGAGGAGGTGCCGGTCTATGTCGCTTCCGGCGCGGTGCTCGACCAGATCGCCGGCTTCCACCTGCACCGCGGCGTGCTGGCGCTCGGGCGGCGTGGGCGGGAGAGGAGCGTTGCGGAGCTGATCGCCGGCCTGCCCGGCATGGCACTGCTGGTCGCCGCCTTCGGCATTTCCAACCACGACAATGTCGGTTCGATCTTCCGCAATGCCGCCGCCTTCGGTGCGGATGCGGTGCTGCTCGACGAGGGGTGTTGCGATCCGCTCTACCGCAAGGCGCTGCGCGTCTCGGTCGGTGCGGTGCTTTCGGTGCCCTATACAAAAAGCGGCTCGATGGCCGATATCCTTGCGTTGCTGACGCAAGGCGGTTTCGCCATATGGGGACTTTCGCCCGCAGGTGCCGTCGAAATCCGCAACGTGCCTGCTTCCGACCGCATGGTACTGATCACCGGTACGGAAGGCGAGGGGCTGCCGGCCGACATCCTCTCCCGCATCCGGACGGCGCGGATCGCTCAGGCACAGGGTCTCGACAGCCTGAACGCGGCAACCGCGACGGGCATCGCTCTTTACGAGATCGCGGTGGCACAGGGAAGGCTGTAGCGCCTATTCGGCGGCGTCCTTGGCTGCGGTGAGCGCCCTCTTGGCTTTCGCCGCCAGGCTTTCCCGTTTGCCGGTACCGGATTTTCCGGAGAGTATCGTGTGGATCGGTGAAGAAGAACCTTCGGTTATCGCCGTCAGCGCCACCATGTTGGCGGCGACCGACGCAAGCTCCCGGCGGATCGCCTCGTCATCGCTGCCGTCGTCGTTCTGCAGGCGCTCCGACAGCGCCAGGGCACGGTTATGAACGTCTTCCCTCATTTCCGCTACCGATAAATCTTTATCGGCCTCCTGGGCAGCCGGGGTCTGTTTCGGCGACGCATGGGGCAGTTCACGCAGGGTGACGTCCTCCGGAGCGATTTTCTTTCGCGGCATTGCCGTCCTCACGCCCGGCCGGCCCGGTGCGGCCTCGCGAAGCGTGCGGCTTGCTTCCCGCGTTTCGGCATTTACGACTTTGAGCTTTTCCCGGAGCCGGGCGATCTCGGCCAGACGGCGCTCCAGCGCGTTTTCCCGATCGGTACGTTCCGCGACCTCCCGGGAGAGCTTGTCCTCCAGCCGCTGGACCCGGTTCTCTTCCTGGGCGAGCCGCGTTTCGGCATCCTTGGCGCGGGTGGTCTGGAGGCGCAGATCGTTGCGCAGCGTGTCGCGTTCGTCGCGCAACGCGATCATGCGGAATTTCAGGTTTTCCACTTCCGTGTCGCGGGTGGAGAGGTCGATGCGGAAATTGTCGGCATCGGCGACCAGCCGGAGCTGGCGCTGCTGCAGGTTCTCGATCTCCAGGTCCTTGGCGGCGGCCGCTTCCTCCAGAGCCTCGATCGTGGCCTTCAGTTCCTCTAGCCGGTTTTCTTCCTGGCGCAGCCGCGAGCGCGCCTCGGCGGCTTCCGTATCCATGAGGTCGAGCTGGGCACGCAGCTCGGCAGCCTCGCTCTGCAGGCGCCGCATCTCCTCGATGAGGGTGTTGTTGCCGATCTGCAGTCCGACCGTCTTGTCGCGCTCCTGCACCAGTTCCTGCTTGGTGCGGGCATTCTCGGCGGCATAGATGGCGCGCGCCATGTCGCGCTGGGCCCGCACTTCCTGCGGACTGATCGGCAGCGTCGCCTTGATGCGGTTTTCCGTGTAGCGCACGATGCGGCGATGGATGGCCGGCGCGACCAGCATCGCCAGCAGCGCCGCGCTCAAGAAACCCAGGCCGAACAGAAGAGCAAATTCGATCACGACGAGGCCGTCTCGCTGGCTGGATGGACATGCGCAGGTTGTTTAAACACGGGCGGATGCCGCCCGCAAGCGCTCTTGTGGCGGATCGTCGGCCGATCGGCGGCTATGATGACGTCCATGGAATATCCTCCGGGATTCGGAGGACAATGATACTCGTCAGAAAGGGTTCCAGGTGGGCGAGCGCGTGAGCTTCAGATAGCCGACATTGATGCCGAGGCGGGCGCCGATCCCGGTGCGGATCGGCACCAGAATCACGTTGTCGTTGCGCAGCACCGTCATGCCGACGCCGGCGACCACGAAGGCCGAGCCGGAAACGCCGCCGAAACGGGCGTAAAGGCTGTCGACGGCCGGCAGGTCGTAGACGAGCATCATCGCCCTTGTGCCCTGGCCGCCGTAATCGATGCCGAGCGAGGGGCCTTGCCAGAAGACCGGATGCTGGCCGGCGTTCTTGGTGTTGAGTTCGCCCTCGCCGTAGGTGAGGCCGGCGATGAAGGCGCCCGAGCCTTCCTGGCCGAGAATGTATCCATTCGGCAGGCCGTATTTCTGGAAGGCATTCTCGACGACTTTCGCAAGTCCGCCGCTGGCGGACCCGAAGAAGCCGTGGCCGGCGTCGATGATCTCCTGAACCGAATATTGACTGGAATTCTGTTGGGCGAAGGCCGGGCTGGCGCAGGGCAGCGCGGCTGCGATCACGGCAAACACCGTCGCGACAAAACGGGCGAGGGCGGAAGATGAGCGGATGCGCATTGTCAGATCCATTGATTGTACCATTCAGGGCCGTGCCTCGGGCATCATGCTTAAGGCTCGACTATTTTGGAGCTATCGTCTTAACAATCGGTTTACCAAATATGGTGTCATTATGACCGGGACCGTTGCACCATCTCCGCGCAATCTTAACGTGGGAGGACAGCAGCGGGGCAATTCGCGCAGCAGGAGACATGAATGCCGAAGAATCCGAATCTTACCCTCAGTGGGCCAGATCTTGCGGCGCTCCTGTGCAGCCGTGTCTGCCATGACGTGATTTCCCCCGTCGGTGCGATCAACAACGGCCTCGAACTGCTCGACGAAGGGGCTGCCGACAGCGACGCACTCGATCTCATCCGCACGTCGGCCCTCAATGCTTCGGTGCGCCTCAAGTTCGCCCGGCTCGCCTTCGGCGCGTCTGGTTCGGTCGGCGCTTCGATCGATACGGGCGAGGCGGAGAAGGCCGCCAAGGACTATGCCGCCGCCGAAAAGAAGACCGAGGTCAGCTGGAGCGGCCCGCGTGCGATCATCGCCAAGAATCGCGTCAAGCTGCTGCTCAATCTTTTCCTCGTCGCCTATGGAGGCATCCCGCGCGGGGGGGCGATGGATGTCGTGCTGGAAAACCCCGAATACGACGCGAAATTCGTCATCACCATCAAGGGGCGGATGATGCGTGTGCCGGCGAAGTTCGTGGAGATCGCCAGTGGGACGCTGGAGGAGGCGGTCGACGCCCATTCCATCCAGCCCTATTATACGGTTCTGCTTGCGGAAGAGTGCGGCATGGACCTGAAATACGTGGTTTCGGAAGACAAGATCGTCTTTATCGCAGAAACTGTGGCTGCTTGAGGCGGACGGACCCGGCTTGCAGCTTTAGGTAACCATTCCTTAGCGACATCCCCCTAATGATAGAGGTTCGCCGCCTGAGAGCGGCCGGCATCAAAGGGGAGCGGGATGCAGCGTTTGATGATTGCCGACGGCTCGGACGTGGTCCGCAAGGTCGGCAAGCGGATACTTTCCGAACTGGGCTTCCTGGTCGCCGAGGCCGGCAGTGCGCGCGAAGCGGTGACGCGCTGCCAGGCGGAGCTGCCGAATTTCCTGATCATCGATGCGGCGCTCGACGGCGCTCTCGATCTCATCGCCGCCGTACGCGCCATGCCGAACGGCAAGACCGTGCGTATCTTCTATTGCGTCATCGAGGCGGATCTGAAGAAGATGATGGCAGGCAAGCGCGCCGGCGCCGACGATTTCCTGCTGAAGCCCTTCGACCGCAAGATCCTGACCTCCGTCTTCTCGGGCCTCTCGCAGGCGGCGTGATTTCCTGGGTGACCCCGCCCACTTCTCAACCGAATCCCCGGCCGTGGACCAGCTTCAGCCAGGGCGCCAGGTGGAAAGCGCTCATCAGCAGGTACATCGGGACCATTCCCGTGAGCGGGGAGGCGTCCGGCATGGAGGAGCAGAGCATGTCCGTAGGCCCGCTGATGGCCGTCAGCGCTGCCATGGCGGCGAATGTCGGGGCGGCGGCGAGGGAGAGCCAGTCGGCGGCGCGCCGGGCGGCAGCCCCGCCGCCCGAGCGACAGCGGCCGCCGGTCCCGCTTCCCGCGGCCGTCATCCTCTTCGAGCGTTCGAGGTGAAGCGGCATGACCGTCACCCCCGGCCGTATTCGTCGTGGCGGCGCCACCAGATGCCGTGTTCGTTGCGGCCCCTGGGCGCCCGGTCGAGCCACTGGTACATGCCCCAGATGCCGTCCAATCCGCGCGCATAGCTGGAATAGGTGTGGTAGACGACGCCGTCTTCGAGCACGAAGGCGCTGAGGCCAGGCCGGTCGCGCGTATAAGTGGCGATGTCGGTTCCGGTCGATGCCGCGATCTGGGCGATCGGGCTTTCGCTGCCCTGTTGCATCCATTCCTGGACGGTCTGGCCTCTCGACGGCCCAGCCAATGGCGGCTCGTGGCGAAAATTATATTCGATGCCGCCTTCGCGCTGCTGTTCCTCGCTGAACCAGACGCAGAAGTCTGCGTTGAAATCGCTGCCGAAGGCGGAGGCCCAGGGAAAAGTCCAGCCCATCCGCCGCCTGAATTCCCGCAGCTTCGGAAGCGGCGCCCGTGATACGGCCGAGAAGGCGACGTCGTGGTTCTGAAGATGGACTACGATGCCATTGAAGCCGTCCGCGATCGAGGAACAGGACGGGCATCCGGCCGTGTAATCGGGGCCGAACATGAAGTGGTAGATCAGGAGCTGCGAGCGCCCTCCGAAGAGGTCTGCCAGCGAGGCGCTTCCTTCCTCCGTCTCGAACCGGTATTCCTTGTCGATCCGGACCCAGGGCAGTTCCTGCCGACGCCGGGCCAATTCATCGCTGCGCCGCGTCAGCTCCTTCTCGCTTTCGAGCAGGTCGAGCCGCGCTGCCAGCCATTCCTGGCGTGTTCCAGTTGCATGTGCCGTCATCGTTCTTCTCCTCTGACCGTCTGTCGTGCATAGATTAGGGCCGGTTACCGCGATGACGGGAGTTACAAGTGTGACGGGATTCCGATGGACTCGCTGATCACCGCCGCGGCGCGTGCCCTTGCTGCTGGCGATCCTCTGGGCGCGCTGAAGCGGGTCGCGCTGCGGGACGATGCGGCGGCGCTTGCGCTCAGAGGCATCGCCATGGCTCAGCTCGGCGATCTCGTCCGAGCGAAGGCTCTGCTGACGAGCGCGGCGCGCGCCTTCGGGCCGCGAGAGGCGGTCGCCCGCGCAAGGTGCATCGTCGCGGAAGCGGAAATCGCCCTTGTCTCGCGCGACCTCGCATGGCCCGCCAAGGCTCTCGATACCGCTCGGGGCGTGCTCGAAGCGCATGGAGACCATGTGAATGCCGCGCATGCGCACAATATCGAAATCCGGCGCCTGCTCCTGATCGGACGCCTCAACGAGGCGGAGCAGCTGATCTCCGCCTTCGATCCCCGGCCGCTGCCGCCTGCGTTGAAGGCGGGACACGAGCTGGCGGTTGCCGGAATTGCGATCCGGCGCATCAGGATCAAGGCGGCACGCGATGCGTTCACCCGGGCCGAGCGTGCCGCGCGCGAAGCGGATATCCCGGCGCTGGCGGCGGAGGTCGAGAGCGGGGCCTCCGTCCTGAAGACACCTGCGGCCCGCGTGATTGGGCGCGGCGAAGAACGCCTCCTTCTGCTCGACGGGGTGGAAGCGCTTCTGGCGTCAAATGCGCTTGTCGTGGATGCGTGCCGAAATGTCGTGCGGAAAGCCGGCATGGTCGTCCCGCTCACGACACGGCCGGTCCTGTTCGCGCTTGCCCGGGCGCTCGCGGAAGCCTGGCCGGGGGACGTGTCGCGGAGCGTGCTGATCGCGCGCGCCTTCCGGGGAAAGCATGCCGATGAATCGCACCGCGCCCGGTTGAGGGTCGAAATCGGGCGGCTTCGCGCGGAACTTGAAGCGTTGACGGAGGTGAGGGCGACGAAGCGGGGCTTTGCGCTGGCGCCGCGGCAGTCGGGCGAGGTGGTCGTGCTGGCGCCGCCCATGGAGGAGCCGCATGCGGCCGTGCTCGCCTTCCTTGCCGACGGCGAATCCTGGTCGAGCTCGGCACTCGCGATTGCGCTCGGCGCCAGTCCGCGCACCGTGCAGCGGGCGCTGGAGGAGCTGGCTGCGGCGGGCAAGGTGCAGTCCTTCGGTCGCGGACCGGCCTGCCGCTGGATGAGTCCGCCCGTGCCGGGATTCCCGACAATCTTGTTACTCCCGGGTCCGCTGCCGGGCAGCTAGGCTGGAAGGCGTCAACATGATGGGATGGAAACCATGAAAAAATATGCAGCCGAAATCCTCGACGAATACGGGCCGTTTCCGGGTGCGGAAAACGTGGCCGGCGTCACCTTCGATGGCCGCCACGTCTGGTTCGCCTCCGGAAACGGACTGAACGCGCTCGATCCCGCAAGCGGGAAGGCCGTGCGGTCGATCGATGTCGCCGCCGATGCGGGGACGGCATTCGACGGCCGATACCTGTTCCAGATCGCCGAGGCTCGCATCCAGAAGATCGATCCGCAAACCGGCGAAGTGCTTGCGACGATCCCGGCACCCGGTGGCGGCGGTGATTCCGGGCTCGCCTGGGCGGAAGGTTCGCTCTGGGTGGGGCATTACCGGGAGCGGAAGATTCACCAGATCGATCCCGAAACGGGTGAAATTCTGCGCAGCATCGAGACAAGCCGCTTCGTCACAGGGGTGACCTGGATCGACGGCGAGCTCTGGCACGGCACGTGGGAAGGTGACGAGAGCGATGTCAGGCGAATCGATCCCACGACGGGAAAGGTGCTGGAGACGCTCGAAATGCCGTCCGGCATCGGCGTGTCGGGGCTGGAATCCGACGGCGGCGATCGGTTCTTCTGCGGCGGCGGCAACAGTGGCAAGGTGCGGGCCATCCGCCGGCCGCGGTGAACTTTCACGGCGCAAAGCAAAACGCCCGCCGGGTGAGCCGGGCGGGCGTTTGAAAAAGGGGAAGGGCTAGAGGCTCAGGCGCTTTCGGCGTAATCGCTGCCGTCCGGCTCGCGCAGCACGTAACCGCGGCCCCAGACGGTTTCGATGTAGTTGGCGCCGCCGGCGGCATTGGCGAGCTTCTTGCGGAGCTTGCAGATGAAGACGTCGATGATCTTCAGTTCCGGCTCGTCCATGCCGCCATAGAGGTGGTTCAGGAACATTTCCTTGGTGAGCGTAGTGCCCTTGCGGAGCGAGAGAAGCTCCAGCATCTGGTATTCCTTGCCAGTCAGGTGAACGCGCTGGCCGCCGACTTCGACCGTCTTGGCGTCGAGGTTCACGATCAGTTCGCCGGTGACGATGATCGACTGGGCGTGGCCCTTGGAGCGGCGGACGATCGCATGGATGCGGGCGACGAGTTCGTCCTTGTGGAACGGCTTGGTCATGTAGTCGTCGGCGCCGAAGCCCAGGCCGCGAACCTTGTCTTCGATGCCGGCCATGCCGGAAAGGATGAGGATGGGGGTCTTGACCTTGGAGAGCCTCAGCGTGCGGAGCACTTCGTAACCCGACATGTCGGGGAGATTCAGGTCGAGGAGAATAATGTCGTAATCGTACAGTTTACCGAGATCGACGCCTTCTTCGCCAAGATCGGTGGTGTAGACGTTAAAGCTTTCCGATTTCAGCATCAGCTCGATGCTCTGGGCAGTCGCGCTGTCATCTTCGATAAGTAGAACCCGCATATTTTTCCCCTTTACCGCCGCGCAAGGTACCTTTGCCCCCTTACTCGCTACGGATGCAGACTGAGCCTGATTTGGAAGCTGCCACTAAATGGTTAACAAATTATGTTTGGCCCTGGCAAGGAGCATCAATTCGTTAAGCAAAATTAGCAGCAACCTGATTTCCCTCGAGGATTGGCCATCACCAAGAATGAAACAGCGGGTGAGGAAATTCCGCTAAGTGATTCATCCGACTCACACATTGTCGCGGCCAATTAGGCCCTGGCATTTACCGACCCTTAAACGATCGGGCTTATCATTAATGATGCCCGTAAATGAAAAGTTAACGCGAAGGCAAATTTATTAACGCCGCGGAAATTTTTTGATCCGGAGTGTAACAAGCCGGATACATGGGTCTGGGTATCACTATCCACGGAGTATTGCGTATGAAGTCGCGTGACAGCCTGGTTCGCCTGAAAGGTTTTCAGGTTACCGAAAAGCGCCGCCAGCTGCAGCAATTGCAGATGATGATGGCCGAATTCGAGCGGATGGCCAAGGAGCTCGAACACCAGATCACTCTCGAAGAGAAGAAGTCTGGCATCACGGATCCGAATCACTTCGCCTATCCGACCTTCGCCAAGGCGGCCCGCCAGCGGGCGGACAATCTTCAGGTCTCGATTCGCGAGCTGAGGGCGCAACAGGAAAGCGCCGAGCTTATTCTCGAAGAAGCGGAGGCCGAGCTCGCCAAGGCTTCCGCTCTCGAAGAGCGCGACAGCGGAATGCGTGCCCGGGCTTAGGTTAAAGTCGGGGCGAGCAACGGTTTCGGATATATCAATGCGGGGCGACGCCACGGCGTCTGCGCCCGATTTCCGTTTTCGACATCTCTTTGACGGCGAGCATGTGCCGCGTCGCGGCCCGGCGATTCGTTATTGGAGAATGTCCTGCCAGTCGGGATGACGACGCGTCTGGGCTTTGAAGAACGGGCAGAGCGGAATGATCTTCCAGCCGCCCTTGCGGGCTTCCTCTACCGCATGGAGCGCCAGCGCCTGGCCTACGCCCTTGCCGCGCAGCGCCTCGGGGACGCCGGTGTGGTCGATGATGACGAGCTGCGGCGAGGCCCGCGAATAGGTCATTTCCGCGTAATGTCCGTCGAGTTCCGCGACATAACGCCCGCCCGATCGCGTCTCTTCATGCGTGATATTCATGATCGCTCCGCTTCTTTCCATCCGCCGTTGATGTAATACGGGAAGGGACGAAGGGAAATAGCCGGATGCCGTCGCCAGGGGTGACGCATCGTCAACGGGAGAAAACGATGAACTGGCTGCGGCCGCTTCTTCTTATGCTCGCCGCGATCTGTCTGGCGCTCGGGCTCCGCCTGCCGATCATCCGTTTCGAGCGACTTTATTTCTTCAGCGAGACGCCATCGCTGGTCGAACTTGTCACAGCGCTTTTCCGGCAGGGGGACGTGGCGCTTGCGCTCGTGGTCGGATTGTTCTCGATCGTGTTCCCGATCGCCAAGCTTGCCGGGCTTGCCGTACAGCTTTCCGGCCTGGCTGGACCTGCCGGCCGGACGGGCGTGGCGGGCTTTTTCCGCCGCGCCATGCCGCATCTTTCCAAGTGGTCGATGATGGATGTGATGCTGGTGGCGATCGTCGTCTTCGCGGCGAAGAGCAGCGGTCTGGCTGTCGCGGTCACGCAGCCGGGCCTCTGGTTCTATGCCGCGTCGGCCGCGATTGCCGGGCTTTTGCCCTCGCTTGCCTGGATCGGATCGAAGGAACCCGGGAAGAACGCAAATTGAAAGGTGCCGTCGCGTCTCCCGCAGCGGCACCTTTTTCATGTGCGGGCAAACCCCGCGAATTCGTGCTTGGTTCGATGTCGTTCCGGGCGGAAAGCCGGTCCGCTTTTCCGGAGCGCTGCTAGTGGCGGTATTGCTGGATGCGCGTCGTGCGCAGGCCGGCCAGGCCGTGGTCGTTGATGGAGGACTGCCAGGACAGGAATTCCTCGACGGTGAGCGTATAGCGTTCGCAGGCTTCTTCCAAGCTCAACAGGCCACCGCGAACCGCGGCCACCACCTCGGCCTTGCGCCGGATCACCCAGCGGCGCGTATTGGCCGGCGGAAGATCGGCAATCGTCAAGGGGCTGCCATCGGGACCGATGACATATTTAACTCGGGGACGGATCATTTCGGTCATTGGACTCTCTACACTACTCAAGACCACATCGGGCACCCTAACGCCGCAGTTTTAACATTTGACTAAACAGGTTGCGGCACTTTTCAGGGATCGCTGATAATCGCATTGCGTGTTTCGAGGCCGATCCCGCCTTCTTCTGGGAGGCGCATCGAAACTTCTTCCAGCCTGGATGGCGGAGCGAAAATCTGAGAAATCAGAAGCCTTTGCCGCCGCGAAATTCGGCGGCGACGGTGCCAAGCATGATGCGCAGGTCCAGCAGGACCGAGAAATTGTCGATGTAATGGAGGTCGCAGGCGATGCGGGCGCGCGCCTTGCCGGGGCGGTCCGTGGGGCCGCGCAGACCGCGCATCTGTGCCAGACCGGTCATGCCGGGCTTGACGGAATGGCGGCGGTGATAATCCGGAACCAGATCCTCATAAGGAATGCCGGCGGCCAGCATGCCGATCGCATGGCAGCGCGGGCCGACCAGCGACATGTCGCCTTTCAGGACATTCAGGAGCTGCGGGAGTTCGTCGATATTGGTCTTGCGGATGATGGCGCCGATGCGGGTGATGCGCGGATCGTTCCTGACCGTCTGGGCAATACCGGTGGCGTCGCCGAGATCGGTGCGCATGGAGCGGAACTTATAGACGCGAATCCTGCGGCAATCCTTGCCCCAGCGGACCTGGCTGAAGAGCGCAGGGCCGGAACTGTCGAGGCGGATCAGCAACGCCACGGTCAGCATCAGCGGCAGGAGTACGATGAGGGCGGTCGCGGAGATGACGATATCGATCGCCCGCTTGATGGCGATCTGCAGCTGCAGATTGCGGCTCCGGCCGCGAAACGCTGCCGGCTCGTGAAGGTTCGGCACGCACAACGTCATCTCGCCGCCGATCGGTTGATAGGCGGTATCGCTATGCAAATCAGATACGCTCAAACCGGTCACCCGCATTATACCCTGGAGCCCCCTGCCGACCAGTGCTGCTCCCTAATATAACACCTTGTCAGGAGAGTCATCAGGTAAGTTAAGGTCTGGTTAATGGTAAAGATAATCTTTCTTGCATTGCGGTATCAAAGCATTGCCAAGGATAACTCGGTTTTTCCTGCGCCCGCCTCCAGCTGTGCGGTTCCCGCATGGCCTAAGGTGATGTAATCGCTCGCAGACAGGGAAAAGATGCCGGCCGCAGACTGCATTTGTGGTCCTTCTGCAACACCGTCCATGAAAATGAGGGGCTGCGATCCGTTCAGCATCAGGCTCACGGTATGACCGGACGACGCCAGCACGGCGACGTTCAGTCCGAGGAGGTAGAGACCCGCCGCCGGCACCACGATCCGGCTGCCGCCACCGGATGCTGCCGTGCCGAGCAGGAAGCCGCCCTGATTGAGGCCGAACGTCGTGAAGCCGCTCTGCTGGCCCGCCGTCGGTGAGAAGGCCGTCCCGGTTCTGTAGGCGCGGGCCACGGGCTGGCTCGGCCGCAGGACATGACCGGAGGTCGAGATCGAAAGCCCGGTGTTCCAGCTGGAGCCGTCGCTCACCTTGATGGAGAAATCGTTGTTGCCGGCAAGCCCCATTTCCGCATGCCCGGTCCAGCTCGACTGGAAGAGCAGCGAAGCCGTGTCGGCGGCGGCGGCCTTGTTGATCTTGATCTGGTGGCCGTTACCGGCATGGTTGAAAAGGCTTGCCGGGGAGGCGAGCGCAAGACGGTTCGTGGCGTCCGGCGTCGCGTTGATGCCGAGCTCGCCGAAGCTGCCGTTTTCCGGGAGCGGGATGTCCTGCCAGGCCGCGCCGGAAAACACCTTCAGCTTCGAGAGCGCGGCAAACCAGGCCCGCCAGCCGGTGCGGGGCTCGGCGAAATCCCAATAGCCGTCCTGCCGGGAGGCGATGCGCCCCTCTCTGCCGGCCCAGGCGCCGGTCGAAGCGGCGGCGACGAGATAGCGGGCGCCGTCGGCAGGCGAGGCGGGCGGTGCTGCCAGTTCGGCGGCGATCGTCAGGTGCACGAGCGCATCGAGCTTCAGCAGCGCCTCGTTATGGGTAACGTGTTTCTGCGCCTGCGAGGGCAGAATGAAGGGCATGTTCAGGTTGGCGGTGGACTCGGCCATATCTCTCTCCGTTCTTCGGTCGCATCCGAGTCTAGCGCCGGCCGGGAGAGCGGGGAGACGGAGCAGGTCAAGTCGTTGAGAAACCTGAGGCGGCATGGGCGAAACATGCCCACTGTGCGCCGAGCCGAACCCGAAGACGGACAGACGCGCCCGCGACGGGCTGGAGGCTCGGCAAGCCTGTTGAATGTCCCGATTGCGCTTGTCGTTTCTCTCGCATATGCGAGTGTGAGTGGCGCGAGAGACAGGGAAAAGCATGCGTTATTCCGCCTATTCGATCTTCAGGGAAGCGCTTTCCGGCAACCGGCTGTGGAAGCCGGCCTGGCGGGAGCCGGAGCCGAAGCCGCATTACGACGTGATCATCGTCGGCGGAGGCGGACACGGGCTTTCGACCGCCTATTACCTCGCCAGGGAATTCGGCATCACCAATGTCGCCGTGCTGGAAAAGGGCTATCTCGGCTCCGGCAATGTCGGCCGCAACACGACGATCATCCGCTCCAACTATCTGCTGGAAGGCAACAATCCCTTCTATGAGTTTTCCCTGAAACTCTGGGAGGGGCTGGAGAAAGACTTCAATTATAACGCGATGGTCTCGCAGCGCGGCATGGTCAACCTCTTCCATTCGGACGGCCAGCGGGACGAATATGCCCGAAAAGGTAACGGTATGCGCATGCACGGCGTCGATGCGGAACTCATCGACCGGGATACGGTGCGCAAGATGATGCCTTATCTCAATTTCGATCACGCCCGCTTCCCGATCCTAGGGGCTCTTTATCAGCGGCGGGCCGGGACCGTGCGGCACGATGCCGTCGCCTGGGGCTATGCGCGCGGCGCCGACGCGAGAGGCGTCGACATCATCCAGCATTGCGAGGTGACCGGCATCCGCCGCGAGAACGGTCTGGTGACGGGCGTCGAGACGACCAAGGGGTTCATCGGCTGCAACAAGCTGGCGCTTGCCGCGGCCGGCAACACGACGACGGTCGGGCGCATGGCCGATCTCGAACTGCCGATCGAGACGCATGTGCTGCAGGCTTTCGTGTCCGAAGGTCTGAAGCCGGTGATCGACCACGTCATCACCTATGGCGCGGGACACTTCTATATATCGCAGTCGGACAAGGGCGGGCTCGTGTTCGGCGCCGAGATCGACTTCTATTCCTCCTATGCCCAGCGCGGCAATCTCGCGACCGTCGAGCATGCGATGGAGGAAGGAGTGTCGCTGATCCCCGGCCTGTCGCGCACCAGGGTGCTGCGCGCCTGGGGCGGCGTCATGGACATGTCGATGGACGGTTCGCCTATCATCGACCGTACGCCGATCGACAATCTCTATTTGAATTGCGGCTGGTGCTACGGCGGCTTCAAGGCGACGCCGGCGTCCGGCTTCTGCTTCGCGCACCTTATCGCCAAGAACGAGACGCATCACGTCTCGCGCTTCATGCGCCTCGACCGGTTCGAGCGCGGCTATACTATTGACGAGGCGGGCAAAGGTCCGCAGCCGAACCTCCACTGAGATTTTTCCGAGACGTCACGATGGCAAGCCTGATCACCTGTCCGCACTGCGGCACACGACCCAAGGAAGAATTTTCGATCCGCGGTGCGGCCGCCCCGAAGCGTCCGTCGCCGACGGCGAAGGACGAGGACTGGCACCGTTACGTCTATGTGCGGGACAATCCGAAGGGGCGATATCAGGAATATTGGCACCATGTAGCCGGCTGCCGGCGTTTTCTGGTGGTCGACCGCGACAACGTCACGCACGAAGTGTTCGGCGTCGCCGATGCGGCGGATTTCGAACGGGCGAGGGTAGCGGAATGACATCCTACCGTCTCGGTTCGGGCGGCGCGATCAATCGTAGCCAGCCGCTCGGCTTCACCTTCGACGGCCGGAGCTACAAGGGGTTCGAGGGCGATACGCTCGCTTCGGCGCTGCTTGCCAACGACCAGATGCTGATGGCCCGCAGCTTCAAATATCATCGCCCGCGCGGCGCGGTGACGGCAGGCTCGGCCGAGCCGAACGCGCTGATGACGATCGGCGCAGGGCCGCGCGCCGAGCCGAATGCCCGCGCCACGGTGGTGGAGCTTTATAATGGCCTTGTCGCAACAAGTCAGAATCGCTGGCCGTCGCTGAAGCACGATCTTGCGGCGGTCAACGATCGCTTCTCGCCTTTTTTGGGCGCCGGTTTCTACTACAAGACCTTCATGTGGCCAGGCATTCTCTGGGAGAGGCTTTACGAGCCGCTGATCCGACGCGCCGCCGGTCTGGGCAGGGCCGTGATGCAGGCGGACCCCGACCGCTACGAGAAATCCTGGGCGCATTGCGATCTCCTGGTTATAGGGGCAGGGCCTGCGGGGTTGATGGCGGCGCTTGCCGCCGGCCGCGCCGGGGCGCGCGTCATCCTGGCAGACGAGGGGTTCAGGTTCGGCGGTTCGCTGCTCTCGGAAAGCATTGCGGTCGGCGGGTTGCCGGCGGCGGAATTCGCAAAGGCGATCGTCGAGGAACTCGCGACGCTGCCGAACGTCACACTGATGCCGCGCACGACCGTCTTCGGCTGGTATGACGACATGGTCTTCGGCGTCGTGGAGCGGATGCAGAAGCATGTGGCCTCGCCATCGCCGGATCTGGCCGTGGAGCGGCTGTGGCGCATCGTCGCCAAGCGGGCGATCCTCGCTTCCGGGGCGGAGGAACGACCGCTGGTCTTCGGCGGCAATGACAGGCCAGGCGTGATGACCGCCGGCGCGGTGCGCACCTATCTCAACCGTTATGGCGTCGCCGCCGGAGGCAAGGTCGCGGTCTTTACGAATGGCGGCTCGGGCTATCGCACCGCGGCCGATCTTCAGGCCAGGGGCATCGATGTCACCGCGATCATCGATGCGCGGCCGCAATCGACCGATCCGGCGCCGCGGGATGTGCGCGTGATCCACAACGGCGCGGTCGTCGCCACCAGGGGCCGGCACCGCATCGATGCGCTGATCACCGAACGGTCCGGCTTCGAGGAGGTCATTGCCTGCGATGCGCTTGCCATGTCCGGCGGCTGGTCGCCGATCGTGCATCTCATGTGCCAGCGTGGCGCCAAGCCCGTCTGGTCGGACGAAAGCCGGGCTTTCCTTGCGCCGGATGTCGGCGGCGCCTTCGTGGCGGCGGGGGCCGCGGCAGGTCTCGACTGCATCTCCGCCTGTCTGAAGAATGGTATGGACAAGGCCGTCGCGCTCGCCCGGGATCTCGGTTTTGCGGCTTACGAGATCGATATTCCCGAGGTCGAAGGCGAATATGATGCCGCCTTTGCGCCGCTCTGGTACGTGCCGGGTGCCAAGGACAAGGCCTTCGTCGATTTCCAGAACGACGTGCATGTCGGCGATCTCGGCCTCGCCCAGCGGGAAGGTTTTCGCCATATCGAGCATACCAAGCGCTATACGACCGCCGGCATGGCGACCGATCAAGGCAAGCTCGGCAATGTCAACGCGGCGGGCATTATCGCCGGCATGCAGGGTGTCTCGCCCGCCGAGATCGGCACGACCACGTTCCGGCCGTTCTATACGCCCGTTTCCTTCGGCGTGCTCGCGGGCGCCGTGCGTGCGGAGCAGGCGGCCCCCGTTCGCCTGTCGCCGCTGCATGGCTGGGCGAAGAAGAACGGCGCGACCTTCGCGGAATCCGGTCTCTGGTACCGCTCCGCCTGGTTTGCGCGCGACGGCGAGAAGACCTGGCGCGAGAGCGTCGATCGCGAGGTGCTGAATGTGCGGGAGAATGCCGGGCTCTGCGACGTCTCGACGCTCGGCAAGATCGAGATTTTCGGGGCCGGTGCGGCGGAATTCCTCGATCGCGTCTATTCCAACAGTTTCCTGAAACTGCCGGTCGGCAAGGCGCGCTACGGACTGATGCTGCGGGAGGACGGCATCGTCTTCGACGACGGCACGGTGAGCCGGCTTTCCGACGAGCACTATGTCATGACGACCACGACAGCCTATGCGGCGGAAGTGCTCGCCCATCTGGAATTTTCCGCCCAGACCATCTGGCCGGACCTCGATGTTCGCTTCGTCCCCTCGACCGACCAGTGGGCGCAGATGTCGCTTGCCGGGCCGAAGGCGCGCATCATCATGAGCCGTGTCGTGCAGGACGATATCTCCGATGCGGCTTTCCCTCATCTTGCAGCCCGCGAAGTTGTTCTGAAGGGCGGGCTGAGGGCGCGGCTCTTCCGCATCTCCTTTTCCGGCGAGATGGCCTTCGAGCTTGCCGTGCCGGCGGGTTACGGCGAGGCGGTGGCCGAAGCGATCATGGAGGCGGGGCGCGAGGAAGGGGTGTCGGCCTATGGCGTCGAGGCCCTGAACGTGCTGCGCATCGAGAAAGGTCATGTCACCCATAGCGAGCTTGAAGGCCGCACCACGGCCGACGATGTGGGCTTGAGCCGTATGATGGCGATGCAGAAGCCGGATTTCATCGGCAAGCGGCTTTCGACCCGTTTCGGGCTGACGGCAGCCGACCGGCTGCAGCTCGTCGGCCTGAAGCCGGTCGAGGCGGACAAGGAGATCAAGGCGGGCGCACATCTTCTGAAGGATCAGGCAAAGCCTTCGCTCGCCAACGATCAAGGGTTCGTCTCCTCCTCCTGCTTCTCGCCGACGCTCGGTCATTTCATCGCGCTTGCCATGCTGAAATCCGGCCGCGAGCGTTACGGCGAGAAGATCATGGTCTGGGACGGCCTGCGGGGCTCGGAAGTGCCGGCAGAAGTCTGCCCGCCGGTCTTCGTCGATCCCGAGAACGCGAAACTCAATCTCTGAGGGCTGCCGATGTCGATCAACCTTCTCCACCGGCACGTGCTCGAGGACGATATTTCCGGCTTCGAGACCAATCCCAATCCGAATCATCTGACGGTCGTTCGTCGTCCGGCGATCTTCTCGGTGCTCGCCCAGAGGGGCCACGAGGCGGCCGTTGCCGACGCCTTGCGGAATACGGGCGATATCGCGCCGCGTTTCGTCGGCCCGTCGGAATGGCTGGCCGTCTCGCAGACGATGGGCGCCGGGACCGCCGCCGGCCTGCTTTCGAACATTGCCGGCGCGTCCGTCGTCGATCAGAGCGACGGCCACGTCCTGATGGCGATCTCGGGCCCGAGCGTCCGAAGGATCCTTGCCAAATGCGTAGCGGTCGACCTGCACCCGGATGTCTTTGCCGAAGGGCATTCCGCCAACATGCTGTGCTGCCGCGCGGCGGCAAACGTCGCCCGCACCGGTCCGGACATGTTCGAGATCATCGTGCCGCGCTCCTTCGCGGGCTTCGTCCTCGAGGAATTGACGGAAATGGGCCGCGAGCATGCGATGACCCGGGCTTTCGCCGGTTGAGAGAGCACGCCGGTCACAGCATATGGCTTTAACGTTAACGGAACGCCGGCGTTAAATTTCGCGACGGATGCCATCTGACTAATTTTTTGACAGCCGCCGCTGCTTTTTTGGAATTTCTGATCCTGGCTGCGCCAAATTGTTGAGAAGCGCCGAGTTTTTGCTCGCCTCTCGGCTTTTTGTCTTCACATTTCTTACGAAACCGTTATGGATTGCGCCAAAGAACGTAAGAACCCGCAAGGGACGAAATACAAGAGGTGCGACCGTTCCGGGATCGCATCCAGGGGAAAATATATGGAGTATTTCATCCAGCAGCTCATCAATGGGCTGACTCTTGGGTCCATCTATGGCCTCGTGGCAATCGGCTATACGATGGTTTACGGCATCATCGGCATGATCAACTTCGCCCATGGTGACATCTTCATGCTCGGCGGCTTTGCCGCCCTCATCACCTTCCTGATCCTCACCTCCTTCTTCGCCGGCATTCCCGTGGCGCTGCTTCTGCTCGTCATGCTGATCGTCGGCATGCTGATGACGGGGTTGTGGAACTGGACGATCGAGCGCGTCGCCTACCGGCCGCTGCGCGGCTCCTTCCGGCTGGCGCCGTTGATCACCGCGATCGGCATGTCGATCGTACTGTCGAATTTCATCCAGGTGACGCAGGGACCGCGCAACAAGCCGATCCCGCAGCTCGTCTCCGACGTTTATCATCTCGGCGCGATCACCATTTCGCTGAAGCAGATCGTGATCGTCGTCCTCACGTCGGTGCTGCTCTTCGCCTTCTGGTACATCGTCAACAAGACGCCGCTCGGCCGGGCACAGCGCGCCACAGAGCAGGATCGCAAGATGGCGGCGCTGCTCGGCGTCGATGTCGACCGGACGATCTCCATCACCTTCGTGATGGGAGCGGCGCTCGCCGCCGTTGCGGGCTGCATGTATCTCATGTATTACGGCGTCGCCTCCTTCAACGACGGCTTCATCCCGGGCGTCAAGGCGTTCACCGCGGCGGTTCTCGGCGGCATCGGCTCGTTGCCAGGAGCCGTCCTCGGCGGCCTGCTGATCGGCCTCATCGAGTCGCTCTGGTCGGCCTATTTCACGATCGCCTACAAGGATGTCGCGACCTTCGCGCTCCTTGCTTTCGTCCTCATCTTCAAGCCGACAGGCATTCTCGGCCGGCCGGAAGTGGAGAAGGTCTGACATGACGACCCAATCGGGAAACACTCCCGCCGGCTTGATGGCGAAGGCCGTCAGGGAAGGCATTTTCGCGGGCTTCGTCGCCTTCGGCATGTTCATTCTCTATGTCGGCATCGAGACCTATCAGGATATCGACAACCGGCTCGTCTGGCGCACCCGCTGGGGGCTGCTGGCGATCTTCGTGGCCATCGCAGGCGTCGGCCGCTTCCTGGCGGTCGCGTTCCTCAGACCGCATCTGGACCGGCGCAAGCTTGCCAAGGCGAAAAGCGGCATCCTCGAAATCTCCGAGGAAAAGGGGTTTCTGCGCAGGCATCTTCTGAAGATCGCGCTGATCCTGCTGCTGCTTTATCCGCCGGCCTCGGTGATGCTGTTCGGCACGCAGGGATCGCTGAAATATGTCGACAATTTCGGCATCCAGATCCTGATCTACGTGATGCTCGCCTGGGGCCTCAACATCGTCGTCGGTCTCGCCGGCCTGCTGGACCTCGGCTATGTCGCCTTTTATGCGGTCGGCGCCTATTCCTACGCGCTGCTGTCTTCGCATTTCGGCCTGTCCTTCTGGGTGCTGCTGCCGCTTGCCGGTATTTTCGCTGCCTTGTGGGGCATCATTCTCGGCTTCCCGGTCCTCAGGCTGCGCGGCGACTACCTCGCGATCGTGACGCTCGCCTTCGGCGAGATCATCCGCCTTGTCCTCATCAACTGGACGGATGTCACCAAGGGCACGTTCGGCATTTCCGGCATCGCCAAGGCCTCGGTCTTCGGCATCTATTCCTTCGATGTCGGGGCGCCCAACAATTTCGCAAAGGCCTTCGGCCTGCCGATGTCGTCGGCCTATTACAAGATCTTCCTGTTCTACGTGATCCTGGCGCTCTGCCTCATCACCGCCTATGTGACGATCCGGCTGCGCCGCATGCCGATCGGCCGCGCCTGGGAGGCGTTGCGCGAAGACGAGATCGCCTGCCGCTCGCTCGGCATCAACACGGTGACGACCAAGCTCACGGCCTTTGCGACCGGCGCCATGTTCGGCGGTTTTGCCGGCGCTTTCTTCGCCACCCGCCAGGGCTTCGTTTCGCCGGAAAGCTTCGTCTTCCTGGAATCGGCGGTCATCCTGGCGATCGTCGTGCTCGGCGGGATGGGCTCTCTCACCGGGATCGCGATCGCGGCGGTGGTCATGGTCGGGGGCACCGAACTCCTGCGCGAGATGGAATTCCTGAAGCTGATCTTCGGCCCGGACTTCACGCCGGAACTCTATCGCATGCTGCTGTTCGGCCTGGCGATGATCGTCGTGATGCTCTTCAAGCCGCGCGGTTTTGTCGGCAGCAGAGAGCCGACGGCGTTCCTGAAGGAGCGCAAGGCGGTTTCCGGCAGCTTCACCAAGGAGGGGCACGGCTGATGACCCTCGAGACCACGAACACGATGACTTCCGCGGCGACTTCGACGACGACCGGCGACACGATCCTCAAGGTCGAGCACCTGTCGATGAAGTTCGGCGGCCTGATGGCCATCAGCGACTTCTCCTTCGAGGCCCGGCGCGGCGAGATCACCGCTCTGATCGGCCCGAACGGCGCCGGCAAGACCACCGTCTTCAATTGCATCACCGGCTTCTACAAGCCGACCATGGGCATGATCACGCTCAAGCAGGGGGACGGCAGGGAGCACCTCCTGGAGCGGCTGAGGGATTTCGAGATCACCAAGCTCGCCAAGGTCGCCCGTACCTTCCAGAACATCCGCCTGTTCTCGGGCCTCACGGTTCTGGAAAACCTGCTGGTCGCCCAGCACAACGTGCTGATGAAGGCGTCCGGCTACACGATCCTCGGACTGCTCGGTCTGCCGGCCTATCGCAATGCCGCCAATGCGGCGATCGAAAAGGCGAAATACTGGCTGAACAAGGCCGAACTGACGGACCGTGCCGACGATCCGGCCGGTGATCTGCCCTATGGCGCGCAGCGGCGGCTCGAAATCGCCCGCGCCATGTGCACCGGTCCGGAACTGCTCTGCCTCGACGAGCCGGCCGCCGGCCTCAACCCGCGTGAATCTGCGGCACTCAACACGCTGCTGCATTCGATCCGCGACGAGGGCGTGTCGATCCTGCTCATCGAGCACGACATGTCGGTCGTCATGGAGATTTCCGACCACGTCGTGGTGCTCGAATACGGCCAGAAGATTTCCGACGGCACGCCGGACCATGTGAAGAACGACCCGAAGGTGATCGCCGCCTATCTCGGCGTCGAGGATAACGAGGTGGAAGAGGTGATTGCGGAAGAACTCGAAGGAGGGGCGCACTGATGGCCGGTGATACCCTTCTGAAGGTCGAGGGCGTCGAGACCTATTACGGCAACATCCGTGCGCTTGCGGGCGTCGATGTCGAGGTCAACAAGGGCGAGATCGTCAGCCTGATCGGCGCCAACGGCGCCGGCAAGTCGACGCTGATGATGACCATCTGCGGCAGCCCGCAGGCCCGCAACGGACAGGTCGTCTTCGATGGCGAGGACATCACCAAGCTGCCGACGCATCTGATCGCCCGCCGCCGCATCGCGCAATCGCCGGAAGGCCGGCGCATCTTTCCGCGCATGACCGTGCTCGAAAACCTGCAGATGGGCGCCAATCTCGACAACCTCAGATATTTCAAGGAGGACGTCGAGAAGATCTTCGTGCTCTTCCCGCGCCTGAAGGAGCGCCAGAGCCAGCGCGGCGGCACGCTTTCCGGCGGCGAACAGCAGATGCTGTCGATCGGACGCGCGCTGATGGCCAGGCCGAAGCTGCTCCTCCTCGACGAACCATCGCTCGGCCTGGCGCCTTTGATCGTCAAGGGCATTTTCGAGGCGATCAGGAAGCTCAACCAGGAAGAGGGGCTCACCGTCTTCCTCGTCGAGCAGAACGCGTTCGCGGCACTGAAGCTCTCCGACCGGGCCTATGTCATGGTCAACGGCAAGGTGACGATGAGCGGGTCGGGCAAGGAGCTTCTCGCCAATCCGGAAGTGCGCGCCGCCTATCTCGAAGGCGGAAGGCATTAGGAGACTGGATATGCAGGGACTTTTCTTCGAAGACGATACCGGCGTCCGCTATGTCCTGCGCTTCCTCGTCGTGCTGATCGGCTTCTGGACGGCCTGGCGCACCGGCAAGGCTGCCGCGGACGGCTGGAGCGGCATTCCGACGGTCGTCGTCTATACGCTTCTGCTCGGCATCGTGATGCGTTTTCTGCATTACGCGCTGTTCCAGGGACCGTTCATCAGCGGCTTCTACTATGTTGTCGACGTGGTGCTTTTGTCGATCTTCTCGATCGCCGGATTCCGCCTGCGCAGGACGCGTCAGATGGTGCAGAACTACTATTGGCTCTACGAGCCGACCTCGGCTTTCTCCTGGAAGAAGAAAGATTGACAGGCAGGTGAAACTGCCATCAGATTGCTAGAGGTCAAAGCCTAAAGCAAACCTAGAGTGGAACAATTTCCGGCATGATCATGGTGGGTATCGTGCCGGTTTCCAAACCCAACCCGCTTCAAGAAACTGGGAGTACATCAATGAAGAAGTCTCTTCTTTCCGCTGTTGCGCTGACGGCCATGGTCGCTTTCAGCGGCAGTGCATGGGCCGATATCGTGATCGGCGTCGGCGGCCCGCTCACCGGCCCGAACGCGGCTTTCGGCGCGCAGTTGCAGAAGGGTGCCGAACAGGCCGCGGCCGATATCAATGCCGCCGGCGGCATTAATGGCGAGCAGATCAAGATCGTTCTGGGCGACGACGCTTCCGACCCCAAGCAGGGCGTTTCGGTCGCCAACAAGTTTGCCTCGGACGGCGTTAAGTACATCGTCGGCCACTTCAACTCCGGCGTTTCCATTCCGGCTTCCGCCCAGGTCTATGCCGAAAACGGCATGCTTGAAGTGACGCCCGCGGCAACAGCGACGGAATTCACCGACCGCGGCCTGTGGAACGTCTTCCGCACATGCGGTCGCGACGACCAGCAGGGCGGCATCGCGGGCAAGTATCTTGCCGACAATTTCAAGGACGCCAAGATCGCCATCCTGGACGACAAGACGCCTTACGGTCAGGGTCTTGCCAACGAAACCCAGAAGGCGATGAATGCCGCCGGCGTGAAGGAAGTCCTGCGCGACAACGTCAACGTCGGCGACAAGGACTTTTCCGCGCTGATCTCGAAGATGAAGGAAGCCGGCGTTTCGATCATCTATTGGGGCGGCCTTCATACGGAGGCAGGTCTGATCATCCGCCAGGCGAAGGACCAGGGCCTCAAGGCCGTCCTCGTTTCGGGTGACGGCATCGTGTCCAACGAGCTCGCCTCGATTGCCGGCGATGCCGTCGAAGGAACGCTCAACACCTTCGGTCCCGATCCGACGCTCCGTCCCGAAAACAAGGAGATCGTCGAGAAGTTCCGTGCGGCCGGGTTCAACCCGGAAGCCTATACGCTTTATTCCTACGCCGCGGTTCAGGTGATCGCCGAAGGCATCAAGGCGGTCGGCAGCGCGGAAGATACCGAGGCTGTTGCAAAGGCGCTCAAGGAAAAGGGGCCGTTCAAGAGCGTCCTCGGCGATATCTCCTTCGACGAAAAGGGTGACCCGAAGCTTCCCGGCTACGTCATGTACGAGTGGAAGAAGGGTCCGGACGGCAAGTACAGCTATTTCCAGAAGCAGAGCTGAGCCGTTTCCGGCATTGCATTCGATGAGGAAGCCCGGCATTGCCGGGCTTCCTTGCGTTGGGGGGGGAGCAACGGCTGCGGGACGCCCAGGGATTTCGCCAGGGATTTCGCCGCTGCCGCTATGACAAATGGAGCGGATCGGCTATGGGCTCGTCGGATGTTACCGTGTGGCCCGCTTACGCGGACCGTTCCTCGCCATGCAGCACATGCGCGGCCTTGACCGCTGCCGATGCCCGGTTCTCGACGCCGAGCTTCACGTAGATCTGTTCGAGATGCTTGTTCACCGTGCGGGAGGAGAGACCCAGGATATCGCCGATGTCGCGGTTCGATTTGCCCTTGGCGATCCACAGGAGCACTTCGGATTCGCGCTGGGTGAGGGGAAAATGCTGGCGCAGCACTTCGTCGTCGGGGCGCCTGTTGGCGGCCGTCAGGCGGAACAGGTGCTCGTCGGCGCCGATCGCTCCCAGGAAGGTGAACTGCAGGCTCGCCTGGCCGTTCTGGTCGAGCGAGAAGGCGGCGTCGCGGGCAAAGCCGGGCTTGCTACGCTCCGCCATCCAGAGGGCGATGCGGCGGGAAACGATATCGAGTCCGTCGTCGCTGCCGGTTGCGGCATTGATGAGCCGCGTCGCCTGCGGTGTCGACCAGTGGATCGTGCCGTTGGCCTTCACTGCCAGGAGATGCCTGCCGGCCGCATCGAGCGCCACGCGGGCGCTCTGGGCGGAGCGGGCATTGGAAAGATGCACGCGGATGCGGGCGCGCAGCTCGTCGATATTGATCGGCTTCGTCAGATAGTCGACGCCGCCGGAATCGAGCGCATGGACGATATGCTCGGTTTCGGTGAGCCCGGTCATGAAGATCACCGGCACCTGCGCCACCGCGGCATTGGTCTTCAGCTTCCGGCAGGTCTCGAACCCGTCCATGCCCGGCATGACCGCGTCCAGCAGGATGAGATCCGGCGTGATCCGTTCGACGATATTGAGCGCCGCCTGGCCGGAGGTCGCGATCAGCACCGAAAAACCGGATTTCTCCAGCGCCTCAGTCAGGAAACCGAGCGCCTCGGGGCTGTCGTCCACCAGAAGGACGATGTCGCGCGGCAGGGCCATCTCAGCCATCACTCGTCCTCTCCTCCAGGCGGGTCAGGAATTTCATATAACCGGCGAGGTCGAAAGCCTGCAGGTAGGCACCGAGTTCGTCCGTAAACGCCCGGTTTTCCTCATCCTTCGCAAGATCGGCAAGCTTTGCCTCGATACCGCGCACGTAACCGATTTCACCGAGCCGCAAAAGGTCCTGCACATGGTTCATCCCCGGACTTTTGATCGGCCTTCTCGGGCCGACGGGCGGGGGAAGCGCCGTCTCGTTCTCGTAGATCCAGACGAGGCCGAGATGGGCGGCGAGCTTGTCGGCCAGACGGCGGATGTCTACCGGCTTGGAGATCGTGTCGTTATGGCCTTCGTCGCCGGATTGGGTCGCGACGCCGTCGCCGATATTGGCCGAGAGCATGATGATCGGCGCCGTCTGGCCGATCTCGCGGAGTTTGCCGACGAGCTGCCAGCCGCTCATGCCGGGCATGGAGATGTCGACCAGGAAGAGATCGGGCGCGACGCCTTCGATCAGCGTCAGGCAGTCCGGACCGCTGTTTGCGGTCAGCACGACGAAATCCATCGGCGCCAGCACTTCGCGCATCAGGTCGCGATGGTCCTGGTTGTCGTCAACGACCACGATCGTGCGGCGCGGGCCGGTATGGGAGACGATCTTCTTTTCGGCCGCCGGCGCCGTGTTCGGCCGCTCGACGGCTGACAGCATCAGCCGTACCCTGAAGGTCGAGCCTTCACCCTTGGTGCTGGCGACCGCGATCTCGCCGCCGAGCGTGTTGGTCAGAAGCTGGGTGATGGTAAGGCCGAGACCCAGCCCCGGCATCGGCCGCACGCTGTCGGCCTCGCCGCGCTGGAAGGGTTCGTAGATGCGCGCAAGGTCCTTGCCGGCGATGCCGCGGCCGGTATCGGAGATGGTGAAAGTGGCGACCTGGCTGCGATAGCCGACGTCGAAGCGCACTTTCCCGTCGTCGGTGAACTTGATCGCGTTGGAAAGGATGTTGACGAGGATCTGGCGTAGCCGCTTCTCGTCGGTTCGGACATATTGGGGCAGCGAACGGGCGCGCTCGTGTTCGAAGACGAGGCCTTTGGCCTGCGCCTGCAGGCCGAACATCTCGACGATCTGGTCGAGGAAATCCTGGATGTTGATCTCGTTGGAATAGACCTGAAGGCGGCCGGCCTCGATCTTCGATATGTCGAGCAGCCCGTCGATCAGGCCGGAGAGATGATCGGCGGAGCGCTTGATGACCTTGATCGCCGACTGGCGCGGGGCAGGGATGGTCTCGTCCCGTTCGAGGATCTGTGCATAACCCAGCACGGCATTCAGCGGCGTGCGCAGTTCGTGGGAAAGGCCGACGACATAACGGCTCTTGGCGCGGTTGGCGGCTTCGGCCGTTTCCTTGGCTTCCTGCAATGCGGCGTCGGTCTTCTTGTGGGCGGCGATTTCTTTCAGGAGCAGCGTGTTCTGGCGCGAGGATTCTTCTTCCGCCACCATCCGGCTGTCGTGGGCAAGCACGTAGAACCAGGAGACAATGCCGGCAATGATGGCGAAGACGAAGAAGACGATGAGCACCGTGCCGTAGATCACCTCGGCATTGGCAGGCGTAGCCTGTTTGACCTGATAGGCGATCATCGCGAGGATCGCACCGATCAGCGAGATCGCCATGACGGCGGTCATGGCGTAGCGCCCGAGGCGGGTCTTGAGCCGTGCAATCACGCTCTCCGGCAGGAAGGAGCGGGCGACGGTGCCGACCTGGGTGTTGAGCCGTGCATGCGGTTTGCACATGTCGTGGCAGCGGCTGTCGAGCGAGCAGCAGAGCGAGCAGATCGGCGCGGCATAGGCTGGGCACCAGGCCATATCCTCCGGCTCGAAGGGGTGTTCGCAGATCGAGCAGGTGATCGAGGCCAGGCTCTTCCAGCTCTGACGCGGCTTTCTGGCGAGATAGAACTTGCCGCGGGTGGCGAGCGCGATGGCCGGCGAGATCAGGAAGGCGATCAGCGTCACATAGGTGGCGAGCGAGGACATCAGCGGCCCGAAGAGGCCGAAATGAGCGGCCAGCGCAACGCCGCCCGAACCCAGCAGGGAGCTCAGTCCAACCGGGTTGATATCGTAGAGATGGGCGCGCTTGAACTCGATGCCGGGCGGAGAGAGGCCGAGCGGCTTGTTGACGAAGAGGTCGGCCGAGATCGTGCAGAGCCAAGCCATGGCGATGATCGAGAAGATGCCGAGCGTCGCTTCCAGAAGCCTATAGATGCCGAGCTCCATCAGGAGCAGGGCGATCACCACGTTGAAGACCAGCCAGACGACGCGGCCGGGATGGCTGTGGGTCAGACGCGAGAAGAAATTCGACCAGGCGAGCGAACCCGCATAGGCGTTCATCACGTTGATCTTCAGCTGCGAGACCACCACGAAGGCGGACATCAGGAGCAGCGCCGCGGTCTCGTTCGGGATCATGTAGCCGAAGGCGGCGAGATACATATGTGCCGGATCCGCCGCCTCACGCGCCGGCACGCCGGTCGAGAGCGTCAGCACCGCGAGGAACGAACCGGCGAGCAGTTTCGGCACGCCGACCACGACCCAGCCGGAGCCGGCGAGGAAGACCGTCAGGCGATGGCGCCATTTGCGCTGGCCTTCGGCGGGCAGGAAGCGCAGGAAGTCCACCTGTTCGCCGATCTGCGGCATCAGCGCCAGGATGACGGCCGAAGCTGCGCCGAATTCGACGAGATCGAAGGGCGCCGTGCCGCCGACTTCCGCGTTCGAATGGTTGATGCCGGCAAAGGCGCGCCAGAGATCGAATTTCTCCCAGTCCAGAAAAGCGATGAAAACGAAGGGCAGGATGTTCAGCACGATCCAGAAAGGCTGGGTCAGGAGCTGGAAGCGCGAGATCAGCTGCACGCCGTAGATGACGAGCGGGATCACCACAGCAGCACTGATGATATAGCCGATCCAGGGCGGAATGCCGAAGGCGAGGTCCAGCGCGCCGGTCATGATCGAGGCCTCGATCGCGAACAGCATGAAGGTGAAGCTCGCATAGATCAGCGAGGTGATGGTCGAGCCGATATAACCGAAGCTCGCGCCGCGGGTCAGGAGATCGATGTCGACGCCGTGGCGGATCGCGTAGCGGCTGATCGGCAGGCCGATGGCCAGCATGGCGATCGCCGCCGCGACGATCGCGAACAAGGCATTGGTCGTGCCGTAGGAGAGGGTGATCGTGCCGCCGATCGCCTCCAGCGCCAGGAAGGAGATCGCGCCGATCGCCGTCTGGGAAATGCGGCTCGAGGAAAAGCGCCGGGCGCTTTTGGCCGTGAAGCGGAGCGCATAGTCTTCCAGCGTCTGGTTGGCGACCCAACGGTTGTATTCACGCCGGACGGGAATGATGCGTTGCCGCGCTGCCATGCCTAATTTCTAGTACCTTGCAAGGAAAGACTGTCTATTAGGCACTTTCAACTGCGGCGCGCGGTTTTGCAAGCAGAGTATGATGCGGTGCGAAAAATCCCGCTGCATATTTCATCTTCATGATTACAGGGCTAAGCCGGGCAGGCTCATTGCTCGATCCTCCGAGTCTTCCATCTTGAAGACTGCCGTCATAAAAACGTCACATCGGAAGCTGCTGCAATATCGCCACGGCTTTCGACAATGCGATGGCGGGGCCTTGCAAGTTGCCCTCGACCCCCCATGTCAAAAGGCGCAAATCAGGTGTAAACCTTCATAATCAAGTCAACTTTCATTCCCATTGCGTGGCTACAGTGAAACCGTCATCTCCTACCGTTCCCGAACCCCAACAAGATTTCGGCACCACCGGCATTGCTCCGATGGACCGGCCGAGCGCAGTCACCCGCTTCTTCATGGCGATCGTCGCCTGGGCGGAGCGGCTGAATTTCAAATATGCCAAGCTCGGCAACCCGCCGGTCTATGACAATGCGACCTTTCCGTGGGCGGCCGAGGTCGAGAAGGCGGCGCCTGCGATCCGCACCGAGCTCGACCGCATTCTCCTTCGCAAGGACGAGCTGCCGACCTTCCAGGACATTTCCACCGACGTTAAGACGATCTCGACCGACAGGGGCTGGAAGACGTTCTTCCTGCTCGGCTTCGGCGTGAAGTCGGAGCAGAATATTGCGGCCTGCCCGGAGACCTGGAAGGCGATGCAGAAAATCCCGGGATTGACGACCGTGATGTTCTCGATCTTCGAGCCGGGAAAGCACCTGCCGGCCCACCGCGGCCCCTATAACGGCGTGCTGCGCCTGCATCTCGGTCTCATCGTGCCGGAGCCGCACGACAAGCTGGCGATTCGGGTCAAGGACCAGATCTGCCATTGGGAAGAGGGCAAGGTGCTGATCTTCGACGATGCCTATGAGCACGAGGCCTGGAACCACACGGACAAGACCCGCGTCGTGCTGTTCGTCGATTTCGTCAAACCGCTGAAATTCCCGGCCCGGCTGATAAACTGGATGCTGATGAACCTTGCGATCTTCACGCCCTTCATCAAGGAAGGGCTGGATAACCACAAGGAGTGGGAGAAGAAATTCTATGCCCAGGCGGAGGCCTGGCGTAACCGTCCGGGCGCGAACGGCTGATCAAGGGGGCGGGCGTGCCCGCTCCAATCGATCAGAGATGGCGGACGCTGAGCTTGCCGCCCCATTTGCCGTTCAGGTAATCGCAGACGAGCCGCCGGTGGCAACGGTGCGGCTTGTCCTCCGAGCAGAGAAGGCAGGCGCCGTCAAATGCATCGGGTTTCAGCCGGCTCTCGATTTTCCTCTCCGCCATCAGGCCCAGAAAATCGTTCTGGAAGACGTTCCAGTCGCCCTTCTCCTTCTTGAACGCGGTCATGATCTCCTCGGTCGGAGCGAGCAGCGGCTCGTGCACATAACCCGCGCCGCAGATCGTCTTCAGGAAATAGGCGAGGTCGTCTGACTTGGCGAAACCGGCGAGCTGCGAAGTGTTGTGCAGTCGCACGTCCATCACACGCTTGACACCTGCGGCCTTGATACGGTCGAAGAAATCCTCGGCCGTGGTTTTCGTGAAGCCGATCGTCGTGACGTCAATGCTCATGCCTGTGCCCTCCTTCCTCGCCACGATAGTGGAGGAAGTCGGGCTCTCCGGCTATTGTCAATGTCGACATTCTCGCGGCATCCGTCAGGTCAGGGCCGTTGAGGAATCAAATCTCCCGTCGTCTCAGGAGATAATCCAGTCCGCCGACGCGGAACCATTGATAGGCATAGGCATCCAGAAGCAGCCGGTGCCTGCCGTTCGCTTCGGCCTTGCTGCTGGCGCCATCGGCAATGTCGATCAAAAGATTGCCGTGCTCTCCGACGCCGGCCGCCAGGCTTATCTCCACGGGTCTCGAATGCAGATTGTGGACGACCAGCACCGAATTGGCGCGCCAGTCGTAGCGCAGCGCCAACACGCCGTCGTCGCCGGTATTGAGGGCGGTGCAATCGCCCCAGCCTATCTCGGGCACCTCCTTGCGCATGCGGATCAGCCGTTCCAGCCAGTTCAGCAGGGAATCCGGGTCACGGCGCTGCTGGGCGACGTTCAGGTGCTCGAAGCCGAAGGGGCCGCCGCTGATAACGGGCAGAATGGGCTTCTTGCTCCTGGTGAAACCGCCATGCGGTTCCTCCGACCATTGCATGGGCGTGCGGGCGCAGTTGCGCTCCGGAAGCGAGAGATCGTCGCCCATGCCGATCTCATCGCCGTAGCGGATCACCGGCGTGCCTGGCAGCGAGAACATCAGGCTGTAGGCAAGTTCCAGCCGTCGCCGGTCGCCTTCCAGCATCGGCGCCAGCCGCCGGCGGATGCCGCGTTCGTAAAGCTGCATGTTCTTGTCCGGCCCGAATTCCTCGAAGACCTTCTGGCGCTGCTTCTCCGACAGCCGGCCGAGATCGAGCTCGTCGTGATTGCGCAGGAAAAGCCCCCATTGCGCGGTCGGCGGCCGCTCGCGTGTCGCTTCCAGCGCCTTGATGAGCGGTTGCGCATCCGAACTCGCAAGCGCATAGAACAGCGCCTGGTTGACGTGAAAATTGAACATCATCTGCATGCGGTCGCCGTCCTCGCCGAAATATTTGAGGTTTTCTTTCGGCACGACGTTGGCTTCCGCGAGGATGATCGAATCCCCCAGCCGCCACTGCAGGAATTCCCTGAAGAAGCGGAGCATGTCATATTGCTCGCGCGGCTTCTTCACATCCGCCCCCTTCTCGGCGATCACGAAGGGCACCGCATCCATGCGGAAGCCTGACACGCCGAGCTGAAGCCAGAAACCCATGATCTTGAGGATTTCCGCCTGCACATGCGGATTCGACGTATTGAGATCCGGCTGAAACTCGTAGAAGCGATGGAAATAATACTGCCCGGCCTTTTCGTCATAGGTCCAGGTGGTCTTCTGGACACCCGGGAAGACCATGCCTTCATTGGCGTTGGCGGGCTTCTTGTCCGACCAGATGTACCAGTCGCGATAGGGGGAGTTCGGAGCGCTGCGGGCCTGCTGAAACCAGGGATGTTTGTCCGACGTATGATTGACGACAAGATCGATCAGCACGCGGATGCCGCGCTGCTTGGCGCCATGGGTGAATTCGACGAAATCGCCGAGCGTGCCGTAGCGGGGATCGACATTGTAATAGTCGGATACGTCGTAGCCATCGTCGCGCTGCGGTGAAGCCTGGAACGGCATCAGCCAGATGGCATCGATGCCGAGACCGGCCAGATAATCGAGCCGCCGCTGCAATCCCTGGAAATCGCCGATGCCATCGCCGTTGGCGTCCATGAAGGTCTCGACGGAGAGGCAATAGATGACGGCGTTCTTATACCAGAGATCGTTGATCATGGCGCGGGGCTCCTCCAGCGTCTGCGGGTCAGGGGAGCGAAGCCGCGAGCGGGGAAAATGTTCCCGTTGACGGTGAAGCGTTCTGTCGGCCGCTGCTCGCCGGATACCGGATCGAGATGTCGCGGGGGCCTGCGGAATCTCCCTCTTTCGCCCCTCCGGTACGTCATTTTACGTATGTGGTTTTGCCAGGCGGCAACCGATAGTCGCTGAAGCAACGGTCAAGTTCTTCGTTGCGGACGAACGAGAAGAGGGGTTCGAATCAATGTCATTCAAGTCCAAGCTTGGCGGCGCGCTGCTCGCCGCTGTCCTGTCGACGACGGCGCTTTCCGGCGCCTTCGCGGCCGACGACACCATCAAGATCGGTGTTCTCCATTCGCTTTCGGGCACCATGGCCATTTCCGAGACGACGCTCAAGGATGTCATGCTGATGCTCGTCGACGAGCAGAACAAGAAGGGCGGCGTGCTCGGCAAGAAGCTCGAGGCCGTCGTCGTCGACCCGGCATCCGACTGGCCGCTGTTCGCCGAAAAGGCCCGCCAGCTGATTTCCCAGGACAAGGTCGCCGCCGTGTTCGGCTGCTGGACCTCGTCGTCGCGCAAGTCGGTCCTGCCGGTCTTCGAGGAGCTGAACTCCATCCTGTTCTACCCCGTCCAGTACGAGGGTGAGGAATCCTCGCGCAACATCTTCTACACGGGTGCTGCGCCGAACCAGCAGGCGATCCCGGCCGTCGACTACCTGATGAACACCGAGGGCGTCGAGCGCTGGGTGCTTGCCGGCACCGACTACGTCTATCCGCAGACGACCAACAAGATCCTTCAGGCCTATCTCGAATCCAAGGGAGTGGCCAAGGAAGACATCATGGTCAACTACACGCCCTTCGGTCATTCCGACTGGCAGACCATCGTTTCCGACATCAAGAAGTTCGGCTCGGCCGGCAAGAAGACCGCGGTCGTCTCCACCATCAACGGCGACGCCAACGTTCCCTTCTACAAGGAACTCGCCAACCAGGGCATCAAGGCGGAAGACATTCCGGTCGTCGCCTTCTCGGTCGGCGAAGAGGAACTCGCCGGTCTCGACACCGCTCCGCTCGTCGGGCATCTCGCCGCCTGGAACTACTTCCAGTCCGTCGATGCCGACGTCAACGCCGAGTTCATCAAGGAATGGCATGCCTTCACCAAGAACGACAAGCGCGTCACCAACGACCCGATGGAAGCCGCCTATATCGGCTTCAACGCCTGGGTGAAGGCGGTCGAAGCGGCCGGCACCACGGATACGGACGCGGTTCTCGACTCGATCATTGGCGTTTCCGTCCCAAACCTTTCGGGCGGCACGTCCACCGTCATGCCGAACCACCACATCACCAAGCCGGTGCTGATCGGCGAGATCCAGGCGGACGGCCAGTTCGAAATCGTCCAGCAGACGCCTTCCGTCGTCGGCGACGAATGGTCCGACTATCTGCCGGACTCCAAGGACCTGATCTCCGATTGGCGCAAGCCGATGTCCTGCGGCAACTTCAACGTCGCCACCGGCAAGTGCGGCGGCAAGGGCAGCTGATAGGAGATTTCCCTCCCCGACCCCTCCCCACAAGGGGGAGGGGCTTATCCGCCGCACCCGCGCTACCCGATTTCTGAGTTTGAGGGAGTGGCGGTGCGGTGCCGCAGATTTTCTCCCCCCTTGTGGGGGAGATGGCCGGTAGGCCAGAGGGGAATCGAGGGCGATACCATGACTTTAAGATCTCTATTTCATGTCTTTCTTGCCTGTTTGATCCTTTCCTTCGCCGCGCCGTCTTTCGCGCAATCCGGTGCCGGGGGCGATCCCAAGCCTTTGATCGATGCACTCGCCAAGGCAGATTTCAACGAGGCGGAAAAGCTCGTCGGCCAGATCGCCGCGACCGGCGACTCGCGCGTCGTGCCCGCCCTCCAGGCATTCGTCGACGGTGACCTCTATTTCCGCAAGTCCGACAGCCTGATCTTCATCGCCAAGTCCGCCGGTTCCGGTTTTGAACTGGTCGATCCGCTGACGGGCGCTTCCGCAGGCCAGGCACCGAAGAACGCCGTTACCAAGGTCCGGGTCAACAACAATCTCCGCCGGGTGATCCGCTCCGCCATGGGCGGATTGACGCTTCTGAGCCCCGACCGCGCCGTCCGGCTGCAGGCCGCCGATGCCGTGCTGCGTTCGCCGAGCTCTGAGAATCTCGAACTGGTCGAGGCCGCACTCGCCAAGGAGTCCGATGGCGAGGTCAAGGCCCGCATGGAAGAGGCGCGCGCCGTCTCGCTGCTTTCCTCCAACCGCTCCATCGACGAAAAGCGTGCGGCGATCGAAACCATCGGCAATCGTGGCGGCAGAGATGCGCTCGGCATCCTGAATTCCGTCTCCGGCTCGATCGACGAAAGCCTCAGGCCCGATCTCGACAGCGCCATTGCCTCGATCGAAAGCGAGTTGAAGCTCTGGGACATGATGCAGAACGTCTGGTACGGCGTGTCGCTCGGTTCCGTCCTGCTGCTTGCGGCGATCGGGCTTGCCATCACCTTCGGCGTCATGGGCATCATCAACATGGCGCATGGCGAGATGGTGATGCTCGGCGCCTATTCCACCTTCGTCGTGCAGGAGGCGATCCGTTCCAATGCGCCCGGCCTGTTCGACTGGTCGCTGGCGATCGCGCTTCCCGTCGCCTTTCTGGTCACGGGTGCTGTCGGCTTCGTCATCGAGCGCGGCGTGATCCGTTTCCTCTACGGCCGGCCGCTCGAGACCCTGCTCGCCACCTGGGGCGTCTCGCTCATTTTACAGCAGGCGATCCGTTCGATCTTCGGCCCGACCAACCAGGAGGTCGGCAACCCGTCCTGGATGTCCGGCTCGTTCGCGCTCGGCGGCCTGACGATCACTTGGAACCGCATGTGGATCGTGCTCTTCTCGCTGTCGATCTTCTTCTTGTTGCTGGTGCTGATGAAGAAGTCCGCCTACGGGCTCAACATGCGCGCCGTCACGCAGAACCGCCGCATGGCCTCTTCGATGGGCATCAGGACGCCGTGGGTCGATGCGCTCACCTTTGCGCTCGGGTCAGGCATCGCGGGCATTGCTGGCGTGGCGCTTTCGCAGATCGACAACGTCTCGCCGAACCTCGGCCAGAGCTACATCATCGACAGTTTCATGGTCGTGGTCTTTGGCGGCGTTGGCAATCTCTGGGGCACGCTGGTCGGAGCGCTGTCGCTCGGGGTGCTGAATAAATTCCTCGAACCCTCGGTCGGCGCGGTGCTCGGCAAGATCCTCGTGCTGGTGCTGATCATTCTCTTCATCCAGAAACGCCCGCGCGGTCTCTTCGCGCTCAAGGGAAGGGCGGTGGAAGCATGATCACCGGCTTCATCCTGCGCGCGCTCGAAGGCAAGATCATCGCCGCCGTCGCTATTCTTCTGGGCGTCGCGATCCTCGTACCGGCGCTCAATCTGCTCGTCCCGCCGGACAGCGCCCTGCATATCCCGACCTATGTCATGGCGCTGATGGGCAAGTATCTCTGCTATGCGCTCCTGGCGCTGGCGCTCGATCTTGTCTGGGGCTATTGCGGCATCCTCTCGCTCGGCCACGGCGCCTTTTTTGCGCTTGGCGGCTATGCGATGGGTATGTACCTGATGCGCCAGATCGGCAGCAGAGGCGTCTACGGCAACCCGATCCTGCCGGACTTCATGGTGTTCCTCAACTGGAAGGAACTGCCCTGGTTCTGGTACGGGTTCGACTGGTTCGCCTTCGCCATGGTCATGGTGCTCTTCGTGCCGGGCCTGCTCGCCTTCGTCTTCGGCTGGTTCGCCTTCCGCTCGCGCGTCAACGGCGTTTATCTGTCGATCATCACCCAGGCGATGACCTATGCGCTGATGCTCGCCTTCTTCCGCAACGACATGGGTTTCGGCGGCAATAACGGGCTGACCGACTTCAAGGACATCATCGGCTTCTCCGTCCAGGCGGACGGTACGCGGGCGGTTCTCTTCGCCATGTCGGCGGTCATGCTGGCGTTCTGCCTCGTCATCGCATCGGCCATCACCCGCTCGAAGTTCGGCAAGGTGCTGGTCGGCGTGCGGGATGCGGAAAGCCGGGTGCGCTTCCTCGGCTTCCGGGTCGAGAACATCAAACTCTTCACCTTCGTCGTGTCGGCGATGTTCGCGGGCATTGCCGGTGCGCTCTTCGTGCCGCAGGTCGGCATCATCAATCCGGGCGAATTCGCGCCGGCCAATTCGATCGAAGTCGTTGTCTGGACGGCGGTCGGCGGGCGCGGCACGCTGATCGGCCCGATCATCGGCGCGGTGCTGGTGAATGCGGGCAAGAGCTTCTTCACCGGCGCCTTTCCGGAATTCTGGCTCTATGCGCTGGGCGGCCTGTTCATCGCCGTGACGCTCTTCCTGCCCCGCGGCATCGTCGGCACCATCCAGCACGGTTTCAAGACGCGGAAAGCGCTGAAGGCCGCCGCGGAGGCGGAAAAGGGCAGGGGCGACGAACAGGCGGTCGCGCAGGCCGTGCAAGCGGCGGAATAGGAGCGGCGGAGCAAGACGATGAATACGATTGCTGAAACCAGACAGAAAAGCCTGCTCTATCTCGAGAACGTCTCCGTCTCCTTCGACGGGTTCAAGGCGCTGAATTCGCTCTCCTTCGTCGTCGAGCCTGGCGAGCTGCGCGCCATCATCGGCCCGAACGGCGCCGGCAAGACGACGATGATGGACATCATCACCGGCAAGACCCGGCCGGATACGGGTACCGTGTTGTTCGAAGATGCGATCGATCTCACCAAAAAGGATGAGGCGGATATCGCCCAGCTCGGTATCGGCCGGAAATTCCAGAAGCCCACCGTGTTCGAAAGCCATACCGTCTGGGACAATCTGGAACTGGCACTCAACCGCGACCGCGGCGTCTTCGCGACTTTGTTCTACGTGCTTTCCGCCGAGGACAAGGCGCGCATTGAGGAGATTCTGGAAACAATCCGGATGACGCATCGCAAGGATGAGTATGCCGCAAACCTTAGCCATGGCCAGAAGCAGTGGCTGGAGATCGGCATGCTGCTCGCTCAGGAGCCGAAACTGCTGCTCGTCGACGAGCCCGTCGCCGGCATGACGGATGCTGAGACCGCCGAAACCGCGGAACTGTTGAAGGAAATCGCCAGGACGCGTTCGGTGGTGGTGGTCGAGCACGATATGGGCTTCATCCGCGACCTCGGTGTCAAGGTGACATGCCTGGCGGAAGGTTCGGTGTTGGCGGAAGGCTCGATCGATTTCGTGTCGAACGATCCGAAGGTGATCGAAAATTATCTGGGGCGATAATCATGGAACTTGTGCCACAAGCGTCCCCCTCCACCAAGAGAGGTGCCCCATGCTGACAGTCAACAACGTCAATCTTCATTACGGCGCGGCGCAGGCGCTGCGGGGCGTCTCGATCCATGCGGAGATGGGCAAGATCACCTGCGTGTTGGGGCGCAACGGCGTGGGCAAGAGCTCCCTGCTTCGCGCCGTCACCGGCCAGCATCCGGTCAGCGCCGGTACGATCAGCTTCAAGGGCGAGGTGCTGAACGGTCTGCCGCCCTATGCGCGCGCCAAGCACGGCATCGGTTATGTGCCGCAGGGGCGCGAAATCTTTCCGCTGCTCACCGTGCAGGAAAATCTCGAAAGCGGTTATGCGCCGCTCGCCCGCAAGGACAGGTTCATCCCCGACGAGATCTTCTCGCTGTTCCCGGTTTTGAAATCCATGCTCGGCCGGCGCGGCGGGGATCTCTCCGGCGGCCAGCAACAGCAATTGGCGATCGGCCGCGCAATGGTCACGCGTCCGAAGATCCTCGTGCTGGACGAGCCGACCGAAGGCATCCAGCCGTCGATCATCAAGGACATCGGCAAGGCGATCCGCTATCTGAGGGACACGACCGGCATGGCGATCCTGCTCGTGGAACAGTATCTCGATTTCTGCCGGGAACTCGCCGACCAGGTGTATATCATGGATCGCGGCGAGATCGTTCACGAGGGAGCGGCCGAAACACTGGATACCGCGGAAGCAAGGCGGCATTTGACTGTCTGATTCAGTATTTTACCGTTGAATGTTTGTATCGGGTTGCAGCATTTCGTGCGTTTCAATGCGAGCTAATGCATGTTACCAAGACGGCGTTTAGAAAACATACCCGCACATTGTTGACACCACTTCCGCACCCATGATGAGGCGCTGATGGATTTTGCTTGCGTTGCCGGTCCCTTCTCCAATCCTGCTCTTACTCGCGCGATCGCGGTAGGGGCTTTTTTCTTGGCTGCGGGTGGCGCCTATGCCGGTTGTGGCCAGCCCATGCAGCCCGGCCGTCATCCGATCACCATCGAAACCGGCGGCATTGCCCGTTCCGCGGTCTATTTCGTTCCGTCCTCCTATACGGGCAATGACAAAGTTCCGGTCGTCTTCGATTTCCATGGCAGCAACAGCAACGCCGAAGGGCAGCTCAACCGAAGTTCGTGGGACAAGGTTGCCGAGAAGAAGGGTTTCATTGTTCTGGCGCCGCAGGGCAGCCTGCCCGGCAATTCCGCAGGCACCTATGCCTGGAACGTGCCCTTCGTGACCACGCGGGAAGGCGGCCTCGACGAGATCGCCTATATCCGGCAGGCCGTGGAGACCGTGAAGGATACGTTCTGCGTCGATCCGGCCCGCATCTATGCCTCCGGTTACTCCGGCGGCGGGCGCATGCTGTCGGCTTATCTCTGCTCCGGGTACGACGATTTCGCAGCCGCCGGTTTCGTGCATTCGCTGCGCGCCGGCCGCCCGGTGGAGATCAACGGCAAATGGGAGCCGGACGACAGCAATTGCAGCCCCGCCCGGCCGGTCTCGATAATGGCTTTCGCGGGCGTGAAGGATACCTCCAATCCTTATGCCGGCGGTGGCAGCGCCTATTGGCAATACGGTTTCAAGATCGCCATCGAGCGCTGGACCGAGCTCGACGGCTGCAAGGGCAACGGCGATCCGAAGACCGTCGATGCCGTGACCTTCAGTCTTTACGGCACGTGCAGGAGCGGTGCGCGCATCGCGTCCTATGTCTTCGCCAACGGCACGCATGATTGGCCGAAGCCGCCGGCCGCGACGGATGCGGTCATCGCCGCCGCCAAGGTGACGGCAAGCGTTGCCAAGGTGACCGCCGTTGCCGCGGTGAAGCCCGCTTTCGATGCGAATGTTGATCCGGCGTCCCGGATGTGGGACTTCTTCGGCAAGGCCGACAGCACAGATGTCATTGCCACCGCCGCACCGGCGAAGCCGAAGTCTGGCACGGGCGTTGCATCAGACTGCGCGACCGAAACCGGACTTCAGGGGATGACGTGCAGCAGCAGCCAGCCGATCGATATGCGCCGCAGCGGGCAAGGGGTGCAGGACGCCTTGTGACCAAGGCTTTTGGCGAGCGAACGAGGCTTGCCGAATTCTTCCAGGAAGGCTGCGCAAAAATACGCCTTCCGGAAACATTTTCGCCTGAAATGGAGGCGATTCTCATCAACACGTCAGGGGGACTGACGGGCGGCGACGTGATCGAATGGTCCGTCGCCGCTGCTGTTTCCACCAGGCTGACTGTGACCACCCAGGCAAACGAGAAGATCTACAAGGCCGCCGCCGGCACGGCCTCGGTCTCCGCCGATATCACCGTCGGGGAAAACGCCTCCGTCCATTGGCTTCCCCAGGAAACCATTCTTTTCGACCAGGCCTCGCTGACCCGCAGGCTCGATGTCGATCTTGCCGAAAACTCCGAATTCCTCGCCGTCGAGGCGGTGCTGCTCGGCCGCAAGGCGATGGGCGAGGCGGTAGGACAAGGTTTCTTCCGTGACCGCTGGCGGGTGCGGCGCGCGGGCCGGCTGATCCATGCCGAGGAGATGCGCCTCGACGGCAAGATCGAACTACTGTCGCAGGCCGCTGCCGTGCTCTCCGGCCAGGTCGCCTTTGCCACACTTTTTTATACCGGGCCGCTTGCCGAGGCGCTTTTCCCGAAACTCAGGGACTGTCTCCATGCTACCTCCGGCGGTGCAAGCCTTTGGAACGGCAAGCTGATCGCGCGTCTCGTGGCGCCTACCGGCTTTGATCTCAGAAAAATCCTGGTACCGGCAATTTCCGTATTGCGTAATGGCGCGTCAGTGCCGAAAGTCTGGAACATCTGATCCTTATTGCGGTAAGCCCATGAACCTGACGCCCAGAGAAAAAGACAAACTGCTGATCGCCATGGCGGCGATCGTCGCCCGCCGCCGACTGGAACGTGGCGTCAAGCTCAACTACCCTGAAGCGATCGCGCTGATCACCGATTTCGTGGTGGAAGGCGCGCGCGACGGTCGTTCCGTCGCCGATCTCATGGAGGCGGGTGCGCATGTCGTCACCCGTGACCAGGTGATGGAGGGCATCGCCGAGATGATCCACGACGTGCAGGTAGAGGCGACTTTTCCGGACGGCACCAAGCTCGTCACCGTGCACGAACCGATACGCTAAGCTTCTGAGAGGTTGAGTCATGATTCCAGGCGAAGTGATTGCGGCAGATGGCGAAATCGAACTCAATGCGGGTGCGCCGACCGTTACCGTCGAGGTCTCGAATATCGGCGACCGGCCGATCCAGGTCGGCAGCCATTACCATTTCTTCGAGACCAATAACGGTCTTTCCTTTGACCGCGGCAAGGCGCGCGGCATGCGGCTTGATATCCCGGCCGGCACGGCGGTACGTTTCGAACCCGGCCAGACGCGGCAGGTGACGCTGATCCCGCTTTCGGGCAAGCGGGAGGTCTATGGTTTCCAGCAGAAGATCATGGGTGCGCTATGAGATTCGTTTCCGCATTCGCCGCCGCAGGCGTGGCGTTCTTCGCCCTGCCGGCTCCTTCCAGGATGCAGGCTTTGGCGCAGCAGCCGAAGGTCGACTGCAAGGACCCTCAGACGCAGACGGAAATGACCTATTGCGCCGAGCAGGATTTCAATGCGGCCGACAAGGCGCTGAATGCGCAATATCAGACGTCGCGGAAGTTGATGAAAGAGCGGGATTCCGATGCGGAGCCCAGTTTGAAAGGCGGCGAAGATGCGCTCTTGAAGGCACAGCGTGCCTGGGTCTCCTATCGTGACGCGCAATGCGCCTCTTATGGTTATCAGGCCCATGGCGGCACGATGGAGCCGATGCTCATCTATAGCTGCCGCGCGGACCTTACCCGCAAGCGTACCGAAGAGCTCAAGAAGCTCCTGGATACGTCGGGGAATTGATTTCCACGTCGACCGAAATACCGTTGCTTCAATTGCCCGAATGTCAGAGGTAGACCACCCATGCCCCACAAGATGTCCCGTGCCGCCTACGCCAGCATGTTCGGCCCGACCGTGGGCGACAGGGTGCGGCTTGCCGATACCGAACTCTTCATAGAGGTGGAAAAGGATTTCACCACCTATGGAGAGGAGGTGAAGTTCGGCGGCGGCAAGGTCATCCGCGACGGCATGGGCCAGAGCCAGGCAACCCGTGCGGAGGGCGCCGTCGATACGGTCATCACCAATGCGCTGATCGTCGACCATTCCGGCATCTACAAGGCGGATGTGGGCCTGAAGGACGGCCGCATCCACGCGATCGGCAAGGCCGGCAATCCGGATACGCAGCCCGGCGTGACGATCATCGTCGGGCCATCGACGGAAGCGATTGCCGGCGAGGGCAAGATCCTCACGACTGGCGGCATGGATGCGCATATCCATTTCATCTGCCCGCAGCAGATCGAGGAGGCGCTGATGAGCGGGCTGACGACCATGCTTGGCGGCGGCTCCGGGCCGGCGCATGGCACGCTCGCCACGACCTGTACCGGGGCCTGGCATGTGGAGCGGATGATCGAAAGTTTCGACGCCTTTCCCATGAACCTCGCGCTTGCCGGTAAGGGCAACGCCTCGCTTCCCGCGCCGCTCGAAGAGATGATCCTGGCCGGAGCCTCCTCGCTGAAGCTGCACGAGGACTGGGGTACGACGCCCGCCGCGATCGACAATTGCCTTTCGGTCGCCGATCAATACGACGTGCAGGTGATGATCCACACCGACACGCTGAACGAGAGCGGGTTCGTCGAGGATACGGTTGCGGCGATCAAGGGCCGCACCATCCATGCCTTCCACACGGAAGGAGCGGGCGGTGGCCATGCGCCGGATATCATCAAGGTCTGCGGCCAGCCGAACGTCATCCCGTCCTCGACCAATCCGACCCGGCCCTATACGGTCAATACGCTCGCCGAGCATCTCGATATGCTGATGGTCTGCCATCACCTGTCGCCGTCGATCCCGGAAGACATCGCATTCGCCGAAAGCCGCATTCGCAAGGAGACGATCGCGGCGGAAGACATTTTGCACGATATCGGTGCCTTCTCGATCATCTCGTCGGACAGCCAGGCCATGGGCCGCGTCGGCGAGGTGGCGATCCGAACCTGGCAGACGGCCGACAAGATGAAGCGCCAGCGGGGACGGCTGAAGGAAGAGACCGGCGATAACGACAATTTCCGCGTCAAGCGCTACATCGCCAAATACACGATCAATCCGGCGATCGCGCACGGAATCTCCCACGAGATCGGCTCGGTGGAAGTCGGCAAGCGTGCCGATCTGGTGCTCTGGAACCCGGCCTTCTTCGGCGTGAAGCCGGAGATGGTGCTGCTCGGCGGTTCTATCGCGGCCGCGCCGATGGGCGATCCGAATGCCTCGATCCCGACCCCGCAGCCGATGCATTACCGGCCGATGTTCGCGGCCTATGGCAAGCTCCGGACGAATTCTTCCGTCACCTTCGTCAGCCAGGCGTCGCTGGATGCCGGGCTGGTCCACAAGCTCGGCGTCGCCAAGAAGCTGGTGGCGGTGAAGAATGTCCGCGGCGGCATTTCCAAGGCCTCGATGATCCACAATTCGGCGACGCCGCATGTGGAGGTCGATCCGGAGACCTATGAGGTTCGTGCCGACGGCGAGCTGCTCACCTGCCAGCCGGCGACCGTGCTGCCGATGGCGCAGCGCTATTTCCTGTTCTGAGGTTTTCGAGATGGACCATATCCATTCCTTCCGTCCGGCCGGCGAGGTCGCCGATCCGCCGGTCGATATCGTCACGCTCCCGCATGACCTGCGGCATCTTCGCCGCAAGCTGCTGCATCTCGCAAACGGGAACATGGTGATGCTCGACCTCAAGGAGGCGGTGCTCTTCCATCACGGCGACCGGCTGGTGCTCGACAACGGCGATACGATCGAGGTGCGCGCCGCGCCCGAAAAGCTCTTCGAGGTCAGGGCGCGGGATAGGCTGCACCTGATCGAGCTCGCCTGGCATCTCGGCAACCGGCATCTTTCGGCGCAGATCGAGGAGGGGCGCATCCTCATCCTGCGCGATCATGTGATCCGAGCCATGCTGGAAGGTCTGGGTGCCGTGGTGGCGGAGGTCGAGGAACCGTTCCAGCCGGCGCGCGGCGCCTATCATTCGCATGGCGGGCATTCGCACGATCATGGCCAATCCCATGGTCATGACCATCATCACCACGATTGAGCCGGCATGAGCCCAGGCCTCGACACGCAGGCATTGCTTCGATTGATGGCCTGGCTGTCGCCGGCTTTTCCGATCGGCGGTTTTGCCTGGTCCGGCGGACTGGAACGGGCGGTGCTCGACGGATTGGTGAAGAACGCCGCAGGCCTGAGGGACTGGCTTTCGACACTCCTCCGGCATGGTGCGCTGTGGAACGATGCGGTGCTGTTTGCGGAAGCCTGGCGGCAGTTCGAGAACGAAACGGCGTTGAAAGACGCCGCGGACCTGGGCCTGGCGCTGGCAGGATCGGCAGAACGCTTCACCGAAACGCTGTCGCTCGGGAAGGCTTTCGTCGCGGCAGCTTCCGCCTGGCCGGATGCGGTGCTGGAGCGCCTGCCGCAGGACGTGCCGTTTCCGGTCGCGGTCGGGGCGGTTGCGGCGGCGCATGCCGTGCCCGCTGAGAAGGCGGTTGCCGCCCATCTGCACGCAGCCGTCTCGCAATCGGTTTCCGCGGGCATTCGGCTCGGCGTTGCGGGGCAGTCGGAAGGTGTCGCGATCCTGGCAAGCCTGGAGGGCCTGATCGGTGAGATTTCGGAGCAGGCGGCGCAGACGGCGCTTGGCGATCTCGGTGGTGCCGCGGTGCAGTCAGAAATCGCCTCACTGAGGCATGAAACGCAGCATTCCCGGCTTTTCCGCTCCTGAAAGCGAGCTTAAGCTGGCGTCGAAGGATCGAAAGGACATATCATGAAATCGGCGAACGGACCTTTGCGTGTCGGCATCGGCGGGCCCGTCGGCTCGGGCAAGACGGCGCTCACCGAAAAGCTCTGCAAGGCGATGCGGGAGGATTATTCCGTCGCCGTCGTCACCAACGACATCTATACGAAGGAGGATGCCGAGGCGCTGGTGCGCTGCCAAGCGCTCTCTTCCGACCGCATCGTCGGTGTCGAGACGGGCGGCTGCCCGCATACCGCCATCCGCGAGGATGCGACGATCAATCTGCAGGCGATCGCGGGCCTCAACGAGCGTATTCCGGACCTCGACGTCGTCTTCATCGAATCCGGCGGCGACAATCTCGCGGCGACCTTCTCGCCCGATCTCGCCGACATCACCATCTACGTGATCTCGACCTGTCAGGGCGAGGAAATCCCGCGCAAGGGCGGGCCGGGCATCACCCGCTCGGACCTGCTCGTCATCAACAAGAAGGATCTTGCGCCCTATGTCGGCGTCGACCTCGATGTCATGGACCGCGACGCGCACCGTATGCGCGAGGCCAAGCCTCATCTCTTCACGGACCTGAAGCGCGGCGAGGGCGTCGACCATGTGGTCCGGTTCCTGAAGGAGCAGGGCGGCCTCTGAAATCCGGCAACGGCAGCCGCCCGGCGCGCAGGCTTCCCGCCTAGAGTTCCCGCAGTGCCTCGACATTGCCGACCTGGATCACCCGGCCGCGCACGGTGACGCCGGCTTTCCGAAGCGCCGAGAAGGCGCGGGAAAGCGCTTCGGGTGCGAGCCCGAGCATACCCGCCAGCAGGCTTTTCTGGAAGGGCAGGCGGATCGACGTTGGACTGCCGTCCGGCGGACAGCGTGCCAGGATATAGCTCGCGACCCGCTGTTGCGCCGTATGCAGCCTGTCGTTGGCGATGCATTCCATCGCATCGACGAGATGCCGGGAGAGGGTCGTCATGATGGCCTTGGCGACATCCCCTTCCTGCTCGGCCAGCTCTCGCACCGCCTGCAGGTCGAACCGCGCGAGCGTCGTGGGTTCGGCCGCCTGTGCATGGTAGAGGTACCGGTCGTCGCCATAGAGCAGGCATTCGGCGAAAGTATTGCCCGGTCCGCAGATGCGGATATCTGCCTCGCGGCCATCGCGATTGAGGCGATAAAGCCTGACATAACCGCTGAGCACGCAGTAGAAGGCATCGGCATTTTCGCCCTCACGGAAGATCGATGTCCGCGGCAGCAAGGTGACCGCATTCATCGTTGCCAGCATCCGGACGAGGGAACTGTTGCTCAGGCCGGCCAGGAAGGGTGTCTTCATCAGCACGGCGCGGTCCCGGTTGCTGAGCTTGAGGTTGCCGTTCATCATGTCCGCCATCTTTTCCATCGCCGAACCGCTGCGCATTCCCGATGGCGGCAAGGTAACAGGTTTATGAAGGCGGGTTTTGATATCGATCAAACACGGCCTTCGTCGGCTTTTCCACAGGACGCAAAAAAGCCGGACCCGACGGCCCGGCTTTTCGAAATGCGGCTGGAAACGTTGTCTATTCGGCGGCCATCGGCGGCAGGCGCAGCACCTTGTTGCCCACCTGCGTTCCGGGCGAGCGGTCGTCGTTGGCACCGGTTTGCCGCTCCATCTGGTTGAGACGCTCCTCCAATGAGGCGAGGGATTGCGCCTGCTTGCGCGTTTCCTCGCTGAGCTCCTCGTTGGAGAGGCCGAAATCCTCCTCTTCCTTCTTGCCGACCATGCGGCCGAAGAGCTTGCCGAGCAAGCGCGACAGATCGTCCATGATCAGGAAGAAGGACGGCACGACGATGAGCGAGAGCGCCGTCGAGACGATGATGCCGCCCATCACTGCGATCGCCATCGGCGCGCGGAACGAACCGCCTTCGCCGACGCCGAGTGCGGAGGGCAGCATGCCCGCCGACATGGCGATCGAAGTCATGATGATCGGGCGGGCGCGCTTGCGGCCGGCCTCCACCATGGCATGCACCCGTTCCAGTCCGTGGCGCTTCATCTCGATCGCGAAATCGACCAGCAGGATGGCGTTCTTCGTGACGATGCCCATCAGCATCAGGATGCCGATCAGCACGGGCATGGAGAGCGCGTTCTGGGTAATGATCAGCGCCGCCGCCACGCCGCCGATCGCGAGCGGCAGCGAGAAGAGGATGGTGAAGGGCTGGATCACGTCCTTGAAGAGCAGGATCAGCACCACCAGCACCAGCATCAGGCCGAGCAGCATGGCATTGCCGAAGCTCTGCGTCATCTCCGCCTGCACCTTGGCGTCGCCGCTTTCGGCAAGACGAACCGTCTTCGGGAACTCGGTCTCGTCGACGATGCGCTTGAACTCGGCGGTTGCCGTATCGAGCGCCGTTCCAAAGGGCACGTCGGAGCCGATCGAAACGACGCGGTTGCGGTCGTTGCGCTTGATCGAGCTCGGACCTTCCGAATAGTCGATGTCGGCGACGCTGTAGAGCGGCACGCTGGCGCCCGAGGCCGTCTTGATCTTGAGCGCCCGGATGGCGGCGAGGTCGCGCCGGACATCGAGCGACGCCTGGACGCGGATCGGGATCTGCCGGTCGTCGAGCGAGATCTTGGCGAGGTTGGCATCGACGTCGCCGATCGTCGCGACACGGACGGTCTCGGAAATCTGCTGCGGCGTGATGCCGAGGCGCGAGGCCTCGTCCATGCGCGGGCGGATCTGCAGTTCCGGCCGGGGCAGGGCGCCGTCGGACGAAACGTTGACGAGGATCGGCGAGGCGCGCAGCTTCTGTTCCAAGATGCTGACGGCCTCGTTCAGGTCCGCCTCGTTGGTCGAGAGGAAGTTGAACGAAAGCTCGCGCTCGGCGCGGTCGTTGACCTTGGAGATGCGAACGTCCGGAATGGAGCGGACAGCCGCGAAGATATCCTTCTCGACATCCCACTGCGGACGCGTGCGGCCGTTCTCCTTGATCTTCGGGATGAAGTCGCCGATCACCGGCAGGCCGCCGAGGCCCTTGTTGACCAGGGTCTTTATCAGGGAATGATCGATGTTTCCGAGGATGATGCGGACCGTGGCGCGGCGCAGCTCCAGGTCGCCCTTGGGGGAGGCGCCGCCCAGGATGAAGACGCTCTGGACGCCGTCGATACCGCGTACGGCATCATAGACCTTGTCGGTCGCGGCGGCGGTTTCGTCGAGGGTCGCATTCGGCGGCAGTTCGACCGAGAGCACCACGCGCGAGGAATCGTCCGGCGGCATGAAGCTGCCCGGCACCTGGCTCAAGAGCGCCATCGAACCGATCAGGAAGCCGATGGCGGCCAGCAATGTCGTATAACGCCAGTACCACTTGCGGGTCGTGCCGGTCACCAGACGCGTATAGGCCTTCATCAGGCGGCCGTCGTTGTCGTGATGGTCCTCCATCCCGTCTTCGGCGCGCATCAGATAGGCGGCCATCAGCGGCGTGATGAGACGCGCCACCGCCAGCGAGAAGAAGACGGAGAAGGCGACTGTCAGGCCGAACTGGATGAAGTACTGGCCCGGAATGCCCGGCATGAACGAGACCGGCACGAAGACGGCGATGATCGTGAAACTCGTCGCGATGACGGCAAGACCGATCTCGTCGGCCGCGTCCAGCGCCGCCCGGTAGGGCGTCTTGCCCATCTTGATATGCCGGGCGATGTTCTCGATCTCGACGATCGCGTCGTCGACGAGAATGCCGGTCGCCAGCGTGAGCGCCAGGAAGCTCACGAGGTTCAGCGAGAACCCCATGGCGTCCATGATCCAGAAGGTCGGGATGGCCGACAAAGGCAGGGCGACCGCCGCGATCAGGGTCGCGCGCCAGTTCCTGAGAAACAGGAATACCACGATGACGGCGAGGATCGAACCTTCCATCAGCGTGTGGAGGGCGGCCTCATAGTTGCCGTAGGTGAAGTAGACGGAGTCGTCGACCATCTCGATCGAGACGTCCGGATTGGCCTTGCGCACCTCGTCGAGGCTTTCGGCGACGGTCTCGGCGACCGAGACTTCGCTGGCGCCCTTGGCGCGGAAGACGGCGAAGGTGACCGAAGGCGTACCGTTGAAGCGTGAGAAGGATTTCGGCTCCTCATAGGTGTCGGTGACGGCGCCAAGCTGGCTGAGCTTGACGAAACGGCCGTTCGGCAACGTGATCGTCGTGTCGGCCAGTTGTTGGACGTCGCGCGCGTCGCCCAGCGTGCGGATCGTCTGTTCGTTGCCGGCCACCTGGCCGCGGCCGGAGCCGAGATCGACGTTGGTGCCGCGCAGCTGCTGGTTCACGTCGGCTGCCGTGATGCCGTAGGCATCGAGCTTGGCCGGGTTCAGCGACACGCGGATTTCACGGTCGGAGCCGCCGTAGCGGTCGATGCGGCCGATGCCCGGCTGGCCCTGCAGGGAGCGTTTCACCGTATCGTCGACGAACCAGGAGATCTCCTCCAGCGTCATGTTCGGCGAAGAGACAGCGAAGGTCTGGATCGCCTGGCCCTCGACGTCCACCTTGGTGACGACGGGTTCCTCGATGCCGGCGGGCAGGTCGCTGCGGATCTTGTCGATCGCATCCTTGGTGTCCTGCACGGCTTCTTCGGTCGGCTTTTCGATGCGGAAGAGCACGACGGTCTGCGACTGGCCGTCGGTCACCGTCGACTGGATCTCGTCGATGCCGCTGATCGAGGCGACCGCATCCTCGATCTCCTTCGTCACCTGCATTTCCAGCTCGGCAGGCGATGCGCCGCTCTGGGTGACGGTGATCGAGACGACCGGGACGTCGATATTCGGGAAGCGGGTGATCGGCAGCGCGTAGAACGACTGGATGCCGACATAAAGCAGCAGGGCGAAGCCGAGCAGCGGCGCAATCGGGTTGCGGATCGACCAGGCGGAGAAGTTCATGCGGACTTACCTCGTTGGGCCTCGGTTCACGCCTTAGTTGGAAACGGTGCCGGGTTCGGCCGGGACCGGGGCGATCCTGTCGCCGTCCCGGACGAAGGCGCCGGCCTTCGCAACGACCATGTCACCGGCGGCGAGACCGCTGACGACCTCGACGAAACCGCCATCCTGGATGCCGGTCTCGATCTTCACCTGCTTGACCACGTTGTCCTCGACCTTGCGGGCGGTGGAACCCTCGCGGCCGGTGATGACGGCAGACAAGGGGAGCGCCAGCGCATTGGTCTCGGTCACGATGATCTCGGCGCTGGCATACATGCCGGCGCGCGCGCCGCTCTCGTCGTCGATGACGATATGCACGGAACCGAGCCGCGTCGTGGCGTCCACCGTGGGCGAAACGAGGCGCACCTTGCCCTCGATCTTGGTCCTGCCGCCGGCGACCGTGACGATTGCCTTCTGCCCGACCTTGATCTTCTGGATGTCGGATTCGGAAAGATCGGCGACGAGCTCGATCGCGCCATCCCTGATGATCGTAAAGAGCGGATTGCCCGCGCCCGTGGCGATCGCGCCGATCTTGGCATTGCGCACCGAGATCACGCCGGCCACAGGGGTTTTCACGCCTGTGCGGGCAAGCCTCAGGTCGATGTCCTCGATCTGCGCGTCAACAACCTTGATGTCGGATTCCCCGACGCTGACGGCCTGCTTTGCGGCATTCAACCGTGCCTGGGACACTTCCACCAGCGCTTCGGCCTGTTCGACCTGGGAAACGGTGCTCGTGCCGCTCTGGCTCAGCCTTTTGGTGCGGTCGCGCTGGCGTGTCGCATCGTCGAGGTTGGCCTGGGCTTCGATTACCTGCGCCTTGTACTGCGCGAGGCCCGCTTCCGCCTTTGCCTTGTTGGCTTCGAGCTGGCTCTTCTCCAAGAGAAGCGCATCGTCGTTGAGCGTGGCGAGCACGCTATCGGCCTTCACCTCGTCGCCGACATCGGCGTTGAGTGTCTTGATCGACAGCCCGTCGACCAGCGGCTGGACATAGACTTCCTCGATCGGCTTGACGGTGCCGGTGGCGATCACGCGGTCGACGAGCGGTTTCTGGACCGCTTCGGTCACGACAATGGACGGGAGTTTGATCTCGGTCTGTGCCGGCGCCGGGGGAGCGCTTTCCTGAGCCGGCGCCGTGCTCGCGGCAGCCATGATCAGGAGAGCCGTGAGACCGGCAGACTTCGGGTATTTGCGAAACATGCGACGATTTCCACCTGAAAGTACGGGCACCTGAAAGCAAGGGGCAAATATTTCGCTGGAAACCTCTCCGGTTACGCCGCACCCCCTCTGCGCGCGGCATCCCAGATCAACGTGGTGACCGTACAAAACGGTTACAAGACCGGCAGCGAAAGATTCATCAAGGCCGCCCTTTTACGTGTTTGCGCTGCACAAATCAATCCGCACACGTTATGAGAGGAATGAGTTTTGGTTATGTTTTACGTAGGAAAATTCTGAAAACGCGCGACTGGGAGGTCGCGCGTTCTGCATGAGCGAACGCTCGGCGATTATTATTTCACCGCGGCATCGGTGATCTCGGCCGTGTAGGCGCCTTCCGGCTGCTTGGTGATGATCTTCTGGTCGAGGAGCGCCTTAACCGTGCGGTCATAGGTCGCCGCGTCGAGCTTGCCCGTGCCGGTGCCGATGAGTTTGGCCACTTCGCCCATCATCCGCTTCTGGTGGTTCTCGTCCTGGCCGCCATTGTCCATGACGATCTCGGCGGCTTCGTCCGGGTTGTCGATCGCGTATTTCCAGCCCTTCATCGAAGCGCGGACGAATTTCACCATGTTTTCCTTGAACTTGGGGTCCTTGAGCTTGGTGTCGAGCACGTAAAGGCCGTCCTCCAGGAGGTCGTTGCCCATGGCGGTGTAGTTGAAGACGATCAGGTCTTCCGGCTTGAAGCCGGCATCGATCGCCTGCCAGTATTCGTTATAGGTCATGACCGAGATGCAGTCGGCCTGTTTCTGGACCAGCGGCTGCACGTCGAAGCTCTGCTTGAGAACCGTGACGCCGTTGGCACCGCCATCGGTCGAAAGGCCGAGCTTGTTCATCCAGGCAAAGAATGGATATTCGTTGCCGAAGAACCAGACGCCGAGCGTGTGGCCCTTGAAGTCCGCTTCCGTCTTCACCGGCCCGTCTTTCGGGCAGATCAGCTGCAGGCCGGACTTTTCATAGGGCTGGGCGATGTTGACCAGCGGCACGCCCTTTTCGCGGGCGACGAGCGCACCGCCCATCCAATCGACGATCACGTCGGCGCCGCCGCCAGCGATCACCTGTTCCGGCGCAATATCCGGACCGCCCGGCTTGATCTCGACGTCGAGGCCTTCCTCCTCGTAAAAACCCTTGTCCTTGGCGACGTAATAGCCGCCGAACTGGCCTTGAGCGACCCATTTCAGCTGTAGGGTAACCTTGTCGGCGGCCATCGCCTGGGCTGCAGCGAGCGAAGCTGTTGCCCCGACGGCTCCCGCCATCAATGTCATCATGATCTTCTTCATCTTGTTTCCCTCTGTGTTTTGCCGGCTCCCTTAGCTGGAGTCCGGATTCCAGCGCCTAACCACCACGGTTAGACGGATGCCAGAACGTCGTTGCCCTTTCGCCAAGCGCCACGACACCATAAAAAACCGAACCGACAAGTGCTGCAACCGCGATTTCCGCCCAGACCATATCGACATTCATGCGGCCGATTTCAGTCGAAATGCGGAAGCCCATGCCGACAATCGGCGTGCCGAAGAATTCCGCCACGATCGCGCCGATCAGCGCCAGCGTCGAGTTGATTTTCAGCGCGTTGAAGATGAAAGGCATGGCGGCTGGCAGGCGCAGTTTTATCAGCGTCTGCCAGTAGTCGGAGGCATAGGAACGCATCAGGTCCCGCTCCATGCTGCCGGCTGCGGCAAGGCCCGCCACCGTGTTCACCAGCATGGGGAAGAAGGTCATGACGATGACGACGGCGGCTTTCGACTGCCAGTCGAAGCCGAACCACATGACCATGATCGGCGCGACGCCGATGATCGGCAGCGCCGAGACCAGATTGCCGATCGGGATGAGGCCGCGGCGCAGGAAGGCGAAACGGTCGGCAAGGATCGCCACCGCGAAGCCCGACGCGCAGCCGACGACATAACCGAACAGCACGGCCTTGAAGATCGTCTGCCGCACGTCGGCCCAGAGGATCGGGACCGAGCCGGCAAGCCGCGCGGCGATCGCCGACGGTGGCGGCAGGAGGATGAAGGGAACGCCGGCGCCACGTGTGGCCGCTTCCCAGAGGATCAGGATCCAGGCGCCGAAGATCGCCGGGATGAGAAGCCTGAGGAACGTATCGCCGGCCCGGGATTTGGCGCGGATGCCGGACAGCACCGTGACACAGCGCCATGCGAGGAGCCAGCAGGCGGCGATCAAAAGGAAAAAGGCGAGTGTCGCCTTGCCCTCGTTGCCGGACAGTCCGCCGATCAGAAGACAGGCTGCTAGATGGGCGCAGACGAAGAGGATAGCGGCGAGGAGCGGCGCGGTGATCCTGGCAAAAGAGGCGAGGGCGGCGCCTGCCGTCAGGACAAAGATCAAAGCGGTCGTGCCGCTGCCGAAAGGCGAGGGCGCGTCCACCGCCAACAGAGGCAGGGAGGCGGACGCGCCGAGACATAAGAGAAGCGCGAGCGTATTTTGCCAGGATCGGAGAACGATGTTCATGCGGGCCTCCCGCCCATGGCGCGGTCGACGATCCTTGCGACCATGCCGACGATGGCGACGAGTGCTGCGGCCAGCACGGAGGCTGCGATCAGCGCCGCGAAGAGATCGATCGTCTGGCTGTAATAGGAGCCGTCGAGCAGCTTGCGACCGATGCCGGCGACTGCGCCGGTCGGCATTTCGCCGACGATCGCGCCGACCAGGCTTGCGGCGATCGCGACCTTCATCGAGGTGAACAGGAAGGGGATCGAGGCCGGTACCCGCAGTTTCCAAAAGGTCTGGACCGCGCTGGCGTTATAGGTGCGCATCAGGTCGAGCTGGATCAGTTCCGGCGAGCGCAGGCCCTTCACCATGCCGACGGCGACCGGAAAGAAGGAGAGATAGGTCGAGATCAGCGCCTTGGGGATGAGGCCGGTGATGTTGACCGCCGCCAGCACGACGATCACCATCGGCGCGATCGCCAGGATCGGCACGGTCTGCGAGGCGATGATCCACGGCATCAGGCTGCGATCGAGCGCCTTCACATGCACGATGCCGACGGCGATCAGGATGCCGGTGAGCGTGCCGAAAGCGAAGCCGACGACGGTGGACGAGAGCGTCACCCACGCATGATAGACGAGGCTGCGGTTCGACGTCACCCGGCGCAGAAAGGTGTTTTCGAAGACGTTCTGGGCCACCTGATGCGGGGCGGGCAGCACCGGCTTCGGCTGCGTCATGGTCTTGCCGACGAATTCCGCCGTCGTGGAGGTGACATTGCCGCGCCGGTCGAGGTCGCGCTGGAAGGGCGCGTTCATGAAATAGGCCGCGACATACCAGAACGCCACGATGACGAGGAGGATGGTGGCGACGGGGAGGATGCGTTGGGAAAGCGTGTTGGGTTTCATGCGGCGGCCCTCTCTATAATCCCCCCGTAGTCACCCCCCTCTGTCCTGCCGGACATCTCCCCCTCAAGGGGGGAGATCGGCAAGGCGCATCGATTTCCCCAGACATAAACTTGGCGTAACTCGGCAGCCGCAGTCTCAAACCTAAGTTGGAGGCGAGGCTTTGCTACTCTCCGATCTCCCCCTTGGGGGAGATGTCCGGGAGGACAGAGGGGGGTATCCCGCAAATGCAGGCCATTATTCCTCATAGCTATGCCCCGCTCTCAGGCCTTCCCGCACCCGATGGGCGATTTCCAGGAATTCCGGCGTCTCGCGGATTTCGAGCGGCCGTTCCTTGGGCAGCGTCGACTCGATCACGTCCGTCACCCGGCCGGGACGCGGCGACATGACGACGATCTTCGTCGACAGATAGACCGCTTCCGGAATGGAATGCGTCACGAAACAGATGGTCTTTTCCGTGCGCGCCCAGAGCTTCAGGAGCTGCTCGTTCAGGTGGTCGCGGACGATCTCGTCGAGCGCGCCGAAGGGTTCGTCCATCAGCAGCAGGTCGGCATCGAAGGCGAGCGCGCGGGCGATGGAGGCCCGCTGCTGCATGCCGCCGGAAAGCTGCCAGGGATATTTCTTGCCGAAGCCCGAAAGGTTGACGAGGTCGAGGGTGCGTTCGATGCGGCTCGCCCGCTCCGCCGCCGAATAGCCCATGATCTCCAGCGGCAGCGCGATGTTCTTCTCGATCGTCCGCCAGGGGTAGAGCGCCGGCGCCTGGAAGACGTAGCCGTAGGAGCGGGACTTTCGAGCTTCCTCCGGCGTCATGCCGTTGACGGTGATTTCTCCTGCCGTCGCCTTTTCGAGATCGGCGATGACGCGCAGGAACGTCGTCTTGCCGCAGCCGGAAGGGCCGATGAAGGAGACGAAATCCGCCTTCCTCACTTCCAGGTCGACATTCGAGAGCGCATGCACCGGCCCGTCGCCGGTCTCGAAGGTGAGCCCGAGCTTTCTGGCGGAAACGACGGAAAAGGGGGCGGTGCTCAATGACATTTCGAATAGGATCCATATGGAATGTCGTCTGCGAGGCAGGCGTTTTTCTGCTGTGCGGGCCGCTCACCGGCGGCCGCGATCCCAACGAGCAGGAAAGCGTCGTGCCGAGCTCCACCCTTGAGGGAGAGATGTCCGGCAGGACAAAGGGAGGTATGTCCGATCTGTCGCATCGCCCTCAAGTCACACGCCGCTTGCCGGGATGCCGGTGCGTTCCACCTTGCGGGGCGCGGTCAGTTCCTTCCAGGTCGACAGCGCCTTGTTGACCGTCTGGAAGGGCTCGCGCTTGACGAACTGGCCATGGCCCTCGCGGGTCTTGATCGCCCCGTCCTCGACCGCCACGATGCCGCGGGTCAGCGTGTAGCGCGGCAGGCCGGCGACTTCCTTGCCTTCGAAGACGTTGTAGTCGATCGCCGACTGCTGGTTCTTGGCCGAGATCGTCTTCGAGCGCTTCGGGTCCCAGACGACGATATCCGCATCCGCGCCGACGAGGATCGCGCCCTTTTTCGGATATATGTTCAGTATCTTGGCGATGTTGGTGGAGGTGACCGCGACGAACTCGTTCATGGTGATGCGGCCGGTTGTCACCCCATAGGTCCAGAGCATAGGCATGCGGTCTTCCAGACCGCCGGTGCCGTTCGGGATTTTCCGGAAGTCGCCGACGCCATAACGCTTCTGGTCCGTCGTGAAGGCGCAGTGGTCGGTCGCTACCACCTGCAGCGAACCCGAGGCGAGGCCCGCCCAAAGCGAATCCTGGTGTTGCTTGTTGCGGAAGGGCGGCGACATGACCCGGCGGGCGGCGTGGTCCCAGTCCTTGTCGAAATATTCGCTCTCGTCGAGCGTCAGGTGCTGGATCAGCGGTTCGCCATAGACGCGCATGCCGTTCTGGCGGGCGCGTCGGATCGCTTCGTGCGCCTGTTCGCAGGAGGTGTGCACGACATAGAGCGGCACGCCTGCCATATCGGCGATGACGATGGCGCGATTGGTCGCCTCGCCCTCGACGGAGGCGGGCCGCGAATAGGCGTGCGCCTCCGGCCCGTCATTGCCTTCGTCCATCAGCTTCGCTTGCATGGCCGCGACGACATCGCCGTTTTCGGCATGGACGAGGGGCAGGGCGCCGAGCTCGGCGCACCGCTGGAAGGAGGCGAACATCTCGTCGTCGTTCACCATCAGCGAGCCCTTGTAGGCCATGAAATGCTTGAAGGTGTTGATGCCGTGATGAGCCACGACGGCCTTCATCTCGTTGAAGACCTGCTCGCCCCACCAGGTGACCGACATGTGGAAGGAATAGTCGCAATGGGCGCGCGTCGCCTTGTTGTCCCAGCGTTTCAACGCGTCGAGCAGCGATTGGCCGGGCTCGGGCAGGCAGAAATCGACCACCATGGTCGTGCCGCCGGCAAGCCCCGCCCGCGTGCCGCTTTCGAAATCGTCGGAGGAATACGTGCCCATGAAGGGCATTTCGAGATGCACATGCGGATCGATGCCGCCCGGCATGATGTAACAGTCCGTTGCATCCAGCACCGTGTCGCCGGAGAGGTTCGGGCCGATTTCGACGATCCTGCCGCCGTCGATCTTCACATCCGCCTTGTAGGTCAGGTCGGCGGTGACGATGGTTCCACCCTTGATGACTGTGGTCATGGTTGTTCCCCTTATGTCTTTGGACCTCTTATGGGTGCGATGGTATGCGTCAGTCCCGTAACGTGGACCAGCGCGACTTCAATCCGGTTCATGTCGCTGTCGGCCAACCGCCCAATCCGTTGGCCGATGACCTCTTTTCTGACCGGGGTGATCTTCTCGACCATGACTTGCGACGGATGTTGAAGCCCGTTCTCAATGCTGGGTTCGATCATCGGACGCAGAAGTGGGGTTTCGAGCAGGTGCGTTGTCAAAGGACAGGCAAGCGCAGTGGTATAAGTGACGAGAAATTCGTTGGCCTGAAGGATAACAGCCGGCCGTGGTTTACCAAGCTCGCCGGGAAAAACCGCGATCACGACATCTCCTCGGCTCAGTTTCACGGCTTATCCCAATCAATTGGGCCTACAGCTTCGATCCAGTCCGCAATGTCTTCCTTTGCATCAGCTTCGGCGATGCGGCGCATTTCTTCTTCCGCTTGCCTACGGAAGGCTTCGCTCGTGAGATCCGGCACCCAGATCTCGATTGGCCGATAGCCCTGACGGATCAGTTCGGCCCGCTCTTCCGGCGAAATTTCCCTCGGTCGTCCCATGGTCTTTTCCTATCTCAGATAGCGTTTGCCGATCCTACTCCACAATCTCCGCGGTCTCCAGCACGGCATGGAACAGCACGTCCGCTCCGGCGGCCGCCCATTCCTTCGAGATTTCTTCCGCCTCGTTGTGCGAGAGCCCGCCGACGCAGGGGCAGAAGATCATTGTGGCCGGCGCAACCTTCGCTGCCCAGCAGGCATCGTGGCCGGCGCCGGAAATGATGTCGCGGTGGCTGTAGCCGAGTTTTTCCGCCGCATCGCGGACGCGGCCGACCAGCAGCGGATCGAAGGTCACGGGATCGAAATGGCCGACCGCCTCGACCGAACAGCCGACGCCGAGCTTGTCGCATATCTCGGCAGCCTGTTTCTCGATCTTCGCCCGCATGCGGTCGAGCTTTTCCTGGCTCGGCGTGCGGATGTCGACGGTGAAGACGACCTTGCCGGGCAGTACGTTGCGGGAGTTCGGCGAGAAGAACACCTGGCCGACTCCGCCGACGGCGCCCGGCTGCTCGACCATCGCCACCTCCTGCACCATTTCCAGGATGCGGCCGAATGCAAGCCCCGCATTGATGCGCATATCCATCGGCGTCGAACCCGTATGGGCTTCCTTGCCGGTCAGCGTGAATTCCAGCCACCAGAGGCCCTGGCAATGGGTGACGACGCCGATCTGCCTGTTCTCCGTTTCAAGGATGGGCCCCTGCTCGATGTGGTATTCGAAATAGGCGTGCATTTTTCGCGCGCCCACGTCCTCATCGCCCACCCAGCCGATGCGCTTCAGCTCGTCGCCGAAAGTCTTGCCCTCGGGGTCCCTGCGGCCATAGGCGTAGTCCAGCGAATGCATGCCGGCGAAGACACCGGAGGCGAGCATGGCGGGCGCGAAGCGGGCGCCTTCCTCGTTCGTCCAGTTGGTGACGACGATCGGATGCCTGGTCCTGATCCCGAGATCGTTCATGGTGCGGACGACTTCCAGTCCGCCGAGCACGCCGAGAACGCCGTCGAACTTGCCGCCGGTCGGTTGTGTGTCGAGGTGCGAGCCGATGTAGACCGGCAGGGCATCCGGATCGGTGCCGGCGCGGGTCGCGAACATGGTGCCCATCCTGTCGACGCCGATCGTCAGACCTTCGGCTTCGCACCATTTCTTGAAGAGGTGGCGGCCTTCGCCGTCCGCGTCCGTCAGCGTCTGGCGATTGTTGCCGCCGGCAATGCCGGGGCCGATCTTCGCCATCTCCATGAGCATGTCCCAGAGACGGTCACCGTTGACGCGCAAGTTCTCGCCGGGTGCTGCCACCATTTTTCTATCCTCACCTGTCATGCCCATTCCTTCGCGGACGGCATCATTTGTTCCCCTCGGTCCTTCTCATCGCTTGCCGCGCTTGAAGATCGGCATTGCGTTTGTTTTGCTTGTCGCCGATAATTTGACCGATTGGTAAAACATTACAATTTCCGTGGCCCCACTCAAGACGAAAATGACGAAAAATCCAGAGGAATTTCTGGAGCGTTGAGCGGGCGCGGAAGAGGGGCTGGAAAAAGGATGGCCATCCCGAGGGCGGCGAAGACACAGAGACGCACGCGCATCCAGGAGGAGAAGGAGGAACGCATTCTCGAGGCGGCGCTGGACGTCTTTTCCGTCAACGGATTCCGCGGCGCGACGATCGACCAGATCGCCGATGCGGCGGGCATGTCGAAGCCCAATCTCCTCTATTATTTCCGCACCAAGGAGGCCATCCACCGCCAGCTCATCGACCGGGTTCTGTTCACCTGGCTGGAGCCGCTCAGGGCTTTCAATGCGGATGGCAATCCCGAATCGGAGATCCGTTCCTACATCCGCCGCAAGCTGGAGATGGCCCGCGATTATCCGCGCGAAAGCCGGCTCTTCGCCAACGAGATCCTGCAGGGCGCGCCCCGCATCGAAGACGAGCTCAAAGGTCCGCTGAAGGAACTCGTCGATGAGAAGGCCGAGGTGATCCGCGCCTGGGCGCGGGCGGGCAAGATCGCCAGATGCGACCCCTATCACCTGATCTTCTCGATCTGGTCGACGACGCAGCATTACGCGGATTTCGACGTGCAGGTGCGGGCCGTGCTTGGCCAGAACTATGCGGGCGAGGGGCGTTTCGAAGACGCCGCACGCTTTCTGGAGCAGCTCTTCATGGACGGATTGAGGGTGCGAGTCGGGTGACCGGGTAGAGCCAAACTGCCTGTGGCGAGGACATCAGGCAGGATCTTCATCCCCAAACGAAAACGCCGGCTTTCCAGCCGGCGTTTCTTGTCTTGGGAGGCCCCTCGAAGTGGGGTGCAGCCGATCAGGCTGCGGCCGAAGCGAAGCCGGTTGTCGGAACTTCCGAGATCGTCTTCAGAACCTGCGAGGCGATCTGGTAGGGGTCGCCCTGGGAGTTCGGGCGGCGGTCTTCCAGGTAGCCCTTGTAGTCGTTCTTGATGAACGAATGCGGCACGCGGATCGAGGCGCCGCGGTCGGCAACGCCGTAGGAGAACTTGTTCCACGGCGCCGTCTCATGCTTGCCGGTCAGGCGCATGTGGTTGTCCGGGCCGTAGACGTCGATATGCGCCTGCAGGTTCTTGTCGAACTGCGCCATCAGTGCTTCGAAATAGGCCTTGCCGCCGACTTCGCGCATGAACTTGGTCGAGAAGTTGCAATGCATGCCCGAGCCGTTCCAGTCGGTGTCGCCGAGCGGCTTGCAGTGGAACTCGATGTCGATGCCGTACTTTTCGCACAGACGCAGCAACAGGTAGCGCGCCATCCAGATCTGGTCGGCGGCCTTCTTGGAGCCCTTGCCGAAGATCTGGAATTCCCACTGGCCCTTGGCCACTTCGGCATTGATGCCTTCGTGGTTGATGCCGGCGGCGAGGCACAGGTCGAGATGCTCCTCGACGATCTCGCGGGCGACCGCGCCGACGTTCTTGTAGCCGACGCCGGTGTAATACGGACCCTGCGGAGCCGGATAGCCCTGTTCCGGGAAGCCGAGCGGACGGCCGTCTTGGTAGAAGAAATATTCCTGCTCGAAACCGAACCAGGCATCCTCGTCGTCGAGGATGGTGGCGCGGCTGTTCGACGGATGCGGCGTGACGCCATCCGGCATCATGACTTCGCACATGACGAGCGCGCCGTTGGTGCGGGCCGGATCCGGATAGACGGCGACGGGCTTCAGCACGCAGTCGGACGAGCGGCCTTCGGCCTGGTTGGTCGACGAACCGTCAAAGCCCCATAGGGGAAGCTGTTCCAGCGTCGGGAAGCTGTCGAATTCCTTGACCTGCGTCTTGCCGCGCAGATTCGGTACCGGGGTGTACCCGTCGAGCCAGATGTACTCGAGCTTATACTTGGTCATTTTTTATCTCTCAGGCCGTGATGTTCCATGGTTGAGCCATCCTGAGGACAGCGGCTCGAAACGACGCCGCCCCTCCGGGATAACTTGGCGGACGCATTTCCCGTGCCAGTTTGACGTTGCAGCCGCCATTATCTTTGAAAAAGGTGAAAAGCTCCCGGTTTGCGGAGGGTGTGGGTCCAAATCGGGTACCGCAATGAAAGGTGCTGGATAAGAAAGGGGCTTGAGTTTGAAGCTTCTGCGGTGGCTTGCAAGGAACCACAACGCCGAGCACACGTTTCTCCGCCGGGAGCAGGTGGGAGCAAATTGATCCCCGACCTCTCCGGCCGTTCGATGAACGTCCTAGCATGGAGGACTGAATTGATGTAAAATAATGCAGTGAGCATAAAAAATGTGCAAATTTATGCTTTGTGTGCGTTGGGTGCACGCTCGAAGTTAGGAGACGATGGGATGACTACTGACATCCGTCGTGAGACTGCGAAAATCCTTCCATTCCCCGTCCGTCCGCGCCGGCGCATGGAAAACGGCCGGACCGCGCCAGCCGGCATCTACGAGGTGCCCGCGAGCGTCGTCGACGATTGCTGGTATCATGACGAAGCCGTGAGGGATGAGGCGCCGAAGCTCACCGACCGGCCAAAACCCTGCTGAAATCCGGCAGTCGGGCTCATCCGAGCTGGCCAGGCAGCTGATTTTCTTTCTCAGAGAGCGAACAATTTCAGCATCGCATAGCCGAAGGCCGCGATGAACAGCCAGCCGAAGGCGCCGAGTGCGAGCGGCCGCCAGCCTTCCGCCTTAAGTTTGCGGATATCTGTCTGCAGTCCCATGGCCGCGAGCGCCATGGAGAGCAGAAAGCTCGTAAGCGCCGCGAGCATCTGATTGATGTCGGGCGGAACGACGATCGCGCCGTTGACCAGCATCATTCCCAGGAAGCCCAGTACGAACCAAGGCATCGGTGCTGAAGCCTGCGCCGCGCCCTTGGCGCCGGAGCGCCAGGCAAGTGCCAGTGTCATGACGAGCGGCGCCAGCATGACGACGCGGGCGAGCTTGGAAATCGTGCCGAACTGGCCGGCGACATCCCCGCCCTGGAATGCCGCGGCCACGACCTGCGCCACTTCATGAATGGTCGCGCCGCTCCAGAGACCGTAGCTGCGGGCATCGAGGCCCAACGGAGAGGCCAGTAGCGGATAGGCGAGCATCGAGAGCGAACCGAACAGCGTGACGCAGGCAATCGCATAGGCCACATGTTCCTGTCTGCCGCCCACGACCGTATTGGCGGCGATCACCGCGGAGGCGCCGCAGACCGAGGTGCCGGCGGCGATCAGGTCGGTCAGCGACCGGTCGACCCCCATCAGCCGGCCGGCAATGCGAATGGCGAGGAAGGTTGCCGTAAGCGTCAGTGCCACCATCAGGAGACCGGCGCTACCGAGCGAGAGGATCTGTGCCGCCGTCACCTGCAACCCGAGCATTACGATGCCGAAGCGCAGGATTCTCCTGAGCGAGAAGCCGGTGCCGGGTTCGAAGGCGGCGGGAATAGGCAGGGCATTGCGGATCAGCATTCCGAAGATGATCGAGAGGATGAGCGGGCTCAGTGTCATCCATCCTGTGAGGCCGCGGACGGCGAGGGAGGCGCAGGCAATGGCGGCGGTGAGGGCAAGCCCGGGAACAAGCCGAACGATAGCGGAACGGTGAGCGGAGAGAAAAAGGGGTCGCCGTTCCGCCGTTTGCCGGATCGGATTCATGATTTTTCCATAGATTCGATATTTTTCCGAAAATCATTCTCCATCTTGCGGAATGACAAATCCAATTGGTAAGTTTTGTCATATTGTTCGATTGGATCGAATGGTTTTGAGATGACGCTTGATCAGCTGAGGATTTTTCTGGAAGTGGCGGCCCGCGAGCACGTGACCCGTGCGGCGGAAGCATTGAATCTCACCCAGTCGGCGGTGAGTGCAGCGGTCTCGGCCCTTGAGGCGCGGCATGCGGTGATCCTTTTCAATCGCGTCGGGCGGCGGATCGAGCTCACGGAGGCCGGCCGGCTCTTCGTGCCGGAGGCGCAGGCGGTGCTGGAAAGAGCACAGGCGGCGGAGCATATGCTTGCCGATCTCGGCGGCTCAGCCTCGGGGGCCCTGCGCGTGCATGCGAGCCAGACGGTCGCGAGCTATTGGCTGCCGGGGCGGCTGGTCAGCTATCACGAGCGATTTCCGCGGGTCGACGTGCGGTTGACGGTCGGCAATACTCAGAGCGCCGCCGAGGCGGTGCTGACGGGCGCGGCGGAGCTGGCGGTCGTCGAAGGGGAGCTTTTCTTTCCCGGCCTCAAACGTCGCAAGGTTGCCGAAGACCGGCTTGTGCTGGTGGTCGGCAACCGCCATCCCTGGGCGGATGGGCGGCGCGTCCTTTCGAGCGATCTTCTCGAAACCAGCTGGATCATGCGCGAGCAGGGCTCGGGCACGCGCGCTGCCTTCGAAGCGCAGCTCGTCAATCTCGGCATCGAGCCGCAGGCACTGCCGGTGGTCATGGAAATGCCGTCGAACGAGGCGGCCATGGCGGCCGTGGAGGCGGGGCTTGCGGCGGCGGTGCTTTCCGCCCGCGCGGTCGCGTCGCATTCCTCTTCCGGCCGGCTGCGTGTGGCCGACTTTCCGATGCCGCTTCGTCAGTTCTCGGCGCTTTATCATGCGGAGCGGCACGTCACCCGCGCGCTCCGCGCCATGCTCGATCTCCTGGACGAACCGGAGACAGGCTGACCGGCTTCAATCCATGACGCCCGGCAGTTCTCTGGCGAGCGTGTCGATCGCCAGCCGCACTTTCGGCAGCATTACCGGGGATTTCGGCCAGACGGCGTGGGCGTCGAAGGTCACCGGCGTGACGTCTTTCAGCACATGCCGGAGCGCGCCGCTCGCGAAATGGTCACGGACCATCCAGCAGGGCAACCATGCCAGGCCGAGACCGGCCTCGGCTGCGTCCCTTATGGCATCGAGATCGTCGAGCCGCAGCCGCGAGCGCGGTAGCACGGTTCTCCAGGGATCGTCCGGTGCGGGAAAGACCCAGGTGCGGTGGCTGCCCCGCTTGCCATAGACGATGCCTTCATGTTCGGGCAGATCGTCAAGGGTCCGCGGTTCTCCATGTTCCTGCAGATAGGTGGGCGAGGCGCAAACCGTCATACGCTGCGTCGCGAGCCGGCGCGTCATCGTATCGGGATCGTCCTTGAGAGGGCCGTTTCGGACAGCAAGATCGAAACCGTCCTCCAAGAGATCGGCGATGCGGTCGCTGAAGGATAGATCAAGCTCCAGGCCGGGGTGTTTCTTCAGAAGCCGGATCAGGATCGGCGCGACGCATTGGCGACCGAAGATCACCGGCATGGTGACACGCAATTTGCCCCTTACCTCACGGCGGCCGGATTCTAGGAGCGCCTCGCCGAGGCGGATTTCTTCAACCGCCCGCAGGCACCGTTCATAGAAGAAGCGGCCTTCTTCCGTCAGGCTCTGGCTGCGGGTCGTGCGATGGAAAAGCCTGACGCCCAGCCTTTCCTCCAGCCTCGCGATCGTCTTGCCGACGGCCGAACGCGTCAGGTTGAGCTTTTTCGCCGCGGCGGAAAAGCCACCCGCCTCGACCGCTTCGACGAAGACCGGGATGCCGTTAAGCTGTTCCATATTTTGTATCCATCGAGGAACCAGTGTGGGGAGATACTATCGCAACTGCGGACGGATCTTCAACGATATGCTTCATCTCATTGCAATCTTTGAAGGAGAAATGTGATGAGAACAGCAAGGCAATGGAGTATCGGCGCGCTCGGGCCGCAGGATTTTCGCATCCGCGAGGCCGAGATCGCCGAACCGGCGGCCGGAGAAGTGCGGGTGCGGACCGAGGCCGTATCGCTGAATTTTCGCGACAAGCTGGTGCTGGAAACCGGCATGGACCTGCCGCTCAAGTTTCCTTTCGTGCCGGCCTCGGACATGGCCGGCACCGTGGAAGCGGCAGGCGCGGGTGTCACGCGGTTCAAGCCGGGCGACAGGGTCATATCGACCTTCTCGCCGGACCGGATGGAAGGAAAGGGACCCGGGGATGCCCGCCACCCGCCCTACGAGACGCTCGGCGGTTATTATCCCGGCGTCCTTTCCGAATATGTCGTCTTCCCCGAAGACTGGTTCGCGGCGGCGCCCAGGACGCTCGACGCCGCCGAGGCGAGCACGCTGCCCTGCGCCGGGCTTACCGCCTGGTCCGCGCTGATCGAAACGGGCAAGCTCAAGGCCGGCGACAAGGTGGTCGTGCAGGGCACCGGCGGCGTCGCGCTGTTCGGGTTGCAGATCGCCAAGGCGCATGGCGCGGAAGTCTTCGTCACGTCCTCCAGCGCCGAAAAGCTCGAACGCGTCCGGCAGTTCGGTGCCGACCATCTTCTGCCGCGCGACGGCTGGGTGGAGCGGGTCTATGAGATAACCGGCGATTACGGTGCAGACCACATCCTCGAAATCGCCGGAGGTCCCGGCCTTGCGAACTCCCTCCAGGCGGTGGCTGTCGGGGGACGTATCTCCGTCATCGGCGTTTTCGAGGGGTTCGATGTCACCGGCCCCGCCCTGCCGCTGCTTCTCAAGATGCCGACGGTTCAGGGTATCTCCGTCGGCCATCGCCGGGCGCTGGAGGATTTCGTCCGCGCCGTCGATGCGGTCGGGCTGAAGCCGGTGATCGACAGACGCTACCGGTTCGAGGAGGCGGCGGAAGCCTTCGCGCATCTTGACCGCGGAGCCTTCGGCAAGATCGTCATCGAGTTCTGACGGTCGGGAGTTCTGACGGGTGCGCGAGCCTTCTATGCCTACATACGGCAAATTGTGGTATAGTGCCTCCATAGAAAAGAAGTCTTGGGAGGCTCTAGCCATGGAGAGACTGCTTTTTAGGAACCTGCGGCCGGTTTACAGCTGGCTTCTCATCGTCGCCTGGTTCGCCATCCTCGTTTTCATCACCTGGGTGTTCTTGCGTGACGGCGGTGCCGCGCGCGATCCGTTCAGGGCATTGGTCATCGCCTTCTTCTGGGGCGTCGGCTTCTGGATGGCTGTCTGTTCCTTCGCCCGGCCGATCGTTTCGGTCTGGCAGAGCGAGCCGGGCGACTGGCTGGTCACCCGGCGCTGGCTCTGGACGCATGACGAGCAGCATGTGAACCCCGATCGCCTGCCGCCGCCCGTCATCGAAACGGACCGCGACGGGGAGGGCGGCAAACAGTATCTCTGCCTTCTGGAAACGCCGGAAGGGCTGATTGCCTTCTGCGAACATGACCAGCGGGAAAAGGCGGCGCTGGAGCGCGACCGCATGGCGTCCCTGATCCGCGATGCCCAGACGAAGATGCCTGTGGGGAACCAGTCTCCGACAGGCTCTCGATAGGATAGGCCCGGTCTCGCCGGATACGAAAAATCCCGACGGCATCGGCGCCGCCGGGATCCGGTTTTTTCGAAACTGCGTCTCCGCCGCTCAGGCAGCCGAGCGCATGGTCTTCGCGACGGCGCGCAGATCGCCGCCGGCGCCGAGTTTGAAGTTCTGCAGCATGGCCTGCAACTGCTGGCTTTCCTCCGCAAGCGTCGCGCTGGCGGCCGTCGTCTCTTCGACCATGGCGGCATTCTTCTGCGTCATCTGGTCCATATGGTTGACTGAGGTGTTGATCTCCGCCAGAGCCGTCGCCTGCTCGCGGGCGGCGGTCTCGATCGATTCCACGTGCTCGTTGACGTGGTTGACGAGCTTTTCGATCTCCAGCAGGGCGTCGCCGGTTGAGCGGACCAGCGCCACGCCGCTTTCGACTTCATGGGCCGAAGCGCTGATCAGCGTCTTGATCTCCTTGGCGGCATTGGCCGAACGCTGCGCCAGTTCGCGGACTTCCTGGGCGACCACCGCGAAACCGCGGCCGGCTTCTCCGGCACGGGCAGCCTCGACGCCCGCATTCAGCGCGAGGAGGTTGGTCTGGAAGGCGATCTCGTCGATGACCGTGATGATCTGGCCGATCTTGCTGGAGGAATCCTCGATCCGGCCCATGGCGTCGACCGCGCTGCGGACGATGTCGCCGGACTTTGCCGCGCTCTGCCGGGTCTCGTGAACCCGGTCTCGCGCTTCCGTAGCCCGGGCGGAGGCGGCGCGCACCGTGGCGGTGATCTCGTCGAGGGCGGCTGCCGTCTCTTCGAGCGCTGCAGCCTGCTGCTCGGTGCGCTTGGAGAGATCGTTCGCCGCCGAGCTCAGTTCGGCAGAGTTGTCGTTGATGGTGCCCGCGGTATGGCGGACATTGTTCATGGTCGAGCGCAGCGTCAGCATGGTGGCGTTCACGTTGTTCTGCAGCTCGGCGAAGGCGCCCTGGAACTTGCCTTCCATGCTCTGCGTCAGATCGGCATCGGCGAGCGCCCGGACGACGCGACGGACCTCGGTCACGGCGTTGTCGACACTCGACACCAGCTGATTGACGCTGCCGGCGAAGCGGTTCAGGTCCTCGTTGCCGTAATCCTTGCTGATGCGGCTGGAGAAGTCGCCGGCAACCGCCGAGGCGACGACCGTCGCGATGCTGGACTGCAGGTCGCTGCTGCGCTCGTGAAGGGCGGCTTCCTGCGCCTTGAGCTCGTTCATGGCCACCGCATTGCTGCGGAAGATTTCGACGGCGCGGGCCATTTCGCCGATCTCGTCCTTGCGGGTGGCGTCGACGCCTTCGCCATCGAGCTTGCCCTCGGCCAGATGGTTCATGACCCCGGTCAGCGAGCGGATCGGGCGGACGATGCCCTTGCGGGCGACGAGCGCACTGATGGCCGCGCCGAGCAGGATGAGGCCGGCCGCCGTTGCGCCGGCGACGATAAGCGCCGTCGAGGAGGAGGAGACCGCGTCCGCGCGGGCCGCGGCCAGCGAGTTGCCGGAATAGGTGCTGTAGACCTTGACCGCGGCGGTCACGGCCTTCTGGCCGTCCAGCGTCTTGCCGAGCGCGGCAGTGATGGCGCCGGTATCGCTGCTGTCTTTCGTCGCGATCTCGATCATCTCGCGGATGCTGGCGAAGAAGCTGTCGAGGGTCGCCCGGATGTCCTTGAGCTGCTGCAGCTCGTTGGCGTCGGCCGTCGATTCGATCTTCGGCAGGCGGGCCAGCATCTCCTTGATGCGGGTCTCGGATTCGGTACGGAAATCCGCAAAGCGCGCCGGTTCGTCGGCGAGCTGATAGGCCATGCGGCTGATCGCGATGATATCGACCCTGAGGTCCATCGCTTCGCGCGCCACTTCCTCCCGGGCGCCGACGGACATCATCGCCCTCTGCAGTCCATAGAGTCCTCCACCCGATACGGCGGCGATGATCAGGGATGCGAGCCCCATCACGACGACGACCAGGCCGATCTTCTTCGCAATCGACATATCTTTAAAGGTCATAGCTTTTTTCCCGAGCTTCACGTTTGTTCCCGCACCCGTTTCCACGGTAATGGCCGGAAAGAGGCGGCGGAGATTATGGTGCAAACGTTGGCACAACCGGGCTAAATCAGAGTTAAGATTTTCTGCGAGGATTCAGCATTGTGCAGTGCAGCAGGAGCAGGGCAGATTTGCTCGGTGCGCGGGGGAGGGCCGCCAGACGAACTCGAAAAGAAGGAGCGCTCCCGGTCGGCCGCCACGGACGCTGGCCCGCGGCGGCCTGTCGAGCCGCGGGCCTATTCCGCGGCCTGTCTTGACATCGGATTGTTCGGATGGGTCGTCCAGTTGGCGTAGGTCGGTTCGACCGGTTTGCCGGTGCGTCGGTCGAGCGTGCCTGCCGCGAGGGGTTCCATGGTGATGCAGTTCTCGACGGGACAGACGTTGACGCAGAGGTTGCAGCCGACGCATTCCTCCTCGATCACTTCGAAATGCCGCACGCCGTCGACCATCGCGGTGATCGCCTGGTGCGAGGTGTCCTCGCAGGCGATGTGGCAGCGGCCGCATTTGATGCAGGCGTCCTGGTCGATATGCGCCTTGGCGACATAGTTGAGGTTGAGGTACTGCCAGTCGGTGACGTTGGGCGTGGCGCGCCCGATGATGTCGCCGAGCGTACGGTGACCCTTCTCGTCCATCCAGTCGGAGAGGCCGGTGATCATCTCCTGAACGATCTTGAAACCATAGGTCATGGCTGCGGTGCAGACCTGAACATTACCGGCGCCGAGCGCCAGAAACTCCGCCGCGTCGCGCCATGTGGTGATGCCGCCGATGCCGGAGATCGGCAGGCCGCGGGTTTCCGCATCGCGGGCGATCTCTGCCACCATGTTGAGCGCGATCGGCTTCACCGCCGGGCCGCAATAGCCGCCGTGGCTGCCCTTGCCGCCGATGCTTGGAACGGGGGAGAAGCTATCGAGGTCGACGGAGACGATCGAGGAGATCGTGTTGATCAGCGAGACGGCGTCGGTGCCGCCGCGTTTTGCAGCGCGGGCAGGGTAGCGGATGTCGGTGATGTTCGGTGTCAGCTTGGTGATGACCGGCATGCGAGTATATTGCTTGCACCAGCGCACCACCATCTCGATATATTCCGGCACCTGGCCGACTGCGGAACCCATGCCGCGCTCCGACATGCCGTGCGGACAGCCGAAGTTGAGCTCGATACCGTCGACTTCCGTCTCTTCCACGAGCGGCAGGATGGATTTCCAGGCGCTTTCCTCGCAGGGGACCATGATCGAGGCGACGATCGCCCGGTCCGGCCACTTCTTCTTCACCTGCTTCATTTCGGTGAGGTTGGTGTAGAGGTCGCGGTCGGTGATCAGCTCGATATTGTTCAAGCCGAGCAGACGTCGGTCGGCACCCCAGATCGCGCCGTAGCGCGGGCCGTTGACGTTGACGACCGGCGGGCCTTCCTCGCCGAGCGTCTTCCAGACGACGCCGCCCCAGCCCGCCTTGAAGGCGCGCTCGACGTTGTAGGCCTTGTCGGTCGGCGGCGCGGAGGCGAGCCAGAAGGGGTTGGGGGATTTGATGCCGACGAAATCGTTGCGGATATCAGCCATGGTTCAATCCTCCCTCAGGCGACCGCGGTTGCCGGCCGAAGGCCCGCCGCAAGGGCCCGGTTGATGGATTCGGCAGCGTCGCGTCCCTGAGCCACGGCCGAGACGGTCAGGTCTTCACCGAGACGCACGCAGTCGCCGCCCGCCCAGACGCCCTCGATCGAGGTGCGGCCTTCGGCGTTCACGGCGATCTTGCCTCTTTCGAACTGCAGGGCGCCGAGGCCGGATGCGGAGAAGGTCTGTCCGATCGCCTTGAAGATCTGGTCGGCGGCAATGATACCCGTTTCGCCGGTGCCGACGAGCCTGCCGTCCTGCATCGCGGTATATTCCACCTCGATGCCGCGCACCGTGCCGTCCTTGCCGATGATGGATTTCGGCGCGAGCCAATGGCGGATGATGACGCCGTTGGAATTGGCGAGATCCTGCTCGTAACCGGAGGCGTTCATGCTCTCCTTGCCGCGGCGGTAGCAGATCGTCACTTCTTCCGCGCCGAGCAGCTTTGCCTGGATCGCCGCATCGATGGCCGTCATGCCGCCGCCAAGCACGACAACGCGCCGGCCGACGGGTATCGTCGCCTTGTCCCTTGCCTGACGCAGTGCTGCGATGAAATCGACCGCATCCTCGACGCCGAGAAGGTTTTCGCCCTCGATGCCGAGGCCGTTGACACCCTGAAGCCCCATGCCGAGAAAGACGGCGTCATATCTGGATGTGAGATCGGAGAGGGAGAAATCGCGGCCGAGCGCCTTGCCGTGCTGAATCTCGATGCCGCCGACGGCCGTCACGTAATCCACTTCACGCTGGGCGAAATCGTCGACCGCCTTATAGGTGGCGATGCCGTATTCGTTGAGGCCGCCGGATTTTTCGCGCGCTTCGAGGACTACGACGGAATGGCCGTGCAGGGCGAGCCGGTGGGCGGCGGCGAGGCCTGCCGGACCGGCGCCGACCACGGCGACCGTCTTTCCGGTCGGGGCCTTGCGGCTGTAGAACTGCCTGTCGGCCTCCATGGCGATGTCCGTCGCATAACGCTGCAACTTGCCGATTTCGACCGGCCTGTCTTCCGCCGTGTTGCGCACGCAGGCCTGTTCGCAGAGCGTTTCGGTGGGACAGACGCGGGCGCACATGCCGCCCAGAATGTTCTGGTCGAAGATGGTCTTCGCCGAACCCAGCGGATTGCCTGTCGATATCTGCCTTATGAACAGCGGGATATCGATGGAGGTGGGACAGGCCGTCATGCAAGGCGCGTCGTAACAGAAATAACAGCGGTCGGCGGCGACCAGCGCCTCATGCCGGTCGAGGCGCGGGTGGAGATCGGCAAAGTTCGCCTCATATTCGGCCGGCGCAAGACGCCCAGCCGAAATCCCGGCCATATGGCCGCTTCCCAGTCGATCCATCCTGGTTCCCTCTTTTATCGGATTCATGGACAACTATTGCGGAAAAGATACCACAGGCAAAAAATTTATCAAACGGTAAAATTTTTCCGGAAGGGGCCTGTCGGGGTGCTGGATATATCCTGAGATAAATAGTCGACTTTAATCTTTACTCTGAAAATCAAGTTTAATATGGTGCATTCCATCGAGGGGTTCCGCCCGAACGGAGCCGTTGCCAAACGGGGAGCGTCATGGCGAAGAAGCAGAAGCGGAAGCACGGCAGCAGCGGCGCGGAAGACGCGTCCAAGACACCGGCACGCGGGGATTGCGGCGCGATCGACGTCCGCAGCTTCCTCTATGTCGGGGGACGTGACTGTCAGGTCGCGCATCTTCGCGAGATCGCCAGCAGCTACGGCGCCGAGCTGATCCACCACGACGGCGGTTTGCGGGAAGCCGTCTCGCGCATCGATACGGTGCTGCCGTCGGTCGACTGCGTCTTCTGCCCGATCGACTGTATCAGCCACGATGCGTGTCTGAGGGTGAAGACCGGCTGCAAGAAGTTCGGCGTCACCTTCGTGCCGTTGCGCAATGGCTCGAAATCCAGCCTGGAGCGGGCGCTCCAGACCATGAAGGAACGTAATGATGACCGAAGAACGTCCTGACGCCAGCCTTTTCATCGGCCTGCACAAGCTCGCCGAACAGAATGGCGACGGGCTGGTGCCGGAACTTTACGCGCTGCTGACGGCGCGTGCCGAGGCTTCGGCAGATATGGGTCCTGACATGACCAATGTGGTTGCGTTTCCGGCCGGACTGGCTTCGCAGACGCCGGACATTCCGCCGACGGAAGCGGGCAGGGTGCTGGCGTTCAGGCGTTAAGACTTCTGCACTCTGAAAAATGCCCCGATGGCTACGATCAGCCACCCGAGCATCATCAGCGTGCCGCCGGTGGGAGCGGCCATCGGAAACAGCCGGTCGCCGAGATAGTGGCGCGAGACGAGATCGCCGGCGAAGACGATCGTGCCAAGCCCGAGAACCAGGGCGGCCAGGGTGGCCGTCCTGAAAGACTTGTGGCCGAGATAAAGCCCCAGCAGGACCGGCGCATGCGCCAGGCACATGGCCGAGGCGGAGCCCAGGAAAAGCGTGTCGCCGCCATGGCTCGCAGCCGCGGCGAGCGCGACGCCGGCAGCGCCCAACAGCCCGCTCACAAACAGAATCAACGGCCGGAGATTGTCGAGTCGATCCAAGGCTCTATTCCTTGTTCTGCATGTGGAAGGCGAGCCGCTCGATCGGCGGCCAGATGATCTCACGCAGCTTTTCGTTTTCGATCGTCTCCTCCAGGGCGCGGCGGAAGCAGAGCATCCATTCGTCGCGTTCCAAGGGGCCGATCTCCGCGCCGAAATGGCGGGAGCGAAGCCGCGGGTGGCCGTATTTCTCGACATAGACGGGCGGGCCGCCGAGATAGCCGGTCAGGTAGTCGTAGAGCTTCGCCTCGCTGCCTTCGAGGCTTTTCGGGTGAATGGCGCGGCAATGGGCGGCGTCCGGCAGCGTGTCCATCAGCTCGTAGAAACGCTTCACCAGCGCGCGCACCGTCCGGTCGCCGCCGATCGCTTCATAGAGCGTGATCGTTTCGCCTGTCATGCCGACTGCCCTGCCACTTCTCCAAGTGGTGTTAGCGGTGCTTGGCGATCCCGGCAAGCGCCAAAGCCGGACAATGGAACCTATTTCGGCGTCATCAGCGGCACCGGCGCCGTCACCAAGACGCAAGCCGGCGTGCTGACGCTCTCGGGCGTGAATACCTATCAGGACGGCACGACGATCCAGGGCGGGACGATCGCCGTCAATGCCGACAACCGGCTGGGCGCCGCCGCTATCGTTCCGCACCTGCCTACCGGCGGGCTGCGTCGTTTCCTCCAATATCGATACCGAGATGACGACGTTGCTGAGAAAGGCACCGCGCTCAAGGTCCACGTCAAGGCGGACGGCGGCAAGGAGACGATATTCTCCATTTCGCTGAAGGGATTCGGTGGCGCCTTCGACCGCAACGGCCATGCTGTCGAAATAGGGCGGCCCCATCCACCCGTTGATCCTCAATGACTGCCGACAGGCTGTGGGTGCGGCTGCGCCGCATTCGAGCAGGCCGCGAGGGGCCGACTCTGCACATCCATTGTGGAGTGATTCTCACATTTGCAATCACGATCTCTTGAAATTCACGAATGGAGAAGATATGGCGTAAACCATTCATTAACCTAATTTGGATCGAGAGCGTGCTTCAGAGTTCCAGGCCTCGCCACTACCTCGCCCAACTTTATCCCGGAAACGAGGCGCCGGAGAGATATCGAACGGTGAACCTCGTCGCGCGTGCCGCCTATCCGGCGCCCGGCATGAAGGCGCTTCACAGCCTGCAGGTCCGTATCGTCCGCCTCAATGAAGGCGGCGCCATCCTCCAATCGCGTGCCTTGGACTATCTGCCGGATCACTTCTATCTCTGCCTCGGAGAGAAGGAGATCGTGCTGACATGCGCAAGGAAGGCGATGGATAGGGAAGGCATGGTGGTGAACTTCTCCAAGCGGGAAGAGCGTACGTTCATCGATGCCCTGGCTCGTATCAACTTCCCCTTGACGACGCTCAAGCGGCTGCGCGATGCATGCTCGCCGGAGATTGACAGGCGCATCAATCGGGGTTTTGCCGGCCACTGAACCCGGCTCGGTTCCGGGCTTCTTTTTCTCCGCTCCTTCGCCATCTACGGCGTCTGCCGAACTTTCTGTTTCGAAACGAACGGGAAAACGGGCGCCGATTGTGGATATAAACCTTTCATTAAGGTTTATGGACTGCTGTTTCGTCTTTTAAGATGCATTCCGCCACAAACCCTGAATAGTAACTCGACCTGTAGCGAGTTTCTGTGTGGGGTACGTGTTCATGAGCGACGACAGCGAAAGCGCGGATCAGCCATCCCCATGGGTTCCTTTGAGCGCAGGGATGACGCAACTCAGTAATGTCGAGTTCAGCGAGAGTTCGCTTGGTAAACTCGATAATGGGGTCTGGAAGGAGCAATCAGCCATGACGGCCGAAGCTTATCAGGAAAATGCCGCCGCCAGCTTTGGCAGTTCTCCCGTCAACAGCCGGGTGAATGAAATCCCGATCGAGGTAGAGGCTGTGATCGGCCGCACCAGCCTTTCGGTGGCAGAGCTGATGCGCCTCGGGCCGGGGGACTTCCTGAGACTCAACCGCCGATTTGGCGAGCCGATCGAATTGCGGGTGAACGGCCGCGTCATAGGCTATGGCGAACTGGCTGCCGACGATTACGACAATATTGTCGGGATCCGGATGACGAAGTTGACGGGCATAAGCTGAGCTTTCCCCGTCGGTGCCGCGGCGTTTGCGCCGCCGGGCTTTACGGCCTTCCTGCAAATGAAATCCGACCGTCCCGCGATGGCGGGTGACCGGCACTGCAGCCGGATGACTTGGCAATGCCTGGTTTGTGCGCGGATTCTGCGCCTCACTTTCCCCGCATCGATTGCGGTCGAATGCGCCGCAGGCCGCCATTTCCATTTTCTCCTCACGTAAAAAATCCGTCCATCGCTTCTTCGGTTTCTGCATAACCGATTTCCGATTGCCTATTATTTTGGTGGATTTTCCTTTGAGCGGATATTCTTATTATGCGAGATATGAATTGATATTTGTCATTCATGCGTAATGTGCATTATAATCGATCATGGAAATCAAACAGCTCGAAGTGTTTCTGGCGGTCATGTCGGCGGGGAGCATCACTGCTGCCGCGCGATTGCTCGACCGTTCCCAGTCGCAGGTGACGCGGCTCATCCAGGAGCTTGAGGCCTCGCTCGGTTTTGCGCTTTTCGAGCGGAACGGTCCGCGGATCACGCCGACCGCGAAGGCGGTCACCTTCCATGCGGATGCGGAGCGGTTCCTGACCGGCATCGGACAGCTCAAGGAACGGGCGAAGACGATCGCGTCCGAGGAACTCGGGCCGATCGAGATTGCGGCAATCCCTGCTTTCGCGGGCGGCCTGCTGCCGGTGGCGCTTGGCGAGATGCCTGAGAGCCTCGTGCCGCGAAACGTCCATTTGCGCAGCATTTCCGCCGAGGCGGCGGTTCAGTCCGTACTTGCCCGGACAGCCGATTTCTGCGTCGCCTCGCTGCCGGTCGAGCATCCGGGTCTCGAGATTCATGGGCTTTTCCAGTCGCCCTGCGTGGCGGCGGTTGCTTCGGACGATCCGCTCGCGGCAAAATCGACGATTTCCATGCGCGATCTGGCCGACCGCTGCCTGATCACGATGGCGAACCCGTTCCGGCTGCGCCGACGCGTCAACCAGGCGCTGCAGGCCGCAGAAGTCAGGCCGTCGCGGCTCGTCGATGCGAATACGGCGCTGACGGCCGTGCGGCTTGCCTCGACCGGCTTCGGCGTCGCGATCGTCGAGCCGGCGACCGCCTACGGCATCGAGCTCAAGAATGTCGAAGTCCGTCCGCTCGACATGGATATCCCGTTCCTCTGGGGAATTTTCTCCGCCGCATCCAGGCCGCTTCCCGACAGCGTTCTTGAGCTTATCCAGCTGATCATCCGGATGTCGGCCGCCCGCATGCCGGGCTTCGTCGCCCACGATCCGGGTCATATCGAGCGCGTCGCCGATGCCACATTCGGCGCCGATCAGCATATACAGGAGCATTGACTTTGAACGTGCAGAACCCGCAGCCGGCGACTGGTCTTGCAAGCCTCGAAACGCGGCTGGCCGAAGACCTTTCGCTGCTGGAGCTCCCTCCAAAGGAGTGGGTGCCGGCAACCGCGTACGACGGCAGCCGCGTCCATGACGTCGTCGTCATCGGCGCCGGCATGTGCGGGCTCGTGGCTGTGGCATCGCTGAAGATGCTCGGCATTTTCAACGTCGTCTGCCTCGATCGCGCGCCCCAGGGGCGTGAGGGACCATGGGTCACCTATGCCCGCATGGAAACGCTGCGCTCGCCCAAGCAGCTTACCGGTCCGGCGCTCGGCCTCCCGGCGCTGACCTTCCGGGCCTGGTATGTGGCGCAGTTCGGCGCCGAGGCCTGGGAGACGCTCGGCAAGATCCCGAAGGACCAGTGGATGGAATACCTGGTCTGGTACCGCAAGGTGCTCGATCTGCCGGTCCGCAATCTCGTCGAGGTCACCGACATGATGCCGGCCGGCAATGACCTGATCGCGCTCGACGCAATCGACAAGGCGAGCGGCAAACACGAGCGGATCTATGCGCGGCATGTGGTCGTGGCGACCGGTCGCGACGGCCTTGGCGGCTGTTACGTGCCCGAATTCGCTGAGGGCGTCGACCGCAGGTTCTGGGCGCATTCCGCTGACGACATCGATTTTGCGGCGCTCAAGGGCAAGCATGTCGCGGTCATCGGGGCAGGGGCCTCGGCCATGGACAATGCGGCAACCGCGCTGGAGGCGGGTGCTGCCGGCGTCGACATGATCATCCGCCGCAGGGCGATGCCGCGCGTCAACAAATTCACCGGCATTTCCAGCCAGGGCGTCGTCCAGGGGTTCGCGGGCCTCAGCGACGACTGGAAATGGAAGTTCATGGATTACGTGCTCGGTGCCCAGACGCCGCCGCCGCGGGATTCGACGCTGCGCGTTTCCCGCCATCCGAACGGTCGCTTTTTCCTTGACACTGCTGTCCGCGGCCTGCGCCGGAGCGGTGACAAGGTCATGGTCGAAACCAGCCGCGGCACGCTCGAATACGATTTCGTCATCTTCGCGACGGGCTTCCGCGTCGATCTCGACCGGCGTCCCGAGCTCAAGAATTTCGCGCCCTTCATCCGCTTCTGGCAGGACGTCTATACGCCGCCGGAGAGCATGGAGAACGGCGAACTTTCGACCTCGCCCTATCTCGGGCCCGATTTCGAATTCCTCGAAAAGGTGCCGGGGACCTGCCCGGCGCTGCGGCTCGTCCATTGTTTCAACTATCCGGCATCGCTCAGCCACGGCAAGCTTTCCGGCGATATCCCCGCCGTCAGCGACGGCGGCCGGAGATTGGCGCGGGGCATTGCCCGCAGCCTCTTCGTCGCCGATCGGGAATACCATTTCGCGAGCCTGATGGCTTACGAAACGCCGGAACTGCTCGGCGACGAATGGACCGATTCCGCCGCCGTGCTCGACGAACTCCGGAAGGGTGCCGCCGAATGAAGCGCACCGTCTTCATAGCCGGAGGACATCGGCCGTGACCCGCTACTTGCTCATCAAGCTGGTGGAAGCGCTGATCGCCATCTGGGGCGTGGTGACGATCGTCTTCTTCGTCAGCCGCGTGCTCGGAGACCCGGCCGTGCTGCTTCTGCCGGTCGGTGCGAGCCAGCAGGACCTGGACGTCCTGCGTGCGGGACTTGGCCTCGACAAGCCGCTCGTCCAGCAATACGCGATCTCGATGCTCGCCATGCTGCGCGGCGATTTCGGCATTTCCTTCCAGCATAACCGGCCGGCGATGGACGTGGTGCTGGAGCGCATGCCGGCGACATTCGAACTGGCCGGCACGGCTCTCCTTTTCGGCACTTTGATCGGCGCGGCCGCTGGTGCGATCGCGGCGCTGAAGCGGGGCACGGTTTCGGAATTCATCGTGATGATCGCCGCGCTTCTGGGGCAGGCGACGCCGGTCTTCTGGCTCGGCATCATGCTGATCCTCCTCTTTTCCGTCGATCTCGGCTGGCTGCCCACCGGCGGGTCGGGCACGATCGCCCATCTCGTGCTGCCGGGACTGACGCTGGCGGTTTTCGTCTCTGCCTCCATCGCGCGGCTGCTGCGCTCCTCGCTGCTCGACATCATGCGCGAGGACTATGTGCGCACGGCGCGCGCCAAGGGGCTGATGCCGCGCACGGTCTTCTTCTGGCATATCGCCCGCAATGCACTGATACCGGTCGTCACGATGATCGGCATCATCGCCGGCGAGCTTCTCGGCGGCTCGGTGGTCATCGAGACGGTGTTCGCCTGGCCGGGTGTCGGCCGTATCATCATGCAGGGCATCCAGGCGCAGGATTTTCCGGTCATCCAGGCCGGCGTCGCGCTGGTCGCCGCGATCTTCATCCTCGTCAATCTGCTGGTCGACCTGCTTTACGGCGTGCTCGATCCGCGCATCCGCCGGCGATAGGAGGAGCGGCCCATGAAGTCCTTCCTCCTCGCCCTTTTCAAAAGCCGCGCCGGATTGTTCGGGTTCGTCCTCGTCGTCGTCTTCGTGCTGGCGGCGCTGCTTGCCCCTTATCTCGGCCTGCCGGTGCCGACGCGCTCGAACCTCGTCGCCCGCATGGCGGCGCCAACCTGGACGGGGCTCTTCTCTCCCGGCGCCCATCCTCTCGGTACCGACGAGCTCGGTCGCGATGTCCTTTCCCGCATCGTCTACGGAAGCCGGGTGACGCTGACGATCGCGGCCGCCGCCGTCGTCATCGGCGGCATCGTCGGCACGCTGCTCGGCATCGTCGCCGGTTATTATCGCGGCATGGTCGATCGCGTGCTGATGCGCATCGTCGACATCCAGCTCGCGCTGCCGCTGATGCTGCTCGCGCTCCTGGTGATCGCGGCACTCGGACCGTCGACGACGAACCTCATCATCGTGCTCGCGCTGACGAGCTGGCTGCGTTACGCGCGCATCATCCGCGGCCAGGTCCTGGCGCTCCGGGAGCGGGAATTCATCCTCTCGGCGCATGCGATCGGGGCCAGCACCTGGCGCATCATGATCAAGCATCTGCTGCCGAACGTGATCACGCCGGCGCTCGTCATCGCGACGCTGGAGCTTGCCCGCATCATCATCATGGATGCAGCGCTCTCCTTCCTCGGCCTCGGCGTCCAGCCGCCCAATCCGAGCTGGGGCCGCATGCTCGCCGACGGCCGCGTCTATATCTCGACCGCCTGGTGGATCGTCACCTTCCCCGGGATCGCCATCCTGCTCACCGTGCTCAGCGTCAACCTTCTGGGGGACTGGCTGCGCGATTACTTCGACCCGAAATTGAGGACCACGCGATGAACCAGATCTCTTCCGCCGCTCTACCGCCCCGCGTGGGACGCCTGAAATCCGGCATGGCCAGGCAGGATGTCGACGTCATCGTGTCCTTCAAGCCGGAGAACAGCTTCTATTTCACCGGCTTCAATCCGATCATCTATTCGCATCCGGTGATCGCCATCCTCACCCGCGATCACGATCCGATCATGCTGGTGCATGCGTTGCGCGACGACCACGGCCGGGCGAGTGCCTGGGTGCCGGATATCCGCCTTTACGGCGCCTGGTCCACCAAGGTGACGATGGGCCCGAACTGGCAGGATGCGCTGGCCTCGATCCTCGGTGATTTCGGGGTTGCCGGAAAAACCGTCGGCATCGAGGAAGAATTCATCTCGATCCAGCGGCTCAACCAATTGCGCAAGGCGCTGCCGGAAGCGAAATTCACCGATGTCAGCCATCTCATCGACCATTGCCGCCTGATCAAGGACCCCGACGAGATCGCCCATGCGCGGATCGCCGCGAGGATCGCCGATCTCGGCATGGAAACGGCCGTCGCGGCGCTCGCCACCGGCGGCACGGAGCGGGATGTCGCCGTCGCTTCGATGCATGCGATGAATAAACTCTGGGCCGCCGAATATCCCGATGTCGAGGTCTGCGATTTCGGCTCGCTGGAAGGCGGCGTGCAGAACGGGCTGTGGACCTGGGTGCTTTCCGGGCCGCGCATGTTCTTCAATTGCGACAACCCGACCCAGCGCAGGCCGGAGCGCGGCGAAACGGTGTCGGTCCTCATCTGGACGATCGCCAACGGCATCCATGCGGAGAACGAGCGCACCGTCGCCATGGGGCCGCTGCCGGATGTCAACAAGCGGGCGCTCGACGCCATCCTCGAGATCCGCGAGGAGGTTGATGCCTTCATCAGGCCCGGCACGCCGTACAAGGAGCTGTTCGAAAGAACCCGCGAAGGCCTGATGGCGAGGGGTTACGGCGCCAATATTCCCGGCCGTATCGGCCACGGCATCGGGCTTGGTGCGCATGAACACTCGTCGCTCGACGCCGCGTCGCCGCTGGTGCTGGAGCCCGGCATGATCTTCACCTTCGAGCCGAATATCCGCGTGCCGGGCGTCTGCGCCACGCAGATCTCCGACACCGTGCTCGTCACCGAAACCGGCCGCGAGTACCTGACCCGCTCGGCCGGCGGCTATCTGGAGGTCTGAACGTCCTATGGCTCCGCTGCTCGAGGTCCGCAATCTCACCGTCGCGTTCGACACGCCGTCCGGCACCGTGCATGCCGTCAACGACGTGTCCTACGCCCTGGAAGAGGGCGAAACGCTCGGCATTGTCGGGGAATCGGGCTCGGGCAAGAGCGTGCATGCGCTTTCCATGGTCGGGCTGATCGCCACGCCGCCCGGCCGCATCGTCCGCGGCGAGGTGATCTTCAACGGCCGCAACCTGCTGGCGCTCTCGCCGCGTGAGCTCTTCGACCTGCGCGGCAGGGAGATCGGCTTCGTCTTCCAGGACCCGATGACCTCGCTCAATCCGGTCCTGACGATCGAGCGGCAGATCGCCGAGCCGCTCAGGCGGCATTTCGGCATGTCGGCCGGCCAGGCGCGGGCGCGGGTCATCGAGCTTCTCGAACTGGTAGGCATTCCTGACGCAGGCCGCCGCGCCCGGCAATATCCGCACGAATTCTCCGGCGGCATGCGGCAGCGGGTGATGATCGCGATCGGCATTTCCTGCAATCCGAAGCTCCTGATTGCCGACGAGGCGACGACGGCGCTCGATGTCACGGTGCAGGCGCAGATCCTCGATCTCGTCCGCGACCTGAAGCGGAAGATCGGCACGACTGTCGTCTGGATCACCCATGACATGGGCGTCGTCGCAGGCCTGGCCGATACGGTGCAGGTCATGTATGGCGGCCGCATCATGGAGCGCGGTCCTGTCCGCTCCGTCTTCCACGATCCGCGCAGCGCCTATACCTGGGGTCTTTTAAAATCCCTGCCGCATGGGGGCAAGCGCGGCGTCAACCGCCTCTACCAGATTCCCGGCAATCCGCCGGATCTCACGCAGGAGCCGGTCGGCGATCCTTTCGCGCCGCGCAATCCCTTCGCGACCGAGCGCTGCCGGATCGAGACGCCACCGCTCCTGGATGCCGCGGACAGCGTTTCCGGCCACAAGGTCGCCGCCTGGTATGACCTGCGCGCCGAACTCGCAGGCATGGAGGGGCGGCCATGACGGATGCTCCGCTCGTCTCGGTCAACCACCTAAGCAAGCATTATGGAGGCGAACGGCGGCTGATCGGCGGTGCGACGCCGTTATTGAAGGCGGTCAACGACGTCGGCTTCGATATCGCGCCCGGCGAAACGCTCGGCCTCGTCGGCGAATCCGGCTCGGGCAAGAGCACGACCGGCCGCATCCTGCTGCAGCTCGAAGCGCCGACCGGCGGCGATATCCTCTTCAAGGGCCAGAACATTACCGGTCTCTCGAAATCGGCGCTGAAACCCTATCGGCGCGACATGCAGATCATCTTCCAGGACCCCTATGCCTCGCTCAATCCGCGCATGACGGTCGGCGAATTCGTTGCCGAACCGCTGGACGTCCACAATCTCGCAGGCTCGCGATCGGATCGGCAGGACCGGGTCGCTTCGCTGTTTTCGAAGGTCGGCCTCGATCCCTCCTTCATGAAGCGTTATCCGCACGAATTCTCCGGTGGCCAGCGGCAGCGCGTCAACATCGCCCGGGCGATCGCGCTCAATCCCGCCTTCATCGTCGCGGACGAGCCGATCACGGCGCTCGACGTCTCGATCCAGGCGCAGATCGTCAACCTGTTCCAGGACCTGCAGGACGAGCTGGGCCTCACGTATCTGTTCATCGCCCATGACCTGTCGATGATCCGCTATCTCTGCCACCGGGTCGCGGTGATGCTGCGTGGGCGGATCGTCGAGATCGGTCCCTGCGAGGCGATCTTCGAGAACCCGCAGCATCCTTACACAAAGGCGCTGCTTTCGGCGATCCCGGTGCCCGATCCGGACATCGAGAGGAACCGCCGCCCCATTGCTTTCGACGTCAATGCCAACCTGCCGTCCGAGGAGGCCGCGCTGCGGCCTGTCGGGGACCGGCACTTCGTTCTGGGAGTCTAGGCAACATGCACCTGTTCGCTACCCATTTCGGAACCTATGAAGTCGGTACGGATCAGGAGGGGAGGCCCCGGCTTCTGCCGTTCCGCCACGATCCCGATCCCTCGGATATCGGGCTTGGTTATCTCGACCTTGCCGATCATCCTGAACGTATCCGCGCACCGATGGTGCGACGCTCCTGGCTGGAAAAGGGGCCGCTCGCCGGCACCGGCACATCGCGGGGCCGGGAGGATTTCGTCGAGGTTACGTGGGAGAAAGCGGCGAGCCTGATTGCGGAGGAATTGCAGCGCGTCCGCTCGACCCACGGCAACCAGGCGATCTTCGGCGGCTCCTACGGCTGGGCGAGCGCCGGCCGCTTTCACCATGCGCAGAGCCAGCTCAAGCGGCTGCTCAACCTTGCCGGCGGCTTCACTTCCTCGGTCAACACCTATTCCTATGGCGCGGCCGGCGTACTGCTGCCGCATATCCTCGGGCCGGACTACAAGGATGCCTGCGATACCTCGCCGTCCTGGAGCGACATCGCGGAAAATTGCGAGCTGATCGTCGGTTTCGGCGGCTTCCGGCTGACGAATTCGCAGGTGGAGGCCGGCGGCACGGGCAGTCATCGGGCCGTGGAGTGGCTGCGCCGCTGCCAGGAGAGGGGCGTCAGGATCACCGTATTCAGCCCGTCGGCAAGCGATGCGCCCGAAGGACCGAACGTCCGCCACATTCCGTTGCGCCCCAATACCGACGCGGCCGTGATGGTCGCCATGTGCCATACGCTGCTCACCGAAGGTCTGCTCGACTGCGCATTTCTGAAGCGCTGCACGGTCGGTTTCGCGGAATTCGAGAGCTACCTGATCGGCGAGATGGACGGTGTCGCGAAGGATGCCGAATGGGCCTCGAAGATTTCCGGCGTTCCGGCCGAGACGATCGTCGAGGTCGCCGAGGACCTGCACGATCTGCGCAGCCTCGTCAACGTCGCATGGTCGCTGCAGCGGGCCCGTTTCGGCGAGCAGCCGTTCTGGGCAGCGATCACGCTCGCCTCCATGGCGGGGCATGTCGGCACGAGAGGCTGCGGTTTTGCGTTCGGTCTCACGTCCGTCAATGCCGTCGGTCAGCCGATCAGGCGATTGAAAGGTCCTGCCTTCGAACAAGGTCTCAATCCGGTCAGCCACTTCATCCCCGTGGCGCGGATTACCGAGCTTCTGGAAAATCCCGGCGGTCGGATCGATTACGACGGCCATGTTCTCGAACTGCCGGATGTCCGGCTCGTCTGGTGGGCGGGCGGCAACCCCTTCCATCACCATCAGGATCTCAATCGGCTTGCCGAAGCCTTCCGCCGGCCCGAAACGGTGATCGTCACCGAGAACATGTGGACCGGTACGGCGCGCATGGCGGATATCGTTCTGCCATCCGCCTTTCCCTTCGAGAGGGACGATATCGCGGCATCCTCTCGCGACAACTGGCTGGTCTACAGCCGCCGCGTCATGAACCCGCCGCCGGGCGTACTGACCGACCACGAGGCCTACCGGCTGATCGCGGAGAAGCTCGGCTGCCGCGAGGAATTCGACGAGAACCTTTGCGCCGACGAATGGCTGGCGCGCATCTACGAGGGTTATCGCGACCGCTATCCCGAATTGCCGGATTTCCAGGCTTTCCGCCTGCGCGGGTTCGCGGTGCTGGACGAAGGCGAGATGGCCCCGGCACCCGCCGATCACTTCCGCCGTTTCGTGACGGACCCGCAGACGGCACCGTTGAAGACGCCGAGCGGGTTGATCGAAATCCGCTCCAGCACGATCGGCAATCTCGGTTATCCCGATATCGCTTTCCATCCAGCCTGGAGGGAGCCGGAGGAATGGCTGGGGTCACCGCTCGCATCGCGGCACCGTTTCCATCTTCTCTCGCCACAGCCGGCTCATCGTCTCCATGGGCAGCTCGAATACGGTCCGGCCAGCCAGAAGGCCAAGCTCGACGGTTACGAGCGGTTCGCGCTGAGCGCGACCGATGCCGACGGGCTTGGCGTCAGGGATGGCGAGCTTTGCGAGCTTTACAACGACCGAGGCCACACGATTGCAGCCGTGTCCGTCGATGAGCGCCTTATGCCGGGCGTGGCGATATTGCCGGCCGGCGGCTGGTTCCGCCCCGACGCTGACGGCATCGATCACGGCGGCAATCCCAACACGCTCACGGCGATCACGCCGGCCTCGCATCTGTCGCAGGCGACTGCGCCGAATTCCTGCCTGATCTCGATCCGCCCCTGGCGTGGATCGCTGGCCGGATCGCTGGGCGGACAGCAGCATGAGGACTGAGAACATGGATCAGATCGACATCCTGTCCGGCCTGAGGCCGGATTCCGAGGTTTACCGGGCTCGCCGCGAGCGGCCCGAATTCGTGGACGGCGCCGAGCTTTGCCGCGAGACCGTGCTCGCGCCGCGTCATGATTTCGGCATCGGCCATGCCATGCGCGCCGCCCTTGCCGCCCGCATGGCGCGCTTCATCGGCCGGGAGGATCTCGCCCGCACGTATGACGCGATGTTGGAAGAAGCAGGCCGTGATCATGAGCTTGCCGTCATCGCCTCGACGGTGGAGCTTCCGGAGAGCGCCGACGGCTTCACGAAAGCTCTCGTCCGCCATGCTGATTTCGTCACCAAAACACCGCGCGGTGCCACCAGGGCCGATATCGAACGGCTCGAAGCGGCAGGGTTTTCCAATCCACAGATCATCGCGCTTTCCGAACTGATCGCCTTCGTCAATTTCGAGGCCCGCGTCATCGTCGGTCTGAGCGTTCTGGAGCTGCTCGCATGAGCACGTCGGGTTTCAAGGTCAAGGCGCTCGAATGGGCGCCCTATATCGAGCCGGTCGATGTCGCGACGGCGACGGAAGAACAGCTTGCCGCCATGCAGGTGACGCCTTCCAATACTAAGGTGTCCGCCTATGTGCGGACGCTGGCGCACGATCCGGAGTCTTATGTGGCGCGCACGAAGCTCTTCAACGCCATCATGTATGCGAAGGGCGGTCTTGACCGGGCGGAACGGGAGCTCGGCGCGCTCGTCGCCTCGGCCGTCAACCGCTGCGTCTATTGCGCGTCCGTTCATGCGCGCCGTTATGTCGAGCTTTCCGGCCGCAGCGACGTGGTGGAGGAAATCTACATGCGCGGGCTTGACGGTCCGTTCGAGCCGAAGGTCCAGGCGATCGTCGAGTTCTGCCGGACGCTGTCCGAGACGCCGTCGCATGTGACGAAGGAGCAGGTGCAGGCGCTCCGCGATCACGGCCTGTCGAAAGCCGAGATCATCGACCTCATCCATTCCGCCGCGATCTTCGGCTGGGCCAACCGATTGATGCACACGCTCGGCCATTCCACTCCGGTTGAGACGAAGTGAGCGTCTTCAGCGACATGAAGCATGATATTAAACTCATTTATCAAATGAAAAGGAGACGGAACATGAAGAGGAAACCGATATCGGCGGCGATTGCCGCCTTCTCGCTCAGTGCGTTGATGTCGACCACGGCGCTGGCCCAGGACAAGACGCTGACGATCGGCTTGACCAACACGGTCAATACGTTCGATCCGCATATGACGGCCTCGGTCGGCACCGATTTGAGCCTGCTCAGCCACATCTACCCGTCGCTCGTGTTGCGAGCGCCGGACATGAAGATCGTGCCGTCGCTCGCTACCGAATGGAAGAGCGTCGACGACAACACCTGGCGCATCACGCTGCGCTCCGACGCGACCTTCAACGACGGCGAGAAGATCGATGCGGAAGTGGTCAAGTGGAACTTCGACCGCGTCCGCGATCCGGCCGTCAACGCCCGCATCAAGGCCTGGTTCACGCTGATCTCCGACGTGAAGGTCATCAGCCCGACGGAGCTCGAGATCAAGACGAGCGCGCCCTATCCGGCGCTGATCGAGCAGCTTTCGATGTTCTTCCTGCTGCCGCCGAAATGGACCGCCGGCCATAAGCCGGCAACCGAGACCGCGTCGGGTGGTCCTTACGTGCTGACTTCGGTGAAGCCCGGCGAAAGCTTCACGCTGGATGCCAATCCGCAATATTGGGGACCTAAGCCGGATTTCGACCACGTCGTCATCCGCGTGATCCCAGAGCCTGCTAGCCGCGTCGCGGCGCTTCTTGCCGGCGAAGTGGACTTCGTGAACTCGATCCCGACAACCGAAATCCAGCGCATCAAGGACAATGGCGGCGCCCAGGCGGGTGCCGTGCCGAGCACGCGCACCGTCTTCATCAAGTTCAATACGCAAAAGCCGCCGCTCGACAACAAGCTCTTCCGCCAGGCACTGAACTACGCCGTCGACAAGGAAGGCATCATCAAGGCGATCTTCAACGACCAGGCGGAGATCGCCCGCTGCGAAGTGATGTCGAAGGATTATTTCGGCTTCAATCCGGACTTGAAGCCCTATGCCTATGATCCGGATAAGGCCGCAGAGCTCCTGAAGCAGGCCGGCGGCGCGCCCTTGGAACCGATCGAGTTCGATGTCCCGAGCGGTACCTATCTGAACGGCGAGGAAGTCGTGCAGGCTGTCGCGAGCCAGCTCGAGGAGATCGGCATCAAGACCAAGATCGTCGAGATGCAGTTCAGCGCCTATATGGACAAGTATCTGAAGACCAAGGAGCTCGCGCCGCTGAGCCTGCTCAGCCAGGCCTGGCCGACGATCGATGCCGATGGTCTCCTGACCCTCTTCGCGCCGGGCAATATCTACGCCTACTGGAACAATGCCGAATTCGGGAAGGCACTCGAAGAAGGCCGTTCGACCATGGACAAGGACAAGCGCCTGGCCGCCTACAAGAAGGCGACCGAAGTCATGTGCGACGATGCTCCGGCGCTCTTCCTTTATACGCAGCCGGCGACCTTCGGTCTTTCCAAGCGTATCGCCTGGACGCCGCGCGGAGACGACTGGGTCCGCGCCTTCGACATGAAGCCCGCCAACTGATGATCCTGCATCCCGCGCTCGTTCCGGGCGCGGGATGTTTCCCGTCAGCCTCGAGGATATCCCCATGCCGACAGTGACCCTGAACAATGCCACCTTCGTCTATGACGATATCGGCGATCCGAATGCGGAAGCCATCATCGCGCTCCACGGGGGGAGGGGCATCGGTGACCGGCGCGGCGAGTTCAACGCCTACAAGGCGCTGTCGGACAAGTTCCGGCTCATCGCCTACGATCAGCGCGGCTGTGGCGAGACGAGCCTAACGCCGCCCTATACGTTCGAGCAGCTTGCCGACGACGTCGAGGCCTTCCGCGTCAATCTTTGCGGCGGCCGCAAGATCGTTCTGGAAGGCGGATCGTTCGGCGGCATGATCGCGCTCACCTATGCCGTCAAATACGGCCATAACCTGTCGCGGCTGATCCTGCGCGGCACGGCGGCGAGCTATCATCACGAAGACGATGCGATGGTGGTGTTCAAGGAGCGGCTTCACAAGGCGACGAGCGCCTCGCTCTCCATGCTCGACAAGATGTTTTCCGACAAGGTGAAGGACGATACGGAACTGCGCCTCATCTGGCTCGCGCTGCAGCCGCTCTATTACGAGAAATTCGATCCGGACGCGGCGCTGGAGCGGACCCGCACCATGCATTTGCATGCGGAAACCCACAACGCGCTGTTCAAGGAACGGCTCTACGATCTGCGCGATCGCCTCAAGGATATTCCGGTGCCGACGCTGGTGATCTGCGGCGCGGAAGACTGGATCTGCCCGCCCAACCATTCGCGGCTGATCGCCGGACGAGTCCCGAAGGGCGAACTGCTCGAAGTGCCGGGGGCCAACCACGCCGTCCATGCCGAAGCCAACGACGTGGTGGTGGCCGCCATCCGCGAGTTCCTGGCGAGGACGGCCGCTGAATGACCGGCTGTCCCTGACGGGGGAAATACCAGGGATTTGCCGCGTATTGCTGGCACGCGGCAAAGATCCAGCCTGCCTCAGGAGTGATACAGACTGTTCCGGGAGCCGGCGCGGATGCTGCGGGGTTGCCGCAGATACGGGAAGGTATCGTCGCCGGCCGACGGCGTGAGCGGCCTCGTGCGCGTCCACGGCGCAATTGCCAGGGAGTGGACGAGATAATCCGTCAGTGCCGTCACGCGCATCGGCCGCTGTCTGCCGGGAGGCATGACGATATTGACGGCAGTTCCGTCGATGCGCCAGTCGGGGAGTATCTCTTCGAGCCTGCCTGCCGCGAGATCTTCGCAAACCAGAAACTCCGGCAGCAAGGCAAGCCCGTAGCCGGCCAGCAGGGGCGGTGTGAGCGCATCGGCATTGTCGACCTTGAGACGTCCGTCCGCCGTCACCGAATGCTCTTCCCCGCCCGTGTGGCGGAACCGCCAGGCTTCCGGCGTCGGCCGGTTGGCGTAGACCAGCCAATTGTGCTTGGCCAGATCCCGAGGGTGTTGCGGCCGGCCGTAACGCAGCAGATAGGCCGGCGAGGCCACCAGCAGCCAGCGGATATTGCACAGTCTGCGGACTCTGAGCGACGAATCGGTCAGGGCGCCGATCCGGAGCGCGAGATCGAAACCGTCCGAGATGAGATCGACGAACTGATCGCTGAGTGAAAGCTCCACTTTGACGAGGGGATAGCGCTCGAGAAAGGCCGGGACGAGCGGCGTCAGATACCGCGTTCCGAACGAAACGGGCGCTGTGACGCGCACCAGTCCGCAGGGAGTATTCACCTGCTCCGTCACCTCGGCTTCTGCTGCTTCTCCTTCCTTGAGAATCAGCTTTGCTTTCTCAAGTGCGGCCTCGCCCGTCGGGGTGAGCGAGAAGTAGCGTGACGTTCGATGGAGCAGCGACGTTCCGAGACGGCTTTCCAGCCGCGTGATCGCTTTCGACACTGTCGGCGGCGACATGCCGAGCGACTCGGCCGCCTTGGCGAAAGAGCCTATCTCCACGACGCGCGCGAATACTGCCCATGCTTCGAGATCAGGAAGTTTGCTCATGCAATATTCCGAATGTATAGGTTTTCCGATATTCCGTTTCCGGTATTGGCAGCCTGCTATATTTCGGGAGGGGGAGACATCTGGCGAAAGTCAGGATCGATAGTGACGAAAGTCATATTCGTTTGCAGTCAACCCGGACTTGCACCAGAGTGGGCCGGTCTTGCTTGGGAGTTGGTGTCTGGACCGCATGATCGACCTTGGCGCGGAGTTATTGTCGGCTGCGGAAGCCGGAGTCATAGGGCTTGCCATTGTCAGAGCCGACAGAACGGTCGAGCGGAAAATCGGGCGTCTCGTCGAATGGCTTCCGGCGATCGGCGTGGATTGCTGTCAATGCATGCTGCTGATCGGGATGGAAGCCGAGCTTGCCGCACTTTCCGAAGGAGAGCGGGACGTGCTCGCACTGTCGGGCGTCCGCGGCGCATCGCCCGGACTGGATCACCCGGTGACGGCCGTCCTCTCCTGGAACCAGGATCGGCGGCATTACGTCGTGATCGCGATGCCCGACTTCCAGGCGCGGCAGGTCGAGGTCCTGCTTGGTAGCGAGCGCCGCGCCCGGCGCCTGATCGAGCAGCAGCTGGAGGCAGCAAGTGCCGAGGTGCGTTTTGCCTCGTTTGCGCGAACACGCCTTCGCCTGGCGCGCGATCTCCATGATACGCTCGTGCATTCGATCATGGCGCTGCTGACCCAGATCCGGCTCATCCGTCACTTTCTGGCGACGGACCCGGTTCGGGTGTCCGACGGCCTTTCCACGGCAGAGGAAGCGGCGATCGACGGTTTGACGCGCGCACGTGATGCGATCGCACGCCTGCGGATGCCCGACGAACCTGAACTGACCCTGGATGTCGAGGAAATGCTGTCCGATTTTGCCGAAAGGACCGGCACCGAGGTCTCGATAGACATTGACGACGGTGTCCGCGACGGGATGCGCAACTACGGAATGACGGTTCAGCGCATCCTCAGCGAGGCATTGCGGAACGTCGAGACGCATGCGCAGGCGCGACGAGTTTATTTTCGCGCCGTGGAGGAGGACGCTGCAGCCGGACGCAGGTTCGTCGTCGAGATCCGTGACGACGGACGCGGCTTTGATCCGGCCGTTCCCAAGCCGGGGCATTTCGGGTTGATCGGAATGGCCGAATTTGCTGAACTCGTCGGCGGAGACTGTTCCGTGGAGAGCGCACGCGGCAAGGGGACGCTGGTTCGTATCTCGCTGCCTGTGGCCGTGCCGCAGGCGGTGCCGTCTTCAGGTCCACTTGCCGATTGAGCTGATGCCTGCCGAGTTTGGAGTTTCAGAGATGACGGGTTCGGGCGAACCAATCGAAAGAGTGCGTGTGCTGATCGTCGAGGATCAGACCTTGATCAGGGAAGGTCTCGCCACGCTTCTCGCACAGCAGAACGACGATTTCGAGATTCTTCCCGGCGCGGCCAACGGCGAGCAGGCGATCGAATTCGCACGACGGTATCGGCCTGACGTCATCCTGATGGACCTGCAGATGCCGCGCGTCGATGGCGTAACGGCGACCCAGCGCATTATGAACGAGTTTCCGAAAACCCACATCGTTGTCCTGACCACTTTCGAAACGAACGAGCTGATCTTCGAGGCCGTCAGCGCCGGTGCGAAGGCCTATCTCCTGAAGGACGCAAGGATCGACGACATCGCAGCAACGATCCGCGCGGTGATGAACGGTCAGTCGGGGCTCTCCCCGGGCGTGGCCGCCCGCATCCTCGACGAGTTCAAGCGGATACGGCCGCGGAACGCGCCTGCGAAACTGACCGTCGGCGATGGCCTGACGACGCGTGAAAACGAAATTCTGAAACTCGTCGTTGAAGGCAAGAGCAATAGCGAGATCGGCCGGCAGCTGCATCTGGCCGAAGGCACGGTCAAAAACTACGTGAGTACGATCCTCGAAAAGTGCGGCGCCCGAAATAGGACAGAATTGGCAATAAAAACAATTGGTTAATGATGTTTCTCTGAAGCCTTGATTAGTCATCGACAAAATTTGGCAATGGTGGATTTCAATTTTTTCAGATCAACACTTTTTCTGAGGGGAACTCTCAGATAATTAGTAATTGGAATATTAGTGTTTTCTTGCCTGAGATCACCGCAGGCTTCAGCAATGTCCGATGAGTGGGGAATGTCCATGAAGGGTAATGAGCAGGTTGAAAAGGCTCCAAACGGAAGCGCTCCAGCCAATTTGCCGGAAGCGGCGATACATCCCGAGACGACGATCGATCAGGTCCGGGATCTTCTGTTCGGTGGGGCACAGCGATCGATCGAAACCAATCTGACCGTCTTGCGGGAAGAGATGAAAGCGTCCATCGACCGGCTCCAGGCGGAATTTGCGAAGGAGATGGCGGCCATGCAGGCGAAGGTGGCCGAACTCGAACAGGACACTGAACAGAAGCGGCTTGCCTCGCAGCGGGACATCGGCGCGGCAATTTCGGAGCTTGGGGCAAATATTACAGCATTGGGATCCGGCCGCACAGGAAGATAGCATGGCACTTGCAGTCGACCAGAACCGCGAGATCCAGCAACTCAAGTCACTGCTTTTTCAAATGGAGGCGGAGCGTCTCGATGCGCTGGAAACGGAAGTCGCCTCCCTCCAGCAATATGTAGGCGCCTCCGACCGTCTCGAAGCGGCGACGGCCGACATATTGGTCGCCGCACTGGAGCGCGCAGAAGTCGAACGACCGCGCGAGCTCGCGAACGCCATCGCTCCCAGCGTGGTTTCCGCGATCAGGAGCGAGATCAAGAACTCGCGCGATCTGATGGTCGATGCGCTCTACCCGATCACGGGGCGGCTGGTGAGCGCCGCGGTGGCAAACGCCTTCAAGGAGCTGGTCGCGTTTCTGGAACAGCGCCTCAACGCCCTCACATCCACCGAACTCTGGATCGGGCGCGCCAAGTCGCTGGCGACAGGCCGTCCGATCAGCGAATTCGTCCTGGTCGACAGCACCCCGCCGCGCGTCAACCGGCTGCTGTTCATCGAGCGCGGCGCCGGGCTTCTCATTTCCGACTGGAAGCGCGAGGAAATCGCCAATGAAGGAGCCGATCTGCTCAGCGCCATGGTCGCGGCGATCCTGGAGTTTTCCGTTCAGGCGCTTGCCGGGGAGGGCAATCTCCAGAAGCTCGACTTCGGCGGAAGGGAGCTCGTGCTTCGCGCATCGCCGCGGTTCATTCTTGCTGCGGAGTGCGTCGGCCCCCTTCGCCCGAGCGACGACGCCAGAATCAATACGCTTTTCTTCGACGCGATCGAGAGCATCAACGAAGATGCGACCTACGATCGTGCCAAACTTGCCTCGCTGGCCGCTTCCTTTGAAGTCGCATCTTCCTCGCCGAAAAAGAAGAACCGGCGCGGAAAGCTCATTCTTTTCGCCTTCGTCGCTCTCGTTGCAGCCGGACTGGCCTGGCTCGCCGGCATGTTCGTGACCCGGACGATGCTGGAGCGGCGGACGCATGCTGCGCTGGAGCAGCTTGCCGGCGAACAGCCATTGCTGGCGTCGTTTCCGCTGCAGCTCAATTTCGACCATGGCAATCAGACGCTTTCGGTTTCCGGCATAGAACCCAGTCAGGTGAATATTGCTCCCCTGGTCGACGCGCTGGCCAAGGCTGCAGCTCCATATCGGGTCGTCGACCGGATCGGCATCGTGCCCGGGCTGGAACAGCCGGCCGCATTGCGGGCCGATGTCGCGGCCGTGCAGCAATCCCTTGCCCGCATGCAGGCGAGCATCGATGAGACCCGCAGCGCGATTGCAGTGGAAACGGGGGCCAGAGACCGGCAAGTTGCTGCGCTGAGCGATGAGCTGCGTGGCGCGATTGCCGCTGAAACGAAGTCCAGAGATGAGCAAATCGCCGGATTGCGCGAGCAGTACACCGGGTTGCAGGATGAGATGCGCGGTGCGATTGCTGCCGAAGCGCAATCGAGAAACCAGCAATATGCCGGGTTGCAGTCGATTGTCGACGGTCCTGCCGGGCGGCTTGGCCGCTTCATGGCCTCGACGGCGATTTTCTTCGGCGACGGCGAGAAATTTGCCGATGATGCACAGGCCGGGCAGCAGATAGGGGAACTGGCGGCATTGCTGGCAGATAACGACCTGAGAGTCCGCATCGTCGGACATGCGGATGAGAGCGGATCGGACCGTGCAAACAAAGTCCTTGCCCGCAAGCGGGCCGAGCAGGTGATGCAGAGACTGGCGTCCCTGGGAATCGAGCCTTCGCGGTTGTTTGTCGTTTCACGTTCGGCGTCGATGCCGATTTCCGATAGTGCCGGCGTCACGAACGAGGAGAACCGCCGGGTCACTTTCGAGAACGTATTCCGAACCGAAGCGTCCCAGTGATGTTCACGGCAAAGGTGATGCTGCTGGGTGATATGGGAGTGGGCAAGACATCGATCTTGTACCGCCTCGTGCACGATCGTTTCGACGGGCAATACAAGACGACGCTCGGCGTCGAGGTCCTGAGCTATGACGTTCCTGCCGCTGCCGGTGGAGACGATGCGGCGCGTCTCGTGCTGTGGGATACGGACGGCGATTTCGGGACGCGCATTTTCGAAACCGTCTATGTCGCGGGCGCTTCGGCCGCCATCATCGTGTCGGACGTGACGCGGCCGCAGACGGTCAAGCGCATGGTCGAACTGGCCCAGAGCTTCGAGGAGCGGTTTCCGGGAAGGCCCTACAGGGCGCTTGTGAACAAGATCGATCTTGCGGAAGCGGCGGGCAGCGCCCGTTGGGTCGAAGACCTCACGCAATCGAGCGTCAAATATGTGAGCGCGAAGACCGGCGCGGGGATTGCGGAAAGCTTCGCCGAGCTCGCCGAGACGATCCGCCGCCGACAGCTCTAGCCCATCCGGGAAAGTTCGGGCCTGCAGGTTTCGCTGTCACAGGCGCCATCGTCTTCACCCCGCCGGTGGCGGGGCGAAGACCTGGACCGGCTCGAGATAGGTGATCTCCCAGTCCTCGCCGCGACGGAAACGGGCCACCAGGTCGCACACCGCCATGGGCTGGGGCGAGGGGCCATTCGCAGTGCACACGCCATGGAGAGCGACCATATAGGCCGTCGCCTCCGCGTAATCGCCCATCGGCGTGACGACGACATTGGTGATGAAATGCCGCGACAGCTGCTGGAGCGGACGGCGATTCAGGGAAGCCAATATGCCTTTTCGGGTGCGGACGGTTCCTTCGGTACGAACCCAGGTCGCGTCCTCCGAAAAAAGTTCGGCCGACGCTTCGTAATAGCCGCGGTCCATGAGGCTGTAGCACGCCATCAGCAGCCGCTCGCAATCGGCCCGGTCTCGATAACTGGTGTCCTCGTCGATCCCGCTGCTTTCCGGGGCAAACGACGGGTAGCTTGCCACTGCGGTAAGAAAACTATGCGCGTTCATGAGACCTCCGTGTCGTCGATATGAAGCGTTGCCCGCCCTTTCGCGTGAAGATCGGGCCTGCAAGCAGATGGACGCGTCCCTGCTGCAGGTCCGGAACGTGCGCGTGCGGTGCGGCGACCTTTGTTGTCGATCTGACGTTCATGGCGCCGGCCTCGGCGGCAGACGATCCCGGTAAGCTGGATGTGGCGACAACCGGCAGGTCGGAAAAAGGCTTCTTCTTGTCACGAGCAATCCTCCCTTGATTTGCGAGGCGCATGTCTTCGCGCATCGCCTCGAACAAGACGTGTGCGACGGGCCGACCTCCTTCGGCCATTCGCGATCTCGTTGCATTTGTTATCGATCAGCGATGGGGACTGGACAAACGATGTTGTGTTATTATTGAATTCCAAAATGGAATAGTCGGAGATTGATGGATGTCGTTTTCACGCCGCCACATGCCGTCGCTTCAGGAGCTGGTCGCGTTCGAAACCGTCGCGCGACGCGGCAATTTCACGCGCGCGGCGGAGGAGCTGGCGCTGACCCAAAGCGCCGTCAGCAAGCAGCTGCAGCAGCTGGAGCGTTCGCTCGGAGCCGTACTTCTGAAGCGTAACCGCGGACAGGTGTCGCTGACGCCCGCCGGGTTCACCTATCTCAATGCTACGCAGGAGATCCTTGCCCGGTTCCGCATGGCGGCCATGTCGGTCGGAACGACCGATGGAAACGAATCCATTCTCAACGTGGTCGTCCTTCCTACATTCGCGTCGCAATGGCTGATGCCGCGCCTGCCGCGCTTCCTGGACGCCTGGCCGAACCTGACCGTGAACCTCACGACACGTGTTGAACCCTATGATTTCCACGGGAATTCTTATGATGTCGCCATCCATTACGCGGCTGTGAACTGGGAGGGGCCGGATGCCGAGCGTATCTGCGGAGAGCAGTTCGTTCCGGTCGCAAGCCCGGAGTTCAGGGATCGTTTCCGGCTTTTCGACCCGAGCGACGTCGCCAACGCCACGCTTCTCCAGCAGGCCGACCGGCCGGGCCTGTGGAGCGAGTGGTTCGAGGCATCGGGGATCCGGTGCCGGGATCCTTACCGGGGGCCGGTTCTGGACCGTTTCTCCATGACGATCGGTGCCGCGCGCGCCGGCCTTGGCGTTGCCCTGGTGCCGATCTTCCTCGTCGCGACGGAATTGGCGTCCGAAGTGCTCGTCGCCCTGTCCACGAGGCCCTATGCAGGCGCGGGGGCCTATTATGCGCTTATTCCTCCTTCCAAGCTGCGGGACAGACATGCGACGGCATTTCGGGAATGGCTGGTGGAGGAAGGCCGCAACAGCCAGCACGTTGACACGGAACCGCCGGCCGAATAGAGCCGAAAGCTCACAAGGAAAAATTGGAATGTTAGTCAACGGGAACATCCGGCCCGGACTGCTTGTCCTGACGGTCGTCGACAGTGGCCGGCTCGGCTCGCTGGAGGATGACTATCGTGTGCTGTCTGCGGCGGCCGGCGGTTCGCTGGAGCCGTTCGACCATACGGCCCTGGAGCAGGTCGAGGCGGTCGTCACAAACGGAGCGCGAGGCCTCTCGGGTGTCGAAATGCAGGCGATGCCACGGCTGCGGTTCATCCAGGTCCTGGGCTCGGGAACCGACAAGCTAGACATCGATGCCGCCGCCGGGCGCGGAATAGTGCTTGCTTCCGGTGCGGGGTCGAATGCTGCCTCCGTCGCGGATCACGCGATCGGCCTTTCGCTTGCCGCTCTGCGCGATATCCCCCGGTTCCACGCCAAGGCGAGCGAAGGCACTTGGGCGCCCTCCCAACGTCCGACGCTTTCGGGACGGACCTGCGGCATATTGGGACTTGGGGCGATCGGAGAAGCCATCGCTAGGAGGCTTGCCGGTTTCGATGTCCGGATTGCCTACCACAACCGGCGTGCCGTTCCCGCAAGCTCTTATGCCTATTGCAGCAGTCCGGCCGAGTTGGCCGCGGAGGCGGATGTGCTGTTCGTCTGCTGTCCCGGAGGGGCTGCAACCTACCATCTCGTCGATGCCGGTGTTTTCAAAGCTCTGGGACCAGCGGGCTTCCTGGTGAATGTCGGACGCGGCAGCGTGGTGGACAGTCACGCACTTGCAGCCGCCCTTGCGACCGGCGTGATCGCCGGTGCCGCCATCGACGTATTCGAGGGCGAGCCGATGCTGCCGGATGTGCTGCGGGCTCTGCCGAACCTTATCGTGACGCCGCATGTGGCCGGGCTGACGCCCGATGCCCTCGACGCCGCATGGGCGCGCGCAAGGGCCAATCTCCATGCCCTGCAGCATGGCGGTGAATTCGTCGGCAGACTGGTTTGACGCGAGGCCTGCGAAAAGAAGGTATTCGCAGGTCTGTGCAAGCAGGCACCGCGCGATGCCGGCCGTAGCCGAAATATCCGGAGAATTAAACGCTCGGGATCATTCCGCCGTCTACCCGGATGGTCGCGCCGTTCACGAAAGATGCATTCCGGCTTGCGAGGAACGCGACCACATCCGCGTATTCCTCCGGCTTGCCGTAGCGTCCGACGGGAATGGTTGCGATGCTTTCGGCGGAAACCTCGTCCACCGGGCGGCCACTGCGCTTGGCGCGCTGTTCGTCCAGGAAGATGATGCGTTGTGTCGAAATCCGGCCCGGAACGACGAGATTGACGGTGACGCCGTCGCGCGCGATCTCGCTTGCCAATGTCTTCGACCAGCCGACCAGCGTGGAGCGGAGCGCATTCGACAGGCCGAGATTGGGTATCGGCGCAATGATCCCGGAAGAGGTGGAGGTGATGATGCGGCCCCATTGCCTCTCGCGCATGCCGGGGACGAGCCGGTCGGTCAGCGCGATGACGGACAGAACCATGCTTTCGAATTGCTTCAGCCAGAGTTCCCGCGGCTGTCCGGCCACGGAAGAGGGCGGCGGTCCGCCGGTATTGTTGACCAGGATATCGATCCCGGAGAATTCTGCCTCCACTTCGGCGACGCGGTCCGGGATGGCGTCGAGTTCCGCGAGATCCCACACAATGGGCATGGCCCTTCCGCCATCGGCGCGGATAGCCGAAGCGATCGCCTCGACCCTTTCCCTGTCGCGGCCGGCAATTGCCACCTTAGCCCCTTCCGCCGCGAGCCTGCGGGCGATTGCGCTGCCAAGCCCGCCGCTGCCGCCGAGCACCAAGGCCGTCTTGTCCGTTAATCCGAGATCCAAGGCTGCCTCCCCGGTTATTGGGCTTTTGCTTCGCTGACGACGCCGCCGGCGCCCTGCATGACGCGCGGTATCGCGTAGTTCTTGCGGGGGAATTCCTCCCAGTATTGCCGCAGTCCCTTCGGCGGATATTGGCGGTAGGGGAACTTGCGCAGCCGTTCCACGTCGATGTCGATCCCAAGCCCCGGCGTCTTCGGCAATTCCGCCCAGCCGGCTTCCACCTTGATCGAGGAAAGCGCGATCTCGTCGCATGCGTGCAGCCGGTTGATGAAGCACTCCGCGATCGTGAAATTCGGAATGACGGCGCAGACATGCACCGTCGCAGCCAGCCCGGCGAGCGTGCTGTTGTTGTTGTGGGGAGAGATGGCGACCGCGTGCGGCTGGGCCATCGTGGCGATGTCCATCAGCGCGGTGATGCCGCCGACCGCACAGATGTCAGGATTGAGGATGTCCGCCGCGCGCTTTTCCAGGACCTGCGCATAGGATTCCTTCGTGTAGATGGTCTCCCCTGTCACGACCGGGATCGGCTGGTTGCGGCGGACCTCCGCCACAAGGTCGATATTGTCCGAAAGGCAGGGTTCCTCGTACCAGTGGATGTCGAACTCCGCGAGGCGTCGCCCGAGGCGGATCGCATAGGACGGTGCGAGGCGCCGATGCATCTCGATCAGGAGTTCCATGTCGGGACCGAGCGCTTCGCGCATCAGCCGGACGTAATTGACCGCGAACTCCTCGTCCTCGCGATGGATGAAATTCCGCCAGGGGCCTGGCAGCGGATCGAATTTCAGGGCGGTATAGCCCAATTCCTTGACCTTCAGCGCCCGCTCGACATAGTCGTCCACCGTTCCGGGCTCGTCGGCCCAGCCATTGGCGTAGACACGCACGCGTTTGCGCGAGGCGCCGCCCATGATGTCGTGCAGCGGCAATCCGGCCTGCTTGCCGACGATATCCCACAAGGCCATTTCGATGGCGCTCCAGGCGGACAGGAAGCCGATGGAAGACCGCCTGATGACGAAGTCGTCGAACAGAACCTGTCCCGTATGCCTGATGTTGAAGGGGCTGCGTCCTATGAGATGCGGCGCCATCGCCCGCAGATATTCGTCGACGGCCTTTTCCTTTTCCGCCGTCACATAGGCTTCACCCCAGCCGTAAAGACCGGAATCGGTCTCGATGCGGCAGAAGAGCAGGTTGCGCGTGCTTCCCGGGTTGAAAAGGAAGCTTTCGACGTGGGTGATCAGCATTGTTGTCCCTGACTATGTATCCGGCGATGATGCGGCCGGCTTGTCATCGGTATCCGGAGGTGACTGCCTTCCGCTGAGGCGCGGAAGGCTCTTTCTGGTGCAAGCCGGCATCGCGCCGGGCTGAGTTTCTCAGCGGGCAAGCGCGTCGTTTATCTCGTCTGCTGCCGTATCCATGGCTTCCTGCGCCGTTGCGGAACCGAGCAGGACCTCCTGGGTGTGGGCGAAGAGGATCTGCTGCGCCTTGATCCAGACAGGCGTGGAAGGTGCGGGCTTGGTGAACTTCAGCATTTCCTTGAAGGGCTGCAGAAGCGGATCCTTGAACCTCGGCAGGTCCATGGCGCTGATGCTGGCCGGGAAGGTATCGGTGTAATAACCCTGATTTTCCGGCAGCATAAGGAATTTCGCCAAGCGGAGTGCGGCGTCCTTGTGCTTCGAGTCGGCCGGCACGACGAAAGCCCAGCCGCTCAGGATGCCCGCCGTTTGCTTGCCTTCCGGATGCGGGAAGGGGGCGACGCCGATCTCCAGGTCGGGTGCTTCCTGCTTGATGGCCGGAAGATCGTACTGCCCTGAGAAATATTGCGCGACGGTGCCGGCGTCGAAGAGCTTGCGCAGCGCAAGGCCGTCGTTCTGCAGTGTCGAAGGGGGGGCGATCTTGTACTTGGTCAGCGGTGCCGTGTAGAACTCGACGGCTTCGACCGCCGGCTTCTCGTTGACGATCGCCTTGGTGAAATCGGCATTGAGAACGTCGCCGCCATTCATCCACATGAACGGAACCATGCGGGTGATCAGGTTGCCCAGCTCGCCTCCGCCGGCAACGCCGATGCCGTATTGCTGCTTGCCGGCAGCATTGGTCTTCGTCATAGCCTGCGACGCCTTGATGAATTCGTCCCAGGTCTTCGGCGGATTTTCCGGATCGAGACCGGCGTCGCGATAGAGCGCCTTGTTGTAGATCAGCGCCAGTGTCTGGGCCCGGTAGGGCAGGCCGTAGATGTGGCCGTTATAGCGCGTGGAATCCAGCGTGGCGGGCAGAAGGTCGTCGAGCTTGACCTGTTCCTTGGCGAACTGGTCGAGATCGAGCAGCTTGCCGCTGCTGGCGAACGGGATGACCCACTGCATGCTGGTGTCGATCAGGTCCGGCGGGCTTCCCGAGCGTAGCGCGACCTCGATGCGGTTCTGGAGGCCGTTCGAAACGGTGATCTCCAGCTTGACCGTGACATCCGGGTTGGCGGCCTGGAAATCCTTGACCAGCTTCTGGGCGCGCTCTTCGCCCCAGTTCGGCGCCCACCAGGTGATCTCCTCGGCCGAGACGGCAAAGGCCGGTAGAGCCATGGCCACGCTCAGCATGCCGAGCCTCAGGAATTTCGATAGTCTTTTCATGTCTCATCTCCCTTTTCGATTTCTTCCCGCCGGGCAATCACCTGCCGGCCTCCGTTCTCTTCCTCTTGCCGCCCGTCTTCCGATGGCTGCGGCATCAACGCTCTCCATTTCAGCGCTGTCTCTTTGTCCTCATTTGGTGGTGGAGCCCGGGATCACGTCCTCGAGGGCCTGCAAAAGTGCTGCTATGTAGCCGAAGCAGAAGGCGAAACCGGCGGCCTCGGGATCCTTGCCGCTCACTTTCGGAACGTGGTCCGGCATCAGCATGTATTTGTAACCGACCTCCGCATAGACCTTCAGCGCGCGCCACATGTCCATGTCGCCATCTTCGGGAAAGGTCTCCATGAAGGAGAGGCGGCCGCCGCGAATATTGCGAAAATGGACGTTGAAGATCTTTCCGCGTTGCCCGAACCAGCGGATGACGTCGTCGATCTCGTTTCTGGGATCGTCGAGCATTTCGGCGACCGTGCCCTGGCAGAAATTGAGCCCGTGATAGGGGCTCTCGCGCATCTCGACGAATTTCTTCAGGCCTTCGACGGTGCCCAGAACACGGGTCACGCCGCGGTAGCCCGGCGGAGTGTATGGATCGTGGGGATGGCAGGCAAGGCGGATGCGGTTTTCCTCCGCAACGGGCACGACGCGCTCCAGGAAATAATCGATCCGCTCCCAGTTCTCGTCTTCCGGGAGAACGCCGGCAATGCTCGGCGCTGCGTTCCGGTCCATCTTCTCCCAGCGGAAGGAAGAATGCAGCGAGCCGCCGCGGCCGACTTCCGAAGCGCTGCGGGGGATGCCGATAATGTTGAGATTGTACTTGGCGGCCGGAATGCCCGCACGCGCAAGGTTCTCGATCAGCCGGCAGATCGACTCGATCTCGCGGTCGCGGGTGGGGCCGGCAGTCAGAATGCCGGGACTCTGCTGCTCCTCGATCGGCCGGGAGCTCAGCGGAAGCTGGATCATGTCCAGCTGGAGGCCGAAGCCCTCGATCTTCTCGCGGTGGCGCAACAGGTCGTCGAGCGTCCAGTCATGCGGATTGCCGGCGAGATCGGCGCAGACGTGCCGTACGCCGAGTTGTGCCATGAGGCGATAGTCGTCGTCGTTACGCGCGACGTTTTGGGTGCCGAGATGCAACGTGCCGCTCCTTTCGTCGCTGGAACCCTTGTATGGGTGCTGACGATGAAGGCCATCTTATAATATGTATGATGTATTTCAATTGGATTCTTGCGGGCTACGAATTTTTTAGCGCGGCGGCGCGGTAGCGCCTGGCGCTACCGGCGAGATGTCGACGCATTTCCTCCCGCGCGAGTTCGGGATTCTGGTCGCTGATCGCCGAGGCGATTCGGGAGTGTTCGGTGCCGACGGTTGCCAGATGATCCTTGTCCGTGATGTGGGGGCGGGCGATCGTCCTGCGCGCCAGAAAGATCAGGGCGTCGGCATAGAAGCGATTGTTGGTGGCTTCGGCGATCGCCATATGGAATTCGAGATCGGCGTCGAAGTATGGCTGATCGTGGGCGATGCTCGTATTCAAGCGCTCAAGGGCCGATTGGACGGCGAGTTCCTGGGTGATGGATCGTCGCATGGCGGCGATCCCCGCCGCTTCTATTTCCAGAGGCGTGCGGACTTCGAAAAGCTCCAGCGTCGATGCGAGGCTTGCAATGTCTTCGGAGAAGATTCCGGGGCTTTTTTGGGGCTTGCTGCCGGTCACGAAAACGCCGCTTCCCTGGCGGGCCTCCACCAATCCGTTGGCGCGCAATGCGGACACGGCCTCCCGGACCACGGTGCGGCTGACGCCGAATTGCATCACCATCTGCTGCTCCGTGGGCAATTGTGCTCCGGGCGCCAATGCTCCGGTGGTGATCTGCCGCTGAAGCTCTTCCGTGACGGCGTGAGAGAGCCGCGTCCGCCGCGCCGGCATGCCGTCCTTGGTGTCCATCATATGTTTTCTCCTGTCGCCGCTGACGCGGACGTGATCCGCGGAATGATAGCTTCCCCTATTGACATTGTCTCTCGATTTGTTCAGTGGTTATACATCATACAAATTATTGCCGGCAATCGGTTTTGCGCCGGCTGGAAGGGTAAATGAGCAAGGTTCTGGCATGGGGTGTGTTGAGCACCGCGAATATCGGGATCACAAAAGTCATCCCGGCAATGCAGAAAAGCAGCCTGTTGAAGGTCGCCGCGATCGCCTCCCGCGATCCTCAGGCCGGCCGGGAGGCTGCCGATCGGGTCGGCATCGACAAGGCCTATGGAAGCTATGAGGAGCTTCTCGCCGATCCCGAGATCGACGTCATCTACAATCCGCTCCCCAATCATCTGCACGTTCCTTGGACGATCAAGGCGATGGAGGCCGGCAAGCACGTTCTCTGCGAAAAACCGATCGCTCTCAGCGCTGCCGGCGCAAGGCAATTGGTCGAGGCGCGCGACCGCACCGGCAGGCAGGTCGGGGAAGCGTTCATGGTGCGTCATCATCCGCAGTGGCTGCGCAGCCGTGAGATCGTGAGGTCCGGCGCGCTGGGCGAGGTTCGCGTCATGAACGCGTTCTTCTCCTATTTCCTGACCGATCCCGCCAATGTCCGCAACCGCGCCGATATCGGGGGCGGAGGCCTCTACGACGTGGGATGTTACGCGATAGCCACCGGCCGCTATGTGTTCGAACGGGAGCCGGAAAGGGTGATCGGCCTCGTCGAGCGCGACCCGCAGCTCGGCACCGACCGCCTGACGAGCGCCATCGTCGATTTCGGCGGCGGGGCGCGTCTGCTTTTCACGTGTTCGACGCAGCTTGCCCGTTACCAGCAGGTCGATATCTGCGGCACCCGGGGACGGTTGAGGATGGAACTCCCGTTCAATCCGGATCCGGACAGCCCGGCGGAAATCCTGATCGTCGACGAAGCGGGCAGGCGAACGGAGCCCATGCCGGTTGTCGATCACTATCAGCTTCAGGCCGAAGCCTTCGGCCGCGCCATCGAGGCCGGCGGCCCGGCCGAGTTTCCGATCGAGGATGCGGTCGCCAACATGCGGGTCATCGACGCGATTTTCCGTTCGGCGATGTCGCAAAGCTGGGAAGCGCCTTGACGGGGCCGGGGCCGGAAAGTCAGGTTTATTTTCCCGCCATATCGAAACGCCCCGTTGTCGCGGGCAGGCTCTCGCGGCAGAAATGATCACCATGTCGGCGCCGCCGGTTCAGCTCGGCCGTTCCGATGTCGGAAGTGATCTTTCGAGCAGGCCGGACGCCTTGCGGCCGGCGACAAGAATAAAGGGAGGAGGCGATGAAACGTCGTCGCAGATGGAATCAAGGATATGCCTTCATATTCCCGGCGCTTCTGGTGCTCGGCGTGATGGTCCTCTATCCGCTCATCGATACGGTCGTGCTCAGCGTCACGGACGAGAACGGGAGCTATGTCGGACTGAAGAACTTCGTCCAGATGCTGACCTCCCGCACGACCGCACTCGCGACCTACAACTCGATCTACTATGTCGGCGGCTCCATCATCCTGGAGCTGATCCTCGGCACGATCGCCGGCATCCTGCTCGACCGGCATTTCGTCGGCCGAGGTGTCGTCCGCAGCATCATGCTGATCCCATGGATCGTGCCGGGCATCGTGGCCGCGACCACCTGGGCGTGGATGTACCATTTCGAATTCGGCATCATCAATTACGGCCTCCAGTCGCTGCATATCATCAGCGGGCCCGTGGGGTGGCTCACCAGCGCCGAACTCGTGAAGCCTAGCCTGATCGTCGTCGAGGTCTGGAAGATGTTTCCGTTCGTGGCGCTGATGGTGCTTGCCGCCCTTCAGGGCATTCCCGACAGTCTCTACGAGGCGGCGAGGATCGACGGGGCCCGCTTCTACCACGAGGTCCGCTACATCATGCTGCCGCATCTCTTCGGAGTCCTGGCTTCCGTCAGCCTTCTACTGCTGATCTGGGGGCTCAACGGGATCACCATCATCTACGCGATGACCGGCGGCGGGCCGGCGAACAGGTCGCTCATCCTGCCAATCCAGATCTTCAAGGAGGGTTTCGAATCCTTCGACTTCAACCGCGCGGCAGCGCTTTCGCTGGTGCTGTTCGTCGTCCTCTTCGTGGTGATCGTCATCCAGGTTTCCATCTCGCAGAAACGCCACGGAGCCGCCAATGAGTAGCCGGAAATTCTCTCTCCCGACCTACCTGCTGGCCTTGGTCTTTTCGGTGCTGGCCATATTCCCATTCTGCTGGATGGCTCTTTCTTCCGTGAAGCCGCTGCAGGAGCTCTATAGCGTGCCGCCGACATGGCTGCCGCAGAACTTCAGCTTCGAGAATTACACCAATGTGCTGTTCAACTCGAACATTCCCCGCTACTTCCTGAACAGCATCGTGATCTCGTTCGGGGCGACGGCGATCTCGATCCTTCTCGCAGCACTTGCAGCCTATGGTTTCGCGCGCTTCCGGTTCCGGGGGCAGGGCGCGCTGCAGGCGTCGATCCTGGTCAGCCAGCTCCTGCCGACGGCAACGGTCATCGTACCGCTCTACATCATCCTCGGAAGGCTCGGTCTCATCAACACCTATGCCGGCGTGATCCTTGTCTACCTGATCCACACCTTGCCGCTCTGCATCTGGATGCTGATCGGCTATTTCCGGGCGCTTCCCTACGAGATCGAGGAAGCGGCACTGGTCGACGGTGCCTCGCGCCTGCTGATCCTGTTCCGGATCGTACTGCCGCTCTCGGTGCCGGGCATCATCTCGACCGTCGTCTACTGTTTCGTCAGCACGTGGAACGAGTTCATTTTCGCGCTTGTCTTCGCAACCGACCGGACCGTCAAGACCCTGCCGATCGGGCTCGCCGAATTCAACTCGGAATTCAATACCGACTGGGGTGCCGTCATGGCCGCCTCGATGATCATGACGCTGCCGATCGTGGTTCTGTTCTTCGGCGTCCAGAAGCTGTTCGTCGGCGGGCTGACCGCCGGCGCGACGAAAGGGTAAGGCATCCGGCCGGCGCCTGCGTTCTGCCGGGAAGAGGAGATCGACATGGATATCGGGAACAAGGTCGCGGTGGTGACCGGTGCGAGCAGCGGTGTCGGCCGCAGGATCGCGGAGCGCCTGGCCGGGAAGGGAGCGAAGCTCGGCCTGCTCGGGCGCGATGCCGCGCGACTTGAGGAAACGGCACGTGCGTGCAGCGCTCTCGGAGCCGAGGTCGTCTTCGCCGCCGGCGACATCGGCGCGGCCGATTATGTCGCCTCGTCCCTTGCCCGTTTCGAACGGGAGCTCGGGCCGGTCGCCATCCTCGCGAACTGCGCCGGCATCAGCCTGCCGCGGCGCATGAAGCTCGAGGAGATAGCGCCGGATCGCTGGGACGAGATGATCCAGACGAATGTACGCGGCACCTATCTCACCTGCCATCATGTCATCGCCGGCATGAAGGATCGCGGGCAGGGCGTGATCGTCAATATCGGCTCGACGGCGGCGCATGTCGCGAAGCCGGGCGTTTCGGCCTATGCGGCGTCCAAATTCGCGGTGCGGGCCCTGACGGATGCCCTGATCGAGGAATGCGACGGCACCGGCGTCAGGATCTGCATGGTCAGTTCCGGCCCGATCAATACGCCTATATGGGAAAAGGCGCTTGGCCCGACGCCGATGGAAAGGCAGTTCATGCTGCAGCCGGACGATATCGCCGACGCAGCCCTCTGGCTGATCGAGCGTCCGGCGCATGTCCGGGCGGATGAGATATTGCTGCGGCCGGTCTCCCGTCCTGCCGCCTCAAACGCCAACCCGACCGTCGCACAAGGAGCAAGCCGTGGCTGAACAGCAGACAATCGAAGAATTGCAGACAGAAGCCGAGGAACTGGTACTGCCGGCTTTCGACCCAAGCATCGCCTGGGAGATCGGCGCCTATATCCGGAAGCGGGCGGCGGCGGCCAACATGCCGATCGCCTTCGAAGTGTCGCGGATCGGCCAGCAGGTCTTCTTCCATGCCATGCCGGGTGCCATGCCCGACAACGCCCATTGGATCCGCCGCAAGCGGGCGGTGGTGGAGCGCTTCTACCGCAGTTCGCTGCTCATGAAGCTTCTCGCGGACCGGGAAGGGCGGCCGCTTCTCGAACGCTACATCCTTTCCGCCGACGATTATGTCGCGAGCGGCGGCAGCGTGCCGGTGGTGGTGGCCGGCAGCGGCTGCGTCGGGACCGTCACCGTCAGCGGCCTCACCCAATATGACGACCACAGGCTTGCGGCCGAGGCGATCCGCCATGTCATCGCGGATATGGCAAAGCGGCAGGCGAAACCATGAAGCGGGAGCCGATCCATGGCACTGGATAACGACGTCGTGGTGGACGATGCCACGCTGAAGATGCTCTCCGAAGTCAGCACCAACACGCTGGCGGGGCTCATGATCAAGATCGCCGGCATGCGGACGCGGACCATCCGGCGTGCGCGGCCTCTCAATCCGGAGAATGCGAGGTTCGCCGGACCGGCCTATACCTTGCGAAACGTGCCGGTGCGCGAGGATCTCACCGACCGCGCCAGCATGGTCAGCCGGAAAAGTCCGCTGCACGGCACAGTCGACAGGATTCCGCCGGGAAGCGTGTTGGTGATCGACATGCTGGGCGACACGACCTGCGGCGGGCTGGGTGACGTCATGGTGGCAGCCCTCGCGGTGCGCGGCGTCGCCGCCCTTGTCACCGATGGTGCGATGCGTGACGGCGAAGCGATCGCGGTCGGAGCGCTGCCCGTCTTCTGCGACGGGGTCAATCCGGCACCGAGCAATCGGGCACTGCTCGCCGCCGGCGTTCAGGAAATGATCGGCTGCGGCGGCGTGCTGGTCGTGCCGGGGGATATCGTCGTCGGCGATCCCGACGGGGTCGTCGTCGTGCCGCGCCATCTCGCGGCCGAGGTCGCCCGTGAAGGGCGCGAACTCGAAGAGGTGGAGCGGTGGGTCAAGGCAGAGGTGGAGAAGGGCGGGCGCGCCTCGGACCTCTATCCGCCGGACGAAACGGTCGTGGCGCGTTTCCGCGAGGCTCGACGAAAACAGGGCTGATCGAATGCGGCGGGTCGATCGGCGCGCCGCAATGACGGGACACAAGGAAAACGGAAGGCAGACATGGGCTCGGTGGAACTGCGCGGTGTGAAGAAGAGATTTGGCGGCCTCACGGTCATCCATGGCGTGGACCTCGCCATCGAGGACGGTGAGTTCGTGGCGCTGGTCGGCCCCTCCGGCTGCGGAAAATCGACGTTGCTGCGGATCGTCGCGGGGCTTGAGGAGGCGTCCGAAGGCGAGGTCGCGATCGCCGGCCGCGTCGTCAACGATCTGACGCCCCGCGAGCGCAACATCGCCATGGTGTTCCAAAGCTATGCGCTTTATCCGCATATGAACGTCGCGGAAAACATGGCGTTCAACCTGAAACTCTCCGGCAAATCGAAAGCGGAGATTGAACAGCGCGTCGCCGAAGCGGCCCGGATGCTCGATCTCGGCGCGCTCCTCAAGCGCAAGCCGTCGCAGCTTTCCGGCGGTCAGCGGCAGCGTGTCGCCATGGGACGCGCCATCGTCCGCGATCCCTCCGTCTACCTTTTCGACGAGCCGCTTTCCAATCTCGACGCCAAGCTGCGCGTGCAGATGCGTTCGGAAATCAAGGCGCTGCACCAGAAGGTCAAGACGACGTCGATCTACGTCACGCATGACCAGATCGAGGCGATGACGCTTGCCGATCGTGTCGTCGTTCTGAATGGCGGGCGCATCGAACAGGCCGGTCGTCCGATGGAACTCTACCGGCGGCCGGAAAATCTGTTCGTCGCCGGCTTCATCGGTTCGCCGGCGATGAATTTCATCGACGCCACGGGGACGTCGACGCCCGACGGACCGATCGCCCGACTGGGCGATGGCACGGAAATCCGCCTCGATCGGGCTCTGACGGTCAAGGAGGGGCAGCCGCTGGTCGTCGGTCTCCGCCCCGAGAATCTTGTGCCGAACGGGGAGGGTACGGTCCTGTCCGGTCCGATCCAGCTGATCGAGCCGACCGGTGCACAGACGCATATCGTGTTCGGGCTGGCAGGGCAGGGCATCGCCGGCGTGGTGGACGGTTCCCTCGAGTTCGGCCTTGGTGAGACGTTCAAGTCTGCAATAGCCCCTGGACTGGTGCATGTCTTCGACAAGGCGACCGGCCGGCGCGTGTGATGTTTCCAAAAGCCTGCCGTCATCGGCGGCAGGCCGGGAGTTTCGATATCGTCAGAACAGGGACAGTTCTTTCACCGTATCGTTGTCGAGCGACGACAAGCGGAGCGTGATGGGTTTTCCTTTCGCCTCGAACGCTCGCACCTTCAGCCTGCGGGGATGCCCCGCGACCAGCGGAAAATAGTTGTCGGAGAGGATCAGCCCGTCGGTATTCTCGATCTCCACCCATTTCGACAGGCCGTCAGTCGAGAGATCGAGATCCCATTCACCGTCGCCGACGGATGTTGATCGGGCCGAAAGATCCGAGCGCGGCGTGACGATTTCGGCAAATGGAGCGAAATAGAGGACGTCGTCCGAGACGAATTCGCCATTCACGGTCAGCCGCGCAAACAGGACCTCCCGGTCGCGCCGGTCGATCGCGCCGTAGTAGCCGTCGAGATCCAGGACCTTGATGCTTTCGCCGGAAGGCAGCGTCCGGCGCTCCGTCCAGTTTTTCAGCACTCTTCCCTCGGTATCGAGATGGAAAAGATCGATCCGGGCTTCGACAGGTTTTGGGGCGATATTCGAGGCGATCAGCCTGACGTCGTTCATGTCCCTATGGAGTCCCACGACCTGATCGCGATAGAGCCGGGCCAGGACGTAATAGCTCATCATCGGACGCAGGCGATAATCCAGCGAGCCGAACTGGAACAGGGGACCGCCCTTGTTCAGCGACCAATAGGCGATGCCGTGGCAGGAAGGGCTGCGCAGCCTAAAATTCGCGAGCGAGTAATGGTCGGCGAGAGCCTGTTCGAGCTCCAGCCCGCGGATGTAAGGGCCGAGGCCGCCGGTATCGTGATAGCCGCTATAGGGGAACTTGTTGATCAGCGGCCGGCCCGTCCGGGCCGTCCATTTCTGCACCCAGCCCTTGCCGGCGTAATCGGCGACGTCGAGCCCCATCACCTCCTTCAAGGTCTCCGGGCGCGAATAGCTTTCGATGCCCCAGCAGGTTTCGGTGACGAAGAGCGGGTCCTTGAGGGAATTGAAGTGGCTACCCCAGATATGGCCTTCGCCATAGACCGGCGACTGGGCCCATGCACCGCCATGCGGGGAATTGTCCACATAGGGCACGCCGGGGCTTAGTTCCTCGATGAGCGCCGGGATCATTTCGGTGATCATGGTCTCGCCGTAGAAGCGGTCGAGCTCATCCTTCCAGCCCCACTCGTCCCATCCCTCGCGCTGTTCGTTGCCGCCGCACAGCATCACGAGGCAGGGATGCCGGCGCAGCTTGACGATCATCTCGCGCGATTCCGTCCGGAACTCCTCGACCCATTCGGGGTCGTATTCCGGGTAGTACATGCTGTGCAGGTAACCATCCTGCCAGATCATGATGCCGCGGCGGTCGCATTCGTCGTAGAAATCCTCCGACTCGACCGCGCCGCCGCCCCACATCCGCACGAAATTCGTGTTGCCGTTTTTAAGCAGCGCGAAGATGCGGCGGTAATCGTCCGCTTCGCCATGGACCTTCAGATAATCGACCGGGATCAGATTGGTGCCGCGGACCCAGACCGGCGTACCGTTCACGACGATCTGGAAGGTCGGCCGGCCGGAGGGCGTCTTCTCGATGAGTTCGACCGTGCGGATGCCGATCTTCCGCGTCACAGCGTGAATGGGGGTGCCTGCGCCGGAAACGCTGACTTCTATTTCATAGAGAGTCGGTTGGCCGTAGCCGGCCGGCCACCAGGGTTTTGGACGATCCACGTCGAGCAGCAGCGTCTGGGAGCCGGGATGACCGAGCGATGCGCGGCCGGAGGCTATGACGGCATGGTCGCCATCGGGGCTTCTCAGCTTGACGTCGAGTTCGAGGGGACCGGATGCGGCATGTCCCTCGATCGCGATATTGCATTCGAGCGTCGCATGCGTCTCGGTGAGTGAAAGCGTCTTGACGAAGACATCGGTGATTTCGACGGGCGGCACCGCGAGGAGCCGTACCGGCCGATGGATGCCGATCCCGAGCACGCCAGTGCCGACATTCAGGAGCGTACTGTTGCCGCTGAAGAAGCTCCGCTGGTAGCGGCGGATCAGGCTCTTGCCGAGCCGCCCTTCCACGCCGTCGCGGTGGCCGAGGATGCGGCGTGCCTCATCGATCTTATCGGCGATGCCCGATCCGTGGCTTTTCACGAGAACCAGGAGTTCGTTGCCGCTGGCGCGCAAGACGCCGGCCGGCAGGTCGAAACGGTATTGCCGGTAAGCGTTGCCCGTGGCCCCGAGCTTGCGGCCGTTCAGCCAGATTTCCGAAAAGGTGTCGATGCCCTCGAAGATCAGCGCCCAGTTCCGCGATGCCTGAAGGTCTGCGTCGAACCCTGCGCGATAGAGCCAGTCGCTTTCCGATACCCAATGCGCGGCGAAGGCAGCCTTGGTGCCGGCGAAGGGATTGTCGAGGCTGCCGTTGCGCATCAGGTCGTAATGGATCACGCCGGGCACCTGGGCCTCGACCCAGGTCAAGCCGTCACGCGTCCGCGGATTTTCGATATCTCTCTGCCCCTCCGCCAGCCGGGCTGCCTGCCAAGGACCCACAGGAAACTCCTTGTCGCGCATGACGTCCTCCTCCTCGATTGCGATGCCGATGGCCGATTGCTCAATGGGTGTAGACGTCATCCGGCTTGATGCGGTTCAGCAGGTGTTCGCCGGCCCGGTAGCGGCGCACGTTCTCGGCGATGATATCGAGCGAGCGCGCCACGAGGTCCGGCATTTCCGCCGTCTGGTGATGGGTCATGATGGTGTTCGGCGCATCCCAGATGGGCGCGTCGGGCGGCAGCGGCTCCTCTTCGAACACGTCGAGGCCGGCACCGGCAATCGTGCCGGCATGCAGCGCGGCGACCAGTGCCGCCTCGTCGACGACGTGGCCGCGCGCCATGTTGATCAGGTAGGCCGTGCGCTTCATCTGGCCGAGTTCGCGTGCGCCGATCATCCGATAGGTCTGATCCGTCAGTCTTATGCAGAGGACCACGAAATCGCTTGCGGCGAGAAGGCTGTCGATCGTGCCGCCTGCCGCGCTGTCGATATACCGATCCAGGCCGGGTGTCGCGGCCTGTTCGGCGCCGCGCCCGAAACCGATCACATGCATGCCCATCGCCTTGCCGAGGGCCGCGACTTCCTTGCCGGTATAGCCGAGCCCGATGATGCCGAGCGTCTTTCCGTAGAGGCCGCGGCGGTCCGAAAAGCCCGGAATCTGGCGCCATTCGTGCCGTTCCCTGGCATGGACGAGGGCCGGCGCATCATAGGTGAGCGCAAGCGCGAAGAAGAACGTGTGCTGGGCAAGGGCCGGGGCCGCCCGACCGGCGGACGCCGTGACGATCAGCTCCTTTCGGGCGATCACGTCCGGCCGGGCGCTCTTGTTCACGCCTGCGTGGTCGCAGTGGATCCATTTTAGATTGCTTGCCCGGACGAAGCGCGGATCGAGATCGGCTTTCAGGACCGCGACGTCCACGGTCTGCAGGGCTTTCGCAATTCCCTCGTCGTCGTCCGGCGCCACCTGGATGAGGGTAGCCGGCGCAAAAATCTCCCTGAGGCGATCAAGGTGCCAGCCCTGATACACAACTGTGGTCAATACAGAACCGATCTGTCTGTTGTTCACGGATAGAATCTCCTCGAAGACGCTCAGCCGAGCGTCGATCTGGCGGGCGGTCGCGAGAGTTCGCTTCGCCGGCTTTGCAATGGTGGATCGCGCGGAGGTGATGTGGCGGAAAGGTCAAGCAGGGCGGGCGAAGACGCCAGCAGAGAGCGCGTGTATTCATGCCTGGGATTGTCGAAGATCTCGGCAGTAGAACCGGTTTCGACGAATTTGCCCTTGTACATGACCGCCACGCGACTGGCGACGAGGCGGACCAGCGCGAGGTCGTGAGAGATGAAGATATAGGCGAGCCCGAGCCTCTCCTGGAGCGTCATCAGAACCTTGATGACCTGGGCCTGGACCGAAACGTCGAGAGCCGAGACGGGTTCGTCGAGGATGAGGATTTCCGGCTCCAGGGCAAGCGCGCGGGCGATCGCGACGCGCTGGCGCTGTCCGCCCGAGAGCTGGTTCGGGTGCATTTCGGCGAAATGGGCCGGCAGGTTGACCTGGGCCAGGAGCTCGGCGATGCGCGCTGGTCTTGCCGATTTCGCGATCACATCGGGGTGGATCTCCCAGGGCTCGGAAATGAGCTTCGCCACCGTCCGGCGCGGATGAAGCGACGCATAGGGGTCCTGGAAAACCATCTGCATATGCCGGCGGCGGCGGCGCATTTCGGCGAGAGATATGGAGAGAAGGTCGATGCCGCGATAGAGGATCGCACCGCTATCGGCGTCCACCAGCCGCAGCAGTGTGCGCGCGAGCGTCGATTTGCCGGAGCCGGATTCGCCGACGATAGCCATGCATTCCCCGGCTTCGAGGCTGAAGCTGATGTCATCGACGGCGACGATGGGGCCTCGCTCCCCAGGTTTTCGAGGTCCGAAACTCTTGTTGAGGTTCCGCACGTCGAGAAGAGGCGCAGCCATGGGGTCAGCGGAGTGATCGTTCATGGCCATCGCTAATTCCCGTTGGATGCAGGGATGCCGGCTTCGGCGGAGTCGGTGACGAAATCGTCGGGAAGGGGTTCCAGCTCGCGCCAGGAGCGCGCGCGAGCTGGATGCGCGCCCAGGAGGGCACGCGTGTAAGGGTGCTGCGGGTCGTTGAATATCGCCTCCGTCTCTCCCTGCTCGACGATCTTGCCGGCATACATGACGAGGACCCGTTTCGAGATCAGGCGCGCCACCGCAAGATCGTGGGTGACGAAAATGAGGCCCATGCCCGTATCGTCCTGCAGCTTGCGGATCAGCCGCAGAATGCCGGCCTGGACGGTGACGTCGAGCGCCGTCGTCGGTTCGTCGGCGATCAGGATCCTGGGCTTCAGACCGATCGCAAGCGCGATGCAGATCCTTTGCCGCATGCCGCCGGAGAATTGATGCGGATAATCGTCATAACGGTCCTCCGCCCTTGGAATCCCGACCTGCTGCATCAGCCGGAGCGCCTCGGTTTTCGCGTCCCGCGGCGACATCTTGAGGCGGACCGTGAAGATCTCGCTCAATTGCGTGCCGATCGAGAAGACCGGATTGAGGCCGTCGAGCGCATCCTGGAAGACCATCGCGATGCCTCGCCCGCGAATCTTGCGCAACTCCGTTTCGGAGCAGCCGACGATCTCGGTCCCCTCGAAATTGATGCTGCCGCGCACGATGCCCGGCTCCTCGACGAGGCCGAGCAGGGAGCGGCCGAGCACGGTCTTGCCGGAACCGCTGGCACCCACCATCGCGATCGAATCTCCCATCCCGATCGAGAAGTCCACGCCCCGGACCGCCCGCACCGTGCCGCGCTGGGTTTCGAAATCGATCTCGACATTCTTGACGGACAGGTCTCTCATGCGGCGGTTCTCCGCCGGCGCGGCTTGCGGACGAACAATGCGCTCTGGGTCGGATCTTCGACGGCCCGCAGCCAGTTTGAAAAGATGTTTGCCGCGAGCGCAGTCAGGACGATGACCACGCCCGGAAAGACGGTGACGAACCAAGCCGTTTTCAGGTAGGCGCGGCCGTCCGCGACCATCATGCCCCAGTCCACGTCCGGGCGCTGCAGACCGATGCCGAGGAACGTCAGGCTTGCCGCGGCGAGGATGACGGTCGCGACCTCCAGCATGGCAAGTGTGCGGATCGTCGGGAAGACGAGCGGTGCGATGTCGCGGGTTATGATCCGCCAGTGCGATGCGCCGATAGCGCGCGCGACTTCGACGAACATGCGCTCGCGGATTTCGAGCGTCTGCGCCCGGGCGGTGCGCAGATAGACGGGCGTGCGCGTGATGCCGAGCACGATGATGAGGTTCAGCACACTCGGCTGGAGGACGAAGAGAACGACTAGGGCCAGAAGCAGGGAAGGGACGGTGTGCAGGATATCCGCAAGCCTGAGCAGGATATTGTCGAGCCAGCCTCCGAAATAACCGGCAACGAGGCCGATCGCATAGCCGAGCAGGGCGGAGGTCCCGACCGCGAAGACGGCGATCAGCATCGACGTCTGCGCGCCCATGATCAGTTGCAGGAGGATCGGACGGCCGAGGCTGTCGGCGCCGAGGACGAATTCAAAACCCTTGTTGAGCGTGAACGGCTTGAAAAAGCGCAACGCGATATTTTGCAGGTTGGCTTCGTCGGCCACGAAATGCGGACCGATCAGGGCAACGGCAAGCACGAACAGCAGCCAGCCGACCGAAATTACCGTCAGCGGCGATCCCCAGAACATCTGCCAGCGCGGCGACCGGCGCAGGCGGGCCGCAAGTCCGGATTTGGGAAGGGACGCGATCATGGCCATGGCGATGCCTTCCTCACGACAGCCGGACCCGCGGGTCGACCACGATATAGATCACGTCGACGAGCAGGTTGAGCAGGATGACACAGATGCCGACGACGACGACGCTTGCCTGCAGGACGGGGAAATCGCGGTTCAGGATGGCGCCGACGATCAGCTTGCCGATGCCGGGAAAGGCGAAGACCACACCCACGATGACCGCGCCGTTCACCATGCCGGCCGCAATGTCGCCGGCGACCGAAATGATCGGCAAGGCGGCGTTGCGGAGCGCGTGGCGGTAGACCAGCCGCCTCCCGGAAAAACCGCGCGCCTTGGCATTGCGGATATACCCCGATGTCAGGACATCGATCATCGCCCCGCGTACGACCTGGGTCAGGACACCGATCGGTCCCAGGCAGAGCGTGGCGACGGGAAGGATCCAGGCGAGAGCCGTCGCATTGCCCGATGTGGGCAGCAGCCGCCATTCGACGGCGAAGAGGAGAATGCCGACCAGCGCGAACCAGAAACTCGGGACGCTGCCGGCGACAAGCGATATGAAAGTCACGAAACGGTCGACAAAGCCGAAGCGGTTGGTGGCTGCAAGGCATCCGAGCACAAGCGCCACGATGACCGAAACCGTCATGGAGATCACCGCGAGCAGGAGCGTCAGCGGCATCTCGTTCCAGGCCGCGGTCATCGCCGACCGCTGCTGCCAGATGGAGGTGCCGAAATCCCCGTGCACGGCCTTCCAGAGAAAGATGCCGAATTGTTCGATCACCGGCCGGTCGAGGCCGTAAGCCTTGTTGAAGGCTTCGATCCGTTCCGGGGAGGCGCCCTCGGGAAAGAACAGATCGACCGGCGAGCCGGTCATTCGCGCCAGGAAAAACACCATGACAACGACGCCCGCGAGCGTGATCGCGCTCGAGACGAAACGACGCTGAATGAACGTGAGCATCGGCTTCCTACTCCAATATGAGGTGCCATGAAAAACGCCATGGCACCTTCAGCTCATGAATTCAGGTTCTGCTTGTTATCGGCGGATGACGCCGCTCACTCGGAGAAGTGGAGGTCGGCGATCTTGATCTCGATCCCCGAGAGCGAGTTCGTCTTGTACTGGACGCCTTCGCCCAGCATCATCAGCCTTGCCTGTTCGGCCACGCCGATCATCGAGCTTTCCTGCGTGTAGAGGATGCGGGCGGCCTGCTGATAGAGCTCGGCGCGCTTGTCGCCTTCCGCCACGTCGGCCTCGGTCACCAGCCGGTCTATTTCCGGATTGCAGGTCGCCGAAACCGATCCCTTGCAGGTGACGTATTTCGGGAAGCTGAAGCTCGCATCGCCTGACGTGTTGTCATGCGAGATCATCTGCAATGTCGCACGCTGTTCCGGCGGGAAGGGCTGGCGCAGGTACTTGAGCCAGGCGCTCGATTCCATGCTCAGCACCTTGAACTTGAAGCCGACGTCCTTGAGGTTCTGGCTGATCGCCTGGACGACTTCCTCGCCGCCGGGGAAAATATCCGGCCGGGTGATGATGTCGAACTCGGTATCGACGGGATGGCCATCTGCCTTGGCGGCCGCGATGAGCTGCTTGGCCTTTTCCGGATCGTACTTCAAGGCATCCTTGTCATCGAAGCCGGGGATATAGCCGTTCACCTGCGGGCCGAGCATCTGGTACCAGGGCTCGCCGGTAATGCCCATGAGTGCGGGTATGATGGTCTCGCGGTCGATCGCATGGGAGACGGCCTGGCGGACCCTGGGGTCGACGAAGGGTTCCTTGTAGGTATTGGTGCGCATCAGGAAGATGCGGTTGTCCTTGTAGGAAACCGTACGGTCGTCGTCGGTGGCGTCCTCCGCCCGGATCGCGACCGCGATCTGCGCTTCGCCGGTTTCGATCATGCCGGCGCGAACAGAGGGCTCGGCGCGATAGACATAGGTTACGTCCTTGACCTCCGGCTTGGCGCCCCAATAACCGTCGTAACGGGTCAGCTTGACGGACTCGCCCTGGGCGCGACTGACGAATTTATAAGGACCCGTGCCGACCGGATTGGTGATCTTGTCCGTCTTGGTCTGGCTCGCAAGATCGCCGACATCCACATAGGAGAGCCGCAATGGCAGGATGGGGTCGAGCTTGGGGGTCGTCACCCGAAGCGTGTATTTGTCGACGGCCTCTCCGACGACGCGGTCGGGAAACTGCTCGCTGTTGAAACAGGCGAGCGAGCCGCCGTAGAAGTCGAGGCCGGCCTGCGTGCGCTTGATGTTCGCGGCGGCCGTCTCGGCATCGAATTCCGTGCCGTCATGAAATTTCACCCCCTGACGCAACTTGAATTCCCATACGAGATCGCTGACGTGTTTCCAGGATTCCGCCAGAAGCGGCTCGACCTTGCCGTCGTCCGGATTGACGTGCGTGATGGATTCGTAAACGTTGCCGCGGACGATATTGGCGTTCTGCGCCGTCTGGGTGTCGCAGGGGTCGAGAGAATCGGGCTCGACCGCGAGTACGACGGTGATCGCCCGGTCATTGTTCTGCGCATGAACCGCCGGCGCCGCCGACAGCATCAGGCTGGCAGAAAGAAGCGCTGGAATTCCCCATTTTCTTGTCATTCGCTCCTCCCTAGTCATCATTCATTCCTCCTCTGGACGATGGACTATGTCGTTCCGTGGCGTCGGGCACTTGCCGGCTCGACGTATCCGAGATCAGCGCGGGGTGAAGATGTCCTTCGCCGTGATCTCGTTGATCATGGGCTTGCCTGCCCGGTAGTTTGCGATGTTGGTGACGATCATGCCGATCGAGCGTTGCGTCTTGTCCGGCAGGGCGGGTGTCATGTGCGGCGTTATGATGGTGTTCGGCGCATCCCAGAGGGGCGAGTCCTTCGGCAAGGGCTCCTGCGCGAACACATCCAGTCCGGCGCCGGCGATCTGCCCGGATCTGAGGGCGACAAGCAAAGCCTCTTCATCGATCACCGGGCCGCGCGACATGTTGATGATGAAAGCCGAAGGCTTCATCCGCTCGAACTGTCGCGTCGAAAATAGGTGGTAGGTCGCATCGGTCAGCTGCGTGGCGAGCATGATGACATCGGCCTCCTCGATCAGAGGATCGATGCTTTCTCCCCGTTCGGCGGCATAGAGCCGACTGACATGCGCAGGCGTTTCGACAGCCGTCCTTGTATAGACGATGACCTTCATCCCAAAGGCCTTGCCGAGCAGGGCCATCTCGACCCCGGTATTGCCGAAGCCGACGACACCGAGCGTCTTGCCGGTCAAGCCGATCTTGTCGATATAGCCGGGGATGCCGCGCCAGATATGGGCGTCCTGGTCCTGAAACAGCCGCTTGGCCTCGTAAGTCAGGGCAAGTGCGAAATAGAAGCCGTGCTGGGCGAGTGCTCCCGCCGACCGCCCCGCCGAACCCGTCACGATCAAGCCCTTCTCGAAGACATCGGGCCGTGCCGAGCGGGTCAGACCCGAGTGATCGCAATGGATCCATCTGAGGTGAGGGGCGTTCAGGTAGCGATCATCGAGATCGCCTGCCAGAACCGCGACATCGACCGTCTTCAACGCCGTCGCGATCGTCTCGGTATCATCCGAGGCACAGTGGATGAACCTGGCGGGCGCGAAGGCCTGGCGCAACTGATCAAGCTCGTCGGGCTTGAACGGTACCGTCGCCAGCACCTCCTTGATGCTGCGTTCCCCGCCGAGGGCAGATGTCTGTGATGCGACCTGGTTCATATCAATTCGCTTCTATCGTCACGACTTCGAACAGCCCGAGTTCGGGCAGGGTGATGACAAGCTCGTCGGCCTCGCGGCGCAGGTCGCAGGATCGGCCGGCAACCAGAGCCCGGACCTTCGTCGACGGCCCGGCGCCGCGGACCCGCAGCAAGCCGCTCTTGACCGGAATATGCGGGCCGTAATTCTTGCGGCGCGCGCCCGACAGATTGATCAGGTGTACGACCAGATCGTCGCCACGTCGCTGCAGCGTGATTTCGATCTGCTCGGAAAGGTCTGCCGATACCGGTTCGTCATCCTTGAGGAGAGCGCGCACGAGGCGGACGATGATATCGCGCGAGGTGCTGAGCCCCAGTTCCTGATAGGAGCGGCCGATCGTCCATGGCACCAGGGCGATGCTCGATGTGGCGTCGAGATAATATCCCGGCGTACCGTCCGCCTTGTGTCCGTAGCATTTTTCCGGCGGGCCGAAAGGGGCCTGGGGCAGGAAGAGCATCCGGCCTTGCGCGTTCGCCTTCGCCTCGACACGGTAATGGGTGCCGAAGACGGGCGATACCGGTGCGAAATAGTAGCGCCCCTCGACCGGCGCGCGTTCGGTCACATAAACCGATTTCAGAGCGTGCGGGTCGGTGGTGCTGTCCGTTATGCGGGTCGCCGGCATTGCGGCGAGTTGGGCCTTGCCGTCGGCATCGAAAGCGGAACTTCCGGTGAGGATCAGCCGGCCGCCGGCGGCGACGAAATCATCGAGGGCCTTGACGACAGCAGGCCGCAGCGTCCCGACATCCGCCAGCACCAGTACCGAATAGCGCTTCAGGACGCCGCTGGAATCCATGTCGGCAATGCCTTCAAGCGGCACCACGTCGAAAGGAACATGCTTTTCCTGAAGAGCGACATAAAGGCCGCGGAATTCGGCATTCGCCTCGTTGAAGCGGGCAATGCTGGAGGCGAGGGCATCCGGCCGCACGATGCCGACATGGGCGGCGGGCTTCAGGTCACGGTAGACTTCGTTGTTGTCGCGGTGGAAGCGGGTGATCTCCCGGGCGATCCCGAGAGACGTGTATTCGATCTCGCCCGGCACGCCCATGATATAGGTGGAGATGTTGGCGCCGCGCGCCATGCCCTGGATCAGGTGCTGCGCCATATGCTCGGACTGCTCGCTGGCGATGCGGTAAGGCATGTCGATGAACGAGACGCAATGGCACAGGACCGGGCGGTCCGGGCGCTGCGTGCGGAAACCGCTCACCCGCTCGTTCACGTGATGATGCCAGAGTTCCCGGCCGACCTCGTTGTTGGCCTCGAACCAGGCCACGTCATCGGAGCGGATCAGGCAGGCATCGGGACGTCGCCGCTTGATATGCTCGGCAATGCGTTTACCAACGTCCTTGGTCACCTCGTCGGCATAGGCGCGCCACAGGTCGTAATGCGGGGAGCTGGGGCCGGTCGGCAGCGGCTTGCCGCCGCTGAATTTCGCGAAGCCCTCGCGCGCCGATTGGGACTGCGACACGCCGCGATAGCGCTTGGCATAGTCGTATTCCGCGAACCGGAACATGTTGAAGAAGAAGCCGTCGAGCGGATAGTTGTCGATCAGTTCGTCGACCACTTCGAACAGCTTCTCCTGATAATAGGCGCTGCTCGGGTCTACGCTGACCTGCCCCTCCATGGCCTGCGTCTTGCCGTCCGGATCGATAAAAAGCCATTCCGGATGCCGCTCGGCGACGGCCTGGCCGACCTTGGAAAAATCCATGCGCGCCAGGACACGGATGCCGCGCCGGTGGCCGGCCGCCACCGCATCGCCGAACAGGTCGCCGCTCGCGCGCCTGGAAAGGTAAGGGTTGCGGGTCTGGTGCTCCAGCTTGGTGGGGTAGAACGACAGAATGCCTCCGCCATTCACAAGCCAGGCATTGCATCCGTGATCCTCGATGAAATCGAGAACCTTCTCGACATCCATATCCGCATCGACTTCCAGCAAATTGGTCTGGAACATGCGGAACGGCGATTTGTACCAAAGAGAATATGTCTGCTGACCTAAGTCTTCGGATTGAGCGGCTGCAACTGTCGACATCATAACCTCGTCCCATGCAAGCGAAAACGCTGCGCCCGCAATCGCGGGCTCATCTCCATCAACTTCCAACAAATGAGCATGACCTGACGGCAGCATTCAAAGAGGTGTTTGCCGTCGCAGAAATGGGGAAGCGGATATTTTGCAGCTCCCCTGCCTTTGCAGTTCCTCCGGAAGCTTTTTTCCTCGTCACCAGCAGTATCAAAGCCGGATGAGATTGTAAATATTCCTTTTGACAAAATTATCAATAATCCATACACCCACCAGAGTGGCTATCGCTCCATATGCGGTCAGGCCGCAGAGTTCATTGAAATGACTGGGATATTCCCCCGGCTGATTGCAACTGCCCGTCTTCACGAAAGAGGAGTTTGGTCATGCAGTACGTTCGATTGGGCCAAACAGGCATCGAGGTCAGCCGGCTTTGCCTCGGCACCATGTCATTCGGCAGGAAGCTTGAGAAACGGCCCTGGGTGCTGGAACTCGAAGAGGCGAGGGCGTTGTTCCACGCCGCCTGGGAAAACGGCATCAATTTCTTCGACACGTCCAATACCTATGCAGAGGGAACGTCCGAGGAGGTGACGGGCGCACTGGTGAAGGAACTCGGCCCCCGCCATGACGTCATCCTCGCCACCAAGGTCTGTAACCGCGTCCGGCCCGGACCGAACGGCTCCGGTCTGTCCCGCAGGGCGATTATGTACGAGATCGATCTCAGCCTCAAAAGGCTGGGGACGGATCATGTCGATCTCTACCAGATCCATCGTTACGATCCGTACACACCTTATGAGGTGACGATGGAGGCGATGCACGATGTCGTCAAAGCCGGCAAGGCGCGCTATATCGGCGCCTCTTCGATGCATGCTTGGCAGTTCCTCAAATATCAGCACGCCGCCGATCTTAACGGCTGGACCCGGTTCATGACCATGCAGAATGAGGTCAACCTGATCTACCGGGAGGAGGAGCGGGAGATGTTTCCGCTCTGCCGTGAGGATGGAATAGCGGTTCTGCCCTGGGGACCGCTGGGGGCGGGAAAGGTGACCCGTCCCTGGGGCACGGCGACCGACAGATCGCGGACCGATGCGCTGAACAAGACGATGTATGACGACACAGCGGCGAACGATCCCGAAATCGTCGCAGCGGTCGAGAGGGTCGCCGCCGCACGCGGCGTTCCCATGGCGCAGGTCGCCCTGGCGTGGGTGCTCCAGAAGGACGGCGTGACTGCCCCCGTCATCGGGGCGTCACGGCCCGGTCATCTGACCGATGCGCTCGCGGCCCTGGAACTGAAGCTCGAGCAAAGCGAGATCGCCGATCTCGAACGGCCATATCGGCCCCGTCCGGTGCGGAGTCTCGTCTGAACCGGAACGGTTCCGCAGGAGCGTGCAACCTATTGATCGGAGGAAAAATGGAAAAGATCGGATTCATCGGGCTCGGCATCATGGGAGCCCCCATGGCCGGACATCTGCTGGACGCCGGTTACAACGTCGTAACCTCGGACCACCGCAAGCCGCCGCCTCAGGATCTGACGGCGAAGGGTCTGAAGACCGTCCGCGGGCACGATGAGGTGGCGCGCAATGCCGATGTCATCATCCTCATGGTGCCGGATACGCCTGAGGTCGCGGAGGTCCTTTTCGACGACAAGGGCGTGGTGAAGGGCCTGTCAGCCGGCAAGCTGGTCATCGACATGAGCTCGATCTCACCGATCGAGACCAAGGTATTTGCCGAGAGGATCAATGCGATCGGCTGCGATTATCTGGATGCCCCGGTTTCCGGCGGCGAGGTCGGCGCCAAAACGGCGTCACTGACCATCATGGTCGGCGGGGAGGAGAAAGCCTTCGAGCGCGCCCGGCCGATCTTTGAAAGAATGGGCAAGAACATCACCCTTGTCGGACCGAACGGCGTCGGCCAGACGACCAAGGTCGCCAACCAGATCGTCGTGGCCCTGACCATAGAGGCCGTGGCGGAGGCACTCGTATTCGCGGCCAAGGCGGGCGCCGACCCGGCAAAGGTGCGCCAGGCATTGATGGGAGGGCTGGCCTCTTCCCGCATCCTGGAAGTGCATGGCGAACGCATGATCAAGCGGACTTTCGCGCCCGGCTTCCGGATCGAGCTGCACAGCAAGGACCTCAACCTCGCGCTGGAAGGCGCCAGGGCGCTTGGTGTGGCGCTGCCCGGCACCGCCACCGCGCAGCAGTTGTTCAATGCCTGCGCCGCCGGCGGACAGGCAAGGGAAGATCATTCCGCGCTGGTCACCACGCTTGAGATGCTGGCGGGCTTTGAGATATCGGTCACGGAATAGCGGGCGGCAGCGGAGCCTTATTCGGCATCGGCCAGGAAGTCGAAATCGCAGCCCTTGTCGGCCTGCGTGACTGTCTGGTCGAAGAGGCGCGCATAACCGCGCTTCCTCGGCTGCGCAGGAGACCATTGCGACCTGCGTTCGTCGAGTTCCGCATCTGAAACGAGAAGATCCAGCTGCCGCGCGGCGACGTCCAGCCGGATGCGGTCGCCGGACCGGACGAGCGCCAAGGGTCCGCCGACGGCTGCTTCCGGGGAAATGTGCAGGACGATGGTCCCGAAGCCGGTTCCGCTCATGCGGGCATCGGAGATTCGCACCATGTCCTTGACGCCCTGCCTGGCGAGCTTTGCCGGAATGGGCAGATATCCGGCCTCCGGCATGCCCATGCCGCCCCGGGGGCCGGCATTGCGCAACACCAGGATGTCTTCCGGGTTCACATCGAGATCGGGTGAATCGATGCGGGCCACCAGATCGTCCACGCCGTCGAACAGGACGGCCTTGCCTTCGTGCTGCATCAATGCCGGGGAGGCGGCGGATTGCTTGATCACTGCGCCCGTCGGAGCCAGATTGCCCCGGAGGATGGCGATCGCGCCTTCGGCGGAGACGGGGTCGTCGCGTTTCCTGATGGCCTTTCGCGGGGTCGGATCCTTGGCTGCGGCATCCAGTACTTCGGCGAAGGGAAGCGGCGAGACCGTTTCGACGTCCGTATGAAGAAAGTCCCGGATTTCCGCCATGAGGGCAGGGAAGCCGCCCGAGACATGAAAATCATCCATGTAATACTGGCCGGAAGGCTTGAGATCGGCCAGCACCGGCACTTCCCGCCCGAGGCGGTCGAGTTCGTCGTAGTCGAGCTTCAGGCCAACGCGCCCTGCAATGGCGGCGAGATGGATGACCGCGTTCGTCGAGCCGCCGAGAGCCTGCAAAAGTGCCATCGCATTCGAAAAGGATTTTTGCGTGAGGATCTGCCGTGGTGTCGGCCCGGAACGGCTGAGTTCGACAGCGCGTCGTCCCGTCTCTTCGGCCGAACGCATCCTGTCCGCATGGACGGCCGGGATCGATCCGCTATGAGGCAGGCTCAAGCCGAGCACTTCGCAGAGGCCCGCCATGGTGCTTGCCGTCCCCATCACGGAGCAGGTGCCGACACTCGGGACCAGCCGGCCACTGACGGTCTCGATCTCTTCTGAATCGATATCGCCGCCGCGATAGCTCGCCCAGAAACGGCGACAGTCGGTGCAGGCTCCGAGCCGCTCGCCGCGATGCCAGCCGGTCAGCATCGGCCCCGTCGGAAGCATGATCGCGGGCCGGTCCACGCTCGCCGCGGCCATGATCTGCGCCGGCAGCGTCTTGTCGCAGCCGCCGATCATGACGACCGAATCCACCGGCAATGCACGGATCATCTCCTCCGTATCCATGGACATGAGGTTGCGGAGGAACATGGACGTTGGAAATGCGAAAGACTCGTGCAGCGTGATGGTCGGGAACACCATGGGCATTCCGCCCGCCAGCATGACGCCCCGTTTGACCGCCTCGATCAGCGGGGGAACGTTGCCGTGGCAGGGATTGAAATCGCTGTAGGTATTGGTGATGCCGACAATCGGTCGGCCGATCGCGTCGTCCGAATAACCGAGCGCCTTGATGAAAGCCTTCCGGAGATAGGCGGAGAAATCCGGATCGCCGTAACTTGTCAAACCTCTGCGCATTCCAGATGCCATGATGAGCCTCGATCCTCCGGCAGCAAACCGGCTTTCGGCCGGATCGCTGCGCCCCCGTCTATACCGTGTATCTCTTAAGTGCCTGAATGTAGATATTTTTTGCCGGAATCAGATGCTTGCGGCAAACCTCGACCAGTCCCTCGCGGTGGCCGGCCTTCAAGCAGCGGATCATCTCGTGATGTTCCGATTGGGCGCGCTTGTGCTCGTTGGGATCGGCCAGCGCATAGAACCGGATGCCATGCGTCCGGTGGGCGTATTCGTCGATGGATTTCGCCAGGAAGGGATTGCCGCAGAGGCCGAAGAACAGACGGTGGAATTCGATATTCGACCGGAACACCATGCGGAAATTGACATCGGCCACCGCCTGATCGTGGACTTTCTGGATCTCCTCGAGACGATCGAGATCGGTTTTCGGCAGAGGCAGCGGAATAAGCTTGGCGGCATGGATTTCCAGGAGTTCGCGAACGTCGTAGAGCTGGGTGACCGTCTCGGGATTGTGGACCCGGACCGAAGAGCCCCGATTGGGTACGCGCTCGACGAGACCCATGCGTTCGAGTTCGGTCAGGGCCTGCCGGATAAGGTGACGTTTGGCGCTGAAGCGGGCCATGAGATCGTCTTCGATCAGCCGCTCCCGCTGATGAAGGCGGCCGAAGACGATATCCTCCTCAAGCGCACTGATGATGCTCCGCAAGGTGTCTTCGCGTCCGATCGTGGCAATGTCGTCCAGGGTTCCGGGCATATCCGTCATGGTGATTGCTTCCCGTTTCCAAAGGGCCTAAAGGCCCACTCGATATCGCTCTGCGCGCAACTTGGCAATCTATACTACCTCGGGTATGAGTGTGAAGAAAATTATTGATAAATTCCTCAATGAAATAATTGACACAGGCATCGTCAGGTTGGCAAGCGGAGATTAGGGGAGGCGGTCGAAGCTTGAGGATCGGTCGTCGCCGGCAACATGATGGGAAATGAGGAAAGCGGGAATAAGAAAATCCAGAAGGTTGAAGGCGAGGAGCCTGTTCTGGAGAAGAGCTTGCCGAGGGCGCTTCAACGTCGTCAACACGAGCAACAAGAAAATAGAAAATTGCAGCGTCTGGTTTCGTGATGGGCAGGGAAAGAACCTATATTCTTTCATCACATTCGAAGTCCTCGAAGACATTGAAGACTGCCGGTTCTTCTTCCTTAATGTCCCGCACAAGAACTCTCGCGTCCACTTTGCCCCAAAGGGCTAACCAAGCAGACCGGCGAGAATTTCTATATTGATGTCGGCGGGACGGTTCGCGGGTGTCGCGGCGCCTTGCACGCCCATCACATGCGCATGGACGGCTGCCTGCGCGCCAACGTCGTCGCCGGCCTCTATCCGTTCCAGAATATGCGCGTGTTCCTCGATCGAGCGCTCCAGCTGTTCGCGGCTGCGGGTCGGCTTCACGTCCCGTTGCGAAGACTGGACATGCGCCGACCACAGGGATTCCAAGGCGCCTACAACAATCCCCAGCACTTCGTTGCCGCATCCGGCGACCAGAGCTTCGTGAAAGGCACGCAGGGCCGATGTCACCGCTTCCGGATCATCGATGTGCCGCAGCGCATCCTGCTGGATTCGCCTCAGGGTGGGCAGCACGGTTTCCATCCGGTCGGGCCGCCGGGCACAAAGGCCGGCACAGATCGGTTCGAGCTCGCGCAAAGCTGTGCCTAGATCCTGCGTACGGGCACCGCGCGCCTTCATGATCATCGCCAGCGCATAAGCCGTATGGCCGGGCCGGGGCGCCTGGACGATCGCGCCTCCCTGGTTGCCGCGGATGACTTTCAAAAGGCCTTCCGCTTCGAGAACTCTGATCGCCTCGCGCATGACAGGGCGCCCCACGCCGAATTCCGTGCGCAGTTCGGCCTCTTTCGGCAGCCTCTGACCATCCGCCAGCCGCCCCGTGAGAATGTCTTCCCGGAGCCGGTTGGCGACCTGCTGCGGCATGCGGGAAGGCTGAATGCGGTTGCCATTCGGCTTTAAATTCGTTTCGAGCATGACATTTCTCGCGGATCGCTTCGGAGACGATTGTTCGCACTGCGGCTTGGATTCTGCAACATTTTTATGGATTTACCCCGACAAACGCACAAAGCCGCCTTGCTTTCCTTCTGCCCCTCTGCATGCAATCAGCTGATAAAATGTGCAGATTTTAGGATGCTGATTTATTTTGCATTCAGACGATTGACAGGAAATCCCGGCTTTCCTACAGCTATTGTGGCTATAATAGATATGATAAAGAGGAATCGATTGACATCCCTTGATGTGAAGTCATCGGATATGGACGGCAGGGCGGGCGGCGCATCGCAATGGATGACCTCCGCATCGGGGCTTGGCTATGCCGTCTTGTCCTTCGTCCTGTTGCTCGGCTTCTGGGAACTCGTCTCTTTTTCCGTCGGTGCGGATGTGCTGCCCGGGCCGGCCGAATCCTTTCGAGCTGTGCTGGAATCCCATGCCGAAGGCACGCTCTGGACGGACATGGGCATCACCGCACTCCGGATTCTCGGCGCTTTCGCCATGGCGCTTGCCGGCAGTGTCGTCGCCGGTACGCTGCTTGGCTGGTCGCCGGTCCTGGAGCGGCTTTTCGGTCCCTGGGTAACGATCCTCGCCTCCATCCCGTCGCTGCTGATCATCATCGTCGCCTATCTTCTGGTCGGCGTGAACGACCGCGGCGCGATGGTCGGCACGGCGATCGTGGTGGCGCCGTCCATGACCTATGCGGTCTGGGACGGCATGCGGGCCATCAGCCCGGATCTGCAGGAAATGGCGCGCGCCTTCGGGCTGCCGAAGAACATTATCCTGCGCCGGGTACTGGTGCCGCAGACGCTGCCGTTCATCTTCAACGCGGCCCGGACAGGCCTGTCGCTTTCCTGGCGCATCATGATCTTCGTCGAGCTGCTTGGGCGGTCCACGGGCGTCGGTTATCGCGTCCAGTATTTCTACAATATCGCGGATATGCAGCGTGTGGTCGGCGCGGCGCTGCCGTTCATCGCGGTCATGCTGGCGTTCGAGTTCGGCGTCATCCGGCCGATAGAGCGCTGGGTGTTCCGCTGGCGGCGTAAGGAAATGAGATGAGTGCTCGCCTGGTCTTCAAAAATGCCGGCCGTCGGTTCCGCAGCGGCCGGGAGACGGTGGTCGCCCTGTCGGGGATCGACCTGACGCTCGAAAACGGCAGCTTCACCGCGGTTGTCGGTCCGAGCGGCTGCGGCAAATCCACCCTCATGCATATTGCGGCCGGGATCGATACGCAGTTCGACGGCGAATTCGCCTACGAACCCTCGTCGGCGCGTTTTGCCTGCCTGTTCCAACAGCCGCGGCTGCTGCCCTGGCACACGGCGCACAGCAATGTCTCGTTCATTCTCGAAAGCACGGGCACGCCGCGGAGGGACGCCGCAAGGCAGGCGACCGAGATCCTGCACCTTGTCGGCCTCGGCGATGCTCTCGATCGTTATCCCTCGCAATTGTCGGGTGGCATGCAGCAGCGCGTGGCGCTCGCACGCGCGCTGTCCGTCGATCCCGACGTGCTGCTGATGGACGAACCGTTCTCGGCGCTCGACGAACTGACAGCCGCGCGGCTGCGCGAGGAGCTGATCGCGCTCTGTGCACTGAAGGCCCGGACCATTCTTTTCGTCACCCACAACATCAACGAGGCCTGCTATCTCGCCGACCGCGTCGTGGTGATGGCGCCGCGTCCGGGGCGGATCGTCGCCGATATCGCGATCGATATTCCGCGGCCGCGCCGCCTGCAGGACCCGCGGCTGTCGCAATATGTCGGCGAGATCCTCGGGCATATCCAGAGCGGGTCCGAAACCACCGCACAGGAGCTTTCACCGGCATGACAAATCCAAGCCTTCCCCACGGCATCTATCCCTATCTCGTCTCCCCGGTCCGCAGTGACGGAACCGTCGACGAAGCGGTCCTGACGCGGCTTGCGGAGGATCTGGTCGAGGCGGGCATCGACGGCATCACGCCGCTCGGCAGCACCGGCGAGGTCATGTACATCACGCAGGCGCAGCGCCGGACGATTGTCGAGGCGACCATCCGCACGGTCGGGGGCAGGGTTCCCGTCGTGCCGGGCATCGCAGCCTTTTCCACACATGATGCGGTGGAACAGGCCAAGGAGATGGAGGGGCTTGGAGCGAACGGTCTGGTCGTGATGCGCCAGAACGCCTTTCCGACGACGGAGGCCGGCGTCATCTCCTATTTCCGTTCTGTGGCGGAAGCGGTTTCGATCCCGATCGTGCTCTACACCAACCCCGCCTTGCTCGGCGGCGACTTTTCGGTCGAGGCGCTCATGGAACTCTCCGAGGTTCCCAATATCCGCTACATCAAGGACGCCACCAGCGACACCGGCCGTATCCTCAGCCTCACCAACAAGCTTGGCAGCCGGCTCGAAGTGTTTTCCGCATCCGCGCATATCCCCGCCTTCGTTTTCCTTTTGGGCGGCGTCGGCTGGATGGCCGGCCCGGCCTGCGTCATCCCGAAGGGGGCGGCCGAGCTCTACCGGCGCGTCAAGGCTGGCGATGTCGACGGAGCCATGTTCCTGCAGCGGGGACTCTGGGGCGTCAACGAGGTCTTTCGCCGTTATCCGCTTGCCGCCTGCATCAAGGCTGCCCTCACATTGCGCGGATACGAGGTCGGCGGGCCGATCGCCCCGCAGCAGCCGCTGGGATCCCGCGAGATCGAAACGATCCGCGAGGCGCTGGCCATCGCGGACAAGGCATTGGCCGAGAATTAGGAATTGGATGTCGAGATGAGCGAAAACGATCCGATCCACCTTCTTCGGCATGCCTTGGGAGACGAAGCCGTCCTCACCGCGCCGCAGGACATCGTGCGGGTGCTGAAGGACCAGTCCTGGCTGTCGCCGGTGCTGCAGCAGACGCTGGACGAGCGCAAGGAAACCGGCGGCGACGTCCTGGGCGTCAAGGCGGTGGTCGTTCCGCGGACCGAAGACGAAGTCGTCGCGGCAGCGGGCATCGCCGCCCGTGCGCGTTTGCCGATCACGCTGCGCGGCGCCGGCACCTCGAATTTCGGACTGGTGACGCCGGAGCACGGCGGCCTGTTGTTCGATCTTCGTGGCCTGTCGGGAGAGGTGGAATTCGACGGCACGATCGCCCGCGCGCCGGCGGGCACCTTTCAGGGTGCGATCGAAAGAGCGGCGCGGGCGAGGGGACGGGAAATGCCGGTGCTCACCACGACCTATGCCACCGCCACGGCGGCCGGCTGGATCGCCGGCGGGCATGTGGGCCTCGGCAGCAGCGTCCACGGTTCCGTCTGGGACGGGCTCATCAAGAGCGTTCGGATCGTGACCGTCGAGGAAGAACCGCGCGTGCTGACGCTCACCGACGACGAGGTCATTCCGGTTCTCCACACATTCGGCGCGGCGGGCATCGTGACGGAAGTCTCCCACCGGACGGCCGAGGCGCGCGAGTGGATTGAGGCCGTCGGTTTCTTCCCGACATTCGAGCAGGCGGCGGCCTTCGCCACCGTCATCTCGCAGGACACCAAGTATCGTCACCGTGTCGCGGCGGCTCAGGAAGAGGAATTGATGGCCGGCATGACCGGGCTTTCGCCGATCATCGTGCCCGGCGCCGGCGTCCTGCTGATCCTCGATGCCGAGAACATGGCCGACGCGCATGCCGAGGCGGCCCGCCATGGCGGCACGATCGCCGTCTGGCAGACGTGGCAGCAGGGCGGTGCGCGGCTGACGGGCAAACAGTCGATCGCCGGCATGGTCTATGGTCATCGCATGCTGTGGGTGAAACGCCTGCTGCCGGAAGCTGCCTTCATCCATGTCTATTTCGACCCGAAGGATCCGATGGCGGGCCTGCGCCTGCTGAAGGAACGCTTCGGCAACGAAATGCTGATGGAGCTGAAGTTCGTGCGCAGTCCCTGGATGTCGCGCATCCTCGGCTTCGACCCGACGGACCCGCTGCCGGCCGCCGTCGTCTCAGTCCGCAAGGGAAGCCCGGCAGAGGTCGCCGAAGTGCTTGCCTTCTGCGACGGCGCGGGGCTCCGCTATCAGAACTCCCACACCAATGTCATTGAGGATACCGGCATGTTCCCTGACGTGTCGCCGATCGTTTCGCTCAAGGCCGAGACCGATCCCTACAATCTGCTTGCCCGCGGCCGGCTGCGTTCCGCCAAGGTGCGCGCATGACCCTCGGACGGTTCGACCATGTGGCCATCGAGGTGGCGGATTTCGACGCGGAGGTGGAACAGCTGGCTGCGACCGGAGCGCTGAAAGTGCTGCGCTACGGCACCATGCGGCAGACCGGGCTGCGTATCGCCATGCTGGGAGACGGGACGGGCGCCAAGATCGAACTGATCGAGAACCCGGACGCCGTCGAGCCGCGCTTCGCGCATCTCGCCTTCCGCAGCCGGGATATCAGGGCGACGCGAGAGGCGCTGGAAAGCCGCGACTGGCGTATCCTCCGCGAGCCGCAAATGCTCGCCGATGCCAGGGCGGAGAGCATGCTGGCGCAGAACGCACGCGGTCTTTCCCTGCAGGCGATCCGCTATGACGAGACGAGCCCGGATATCGTCGAATGGGATCAGGACAGCGAGGAGGCGGGCAGTCCGCGAGGCGACGAATGACCGTGCTGCAGAAGAACGACAGGGACGTGACCTTCGCAGAAACCTTCGATGTGGTCGTCGTCGGATACGGTTTTGCGGGCGCCTTCGCGGCGATCGCAGCGGCGGATGCCGGCGCCAAGGTTCTGGTGCTGGAAAAGGCGGCCATACCGGGCGGCATTTCGCTCTGCTCCTATGGTTCGGTCCGCAGCGCGCATGATCCGGACAAGGCCTTCGCCTACCTGAAGCAGACGAATGCGGGACGCATCCCGGATGCCGTGCTCCGGCGGCTGGCGGACGGGATGGCGGGTGTCGAAGAGCAGGTGCGCGGTCTTGCCGCCGTCAACGGCTCGACCGTCAAGACCCGTGAAAGCGAAGGCAATTATCCCTTCGAAGGCACCGATACCTTCTACGATACGCTCATCGTCGATATTCCGGGGGTTCCCGATTGCGCCGAGCTTTATCCCAATCTCAGCGGCAGCCGGGCGGCGAACGGCTGGCGGCTGTTCAAGGTGCTTGAAGACAATGTTGCCAAGCGTGCGATCGAGGTCCGTTTCGAGAGGCGGGCCGAACGGCTGATCGTCGATGAGACCGGCGCCGTTACCGGCCTGCACGTTCGCGGACCTTCCGGAGAGGCCGTCGCCATCGCCGCGTCACGCGGCATAGTGCTCGCCTGCGGCGGGTTCGAGGCCGATCCGTCGATGAAGGAGCAATACTGGCAGAAGCAGCCGGTGCTCGCGGCGGCGACCGTGACCAATACCGGCGACGGCATCCGCATGGCGCAGGATCTCGGTGCCGATCTCTGGCACATGTGGCACTATCACGGCTCCTACGGCTTCAGGCATCCCGATCCCGACGTCTCGCTGGCGATCCGGGCGAAGCGCCTTCCCGACTGGATGCCGGGGCGGGAGGATGAGGCCAAGGTCGGCATGTCCTGGATCATCGTCGACCAGGACGGGCGGCGCTACATGAACGAATGCGAGCCCTATGCGCAGGATACGACCCATCGACCGATGGAGTATTACGATACGGCCCGGCAGATCTTTCCGCGCATCCCGTCCCACATGATCTTCGACGAACGCTCCCGGTCGCTCTATCCCGTCGGCATCCCGACCTTCAACGCCGTCGGCGTCTCTTATGACTGGAGCCCGGACAACCTTCGCGAGGTGGAGAACGGCCTCCTGAAGAAGGCGGAGAACATGGCCGAACTGGCTGCGATCCTCGGCATGGAGGAAACGGTTCTGCGGGATACGCTCGACCGCTGGAATGCCGCCTGCAGGGCAGGGCATGACGGCGAATTCGGCCGTCCGAAGGGCACGATGGTGCCGGTCGAGACTGCGCCCTTCTACGTCGGTTCGCTCTGGCCCGTCGTGTCGAACACGCAGGGAGGCCCGGTGCACGACGAGCGCCAGCGGATTCTCGACGTCTACGGTGAGCCCATTCCGCGCCTTTACGAAGCGGGCGAACTCGGCAGCGCCTTCGGCTTCCTCTATCTCGCCGGCGGCAATCTCGCCGAATGCGCCGTCGGCGGCGCGATCGCCGGCCGCGAGGCCGCCTCTCTTTCCTCCCGGATTGCCAATTCCTCCCAAGTTACAAGGACAGACGCATGACACGACACAGATTTGGAAAGTTTTCCCTCTTCGCCCTGGCGATGCTTGCCTTTTCCGGCCATGCGGACGCTCAGGAAGCGATCCCGGTCCGGATCGGGGTCATCACCTCCGGCGGACAGAGCGAGGTGCCCTATGCCATCAAGGAATTCGGGCTGGACAAAAAATACGGCTTTGCCATGGAGCAGGTCGATCTTTCGGCGCCCGGCCAGCAATGGATCATGTTCCGCAGCGACTCCATCGATGTCGCGCCGGGCAGCTTCGTGGACCTCATGCGCCAGCGCAAGGCCGGCGTGAAGATCAAGGCCTTTCACGGTTTCCAGACCTACAGCAACCGTATCGTCGCCAAGCCGGATTCGCCGATCAAGTCGTTCACCGATCTCAAGGGCAGGAATTTCGGCCAGTTCGGCACGACGGTCCTTGATTGGCTGATCGTCCGCGCCGCCGGACTGAAGGCCTACAATATCGACCTTGAAAAGGATACGACCCTCGTCAACGGCGCGCCGCCGCTCCTGAACCAGCTTCTCAACCAGGGGCAGGCGGATGCCATTCTCCAGTTCAGCAGTCTGACGATGGGACCGGTGAAGAAGGGCGATCAGCGCATCGTCACCGACGTGCCGACCCTGATGAAGGAGGCGGGGTTCGGACCGGGCGTCCTCTATACGCAGTGGAATGTCGGCGAGAAATGGACCGAGGCCCATCCCGGCGCGATCGACAAGCTGGATCAGATGATCGAGGAGGCCTATGCCAAGCTGAAGAGCGAGGAAAAGGTCTGGGCGCCGCTGGCGGCAAGGGTCGGCACCAAGGACGAAGGCGGTATCAAGGACTATCGTGACACGGCGCTGCAGGTCGACGATCCGCCCTACACGCAGGACATGATCGCCAAGACCCAGACCATGGTGGATGCGATCGTCGCGATCGCCGGCGAACAGCCGCTCGGCTTCAGCAAGATCGATCCGGACGCCTTCATTTTCCCCGCCAAGCCTTGATTTCGGGTCAGGCAAATAATTGACGGAGAAGCACCGTGCGCGGCAATGCGTACGGTGCTTTTGTTCAGTCTATGCCATGATCATCGTTGCCGGGCCAATGTTCCAGGATGGTAAGCAGTTCGAGGTAAATTCGCCCGTTGTCTTCATTTTTCGATGCCAGATCCGGCCCCGCAAAGATCAGGCATGAAACTCGGTTTCCCCTCTTGCCCTCCGGGGCGATGGTGATTTTCCTCAGTGCTGCTGCGGTCTCCCTTGCCTATATCGGCGCTCAGACGTGAGTTGCCCGCCGGACGACAGTTCATGGTGTGATCGAAGTCGGAGAAGGCCGGGCTGGCCATCGGGCAAAAGGGATAAAACCATGCGGGCAGTTGGATTGTTCACTCATGGCGGGCCTGAGGTTCTCCAGGCCATTGAGGTGCCGGAAGTTCATGCCGGTCCCGGGCAGGTGCGGATCCGCGTCCATGCCGCGACGGTCAACCCGACCGATCTCGGGGTCCGTGATGGTTCGCGCGCCGAACAGCAGAAAGCTGATCCACCGCCCTATGTGCCGGGAATGGAGGCCGCGGGCATCATCGACGAGGTCGGAGACGGCGTTCCCGACCGACTGAAGCTTGGCGACGCGGTCATGGCAATCGTGGTGCCGAAAGGCAGCCATGGCGCATATCGCGAGCAAATCGTGCTCGATGCCCGATCGGTCGTGCGCGCGCCTGCCGGGAAGCCCCATGTCGAGGCGTGCACCTTGCCGATGAACGGGTTGACAGCGCGCCTGTCGCTCGACCTGCTCAAACTGTCTCCGGGGCAGGTCCTCGCCGTGACGGGTGCAGCAGGTGCTTACGGCGGCTATGTCATCCAGCTTGCCAAGTCCGAGGGACTGACGGTCATCGCCGATGCGTCCGAGAAGGACGAAAAGCTGGTTGCGTCGCTTGGCGCCGACGTCGTGGTTCGCAGGGGCGATGATGTCGCCTCTCGGTTTCGCGAGCATTTTCCCTCGGGTGTCGACGGGCTGGCAGACGGAGCGGTGCTCAATGGGCTTGTCATTCCCGCCGTTCGCGACGGCGGGGCCTTCACGTCTGTCCGCGGATTCGAGGGTGTCCCGCAGCGGGATATCCGGTTCACGAAAACCTTCGTGCGCTCCTACGCACAGGAATGGGAAAAGCTGGATCGGCTCCGGCAACAGGTCGAGGCCGGGGACATCACGCTCCGCGTGGCAGATGTCTATCCTCCGGAGAAAGCAGCCGACGCCCATCGCCGGCTGGAGGCTGGCGGCACGAGAGGGCGGCTGGTCATCCAGTTCTGAGCCGGAATGATGAACTCATGGCCAACCACGTCAAAGCCTAGTGCAGAGCAGGAGGTTGAAAGGATTGGCGCGCCGCCCCGGGTGAAGATGAGAACTACGTTTGCGCTATAGCCCTCCATAGCCCTTCTAAATGAACGGCAATTCAAGTGGTCCGCCACCCGTCTTGCGATGCTGATGCGGGTTGGGCATATTAGCCAAAATGGCTACTTTGGGGCGATTCTCGTGAAATGCATGGCTGCGAAGGACGCGAAAAACGCCTTCGGCATGTTGATTGATCTGGCGCGCTCAGAGCCCGTCACGATTGAGAAGCATGGCCGAAAGGTTGTTGTTGTAATGGCTATCGAGGAGTTCGAGCGATTGAAGGCGCTCGATGCCCGTATCCAGAATAGCAAAGCGGTTGAGAAAGAGCGTAACTAAAAATGGCATTAAAGAAATCAGAGCTATACAGCTTTCTCTGGTCGAGCTGCGACGAGCTGCGCGGCGGCATGGATGCCAGCCAGTATAAGGATTACGTTCTCTCCCTTCTGTTCATCCGCTATATCAGCGACAAATACGCCGACGTTCCTTATGCGCCGATCACGGTGCCGAAGGGATCGAGTTTTGACGACATGGTGGCCCTCAAGGGCACGCCCGACATCGGCGACCAGATCAATAAAAAGATCATCGCGCCGCTGGCGAAGGCGAACCAGCAATTATCCCAAGCGGATTTTCCCGACTTCAACGAGCCGACCAAGCTGGGCGACGGCAAGGAAAAGGTCGAACGGCTCACAAACCTGATAGCTATTTTCGAGGATCCGGCCCTCGATTTTTCGTCGAACCGGGCGGATGGCGACGACATTCTGGGCGATGCCTACGAATATCTGATGCGCCATTTTGCGACCGAAAGCGGCAAGAGCAAGGGACAGTTCTACACCCCGGCAGAAATCAGCCGTACTATGGCGCAGATGCTCGGCATCCGTCACGCCAAGACCTCCGCCGACACGACCGTCTATGACCCGACTTGCGGCTCCGGTTCGTTGCTGCTCAAGGTCGCGGACGAGGCCGGCGGCAATGTCACGCTCTACGGGCAGGAGAAAGATTCCGCCACCAGCGGTCTCGCCCGCATGAACATGATCCTGCACAATACGCCGACCGCGCTCATTATGCAGGGCAACACGCTGACGGACCCGAAATTCCGTGACGGCGACGCGGTCAAGACCTTCGATTACGTGGTCGCCAATCCGCCCTTCAGCGACAAGCGCTGGAGCACGGGCCTCGACCCGCTCCATGATCCGCATGATCGATTCAAAGGGTTCGGCGTGCCGCCCGCCAAGCAGGGCGACTATGCCTATCTGCTGCATATCGTCCGGTCCCTGAAAAGCACCGGGAAGGGCGCCTGCATCCTGCCGCATGGCGTCCTGTTCCGTGGCAATGCCGAGGCGGAAATCCGCCGCAACCTCGTCCGCAAGGGTTATATCAAGGGGATCATCGGCCTGCCGGCGAACCTGTTCTATGGCACCGGCATCCCGGCCTGTATCGTCGTCATCGACAAGGAAGACGCGCAGGCGCGCCGGGGCATCTTCATGATCGACGCCAGCCAGGGCTTCATGAAGGACGGCCCGAAAAACCGGCTCCGTTCCCAAGACATTCACAAGATCGTCGATGCCTTCACGCGCCGTCTCGATATCCCCGGTTTCTCGCGCATGGTGTCCTTTGACGAGATCGAGAGGAACGAATTCAACCTGAATCTGCCGCGTTATATCGACAGCCAGAAGCAGGAGGATCGGCAGGATATCGAGGGCCATCTGCGCGGCGGCATTCCGCAAGCCGATATCGACGCGCTTCAGGCCTATTGGGATGTTTGTCCGGGCCTGAAGAAAGCGCTCTTCAAGGGATGCAGGCCCGGTTATGTCGAGCTGGCGATCGACAAGGGCTCGATCAAACCCGCCATCTTCGGGCATCCTGAATTCGCCAGCTTTATTGAGGGCATGAACAAGCATTTCAATGTCTGGCGGGCGCGCAGCGCGGAAAAGCTGAAGGCGCTCAAGGCCGGGCATCACCCGAAGGACGTGATCTTTGACCTCTCCGAGGATTTGCTGGCGCATTACACCGGTCGGCCGCTGGTCGACAAATACTATGTTTACCAGCATCTGATGGATTATTGGGCGGAGGTCATGCAGGACGACTGCTATCTGATCGCCGCCGACGGCTGGAAAGCCGAGACTTACCGGATCATTGAGTGGGACAAGAAGGGCAAGGAGAAGGATCGCGGCTGGGCTTGCGACCTAGTCCCGAAATCCCTGATCGTCGCTCGATATTTTGCGGATGAACAGGCGGCCATCGACGACATGACGGCACAACTGGAAGCCACTTCCGCCGCTCTCGCCGAACTGGAGGAAGAGCATGGCGGTGAGGACGGCGCTTTCGCGGAACTCGATAAGGTCAACAAAGCCAATGTCACCGCGCGTCTGAAGGAGATCAAGGGCGACAAGAGCGCGAAGGAAGAGGCGGCGGCCCTGAACGAATGGCTGAAACTCTCCGCGCGCGAAGCGGAACTAAAGAAGGAGATCAAGGAAGCGGAGGCCGCGCTCGACCTTGCGGCGTATAAAAAATACCCGAAACTCTCACAGGACGAGATCAGGGTTCTGGCGGTGGACGACAAGTGGTTGGCGGCGATCGACGCCCGCATACACGGGGAGATGGACCGGATCAGTCAGGCCCTCACGCAGCGGGTGCAAACCCTCGCGGAACTTTATGAGGTTCGGCTGCCTGATCTGGTCGCCAACGTTGCGGCGCTTGAGGCCAAGGTTAGCGAGCACCTGAAGCGTATGGGGTTCGCTTGGTGATGGAAGCACTCGCAAAAGACCAAAGCCATGTGGCCGTCCTGACAGAAAGTTCGGGACCTGTTGGCGGCAGGCAAACGGACATCGGAACTATTCCCGATGGCTGGGACGTGCAGCCACTATCTCAGCTTCTCGATTTTCAGAATGGCTTCAATGCTGACAAATCCTCCTACGGCAGCGGTGTTCCCTTCGCCAATGTCCTTGAGGTCATAACAAGAGACCGTTTGACCGAAGCAGATATTCCAGGGCGCGTCACAGTCAATGCTAGTCAGCTCCAGGCTTTTCTCGTTCGCCCAGGCGACATCCTGTTCAACAGAACGTCGGAGACGCAGGATGAGTTGGGTCTGGCATCGGTTTATGTCGGAAACGCCCAGATCATATTTGGCGGGTTCGTGATCCGGGGCCGGATTAAGTCAAATCGGCTTAACGCCATTTGCGCTGGCTATTTGCTCCGCGCGCCCTCCGTCCGCAGGCAAATCGTTGCACGAGGCCAAGGGGTCGTCCGCGCCAATATCGGCCAGTCCGAGCTTGGCTCCGTGATGGTTCCCCTGCCGCCAACTCATGAACAGACGGCAATCGCCGAAGCATTAGCCGATACGGATGGAGTGATAGAAGAGCTTGAACAGGTCGTCCTGAAGAAGCGTCAGATCAAACAAGGCACGATGCAAGATCTCTTGTCAGGCCAGAAAAGGCTTCCGGGATTTAAGGCGAAGTGGACGCAGGCGTACCTGAGAGAACTCTGCACACTCAAAAGCGGAGACGGCATAACAAGCAGGTCCATTGACCAGCAATCACCATACCCTTGTTACGGCGGAAATGGATTGCGGGGCTACACACGCACCTACACGCATGATGGTCGCTACGCATTGATTGGGCGCGTTGGTGCTCTTTGCGGAAACGTGAACCTTGTTGCAGGTCGATTTTTTGCCTCGGAGCACGCGATAGTGGCCACCCCAAATGAGGGCATTTCAGTGGATTGGCTCGCGCTGCTTCTGGAAAGCATGAAACTAAATAGATTCTCGGAAGCGTCGGCGCAGCCAGTATTGACGGTAAAAAAGTTGGAGAAGCTCGAAGTACTCACACCCGGAAGCAAGGACGAACAAGCCGAGATCGCGCATGTTGTAGCCGACATGACCGCAGAGATCGACGCGCTAGAATTCAAGCTAGTCAAAGCTCGTCAGATCAAGCTGAGTATGATGCAAGAGTTGCTGACAGGAAGGGTGCGGCTGGTATGAAAATTTCTACTATTCTTGACCATATCGATAACGGGCATATGGCCTTGCCGGAATTCCAGCGTGGGTATGTCTGGAATCGGGAGCAGGTGAAAGGCCTGTTTGACTCCCTTTATCGCCGCCACCCCGTCGGGGGTTTGCTCGTTTGGGCGACAGAATCGAAGACGGCCGCGCATCGCGGCGATGGTCAGCTTGCCGCCGGTGTCGTGAAGCTGCTGCTGGACGGCCAACAGCGCATGACGTCGCTGTATGGCGTCGTTCGTGGTCAGCCTCCCAAGTTCTTCGATGGCAACGCTCAAGCCTTCACGGGGCTGCACTTTCATCTCGATAATGAGACGTTCGGCTTCTATCAGCCGGTAAAAATGAAAGATGATCCGCTTTGGATCGACGTGACCGAGTTGATGAAGGCGGGCAATGCCGGATTGGGCGCTTACGTGGCTCGCATAAGCGCGATCCCGGAATTGGCGTCGCTGGTCGGTGAGTATGTCGGCCGATTGAGCAGGCTTCTCAGCATCACCGATATCGATCTTCATATTGAGGAGGTAACCGGCGCGGACAAGTCGCTGGAGGTCGTCGTCGATATTTTTAACCGCGTGAACAGTGGCGGCACCAAGCTCTCAAAAGGCGATCTGGCGCTCGCGAAGATTTGCGCCGACTGGCCCGATGCCCGCGACACGATGAAAGCGAAACTCGTGGAGTGGAAAGCTGCCGGCTATGATTTCAATCTTGATTGGCTTCTGCGATCCGTGAACACGGTCCTGACAGGCGAAGCGAAATTTTCGTACCTGCACGACAAGGGGGCCGAGGATATTCAGGTCGGTCTCAAACGGGCAACGAAGCATATTGATAGCTGTCTGAACATGATCGGCGGACGGCTGGGGATCGATCACGATCAGGTCTTTTTCGGTCGATTCGGTGTGCCGGTCATGGTGCGCTATCTCGACAAGAAAAACGGTGCCCTAGATGAGAAGGAGCGCGACAAGCTGCTTTTCTGGTTTGTGCAATCCGGCATGTGGGGCCGCTTCTCCGGGTCAACGGAGACGGTCATCGATCAGGATTTGGAAGCTTTTGAGGGCGCAGAGGGCGGTCTCGACAAACTTCTGACGCAACTGCGTATGTGGCACGGCGGGTTGCGGGTAGAGCCGGGCCACTTCACGGGCTGGAGCCTTGGCGCGCGCTTTTATCCGGTGCTGTATATGCTGACGCGCATGGGGGCGGCACGCGACTGGGGCACGGGTCTGGCTCTAAAAGCTTCGCTTCTAGGCAAGATGAGCCGTCTGGAAGTTCACCACATCTTCCCCAAGGCGCAGCTTTACAAGCGGGACTTCAAGCGAGCCGAGGTGAACGCGCTCGCCAATTTCTGTTTCCTGACCAAGGATACCAATCTGGTCATCAGCGACCGGCTTCCGGAGGAATATTTCCTGGAGATCGAGAAGGCACATCCCGGCGCGCTGGCATCGCAATGGATTCCCGATGATCCCGCCTTGTGGAAGATCGAGAATTTCCGCGCCTTCCTAGAAGCCCGAAAAGCACTTCTGGCGTCAGAGGTAAACAAGCGCATGGAGGAGCTGCTGCATGGCGATACCCACTGGCTCGAAGGTCCGGCGGCGCCGACTCCCGTGTCGTTCGCGGTCGTGGGCGGCATCACGAGCGAGGAAGAAGAGCAGCAGCTTGAGGGCATCAACACATGGATGGATGAGCAAGGCCTGCCGCGCGGCACCATCGCTTATGACTTCTCCGATCCTGATACCGGCGAGCAGCGCGCCGTTTTCGATCTGGCCTGGCCGAACGGCATCCAGGAAGAGTTGAGCCAGCCGGTGGCTGTGCTGCTCAACGAAAGCAGCGACGTGATCGCTATTGCGAGCCAGGCGGGGTTCCGGTGCTTCCAGACGGTTGCCGAGCTTAAGCGCTACGTCGAGGCCGATATCCTCGTTCAGGAGGAAGCCGCGTGAGCGATATCGGCAAGCCGGAGCGCGCGACGCAGAGACGCGTCCTTGAGCTGTTTCGCGATGAGCTGGGCTATCGCTTTCTGGGCGATTGGTCGGATCGGGACGGCAACAGCAATATCGAAGAGGATCTGCTGACCGCGTCGCTGACCCGGCGCGGATACAGTCCGGCGCAGATCAGCGCCGCCATTTACCGGCTGCGCACCGAGGCCGACAACAACAGCCGCAGCCTCTATGCCAACAATCAAGCCGTCTACAATCTCTTGCGCTACGGCGTTCCGGTGAAGGAGGAAGCCGGGAAGGTCACGGAGACGGTCCATATCGTCGAATGGGACGATCCGGCGCTGAACGATTTCGCCATTGCCGAGGAAGTCACGCTCAGGGGCGGGCTGGAGCGGCGGCCCGACCTTGTCCTGTATCTGAACGGCGTCGCCATCGGGCTGATCGAGCTGAAGAACAGCCGCGTCAGCATCGGCGACGGCATCCGGCAGTGCCTGTCGAACCAGTTGCCGGAATTCAATCAGGGATTTTTCAGCACCGTCCAGTTCGTGTTTGCCGGCAACGACACCGAAGGCCTGCAATACGGGACCATCGGCACGCCGGAGAAATTCTTCCTGAAATGGAAGGAGGACGAGCAGGACGACACACGGTTCAAGCTCGACAAATACCTGCTCCGCATGTGCCGGAAGGACCGGATTTTGGAGTTGATGCACGATTTCGTGCTGTTCGACGGCGGCGTGAAAAAGCTGCCGCGCGTCCACCAGTATTTCGGGATCAAGGCCGCGCAGGATTATGTCCGGGAGCGCAAGGGCGGCATCATCTGGCACACCCAGGGCAGCGGCAAGAGCATCGTCATGGTGCTGCTCGCCAAATGGATTCTGGAGAATAATCCCCATGCCCGCGTCGTCGTCATCACGGACCGCGACGAACTCGACAAGCAGATCGAGCGTGTCTTCCGCGATGCCGGCGAACAGGTCAAGCGCACCAGCAGCGGGCGCGATCTTATGACCCAGCTCGGCCAGGCCACGCCGCGCCTGCTGTGTTCGCTCGTCCATAAATTCGGACGCAAGGATGTGGACGATTTCGACGCCTTCATCGGGGAGCTGGAATCGCAGCCCAGCAAGACGGTCGGCGAGGTATTCGTCTTCGTCGATGAATGCCACCGCACCCAGAGCGGCAGGCTGCATAAGGCGATGAAAGCGATGATGCCGAACGCGGTATTCGTCGGCTTTACAGGTACGCCGCTTCTGAAAAACGACAAGCAGACAAGCCTCGAGGTGTTCGGCGGCTATATCCACACCTACAAATTCAGCGAAGCCGTCGAGGATGAGGTCGTGCTCGATCTTGTCTACGAAGCCCGCGACATTGACCAGCGCCTGGGTTCCGAGGACAAAATTGACCAGTGGTTTGAAGCCAAGACGCGGGGCCTGAACGATTGGCAGAAGGACGAGCTGAAAAAGAAATGGGGCACGATGCAGAACGTGCTCAGTTCACGTTCGCGCATGGATCGCGTCGTCAGCGATATCGTCTTCGATTTCAGCATCAAACCGCGCCTGTCGAGTGAGCGCGGCAACGCCATCCTGGTCGCCTCCAGCATCTACGAGGCCTGCAAATACTTCGCGTTGTTCCAGAAAACGCCGTTCCGCGGAAAATGCGCGCTGGTCACGTCCTATAATCCGAACGCGCAGGACATCACAAAAGAAGAGACGGGCGCCAACACCGACACGGACCGACAGTTTATCTACAACACCTATACCGAGCTTCTGAAGGATATCGAGCCCAAGCCGGGCCTGTCGAAGACGGAAGCCTACGAAGAAGCGGCCAAGGCGCTGTTCACCAAAGAACCGGCGAACATGAAGCTCCTGATCGTTGTCGATAAGCTTCTCACGGGGTTTGACGCGCCGCCCTGCACCTATCTCTATATCGACAAGTCGATGCAGGATCATGGCCTGTTCCAGGCCATCTGCCGTACCAACCGGCTTGACGGCGAGGACAAGGATTTCGGCTACATCGTCGATTACAAGGACCTGTTCAAAAAGGTCGAGAACGCCATTGCCGTGTACACGTCGGAACTCGACCGCTCGGTCGAAGGTCCCGATCCCGATGTCCTGCTTCATGACCGGCTGAAAAAGGGCAAGGAACGGCTCGACCAGGCGCTGGAAAGCATCGTGCTGCTGTGCGAACCCGTGGAGCCGCCGAAGGGCGAACTGGAGTACATCCATTTCTTCTGCGGCAACACGGAAATCCCGTCCGATCTCAAGGAACGGGAGCCGCAACGCGCCGCGCTCTACAAGGCGACCGCCAGCCTCGTGCGCGCCTACGCCAACATCGCCGACGAAATGGACGCCGCAGGTTACAGCGCCGCCGATGTGTCCCGGATCAAGAAGCAGGTCGAGCACTACTTGAATGCCCGCGACACCGTACGCTTGGCGAGTAATGAAAGCCTCGATTTGAAGGCTTACGAGGCCGACATGCGGCACCTGATCGATACCTATATCGAGGCGGACGAGCCGCGCAAAATCTCGCCCTTCGACGGCATGAGCCTGCTTGAACTGATCGTGAAGACCGGCATTGCCGAGGCTATTTCATCCCAGCTTGGCGGGCTCAAGGGCAACAAGGACGCCATTGCCGAGACCATCGAAAACAATGTCCGCAGCAAGATCATTAAGGAGCATCTGAACGATCCAGCCTTCTACGAGAGGATGTCGGCGCTGCTGGATGAAATCATCGCCAACCGCAAGGCCAAGGCGATTGAATACGAGGAATATCTGAAACGCATCGCTGAAATCGCGCAGCGTATCGAGATGGGGCAAGCCGACGAAGCGCCGCCGAGCCTGAACACGCCGGGCAAACGCGCCCTTTACAACAATCTGGGACAGGACGAAGAACTGGCGCTCAAGGTGGACGAGGCGGTGAAAAGCAGTCGTCCGGATGGCTGGCGCGGGGTCCAGTCGCGCGAGCAGCAGGTCAAGGCGGCCCTCTACAAAATCTTGCAGGACTTCGCCGAGGTCGAGCGCGTGTTCCTGATTATCAAGGCTCAGAAGGAGTATTGATGGTCACGCAGCTCGACATCGGCGGTATTTCGGTGGACGTGGTATTCAAGGATATCAAGAACGTCCATTTAAGCGTCTATCCGCCGACAGGTCGCGTCCGTATCGCGGCGCCCTGCCGCATGAGCCTCGAAAACATCCGGCTTTTCGCTATCTCCAAGCTGGGGTGGATCAAAAAGCATCAATCCAAATTGCTCTCGCAGGAGCGTGAGTCCCCGCGTGAATTTCTGGAGCGGGAGAGCCACTATCTATGGGGGCAGCGTTATCTGCTGCACCTGATCGATATCGTTGACAGCCCCGGCGTTGCGGTCGAGCATCGGCATATCGTTCTGCATGCTGGCGGCGACGCGTCGGCGCAGAAAAAACAGGCGTTGCTCGACGATTTCTACCGGCGCGAACTCAAAGAAGCGGCGCGGCCGATCATTGCCAAATGGGAAAAGCAATTGGATGTCGGCGTTGACCGTTTTTTCGTGCAACGCATGAAAACCAAGTGGGGCAGCAGCAATCCCCGTCTGCGGACCATCAGGCTCAATCTCGACCTCGCAAAGAAGCCTGCCGAATGTCTAGACTATGTCATCCTGCACGAAATGCTGCATTTTCTCGTTCCCGATCACAGCGCCCGCTTCATCGATGCGATGGACCAGAAAATGTCGAACTGGCGCCTGATCCGGCAAACCCTCAACGAAGCGCCCTTGTCCTAGGGCGAGCCGTGTCATTGATTGCGCCGCAGCCTGCATCACCCGGTCTTATTGCACATAATACTTGGCGTCGCGGTTATCGAAGGCCGGGCGTGTGCCTTCCAGCACATCGACAAGGTAACGGTTGATTGCCGGGGATTCGATCGCGCCCATCGTGTAGATCACTGCATTGCCCGCCGACCGGTCGATATGGGCGTGGATGATCTGTTCGGCATCGCACACGACTGCGATGTTCGGGCTATGCGTCACCATGATGATCTGGCGGCGCTTCTTTACGTCCTTGATGACTGGGATCAGCAGTCGGTAGACCGTCTGGCTGTCGAGATTTTCTTCGGGCTGGTCCACGATGATGGGTTTGTTGCTCTTGTCCACCAACAGGTAGAACACCAGCAGCAACGTGCCGCGCTCTCCCGGCGACAGGTGGCTCAAGTCCTTGCCGTCCAGCTTCAGCGAATATTCAGGCTCAAGGTAGCCGAAGCTCCAGAGGAAATCGTAAAGGTCCTTGACCTCGACATTCTTGCGCAGCTGCGAAGCGATGCCGGTCGGGGTCTTCTGAGCCGTGCGCATGTCGAATTCCAGATACTGGATGAGCTTCTCGACAAGCGCCAGGGCGTCGGCGGCCTCGTTCACGTCGAAATCGGCGCACAACTCCTCAAGAACGGCAGCGCCTTTTTCTTTCCCATAGAACGATCCGGCATTGCCCTGTGAGACATAGCGGTCGAACAGGTCGGCTTGCAGCGTTCGTTCGACAATGCTGCTCTCGAAGGTCAGCTTGAAGCCTTCCTTGATAATCACGCTGGCGGTTATCAACTCCTGCACCGCGGAGAACAGTTCCTTGTACACGTCGCGGATGGCGGCGACGCATTTGTGAATTTCTGCGGCGATCTCACGGCGCTGCTTCCGCAGTTTCTCGATGTCAGCCGGGAGGCCGGACTTCACGTAGTCGATCTGGGCTTCATACCATTTCAGGGATTCGGGTTTGTCCGCGCTGCCCTCGATGGCCTGTTTCTTTTCCTGCCAAGCGCGCAGTGCCTCGTTATATTCCTGAAACCGCTTGTTCGGCGCGTCCAGCTTATCCTGGAGGGCCTTGATCCGTTCAAGGCACGCGGTCTTTTGCGCAGGCAGACCTTCCGTATTGTCCGCGTCAAGGTCCGTGTCCGCCTTTTCCTTGTCCGCCACCAGCTTATCGCGGGCGTCACTCAGTGTCGCTTTGTTCAGCGTCATGGCGATGATGGTCTCGAAGCTGAGGCCCAATTTTTCGAGATCGGGCGCGGTTTCACGCTTGAGCCGGCTGAAATCGCTCTCGAAATTGTCGATCCGGCCCTCGACCTTGCGGGCGAGCGCGATTTTTTCCGTCAGGGTCTTTTGTTGTCGCTGGCGCTCTTCGGTCTTCGCTTCGATCCCGTTCAGAGTTTCGCGCTCTTTGGCGAGGTCAGCAGCGATGGCGTCATAGGCCGCTTTCGGTTCAGAGCTGACTTCGCCGGGCTGCTCGACCTTCGGCGGCTCATTTTCGACATGCGCTTTCAGTTCCTGCTGCTTTTGCCGGAGCAGGGCGTCAAGCCGGGTCACATAGTCGGCACCGGCTTTTTCCTCCAGCCGCACTAGATCGATATTGACACGGGAAATCTCGCGCCGCGCGTTCTCGATCTGGCCCTTCAGCTCTTCGGTTTTGTATTGGATCAGCTCATCGAGCGTTTCCTTGCCGAGCTTGTCAGCATCGCTGATGTGCGAAAAGATCACCTTGCGCAGTTCGGCTTGAAACTCGCTCTGCTGGCCCGGTTCCGTTTCAGTGCAGACCTTCTCAAGATACGTTTGCGGAATGTAGCGGACGCGCTCGACGCCATTCATATCCGGCCGAGCGTTCAGCGGGACGGTGCTTTCGGTGCCGTCAATCCATACCGGCCGCGCTTCAAACTGCTTGGCAAGCTTGCCGTTGCGTTCGCAGAACCGGGCCTTGTTCAGGAACGAAAAATGCGTGGGGTCGCAATGTGTGTTCCCGGATACCGCCAGGATATCGGCGAGCGCGCTTTTCCCGCTGCCCTTGTTGCCAATGATCGCGACCATGTCGGCGTTGAGCGGCAGGTCGGAGTTGAACCACGCATCCGTCGTATCCGCGTCCGCCGTCCTGGTTACATGCAGCCGGTCGATATAGCGCGTCGGGTTGGCGCGGACTTCCTCCAGCTTGGGCGGCAACTTGCCGATGTAGACACGATCTTCCGGCTCGTTAATGATCTGCCGCAGGCCGCCGAAAGTCGGGTCCGCCTTGATCCAGCAATATTTGTCTACGGCTTGGGAAGCCTGATCCTTTAGTTTCCCTAGCTCGTCGTTGACGTTATGAGAGTCGCTGCCCTTGATGCAGGGCTTCCGACTGCGGAACCAGCCGCGATATTCTTCCTCCGTATAAGCGGTCTCCTTCCAGAGGAAGAAATCGGCCTGCTTCTTGTTCGACGAGCCGAGGATGTCCGCATTGTAGATCAGGCTTTCCTTGAACAGCTTGTCCGTCTTCGGGTTGATGCCATCGGCGCCGCCATACTCGTCATAGGGAAGCCAGACGAGGAACCGATCCCGGAAACTGCCATCGCTGCGGAGATCATTGAGAACTCCATTGAAATCGACTGCCACGTCATCGAGCAGAAACTGGCTATCACTATACCGGTTACCGATCGAGCTGCCCTTGACCTGCTGGCTCTTCAGGAAAGTTTCGATGTTTTCAGGATCGACGGCCGGGTCGAAGATCAGATGGAAATTAATGCGCTGGCCGGCACCCTTCTTGTTGACCAGCACGTTCGTCATGCGGCATTCGACGACCGGAATCAGCGTCTTTTCCCGCAGCTTTTCGAGCGACTCACGATAGGCTTTGTTACCATCCGTACCGGAGGGGTCGGCGAGCCGGCGCAGAATCTCTCGATAGCCCGCCACCGAGAAATAGTCGTTGATGCCGATGACATCGCAGTCGGCATTGCCGAGTTGGATGACGAACTGGTTGTAGTCGCCTTTGAAACCGTGCGAAGCCGGGCTATGAACATGCAGGTCCCATTTGCGCCATTCGGAGCCTCGCGGCCAAGTCCGTTCCGTCACGCGATTTCCCCCATAGTATTTCGCAGCCGGTTTGCCGCTACCGAATCTCCGATATAATACGAATGGTAATAAGCCGAGCAGCAGGCTGGTTTTACCAGAATAATCGGCTTTCGATCCACAGTCCGCCTCCTCCATGAGCGCGCACCCCGGACTCACCTGCTTTCGGCGAGGGCGAGGGGCGCTTGAGCACGCGCTTCGCGGTAGGATGCGGGGCATGACGGACATTTCGAGAGGAGATAATATGGTCGAAATGGATGATTATGGGCGGCATGAGGTTTTGCATATGGCGTCGTTTTTGAGCCAGGCGGTCGCCAGCGAGCTTTGCGAATATCTGCGAGTGTAGGCGAATCCTGAATGCAAGGCGCAGCAGAATCCCTCTGGGCGCTCTATTACGCGGTCGACACGACGCATGTCAGCAATGGCAGAAGCATCGTTGTGGGATAGATCTCTCCAATACTTAAGCGCGACCCCGTTCTTTGTTGACAAGCGCCCTAACTTCTCTCTGAATACCACAGGTAGAAGCAATGCATTTTTAATCGCGCGTCGGGGGCGACATGGCAAAGAGCCGGTCTTTTTCAATTTACCTTCTCAAGGAAGGCTATGACGCAACCAATGCGCTGCGCGAGGACCATGTACTCGATGACGATATCGGCGCGCAGGGCCTGCCGAATGGCGCAACGCTGTTCGTGCTCGACAGCGAACCGCGGCCGCCCTGGTGGAGGTCTTATTTTGGCATTGAGAAGAACCTGACTCAGGTGAACAAGGGCGCCCTTGTTTTCCTACCGGTCGGTGAGCGGTGTTTTGCGCTGTCTTTCGGTCATGTTGCCCATAGCTTGGTCGACTCCAGCTATGAGTATGATTTCGGTCTGCGGGTGACGCTGAACAGTCTCGACCCGCATAAGCTCAAGAGCACCGACACCCTCGACCCCGGCGCGACCAAGCGCCGGAGAACCCAGCTTCCCATCGAGTCCGAACTGACGCTGTTCGATTTCGATCGCGACAGCACGATTCTGCGCAGTCTGACTGGCAAGGTCCGTGACGAGCACAAAGAATTATTCAGGCACGCTACAGGCAGCAGCAATTTACGCATTAGCACCGATATTGAGTCCAATGGCTTGGTGGATCTGTGCGAGCAATTGCTCGGCCTTTACCAGAGTGAGCAGTACAAGACGGCGTTCCCTGAAATCCAAAATATCGTGCCGGTCAGCGACCCGGCGCAGATCGAGGCGCTGAACGGGCGACTCCTCGAAGCTTTCCAGGGGCGCAATCCCGACCTCAACATCACGGTCCCGGAGATCATCAACTACAGTGACAATCTCTACGTCACCTTTTCCGGTGCAGGGCGCGGCCTCGTTTATGACGATGTCTATATCGGCCGGTACTATGACTATCTTGATGAGCATGAAACCGATCTGCCCGCCATGGGAATCGAGGACCTGCGCCGCCACGCGCTGGTCCTGACTGACGAGGACGGTAACGCCCGCGACCGCTACAGCGTTTTTAAGAGCCTCGTCTTCGACGCGACGTTGGAAGGCGCGCAGGGCGAAACCTTCCATCTTTCGGAAGGCCACTGGTATCGCATAGACAACGATTATATCGCGCGCCTTGTCGCCTATCTCGACCCGCTATGCGTGGACAGCGACCTGCCGCCTTACGATCATCCGAGCGAAGGCGAATACAATGAAGCCGCTGCTGCCGGTAATCCTGCCATTGCTTGTCTCGACAGGAAGAATATTAGCCCCGACGGGCAAAGCGCGGTGGAACCGTGCGATCTGTTGGCAGTTCGCCACGGCGTTGCCGCCTTCTACCATGTGAAGGTCTCGACCCTTTCGGCGCAGTTGAGCCATCTATTCAACCAAGGCGTAAACGCCATCGAATTAATGCGGCTGGAACCGCAGGCGGTCGATAGGTTGGAAGCGCTCATCCGGGAGGCGCTACCCCGCGCCGACGCGGACACCCTGATGGCGTTGATCCAGGACCGGAATTACCGCATCGTATTCGGCATTGTGACGCGCAAGGACCCGGCGGCGAGATCGCTGAACTTGCCCTTGTTCTCCCGCATCAGCCTTATGCGCAGCATGAAGGCTCTACGGCTCATGGATGTTCAGGGGAACGTGATTTTTATCGCAGACCAGGTTGCGGCAGCGGAAGGCCGAAAGAAGAAGCGGAAGAAGAAAGAAGCCGCCACCGAGTCGCAGCCGCTCGAAGCCGAGGCCGCAGAGTAGCCGTGCTGATAGACTGGCTCGGCTCCCGCTGGCGCTCACGCCGAGCCAGGTCGCTAAGGGCTCCGCCCTCGCGGCGAGCAAGAGCGGCCGGGCGGTATCCCCGACCTTCCGCGCGGATGCGGCTTTCAGCATTTCTGTAATCACGGAAATCCGCTTGTGCAGGCCGGGTGATCCCCCTCCGCCCGGCCGTTCTTGCCCTCTGCTACCCCGGTCTCGCCGACGGGCAGGGTTGCAGCGCAGCGCTGCGCTCCAACCCAAGCCCATAGGAGAAAGACCATGACCACGACTGCAAACATCGCCCCGACCGTCGAAAACGGCGCGACCATCTTCATCCCGCTCAACAAGCTCAAGAAGCACCCGCGGAATGCCCGCAAGACCCCGCACAGCGAGGCGTCAATCGAGGCGAAGGCGGCAAGCATCGCCGTCAAGGGCATCCTGCAAAATCTGGTAGTGGAGCCGGAAACGGACGCCGAAGGCGAGCCGACCGGCTTCTATCTCGTCAGCATCGGTGAGGGTCGCAGGCTGGCGCAGATGCTCCGCGCGAAGCGCAAGGAGATCAAGAAGACCGAGCCCATCCGCTGCGTCATTGACACCGCGAACGATGCCGCCGAGATCAGCCTTGATGAGAACGTCACCCGTGAGAATCTTCACCCCGCCGATGAATTCGAGCGTTTCCGCGAGCTTGCGGAAAATCGCGGATGGGGCGCGGAGGAAATCGCCGCCCGGTTCGGCGTCACCGCGCATGTGGTGAAGCAGCGGATGCGCCTCGGCGCTGTCAGCCCGAAGCTGATGCAGGTTTACCGCGACGGCGACCTGACCTTGGACCAATTGATGGCCTTCGCCATCACCGAGGATCATGCGCGGCAGGAGCAGGTTTATGAAAACCTGTCCTACAACCGCGAGCCATGGATCATCCGCCGCGACCTGACCAAGACCAATGTGGTGGCGGCGGATCGGCGCGCGATCTTTGTCGGAGCGGACGCCTACACCGAAGCGGGTGGCAACATCATCCGCGACCTGTTCACCGAGGATCGCGGCGGCTTCTACGAGGACGCCGCGCTGCTGGACCGGCTTGTCATCGACAAGCTGGAAAAGATCGCCGCCGAAGTTCAGGAGGCCGAGGGGTGGAAGTGGGTTTCCGTCCATATCGACTATCCTCACGCTCACGGCATGCGCCGCGCCTACCCGCATCCGGTGGAGCTTTCCGAGGAAGACGCCGCCGCCTACGCCGCCGCACACGAGGAACATGACCGCCTGTCGTCGGAGTATGAGGGCTATGAGGAATTGCCAGATGATGTGGGCCAGCGTCTCGGGGAGCTTGAAGCCGAGATCAAGCGCATCGACGTCAAGCGCCACGCTTACTATCCCGACGAGATCGTGCGCAGCGGCGTGTTTGTCGTCCTGTCCCATGACGGGGACGCTCGCATCGAACGCGGTTTCATCCGCCCCGAGGACGAGGCACCCGAACCGGAGGAAGCCGAGCCTGCCGAAACCATCATCGACGATGTGCGCGTCAACGATGATGGCGAGATCATGGACGATGCCGGGTATGACGAGGATGGAAATCATGTTTCCGCTCTCGAGGACGAGGAAGCGGAGGAAGACGCCAAGCCGCTGTCGGACTCGCTTATCCGCGACCTGACTGCCCATCGCACCATGGCTCTGCGTCTCGTCCTTGGCGAGCAGCCGGGCATGTCCTTGATCGCCGTCACCCACACGCTGGCCGCGCAGACCTTCTATCGCGGTGTCGAAGCGCATTGCCTCGAAATCCGACCGACGAGCGGCTATCTCGCTAGCCATGCGGACGGCATTGAGGACATGGCGGCGGCGAAGGCGTTGGCGGACCGCCATGCCGGATGGGCGGCGGACATGCCGCGTGATGTTGCGGACCTTTGGGGTTTCATCACGGGGCTGGATCACGCGAGCGTCATGGCGCTGTTCGCGCATTGCACCTCGCTGACCGTCAATGCGGTGAAGCAGCCTTGGGAGAGCAATAAGCGCCGCGCCCATGAGGCGGCGGACAGGCTGGCGGCGGCAATTGCCCTCGACATGACGGCCCATTGGACGCCGACCGTCCGGGGCTATCTTGGCCGCGTCACCAAGGCCCATATCCTCGCCGCCGTGCGCGAAGCGCTTGGCGACGAGGCGGCGGATCGGATCGCGGGCTTGAAGAAGCAGGAGATGGCGGAAACTGCCGAGCAGCTTTTGGCCGGGACCGGATGGCTCCCGACATTGCTGCGCACCGAACGGCCTGCAGGGTTGACTGACGAGCAGCCGAAGACTCCTGCCGTGGCGGAGGATATGCCGGAAGCCGAGACCTTCGCCGTCGCGGCGGAGTGAAAGATGAGTCGGGGCCGCGCGAGCGGTCCCGGTTCTCCTTCCAAAAAAATCGCGGCCGCGCGGCTTACCCGCGCGGCCGGATGACCTCGACCATCACAAGACAAGCCATGTTTGCGGTCGACAGCACAAACACAGATTGCCATCATAGGCTCACCCCGAAGGGAAGGAGCGAAATAACGGCAATCCGCGCCAGTCGGGAAGGAGCAGAACCATGGTCGCCGTAATGTTGATGAGCGTTGTCCTGATCGCAATGCTTTGCGTCGCAGCCTATACGCTCGCCATCTATGCGCTGCCATTCATGCTTGGTCTTACCGTGGTGCAGTTGGCCTATCAGACCGGCTCAGGGCTAATCGGTGCGGGACTGGTCGGCTTGGTTGCAGCCGGTGCAGCCTTCGGCCTGCTCGCGCTCCTGTTCGATACGCTGCGCTCTCCGATCCTCCGGTTGATCGTGGCGCTGATTTTCGCCGCGCCCGCCGCCGTCGCTGGCTACGCTCTGGTTCACGGCGTCACCAAGGAATCCGTTCCCTCAGAAATATGGCGGCAGATTTTCTGCATCATCGGCGGCGGCTTCGTCGGGGTTTCGGCCCTGCTTCGACCAGCAGCACCCTTGCCCGGTGGAACAGCACCCGTTCGCTGAGGTGGCGACATGGTGCCAATAATGAAGTGGCGGGGCCGTTGAGCGAAGAATTTAGCGAGACAGACCATTGGAAGCTGCTCGCCACCGCGAAGCGATTCTTGAGCGCGGCGGACGTGTTGCGGCGCTCGGAGGATTACCAGACATCCAGAGTTCTCTTCACTCCGGTCCTTCATCTCACAGCGCATGGCATTGAGGTGCTGCTGAAAGCCAATCTCGTTGGAGCGGGTCTCACGCTTGACGATGTGAGAAAGAAATATGGCCACAACATCGCGGAGCTATGGGCGCATGATCTGAACCAACTTCTGCGAGATGAGGCGGCATCAGAGGCCAGGAAGGTTTGGCAACACGCTCAGTCCGATGGAAGATGGCAGGATCGTTTCAACGATGATCCTGTGAACCTTCTGGAGGAATATATCGCTGCCATCAATGCACTACATACAGCGACGTCCGAATACGCTTTGCGATATGTCGCTGCATCTGAGATGACAGCACCGAGACCGCACCTTCTAATAGAGACCTTTTTGCCGATTTCCGATCTTTGCGTTCGGCAACCTCGCTCTCTTCTGCCGTCAAACTAGCTGGCTTCAAGGATGGGGCAATATCGGGCGTTGCCCTTCGGGCCGCGCTTTCGGCTGCGCCGGAATCACGCCTTCGGCGCGTTTCCGCCATTCGGCTTCAATCGCTAACGCAAGGACGGCGGCGGCCATATCGCACGAAGCCCGCTCAGATCGATGCCTCCTTGGTGCATTGGCCTCAGTCGCCGTTGCGGCGAGACCATGAGCTGCTGCTATGCCGTCCGGCCTTCGCATCGGAAGGCGGATCAGCGCCGGGCAGCGGATCGTCTTTGAAGCGAGCAATTGCGCAGCGCCACGCGAATGGTCTTCCGGCAACATCCGAGCGGAGGCATCGCAGAATAGGCGAAAACGAGATCACGCCCGCATGCTCACTGGCGACGTGCAGCTTGTCTTGTCCGTCGGGTCTTAGCGCATCGGCCGGCGAAGCCGCGCGCGTTCCTTATCTGTGGCAAAGCGCGGAACAGTCGCTGTTGTCGTATTCCCCAGATTTCCTGAAACGGGCGCTCCATCCGCGTCCTCGATTGGCAGGGGTCTGACCGATGGCCGGCTTCGCCTCGATCATCTCCCGCAACGTCCGTCGCCAGCTTTTTTCCGCCGCCTTCGGCTTTGCACCGCGAAGCAAAAAAGCCGTCGTCGGCCGCCTTCCACGTTGTTCCAGCCCTGAAGGGTGCGGCGCCGATCGCCCCCGGTCTCACGACCCGCATCGAGGTCGCAATGGTGTGGCCCGACAGGAAAAAGGACTACGGCAATGGCGACTATCGGCACCTTCACCAAGAACGAAAACGGCGCGGGCTTCACCGGCGCGGTCAAGACCCTGACCCTCAACGTCAAGGCCAAGTTCGTCCCCACCGAGGGCGAGAGCGAGCGCGGCCCCGACTTCCGCATCTTCGCCGGCGCCACCGAGTTCGGCGCGGCCTGGAAGAAGACAGCTCGCGAGACGCAGCGCGAATACCTCTCCGTCAAGCTGGACGATCCGAGCTTCCCGGCGCCGATCTACGCCAGCCTGGTCGAAGCCGAGGACAGCAAAGGCTACAACCTCATCTGGTCCCGCCGCAGCGGCGACTGAGACCAACTCCTCGAGGAAGCCCCGCCACGGCGGGGCTTCTTCATGCTCATGGCCGCCACCTTTCAGGAAATACGGAAATCGGGATGTACGGCTTTCTGGCTTTCAGATTTTACGCATCCCGATCAGATCCTGGTTCCCGGCCTCCGCTCCGCTCTGGCCTGTTGCTTGGGGGCCTGCCCCCTGGCGCGGCACAAGGGCGGCCGGACGGTATCCCCAGCCTTCCGCGCGGATGGTGCTTGCGCACTGTCGTCACGACGCCATCCGCTTGTGCAGGCCGGGTGATCCCCCTCCGTCCGGCCGCCCTTGCTCCTTGCACCCCCCGGTCTCGCCGACGGGCAGGGTTGCAGCGCAGCGCTGCGCTCCAACCCAAGCCCAATAGGAGAAGACCATGTATCATCATCTCGCCACTCGGTTCGGTCGCAATTCTCACCAGATCAGCGGGCGCGAAGCCCTCGATAACGAAGCCCTTTACCGGCATGTCCCGTCCATTTTCGCCCGCGAGGCCCATGACAGCCGGTCGGAGCGTTACGTCTATGTCCCCACTATCGACATCGTGGAGGGGCTGCGGCGGGAAGGGTGGTTCCCGTTCTTCGCCGTGCAGGCCGTTCCCCGCGACGGCAGCCGCCACGGCCACGCCAAGCATATGCTGCGCCTACGCCGGGATGACGGCATCGGCAAGCTGGAAGCGGCCGAGGTCATCATCGTCAACAGCCATGACGGCACCAGCGCCTATCAGATGTTCGCTGGCATGCTGCGTTTCGTCTGCACCAACAGCATGATTGCGGGCGAGCGCTTCGAGGAAGTCCGCGTTCCTCACAAGGGTAATATCCAGCACGACATCATCGAAGGGGTTTACTCCGTCGCGGAGGACTTCCCGCACCTGATCGACGCCAGCGAGACCATGAAGGAAACCCGCCTTTCGGCAGACGAGCAGCGCGTCTTGGCCGAAGCCAGCCTTGTCGCCCGCTATGGGGAGGATGAGAGCCCGGTCCGTCCCGAGCAGATCATCGCGCCCCGCCGCCGGGAGGATGTCGGGCAAAGCCTGTGGCAGACCTTCAACGTCATTCAGGAGAATGTCATTCGCGGTGGGCTCCATGGCCGCAAGCAGAACGCCGATGGGCGCATCCGCCGCAGCACCACTCGCCCGATCAATGGCATCGACCAGAATGTGACTCTCAATCGCGCGCTGTGGACGCTGGCCGAGGGCATGCAGCGCCTGAAGGCGGGTTGACGGTCAAGCCGTGGAGCCGGAAATCCGGCTCCACGGCTTTTCGTCTTTCAGCTTTTCCGTAACCGGCATTTTTCCGCCGATCCGGCTATGCGGATCGGCGGCGCGGCCGCGTGCAGGACACGGCCGCCGCTCGCCGGGCGTCCCCCGGCTCGCGGAATCACAGATGCACTGCTAAGAAGTAATTAACCAGTATTGATCGGCTTACGCGATCAACATATCAGCAAACAGCAGCTTCAAATAAAACTCGTTGTCGCGGAAGCTCATTGATCCGGGCGTTGCGTTGCATGCCCCGCGATTTGTGAGGGTGACGCCATGCTGAGCATCGACTGGCGTTCGCCGGCGGCATATCAGCATGCGGACCACCTTCCCGCCGCCGGTTTCGCCTGGGAATATCTGCGTCGCGACGACGATTATCATCGCGACTTCCAAAGGATCATACGCGCCGGAGCGTCGGCAGCGGGCAGCCTCGAGCAATTCTCGAAGCGCTGGGGGTTGCGATTTTCCCAGCGACCCTGAATCACCACCCGACCGACAACCGGTGTTCTGGATTCCAAGCCTTCAACCGCAAGCGATCTTGCTGTCGCCAGCGCCCCAAGCCGATCGCGATGAGGGTGCCGCTATCACGCTGGCACAACTCGCAGGGCTCGATCTGCGCCAGGCCGATGACGGCTGGCACGGTATCTGGCAGGCGGACGGCGTGGTGCATCAGTTCTGGCTGCCCGACGCCGTGCCCGATACGGCTGTGTTCTACGTGGTCCACCTGCCGCTCGATGCCTTTCTGGAGCTGCGCGCGCATGCCGCCAGACGACTCTGGCGAGCGTTGAACGGCCGCGGGCCTGGCCCGGACTTCCGCAAGATGCCGGCCCAGCTCCGGCGATTTCACATGCTTTCGCTGCGGGCACTGGATGCGCGCCAACATGGCGAAAGCCACCGCACCATCGCTGAAGTTCTCCTCGGCTTTCGCGGCACGAAAGAGGACTGGGAAGTCGATCCCCGCAAGAACCAGGCCCGCCGCCTCGTCGCCAACGGCCTGCGCATGATGAAGGGCGGTTACCGGCTGCTGCTGCACTATCCGATCAAGCTGACACGCCGCTAGACCCAGCCCGCGTTGGGGTGCTGCCAGCGCATAGGCGCGAATGCGGCACGCTACGCGCCGCCGATCCCTCGCCAAGGTTCGCCATAGCCCGCTGCCGCCACCGACAGCAGCGTCAAACCTGACGAACCGGAGGTGATCCATGGCCACGCCCAACGCGGACTTGCCGCCGCGCCTTCTCCGCACCAAGGAAGCTGCACGCTTCCTTGGCATTTCCCTTCGCACCCTCGAAAAGCACCGGACTTATGGCACCGGTCCGGTCTACCGCAAGATCGGTGGCCGCGTCCTCTACACGGTCGAGGACTTGCAGTCCTGGTCCGCGATCGGTGCCCGCAAATCCACCCGCGACAAGAACGCCGGCACGGTCTACCCCGCGCGCCCGCTGACACCCGCCGAGCGGAGCAAACTCTGAATGCTGCGCGAAGACGATCATCTCCACGCGCAGCCGGGCGGTTCCAGCGAACGAAGCCGCCTCGATCCCTTCGTGGTCGCGACCGGCGATGCCGCGCCACGCGACCAGCGCGATCTGATGGAACGGCCGTTCTTCTCGTTGGCGAAGACACCGCGCACGCGGCCGATCCATTACAGGGCCGCCGACGTCGAGGTGCAGGTGCTCGGCATGCCGGAGCACGGCATGGCGACGATATGGGACGCCGACGTACTGATCTGGGCGGCCTCCCAGATCGTCGCGGCCGAGAACAACGGCCTCACCACATCGCGCTTCTTCCGCTTCACGCCCTACCAACTCCTGCGCGCCATCGGACGCGAGACCGGCAACCGGCAATATCTCCTGCTCAAGGCTGCGCTCGCGCGCCTGCAGTCGACCGTCGTCGCCACCACGATCCGCAACGGCACGCACTGGCGGCGCCGGCAATTCTCATGGATCAACGAATGGGAAGAGCTGACGACGCGCGCCGGCCGCGTCGAGGGCATGGAGTTCGTCCTGCCCGAATGGTTCTACAACGGCGTTATCGACCGTTCGCTGGTTCTCACCATCGACCCCGCCTATTTCCGGCTGACGGGCGGCATCGAGCGTTGGCTTTACCGTGTCGCCCGCAAGCATGCCGGCCGCCAGCCGAAAGGCTGGGCTTTCGAGCTTTCCCATCTCCATCAGAAGTCCGGCAGTCTCGCGCGGCCATCGGATTTCGCGCTCGATCTGCGCCGGATCGCGGCCCGGCAATCGCTGCCCGGATATGACCTTCAGATCGAATGGGAAGACGGGCGCGAACTGCTGCGAATCCTGCCCGAAGAACAATTCACAGTGCCTGTTGAAAACCATGTGGATGCTATCGGTACATCAGGCGCACGCACTATCGGCACATCAGGCGCAGTCCTCTTTATAGAAGACTCTAACTTAGAATCTAACTCTTCTTCTTTGACGCGCGCGCGGGCGAGGCATGGTGCCGGTGCCACCCGGCGAGGTGCGCCATGATCGTCGCACTCCTCAACCAGAAGGGCGGCGTCGGCAAGACAACGCTGGCCTTGCATCTCGCCGGAGCCTGGGCGCAACGCGGTCAACGCGTCACCCTGATCGACGCCGACCCGCAGGGATCGGCACTCGACTGGTCTGAGCGGCGCGGCCACGAAGGGCTACCGAGGCTGTTCACCGTCATCGGCCTGGCGCGCGATACGTTGCATCGTGAAGCGCCCGAGCTCGCCCGCGACGTCGACCATGTCGTCATCGACGGGCCGCCCCGTGTCGCCGGCCTCATGCGCTCGGCCCTGCTCGCCGCCGACCTGGTGCTGATCCCGGTGCAGCCGTCTCCATTCGACGGCTGGGCCTCGGCCGAGATGCTGGCGCTTCTCCGGGAAGCGCGCAACTACCGGCCCGAGCTCGCCGCTCGCTTCGCGCTCAACCGTTGCGGCGCACGCACGGTCATCGCCCGTGAGACGGCCGAGACTTTGGCCGATCACGATCCGCCGGTTCTCGCCGCTACCGTCGGCCAACGCGTCGTCTTTGCCGACGCCGCGCAGTCGGGCCGCCTCGCACCCGAGATCGACGGCGATAGTCCGGCCGCGCGCGAAATCGCGGCACTGGCTGCTGAGATCGACCGTCTCGGTATCGGGAGAGCGCCATGACCGGACGCGCCCGAAAGCCCGGTTTCGCGTCCAGACCGGGCAATCCCGAAAGCTGGATCAGGGCGGCCGAGACGCCGCCGAGCAGCAAGGCTGCCGGCGAAGCGTTCACCGCGCGGCTAACCATCGACATCACGCCCGACCTGCGCGGTCGCATCAAGGTCGCGGCTTTCCGGCGCGGGATCACCGTCGCCGACATGTTGCGCGATCTGCTCGCGCGCGAATTTCCATCCACCGAAGGAGACCCGACATGACCGGCAAGGCGGCCCGCCGCATGCACGGCCGTCCGTTGCCGGACGGGCCTGCGCCCTTCACCACATTGGTCGAACTAACCTTCCACAAGCAGAGGGTCGAGCACTGGATACGCTTCGGCCGCAAGAGCTACGAACAGATCATCGACCGCCGCCGCAGCATCGTCGGCTTCGCACCGAACAGCGTGTTCGCATTCGTCCGCTGGGCGTCCGGCGAACACGGCACGATCATTTCGCGCATCGACATCGTGCGCGCGATCGGCCGCGGCGAACCGTTCCAGACGCTGCCCTTCGTGCGTCCCGGTGGTGTCATCCTGTTGCATCTCGATAGCTGGCCGAAGGTGCAGCGCGCGCTTGCCGCCATCGACGCCGTGGAAGCACTCGGCCTCGATCCGGCCGATGCGTCGCCCGATCATTGGCGGCACGTCCACAACCGACTGATCGCGGGCCTTGAGCCGCAGACCTACACGCCGGAGCGCCACGCCGCCTGGCTCCATCGCCGGAGGATCGGGCTATGACGCGCTTCGGTTACGTCATGGCGACGTATTTCGCGACGATGGGCGTTGCCATCGCCGCGTTCATCCCGACGCCCACCAAACTGATCTGGAACGCCACCGCGAGCGCGCCGATCGGGCTCTACACGGTCGAGCCGGCGGACCGGATTGAGGCGCCCGAGCTGGTCGCCGTCGTGCCGCCCGAACCGCTCGCCACCTTCATGGTCGAGCGCGGCTATGTCGCGCGCGGCGTGCCGCTCCTGAAGCGTATCTTGGGCCTGCCCGGACAGCGCGTTTGCCGCGCCGGCCGCGCCATCACCGTCGATGGCGTGGAGATGGGCGAGGCCCTGCAACGCGACCGGATCGGCCGCGATCTGCCCGTCTGGCAGGGCTGCCGCGTCATCGGCGACGGCGAAATCTTCCTCATGAATTGGGAGGTCTGCGACAGCCTCGACGGCCGCTATTTCGGACCCATCCCCGCAAGTTCCGTTATCGGCCGGGCGCTGCCGCTCTGGACCGATGAGGAAGGCGACGGCCGCTACGAATGGCGCGCGCCGACACACTGGACCCGCCCCCAAAAATCCACAACCGCAGGAGACCACCCATGCCCCAGATCGGTCAATTCACGCGCGACGAAACCGGCTTCACCGGCCGCGTCCACACACTCACGCTCTACCGCGAACTCACCATCGTTCCCGCCGAGCACACCGACGCGGAGAATGCGCGGGACTATCGCGTCCATCATGGCGCGGACGACGGGCCGGAGATCGGCGCGGCCTGGAAACGCACCGGCGAGAAAGCCGGCGAATATCTTTCCGTGCTGCTCGACGATCCCGCCTTGCCGCAGCCGATCCGCGCCAACCTGTTCCGCGACGACGATGCTGGCGCGTCGTGGTCACTGCACTGGAGCCGCCCGAAACCGCGCGACGAGCGGGATTGACGCGATGCGGTCCCGCGCCATCCTCGCGCTCAAAACCCTCATCCCGATGTTCGCTGGAAGACCGTCTCATCCCGCCGCCCCGCTCGACCGCAGGACGGCCGGCGCGCGCAGCGAAGGTCAGGGGCGGCCATCGGCCGGCGCTTTGCGCGGACCCTTGACCGCAGCGAGCACGCTGGCAGGCTGGCGTCGTGGCGGAGACAGGGCAGCATGGCGTTGTGCCGTTCTGCTGCTGACCAGCGCGCTTTCCATCTGCGCAGGATCGGGCATCACGGCCGCACAATCTGCGCCGATTGCTCGACCACATGCCGCCGATCCGTATGGCGCTCACATCGCCGAGGCGTCGCAACGCTTCGGTATTCCCGAGCGCTGGATTCACGCTGTGCTGCGCGCCGAAAGCGCGGGCGACGTGCGCGCAATCTCGCCTGCTGGTGCGATCGGATTGATGCAGGTCATGCCCGATACCTGGGCGGGATTGCGCGTTCGATACCAGCTCGGCCGTGATCCCTACCAACCGCGCGACAACATCCTCGCAGGCACGGCCTATCTGCGCGAGATGTGGGACCGCTACCGCAATGTCGGCGCGATGCTTGCGGCCTACAATGCCGGTCCCGGCCGCTATGACGAATATCTCGCGACCGGCCGCACTTTGCCGGAAGAAACCCGCGCCTATATCGCCGCGCTCGTGCCGGTTCTTGGCGGCGCGGTTGCATCCAATGCACCGTCATCGCCACCACCAGCGCCGCCGGATTGGCGCGTGGCTCCGCTGTTCGTCATGCGCCCGGCCGACATGCGAGCTGCCGCCGCGCCGTCGTCCGAAGTGCGATCGGGCGGCGCTCGCGCAGCCGCTCCGGTGCGCGATCCTGTTGCTGCGGAGCCGCAGCCCGGCAGCATTTTTGTGGCCCGCGCGAGCGATGGAGAAACGCCATGACGGCGGCACTCCTGCGCTCGGCGGCGCTCATTCCGGTGTGCAGGCAGTCAGGTTTGGGCCTGGCTGCATTCCGGGAAGGAAGGGCGGAAAGGGCAGAAAAGGCGGAGGGCAAGATAAAGGAAACCGGCACTACGTCGGCCGGATTTCTGAGATTATTGTTGTCTGCACACTGGTTAGATGGTCCGCGAGCGGCACCATGGTTTTTGACCCCGCGTGCCGCGATCTTGCGCAAAGCCTTGCCTTTGCTGGGTTTCGACCGGCACCATGGCCGCCGAACGCCCGGTTTTCGGCAGGTTAGACCGGAGGCGCGTCCATGAGCGCCGACGACGAAAACCGCTTCCGGCCGAAACCCGGCCGCATCCGATCCGACACGCCACAGGCAGGCAAGACCAAGAGCTTTCTGACACAGGCGAAAAAGCTTGCCCGTCAGCATAGCAACAGCCCTTCCAGATCGTCGCCACGATCCGCGCCGCGCCCCAGCAAAGGCCCGTCTGCCAAGAGCGGCAAGGCTGCGCGCTCGGCCAATGGACCGGGCGTCCGGCGCGGTCGCGGCGCAGCCTTCGTTCGCGCCCGCACCTTGTCGGGCGGCTGGCGGCATAGCGCGCCGGGAATGCGCCGCGTCGTCGTCAAAACGCGCTACGTTCAGAACGCCAGCCGACACGGCAAAGCCGGAGCGCATCTGCGCTATATCCAGCGCGATGGCACCTCGCGCGACGGCGAGCGCGGCCAGCTCTATTCGGCGGCCGAGGACCTCGCCGATGGCGATGCCTTCCTTGAGCGCGGCAAAGAGGACCGACACCAGTTCCGGTTCATCGTCTCGCCGGAGGACGGCGCTGACCTCACCAACCTCACGGCCCACACCCGCGACCTCATGCGTCAGATCGAAACCGACCTTGGCACGAAGCTCGATTGGGTAGCGGTGAACCACTACAACACCGGCCATCCCCATGTGCATGTCATCGTCCGGGGCAAGGACGATCTGGGCGAGAACCTTGTCATCAACGGCGACTACCTCGCCAACGGCATCCGCGAGCGGGCGAGCGGGCTTGCGACGCTCGAGCTCGGCCCCGTGACCGAGATCGAGCAGGCCCGCAAGCTCTCGGCCGAGATCGACCAGGACCGTTTCACCCGCATCGACCGCGCGATGACCGAGGAGGCCGACGGTAGGTTCCTTGACCTTCGGCAAGAGCCGGACGATCCACGACGCCAGTTCAACCGGACGCTGCGCCTGCGCCGTCTCGCCAAGCTGGAGAAGATGGGGCTGGCGACCGAGCACGCGCCCGGCATTTGGGAGTTGAGCGAGCGGATGGAGCCGGCCTTGCGCGAACTGGGCGAGCGCGGCGACATCATCCGCAACATGCACAAGGCGCTGAAGGCCGATGGCCAGGAGCGCGATCCCATGACTTTCCATATCCATGAGGCCGCGCCCGAGACGCCCATCGTCGGCAGAGTCGTGGACAAATACCTGTCCGACGAGCTGGGCGAGAACCTGACCGTGGTGGTGGACGGGATCGACGGCCGCACGCACCATCTCGCCGGCATCGACCTGGCTCGCGTCGAGGACGCACGGATCGGCAGCGTTGTAGAGATTGGGCCACCAGACACCGCGAGCCGACCATCCGACCGCACCATTGCCGCCATCGCCGAGGCTGGCATCTATCGGCCGAGCCGTCATCTGGAGCGGGCGAAGTTCGAGGGGCGCGTTCCGGGCGGCGACTATGAGGGTTACGTCGATGCCCATGTGCGTCGGCTAGAGGCGCTGCGCCGCGCCGGGATCGTCGAGCGGATCGACGCCGACCAATGGCGTATCCCCAAAGATTTCGTGAGCCAGGCCGCCGCCTATGATGCCGGGCGCGACCGGCAGGCCAGCGTCCGCGTCCTTTCGGCCTTCGATCTGGAGAAGCAGATCGGATCGGACGGCGCGACCTGGCTCGACCGACGTCTGGTCTCCAGCGACGCATCGGATCTAGCGCCAGCCGGCTTCGGTCAGCAGGTGCGCGAGGCGATGGATCGGCGCCGTGAGCATCACATCGAACAGGGCGATGCCACCCACAGCCGGGACGGCCGCGTCTTCTATAAGCGCAATCTTCTCGCCACTCTGCGCGAGCGCGAGGTTGCTCGCGTTGGCGCGGAGATGGCCGGCAACAAGGCGCTGCCGTTCCGCGCCGCCACGGACGGCGAGAGCGTCAGCGGCAAGTTCACCGGGACCGTGCAACTATCGAGCGGGAAGTTTGCCATCATCGAGCAGGTGCACGAGTTTACCCTTGTCCCATGGCGGCCGGTCATCGACCGCCAGCTAGGCCGTGAGGTCATGGGCGTCGTGCAGGGCGGATCGGTGTCGTGGCAGTTGGGGCGGCAGCGGGGATTGGCCCGCTAGGGCTGGCTGCAAAATCCTGCTTTGTCGGGTGACATCGCGGCGCCTGCGGCCAATTCTGCCTCGTCGTCGACATCCTCCACTGTCTCGTGGCTCCGGCCAAGAAAGAGAAAGGCGACGAGAGCCGTCAGCACCGTGATCCCGCTCAGTAGCCAGAGAATCGGCCCTCAGCAGCATTTCTTCCGCTCCGCAGCGACAGGGCTGAGAGTCCGCAGTTTGGCCGGATTGACAAACAGATTGGCGGGACAGCGAAATCTTGTTTCTCTGACTCCAGTTTATTCAAGCGTTAATGCGGATCATTCGCGATTTGTCGACCGCAGTTTACTCAAAGCGGGGTGACAAATGACTGATTTGAATAATTATAAGCTGTCGGCGAGCCCTATATATTTGCTCGCGACGTTCCTTGCTTCGGGATGGGGCTGTGTCGCAGAGGCGCAAACGGCATCAGCACAGACAAAGCCCATTCAAACGAATGCCGAGGCCGACGTTACGGTCCTCGATCCTATAGTAGTTACGGCTAGAAAAACTAACGAGGACCTTAAAAATGTCCCTGAAAGCATCACCGTAGTTCCCCCGGAAAGTTTGATGGCTGCACCATTCGATCCCGGCGCAGCCATTGCCCGCAACTCGCCGAATGTGCAGTGGATCAACAGAGCCACAGGTTCGCAGTTTTTCTCTATCCGCGGCGTGAGTTCGCTCGGAACGCCGGTCAATTTTTCCGATGGCACGGTCGCCTTCAATATCGACGGTGTGCCGAACAGTTTAATGAGCGCCTCCAACGTTCTCCTCGATGTCAATCGGATCGAGGTTATGCGCGGCCCACAGGGCACACTGTGGGGCAGCAATGCCCTCGGCGGCGCCATCAATGTCGTTACCAATCAGCCGGACGGGGCGCGCGATATCCATGTGACCAGCGAGATTGGCACAAACGGCTATCGCATGGGTGAGATGGTTCTGGGCGGCAATATCATCCCAGATGCGCTTGATGGACGCATGGCCGTACGTTTCGGTCACCAGAACGGTGACGTCCGCAGCTTGTTCACCGATGGCCTCGGCGAGCGCGATATCGCGGCATTTCGTGGCGGGCTGCGCTTCACCGGGATCGACAATACGACTGTCACGCTTACTGGCAGCTATCTGCGGGATGAAGGCAACGCACCGTTCTACCTCCTGCGCAATACGTCACGATTTCCAATCAGCGGAACCTTGACCGAACCGAAGTCGGTGGCGACCCAGGGCGGCACCACGCTGACCGTGGAACACGAATTTGACGCTTTCAGATTCACCTCCGTCAGCGCCTATCAGCACAACGAAATGGACGCTAAGACCGACAACGCCGACAAGCTGCTCTACGACGCGATTGGATTTCCGGCTTTCAGTTCTCGCGGTCACCTCGACGATAAAGAGAACATCTTCAGCCAGGAGCTTCGGCTGAATTCGCTTGAAGGCGATCCGATCCGGTGGGTCATGGGCGCCAGCGTCACGCGCACCGAGGGGAGCCGTGCATGCGTCAGCGCGCAATGCGCGCCCCCGCCTTACTTCGACGCCATTAGAATGGACACCGACCTCAACAGCACCAACCTTGGCCTGTTCGGTGACATTTCGATCCCGTTCGCGGAGCGATGGGAGTTTTCGATCGGCGGTCGATTGAACCATGATCACATTGAACTCAAGCGCGGGAACTCGCGGGATATTGCCGATCTGACAGGCTCAAACTCGACCTCGCAAACCTATCCGACGGGCCGAATGGCGCTGGCTTACAAGTGGACGGATGAGGTCCAGACCTATGTCTCGCTGGCGCGCGGCCACGCCACGCGTGTCTATCCGTTGTTCGGTTACCCGGTGAATGGCGTGGTAGCCGATCCATATCCGGCGGCGACCGGCTGGACATATGAGGCAGGCATAAAGGCGAGCCTGTTCGACGACCGCCTTGAGCTCGATGCCAGCGTCTATCACAACGACATCAAGAATGGCGTCATGAGCTACCTTGATCCTGCGCTCGGGGCGTTCCGCACGACCTATCAGGATTATGAGACCAGTGGCTTCGAGCTTCAGGGCCGTATGCTCATCGCAGATGGGCTGACCCTGACGGGCGGCCTCGGCTACACTCATAGCGAGCTGGGAGCCAATGGTGCCAACACCAACACCGTCGCGGGGAACGGGGTACCCAACACGCCGAAATGGACCGTCACGACAGGGCTGCAATACGATACCTCAGCCAGCGTCCTGAATCTGCCGGGTTCGTTGTCCTTTGGGGTGCAGTATCAGTTCACCGGGAGCCGTCCCGCCGATGTCGACGATTCATTCGATCTGAAGCCTTACCATATTGTGGACGCCCGGATCGGGTGGAAGAACGATGCCGGCGACCTGGAGCTCTATGCCTTCGGGCGCAATCTCCTCGACGACCGCTACGAGACGTTCGGTTCGGTCTATGGTGGCCTCGAAACCGTCGCGGTCGGACCGGGCCGCATCGTCGGGCTCGGGATCACCAAGAGCTTTTGATCGTGAACATTTCGAGTGTCGGGACGGCCACCCTGCCGGGGCATTCGCCATGCGGCGATCGCGGATCAAACCCGGCAGTTCCTATCGCTCGCCATGATCGTGAGGTGCATGCCTAAGCCGCTCAAGCAGATAGCGGCTTGGCGGCTTGCCGACCATCTTTCGGAACATGGTCACGAAACTGCTGGCGCTTTCATAGCCGAGATCCATCGCGACGGCCTGGACCGTCTGGCCGGCGCTCAGATGCCGCAAGGCGAGGACAATATGCAACTGCCGGCGCCAGCGGCCGAAACTCATGCCCACCTGTTCCGCCAGCATACGGCTCAGGCTGCGCTCGCTGAGCGCGATGCGGGAGGCCCACTCCGCGACGGTCGCATGATCCGCAGGCGCCGCGATCAACAGGTCGGTGAGCTTCCTCAGGCGCGGATCACTGGGGATCGGGAGGCGGAGGTCTTCGACCGGTGCCACAGCCAGCTCATCGAAGATAACGGACACGATTCGGCCGTCCGGACCGTCGACGTCATAGCGCTCCGGAAGCTCGTTGGCCCGCATCAGCAGATGACGGAGCAGGCCCGATACCGTGATCGTGCAGCATTGGTTCGGCAGGTTCGGAGCCTCAGGAGGTTCGATGAAGAGGGAGATGCACTCCACCTCACCTGAGCCGAAGACGGTATGGGGCAGCCCGCCGGGAATCCACACGGCGCATTGCGGCGGCACGATCCAGACAGCGTCTTCAACTTCGCAGTTGATGACGCCACGGACCGTGAAAAGCAGTTGCGCTTTCAGATGCGAGTGCCGGGGCGATTGCTCCAGGGTCTCAAGACTGGCGACGGCATTGGTGGCGACGAGCGCGCGCGGGATCTCATCGACAAAAGAAAGCCAATCGCTGCGGACGTCCAAATACATCAAAGGCCTCGGCGCTTTCTATCTGGCCGGATTAAAACATACAAAGGCAGGATTACGCAATGACGCCATTCGCCGACTGACTTATTGCTTTCAGGCAGAAGAGACACGCGGCGATCATGATCGTGCTCCTCTTCGAGAGGGGCAGCGTTCAACTGCCCTATCGAGCAAATTCGGATAGGAGTGTTGACGTGATCGAAAATAAACCAGTTAAGCTCGCATTCGCGTGGCTTGTCCCTGCGGTCGGTGCCGCAATCTTCGTCACGATCCAGTGCTTCTCTTATCTGAACGATTACGTCAGAAGCGGCGGGACGATGCAGGCCATTACGTTCGGCCCCGCCGCGTTGTGGGGAGTATCTATTTTTTACGGCGCCTGGGTCGTCCCGCCGATGCTGGCGCTTGCCGAAAGGCGCGCGACCGACTGGGCCATGCTCGTCCTCGGCGGTCTCCTTTTCACCATGAGCACGCTCGCCGGCGTATCGGATGGCTTGCGCGACGGCGGCCATCTCGTTGCCCTGGAGCTGTTGGCAGTCACGCTCCCCGGCGCGGTCGCGCTGATCATGTCGTGGCGGCACATCCGCTCGAATTGAAAGCATCCATCCCGACAAGGAGACGATACATGCCTTTGGACAGCACGAACTTCCCGCTCGTCTGGATGAGTTATGACGAAGGTCCCGATCACGACCACGACGAGGACTTCGAGGCGTTCGAGGCGAATCTGAAGCGCGGCGTGCCGTTCGTGCTCTTGACCGATTCCGCGCCGACCGAAAACCACGAGCACAGCCAGGAAGAAAAGAAGCGCACCTCGCTGTGGATGAAGAAGCACAAGGCCGAACTGCGGACGCTCGTGCTGGCGATGATCGTGATCGAGCCGAGCGCCGCCAAGCGTCTGGCATTCAAGCCTTTCGGTGTAGCCTTCGCCAAATTCTGGGGCTATCCGATGAGGCTTGCCTCGTCTCGCGAGGAGGCCATGGAGATCGCCGGGAAACTGCTGTCGGAGCGCGCCGGGTCTGCAACAGCCTGACAAACGACTGAGCGGACGGTGCGAAGACGATCTTCAGTTCACGCTGACCATGAAAGGCTATTGCCTGGTGATGGCTACCGCTCACCTCTCGGTACGCGCATTCCGCTGGCGGCATTGATTCAGACGTTGGCGGTGGCGGAACACCTGAACTTCCGTCATGCGGCGAATGCGCTCGGCGTCAGTCAGTCAAGTGTCAGTGCCCGAGTGAAGACTCTGGAGGACGATCTGGGCATCCTCCTGTTTGAGCGTCACGCGCGAGGTGTTCGGCTGACCGAGGCTGGACGTCAGTTTGTCGAGGAGGTTGCCGCAGGCATTGGCCATCTGGATCACGCGATCAAGACGGTCGGTGCCGTTGTGCGAGGCGAAGCCGGCCAACTTCGCATCGGCCTTCATGCGCCGGTCGCCTTCGGCTTCCTCGCTGAACTTCGTCGCCGCTATCGCGAAGTCCGGCCCGGTGTCGATCTCATCACCGTGGAAGGACGATCCTGCGAAGCACTACGACAGGTGCTGGATGGATCGCTCGACATCGCTTTCGTCCTCGGTCGGTCGGACACCCCGCAATGCCACGCGCGCGAGCTTTGGCAGGAACCCATGGTCATCGCGTTGCCCACGGCGCACCCACTGGCCTCCCGCGAAAGCGTCGTCTGGTCGAACCTGTCCGGCGAAACCTTCCTTGTCCGGCACGGCGGGGCCGGTCCGCAAGTGCATGAGCATGTCGTGCGGCGCATCAGCGAACTGGCCATCGCGCCGCGCATCCGGCGCTGCGATGTCGAGCGCGACACGCTGATGCAAATGATCGCGGAAGGGGACGGGATCACGCTGACCTGTGCGTCGGCCGGTAGCGTTGCATTTCCCGGCGTCCACTTCATGGCCATAGCGGACGAGCCGGAACCCGCCCGCTACAGCGCCATATGGTCGCCGCACAACCACAATCCCGCGCTCCGCGACCTACTCGAACTGGCGACCACGATGAGCCGATCAGTCCGTTCCGTCTGAGCGTTTCACCAGTTCGCCGGGATCGATTCCCAAGGCATCGGCAATCTGCCCGCGAACGGTGGCGCTCGCGGACAAGTCGGCGCGCTCGATCGCGCCGATGTAGCGTGAGCTGAGGCCAGCACGTTCAGCCAGCTCCTCCTGCGTCAGTCTTTTGTCATGACGTGCCCGACGCAGATTCTTCGCCATGACCTCCTTGAGATTCCATGGCGAGATGGGAACCAGCATAGGAATGATCGTTCTAAGAACGATAGGTCCGATTTATCGTGAGCCATGCTAATCGGCCTGTTAACCGCCGCTGATCCCGTCCGTTTCCTGTTGTGCCGGCTCCGGCGGTGAAGCCTCGACAGGACGGTGCAATGAGGCCAGTGGCCAGAATCTATTCTTTACCACCTCCGCGCTGCGATCTGTTTGGGCCGCGACTGGCCGATTCGATTCTTGACAGTATTTCCGTGGTGGACACTTCAAGCGCTGCCGCGATATCCACGAACTCCACGACATCGATCCGTCGTTCTCCGTTCTCATACTTGGCCACGAAGGACTGCGGCTTGTCGAGTGCAGCAGCTACGTCCGCCTGCGTCAGACCTTTTGCCTTACGTGCTTCGACGAGCAGGGAAAGGAAGAGCTGTTGTCGTGGCGTTCGCAAGGATTTCTGCATTCGGAACGGCGCTCCATTGATGAGAGGGTGCCGTTCCGGTAATCCTGATCTGGGATTATCCCATTTCAGGATTATTCTTGCTGCGAGCCCGATAGGGAGGGCGTCTGATGCGCGTCAGACCCAAGCTTGACCCCGATGTTGACGACGAGGCGCCGACCGGCCCCGACATCACCATCTACGACGAAGAGCATTTCGTGACCTACCTCCGTCTGCTGGACGCGCAGACGGACGGCGCGGACTGGAAGGAGGTGGCGCGAATCGTCCTTCACCGCGATCCGGTCGTGGAAGAATCCCGCACGCGCCATTGCTGGGAAAGTCATCTCGCACGCGCGCAATGGATGACGGGGAAGGGCTATCGGCGGATTCTCGAACAGGCCGTCGAAGAAGAGCGCGCCAAGCGGCTGAGCTGACTTAGGCCCGTCCTATTTGCACGCCACAGTATCCGGTAGCCCTCCAGCTTCTTCTTTGCTGTTGCCTCTCGCGCAATTGCCTATTCTCTGATCGGCTCCGTCTCTTTTGCCGATTGGAGCCTGTATGCGCGGAGGCCGAATACTCTGGGGTCAGATCGCGGTCGTCTTCACCATCGTTCTGGTGATGGTGTGGGCGGCGACGCAATGGACCGCATGGCGACTCGGTTTCCAACCCCAGCTTGGCGGCCCATGGTTCGAACTCGCCGGCTGGCCCGTCTACTATCCACCTGCCTTCTTCTGGTGGTGGTTCTCCTACGATGCCTATGCGCCCGCGATCTTCACCGAGGGCGGCGTCATCGCCACGTCCGGCGGCTTCATCGCTATCGCCGCAGCTATCATGATGTCGATCATCCGCTCGCGGGAAGCGCGGAACGTCGCGACCTACGGCTCGGCGCGATGGGCTGAGGACACGGAAATCCGCGCAGCCGGCCTGCTCGGTCCCGATGGCGTCGTGCTTGGCCGATATGAGCGGGACTATCTGCGCCATGACGGCCCTGAGCATGTGCTTTGCTTCGCGCCGACCCGCAGCGGCAAGGGCGTCGGGCTTGTCGTGCCGACGCTGTTGACCTGGCCGGGAAGCTGCATCGTCCACGACATAGAGGGCGAGAACTGGACGCTGACGGCCGGCTTCCGCGCAAAGCACGGTCGCGTCCTGCTGTTCGATCCGACCAACGCCAAATCCTCCGCCTACAACCCGCTGCTGGAGGTGCGGCAGGGTGAATGGGAGGTCCGCGATGTCCAAAACATCGCGGATATTCTGGTCGATCCCGAAGGCAGTCTCGACAAGCGGAATCACTGGGAGAAGACGAGCCACAGCCTGCTTGTCGGGGCGATCCTGCATGTCCTCTATGCAGAGCCCGACAAGACGCTGGCAGGCGTTGCAAATTTTCTGTCTGATCCGCGCCGCCCGGTGGAAGCCACATTGCGGGCGATGATGGACACGCCGCATCTGGGCGAGGCCGGCGTTCATCCCGTCATTGCTTCGTCGGCCCGCGAGCTGCTGAACAAGTCCGAGAACGAGCGATCTGGCGTGCTCTCAACCGCCATGTCGTTCCTCGGTCTTTACCGCGATCCCGTGGCGGCGCGGGTGACGGCCCGCTGCGACTGGCGCATTGCCGATCTGGTCGGAAGCCGAAAGCCGGTCAGCCTCTACCTCGTCGTGCCCCCATCCGACATCAACCGCACCAAACCGCTGATCCGACTCATTCTCAACCAGATTGGAAGGCGGCTGACCGAGGAATTGCACACGTCCGGCAAGCGCCATCGCCTGTTGCTGATGTTGGACGAATTTCCCGCGCTCGGTCGTCTCGACTTCTTTGAGAGCGCCTTGGCCTTCATGGCAGGCTATGGCCTCAAATCCTTCCTGATCGCGCAGAGCCTCAACCAGATCGAGCGCGCCTACGGGCAGAACAACGCCATTCTCGACAATTGCCATGTCCGCGTCGCCTTCGCCACGAATGACGAGCGCACGGCCAAACGAGTGAGCGATGCGCTCGGCACCGCGACCGAGATGCGCGATTCCACCAACTATGCAGGGCACAGATTGGCCCCGTGGTTGGGGCATCTCATGGTGTCACGGCAGGAGACCGCGCGGCCGCTGCTGACACCGGGCGAGATCATGCAGCTTCCGCCCGCTGACGAAATCGTCATGGTGGCGGGCACGCCGCCGATCCGCGCCGCCAAGGCGCGCTATTACGAGGATGTGCGCTTCAAGGAACGCATCGTCGCGCCGCCCGATCCTGCATCCGCTCCGGCCACTGCAACGCATCATCGTTCATCGGACGACTGGTCGAGCCGCGTCGTCGCGACAGCGAGTGACACGCGAACGGCCGCTGCTAACCGGGTCGAGGGCGATCCGGCCAATGGCGGCATCCGTCGCGAACCGGAATTGCCAGAGCATGAGGAAATCGTCGCGCCGCCGGTGCCGCCAGTTCAGGAGTTCGAGCTACTGGACGACGAGCCAGACGTTGACGCTGCCAAGGCTCGCGCCATGCGCCAGCGCATGCGGACGGTCGCGCGGCAGGCGTCGCTCGATCCGACCGATGGCATCGAGCTTTGAGGGCTGCCCATGACGACCCGAACCCGCATGAACGTTTATTTCGACCCGGAACTGCTCAAGCAGGTCGAAGCGCTCGCCCTACGCCGCCAAGTGTCCAAGTCCGCCATTGTGGAGGCCGCGGTTGCGTCGTTTCTGTCCGGGGACTCCGCCGAGAGGCTGGAGGCGGCGCTGTCGCGCCGGATGGACAAGCTCGGCCGCCAGATCGACACGCTCGACGAAGATCTCGCCATCCTGGGCGAAACCGTATCGCTATTCATTCGCTTCTGGCTCACTGTCACGCCGCCGCTGTCGGAGTCCGCGCAATCCTCCGCACGCGCGAAGGGCGCCGAACGCTTTGAAGGTTTCATGCAATCGCTTGGCCGGCGACTGGCGACGGGAGACAGGTTCTTGAAAGAATTTTCGCGTGATATCGATTCGACTCGCAACAGCCCATCACCAGATCAGTTCGAGGCGAATGGCGATCATTCCTGAATATTCAACCCATCCTATTTGCCGCCGATCACCACCGATGGCCGCGCGCGCGTAATTACTTGTTGAATCGCCCCGACTTCGGGCTCTTTTAGTCATCCCCATCCGGGGACCGTCTGTCGCGCCCCGTGAAGAAACGGGGCCGGGATGACTGTCACTCACCACAAACCGGAAGCGATTGCACGCGGCGCGCGCATGCTGCGCACTGCACTCGGCCCGGCCATCGCGCGCTATCTCGAAGACCCCGCCGTGGTGGAGGTGATGTTGAACCCGGACGGCCGGCTGTGGATCGACCGGCTCTCCGAGGGGCTGGCCGACACGGGCGAGATGATGTCGGCGGCCGATGGCGAGCGCATCGTGCGCCTGGTTGCCCATCATGTCGGCGTGGAAGTGCATCCGCGTTCGCCGCGCGTCTCCGCCGAATTGCCCGAGACGGGGGAGCGGTTCGAGGGCCTGTTGCCGCCCGTCGTCGCCGCACCGGCCTTCGCGATCCGCAAACCCGCCGTCGCGGTGTTCACGCTCGACGATTATGTGGCCGCCGGCATCATGTCCTTCGACCAGGCCGCAACGCTGCGTGCCGCGGTTGACGCTCGCGCCAACATCCTCGTCGCCGGGGGCACCTCGACCGGCAAGACGACACTGACGAATGCGCTGCTCGCCGAGGTGGCAAAGACGGCGGATCGGGTCGTCATCATCGAGGATACACGCGAGCTGCAATGCCGCGCGGAAAACCTCGTTGCGATGCGCACCAAGGATGGCGTCGTCACGCTGGCGGAATTGGTGCGCTCATCGCTGCGCCTTCGGCCCGACCGTATCCCCATCGGCGAGGTGCGCGGCTCCGAAGCGCTCGACCTGCTCAAAGCCTGGGGGACCGGACACCCCGGCGGCATCGGCACCATCCATGCCGGCTCGGGCATCGGCGCGCTACGTCGCCTCGAACAGCTCATTCAAGAGGCTGTCGTAACGGTTCCGCGCGCGCTGATTGCCGAGACCATCAACCTCGTTGCCGTGCTTTCCGGCCGCGGCTCCGCGCGTCGGCTCGCTGAACTCGCCCGCGTCGAGGGGCTGGGGCCGGACGGCGACTACCGCATCACCCAAGCCACGCCGAACGCAGGAGACCCATCATGATCCGCACACTTTCGTGCGGCTATCGCGCCATCGCGACCGCCGCAACCACGCTCGCCATCAGCATCATGTTCGCGCCAGCCGCCCATGCTTCGGGCTCATCCATGCCGTGGGAACAGCCCCTGGAAAAGATTCTCCAGTCGAGGGGCCGGTCGCCAAGATCATCGCCGTCATCATCATCATTGTGACCGGCCTGACGCTGGCCTTCGGCGAAACGAGTGGAGGCTTTCGCAGGTTGATCCAGATCGTATTCGGCCTGTCGATCGCGTTCGCGGCGTCGAGCTTCTTCCTGTCGTTCTTTTCGTTCGGCGGCGGAGCGCTGGTCTGATGGCAGCCGCCTTCGAACAACTCGACGCCGTGCCGGGATTCTCGATCCCCGTTCATCGGGCGTTGACCGAACACATCCTGCTCGGCGGCGCTCCGCGCTCCATCGCGATCATGAACGGCACGCTGGCCGGCGCGATCGGCCTGGGATTGCGCCTCTGGCTGGTCGGGCTCGCGATTTGGGCGATCGGACACTTCGCCGCTGTCTGGGCGGCGAAGCGAGATCCGCTCTTCGTAGAGGTGGGACGCCGCCATCTGCGTATCCCCGGCCATCTGGCTGTCTGACGGGGATGCGGCCATGATGAACCTTGCCGAATATCGCCGCACCGCCAGCCGGCTTGCCGACTATCTGCCCTGGGTCGCCCTTGTCGGCGGAGGCGTCGTTCTCAACAAGGACGGCAGTCTTCAGCGCAGCGCACGCTTTCGCGGTCCCGATCTCGATTCCGCGGTCGCGGCCGAGCTGGTCGCTGTCGCCGGCCGGATCAACAATGCCTTCCGCCGTCTTGGATCGGGATGGAGCATCTTCGTCGAGGCGCAGCGGCACGAGGCTGCAACCTATCCGAACAGCACATTTCCCGACCCGGCCTCCGCGCTGGTCGATGCCGAGCGGAAGGCCGACTTCGAGGAAGCAGGCGCGCATTTCGTGTCGAGCTACTTCCTCACCTTCCTCTACCTGCCTCCAGCCGAGGAAGCCGCACGCACGGAAGCCTGGCTCTATGAGGGCCGTGAACGGTCGGGCGTCGATCCTCATGAAGTGCTGCGCGCCTTCAGCGATCGCACCGACCGCGTGCTCGCGCTGCTCGACGGCTTCATGCCGGAGTGCCGGTGGCTCGATGATGCCGAGACGCTGACCTACCTGCATTCCTGCGTTTCGACGAATCGCCATCGCGTCCGCGTCCCTGAGACGCCGATCTATCTCGACGCACTGCTGGCCGACCAGTCGCTGACCGGCGGGCTGGAGCCACGCCTTGGCGACCAGCATCTGCGCATCCTCACCGTCGTCGGATTCCCGACCGCCACCACGCCCGGTTTGCTCGATGACCTCAACAGGCTGGCATTCCCCTATCGCTGGAGCACCCGCGCGATCCTCTTGGACAAGACGGACGCAACGCGGCTGCTGACGAAGATCAGGCGGCAATGGTTTGCCAAGCGCAAGTCCATCGCCGCGATCCTCAAGGAAGTCATGACCAACGAGGCGTCCGTGCTCGTGGACACCGACGCCGCGAACAAGGCCGTCGACGCCGACATGGCCTTGCAGGAGCTTGGGGCCGATGTAGCCGGCATGGCCTATGTGACGGCCGCCATCACCGTCTGGGATGCCGATCCACGCTCGGCGCAGGAGAAGCTGCGCCTCGCTGAGAAGGTCATCCAGGGCCGCGACTTCACGGCCATGGTCGAGACGGTCAACGCGGTCGATGCCTGGCTCGGCTCGCTTCCCGGACATGCCTACGCCAATGTCCGCCAGCCGCCCATCAGCACATTGAATCTCGCCCACATGATTCCGCTTTCGGCGGTGTGGGCGGGGCCGGAACGGGACGAGCACTTCGGCGCACCCCCGCTGCTTTATGGCAGGACCGAAGGCTCGACCCCGTTCCGGTTGAGCATCCATGTCGGCGATGTCGGCCATACCCTCGTTGTCGGCCCGACCGGCGCGGGCAAGTCCGTTCTGCTGGCGCTCATGGCGCTCCAGTTCCGCCGCTATGAGGGAAGTCAGGTTTTCGCCTTCGACTTCGGCGGCTCGATCCGCGCCGCCTCGCTCGCCATGGGTGGCGACTGGCATGATCTCGGCGGCGGCTTGACCGAAGGCTCGGACGCTTCCGTGTCGCTCCAGCCACTTGCCCGAATCCACGACACCTACGAACGTGCCTGGGCCGCCGACTGGATCGTGGCGATCCTGATGCGCGAAGGCGTGCGGATCACGCCGGAGGCTAAGGAGCATATCTGGACGGCGCTGACCTCGCTCGCCTCCGCACCTGTCGAGGAACGCACCATCACCGGCCTGACTGTGCTGCTTCAGTCGAACGACTTGAAGCAGGCGATGCGCCCGTTCTGCGTCGGCGGTCCCTATGGCCGGCTGCTCGACGCGGAGACCGAGCACCTTGGCTCGGCCGACGTTCAGGCGTTCGAGATCGAGGGCCTAGTCGGGACCGGAGCCGCCCCGGCCGTGCTCGCCTATCTTTTCCATCGCATCGGCGACCGGCTCGACGGTCGCCCCACGCTGCTCATCATCGACGAAGGCTGGCTTGCGCTGGACGACGAAGGTTTCGCCGGCCAGCTCCGCGAGTGGCTGAAGACGCTGCGAAAGAAGAACGCCAGCGTCATCTTCGCCACGCAGTCGCTCAGCGACATCGACAATTCGGCGATCGCGCCGGCCATCATCGAGAGCTGCCCGACACGGCTGCTCTTGCCGAACGAACGCGCCATCGAGCCGCAGATCACGGCGATTTATCGCCGCTTCGGGCTCAATGACCGCCAGATCGAAATCCTCGCGCGGGCGACGCCCAAACGCGACTACTACTGCCAAAGCCGCAGGGGCAACCGGCTGTTCGAGCTGGGCCTATCGGAAGTCGGTCTCGCGCTCTGCGCCGCGTCTTCCAAATCCGACCAGACGCTGATTGCGCAGATCGTCGCCGAGCACGGCCGCGACGGCTTTCTCGCCGCATGGCTCGCCGCCCGCGATGCCGGCTGGGCGGCCGATCTCATTCCCAACCTCACCAACAAGGAGAAGTCCTCATGAACCTTCGCCGTTCTCGCGCGGCGCGGTTTGCCGTCGCGCTGCTTTCCACCCCCGCCGTGTTGGTGCCGATGCTGGCGACGCCGGCCCACGCCATCATCGTCTTCGATCCGTCCAACTATGCGCAAAATGTGCTGACAGCCGCGCGTTCGCTTGAGCAGATCACCCATCAGATCACCTCGCTTCAGAACGAGGCGCAGATGCTCATCAACCAGGCCCGCAACCTCGCGAGCCTGCCGTTCTCCGCGCTCCAGCAGATTCAGCAATCGGTCCAGCGCACACAGCAGCTTCTTCAGCAGGCGCAGAACATCGCCTTTAATGTCCGTGAGATCGACCAGGCGTTCCAGCAGAAATACGGGAACGTCCCGCTCTCGGCTTCCGACCAGCAGCTCGTCGCCGGTGCGCGTTCGCGCTGGCAGAACACGGTCGGCGGATTGCAGGACGCCATGCGCGTGCAGGCCGGCGTCGTCAGCAATATCGACACCAACCGCACGCAGATGTCGACACTTGTCAGCCAGAGCCAAGGCGCGACCGGAGCGCTGCAGGCGACCCAAGCCGGCAATCAGATTCTCGCGCTCCAGTCGCAGCAGCTTTCCGATCTGGTCGCGCTGATCTCTGCCAATGGCCGCGCGAGCGCGCTGACCGAAGCCGAGCGCACGGCCGCCGCCGCGCAGGGACGCGAGCAGCGCCGCCGCTTTCTGACGCCGGGCAGCGGCTACCAGCCCGGCAACGCGCAGATGTTCAACACCGGCAACTGACGGTCAGAGGGGGAGCATTGCCATGGACGGAAAGCTGCTGGCTCGCCTCGGCGCAATCGCGTTCGTCGCCGTCGCCATCACGGCGACAGTGATCGAACTCACCCGCAAGGATGAGCCACCGGCATCGACGCCGGTGCGCAGCATCCAGCCCGAGCGCGATCCGCTCCGTGAGGGCCAACGGCGGTGCCAGCAGCTTGGACAAACGGCCGCCGACGATGCGCAATGCCTGCGCGTCTGGGCGCAAACCCGCGACCGTTTCCTTGGCCGGACGCCTGCGCCTGCCGCTCCGCAATCCACGGAAGGGCGGTGACGCATGGGCGGCGCGGGCGTCATCGATACATTTCTCGGCACCTTCACCCGCTACATCGACAGCGGGTTCGGCCTTCTTGGCGGCGAAGTCGCCTTCATCGCCACCACGCTGATCGTCATAGACGTGACGCTCGCCGCCCTGTTCTGGAGCTGGGGCGCCGATGACGACATCATCGCGCGGTTGGTGAAAAAGACGCTGTTCGTCGGCGTCTTGGCCTATCTCATCGGCAACTGGAACAGCCTGGCGAAGATCGTCTTCGAGAGTTTTTCCGGTCTCGGCCTGAAAGCCTCCGGCACGGGCTTCACCACCCAGGATCTGATGCGGCCCGGAAAGGTAGCGCAAACCGGGCTCGACGCCGCCCGGCCGCTGCTCGACTCCATTTCCGACCTGATGGGCTGGGTCGCGTTCTTCGAGAACTTCATCCAGATCGCTTGTCTGCTGTTCGCCTGGGCACTGGTGATCCTGGCCTTCTTCATTCTGGCGATCCAGCTTTTCGTGACGCTGATCGAGTTCAAGCTGTCCACGCTCGCTGGTTTCGTCCTCATTCCGTTCGGCCTGTTCGGCAAGACCGCCTTCATGGCCGAGCGCGTGCTTGGTAACGTCATCTCCTCCGGCATCAAGGTGCTGGTGCTCGCCGTTATCATCGGCATCGGCTCGACGCTGTTCAGCCAGTTCACGCAAGGCTTCGGCGGTCAAACGCCTTCCATCGACGACGCCATGGCCGTTGTCCTTGCGGCCTTATCGCTCGTCGGCCTCGGCATCTTCGGACCTAGTATCGCCAACGGCCTCGTCTCCGGCGGTCCTCAACTTGGCGCCGGCGCGGCGATCGGCACTGGGCTCGCCGTCGGCGGCGCTGCCCTTGCCGCCGGTGGTGGGGCTATGCTGGCCGCGAGAGGTGGTGCAGCGGCGTTCTCGACGGGCGCAGCCGCCGTGCGTGGCGGGGCAACGGCAGCGGGCGCAGCTTCGGCCGCCTACAGCCTCGGCTCGCTCGGCCAGTCCGGTGCGACCGGCGTGGTGTCGGGTCTCGGCGCTGTCGCACGTGCGGCCGGCAGCACGGGAACATCGCCGCTTCGCCGTGCAGCGGCCAGCGTCAAAGCCAGCTACTCCGATGGCGTCAAATCCGGCTTCAGCGCGACCGGCGGCTCATCGACCATGGGCACTGTAGGAGGCGCGGCCGAAACGTCGCCCGCATCTCCCCGAGCCCCAAACACGCCACCCGGTTGGGCGCAGCGCATGCGCCGCGGCGGACATATGGGCCATGCCGTCCAGACCACCGCGCATGCCGTTCGCTCTGGCGACAGCCATGGCTCCGGCTCTTCCGTCAATCTCTCCGAAAGTGATCGCACATGAACCTCTTCAAGCGACCCGCCGCGCATTACGGCAAGACCCCTCAACCCGAAACGCCATACCAGCGCGCAGCGCAGGTCTGGGACGAGCGTATCGGCTCGGCCCGCGTGCAGGCACGCAACTGGCGCATCATGGCCTTCGGATCGCTGGTCCTGTCGGCCGGTTTTGCCGCAGCTCTTGTCTGGGAATCCGCGCGCGGGACCGTCGTGCCTTGGGTGGTGCAGGTGGACAATCTCGGCCAGGCGCAGGCGGTCGCGCCTGCCACGGCCGACTATCGACCGACTGATCCGCAGGTGGCATGGCATCTGGCGCGCTTCATCGAGCAGGTCCGTTCAATCCCGGCCGATCCGGTTATTGTTCGCCAGAACTGGTTGCGCGCCTACGAGTGGACCACCGACCGCGGTTCGGCGGCGCTCAACGATTACGCGCGCGCCAACGATCCCTTTGTAAAGGTCGGCAAGCAACAGGTCGCTGTCGAAGTCTCCAGCGTCATCCGCGCTTCGCCCGATAGCTTCCGCGTCGCCTGGACCGAGCGCCATTACGAGAGTGGCCAACTCTCCACGACCGAACGCTGGACCGCGATCCTGACCGTCGTAATTCAGCCGCCGCGCGACGCGGACCGGCTCAAGGCCAACCCGCTCGGCATCTACATCAACGCCATCAACTGGTCGCGGGAGATGAGCCAATGAGCCGGCGAACGACCCGCAAACCCGGAATGCCTTCCTTCCGTAAACCTGCATTGGCGGCTTTGTTGCTTTCTGGCTCCATGCTCGCCGGCTGCGCCACACCGCAGAAGCCACCGCAAATCAGCTACGACGCTGACGTGCCGCCGCTGCCGACCGTGCCTGCGTCCGCCATCGATAATCGACCGAAACCGCTGCATATCCCGCCGGCCTGGACGCCGGCGCGCGGCGGACTTGCTGCCGTCGCGCCGACCGCACGTGTTGAGAACGCCAATGCGGCCGCCCGCGTTCAGCCGCGCCGTGAGGGTTATTACAACGCGATCCAGATTTACCCGTGGTCGGAAGGCGCGCTCTATCAGGTCTATGCCGCACCCGGGCAGATCACCGACATCGCTCTGGAGCCGGGCGAGAGCCTGACCGGCACGGGACCCATCGCAGCGGGCGACACCGCCCGCTGGATCATCGGCGACACGGAATCCGGTTCAGGCGTCGCTCGCCGTGTCCACGTGCTGGTGAAGCCCTCGCGTCCCGACATCACCACCAACCTGGTCATCACCACCGATCGGCGCACCTACATGCTCGAGCTGCGCTCCGGCCAGAAGCCCTACATGCCCGCCGTCGCCTGGGCCTATCCGCGGTCCCCGACGGGACAGGGCCAAAGCATCCCGGCCACGCCGGTCATCCCAGCCGTCGCCGCCCGAAACTATCGCTACGGCCTGAGCGGCGACAATCCGCCCTGGAAGCCAGTGCTGGTCTATGACGACGGCAGGCGCGTCTATGTCGAGTTTCCTCGCGGCATCGTGCAGGGCGAAATGCCGCCGATCTTCGTCATCGGCCCGGACGGCGAGGCACAGATCGTTAACAGCCGTATCTATCGGAACATTCTGATCGTCGATCGCCTGTTCGGTGCGGCCGAGCTGCGCCTTGGCAGCGGCGACAAGCAGCAGGCCGTCAGGATTGTCCGCACGGACGGGAGGCCGTCATCATGAGCGAGAACGAAACCAATGCCGCGCCGATGCGGCTTCGCGCAGAACCGCCGCGCGTCACCCGCCTGTCACGCAAGGTGCTCGCCGGCATTGGCGTCGTCACGTGCATCGGCGTCGGCGGGGCGCTGATCTACGCTCTGCAAACGCGAGACGGAGGACGCAACGGAGAGGAGCTTTACTCCACCACGAACCGGCAACCCGCCGATGGTCTTGCCGGTCTGCCGCGAGACTACACCGGTCCGGTCCTTGGTCCGCCGCTGCCCGGCGATCTCGGCCGTCCCATCCTCGACGCTCAGAATAAGGGGCAGCCGGTCGTGCCGCTGACCGTCACGACGCCCACGGTCGATGAAGCCGAACAACGCCGGCGAGCAGAGGAAGAGGCCGCGCGCACCAGCCGCGTCTTCTTCCAGACCGCACCGGGCAACTCGACCGCGGCCGCAACATCGGGCAGCACGACCATACCGAACCTCGCCGGCCTTGACTTGACCGGACAGGCCAGCCAGCCGACCGCGCAGGATAAGCAGCTCGCGTTCCTAAATGCCGCCGTTGATCGCCGCACCACATCGTCGGATCGCGTTATGCCGCCCGCATCGCCCTATGTGCTTCAAGCCGGGGCCGTCATCCCCGCCGCGCTGATCACCGGCATCCGTTCCGACCTTCCCGGCCAGATTGCCGCGCAGGTGACGGAGAACATCTATGACAGCCCCACAGGACGAATCCTGCTCGTGCCGCAGGGCGCGCGCATCATCGGTCAGTACGACAACAACGTGCAGTTCGGGCAGCGCCGCGTGCTGCTCGTCTGGAATCGGCTCATTCTGCCGAATGGTCGTTCCATCGTGCTGGAGCGCCAACCCGGCGCCGATGCGGCAGGCTATGCCGGTCTCGAGGATGGCGTCGATTATCACTGGTGGGATCTCGCCAAGGCCGCCGGGCTCTCGACACTGCTCTCCGTCAGCGCGGAGCTGGCTGTCGATGACGACGACCGGCTGCTACGGGCCATTCGCAATGGCGGCCAGGACACCATCAACGACGCCGGCCAGCAGATCATCCGCCGCCAGTTGCAGGTTGCGCCGACGCTGACCATCCGGCCGGGCTTCCCGGTCAGGATTGTCGTTACGCGCGATTTGGTCCTCGAACCTTACAGGGGATAAGCCATGACCAAGCTGAAACTCGGTCCCATTGCGGACGACAAGCCCGTCAAGATCACGGTGGAGCTGCCTGCGCCGCTCCATCGCGATCTCGTCGCCTACGCTGAGGTGCTGGCCCGCGAAACGGGCCAGCCCGTCGCCGATCCCGCGAAGCTGATCGTGCCGATGTTGGAGCGCTTCATGGCCACCGATCGCGGCTTCGCAAAGGCCCGGCGCTCGGCCGGCTGACTCCCGGTTTTGAACGGTACCGACAATAGGGATGGTTATCGCTCTCTCGCATGGCCCTCATATTCGCCGCCGATCTTGCGTTCGAACAACACGCCTTCCTGTCGCAGCAACGCCGCCGCAAGTTCGTCGGATAGCGACAGCTTGATTGTCGCAAGCCTGATCGACTTTTTATGGCCAACCACATCGGCAATGACGTCAATTTCGTAAGAGCCGGGTTCGAAGCGGTAGCCGCTTTCATGAACAGACAGAACGAAATGATGATTGGCGGCTAACCCGGTTCGGCTGACGTGTAGTCCACTGCCGGGCGATAGCTTTTCGGTTTCTCCGTAGCCCCAGAAGCTAAAAATCCGCTCGTCTTCGCCACGACGTACTTTGGCATACATGCCTTCAACGACCTGTCCACGGGTGGCCGTGCTGTATAGCAGTGTCCGCAAGAATACCTTTGGTGTGGGCTTGGGAACCGTATCGAAGCCGAAGAACACAATCGTCGGCTTCGTCATCTTCAGCCGCCCACGATCGACGAAAGCCAGCCAAAATGTGCCGAGCGAAATGGCCAGTGATACGAGCGATATTGGGATGCTGATATAATCCATGTCGTTACATAGCGCGAAACTTGATTCGACAGGAACAGCAATGAAACGACCGGCATCCACCGCTATCCTGAAACGATGACCCGATCAGCTCCTGAATGGTTCAAGCTCAACGAGGAAGCCACTTCGCAGATCATGCGCCGCATCGCTGATGCCGTATCGGCGAACGCGATGACCCTGCAAGTAAAGTCCGCGCCCGTGCTGGCCCATTGGTTCATTCTCGACACGCTTCTGCTGGCGAACCAAGCGAACCGCGATGGAATGCATGCCAACGCCCTCGCGCTGACACGTCAATGTGTTGAGGCAATAGGCATCATCGAACTGGGTGTGTGCGGCCACCCCGACGCCGAAGCGGCGTTGCTCAAATGGGAAGCGGATGAGCTGACGGCGGGCAAGCTGCGGGCATGGCTGCAAACGCACGTCTGGCCGGGTTACGGATCGGGGCTTTGGAACGAGCCTTGGTCCACGTTCATGCGAGAGTTTGCCGGCGCGGTCCAACCCTATGCGCATTACGGTCGCGGCCTCGCACAATGGCAACTTCGACTCCATCACTTCCACGACGCGGACGATCCGAACGCGGACTCCCATGCGATCGTCGAAATGCGGCCGCGTGCCTATGATGCTCAGAAGGCAACCCGCATCACACTGTTCCACACCTTGCTTTCTTATGTGCTCGGCCGGATTTGGCAGGCGGCGAATCCCGCCGATGCAGAGTTCGCCGCTCTGATGGCGCGGCTGGGCTCGGCGCTCGGCAAGTCGCGCTACCTCGACGGGCACCAAACCGATTGGAGCCAGCAGTTCTGGGCGATGGTCTGGGAGCGCGGCGGCGGGACGATCCTCGAATAGCCTCCACTACCATCGCTGCGGCTATCAAACCTCCACGGTCAGCAAGTGTCTGGCTCGGTCAAAACCTGCCCCTGACAGGGGGGCCGCCAGCGCGCGAGCACAACTGCGGCACGCTACACATCGCCGATCCCCCGCCATGGTTCGCCTAATTCCGGGGTCTCCAGACGCCCGGAATCCACTAGCGAACCACCGAGGATTCCATGTGTGCGCAGCGCCGCCGTGCCCGGAAAGGCCGGCCTCGACAGCCGATCCCAAAAACACTTCCCGGCAATCTCTACGATTACGCTGACGATCCCGCGCCAACTTTCAGTCGGCCGCGCGGCACTCAAGCTCACACCTCCGATGTCGAGACGTTGCGCGTGGTCGACGACTGGCCGGAACAAGTGCCTGTCACCGAGGCCGAAATCGACGTGTTCGAGCGCTGGTTCGCAGACGTGTTCGATGAGCTGTTCGGTCCTGCCAAGCCTCAAGAAGGCTTGCTTATCTTATCACCTACTGATAAGAATGACCTATGAGCGAGGTTCGTGATCCGAGCCTCGACACGCTTCTGGACCTCAACGGCCAAGTGCTCGTCGTCGATCCGGAAGGGGGTCATTGGGTGAAGTTCGTCGTGACGCGCGTTCCGGTCTCACCGGAGAAGCCGCACGGCCTCGATTACTCGCTCACGCTTCACGGGCCTTCGGGCGAACGGCTGGTCGGCTTCGACAACGCCCATCCGGTCGGCCGAGGCAGACGCGGCGCGCCGCTCGACCATCGGCATCGCCTCCAGACCGTGAAGCCCTACGCCTATGAGGACGCGGCCACGCTGCTGGCCGACTTCTGGCAGGCGGTGGACACGGTGTTGAAGGAACGAGGCGTGCTATGACAACGCTGAAGGTGGGGATTGCCGACTACGAGGAGATGAAGGCCCGCACCATGCGGATCGCGCGCGGCGAAGAAAAGCCGGCGGCAGGCGATCCAAAGGTGTGGTTCACCTCGACCGAATCCTTTGCCAGAGTTCTGTCTGCTGGCAATCGCGAATTGCTGCGCATCATCGCCGAGAAGGCTCCGGCCTCGCTGGAGGAGCTGTCTGAAATCACTGGACGAGCCACGTCCAATCTTTCGCGCACCCTGAAAACGATGGAGACCTACGGCCTCGTCCGCATGGAGAAGGGTCAAGGGCGCAAGCTCGCGCCGAGGGTTGTCCATGACCGGGTGGAATTGGCTCTGCCGTTGGTCGACCGTGTCAAACATAAGAGGGCTTCGGCAGGCCGGCGATGAACATCCACAATCCTAATCTTACTCTCCGCGCCGCGCTTTACCTGCGTGTCTCCACGACCCGCCAGGCCGAACATGACGTCTCGATCCCCGACCAGCGCAGGCAGGGTGAGGCCTGGTGCGCGTCGCGCGGCTATCAGCTTGTCGAGACCTTCGTGGAAGCCGGAGCCTCTGCCACCAACGACCGCCGCCCCGAGTTCCAGCGCATGATCGAAGCAGGCACGTCCAAGCCCGCGCCCTTCGATGTCGTCGTGGTCCACAGCTTCTCGCGTTTCTTCCGCGATCACTTCGAGTTGGAATTCTACGTCAGGAAGCTCGCCAAGAACGGCGTCAAGCTTGTCTCCATCACGCAGGAGATGGGCGACGATCCCATGCACGTTATGATGCGGCAGGTCATGGCGCTGTTCGACGAGTATCAATCCAAAGAGAACGCCAAGCACGTTCTGCGCGCCATGAACGAGAATGCACGGCAAGGCTTCTGGAACGGCGCCTTGCCACCCATCGGGTATCGCATCGTCGCGGCCGAACAGCGCGGTTCGAAGATCAAGAAAAAGCTGGAGATTGATCCGCTGCACGCCGACACGGTGCGGCTGATCTATCGGCTGTTCCTTGAAGGCGACGGCACTTCCGGCGCGTTGGGCGTCAAGTCCATCGCTTCCTACCTCAATGAGCGCCGCATGTTCACCCGTGACGGCGGGCGCTGGGGCCTCGCGCAGATCCACGCCATCCTGACCCGCACGACCTATATCGGCGAGCACAGGTTCAACACGCGCTCCCACAAGGACCGTGAGAAGAAGCCTGAGAGCGAAGTCGCGATTATGGCGGTGCCGCCGTTGATTGACCGTAAGACCTTTGATGCGGTGCAGGCCCGCCTTAAATCCCGTAATCCGATGGTGACACCGGCGCGGGTCTCCAGTGGCCCTACGCTCCTGACTGGCATCTGCTTCTGTGCCAAATGCGGTGGCGCGATGACGCTCCGCACCGGCAGAGGCAGCGCCGGCGGCACCTATCGTTACTACACCTGCTCAACGAAGGCCCGGCAGGGCAAGACCGGCTGCATTGGCCGTTCGATCCCGATGGACAAGCTCGACGATCTGATCGCGAGCCATCTCGAGGACCGGCTGCTTCAGCCCAAGCGGCTGGAAACCATTCTCGCCAGCGTCCTCGACCGCCGCGAAGAGCGCACTGAGCGCCGCCGTGAACACCTTGCCGAACTCAACAGGCGAATCACGGAAACCGACCAGCGTCTCAACCGGCTCTATGACGCCATCGAGTCCGGCGTCGCCGATCTGGACGACCCGGCCCTCAAAGAGCGTGTTGCCAGCCTCAAGGCGCTTCGGGATCAGGCCAAGGCCGACGCCGAGCGTACCCAGGCGGCGCTCGACAGCGCAGGAAATCAGGTCATCAGCCCCGACATGATAATGGCCTTCGCCTGCACGGCCCGCGAAAGGCTGCGGCTGGAGAACGGCCGCTATCGGCGCGACCATCTACGTGCCCTGACGCAGCGCGTCGAGGTCGCCGACCAGGAAGTTCGCATTAGGGGATCGAAGTCGGAACTGCTGCGAACGCTGGTGGCCGCTTCGAGCGGGCAATCGGCGGCGTTCGGCGTTCATAGTTCTGTACTGAAATGGCGCACCCGACAGGATTCGAACCTGTGACCTTTGGAATCGGAATCCAACACTCTATCCAGCTGAGCTACGGGTGCTAACCGCAGAGACGATGATGACTCGTCTCGTCCGATGGCAGGTTCTTAACCCAGGATGCCTGCCGCATCAATCGTCAATTTCAAAGAGCGTCAATTTCGAAAAAGAACGGACGGAATCCGGAGAGCGGCTCGTTTCGCCCCGGAGCTGTCCTGTCGGCGGCGCATCGCCACGGGCAGGCGCGGCCCGGCTTTTTCGGGCCATCACGCGACTTTCATGGCGCCAGGCCCCGGCGTAGCCCCCGGCGGCACCTTGCCCAGAATGATCATGCCGAGCACCTCGTCCTTGGTGACGTCGCTCGTCCTGGCATGTCCCACAACCTTGCCGTTCTTCATCACGAAGACCCGGTCGGCGAGGTCGAAGACGTCGTGGATGTCGTGGCTGATCAGGAATATGCCGATCCCCTCGCGCTTCAGCTGCTTGATCAGATCGCCCACCTGCGCCGTCTCCTGCGGCCCCAGCGCTGCTGTCGGTTCGTCCATGATCAGGATGCGGGCATCGAAGAGGATGGCGCGGGCGATCGCCACCGACTGCCGCTGGCCGCCGGAAAGCGCCTTCACCGGCTCCTTGAAGCGCTTGAAGTTCGGGTTCAGGCGCCCCATCACCTCGCGGGTGCTGGCTTCCATCGCGACGTCGTCGAGCGTGCCCCATTTGGTCTGCAGCTCGCGGCCGAGATAGAGGTTGGCGGCGGCGTCGACATTGTCGGCGACGGCAAGCGTCTGGTAGATCGTCTCGATGCCGTATTTCTTGGCATCGCGCGGGTTCTTGATGTCGGCCGGTTCGCCGTTGATCAGGATGTCGCCGGTCTCGCGCTTGTAGGCACCCGACAGGATCTTGATGAGCGTCGACTTGCCTGCTCCGTTATGGCCGAGCAGCGCCACGACCTCGCCGGGAAAAAGGTCGATCGAGGCGTTCTCGACCGCATGAATCCCGCCGAAGGAGATGGAAATGTTCTTCATTTCCACGAGCGGTGTGGTTTGTTCCGTCACGGTTGGGAACTCCTGTTATTTCGAGCGAGCGCGGTAAACGGTGTCGAGCCAGACGGCGAGCACGAGCACGGCGCCGAAGACGACGTTCTGGATGGGGGTGTCGACATTGGCGAGCCCCATGCCGGACTGCAGCGACTGCATGACGAGCGCACCCAGCATGGCGCCGGCGATCGTGCCCGTGCCGCCGGCAAGCGAGGTGCCGCCGATGACTGCCGCAGCGATCGTATAAAGCTCATAGGTCGTGCCCTGCGAGTTGGCGGCTGCATTCAGGCGCGCCGTGGAGATGGCGGCGGCCACGGCCGCGAGGAAGCCCATCAGCGCGAAGATCCTGACCGTCACCCAGCGGGTCTTGATGCCGGCGAGTTCAGCCGCTTCCGGGTTTCCGCCGATCGCGAAGACATAACGGCCGAAGCGGAGCCGTGTCGCGATGAAGGTCATCACGATGCCGACGAGGACGGCGATCAGCACCGGCACGGCGATGCCGTAGGATATCTGCAGGCCGCCTTCGGGCCAGGGGATGTTGTTCGCCTCGGCATAACGTCTGGCGATCGCCGGCGGCCAATAGTAGATCGTCGAGACCCAGATCGCGCCGAGCACGAGCGCACAGCCGAGCACGCCGAGGAAATATTCTGCCCAGAGCGGGCGGCGCGGGAAGTTGAAGCGCTTTCGCTGGTGGCGCGAACTGATGATGCCCGCGACGATCATCAGGCAGGCAAGGGCGCCGATGATCCAGCTCCAGGTGGCGCCGACCGCGCCCTCCGTGCCGCCGCCCATGATGCGGAAGGTCGTGTCGAGCGGGGCGACCGTCTGGCCGCTCGTCACATACCAGGCAAGGCCGCGCCAGGCGAGGAAGCCGCCGAGGGTGACGATGAAGGAGGGCACGTTGAGGAAGGCGATGATGACGCCCTGGAAAAGGCCGATCAGCGTGCCGACGATCAGCCCGCAGGCGAGCGTGATCACCCAGGTGTAGGAACTGTCGAAGCCGAGATATTGCGGCAGGTATCTTGCCTGGACGACGCCCATGATCATGGCGACGAAGCCGAGGATGGAGCCGATCGACAGGTCGATATTGCGGGTGACGATGACCAGCACCATGCCGGTCGCCAGCACGGCGATCTCGGTGGTCTGTACCGAAAGGTTCCAGATGTTCCTAGGCGTCAGGAACAGGCCGTCGGTGTAGATATGGAACCCGATCCAGATGATCAGCAGCGCGCCGACCATGCCGAGCAGGCGCGTGTCGATTTCGGTCGCCCGAAAGAACCGCGTGACGGGACTGCCCGTCTGGCCTGTTCCTCCCGATGTCGTGGACTTGGTTGTGGATTGTACCGTGTCGGCCATGTTTCGCCGTTCTCCACCTTTGCTTGGGATGCGATTGTCCGGGACTGGCCGGCCGCGCACCCGATGACGTTCCGCCGCTCCTCAGCTTCCGGGCGGCTCAGCCATCATACGCCGAAAACCGACGCCGCGGCAGGAGTGCTGCGGCGCCGGGTCCTGTTTGCCGATTCGGGCTGCCTGCTCAGTTGCAGGCCGCGACCGTGCCGGCCTTGACGCCCTGGCAGGCCTCTGCCTTGCTGATCCAGCCGGCATCGATGACAACGTTCAGGTTGTCCTTGGTGATCGGCTGCGGCTTGAGGAAGACGGACTGCATCTCGACCTTGTTCGGGCCGCCGTTGAACGTCTGGACGTTCGGGATTTCGGTCATTTTCTTGCCGCCGGCAAGCGCCAGCGCGATTTCAGCGGCGTTCCTGCCGAGTTCGCGCGAGTCCTTCCAGACGGAGACGGTCTGGGTGCCGAGCGCGATGCGGTTCAGCGCCGCCTTGTCGGCGTCCTGGCCGGAGACCGGAACGGATCCCGCCATGCCCTGGGCGTCGAGGGCCGCGATCGCGCCGCCTGCCGTACCGTCGTTCGAGGCGACGACGGCATCGACGTTGTTGTTGTTGGCGGTCAGGAACTGCTCCATGTTGCGCTGGGCGTTCTGCGGCAGCCAGCCGTCGGTATAGGCTTCGCCGACATTCTTGATCTTGCCGGCGTCGATCGCGGGTTTGAGCACTTCCATCTGCCCCGCGAACAGGAAGTCCGCGTTCGGATCGGCCGAGGAACCCTTGATAAAGACGTAATTGCCTTCCGGCTTCACGTCGAAGACGGCCTGGGCCTGCATGCGGCCGACTTCCTTGTTGTCGAAGGTGATGTAGAAGGCGTCCGGGTTCTCGATCAGGCGGTCGTAGCCGACGACCGGAATGCCTTCGGCAGTCGCCTTTTCGACGGCCGGGCCGATGGCGCTCGAATCCTGCGCGAGGATGATCAGCGCATTGGCACCCTGCGAGATCAGCGACTCGACGTCGGTCAGCTGCTTGGCCGGAGAAGACTGGGCGTCGGCGGAGATATACTTGGCGCCGGCGGCTTCAAGCGCCTTCTTGATGGCCGCTTCGTCGGTCTTCCAGCGCTCTTCCTGGAAGTTGGACCAGGATACGCCGACCACGACCGGCTGCTGCGCAATGGCTGCCGTCTGCAATGAAACGAGGATGGCCGCGCCGGCCACCAGCTTAACGAACGATCTCATAATATCCTCCCGATTGATGGCGATGGGCCTCAAGCCTCCGTGCTTTCCCCCCGCCGGATGGCCTGCCCGAGAAAAACGTCAAAGCTTTTTCTCGACAGTCGAGAAATGAAATGTCAGAGATTTGGAAGGCTGTCAATCGGCACTTGTGGAGGACAAGGCACTGCCGTATCGACAGAAGGAGTGAGGAGAGGCGGCAGGCAGGATGCTGGCGAAATCGAGCACGGAACTGGTCCGGCAGCAGAACAGTGCGCTGGTTCTGTCGGCGCTGCGGCGCCATAGCCGGCTTGCGCATACGGAGATCTCGGATGCGACGGGGCTTGCCTCGGCGACGGTATCGGCCATCACCGCCGATCTCGAACGCTTCCGAATCATCGAAAAGAGCGAGCAGCAGGCGGTCTCGGGCCGAGGGCGCCCGCGCGTGCTGTTCAGCCAGCGGCGCGGCTGCGGCTATCTCGTCACCGTCATCATCTCCTCCGACAGCATCCAGTATTCGCTGGTGGATTATGCCGGCACGCTGCTCGACCGCTTCATCGAGCCGCGCGGCGAGGGCGGCACGGCCGCCTTTCTCGCTTCCATCTCGGCGGCGCTCGAACGCGTCGTCACGCGGTCGCAGATCGATCCGGGCCGCGTGCTGCTCGTTTCGGTGAGCAGCAAGGGGCTCGCGCATCCGGTCGATCCGGTGCTCGTGTGGTCGCCGATCTTCGGGCCGGAGCCGGTGGATTTTACCGCGGCGCTCACCGGCGGCTGGTCGGCCAAGGTGATCCTCAACAACGAGACGCTCCTGGTCGCCGGCGCGCTTCTCGAGCGCGAGGCGAAGCGGAAAAGCGGCGGTGAGCGTCTGCTTGCCGCGCTCTCGCTCGGCCACAGCATCGGGCTCGGGATCGGAAGAAGGGGGCCGGCAGGCGTTGCGGACGTCTCTGCGCCGAATTTCGGGCATATGCTGCATATGCCGAACGGCGGGCTCTGTCGCTGTGGCGCGCGCGGCTGCATCGAGGCCTATGCGGGTTTCTACGCCATTCTGCGCGCTGCTTTCGAAGTGCCGATCGATACGATCCCGGCGAAATTCGTGCCGATCGCCGAGATCGACAAGATCGCAGCAGGCGCCCGGCAGGGCAACCGCATGGCGCAGTTCGCCTTCCGGCAGGCGGGCGTGGCGCTCGGCAGCGGGCTGTCGCGGCTGCTCAGCCTGTATGGGCATATGCCGGTCTTCGTCACCGGCCCGGGTACCCGGCATTACGACCTCCTGCAGGCCGGCATGGAGGAGGGGCTTGCGCAGACGCAGGTCGTGCGGCTCGGCGGCATGCCGGATCTGATGGTCGTGCCGGACGAACCTTCGCTTGTGTTCGAAGGGCATCTCAATCTTGCGTTCTCCATCATCGATCAGGATATAATCGCTTCGCGGCCACACCTTCAGGCGGCCGGGGAGTGAGGCCATGATCGATCCGAATCATCCCTTCTACGAACCGCTCTGGCGGCGGCTGCTGATCCCGGTCGTGTGCGCCGTCTGGGCGTCGTTCGAGCTTTATGCCGGGGAGCCGATCTGGGCGATCATCGTCGGCGTGCTCGGCCTCTATGCTACCTACAAGCTGTTCATGGAAAAGCGGAAGCCGCCGGTGCAGAAGCCGATGGACGAACAGAGAGACTAACGCCAGTAAAGCTGTTTCATCGCCGTATCGATCAGGAGATTGGCGGTCTTCATGCGGATATTGGCGTTCTCACGGAACTCCGGCGCGACGCCGTCGGGATGGTTGGCCTTGGCGAATTGCCGCCGTTTTTCGGCAAGCGTCGCTTCGGTGTCCTTCTCGGTGATGGCCAGTTCGGCGGCGATTTCTTCCACCGTCAGCCGAAGCAGGTGAGGGGGAATTTGAATTTGCGGCTTCGGTTCTTCCGGCTCCTGTTCTAACTCAGGCAATTCCGGCAGGAAGGCGAAATAGGCTTCGGTATCGCCGCCCAAAGCCGAAGGCGCTTCATCCGTTGGTGCGACGAAGCCGAGGCCAAGCCCCTTGATGCGGAAGCTCGGCTCCGTTTCCTCCGCCTCTTCCTCTCCGTGTTCTTCCTTCAGCCGCGTCAGCACCGACTGAAACACCGATTGCCCGAACAGCATGCCTCACCTCGTTGCATGAAGCGGCAAGAGAACATGCGGAGGTGGTGCAAGGCTTGCGGCTATTGAATGAGATGAGAAATGACTATATTTAGGGTAATATGTACAGGAGATATGGTCATGAGAGCGAAAACCGTTGCTGCGGCTGAGTTCAAGGCAACCTGCTTGCGCCTGATAGACGAAGTGAACGAAGACGGTCAGCCCATCACCATCACCAAACGAGGAAAGCCGGTTGCCGTGCTCACGCCTGTCGTCGAAAAAGCCGCCGAGAAGAAAGGCATTGTAGGCGTTATGAAAGGTTCTGTTCTTCGTTACGACGATCCCTTCGCGCCGGCCATCGATCCCAGCGAATGGGAAGCGCTGAAGTGATTCTGGCTGATACCCATGTCGTCGTTTGGGCCGTGGAGGAGAATCGGCGACTTGGTCCCAATGCGCGTCGACTGCTGATAGAAGCCGCGGCGGTCGATGCGCTGTTCATTTCCGTTGTAAGCTGCTGGGAAATCGCGATGCTGGCGGAGCGCGGCAAGCTGGCTCTCAGTCTCGAAGTAAGTTTATGGATTGAGCGAAATCTCAATCGGCCCGGCGTCAGATGGGCTCAGCTTGAGCCGGCGATCTCCGTTGATAGTGTCCGTTTGCCGGGAAGTTTCCACAACGATCCGGCTGACAGGTGGCTCGTGGCCACTGCGCGCCATTTCGGCCTGCCACTTCTGACCGCGGATCGGGCAATTCTTGCCTATAGTGCTCAGGGTCATGTGGCGACGGTAGACGCTTCGCGTTAATCTCGTTACTTAGCTCTGTGTCTGGCTCTGCCCCTGCTGACCTTGGCTCTGGCTCTGCTTGTGGCCCGCTGTCACCGTCAAAGACACCTTGAGGTTTTCTCCTGCCGGACCGATGCGCATGCCGGAGACGGGGGTGCAGTCGCGGTAACAGAGCCCCGAGGCGATGCGCACATAGCGGTCGTCGGGGCAGATCTTGTTGGCGGCGTCGAAGCCCACCCAGCCGAGGCCCGGCAGATGCGCTTCCGCCCAGGCATGCGTCGCCACCTGCTCGGTCGTATTTTCCATCAGCAGATAGCCGGAAACGTAGCGGGCCGGAATATCGAGCAGTCGTGCGGCGGAAATGAAGATATGCGCATGGTCCTGGCAGACGCCGGTCTTCGCCGCCAGCGCCTCTTCGGCCGTGGTTTCGGTATTCGTCGTGCCAGGCGTATAGGCGACCGTCTCGTGAATCTCTTCCATCAGAGCATGCATCTCGGCAAGTTCACTGTCGCCTTTAAGATTTCTTGCCAATTCCCTGATAAGCTTGCCCGGTTTCGTGCGGGCCGTCTCGCGCAGAAAAAGCCAGAGCGGGCAGAAACCCTGATGCGGACCGTAGACGCCGGCGCGGTCCTCGGTCTCCACCTCGCCGGAAGCCACGATGCGGATCGTGTGCTCGGCGCCCTCCACCGAGACGAGTTCCGTGCGGTTGCCGTATTGGTCCGCATAACCCGCCTCGATCTTGGCCCCGTCGACCGTGATCGCCCAGTTCAGCACCTTCTGGCCCGGCCCGTCGATCGGGGTCAGCCTCAGACGCTGCAGCGAATAGGGTACCGGTTCGTCGTAGAGATATTCGGTGGTATGGGAAATCTTCAGCCGCATGGGGCGATGGTCCTACTGATAGAAGCGGTAGCCTTCGGAGATTTCGGCGCTGAGCTGGTTGTTGCGGCTGACGAAATCCTCCAGGAATTCGTGCAAGCCGTGGTCCATGACGTCGGTGATCGTGCCACGCTTCAGCGTGGAGCGGATGGCATCGGCCGTCTCATGCGCCTTCAGCCGCTCGCCATAGGTCTCGGCGAGGTAGCCGAGATTGCTGACGATCTTTTCGTAGCAATAGGCGAGCGAGCGCGGCATCTGGACTTTCAGGATCAGGAAGTCGGCAATATTGGCGGACTGATATTCGCCATCATACATCCAGCCGTAGGAGCGGTGCGCGGAGACCGAGCGCAGGATCGATTCCCACTGCATGTTGTCGAGCGCCGAACCGACCTGGCTGACCGAAGGCAGCAGCACGTAATATTTCACGTCGAGGATGCGGCTGGTATTGTCCGCCCGTTCGATGAAGGTGCCGATACGCGAGAAATTGTAGAGGTCGTTTCTCAGCATCGAGCCGTGGAAGGCGCCGCGGATCAGCCCGCAGCGATGCTTGATGACGTCGATCAGCTCCGGCAGATCAGCGGGCTTCAGCTTGCGCGCCAGCCGTCCCTTCAGGTCGATCCAGCATTCGTTGGTGGCTTCCCAGGTCTCGCGGGTCAGCGCCGTGCGCACCATGCGGGCATTGTTACGGCCCCATTCGATACAGGACATGACGCTCGACGGGTTGGACTGGTCGCGCAGCAGGTAGTCGATCGCGTCCACCGCCGTCAGTTCGGCATGTCCTTCCGAATAGGCTTCGCGCACACCTGCGCTTTCCAGTACGCCGTGCCAGTCCTCGTCACTCGACCCGGCGCGGGTCAGAGAGACGCGCAGGCCCGCATCGACGAGGCGGGCGATGTTCTCGGCCCTCTCGATGTAGCGGAACATCCAGTAGAGGCCGTTTGCAGTTCTTCCGAGCATATGATTCCGACCCCAATCAATCTTCCAGGACCCAGGTGTCCTTGGTGCCGCCGCCCTGGCTGGAATTGACCACCAGCGACCCTTGTTTCAGCGCCACGCGGGTCAGCCCGCCCGGGATGATCTTCACCTTGTCGGAGACGAGCACATAGGGCCTGAGATCGACATGCCGGGGCGCTATGCCCTTGTTGACGAAGATCGGCACGGTCGACAGCGCCAGCGTCGGCTGGGCGATGTAGTTGCCCGGCTTGGCGGCAAGCTTTTCGGCGAAGTCGGCACGCTCCTTCCTGGTCGCGGTCGGACCGACCAGCATGCCGTAGCCGCCGGAACCGTGCACTTCCTTGATGACCAGCTCCTCGATGTGCTCCAGCACGTATTTGAGGCTTGCGGGCTCGGAACAGCGCCAGGTCGGCACGTTTTCCAGGAGCGCCTTGCGGCCGGTATAGAATTCGACGATTTCCGGCATGTAGGAATAGATCGCCTTGTCGTCGGAAATGCCGGTGCCGGGCGCGTTGGCAATCGTGATGTTGCCGGCGCGGTAGACGTCCATGATGCCCGGAATGCCGAGCGCCGAATCCGGCCGGAAGGTGAGCGGATCGAGGAAATCGTCGTCGACGCGGCGATAGAGCACGTCGATCGCTTCGTAACCCCGCGTCGTGCGCATCTTCACGCGCCCGTCGATGACGCGCAGGTCGCCGCCTTCCACCAGTTCGACGCCCATCTGGTCGGCAAGGAAGGAGTGCTCGTAATAGGCGGAATTGTAGATGCCGGGCGTCAGCACCGCGACACGCGGCTTGCCCTTGCAGCCGGGCGGGGCGAGCGAGGCGAGCGACTGACGCAGGAGTCGCGGATAGTCCTCGACGCGCTGGACCTTGTTCAGCGTGAAGAGTTCCGGGAACATCTGCATCATGGTTTCCCGGTTTTCCAGCATATAGGAAACGCCCGACGGCGTGCGGGCATTGTCCTCCAGCACGTAGAACTGGTCATCGCCGGTTCGCACGATGTCGGTGCCGACGATATGGGTATAGACGCCGCCGGGTGGCTTGAAGCCGATCATCTCGGGCAGGAAGGCGGTGTTCTTCTCGATCAGCTCGCGTGGGATGCGCCCGGCCTTGATGATCTCCTGCTTGTGGTAGATGTCGTCGAGAAAGGCGTTCAAGGCCAGCACCCGCTGTTCGATGCCCTGTGCCAGCTTGCGCCATTCGCGGGCTGAGATGATGCGGGGAATGATGTCGAAGGGAATGAGCTTTTCGGAACTGTCTGCGTGTCCGTAGACCGCGAAGGTGATGCCTGTCTTCCTGAAGATGTTTTCCGCGTCCTGGGTCTTGCGGATCAGGTGGGCGGCATCCTGGCTGGCGTACCACTCGTGGTAGGTCTTGTATGGCGGTCGCGGAAGGTTTTCCGCAGTCAACATTTCATCAAATGCCAAAGGCGCGTTCCCCGGTTTTGATTCATTTGAATACAACGCAAGTAGCAATGCAAGAACCGTGCACAGTTGCCCGCGCGTGTTCGGGAGCCTCGCAAATCCCGCTCCCCGGAGATAAATGTGCCGCTTTCTGCGGCGGGCAAGTATCCTGCTTTCAGAGCCCGCTTTTCGCGTCTCTGCCTTCAAAACCATCAACTGCCCAAGCTCTCATCAAGCGCCGTTCAATGTAGCGATCAGTTTTTCTGCTTTGACCATCAAATCCGGTGAGCATAGACAAACGCGGCTTTCTCCCCGCAAGAATCGGCCGGAAATCCCCTCATGCTCGATCGTCTGGCTCCGGCCCTCTTCGTCTTTCTGTGGTCCACGGGCTGGATCGTCGCGAAATACGCGGCCGCTCATGCCGACCCGGTGACCTTCCTGGCCGTCCGGCATGCGCTAGCGGCGGCCGCCTTCTTCATCGTCTGCCTGTTCGTGCGTGCGAAATGGCCGAGGACGCGAGGGCAGATCGCCCATGCCATGGTCTCCGGCGTCTTCCTGCACGGACTTTATCTCGCAGGCGTCTGGTATGCGATCGGGCAGGGCGTGCCGGCTGGTCTTTCCGGCATCATCGCCGGCTTGCAGCCGCTCCTGACGGCCATGGCCGCGCCGCTGTTCCTCGGCGAGCGGCTCAAGCCGGCCCAGAAACTCGGTCTCGTGCTCGGTTTCGCGGGCATTCTGATCGCGATTTCGCCGCAGATCCTCGATGTCTTCGACCGGGGGCTGGAGGGGCTTGCATTTCCGGTGCTGATCAATCTCGTCGCGATGGCGTCGGTGACCTACGGCACGCTCTACCAGAAACGGCACCTGCAAGAGGGCGATCTCTTCTCGATCGCGACGCTGCAATTCGTCGGTGCGCTGATCGTGACGGTGCCGATCGCGCTGAGCCTCGAAAACCTGCGCTTCGACTGGACGCGTGAGGCGATCTTCGCCATGGCCTGGTCGGTGCTCGGCATTTCCATGGGCGCTGTCGGGCTGCTGCTTTATCTCATCCGGCGCGGCCAGGTGTCGCGCGCCGCTTCGCTCATCTACCTGATGCCGCCGGTCGTGGCGATCGAGGCGGCGATCCTGTTCGGCGAGCCGCTGACGCGGCCGATGATCATCGGAACCATCATCGTCGTGGCGGGCGTTTATATGGTGAACAGGAAGAACGCCTAGCAGACGGCCGAGGTCGCCGACCATCGTCGGTTCCGGTTTCCAAAAACAAAGGGCGGCTACAACCGCCCTTTTGAAGTGTCGAAGGTCAAAGTATCCGTCAGGCCGGACGGCGCTTTCGGCCCTGATGTCCGCCGTTGCGGTTGTCGCTGCCGAACTTCACCGGGCCGCGGTTTTCGCCGTGGTTGCGGCCTTCGGCCTGGCCGTGGGCGCCCTGCTTGTGCGCGGGGCGGCCCTGGCCGCCATTGTGGGCCTTGCGCTGGTTTCCGGACTCGTGAGCGCCATGCGCTGCGTGCTCGCGCTTACCCTGGCCCTGGCCGTGATGGCTCTTGCCCTGGCCGCCGCCGTTGCGATGCTCCTGACGGGCAGGGCGGCCTTCTCCGTTCTTCGTTCCATTCTGCGGGCCGAACTGCTTCTTGGCCGGACGGAAATCCGAGGCGAAGTCGAGATCGTTGTCTGCTTCGGAGCGCGGTGCTTCCTCGCCACGGCGTTGACCGCGAAAATCCTCGTTGCGGCGGTTTTCGCGATGCGGCCGGTCGCCGTGGCGGCGGTCGCCACCACGATGTTCGGGCCGCTGCGGACGGTCGCCGCGGAATGGACGATCCTGGCGTTCGCCGCGCTCTTCCGGCTGCGTTGCCAATTCGATGACGTCCGCGTCGAAGTGCTTGCGGCGGGCCGGGCGTTCGCGACGTTCCGGACGACCTTCGCCGTTTCCGCGACCTTCGCCGCGGCCGCGGCTCTGACCATTGCCGGCACGGCCGCGATTGCCACCGCGGTTGTTGCCGCCGCGCGACGGGCGATTCATCCCTTCGGGGCGCTCGCCGGAGGCGGTTGCGATCTCGATGCCCATCAGGCGTTCGATGTCGCGCAGGAGGCCGGTTTCGTCAGGGGCGCAGAAGGCGATCGCAATGCCGTCGCGGCCGGCTCGGGCCGTGCGGCCGATACGGTGCACATAGGCATCCGGCACTTCCGGCAGGTCGTAGTTGAAGACATGCGTGACGCCGGGGATGTCGATGCCGCGGGCCGCGACATCGGTCGCGACGAGCACGCGGATGTCGCCCTCGCGGAAAGCCTTCAGGGCGCGTTCGCGCTGGCCCTGGCTCTTGTTGCCGTGGATCGAGGCGACCTCGAATTCGAGGTGTTCCAGATGCTTGGCGAGCTTTTCGGCGCCGTGCTTGGTACGCAGGAAGACCATGGCGCGGCCGTCCGGGTTCTCTTCGAGAGATGCCTTCAGGAGCTCGGTCTTGTCGTTCTTGCCGGTGACGAAGTGGACATATTGCTCAACCTTGTCGGCAGCCTTGCCCGGCGGCGTGACCTCCACCTTCACCGGATCGGTGAGGTAGTCGGAGGCGAGATCGGCGATCGCCTTCGGCATGGTGGCGGAGAAAAGCAGCGTCTGGCGCCTGGCCGGCACCATTTTCGAAATCTTGCGCAGATCGTGGATGAAGCCGAGGTCCAGCATCTGGTCGGCCTCGTCGAGGACGAGATGCGTCACCTGGCCGAGCGAAACGGCGCGGCGGTTGATGAGGTCGAGCAGACGGCCGGGCGTCGCGACGAGGATGTCGGTGCCGCGTTCGAGCTGGAACTGCTGCTTGTTGATCGAGGCGCCGCCGACGACCGTATTGATCTTCAGCGGCGTCTTTCTGATGAAATTCTTGAGGTTCACGGCGATCTGGTTGACCAGTTCGCGGGTCGGCGCCAGCACCAGCGCACGGGTCGTGCGGTTTTCGGGGCGCTTGCCTTCCTTCAGCAGCATTTCAATCATGGGGAGACCGAAGGCGGCGGTCTTGCCGGTGCCGGTCTGGGCGAGGCCGATCATGTCGCGGCCTTCGAGAAGAAGCGGGATCGCCTGCGCCTGGATCGGCGTCGGCGTTTCGTAACCGAGCGCAAAAAGAGTGGCTACAATCTGCTTGGCCAGGCCAAGCTCATGAAAATTCGTCAAGTCGAATACCTTTTCGGGGGCGCCAAAAGCCATTGACCGGGGCAGCACCATGCTGTCCGGTTTGCCTCTGGCGTCAAGAACCCCGCGTGAAGTGGGAACTTGTAAGTTGGAAATTGCTTTCCAGCGCTTGAACCCTCGGCGAGCGAGGGCGGTTGTCTGTGCGCCTTGTTCCTTCTTCGCGATGTCTCTTGGACGCGGGGCAGCTCACGCGGCGGCCGGAAGGTGAAAGCTTGTCGTGCATTTGGTAGGGTTCGGAGCAAAAGTCAAGTGAATGTTTCGCAACTGCGAAAAGGAGAGGTTGCTCGGACATCCGCCATTTGAACGCAAAAGCCTGCTCCCCGGGGGAAGCAGGCTTTCGTCAAATCCCGGCCCGTCGGCCGGATCAGTAGCGTTCGCAGACGCGGGCGCGGTAGGCTTCGCCCCATTCGTTCTCGACCCACTCGTAGTGGCAGCGCGGTGCATATTCGGCACGATAGTAGGTGCGGTGATAGACCCGCGGCGGAGGCGGGGGCGGCGCATAGTCATATTCGGGTTCGACATAGACCGGCCGCTGCGATCCGGCGATGATGGCGCCGCCGATGATGCCGCCTGCAAGGCCGGCTGCGACGCCCGGCCAGACGTTGTGGTGGCGGTCGCGGGCCTCTGCCGCGGGTGCAGTCGCCGTCAGGGCGCCTGCGACGGACAATGCGACAAGGCCTGCCGAGATGGTCTTTTTCATTGCGGACATGCTCGTGTTCCTTTCCCTTTTGTCATTCAAGGGCACGAGGAAAGCGTCGTGTGCAAAGGCGGCAGATTGATGGAAGTGGATCATCGAGTAGTCTGAACGGCTGTTCAGGCTGCGGCGTCCTGTGATTGATTTGTGCATGGCCGTGACAATCGCCGATCGGCATTGTGTCGGCAATGTGGCGCTCGTGAGGAGAATCCGGGGCGGCAGATGAAGCGCTGTCGGCCTGGTGCCTTTCGACTCGGGATTTTTGCCTGTCTTCCTTGAGCGGCGGTCGTTTTCCGAAGAAGGCGTCGCGCAAATTCTGCATGGAAGGACGGATGACCGCCTGAATTGTGAACCTTCACCTCGTGCCAACAACACGTTGTTAACGCTCGTCATGGTTTCATCTATTGGTTGGAGGACAAATTGAGTCGAGGCGGTAGTCGGCCGGTACAGCGGAGCGGGGGACGGTGGAGACGGAAAGCGAACTCTTGAAAACGGCGTGCGAGCGGATCGACGATCTCGCCGAGCCCGCCTTCATCAAGGACAGCGCCCTCACATATGTGGCGGTGAATGCCGCCTATGCGCGTCTTTTCGGCATGGAGCCGGACGAGTTCGTCGGCAAGACCAGCCGCGGCCTGTCGGGCGCGGCGGAGGATGCCGACCGCAAGGAAAAGGAAGCCCGCGCGATCGTGTTCGGCACGGACGAAACGGCGTTCTGCTTCGACCGTGCCGGCATGATCTGCCATGAGATCCGCATAGAGCGCTTCCTCACCGAGGACGATCATACCTATCTCTTCGGATCGTTCGCGCCGGCCTCGGACGCCGCAGCCGATGTCGGACCCGCCGCCGGCAAGAAAACAGGACCGATCTCGCTCTTCAACAGCGCTCTTCTCGACGATGCGCTCGACATGCTCGAAATGGGCATCGGCATCTATGACAGGAACGATGCGCTGCTCTACTGCAATTCGCAGCTCATCGATCATTTCTCGTCCATTTCGATCGACCTCAAACCCGGTATTACGCTCCGCGAGATTCTGGGGCATGCCTATGACCGGCGGCAGCGCCTGTCGCCGGACAGTTTCGGGCCCGAGGCACCGGAAAAGGAAGAATGGGTCTCGCAGAGAATGAAACCCTTCGAGCTCCCGTATTCGGAAAGCATCGATCGGCTCGCCGACGGGCGATGGCTCAGAAGCGTGAACAAGCGGCTGGAAAACGGCCTGCTGATCGCCATCCGCCACGATGTGACCGAGTTCAAGGACCAGGAGATGCTGCTCCGCGCGCAGGTCTCGGAAATCGGTCTTTTCCGTGCGGTGCTGGAAGACCTTCCGGTTCCGGTCTTCGTGCGCAACAGCGACCGCCGGCTTACCTATGCGAATGCCGCCTATGGGGAGATGCTCGGCGCCCCGCGTGAGCAATTCCTCGGCAAGACCGAAACCGAGATGTTTCCGGATGCGGCCGAGCGTTTCCGCCTCGAAAACGACCGGGTCATGCAAGGCGAGGAGATCGACAAGTCGGAGGACGTCACGTTCCCCGACGGTTCCACCATCCCGGTCATCACGCGCCTGCGCCGCATCACCACGCAGGACGGCGCCCATCATCTCGTCGGTTCGCGCACGGATGTCTCCCTCATCAAGGAGGCGCAGAACAAGGCGGAGAAGATCGGCAAGGACCTGCAGAAGATTTTGCATGCCATACCCGTCGGCGTCTCCATCCTCGACGACAAGTTCCTGTTCGAATATGCCAACCCGGCCTTCTATTCCTTCTGGGATGCCGGCGAGAAGATCGATCTGCCGGGGCGCTCCTACCGTGAGTTCCTCAAGATCAATTTCGACCACGGCATCTATTCGGGCTCGACGCAGAGCTTCGACGAGATCTACGAGGAGCGCGTCGCGGCGCTGACGGAAAATAGCGAGGGGCCGCCGATCGAGGTGCAGAGCCGCAACGGCCGCAGCCTCGTGATCTCGCATACGCGGCTCTCCGGCGAAAAGACGCTGCTCACCTATATGGACATCACTGCCATCCGGAAGCGCGAGCAGGAGATCCATGAGGCGCGCGCGGCGCTCGAACAGCATGGCGTGCTGATGCGCGATGCGACGAGCGCCATGTCGCAAGGCCTGCTCATCCTGCATGACGGCGAGGTCATCTTCTCCAACGATGCGCTGACGGCCATGCTCGACATTCCGGCCGAGATGGTGATGCCGGGAAGCCTGTGGCGCGACATCTTCCGCCATTGCGTGGCGCGCGGCGATCTCGGCACGCCCGAGGATGCGGCGGAAACGCTGAAGGCCTGGGAAGAGAATGTGACGGCCGGCAAACCGGTTCACGCGTCCTTCCGGATCGCCGGACAGAAGTGGATCCAGGTGGAGGCGAACCTCACCGGCAGCGACCATTGGCTGGCGATCTTCACCGACGTCACCGAGATGAAGGGCCGCGAGGAGGAACTGACGCGGCTCCTGGAGCGCGCCGAGGCCGCCGACCGGGCGAAGTCGGAATTCCTCGCCAACATGAGCCACGAGATCAGAACGCCGATGAACGGCGTCCTCGGCATGGCGGAACTGCTTGCCAAGTCCAATCTCGACACGCGCCAGAAGACCTTCATCGATATCATCGTCAAGTCCGGCAACGCGCTGCTCACCATCATCAACGACATCCTCGACTTCTCCAAGATCGATGCCGGCCAGATGAAGCTCCGCAAGGCGCCCTTCGATCCGGTCGAGGCGATCGAGGACGTAGCGACGCTCTTGTCCTCTTCCGCTGCGGAGAAGGACATCGAGCTCATCGTCCGGGGCGATGCCTCGATCCGCGAGACGGTGATGGGCGATGCCGGCCGCTTCCGCCAGATCATCACCAACCTCGTCGGCAATGCGGTGAAGTTCACCGAAAAGGGCCACGTCTTCATCGACCTCATGTCGAAACCGACGGGGCCTGGCGAGATGATGCTGTCGGTCCGCATCGAGGATACCGGGCTCGGCATTCCGGACGAGAAGCTGAAATCGGTCTTCGAGAAGTTCTCTCAAGTTGACACGTCCTCCACGCGCCGCCACGAGGGCACCGGTCTCGGGCTGGCGATCACCGCCGGTCTCACGGAACTCTTCGGCGGCTATATCGACGTGGAGAGCGAACTCGGCCGAGGCTCGGTCTTCACCGTAAACCTGCCGTTCCAGGTGGTCAGCGAGCGGAATATCCAGACGGCGCTGCCGATCAATACGAGCGGTGCGCGCATCCTCGTCGTCGACGACAATGTCGTCAACCGCCGCATCCTCACCGAGCAGTTGTCGATGTGGGGCTTCGACACGGTCGCGGCCGAAAGCGGCGCCGAGGGCCTTGCGATCATCCAGGAGGCCGCCCGCATCGGCGTCGTGGTCGACGTGATCGTGCTCGACTATCACATGCCGGAGATGAACGGTCTCGATTTCGCAAGGCATATGCGGCGCGATCCGCGCTTTGATGGTACCGGTGTCGTCTTCCTGACCTCCATGGACATGGCGAGCGACGACAGCACGTTTGCGGCGCTCAACATCCAGGCGCATCTGATGAAGCCCGCCCGCGCCAACCTGCTCCGCAGCACGATCATCGACGTGGTCCGTTCGATCCGCACCAAGCGGCGCGCGCTGGAAAACCTGCAGCTTGCCTCCCGGCCGCAGCCGGCGACAGCCGTTCCGGCTGCCAGGCAGACTGCGGCGCTGGTGGCCTCTCCGGCACCGGCTGCGCTCACTCCATCGCTGCCGGTGTTTGCCGAAGAGCCTGTCTCCACGCCGCCGATGCGCACGAGGGCGACGCTCGACGTGCTGGTCGCAGAGGACAACGAGGTCAACCAGATCGTCTTCACGCAGATCCTGCAGACGACCGGCTGGCTTTTCCAGATCGTCAAGAACGGTGCGGAAGCGGTCGACGCGTGGAAGGAGCACGATCCGGCGGTGATCCTCATGGACGTGTCCATGCCGGTCATGAACGGCCATCAGGCGACCCGCAAGATCCGCGAGATGGAACAGGAGACCGGCACCCATACGCCGATCATCGGGGTGACGGCGCATGCGCTCGAAAGTGACCGCGAGCTCTGCTTCCAGGCCGGCATGGACGACTATCTCTCGAAGCCGATCAGCCCGGAAGCGCTGGAAGCCAAGATCCGCAACTGGATCGGCGGCGCGGTGGTGACGTCGGCCCTTGTCTAGGTTCCGGCACCCATGACCGGAGCCGAAATGGCGGCGAGCTCTGGTCTTCCGGACGCCGCGCGGAATTCGTTCTTATTGGGGCAAATCCTCCCAGAAGAACATTATTTTACTTTAATATGACCGGATTGACGGCCGGCGGTAGAGATAAGGTCGGGCCGAACGCCGCCGGCGGCAGCAATCGCCGCGACGCGACGGCGTGAGATGGTCCGTCCGGAAGTTCGCTTCCATATTTTGAAGGAGACGCGCCATGCGCCGATTCATCAAGACAACCACTCTGTCCGCTCTTCTGCTTTCGGCCCTCGTCGGCGGAGCTTTTGCCGCGTCAAGCCCGGACACCGGTTCGGGAGATTATTACGAAGGTATCGATCCGCATGCCACGCCGCCGGCTCCCGCACCGATGGTACCGCCCGTCGTTTCCGCTCCGTCCGGCATACGTCACGTCATGGCGGAAGGGCCGAGGCTCAGGCATGTGCTGGCGGAACTGCGCACCGACGACCGCAGGATCAATATGGATCGGCGCGAAGGCAAGCTGAGCGCAACCGCCTCGAACTCCGTCAGGCACGAGGAAGCGGATATCCGCATGCAGGCCATGGCGGTCTCCAACCGGCACGACGGTGTCATTCCCAACGGCAACTATCGCCAGATCGAGCAGGAAATTCACAAGCTCGACCGCGATATCGTCAGGTTGAGTTAGGCGCCTTCGCATGAGGCCGGCATCAAGGCCGCTGCCCGGCTGGCGGCCTTGATGCTCCGGAAAGGCCAAGATCCCAACTGGATCACCGGCAATGCAGCGGCTATTGTGTTGGCTGACGACGATCCCGAAACCAACCCGCAGGACATTCCATGAAACTCGGCTTCATCGGCACGGGCGCGCTGACATCCGCAATTGTCACCGGATTGAAATCGGTCCCGGACAATTCCGTGTCGGTTCTCCTGTCGCCTCGCAACGAGGAGATCGCATCCGGGCTTGCTTCCCGCTATGCCGATGTGCAGGTCGCGGCCGACAATCAGGCCGTCCTCGACAGCTGCGACACGATCATGCTCGCGGTCCGTCCGCAGAGTGCGCATGACGTCCTTTCGGAATTGCGGTTCCGGCCCGATCACCACGTCGTCAGCCTGATCGCCACCCTGTCCCGCGAGGAGGTCGCTGGCTTGATCGGACCCGTGGCGCAGGTGACGAAGGCGCTTCCCATGCCGATGATCGCTCATCGCCAGGGGCCGATCATCATCAGCCCCCGCGATGAACGCATATCGGCCTTGTTCGGCAAGCTGGGGAAGGTGATCGAGATCGATGAGGCGGCCGAGTTCGACGCGCTGAGCGTCGTTACCGCGACGTTCGCCACCTATTTCAAATATCTCGACGCGATCCAAACCTGGCTGAGGGACCATGGCGTTGCCGACGCGAAGGCGCGGGATTATGTCGTCACGCTTTACAAGGCTCTGACGAACGCTCCGGACACGATGCCGGATGCAGACTTTATGCATCTGGCGCGGGACTACGCGACACGCGGCGGGATCAACGAGCAGATCTTGCGCGAACTCACCGCCCGCGGCGTCTTCGATATGTTCGCGGAGAGCCTGGATGGCGTGCACCGGCGCATCACGGCATCCTGACCGCCATAACCATAGGTCATTTCTTACCGCACAGCATCTCGCGTTTTCCCGCGAAACCGGGCCGGCGTTCGACCGTGAAGCCGGCGGCCTGAAGATTGCGGCGTACGAAGCCGGCGGCGGCGTAGGTGCCGAACGTGCCGCCTGAGACCGTCTTCTCGTAAAGCGCCTGCATCAACTCGGGCGACCACATATCCGGATTGCGCGACGGTGCAAAACCATCGAGGAACCAGGCGTTGAAACCCGGTTCGGCTGCCGTCACGCCTTCCAATGCGGGACCGCAGACCACGGTCAACCGCGTCCGGCCGTCCATCCGGAGATCGACCTTGCCGACAGGTTCGTCGGGCCACGCGGCGGTGAGCGCGTTCCGTTCCGCATCGATTTCCGGCCAGCGGGAGAGCGCCCGGTCGATCTCCCCGCGCTGCATCGGATAGAGTTCGAAAGACATGAAATGCAGATGCGCGCCGGGAGCCTGGAAGAGCTTCCACTGCCGCCAGGTCTCGCAGAAGTTCAATCCCGTGCCGAAGCCCAATTCGCCGATCCTGAATCCGCCGACCTTGGAGTCTCCACCCGGTGACCTATGTTGCGACCAGCGTTCCGGCAGGCCGTTGCCGGCAAGGAAGGTATGCCCGCATTCCAGCCGCCCATCGGTGCGGCAATAAAAGTGATCGCCAAATTTTTGCGAATAGGGCATATCGCCGTCGTGCCAGTCCAAGGTCTGCGGGTCTGGCGTCTGGCTGGCGGTTACAAGAATGTCGGGATCACGGTCGCTCATGGGACATGCGGATAATCCTGCCGGCCCAAGGGGTCAACCGGGTTCCAGGGCGGGTTCTAGCGGTCAGCCTCCCGGTCTTCCCGTGCACGCCGATCTTGTCATCCTCGGCGGCGGCATCATGGGCCTCTGGGCGGCGGTCAAGGCCGAGCGCCTCGGCGTGGAGACCGTGCTCATCGATGCCGGCCAGTCGGGGCAGGGGGCGAGCGGCGGACTGCTCGGCGCGCTGATGCCGCATATGCCGGACAAGTGGAACGACAAGAAGCAGTTCCAGTTCGATGCGCTCATGTCACTGGAAGGTGAGATCGCCCAAATCGAGGCGGCGACCGGCATGGCCTGCGGCTATCGCCGTTCCGGCCGGCTGATCCCGCTGCCGAAACCACATTTGCGGACGATCGCGCTTCGCCATTCGGTCGATGCCGAAACTCATTGGCGGCGTGGCGACCGGCGCTTCCACTGGCATGTTATCGACTGCCCGCCGGAGGACGGCTGGCCGGATGCCTCCTTCAGCGATGCCGGCCTCGTCCACGATACGTTTGCCGCCCGTGTCGCGCCACGCAGTCTCGTTTCGGCGCTCGCCGCCTTCCTGCGTGAGGCCAGACATGTCCGGATCGTCGAAGGCATCGAAGCGGAACGGATCGATCCGGCGGCGAGCAGGATCATTTTCAGGGGCGGGGAGGGTATCGCCTTCGGCCATGTCATCGTTGCCGCGGGCCATCGCTCCTTCCCGCTATTGCAGGCCATCTCGCCGCCGCCGCGTCCGATCGGCCAGCCGGTCAAGGGGCAGGCGGCTTTGCTGAAGGCCGATGTCGATCCTGCGCTGCCGGTGATCTTCCTCAATGGGCTTTACGTCGTCGCACACGAGGGCGGTCACGTTGCGGTCGGCAGCACCAGCGAGGATACGTTTGACGATGCGCTCTCGACCGATGCCCGGCTCGACGATCTGATCGTCCGCGCCCGGGAGCTCGTGCCCACGTTGAGGGATGCGCCGGTGGTCGAGCGCTGGGCCGGTCTTCGCCCCAAGGCGATCGATCGCGACCCGATGGTCGGGCCCAATCCCGACCACCCCCAAGTGATTGCGCTCACCGGTGGTTTCAAGGTCAGTTTCGGGCTCGCCCACAGGCTTGCGGATGCGGCGCTCGACGCCGTGAAATCCCGAAAAATGCGGCTTCCAGCGTCATTTACGCTCGCACATCATCTCGAAGTCGCCTCGCGTTAAACGCGAACCTGCTCAACCCTCCGTCGTTAATCTGTCACGCAAATCACTTAACCCCGTTCGCAGGGATTGTTGAGCAATGCGTAAAACACAAGGGCCGGGAAAGGAAGCACGAGAAGGTGACGCATGCGCTATGCCATTTATTTTACGCCCCCGGCTCATGATCCGCTGACGCTTGCCGCGGCCCAGTGGCTCGGCCGCAATGCCTTTTCCGGCGAAGCCATGGAGCATCCCGCGATCCGCGCGATCGACATCCACGATATCGCCTTCAACACGGCCCTGCCGCGCCGCAATGGTTTCCACGCAACGTTGAAGGCGCCGTTCCGCCTCGCGCCCGATGTCACGGAACCCATGCTGCTGCGCCATCTGATGCGGTTTGCCGGTGCCCACGACCCGTTCGAACTGCCGAAGCTCGAAATCGTCCGGCCCTGCAACTTCTTCGGCCTTGCGCCGGTCATCCCGTGCGAGGCGATGCGCTTGCTCGCCGCCTCCGTGGTGCAGGAGTTCGATGCCTTCCGCGCGCCGCTCACGGAAGCCGAGCTGGAGCGGAGCGATCCCGGCGACCTCTCCGCGCCGCAGTTCGCCAATCTCCATCGCTGGGGCAGTCCATACGTGATGGACGAATTCCGCTTCCACATGACGCTGACGGGACCACTCACCGCCGTCGAGATGCCGCGTTTCGAACTGGCGCTCAGGGAGTATTTCGATCCCTATCTGAGGAAGCCGGTCGAGGTCGCCAATCTGGCGCTTTTCGTGGAGGAGGAGCCCGGCGCGCCCTTCCAGGTGCATTCGCTGCATCCGATGGGCCGGGTCGCGGCCCGCAGGATCGCCTGACGCGGAGCGAGGCCGAAAGCAGGCGGTCACTTTTGTTCAAGAAGCGGGCGGCCGGACCTGCTATGCTTGGGAGATGCAGAATATCTCCCAGGAACAGGCTGCCGATCACATGCCGCTGGCGCGGGCGGAAACCACCCGCTTCTGGCGCGACAGCCGGTTCGGCGGCATGGAATGCCTGACGGCGACCTTTTTAACCCATCAATTCGCGCCGCATGCGCACGACACGTTCAGCATCGGCGCGATCGAAAGCGGCAGCCAGGTGGCGACGATCCGCGGCACGCGCGAAGCTTCAGGGCCGGGCGATCTCTACCTCATCAATCCCGGCGAGATCCATGACGGCGCGCCCTCCGGCGGCGGTTATCGCTATCGGATGATCTATCCGGATCTGTCGCTTTTCCGCGAGATCCTTGAGGACGTCACCGGCAGGCCGGTCCATGGCACGCCGGCCTTCGGCAAGCAGATTCTCCGCGATCAGAAATTGGCCGGCGCCTTCCACGCAGCGCATCGCACGCTGGAAGAGGGGTCCGGCGCGCTGGAGACGGGCCAGGCCATGTTCCAGGTGCTGGACGCGATGTTCCGCCGGCACGGCAGCTCGATCGTCGTCCCGACCGATACCGCCGAGCGTTCCGCCGTCCGCCGGGCGCGCGATTATCTGATCGAATGTTACGCGACCGATATCGGCCTGGAGGAGCTTGCCGCCGTTGCGGACCTCAGCCGTGCGCATTTGATTCGCGCATTCGCCAAGGAATTCCACATCACGCCGCATTCCTTCCTGACCGATATCCGCATCCGCGCAGCGCGCCGGCGCCTGCGGGAAGGCGGTCAGCCGGCTGAGATCGCGCTCGAATGCGGCTTTGCCGACCAGGCGCATTTCACCCGCCATTTCAAGGCGCGCACGGGTTTGACGCCGGGGCAGTATCGCGCACGCTAGTCACTTTCGTTCAAGACGGCTCTCCGCCTCATCCTTAATGACCTTCGCTCCAAGCGGAGGTTTCGACGTGAATGACAATGCAAGGTTTCGGGAATTCCTCGGCGGCATGCGGGCGATCGCGCCGTTGATCGCCGCGGTGATCCCGATCGGGCTCGTGTTCGGTGCGGCGGCGGCCACCAAGGGCCTCACAGCGGCCGAAGCGGGCCTGATGAGCGCGCTGGTCTTTGCCGGCGGCTCGCAATTCGTGGCGATGGATATCTGGACGCATCCCGCCTCCTGGGCTGGCGTCGGCTTTGCGGCGCTGCTCGTCAACATAAGGCATGTGCTGATGAGCGCGTCGCTCGGCACGAAGATGCAGGCCTTCGGCTCGGCTTCGCGATACCTTTCGATGCTTTTCCTCGCCGACGAGATCTGGGCCATGGCCGAGTTCCGGGCCAAGGCGGCAAGGCTGACGCCTCTCTGGTTCGCCGGGCTCGTCGCGCCCTTTTACCTCGCCTGGATCCTGGCGGGTATTGCCGGGGCCTCCCTCGGCGCCTTGCTTGGCGATCCGGTCGTGCTCGGGCTCGACTTCGCCTTTCCGGCGGTCTTCATCGTTCTGGTCATGGGCTTCTGGAAGGGGCCGGAAACCGGTGCCGTGCTCATTGCCAGCGGTGCCGCAGCCGTTCTCACGCAGCATTTCGTGCCGGGCGTCTGGTATATCGCGGCCGGCGCTGTGGCCGGCCTTCTCGCCGGGGTCGTCACCGCCCGCCGACCCAGTGTGGAGACGGCATCATGACGATCGACCCGGCAACCCTTTTCGCCATCCTTGCCATGGCGGCCGCCACGATCCTGACCCGTGTGAGCGGCCTCTTCCTCACCCGCCATGTCTCGCTCGAAGGCAGCCGCCGCACTGCGATCGAATCGATCCCGCCCGCCGTGCTGATGGCCGTCGTCGCACCGACTGCATTCGCTACCGGCATTGCCGAAACGATCGCCTGCGCGGTGACCGCTTTTGCGGCATTGCGCCTGCCGATGCTCGTTTCCGTGGCACTCGGTGTCGCATCCGTGGCCATCCTCCGGGCGCTCGGCACGTAAGTCCGCGTTTTCATCTCGACATTCGCGGAAAGGGTGCGCTACCGTCGCTGCGAATGTTCGAGGTGAAATGATGCAGGGACAAGATTATCCGCGCGATCTGGTCGGCTACGGCCGCAATACTCCCGATCCCAGATGGCCGGGCGGCGCCCATGTCGCCGTGCAATTCGTGATCAATTACGAGGAGGGCGGCGAGAGTTCGATCATGGACGGCGATCCGGCCTCGGAATCGCTGCTGTCGGAAATCGTCGGTGCAGCACCCTGGCCCGGCCAGCGCAACCTCAACATGGAGTCGATCTACGAATACGGCTCGCGCGCCGGCTTCTGGCGGTTGTGGCGTCTGTTCACGGAGCTGAAAGTCCAGGCGACAGTCTATGGCGTGACGCTTGCCATGGCGCGCAACCCGGAAGCGGTCGCCGCCATGAAGGAAGCTCAATGGGAGATCGCCAGCCATGGCTATCGCTGGCTGGAATACAAGGATTTCCCGGAGGCGAAGGAGCGCGAGCACATTCTCGAAGCCGTGCGGCTGCATACCGAACTTACGGGAGAGCGCCCTTTTGGCATGTACCAGGGCAAGCCATCCGAAAACACGCTGCGCCTCGTCATGGAGGAGGGCGGTTTCCTCTACTCCTCGGACTCTTACGCGGACGATCTGCCCTACTGGGTGCCGGGCCTCGACCGGAAACCCTTCCTGATCATCCCCTATACGCTCGAAACCAACGACATGCGGTTTGCGACGCCGCAGGGCTTCAATGCCGGCGACCAGTTCTTCACCTATCTGAAGGACGCCTTCGACACGCTTTATGAGGAAGGCAAGGAAGGCAGCCCGAAGATGATGTCGGTCGGTCTCCACTGCCGCCTCGTCGGCCGCCCTGGTCGTGTGGCGGCGCTCCGCCGGTTCATGGAATATGTGCTTTCCCACGACAAGGTCTGGGTGCCGCGCCGCATCGAGATCGCCAATCACTGGCACGAGCATCACAAGCCGGCGGGTGACCTTTGAGCGCGCGTACCGATTTCGTCGAAAAATTCGGAGGCGTCTTTGAACATTCGCCCTTCGTTGCCGAACGCGCCTATGACGCCGGTCTCATCTTCGTGCCGCTGACGGCCAGGGGCGTGCATGCCGCGCTCGTCTCGATCTTCCGCAAGGCGAGTTACGAGGAGCGGCTCGGCGTGCTTCGCGCCCATCCCGATCTTGCCGGCCGGCTCGCGATCGCCGGCGAACTCACCGAGGACAGCAAGAAAGAACAGGCCGGCGCCGGGCTCGACCGTCTGAGCGCGGAAGAACACGCCCGCTTCACCGAGCTCAACACCGCCTATACGGAAAAATTCGGCTTCCCCTTCATCATCGCCGTGAAGGGGCTTGATAAAAACGACATCCTCGCCGCCTTCGAAAAGCGCATCCATAACGGCGCCCAGGAGGAATTCGCGACCGCCGCGGCCCAGGTCGAGAGAATTGCGCTTCTGCGCCTGCAATCCCTGCTTCCGGAGAATTGAATGACCGAGACGACCGACAACAGCCTGCCAGCCTTCGCGACCGGCGCGATCAATCTTGCATCCGCCGGTCTCGGCGCCAAGGGGCTTTACGCCACCGACGAATTCTTCGCGCCTCTCGAACGCATGCTCCAGGACGCGCCGGCAAGCTTCGACCCGGATCTCTACGACGACAACGGCAAATACATGGACGGCTGGGAAAGCCGCCGCAAGCGCGTGCCGGGCCACGACTTTTCGGTGATCAAGCTCGCGATGCCGGGCCGCATCTTCGGCTTCGATGTCGATACCAGCTATTTCACCGGCAACTATCCGCCCCATTGCTCGATCGAGGCGGCATTCGTGGAGAATGGCGATCCGAGCGAGGCCACGGTCTGGACGGAAATCCTCGATAAATCGCCGCTCGGGCCGAGCGCGCATCATTTCTTCGAGAATGCCGGCAAGGACAAGGTCTGGACGCATCTGCGCCTGCACATCTATCCCGACGGCGGCATCGCACGGCTGCGGGTCTACGGTTCGGCGCATTTCGACTGGGCAAAGGTCGGACCGGCGCAGGAGATCGATCTTGCCTATATCTTCCACGGCGCCAAGGCGCTTGCCTGGTCGGACGCCCATTACGGCCATCCCGACAAGATGCTGGGGCCGGGCCGCGGTCTCAACATGGGCGACGGCTGGGAGACCAAGCGCCGCCGCGGGCCGGGACATGACTGGGCGGTGATCCGCCTCGGCCATCCAGGCTCGATCAAGCGGGTCATGGTCGATACCCATTTCTTCAAGGGCAATTTCCCGGATACGTGCGAACTGCTCGGCGCCTATCTGCCGGAGCTTGGCGATACGCTGACGGAAGCCGAAATCGCCGCATCGGAGACCTGGAAGCCGATCCTGCCGCGGCAGAAACTGCAGATGGATCATATCCACGAATACGGCGCCGGCATCCTCGCCGATATCGGCCCCGTCACCCATGTGCGCTACGCCATGCATCCCGACGGCGGCACGATGCGGCTGAGGCTTTTCGGCACGAAGGCGTGAGTTCTTTCCCCAATCCCTTCCGTCGCTTATATTGGCAGCATCAGGAGTGATGCCGTCATGAGGCCGTCGGAAGTCTTGGAGAAGAACCGGGAGATTATCAGGGAGATCGTTGCCCGCCGGCAGGTCTCCAATCCCCGTGTCTATGGCTCTGTGTTGCGTGGCGAAGATGGGCCGGATAGCGACCTGGACATTCTGGTCGATCCGTCGCCGACGACGTCGCTCGTCACGCTGGGCGGGCTTCAGGGCGATCTGGAGGAGGCGCTTGGGGTGTCGGTCGACGTCAAGGTCCCCGGAGATTTCCCGCCAAAGATACGCGAACGCATCATCGCGGAAGCCGCCGCGATATGAGTGTGGAGCGGCTCGAAGCCTATCTCGATCGGATGATTGTCACGGGAGGCAAGGCCGTGCGTTATGTCTCTGGCATGGACCGGGACGCATTCGTCCGTGACGAGATCAGACAGGATGCCGTCATCGCGAACATCATGGCGATCGGCGAATGCGCGACGAAGATCATGGAGCGGTTTCCGGATTTCGTCGTCGAACATCCCGAAATACCCTGGAAGGATATCCGCGACATGCGCAACCGCATTGCGCATCAGTATTTTCACCTGGACCTCGATACGGTGTGGATAACCGTCGGCCGGATGATCCCGGAGCTCCTTTCTCAGCTCGACTCCCTCCGCAACTGGCGTGCGCAGGGTGAATAACCAAGGCGAACAAATTGACCGAATATCTTGAAGTCCAGCCCCTCACCAAAGCCGCTTTCGCCCCCTTCGGCGACGTGATCGAAGCCGATCCCGCGACCTTGAAGATGATCAACAACGGCACGACCGAGCGCTATCACGCGCTGGCGAAACCGGAGGTTTCCGGCGAGGGTTCGCATGTGGTGATCAGCCTCTGCCGGGCGCAGCCGCGGCAGTTCCCCTACGCGATCACCATGATGGAGCGGCATCCTTTCGGCAGCCAGAGCTTTTCGCCGCTCTCAGACAAGCCGTTCCTCGTCGCCGTCTCGGAGGATGTCGACGGCAGGCCGGGCAGGCCGAAAGTGTTCCTCGCCAAGGCGGGGCAGGGCATCAATTACGGCATCAACGTCTGGCACCACCCCTTGATGGCGTTGGGAGACGTTACCGATTTCCTCCTCGTCGACCGCGAGGGGCCTGGCAAGAACCTCGTCGAAGTCGATCTCGACACGACCTATCTCGTCGCGGAGCCCAGCCCATGACCGGCCTCACCACGCATGTGCTCGACACCGCGAACGGAACGCCGGCGCAGGGCCTGACGATCGACCTCTACCGGCTCGGCGGCGATCGACGGGAGAAGATCAAGACCGTCGTCACCAACAGCGACGGGCGCGTCGACGGCGGCCCGATCCTGGTCGGCGAAACCTTCACCGTCGGAGAATACGAACTGGTCTTCCATGCCGGCGATTATCTTCGCGCCCGCGGTATCAAACTCCCGCAACCCGCCTTCCTCGACGTGATCCCGATCCGCTTCGGCATTTCCGATACGACAGCCCATTACCACGTGCCGCTGCTTCTCTCGCCCTATGGGTACTCGACCTATCGGGGGAGTTAAGCACCTACATTATATTGCGTTCGATCTCACGACGCGCGGCGCGCGCCAGGAAACCGGAGCGGGACAGGCCATTCGCTTCGGCGAAACTATCGATCCGCTGAAGCATCAAGGAGCGTTTTGCGTCTGGTGTTGTTGAAGAACTTGTACTATATGTTGTACAATAACCGTGGAGGCAGTCATGCGCACCGTCATGTTTTCCCAGGCCCGTCAGGAGCTTGCCAGTCTGCTGGATGAGGTTTCGAACGACCGCGTGCCGGTCGAGATCATGCGTCGCGATAAGCCGTCAGCCATCCTGATCGATAAGGACGAATACGAGGGCATGCTGGAAACGCTGCATCTTCTCTCGACGCCGGCCAACGCGACTCGGCTGATGGAAGCCCTTGCCGATGCCAAAGCCGGTAAAGGGCTCGTCTATCACGATCTCATCGATCCGGAATAAGCATTTATGCTGTTGGCGTGGCAGGGGCGCGGGTGGTCGGATTATCTTTACTGGCAAGAGCATGACAAAAAAATGCTCGCGCGGGTGAACGAGCTTTTGCGGGACACAATGCGTCATCCCTTCGAGGGGTTGGGAAAGCCAGAGCCTCTGCGCGGTCAAATGAAGGGTACATGGTCAAGGCGGATTTCGCAGGAGCACCGCTTGATCTACTACGTCGAAGGTCAGGGTGAGCGCCAGATACTCATCATCCTGCAGTGCCGTTTCCATTATTGATCCGCTCCCGCGGAAACCTTTCGGAAATCCTTCCTCCCGATACTTCTCCTCGATTCGACAGGAGAGATTCCCATGGCCCCATCGCGCGGAAAATCACGTTCACGACGCAAGGGTGGCAAGCGGTCTTCGGGCGGCTCCGGTTCGTCGCTCTGGCCCTGGCTCGCCATGCTCGGCGTCATCGGCGGCGGCATCGCGCTTTATGACAATTCCGTCGCCGTGCGCCGTTTCGTCGCCCGGATGACGACCGAAAAACCGGTGCAGGTTGCGGCAAAGCCCGCTTCAGCTCCCGACAAGCCGATCCCGCCGATGCCGGTGACCGTGGCCGCTCACCGCCCGGTGACACCAAGGCCGGCCATGCTGCCGGACCAGAGCCATACGGCCGCGATCATCCCGCCGGCGCCGATCGGCAAGCCGGCAATGGAGGCGGCAAGGCCGGACGAAACTCCGAATCCTGATGGGCTGCTTGCCGGCGCTTACCGGGCGAAGTTCTATCTCTGCGGCTCGGCCAAGCAGGACGATTGCGTGGTCTCCGCCGACCGTTTCGTCTTCCACGGCCAGAAGATCCGGCTCGTCGGCATCGAAGTGCCGAATATCAAGAAACCGGCCTGCGAACAGGAGCGGATCAAGGCGAGCGATGCGGAACTGCGCGTGCGGGCCTTTCTCGATTCCGGTCCGTTCGAGCTCGTCACCTGGGCCGGCAACGATGCGGAAATCGACGGCCATAAGCTCCGGCAGGTGACGCGAAACGGTATCTCGCTCTCGGATATCCTGGTGCGCGAAGGCCTTGCGCGCAGGCCGGGAACCAAAGGCGGCTGGTGCTGACCAACCGCCCTGAGGCCGATCAGAACGGCACGCTTGCCAGGATATTGCGGTCGATCGTCTGGATGTCCCGTTTGCCGCAGAGCGCCATGGTGATGTCGAGCTCGTTGCGGATGATCTGCAGCGCCGTCGTCACGCCGTCCTTGCCCATGGCGCCGAGCCCGTAGAGGAAGGGCCGGCCGATATGGGTGCCCCGCGCGCCGAGCGCCACGGCTTTGAGGACGTCCTGGCCGGAGCGGATGCCGCCGTCCACATGCACTTCGATCCGGTCGCCGACGGCTTCCACGATCTTCGGCAGCATGCTGATCGAGGACGGCGCGCCGTCGAGCTGCCGGCCGCCGTGGTTGGAGACGATGATCGCGTCGGCGCCGGTATCGGCTGCGGCGCGCGCATCCTCCTCGTCGAGGATGCCCTTGATGATCATCTTGCCGCCCCAAAGATCCTTGATCCAGCGAATGTCGTCCCAGGAAAGCCTCGGGTCGAACTGTTCTGCGGTCCAGGCGCCGAGCGAGGAAAGGTCGGACACATTGCTGGCATGGCCGACGATATTGCCGAAGCCGCGGCGCTTCGTGCCGAGCATTTCGAGGCACCATTGCGGCCTCGTGATGAGCTGAAGCGCGGTGTTCAGCGTCGGCTTCGGGGGAGCGGCGAGACCGTTGCGGATATCCTTGTGGCGCTGGCCGAGGATCTGCAGGTCGGCCGTGACGACGAGCGCGGAGCATTTGGCGGCCTTGGCGCGGCCGATCAGACGCTCGATGAAGCCGCGGTCCTTCATCACGTAAAGCTGGAACCAGAAAGGCTTGGTGGTTACCGAGGCGACATCCTCGATCGAGCAGATGCTCATGGTGGAGAGCGTGAAGGGAACGCCAAATTCCTCCGCTGCCTTGGCAGCCAGCATTTCGCCGTCGGCATGCTGCATGCCGGTCATGCCGGTCGGCGCGAGCGCCACGGGCATGGAAGCCTTTTCGCCGATCATCGTGGTTTCCAGCGAGCGGTTGGTCATGTCGACCAGCACGCGCTGGCGCAGCTTGATCCTGGAATAGTCTTCCTCGTTCGCCCGGTAGGTTCCTTCGGTCCATGCGCCGCTGTCTGCATAGTCGAAGAACATTCTTGGCACCCGGCGTCGGGCAAGAGTTTTCAGGTCGGCAATGGTCAGCGGCTTGGACATCGTATCGTTTTCCTCCGGAATGTTGTCGGAGAACTACCATATCCAAGGCACATCGCCAGCGGAATCATCCGCTTAAGGCGAGGGTTTTTCCGAAACCGGTCCGGGTTTCGCCGCCGCCCATTTCAGCAGCGCGTCGAGGGCCGGGCAGAGCGACTGGCCCCAGTCGGTCAGGCAATATTCCACCTTGGGCGGCACCTGATGGTGCACGATCCGTCTCACGATGCCATCCGCCTCCATCTGGCGGAGCTGCTGGATCAGCATCTTCTGCGAGATCGCCGGGATCGCCCGTTCGAGATCGGAAAACCTGAGTACCCTGCCGCCGAAGAGATGGAAGAGGATAACCAGCTTCCAGCGGCCTTCCAGCATGCGCAGCACCTGTTCCACGCCTTCCGCAGCGGAAGAGGGCGTCATGTTCTCGGCGGCCTTACGTCCAGGTAAGTACCCTACTTTTTCGTGCGTACTTGTCATCACGGCAAGCTAGCGCCATCTTCCGCCCGAAGCAACGATTGCTCCCGGACGGCGGCGCCCCGTCCTCCAAACGTATAGAGGACAGACATGACCCAGCCATTGCCGCAGGCACTGGCAGCCTATTACGCTGCCAAGAACAAACATGATATCGACGCCATGCTCGCGCCATTTTCCGAAACCGCCGTCGTGAGGGACGAGGGCGAGGAGATGCACGGCCTTGCCGAAATCCGCGCCTGGATGGAGGAGACGACACGCAAATACCGCGTCACCGTGGAGGTGAAGAGCGTCGAACAGGAGGACGAAACCTACACCGTCGCAGCCCTCGTCAGCGGCACCTTTCCCGGCAGTCCGGCGACGTTGCACTACCGCTTCACGCTCGCCGGCGGCCGCATCGCGCATCTGGAGATCGGCTGATGACGATTGCGCCGAAATTCCCGATCATCGCGGATGAATTCGCCGGCAAGCGGGTGCTCGTCACCGGCGGCACCAAAGGCGCGGGGGCCGCGATCCTGCGTCGGCTCGCTGCGGCTGGTGCGCTTACCGCCACAAGCGCCCGTTCCGGACTGCCGGAAGGGCTTTCGCCGGATGTCTTCGTCGCCGCCGATCTTTCGACGCCGGAGGGCGTGCAAAAACTCGCCGCCGCTGCGATGGACAAGCTGGGCGGCATCGATATCCTCGTCCACACGCTCGGCGGTTCGGCAGCACCCGGCGGCGGTTTTGCGGCGCTGACCGAACGGCACTGGCAGGATGAACTGAACTTGAACCTGATGCCGGCCGTCCGGCTTGACCGGCTCCTTCTGCCCCAGATGATCGAGCGGGGCAGCGGCGTCGTCATCCACGTCTCGTCGATCCAGCGCCGGCTGCCGCTGCACGAGGCGACGATCGCCTATGCCGCAGCCAAGGCGGCGCTCACCAATTACAGCAAGGCGCTGTCGAAGGAACTCGGCCCGAAAGGTATCAGGGTGACGGCCGTGGCGCCCGGCTGGATCTATACGGAAGCCTCCGACGCCCTGGTGTCGCGCATCTCGGCGGCCAATAATATCGATGCGGAAGCGGCGCGCCAAAGCATCATGGATGCGCTGGGCGGTATTCCGATCGGCCGTCCGGCCTTTCCGGAAGAGGTGGCCGAACTCGTCGCCTTCCTCGCCTCCGATCGCGCCGCCGCCATTCATGGGGCGGAATACACGATCGACGGCGGGACCGTGCCGACGGTGTGAGGTGGAGGCGGCCGGATTCTTCCGCCGCCTCCCCATGTCGACGCGCTGGAGAAGATGTGTTATTTGGTTCTGAAATTGGTATCGAAAATCAGATCGAAATTCGCACCTGATCTGGCAAGGATAAGAACTATGCAGCGTGTCGAAGCCGAAGTGGCCGTCAGTGTCTCCGATCTGAAGAAAAACCCGACAGCCATCGTCGAGGGTGCTGCGGGCGCTTCTGTTGCCATTCTCAATCACAACCGGATCATGGCCTATATGGTGCCTGCCAGCACCTATGAGGCGATGATCGATGCTCTCGACGATCAGGCACTTGTCGAGATCGCAAAGGCCCGCGCGGACGAAAAGGGCGTGCCGGTCAGTCTCGATGACCTATAGGCTGGAGTTCCTGCCGTCCGCGCGCAAGGAGTGGGACAAGCTTGGCGCGACACTCAGAGAGCAGTTCAAGAAAAAGCTGGCGGAGAGGCTTTCGCAACCGCGGGTGCAGTCGGATGCTTTGCGCGGCATGCCCGACCACTACAAGATCAGGCTCCGGTCAGCCGGGTATCGGCTGGTTTATCGCCTTGAGGAGGAGCGAATAACCGTCGTGGTCGTCGCCGTCGGCAAGCGCGAACGTTCCGAGATTTATAAGGCCGCCAGGAAGCGCTGAATCTGGGAGGCCGGACGCCCCGACATCTCCGATATTCTCAAGAGTTGGATTGCTCCAGCCCGCCCTTCATCGCATTCCCCGCCACATAGGTCTCCACCACGGCGCGGTCGTCGCCCATGGTCTGCAGCAGGAAGAGCTCTTCGGGCAGCGTCTTCACCGTCTCCATGCGCAGCTTCGTGGCCGGTGTCGCGGCGGCATTCAGCACGGCGAGGTCTGCCGAGCTGCCGGGTTCCAGCGTGCCGATGTCGTCCGCCATCGACAGCGCCTCGGCATTGCCGCGGGTCATCAGGTAGAAACTTTCGAGCGGGTTGAGGCGCTCTCCGAGCAATTGCTGGATCTTGTAGGCCTCGTCCATGGTCCTGAGCATGGAATAGCTCGACCCGCCGCCGATGTCGGTCGCGACCGCCACCCGCACCGGCTTTTCCCGCCGCATCAGCGCTTTCATCGGGAAAAGGCCGGAGCCCAGGAAGAGGTTCGAGGTCGGGCAGTGGACGGCCACTGCGCCGGCCTCGGAAAGCGCATCCGCCTCGCGGTCGGAGAGATGGATCGCGTGGCCGAGCAGCGTCTTCGGTCCGAGCAATCCGTAATGGGCGTAGATATCCGTATAGTCTTTCGCCTGCGGGAAGAGTTCCAGCGTGTAGCGGATCTCCTCGTGGTTTTCGGAAAGATGCGTCTGGATGAAAAGGTCCGGAAACTCTTCCGCCAGCGCCTGGGTCGCCTTCATCTGCGCCGGCGTCGAGGTGATGGCGAAGCGCGGCGTGATCGCCACGTGGTTTCGTCCCTTGCCGTGCCATTCGGCGATCACCTGGCGCGTCTCGTCATAACCCATTTCGGGCGTGTCGAGCAGGCCCTGCGGCGCGTTGCGGTCCATCATCACCTTGCCGCCGACCATGCACATGCCGCGCTTCAGGGCTTCGGCGAAGAAGGCATCGGCGGAAGCCTTGTGGACGGAGCAATAGGCGGCGGCCGTCGTCGTGCCGTGTCGCAGCAGCTCGTCGTAGAAATGCGCGGCGATACGCGCCGCGTGGTCGCTTTCGACGAACCGGCATTCCTCCGGGAAGGTATAGGTGTTCAGCCATTCCAGGAGGTTGGCCGCGTAGGAGGCGATCACCTGCATCTGCGGGAAATGCATGTGCATGTCGATGAAGCCCGGCAGGATGAGGTGCGGCCGGTGGTCGATCTCCTCGATATCCGCCGGAGCCCCGGCTTTTACAATGGCATAGCCGCCCGCAGCGGCAATCCTCCCATCCGCGATCAGCAGCGCGCCGTCGTGCTCGTAGGCATAGCTCTCCCTATCGGTGAGGCTCAGCGGCGCACGCTTGAAGGAGAGGAGCCGTCCCCTGATCAGTTTATTGGGGATGAGTTTCGCGGTCATTCGGATACTGCGCTTTCATACCAGGCCGTGATGAGCCCGCGCTCCTCCGGCGATATGTCGGTGACATTGCCGGGCGGCATGGCGTGGCTTCGTCCGGCCTGGATATAGATTTCCCGCGCATGCGCGGCAATCTCCCGGTCCGTCTCCAGCTTCACGGATTTCGGCGTGAAGGTGACGCCCTCATAGACGGGTTCGGCGGCATGGCACATGGAACAGCGCGCCTGGATCACGTCGCGCGCCGCCCCGAAATGGGCGTTCGAGGCGAATTTCTGCTGCATCGGAGTCATCGAGGTCTCGGTCTCGCCGATCAGCACCTTCGGCACGGTCGAGAGCCAGATGATGGCGATGAAGAGGAGGACCGTCACCAGCCAGGTCCAGGTCGGCTTTCCCTTGCGCGCATGCGTCGTGTTGAACCAGTGCCTGATCGTCACGCCCATGAGGAAGACGAGTGCCGCGATCACCCAGTTGAACGCGGTGGCGAAGGCCAGCGGGTAGTGGTTCGACAGCATGAAGAAGATGACCGGCAGCGTCAGGTAGTTGTTGTGGAGCGAGCGCTGCTTGGCGATGACGCCGTATTTCGGGTCCGGCGTGCGGCCGGCGATCAGATCCGCCACCACCACCTTCTGGTTGGGGATGATGATGAAGAAGACGTTGGCCGACATGATCGTCGCGGTAAACGCGCCGAGATGCAGGAAGGCGGCGCGGCCGGTGAATACCTGCGTATACCCCCAGGCCATGGCGATCAGCACGACATAGAGGACGGCCATCAGGCCCCAGGTGTTTTTCCCGATCGGCGACTTGCAGAGCTGGTCGTAGACCACCCAACCGAGCGCCAGCGAGGCGAGCGAGATCGCGATCGCCTGCCAGGGTGCAAGCTCCAGCACCGTCCGGTCGATCAGGAAGAGATCGGCGCCGCCGTAATAGACGATGCAGAGCATCAAAAAGCCGGACAGCCAGGTAAAATAGCTCTCGTATTTGAACCAGGTGAGATGTTCCGGCATCTCGGCCGGCGCCACCAGGTATTTCTGGACATGGTAGAAGCCGCCGCCATGCACCTGCCATTCCTCGCCATGCACGCCTTGCGGCAGGTGCGGCCGCTTCACGAGCCCGAGATCGAGCGCGATGAAATAGAAGGACGAGCCGATCCAGGCGATCCCCGTGACGACATGGAACCAGCGGGCGGCGAAACTCAGCCATTCCCAGGCGACGGCATATTCATACATTCAGTCTTCCCCTTTCCCCCCGATTTTCCCCTTTTTCCCCCGACTCGCCACTCTGCGAAAAAAACCGGCAAGAGGAAAGCGGTTATCGCCAAGGTACATTTTTGTTCCGTGACGGAACCGATCGTGACGCCTTCGAGTTCACCTGCGCGTGATCCTCCAATTTCACCAATGTCGAATGTGCTTACTTGTGCGTCGCAATATTTTGGGGGTAGCCGGCCAAGGCGACTCGCGTAATGTGACAATTGCAAGTCAACCGGCGGAAGTCCGGGTATTGCGTGAAAGCTCGCCGGGGATGCATCATCAACGGAGACTAAGCTCATGCGTGGTATTCTGACAGGTGTGATGATTGCGTATGCGTCTTGCGTATATATCGGTTCGGCCGAGGCCCATGAGGCCCATAGCCCCTCCGGCATCACTTGGAAATACGATGGTTTCTGCTGCAACGGCGACAACCATAGCGGCGACTGCCAGATGATCTCGACCAAGAACGTCAAGGTCACCAAGGGCGGCTACGAAATTTCCCTCGCTCCTGGCGATCACAGGCTGATCACCCGTCCGCACCACTTCACGCTGCCCCAGAGCCAGGCACGTCGCAGCCAGGACGAGGAATATCATCTCTGCCTTTATCCCACCGAGGATACGCTGCGCTGCTTCTATGCGCCTGATATGAGTTATTAAGGCAGGCGTCGAAAAATCATCAGGCGGTTTTCCGTCCGGAAACGTGGGTGGCGGACAGAAAACTGACTGCTCAGCTCGGCATGGTCTTCAGCAGGAAATCGCGGAAGGCACGGATTTTCTTGGAATTCCTGCGCGCTTCGGGATAGACGAGCCAATAGTGGCTGTCGTCGTCTCTCAAGAGGTCGAATGGCTGGATCAGACGGCCGAGCGCGATGTCGTCCACGTAGAATTTGGGTTCCAGCAAGGCGACGCCCTGGCCGGCGATAGCCGCGGCCGCCTCGAAAGCCTGGGAGCCGAACTTGCTGCTCGGGCGCCCGCCGAGGTCGACATCCGGCAGGCCGGCAGCCGTAAACCAGATTTTCCACCACGGATCGCCGGGATCGATGATCCTCAGTTTCAGGATATCCTCAGGTACCTTCACGCCGTCGATGGTCGCCGCAAGTTGCGGGCTCAGCATCGGCGTGAACCGGCTTTTCATCAGGAAGTGAGAACGCAGTCCCGGCCATTCTCCCTTGCCGGTGCGGATCGCCACGTCGGCTTCGGTCCTTGAAAAGTCGATGACCTGCTGCGACGTCTCGAGCCTGACCGCGATCCCCGGATTTTCCAGCTGGAACGTGCCGAGATAGCGCGCCAGCCAGCGTGAGGCGAAGGTCGCCGTCGAATGGATGATCAGCGTGCCTTCCGATGTGTCGTGAAGATTGGTGACGGCCTCGTCGATGATCGAAAAGGCTTCCGTGATCTTCGGCGCAAGCCGCTCGCCCGCCTCGGTGAGCGAGACCTGCCGGGGCCGGCGCAGAAAGAGCTGCTCGCCGATCGTGTCCTCCAGAAGCTTGATCTGGTAGCTCACCGCCGTCTGGGTCAGTCCCAGTTCCTCTCCCGCCTTGGTGAAGCTCATCTGCCTGGCGGCGGATTCGAACACGCGCAGCGCATTCAGCGGGAACTGTCTCGACATTTTCATGGATAAGCTCTCTTGATCCATAGAGATGGCAATTCGATTGGATTGCCGGCGTTCGAGGGCGCAAATTATCTCCATATCGATCAAATGAAAACGGGGTATCCCGTGGGAGACAGGAGATGTTTTCGACCCTCAACCTTACCTTCGACCGGTTGGCCGAGGCTCGCCCTCGCCGATGCGATCCGCCGCCGGATGGCGGTCCGCAGGAACGATCTCGATATCGAGGAAATGCCGGAATCCTGGCAGCGCGACCTCGGATTTCTGGACGGCCGCGACCGGCGCTGCCCGGCGGAGGAGGGTGCTTTCCGCGCCGCCCGGCTCATCTATTCGCAGCGGAACCTTTGATGGCGACCGGGTTGTCTATGCCGCCGGCGGGGCAAGAGCGCCCGGTGCGCCTGCCAGTTCGCGCGCAACAGCCGTTTGAATCCAGGCGGCGAAGGCCCTGATCTTGGCCGTGTTCTTTCGTGCCGGCGGATAGCAAAGCCAATAGGTCTTGGTATCGCTGAGTGCCAGGTCGAAAGGCTGTATGAGGCGTCCCGAGGCAAGTTCGGCCTTGAAGAGGAAGGGGCTGAGCATGGCGACGCCATGGCCGGCAATCGCCGCATTCGCCTCCAGATCGAGCGCGCCGTAGGCATCGAGCTGCATCTGCCTGATACCCACGGGATCGAGGCCCGCGGCCCGGAACCAATCGTTCCACAACCCTTTGCCGTTCGAAATCCAGGGGGGCTTCATCAGGTCTGCAGGTGTCTTAATACCGCCGACACTTTCTGCGAGCTGCGGGTTTAGCATGGGGGCATAGGTCAGGCGCAATATCGGATGGCAGATCAATCCGTCCCAAGGGTTTACACCGATGCGGATTGCAACATCGTTCGGTGCAGGCAGTTCCGCGTCGGGGGCGCCACCCCGTACCAGCCGTACGGCGATATTGGGATGCTCAAGCTGGAATTCTCCAAGATGCCTTGCCAGCCAATGCGAGGCGAAGGTCGGCGGAGAGTGAATTTCCAGCGTCTCCTCCCTCGTGCCGCGCGCCTCCTGCACCGCTTCCGACAGGAGCGTGAAAGCCTCGGCCACCTTGGGCAGGAGATTGCGGCCCGTTTCGGCAAGTGCGAGGGCGCGGGGCTTCCGGATGAACACCGCGTCGCCGAGGTAATCTTCCAGGAGCTTGATCTGGTAGCTCACCGCCGTCTGGGTCATGCCGAGCTCTTCCGCGGCACGGGTGAAGTTTTCCAGGCGCGCGACCGCCTCGAAAACCCGGAGTGCATTCAGCGGAAAGCGGCGCGAGAGTTTCATCGATAAGCTCTCTTTATCGCTGCCCACCGTATTTGAATTGGAATTCCCAGGCAATCGGGCGCATCCATGATCCGCGTCCAACCGAAGAGAATTACCGATGTGGAGCCATCATGCTGTCCGCAAGCGCCTATCCTGTGTCTTCGAAATCTGTCGGCCCCGGCCGGAGCCGGCGACGGCTCCACCGCTTTCTCCACCGTCTTCTGGGATCCGCGCGATCCCGTATGCCGATGCTGCCGGATGATCTGCGCGGCGATGCGGGGCTCGGGGAAAAGCTGCCGGAAAGCCGCACCGATGCCTTCTGGAACGAAAAGCGGCGGTCAGGCGCTCGGGACCTGCCGCTTTGACGGCTGGGTTTGCCGCGCGGCATAGATGGCGATGAGTTCCGACGCCACCAGCGCCGCAATCACCGCCGGGCGCTTGTCCTTCACCGCGGTGCCGCCGATCGGCAGTACGAGGCGGGCGAGCATCGTGTCGCCGCCGCCCTCGCGCTTCAGCCAGCGGGCGAAGGTGGCGCGTTTGGTCGCCGAGCCGATCATGCCGACATAGGCGAGGTCGGTGCGGGCGAGCGCCCGGCTTGCGATCATGAAGTCCAGGGCGTGATCGTGGGTGAGGATGATCGCGGTACCATTCGCCGGGATTTTGTCCACGAAGGCTTCCGGCATGGCCGCCAGATGCCTTTCGGCTTCCTCGGCCAGACCTTCCAGCGCCTCGGCGCGGGTCTCGACGACGGTGACGGCAAAGGGCAGGGGGGCGAGCGCCCTTGCCAGCGCCTGGCCCACATGGCCGGCGCCGAAGAGGTAGACGGCCGGGCGTTCCTCCTCTTCGCTCTCCATCCGGGCTTGCAGCCTTTCGGCCAGCGCCGGTGCCATGGGCGTAAAGGCAAGCCTGGTGCGCCCGCCGCAGCACTGGCCGATCTCCGGGCCGAGCGGAATGTCCATCACCGTCTCGCCGCCGCCTTCGAGCATCGCGCGGGCATTGTCGATCGCCATGTATTCGAACTGCCCGCCGCCGATCGTGCCCCATATCGCCTTTTCCGCCACCAGCATGAAGGTACCCGCCTCCCGCGGCGTCGACCCCTTCGCCTGCGTGATCTCGACGAGGACCGAGCGGGGGTGGGTGGCGAGGAAGGCTTGGAGGGATGCAGCGACCGCAGCCATCACATCGCCTTCAGCCGTTCCACCGCCATCAGCACGCGCTCCGGCGTCGCGGGCGCGTCGAGACGCGGGCAGACCGTGTAATCCGCGACGCTCGCCACCGCCATGGAGATCGCCTCGAAGACCGAGATCGCCAGCATGAAAGGCGGTTCGCCGACGGCCTTGGAGCGGCCGATCGTCGGTTCGGCATTTTCCGACCATTCCGCGAGCCTGACGTTGAAGACCTTCGGCCGGTCGGAGGCGAGCGGGATCTTGTAGGTCGACGGCGCATGGGTGCGGAGCCGCCCACGGTCGTCCCACCAGAGTTCCTCCGTCGTCAGCCAGCCCATGCCCTGCACGAAGCCGCCTTCCACCTGGCCGATGTCGATCGCCGGATTGAGCGACTTGCCGACGTCGTGCAGGATGTCGGTACGCTCGACCAGGTATTCGCCGGTCAGCGTGTCGATCGACACTTCCGAGACTGCGGCGCCATAGGCGAAATAATAGAAGGGCCGGCCGCGTCCCGCCTTGCGGTCCCAGTGGATTTTCGGCGTCTTGTAGAAACCGGCGGCGGAAAGCTGCACGCGGTCGTAATAGGCGGCCCGCACCAATGTATCGAAAGGCACGATCTCGCTGCCGATCCTGACCCGGTTGGCTAGGAACTCCACCTTTTCGCGCGCCACCTTCCATTGCCGCACGGCGAAGTCGACCAGCCGTTCCTTGATCTGGCGCGCCGCGTCATAGGCCGCCATGCCGTTCAGGTCGGAACCGGAGGAGGCGGCGGTGGCCGACGTATTCGGCACCTTGCCCGTCGTCGTCGCGGTGATCTTCACCCGGTCGATATCGACCTGGAACGTATCGGCCACGACCTGCGCCACCTTGGTGTAGAGGCCCTGGCCCATTTCGGTGCCGCCATGGTTCAGGTGGATCGAGCCGTCCTGATAGATGTGGATCAGAGCGCCCGCCTGGTTATAGGCGGTCATGGTGAAGGAGATGCCGAATTTCACCGGCGTCAGCGCGATCCCCTTGCGGATCACCGGGCTCCCGGCGTTGAAATCGATGATCGCCCGGCGCCGCGCCTGATAGTCGGAGGAGGTTTCCAGCTCCTTGACGATACGGGCGATGACGTTGTCCTCGACCTCCTGGTGATAGGGCGTCACCGTCCGGCCGGAGCCGCGCTGGCCGTAGAAATTCAGCTTGCGGATGTCGAGCGGGTCCTTGCCGACCGCAAAGGCGATCTCCTCGATGATCCGTTCGCCGCCCAGCATGCCCTGCGGGCCGCCGAAACCGCGGAACGCGGTGTTGGAGACGGTATGGGTCTTGAGCGGCTGGGAGGTGAGGCGCACATGCGGATAATAATAGCTGGAATCGGCATGGAAGAGGGCGCGGTCGGTGACGGGGCCGGAGAGATCGGCGGAGAAGCCGCAGCGCGCCGCATAGGTCGCGTCGACCGCATGGATCAGGCCGTCCCGGTCGAAGGCGACGTCGTAATCGACGCGGAAATCGTGCCGCTTGCCGGTGATCGACATATCCTCGTCGCGGTCGGGGCGGAATTTTACCGCGCGTTTGAGTTTCTTGGCCGCCACCGCCGCAAGGGCCGCAAACTGGTTGCCCTGCGTCTCCTTGCCGCCGAAGCCGCCGCCCATGCGGCGGGTCTTGACCTCCACGGCATTGTTGGCGACGCCGAGCACATGCGCCACCATGTGCTGCACCTCGCTCGGGTGCTGGGTGGAGGACCAGACGATCACCTCGTCGTCCTCGCCAGGGATCGCCATGGCGACATGGCTTTCCAGATAGAAATGCTCCTGCCCGCCGATCACCATATGGCCCTTTATGCGCAGCGGCGCCTTCCCGATCTCGGTTTCCGGCTCGCCGCGCCTCAGCGTCATCGGCTCGACGACGAAAGGCGCACCGTTTTCGCGGGCGCCGTCGATATCGGTCCAGTGGGGCAGGTCGCGGTATTCGATATGGGCGAGCTTCACCGCCCGCCGGGCCTGGTCGCGGGTCTCGGCGATCACGGCGAAGATCGGCTGGCCGTGGAACTGCACCTCGGTGGTCGCGAGCAGCGGTTCGTCGTGCTGGCCGGTCGAGGCGACGTCGTTGAAGCCCGGAATGTCATCCGCCGTCATCACAAAGACGACGCCCGGGGCGGCTTTCACGGCGGAAAGATCGATCGAGACGATTTCCGCATGCGCCCGGTCGGAAAGGCCGAGGCCCCCGTGCAGCGTGCCCGACGGTTCGGGAATGTCGTCGATATATTCGGCTTGTCCGGTGACATGCTTATGGGCTGAATCATGTTTCAGCGAGCCGTGCATCCGGCCGTCGATCATCGGCTTGGTTTCGAAGGTCGACTTGTCCATCAGAGGTGACCTCCTGTGTGGCGGGAGGAAACCCCTCCCCAACCCCTCCCCACAAGGGGGAGGGGCTTAACTGCTTCATCCATCCGGCAGTTTTGCGGAGAGGTCGTGCCGCGCGTTTTCTCCCCCCTTGTGGGGGAGATGGCCGGCAGGCCAGAGGGGGAATTCATAACTGCCATACTCATCATCTCACGCCTCCTCCAGCTCGAAGCGACGCAGTTCGTGGGACTGGCCGGCGGTTTCCAGGAAGAATCGGGTCAGGAGGTTCTTGGCCGTCAGGCTGCGGTATTCGGCGCTTGCCCGCCAGTCGGTGAGCGGCGCGTAATCCTCGTCGAAAAGGTCGCGCACGGCGGAAATAACGCCCCAGCTCCAGACCTGGCCGAAAAGCGCTTCCTCGACATGCTTCGCCCGTTTCGGGGTCGCCGCCATGCCGCCGAAGGCGATGCGGATTTTCGCCACCCTGCCGTCGCCGTCGAGCGCCAGGTGGAAGGCGCCGCAGAGCGCCGAAATATCCTCGTCGCGGCGCTTGGAGATCTTGTAGGCGGCGAAATGGCTGCCTTCGGCCGGGCGCGGCACGAAGACCTTCTCGACGAATTCGCTCGGCAGCCGGTCCTGCTTGCCATAGGCGAGGAAGAAGTCTTCCAGCGGAATGGTGCGCCGGCCGGCATGGGTGCGCAGCGTCAGCTCGGCACCGAGCGCGATCAGCGGCGGTGGCGTGTCACCGATCGGTGAGCCGTTGGCGATATTGCCGCCGATCGTGCCCATGTTGCGGACCTGCTGGCCGCCGATCCGGTCGATCAGCCGGCCGAACGAAGGGATTTCGGCGGACAGCACGTCGAAAGCCTGCGTGTAGCTCACCCCCGCGCCGACGGTGATGCCCGCCTCGTCCGACGTGATCGATTGCAGCTCGGTCAGATGATTGATGAAGATCACCGGGTCGAGGCGCCGCATCTGCTTGGTGACCCAGAGCCCGACATCGGTCGCGCCGGCGACGATCGTCGCTTCCGGCTCCTCGGCCAGGATATCGGCAAACGCAGCGACGGAAGCGGGCACGATCGAGCGCGCCCCCTCTTTCGTGACCACGATCGTGCCGGCTTGCGAATGGATCGCCCAGAGCTTCGCCATGATTTCGGTGCGGTCTCGTTCCAGCGGATCGAAAAGCGAGCTCGGACGGCTTTGGGAAACCTGTTCGGCCGCCTTGACGATCGGCTCGTAGCCGGTGCAGCGACAGAGATTGCCTTGCAGGGCGCTTTCGATGTCGGCGCGTGTCGGGGCGTCGTTCGTCAGCCACAGGCCGTAGAGGGACATCACGAAGCCCGGCGTGCAGAAGCCGCATTGCGAGCCGTGGCAATCGACCATGGCCTGCTGCACGGGATGCAGTCTGCCGTCCTCGCCGGCAAGATGCTCGACCGTCACCACGTGGGTACAGTGGAGCGAGCCCAGGAAACGGATGCAGGCGTTGACGCTTTCGTAACGCAGGCCCTGTCCCGTCAGCCGTCCGACCAGGACGGTGCAGGCGCCGCAATCGCCCTCGGCACAGCCTTCCTTGGTTCCTGTCAGCCGCCGCCTCAGGCGCAGATAGTCGAGAAGGGTTTCCGTGGCTGAGAAATCTCCAAGGGTGACCTCTTCTCCGTTCAGGATGAAGCGGATGGCTTCGCTCATTTGTCTCCTTCGTCCGCCGTTTCCGGCTTCTGTTCATTCACCTGACGGCCGTCCGCGATTACTGCGCGGTCCAGCCGCCGTCGATCGAGATATGCGTGCCGGTGATGCTTTTCGCCGCATCGCTCGCCAGATAGATCGCGGTCGCCGCCACTTCTTCTATCGAAACGAACTCCTTCGTCGCCTGCAATCTCAGCATCACCTCGCTCTTGACCTCGGCTTCCGAGATGCCGCGCTCGCGGGCGGTATCGGGAATCTGCCTTTCGACCAGCGGGGTCAGCACATAGCCCGGGCATATTGCGTTCACGGTAATCCCGAATTCGGCAAGTTCCAAGGCTGCGGTCTTCGTCAATCCTAATATACCATGTTTTGCGGCCACATAGGCGGATTTGAAGGGGGACGCCACCAGCGCATGGGCCGATGCCACGTTGATGATGCGGCCGCGGCCGGCCTTCTTCATCAGCGGGATCGTGTGGCGCATCGTGTGGAAGGCGGAGGAGAGCAGGATGGCGATCAGCTGGTCCCATTTCTCCGGCGGGAATTCCTCGATCTTCGCCACGTGCTGGATGCCGGCATTGTTGACGAGCACGTCGATCGTGCCGAACTGCTTTACCGCCGCAGCGATCAAGTCCTCGATCTCGGCGGGCTTGGTCATGTCGGCGCCGTGATAGACGACGTGGCCGGCGCCCGCATCTTCGAGTTGGTTGACGAGCGCCTCGATCTCGTCGGCCTTGCCGAAGCCGTTGATGACGACATTGGCGCCTTCGGATACGAAAGCCCGCGCGATGCCGAGCCCGATGCCGCTCGTTGAGCCGGTGACGACGACGGTTCTGGCCATCTCGATATCTCCCTGAAACTGCGGGGTTCTTCTGCGCCGCACGTTATGCGCAAACCGGGCGGACTGGCAATCGGCTTATCGTCGGCCGGGCATTTTGGAACGTTAGCAATTCCGTATTTGATATTAACAGTCCTCCCGCCTCCGCGGAAAATGACGCCGCATATCGCTGTTGCCTGATCGGCACGCGGCAATTTTCTGTGGAGGCGACAATGGGACTGCTCGACGGTTTGGGAAATCTCGTAGGCGATGCGCTGGCCGGCAGGCCGGTCAATATCGCTGCCGCTGCCGCGGACATATTTCAGAATGCCGGCGGATTGAACGGCATCCTTGCCCAGCTCGATCAGGCCGGCCTCGGCGATCAGGTCTCCTCGTGGATCGGTACGGGCGCGAACCTTCCGGTCTCCGCCGAGCAGATCAAATCCGCGCTGTCTTCCGAACAGGTGCAGAGCCTGGCGAACGCCTTGGGCGTCGACATCAGCCGGTTGCCCGATCTCCTGGCGCAACACCTGCCGGCGGCGGTCGACCAGGCCAGCCCGGACGGGACCCTCCCGTCGTGACCGGCAGGCCCTGGATGAATTTTCCCATCAACTCACGAGCTTGGACAAACACATGTCTGGAAAACTGATCTTCTCCGCTGCCGCTGGCGCCATCCTGGCGTCGCTCGCCTTCTCGTCGCCGGCCCAGGCGCTGTCGATGAAGGAATGCAGCGTCAAATATAAGGCCGCGAAGGCGGACGGCTCCGCTGCCGACGTCAAGTGGAACGATTTCCGCGCCAAGTTCTGCGGCGCCGATGCCGCGGCCGCCGACAAGGCCGACGAGGACGAGGTGGTTGCGACCACCGACAGGGAGCCGGAAAAGCCGACCGCCAAAGCGCCGCGCGGCGTCAGGTTCCCGAAGGCGGTCGACAGGAAGTATGCGAGCGAAACGCCCGGCAAGCAGCGGCTGCATACCTGCGTCGACGCCTATCACGCCGCCAAGGACGCCGGCACGCTCAACGACCTGAAATGGATCCAGAAGGGCGGCGGCTACTGGAGCCTCTGCAATACGAGCATCAAGGCCGGCAGCTAAGGCGCCGGTTGGAAAGCCGGAGCTTGTTCCGGCACGCCCTCTGCCTGGCATTCGTTCCCCTGTGCCTCGAAACACCGCGCTCCTGCGGGTGGTTGACCCCTTCTGCCGCATCTGCTTCAAACCGTCACGACGCGCGAAGACGGTGAGGGAGGAACAGCGGCATGGCGGGTTATGTTCTGGCGATCGATCAGGGGACGACCTCGACGCGGGCGATCGTGTTCGACGGTAGCATGAAGATCGCCGGGATCGGCCAGAAGGAATTCACCCAGATATTCCCCAAATCCGGCTGGGTGGAGCACGACCCCGAAGAGATCTGGGAAAGCGTGCTGTGGACCGTCCGCCAGGCGCTGAAGGAAGCGCGCATCGAAGCCTCCGACATCGCCGCGATCGGCATCACCAACCAGCGTGAGACGGTGGTCGTCTGGGAGCGCGAGACGGGCAGGCCGATCCACAACGCCATCGTCTGGCAGGACCGCCGCACGGCGAGCTACTGCGAGAAGCTGAAGCGGCAGGGGCTTGAGAAGCTCTTCACCCGCCGCACGGGCCTTTTGCTCGATCCCTATTTCTCCGGCACCAAGCTTTCCTGGATGCTCGCCAATGTGAAGGGTGCACGGGCGAGGGCGGCCAGGGGCGATCTCTGCTTCGGCACGATCGACACGTTCCTCATCTGGCGGCTCACCGGCGGCCGGAGCTTCGTCACCGACGCGACCAATGCGTCGCGCACGCTCGTCTACAATATCGCCGACAACCGCTGGGACGAGGAACTGCTCGAAATCCTGCGCATTCCGGCCGCCATGCTGGCGGAGGTCAAGGACTGCGCCGACGATTTCGGCGTCACCGACGAAAGCCTGTTCGGCTCGGCCATCCCGATCCTCGGCGTTGCCGGCGACCAGCAGGCGGCGACGATCGGCCAGGCCTGTTTCGAACCGGGCATGCTGAAATCGACCTACGGCACGGGCTGTTTCGCGGTCTTGAACACCGGCGTCGATCTGTGCCGCTCAAAGAACCGGCTGCTGACGACCATCGCCTACCGTCTCGACGGCGAGACGACCTATGCGCTGGAAGGGTCGATCTTCATCGCCGGGGCTGCCGTGCAATGGCTGCGCGACGGGCTCGGCCTCATCGAAAGGGCCGCGCAGTCCGGCGAACTGGCGGCGGAGGCCGATCCTCATCAGGACGTCTACCTGGTGCCGGCCTTTACCGGGCTTGGCGCGCCCCATTGGGATGCGGAGGCGCGCGGCGCGATCTTCGGGCTGACCCGCGCCACGGGACCGGCGGAATTTTCCCGCGCGGCGCTGGAGGCGGTCTGCTACCAGACCCGCGACCTGCTCGACGCGATGCAGAAGGACTGGAAGAATTCCAACGGCGACACGGTGCTGCGCGTCGATGGCGGCATGGTCTCCTCCGACTGGACGATGCAGCGGCTTTCCGACCTGCTCGACGCACCGGTCGACCGGCCGGCGATCCTCGAAACCACCGCGCTCGGCGCGGCCTGGCTCGCTGGGTCGAAGGCGGGCGTATGGCCGGATAAACAGGCTTTCGCGAAAAGCTGGGCCAGGCAGCGCCGCTTCGAGCCGGAGATGGACGAGAGGACCCGTGCGGCGAAGATCCGCGGCTGGAGGGATGCGGTGAAAAGAACGCTGACCAGCGGCTGATTCTTTAAGGCTGATTAACTATCGGTTGAAAACTTGAATTAAATCCGATCTGCGTCATTTTCGCACCATCTTTCTTGTCGTATCTTCCCCGGCGACTTGGAGAGGGTGAGCAATGTTCAGAATTCCGCAGATTTTAGCCTTCCTGTTGCTGTTGAATGCCTTCTTCCTGGTCAGCCGAATGCCTGCCGAGGCGGGCTATGCGCATTTCATCTACGATGCGAGGAGCGGCAGGGTCCTGGCGTCGGAAAATGCCGACGTGCCGAACCATCCGGCATCGCTCACCAAGATGATGACCCTCTACCTGACCTTCGAGGCGCTGCGCGACGGCCGGCTCGGATGGGACCAGGAGATCGTCATGACGCCGAACGCGGCGCGCAAGATCCCCTCCAAGCTCGGCGTGCCTGCCGGCCGGACGATCACCGTGCGCGAAGCCGTGCTCGGCATGGTCGTGCGCTCCGCCAATGACGCCGCAGCGGCGATGGCCGATCATCTCGCCGGTTCGGAAGAGCGTTTCGGGCAGATGATGACGAAGCGGGCGCGGGCGCTCGGCATGACCCGCACGGTGTTCCGCAACGCGTCCGGCCTGCCGGACGACGCGCAGGTGACCACGGCGCGCGACATGGCGATGCTGGCGCTGGCGCTCATCCGGGATTTTCCCCAGGAGTACCAGCTGTTTTCGCTGAAAAACATGGAATTCCGCGGCAAGCGCCTGCGCGGCCACAACAACCTCATGTACCGCTATCCGGGCATGGACGGCATCAAGACCGGTTTCATCAACGCGTCCGGCTACAACATAGCAAGCGCCGTCAACATCGACGGCAGGCGGGTGATCGGCGTCGTCCTCGGCGGCAAGACCGCGCGCAAGCGCGACGACCGGATGGCGGAGCTTCTCGATCAATACGTCCCCGGAAGCGGTGCCGGTTCCGGCGGCCTTGTCGCTTTCGAGCTGCAGAAGCGGCCGGGCGCCGGCGCGGTGCCGCTGCCGTTCGCCACGCCGCGCAAGGAGATCACGCTCGCCAATCCGTCCGCTGCCGCGGCGGTCGCGAGCCTCGGTGCCACGTCCTCGGAGCCCGTCGGGCCGTTCTGGCGCATCCAGATCGCTGCCGCCGGCAGCCGCGATGCAGCCTCCGCCATGCTGGAAAAGGCACTGCCGCTGCTTTCAGACGGTTTCGGCCGCGTGGCTCCGAGCGTCGAGAGCTATGCGGATGGCGGAAAGGAATATTTCCGGGCGCGGTTCGTCGGCTTCGCGGATCAGAATGCGGCGATACGTGCCTGCTCGGTTCTGCAGACGAAGTCGATCAGCTGTTTCGTGGTGCGGTAGTCGTCCGGTCAGGATCTCCGCTTCGCGAAAGCCAGGAAGCTTGAGATCGGCCTAGCCTCCGCAAGCCTTGGCTATGAGAGAGCTTTTCGTGCCGGAATAAAGTTTCTGATCCCGGTTGAATTGAAGATCGAATGCTTCCGGGCTTCTGGCGAGCCTTTCGTCAAGGAAGCTGAACGTCCCTTTTATCTGGTCGCATGACAGCGGTGCCAATACGCTGCTGAACGTCAGGACATCTTTCCAGATCAGGCTGTCGACGTTCTGCAACGCCGTCATGAGCGAGATTCTCTTGTTGTCCTGATCGACGAATGCTTCTTCGATGTTCTTGGAGAGATTTGGCGGGGTGCCGATCAAGATCGGCTTCGGCGCTCTGGAGATGGTTACCAGGCCGTCGACCGCCGTGTTCAGCGCCCTTCGTGCTTCCGGAAGGGTGGGGCGGACGCGATGGGAAAAATGATCGAATTGCTGAAGAGAGGCGAAAAACTTCAGCCATTGTTCCTGTGGGTTGGACAGTCGCTCATAAAGGTTCAGCCTGTCGAGGGAGATGCCGGCGAAGGCGCCGCTTTTTATCAGGATATTCCGCTGCATGGTCCATGCGCGCAGGACGACCGGGAGATCGAGCGAGAAGGATTTCACGCCGCGCGCGGGGTGATCCGGCTGGAGCGGCGTCCACTGCAGCGTGAATATCTTTTCCGAATAGCCGGAGGTCCTGAACAGATCCTGCGTGACCTCGAAGACGAAGTTTCCTTCGCCGTCTTTAGCGAGCGCTTCGCCGTCGTCAAAGGGGGTGTCCCTGACATTCACGGATAGTTCGAAGTCGTTTTTTTCCGGCTCGAATTTGATCTCTCCGCAAAATGCCGGCGAGGCTATCGAACAGCCGGCGATGATGGCTGCAATGAGGGAATTACGTCGCAGCATTTGTTGTCCTCAGCTTGAACCCGGCAAGGCCTGCTCCCACGCCGACGAACAGAATGCGCGTTCCGGTTGTAAATGCTTGCAATGTATTCATGGAGTTTTCAGCTGGAGCATGCACTTCCAGCAACGTCGTTATTGCCTCATATTCCGGTGTTCCGGTGGAGAACATCGTGGAAAGATAAGTGTAAATGGCCCACCCGATCGCGCAAATGGCAATGGAAACATAGATAAATCCCCATTCTGTCGGTTTAGGCCCCAATAATATAAGCGCTGCTGCCAGGGCTGCAGGTGTTATGTCTCCGAGGAGGGAGGCGTCGCTGGAGATGATCGGCCCGGCTACGGCGATTGCGGACAGGACGATATTGCCGAGAAGACTGTTTCCCAGCTGAAAGAAATTCTTGACATAGAAAATCAGCGACAGACCGGGCAGCCAGAATATTATAAGCCCGATACAGAACAGAAAATACCGGAATGCCATCCAACGCCCCCGCGCCGTCAAGACTGGAAAAAGATACACCTATCCTTCCGGCTGTGAGGATATGCATATTGCCCGAACTTGCAAGTGTGTCAGAGTGAGCTGTCTACTTTATTATTAGGCTTCTATGCTGGTTGGCGGCGGATGGGAATTTTCCTTCGGTTCGTCTAACCCTTCACCGGCGCGTTCATCGCCCAGCAGATGCCGAACGGATCGCGGAGCTGGCCGTAGCGGTCGCCCCAGAACATCACCTGCAGTTCCATGGCGACGGTGAGCCCGGCATCGACCGCGCGCTTCCACCAGAAGTCGATGTCGTCGACCGGCAGCAGCATGCTGAAGGCAGCCGGCGTTTCCAGGGGATGACCGTGGTCCGGATAGGGATCTCCCAGCATCAGCGAGTTGCCGTTGATGTAGAGATGGACATGCATCGTCCGGCCCTGCTCATCCGGCGGATAGTAGGACTCGATCGTGGCGCCGAACGCCTTCTTGTAGAACTCGGCGGCTTTCATCGCGCCGTCGACCTGCAGATAGGTGACCAGTCCGCCGCGGACCGGCGATGGCGCCTGGTTTTCATTCGTCTGGACGATCGCTTCCATGAAAATTCCCTCCTGTCCTTAGGTGAGGTTCGGTCCGAACCGACCCAAGGACGGATGGCCGGGCGCCATTCCGACAGCGGTGCTCGAAAAAATCGGATGAAATGGAAAGCGGCGCGATGGCGGGCCGCCGACGTTGCGACCCTTACGGAGGTGCGCGGGCTTGGCTGACGCCGCGGCCGTTCAAGGGCGTCCGGCGAATTTCTTCACGGCCGCTTCGGAATATCCAAACCCCGCTGCACCGCCGGGCGGGCCAGCGCGCGATCCAGCCATGACGGCACGCGCTTCAGCTCACCGTATTCGACGAGCTCGCCGGCACCGTAGAAGCCGATCAGGTTGCGCACCCAGCCGATCATGGAAATGTCGGCGATCGTGTATTCGTCGCCCATGATCCAGTCGCGGCCGTCGAGCCGGGTTTCGATGACGCGGATGAGGCGGTGCGATTCCTTGGCGTAGCGGTCGCGCGGGCGCTTGTCCTCATAGTCCCTGCCGGCGAACTTGTGGAAGAAGCCGAGCTGGCCGAACATCGGGCCGATGCCGGCCATCTGGAAGAAAACCCACTGGATCGCCTCATAGCGCTTCGCCGGGTCGGCCGGCAGCAGCTTGCCGGTCTTTTCGGCGAGGTAGAGCAGGATCGCGCCGGACTCGAAGAGGCCGAGCGGCTTGCCGCCCGGGCCGTCGGGATCGATGATCGCCGGGATCTTGCCGTTCGGGTTGAGCGAGAGGTATTCCGGACCCCAGGTCTCGTCGGCGCCGATATTGATGAAATGCGGCTCGTAGGGCAGGCCGATCTCCTCCAGCATGATCGACACCTTCACGCCGTTCGGCGTCGGCGTCGAATAGAGCTGCAGGATGCCTGGATCCTTGGCGGGCCATTTCTTGGTGATCGGGAAGCTTGAGAGATCGGCCATGGGATGTCCTCATGTGACGGGCATTGGTTTCGGGCGACTATAGCCGCCGGCGTGAGATGTGCCAGACGTCAGGGTCCAAGATTTTTTGGTGCGTCCTGTCGGCTGAGCCGTTACTCCTTCGTCTTCCACACGAGAAGGAGACAGACATGCTTTATGCCATCCTTTGCTACGCCCATGAGGAAACCGTCTTCGCCTGGTCCAAGGAAGAGGAAGAGGCGGTGATGACGAAGCTCTACGCGGTCCAGGAGCCGATGGCGAGGGCCGGAAAGCTCGGGCCTACCGGCCGGCTGATGCCGACGACCGCGGCCACCACCGTGCGCAAGGGTAAGCAGGTGGGGGGCAAGGACGAGCCGCTGGTGCTCGACGGCCCCTTCGCCGAAACCAAGGAAGTGCTGCTCGGCTTCTATACGGTCGACGTCGATACGCTCGAAGAGGCGGTCGCCTTCTCGAAGGAGCTTTCCAAGGTCAATCCGGGGTCCACGTCCTACGAAATCCGGCCCTTCTACGTGTTCCATCCGGGAGAGATCAAAACATGACGACAGACATCGCCTGGATCGAACTGGCGCTGACGGCGGCCCGGCCGCAGGCGCTCGGCGCGCTCCTGCGCTATTTCCGCGATCTCGACACGGCGGAAGAAGCCTTTCAGGAAGCGTGTCTCCGCGCCATCCGCACCTGGCCGGACAAGGGGCCGCCGCGCGACCCGACCGCCTGGCTGATCTTCGTCGGCCGCAACAGCGGCATCGATGCGGTCCGCAAGCGTTCGAAGAACGATCCGCTGCCGGAGGAGGAGGTCCTTTCCGATCTTTCCGATGCCGAGACCGATATCGCCGACCGGCTCGACAATTCCAATTATCGCGACGACATCCTCAGGCTGATGTTCATCTGCTGCCATCCGGACCTGCCGAATACGCAGCAGATCGCCCTGGCGCTCAGGATCGTCTCGGGTCTGAGCGTGCCGCAGATCGCCCGCGCCTTCCTCGTCGGCGAGGCGGCGATGGAACAGCGCATCACGCGCGCCAAGGGGCGTGTCGCGAAGGCCGGCGTGCCCTTCGAGACGCCGGGGCCGCAGGAACGTGCCGAGCGTCTCGGCATCGTCTCCTCGATGATCTATCTCGTGTTCAACGAGGGATATTCCGCAGGCATCACCAATCCGGACAATGCCGCCTTCTGCGAGGAGGCGATCCGGCTCGCAAGGCTGCTCTTGCGCATCTTCCCGGCCGAGCCGGAGATCATGGGCCTGCTCGCGCTGATGCTGCTGCAGCATTCGCGGGCGAAGGCGCGGTTCGACGCCGACGGCCAGATCATCCTGCTCGAGGACCAGGACCGGGCGTTATGGGACCGCAGGCTGATCAACGAGGCACTCGCGCTGCTCGACAAGGCGATCCGCCACCGCAAGCCCGGTCCCTATCAGGTGCAGGCGGCGATTTCTGCCCTGCATGCGCGTGCTGCCAGGGCTGAGGATACGGACTGGCAAGAGATCGACATGCTCTACGGACTGCTGGAACGCATCCAGCCGTCGCCGGTCGTGACGCTCAACAAGGCCGTCGCGGTCTCCAAGCTCAAAGGACCGGAAGCGGCGCTGGAGCTGATCGCGCCGCTTTCCGAAAAGCTCGACGGCTATTTCTACTTCCACGGGGTCAGGGGAGGGCTCTTGATGCAGGCCGGCCGCAACGCCGAAGCGCGCCAGGCCTTCGACCGGGCGATCGCGCTCGCCAACTCGCCGGCCGAAGGCGCCCATATCCGCCAGCAGATCGACAAGCTCGGCGCTGTCGCTTCTCCCGTGGTGTGATCGGAAATATCCCCTTGATCCCGCTTCGCGGGTTTCCACCTTAATCCTGTCGGCAGAAAGGAAGCGGCCATGTCTGAAGATCATCGGGCTCTCCTGGTGCGGATAACCGGCAGGGTACAGGGCGTCGGCTTCCGTGCCTGGACACGTGACGAGGCAGCAAGGCTCGGTTTGACAGGCTGGGTCCGCAACGAGGCGGACGGGTCCGTGGCCGCTCTGATCGCGGGGCCTGAAACCGCGGTCTCGGCGATGATCGAGCGCTTGTGGCACGGGCCGGCCGGCGCGTCGGTTTCCAGCGTCGAGAAGCAGCCGGCCGCCATCGCGGAGATGCCGATGGGATTCCGCATCACCCGCTAATCGCCTCTTCGTCATGAAAAAATCGCACGGGTCTGTCGGATTTCGCTTCGGCCGCCCGTCCTTGAGACAACATCGGATGAGATGTTGCTCAAACCCAAGGGAGACAGGAAATGACCGCCAATACCGCGAATACCGCCACGCATTCGCTGCAGCTCGTCCGTGAAATGGATGCGCCCGCCGACAAGCTCTTCAAGGCCTGGACCACCCCGGAGCGCATGGGCGAGTGGTTCTGCCCAAAGCCCTGGAAGGTGACGGAAGCCCGGATGGACCTTCGCCCGGGCGGCTCCAGCTTCATCATGATGGAAGGCCCGAACGGCGAGAAGATCCCCAATTACGGCATCTATCTGGAAGTCGTGCCGAACAGGAAGCTCGTCTTCACCGACGCCTATACGAGCGCCTGGGTGCCTTCCGAAAAGCCGTTCATGACGGCGATCGTCGAGTTCGAAGACCTCGGCAACGGCCGCACGAAATATACCGCGACGGCCCTCCACTGGACGGAAGAGGACAAGAAGACACACGAGGAAATGGGTTTTCACGAAGGCTGGGGCATCGTCGCCGGCCAGCTCGAAGAGATCGCCAGGACGTTCTGAGATCATTTCGAATGCGAATGAGATCGAGGGGATGGCGCCATCCCCTCGATTTTCGATTCAATGCTTCCGCAGGGCTTCCGCAGGCTTCCGCGGGCTTCCCGTCTTCAGAAACCGATTCCGCGAACGGCCGGAAAGGCTTGAAAGCGGAGTCGAAATTGTGCCCGCCGCGACTCTCCGTTATGACGGGCGGGACGGATCGCGGAGGCGCCATGCGCAATATCGATTTCAGTTCCTGGCAAAGCCTGCTCCTGACGCTGCTCGGCCTTGCGCTCTTCACGCTGATCAGCATCGGCATCCGTCTTCTGATGATGTTCACCATCCAGCAGCGCCGCGAGCGGATGAACCGGCAGATCAACGAGCGCCTGCGCACGCTGATCGCGGCCTACAAGGTGCTGGGCGGATCGTTCACCGGCACGCTCACCGTCGATCCGACGCATCGGCGCGATCTGCGCCAGCGCAGCCAGCCGGAGATGGAAGGCGAGGAGGCCCCGGATACGGAACCGGCGGATGAGGATATCCCCGGCGGCGACCGCCGGCGCCGCATCCGCGACGAAGTCGAGGCCGCGCTTTCGGACATCATCCTGCTCGGCACGGAAGAGCACGTGCGCCTCGCCGGGCATGCCGTGCGGGAGCTGGTTGCCGGACATCCCGTCCATACGCACGAGCTCGTCGTTTCGCTTCGCAACTTCATCCGCGAGGCGCTCGATCTCGGCCCCATCCCGGCCGACCTCGCCATCCCGATGCAGGGACCCACGCGGCCGTCGAGTTCCGGCGGCGGCCGCGGCAGGGGCGAACGCGGCAGGGAAGGCGGCCGCCAAGGCGGCGGCGGCGGTGGCGGCATGGGAGGCAGCATGGGAGGCGGCATGGGCGGTGGAACGGGTGTCGGCCTCGGGATCGGCGGCGGGGGCGAAGAGCAGACGCCGCCCGATCATCGCACGTAGATGTGAAGCACGAGGCTGGGCCTTCGCCATCCATCCAATCCATCGAACGCTTTCTTCGAAAGAATAGCGTTTGTGCGAGAGACGCCCGATCACTATTTGACGGGTATCGGCCAACGGATTTTCTTGCGATGGAACTAGGACTTCATACTTTCGGCGATGTGGATGCGACGGCGCTCGACAAGGGGGCGGAAGGCGCACGCAGAATCAAAAATCTTCTGGAGGAGATCGAGCTTGCCGATCAGGTGGGCCTCGACGTCTTCGGTCTCGGCGAGCATCACCGGCCAGACTATGTGATCTCCTCGCCCGCCACCGTGCTGGCTGCCGCTGCTGCGCGCACGAAAAACATCCGGCTGACGAGCGCCGTCTCGGTTCTGAGCTCGGACGACCCGGTGCGGGTGTTCCAGCAGTTCGCGACCCTCGACCTTGTCTCGAACGGCCGGGCGGAGATCATGGCGGGCCGCGGCTCGTTCATCGAATCCTTCCCGCTGTTCGGCTACGACCTCGGCGATTACGACCAGCTTTTCGAGGAAAAGCTCGACCTGCTGCTCGCCATCCGCGATCAGGAGATCGTCACCTGGGAGGGCGAGAAACGTGCGCCGATCCATGGCCGCGGCGTCTATCCGCGCCCGCTGCAGAACCCGCTGCCGGTCTGGATCGCGGTCGGCGGCACGCCGCAGTCGGTGGCGCGCGCCGGGGCTTACGGCCTGCCGCTCGCGGTCGCCATCATCGGCGGCGAATATCCGCGTTTCGCGCCCTTCTTCAACCTCTATCGCGAGGCGGCCCGCCGGGCGGGGCATGATCCCGCGACGCTCAAGACCAGCATCAACGTGCACGGCTTCATCGCCGACACGACGGAGGCTGCCGCGGACCAGTTCTACGGACCGCAGGCGGAGGTGATGAACCGCATCGGCCGCGAGCGCGGCTGGGGACCGACCAGCCGGGCGCATTTCGACCAGTCGCGTTCGCCCCTCGGCAATCTCTTCGTCGGCGAGCCCGAACTGGTGGCGGAAAAGATCGTCGCCGCCCACAAGGTGTTCGGCATGGACCGCTTCCTGCTGCAGATGGCGATCGGCCCGATGCCGCACGATCGGATCATGCGCGGCATCGAGCTTTACGGCACGAAAGTCGCCCCGATTGTCAGAAAAGAATTGACGGGCTCGGCCGATGGCGCGAAACCGGCGGCCTAGCTGAATTCAGGAAACATCCCGCCCATGGTCATCTCCACCGAACACGAACTCGCAAAGCTGAAAGAGATCGGCCGGCTCTGCGCGCAGGCGATGGAGACCATGGCCAGGGCGCTGGAACCCGGCATCACCACCCGCGAGCTGGACGATATCGGCAGGAAAATCCTCGAGGACAACGGTGCGCAATCGGCGCCGGAGACCTGTTACAAGTTCCCGGCTGCGACCTGCATCAGCGTCAACGAGGAAGTGGCGCACGGCATTCCGGGCGACCGGGCGATCAAGGCGGGCGACCTCGTCAATATCGACGTCTCTGCGGTGAAGGACGGGTTCTTCGGCGATACGGGCGCATCTTATGCGGTGCCGCCGGTCAGCAGAGAGATCGAAAAACTCTGCCGCGACGGCCGCCGGGCGCTCTGGACCGGGCTGCAGCAGGTGAAGACCGGCCGGCCGATCGCCGGCATCGGCAATGCGATCGGTGCGTTTGCCAAGAAGAACCGCTATACGCTGATCACCAATCTTTCGAGCCACGGCATCGGCCTGACGCTGCACGACGAGCCGAAGGAAATCCCGACCTGGCCGGACCGCCACGAGACCCGCGTGATGGAGGAGGGGCTGGTCTTCACCATCGAACCCTTCCTGTCGCTCGGCGCCAACTGGGCCGAAGACGGCGACAACGGCGACGTCTGGACGCTCTACAGCGACCCGCAGGCGCCGACCGTGCAATACGAGCACACGCTGGTCGCGACCCGCAACGGCCCGGTGATCCTGACACTGGCGGCGTAAGTGCGCTCATCGACATTGGAAATGTCTTATTAGCGGTCGGAGCTCAGCTCAGCGTGATCTTCTCCGACACGTCGTCGATGCGGCGGTAGAAGGCATCGACGCGCTCGGCATGCAGATGGCCGAGAAGCTGGCGCGTGTGGACGCGGGCGGCGCTTTGCATCAATTGGGCGAAGGCTGCGTAACCCACGTCGTCGGCCCTGCGCAACTGTGCGATCAGAGGATCGACAAGCACTTCCGTTACGGTCAGGTCCTGTTGCATGGCGCGCCTCCACCGTCCTGATGACGACTGCGGAGAAGAGTGGCTTCCATTCATGTCAGCAGCAAGACAATTCCCGTTCTGCGCTGCAGCAAATCGTCGCGGCACCTGCGAGCCGGCATGGCCAGACTACGGCATGACGGGATCGTGACGCGGTCATCAGTGGCATTCATTGCAGCAATGATAATTCGTCATTTGTCGGCCGCTCCTGCGGCTGCGATAACCGCCGCATGCTGCAGACGAATACGGACTATTCCAGCCGCCCCCTGCTGATCGGTTTTGCCGGCGCCATTTGCATGGCGGCGGCGATGGGGTTCGGGCGCTTCTTCTTCACGCCGATCCTTCCGGGCATGATGAGCGGCATTCCGCTTTCGGCTGCCGATGCGGGCACGATCGCCGCCGGCAATTTCGCCGGTTATCTGGCCGGCGCCATCCTGTCGGCCTATGGCTGGGCGGCGGGACGCGAGCGGAACGTGGCGCTCGGCGGACTGCTCGCGACCGCGATCCTGCTTGCCGCCATGGCGGCGACGACATCCGTCTTCGCCTTCACCGTCATCCGCTTCCTGGCCGGTGTGGCGAGCGCATTCGCGATGATCTTCACCTCGTCGATCGTGCTGCCCTATGCGGTCGGCCGCGACAACGTGAACGCACTGCATTTCGGCGGCGTCGGGTTGGGGATCGCGCTTTCTTCCGCGCTGGTGCTCGCCGTCAACATGGCCGCCGGCGCCAATTTGCCCGCTTGGGCGCATGGCTGGCAGGTGAACTGGGTCGCGGGCGCGGCGATCGTGCTCGTCGTCCTCGCCGCCGCCGCCCGGCTCCTGCCGCGGCCGACATTCGGCACCGGTTCGGCGGCCGAACCGCCGCTTCGATGGCGCATGCCTCTCGTGCTCCTGGCCCTGTCCTACGGGCTTTTCGGCTTCGGCTACGTGATCACCGCAACCTTCCTCGTCGCCATCGCCCGCATGGGGGCGTCCGGACCGGTCGTCGAGTTCCTGGCCTGGTTCCTGACCGGCACGGCCGCAGCCGTCTCGCTCCTCCTCTGGCGGCCGGTGATGAGGAATTTCGGGATCGGCAGGGCCTATGTCGCGGCGCTTCTGGTCGAGGCGGCGGGCGTGCTGGGCACGGTCGCGCTGCCGCCGACCGCCGGCGCGCTCATCGGCGGGCTGCTGCTCGGCGCGACCTTCATGGTGGTGACAGCCTACGGGCTGCAGATCGGCCGGATGCTCTCCCCGGAAAGCCCGCGCCGGGCGCTCGCCTTCATGACCGCCGCCTTCGGCACCGGCCAGATCATCGGTCCGCTGGCGGCGGGATGGATCGCCGAAGGAAGCGGCAGTTTCACGCTGCCGACCGTGCTTGCAGCCGCAGCACTTGTCGTCTGCGCCCTGTTTGCACTGCCGGTCGCGCGGCAGCCGGACTGACTGCATTACGGTCCGATAAACCCCTGGTTACAATTGTGTAAGGATGAAATGCGGCCATTGCCGCTCCCTTGGAACTGCCTTAGTTTCGCGCTCTACAGTCGTTCCCGACCTTCAGAGATCTCGAACTCAGGAAAGCCGAAGCTCCGTGTTCCACTCCTTCTTCCCCAGACCGAAACTGTTCTTCATCTCCGCCGCCATCTGGTGTGTTCTGGTCATCGCTTCGTGGTATGCGGGCGGTGAGATGCTCGGCTCGGCGATCGGTTTGCCGCCCTTGGCACCCGGTGAGGAACCGCCGATCGGGATTTCGCTTTTCTGGTCCGCCCCGTTCCTCTGGTTTTACGTCTACTATACTGTCGCGTCGGGGATTTTCGCGGCCTTCTGGTTCTGGTACGCGCCCCATCGCTGGCAGATGTGGTCGATCCTCGGCACGGCTCTCATCGTCTTCGCGACCTATTTTTCGGTGCAGGTCAGCGTCGCGCTGAACGCCTGGTACGGTCCTTATTACGATCTTATCCAGCAAGCCCTGGCGCGCACCGCGCCCGTCACCGCCGAACAGCTTTACCTCGGGCTTCTGGGGGTCACCGGCATCCTCTTCCTTGCCGTCACGGTCGGCGTGCTGAACCTTTTCTTCGTCAGCCATTACATCTTCCGGTGGCGCACGGCGATGAACGAGTTCTACATGGCGAACTGGGCGAAGCTTCGCCATATCGAAGGGGCCTCGCAGCGTGTCCAGGAAGATACGATGCGGTTTTCCACGACGGTCGAAAGCCTGGGCGTCGGCTTCGTGCGGGCGATCATGACGCTGATCGCCTTCATGCCGGTCCTGTTCTCGTTTTCGGACAGAATTAACGAACTTCCGATCGTCGGCGAGATTCCCCACGCCCTGGTCTGGGCGGCTATCCTCTGGTCGCTGTTCGGCACGGCGTTCCTCGCACTTGTCGGGATCAAACTGCCGGGCCTGGAATTCCGCAACCAGCGCGTCGAGGCGGCGTATCGAAAGGAGCTCGTATACGGAGAGGACCATGAGGATCGCGCTCAGCCGGCGACGGTCGCGGAGCTCTTCGCCAATGTCCGGAAGAACTATTTCCGGCTCTATTTCCACTATCTCTATTTCAACATCGCCCGGATTTTTTATCTCCAGGCCGACAATATCTACAGCCTGGTAGTGCTCATTCCGTCGATCGCCGCGGGCAAGGTGACGCTCGGCATCTTCACCCAGATCGGTAACGTCTTCGATCAGGTTCGGACCTCGTTCCAGTATCTCATCAATTCATGGACGACAATCGTCGAGCTGATGTCGATCTACAAGCGCCTCAAGGCCTTCGAGTCGGTGATCTATGATGAGCCGTTGCCGGAGATCGACCAGCATTACCTCGAGCGCGAAGCCAAGGAAGGCGAGCTTGCGGCCGACCTGCCGTAGACCTCTTCCATTGCCAGCACCTTTGGCCGCGCCGGATCGTCACTCCGGCGCGGTTCTGCTTTGAAACGCATCGTGCCTTCCGAAAATCAGGACCGATTTTCGGGGCCGGCGCCTTGGGAATGAGGCAGGCGGGGTATTCATGGGTATTGGGTATTCAGGCTTTCCACCTGCCCCGATCGTGTCCGTGATCTTCAGAGGATTTCCGAGCCTCGTCGACCGCCTGTCACGACCATCACCGGAAACCGGGCCCTTCGAGCCAGATGAGGAGGCCGGTTCGCGAACCCGGTTTCCCATCCGATGACGAGGAGATTATTGCGCAGCCTCCAGGGGGCGGGGATGAAACTGCTCGCCGGCGAGAGCTAAATGGCTGAAAAGCAGCACGGAATTTTTCAAGGAGGATGAAATTCTTCCCCTGCCGGCAGGGCGGGAGGGATATTGTGGACTGGCAGACGGGAGAGGTGAGACGATCACAATCCCGACGTCTCCTGTTGCTTCTCACGCTCGCGGATCAACTTCACGGCTTGCGAATAACTGACGCAGGCGACGTCTTCCTTGCCGCAGACCTCCGTCACCAGACGCTCCATGGCCCGCCAGTAGGCGCCGCCGTTCATTTCGACGAAGTGGAAGCCGAGCTGGAGGGGAATGCGGTCGCCCTCATACTGCCGGTCGAAGGCCGCCCTGAATGCGGCATAGGCGCGCTCCTCGAACTCCGCCGAGCGGCCCGGATTGTCTATGCCGGCGGAGTGGCGGACGAAGAGATTGTAGTCCATGCCGATGATCGGCCGGTTCGACGGGCCTTCGGGAATGAGCGGCAGGCCGAAACGGATCAGGCCGCTCTTCTCTTCCGGCATGGCCGGCCCCTTGGTGACGAGGCTCGCGTCATAGAGGATGCCGGCCTTCTTCTCCGCTTCGACCATGCCGGCACTCGTCGAGAAATAGGGGGCGCGGAAACCGCGGATGTCGTTCGCGACGAAATCCTTCCAGCCGGCGGGCTCCTGCGCTTCCGCGCCCACCGTCCTCCAGGCATCGGTCAGCACGTCGTGAAATGTGTTGAGCTCCGCGGTCCAATCGGCCGTCGTCCAGTCCTTGCCGTCGAAATGGCCGCAGGTATGGCTGGAAATGTCGTGGCCTTCGAGATGCGCCTGCCAGATATGACCGAGCCTTTCGCGGGCCTCCTCCGCGGTTTGCGCGAAGCCGATATTCGACCTGCCGGGCTTCTGGTGCGGCCCCTGGTAGCTCTTCGCGTTCTTCCGTTCGATCACCAGCGTGCACGAGAGGAAATAGGTGAAATGGGCGTTGACGCGCTTTGCCGTGTCCCGGCTCCTCCGCCAGAGATTGTTGGCTCCTGCTCCATCGAAGGAGATCATCACCAGCTGTTTCGGCTTTTCGGCGGCGTTTGTTGCGATGGGGGAAAGTGCAAGGCAAAGGGCAGAGGAAAGGGCAAGCGAACGCATCAATGGAACCTGAATCACGAAAAAGGGAGCCGGTGTTGTGGTCGGCGAATAAGGCGAAGCTTTGAACGGCCGGTCTTCATAGGTCATGGCCGTTAACAAGCTTTTCCAACTATGCTTCATTTGTCCCAGCATGTCGTCCTCGCAGAAGTGGCATCCACTTTTGCGCGGCATGACTTAAGAGGGGCCTTACATCTTAGGGAAAATAGGCTAGAAGGCGCTTTCCTTAAGAGAATGAGGCCGCTTGGGGCCGGAGACTTTGATGGCGCACAACGACGACAGTTTTATCCGCGAGGTGAACGAGGAACTTCGCTCCGATCAGGTGAAATATGCGTGGAAGCGTTTCCGGCCGCTGATCATCGCGGTCGCCGTGCTGATCGTCGGCGGCGCGATCGCCAAGGAGGCCTATGAATGGTGGGACAACAACAATTCCTCCAGCTCGGGCGACAAGTTCCTGGCGGCGCTGCAGCTCGCCACGCAGAACAAGCCGGACGAGGCGCTCGCCGCCTTCGAAGCGCTCGAAAAGGACGGTACCGGCTCCTACCCCGTGCTCGCCAGGCTGCGGGCCGCTTCGGTGCAGCAGGCGAAGGGGGATACGGCCGCGGCGATTGCCAGCTTCCAGGCCGTCGGCAACGACGCGGGCGCCCCGCAGGCGATGCGCGACCTCGCCAAGATGCGCGCCGCCTGGCTGCTGATCGACACCGGCACCTATGAACAGGTGTCGGCGGAAGTCCAGGCCATGACCAACCAGGGCAATCCGCTTGCCAATTCCGCCCGTGAGGCGCTGGGGCTCGCCGCTTACAAGGCCGGCAACATGGCCCAGGCCAAGCAGTGGTTCGAGCAGATCGCCAGCGACGCCGCCGCACCCCGAAACATCGCCAACCGCGCGCAGATCATGCTCGACAACATCACCGCGTCCGGCAAGGCGCAGTAACTCTCCATAGGGTTTAAGGAAACAGGATGAGCTTCACCGTCGCCATCGTCGGACGCCCGAATGTCGGCAAGTCCACGCTTTTCAACCGGCTGGTTGGAAAGAAGCTGGCGCTTGTCGACGATACGCCGGGTGTCACCCGCGACCGCCGGCCGGGTGACGCGAAGCTCGTCGACCTGAAATTCCGCATCATCGATACCGCCGGTCTCGAAGAAGCAGGCCCCGAGACGCTCGAAGGCCGCATGCGGGCGCAGACGGAAGCGGCGATCGAGGATGCCGATCTGACGCTCTTCGTGGTCGATGCCAAATCCGGCCTCACGCCGCTCGACAAGACGTTCGGGGAACTCCTGCGCCGCAGCGGCAAGCCGGTGGTGCTGGTCGCCAACAAGTCGGAAGCCCGCGGCTCCGATGCCGGTTTCTACGACGCTTTCACGCTCGGCCTCGGCGAACCGGTGCCGATCTCGGCCGAACACGGCGAGGGCATGATCGACCTGCGCGACGCGATCGTAGAGGCGATCGGCGAGGATCGGGCTTTTCCCGAGCCGGACGAGGAGGCCGAGACGAATGTCGACGTTCCGGAGCTCGCCGCCGATGGCGAGGCAGAAGAGGACGAGACCGAACCCGCTTATGACGAGACGAAGCCGCTGCGCGTCGCGATCGTCGGACGTCCGAATGCCGGCAAGTCGACGCTGATCAACCGGTTCCTTGGCGAGGACCGGCTGCTGACCGGGCCGGAAGCGGGCATCACCCGCGATTCCATCTCGGTCGAGTGGGACTGGCGCGGCCGCACCATCAAGATGTTCGACACGGCCGGCATGCGCCGCAAGGCGAGGGTGCAGGAGAAGCTCGAAAAGCTCTCCGTCGCCGATGCGCTGCGCGCCATCCGGTTTGCCGAGACGGTGGTGATCGTCTTCGATGCGACCATTCCCTTCGAGAAGCAGGACCTGCAGATCGTCGATCTCGTGCTGCGCGAGGGCCGGGCGGCGGTGCTCGCCTTCAACAAATGGGACCTTGTCGAGGACGCGCAGGCGGTGCTGGCCGACCTGCGCGAAAAGACCGAGCGGCTGTTGCCGCAGGCGCGCGGCATCCGCGCCGTGCCGATCTCCGGCCAGACCGGCTACGGGCTCGACAGGCTGATGCAGAACATCATCGATACCGACCGCGTGTGGAACAAGCGCATCTCGACCGCCAGGCTCAACCGCTGGCTCGACGGCGTGCAGATCCAGCATCCGCCACCGGCCGTTTCCGGCCGCCGCCTCAAGCTCAAGTACATGACGCAGGTGAAGACCCGCCCGCCGGCCTTCATGGTTTCCTGCACGCGGCCTGACGCGCTGCCGGAAAGCTATGTGCGTTATCTGGTGAACGGGCTGCGCAACGACTTCCAGATGCCGGGTGTGCCGATCCGCGTGCATTTCAAGGCGGGTGATAACCCGTTCGAAGGCCGCAGGAAGAAGCGGTAGGGGCAGTGCTCCGCCGATTTCGTTAGGTAGACTTGCTTTTCTCGTCCCCACGTGTTCGACTGCGGCATTACAGCGCGGTCGGGAGTCCGTGCGTGGGAGGAGAATTTCATGATCGTCGCCGGCCTTGTCGCATCCGTCTGTCTTGCAATCGGCAGCATCGCGTTTTTCGTGTGGCGCGACAGCAAACTCGGCTGAGCGAACCGCGCGATCTCACACCGTCGACGGCTTGGCTCCTGTCGGGCCTTTGAGCCTCGGCCGGCGCCCCTGGGCGATCAGCACATTGTTCAAGAACTGCTTCGAGGCGGCTTCCCAGGTGAAGTTGCGGGCGAGTTTTCGCGCGTTGTCGCGGGAGCATTTCAGCGCCGCAAGGCAGGCTTCGCGCAGATCCTCGTCGAGCGCGCCGGCGCCGGACCCTTCCTCGATGATGTCGATCGGACCGGTGACGGGGTAGGCGGCGACCGGCACGCCGCTTGCGAGCGCTTCCAGGATCGTGTTGCCGAACGTGTCGGTCTTCGACGGAAAGACGAAGACGTCGGCCTGCGCATAGGCGCGGGCAAGGTCTTCTCCCGTCTTCATGCCGGTGAAGAGCACGTTCGGGTATCGCCTCTGCAGCTCGGCGCGGGCCGGACCGTCGCCCACCACGACCTTGGAGCCCGGCAGGTCGAGATCGAGGAAAGCCGGCAGGTTCTTTTCCACCGCGACGCGCCCGACCGTCATGAAGATCGGCCGCGGCAGGTCGAAGGGACGCTCGTCGAGCTCCATCGGATGAAAGACGGTCTGATCGATGCCGCGGCTCCAGCGGAGCAGGTTCTTGATGCCGAGCTTCGCGAGCTCGCGCTCCAGGCTCGCGGTCGCCACCATGCAGCCGTTGCCGGCATTGTGGAACCAGCGCACGAAGCCGTGCAGCCAGCGCAGCGGGATCGGGAAGCGTGCCGCCACATATTCCGGGAAGCGCGTATGGTAGCTTGTCGAGAAGGGCACGTGGTTCTTCAGGCACCAGCGGCGGGCGAGGATGCCGAGCGGGCCTTCGGTGGCGATGTGCACGGCGGTCGGCTGCGAGGCCTCAATCACGGCGGCGACCTGGCCGTAGGTCGCGACCGAGAGGCGGATTTCCGGGTAGGTGGGGCAGGGGACGCTGGTGAATTCCTGAGGCGTCACCATCATCACTTCGACGCCCATGCGGGCAAGTTCGCGATTGGTGTTCTCGATCGAACGGACGACGCCGTTCACCTGAGGATACCAGGCATCCGTGACGATGGTGATTCTGGTCATGGATTGGCCGGACCCGGTTGCCGCTCCGTGAGGCGACTCGCGCATTACGGATGCGTTTCTGGCTCTCTATCGTAAAGGATTGTTACAGGAGGATGAAGGACCGATGAAGGCCTTCGATTGAAGGATACATCGATTGGTGGGATGATCAATCCGTGGAGGAGGAAGGTCATGGTTTCTTCGATGGTCGAGCTTCGCAACATCGCCGGAACGGAAGCTGCGGCCGGATGGGCCGGCGGCCACACGATCGTCGTCGACCGTCCCGATGGAAAGGCCGGCGGGCTCGGCCTGGGCTTCAACGGCGGCCAGCTTCTGGCGCTGGCGATCGGCGGCTGCTTCTGCAACGACCTGCGTTATGCCGCGCACGAGATGGGGGCCGAGATCGACGAGATCGCCGTCCGGGTGACCCTTGAGCTCGACGGGGCGCCGCTTGTGGCGACGCGTGCGGAGATCGACGTCACCTGCACGTCGAGCGACGGTTCCGATACAGGCGTCCTGATCGATCGCGCAAGAAACGTGTGCACGGTCGCCAATTCCGTCATGAAAGGTTTTCCGGTCTCGTTCCGGATCACCCCGGCAGCAACGCCGGGCTGATCAGCGCGCCGTGGTGGCCGATGACGACGGAGGCGACGGCGGCGCCATAGGCCGCGGCCTCTGCCGGCGAACCACCCCGCACCAGCCGCGACAGGAACGCGCCGTTGAAGCTGTCGCCGGCGCTGGTCGTGTCGACGAGCTGCGCGGCTTTCACGGATGGGACATGGACTGGCTCGGTGCTGCCGAAGCTCAGCGTGACGCCGTCCGCGCCGTTCTTCACCACGACGTTTTCGACTCCGAGCGCATGGTAGCGGGCGATCGTGTCTGCGACCGTCCGATCGCCGAAATGGGTGGTTTCGTCGTCGAAGCTCGGCAGCACGAGATTGGCGGCGCGGGCGCCGGCCTCGATCGTCTTCAGCATGTATTCCCTATTGGGCCAGAGACGTGGGCGGATGTTGGGGTCGAAGGCGACCTGCTTTCCCGTCGCCCTGGCGCGGCGCAGTTCTGAAAGGAGCGTTTCAACGGCTTCGGGCGACAGGATGCCGAGCGTGATGCCGGAGAAATAGACGATGTCGGCGGCCTCGATCGCTCGGCGCAGGCGATCGGCGTCGTCTGCGAGCTTCTTCGCCGCGGCGGTATCGCGCCAGTAGCTGAAGGTGCGCTCGCCGTTCTTCAGGGTGATGAGGTAGAGGCCGGGCGTCTTGCCCTCGATACGGCGGATATGGTCGGTGCCGATGCCGGCATCCTTCATCATCGCCAGCATTTCCGACGAGAGCGGGTCGTCGCCGAGTGCCGTGAAATAATCGACCGACCATTCGGCGGGCAGGCAGGCGCGCGCATACCAGGCGGTGTTGAACGTATCGCCGGCGAAGCCCTTGCGCAGCAGACCTTCGCCCGCCTGGGAGAGTTCCACCATGCATTCGCCGATCGAAAGAAGCCGTCCGCCCATCCCGTTTCTCCGCTGTCTTTTGAACGTCGCATAGGCCGAAGTTCGGGTGAAGGCAAGAGCGGGGGCAAGCCTCTGCTTTTGCGTTGTCTTTTGTTCCGGGAACACTAGGTTGGGCAGGGACCGGAAGGAAGGAGAGCGAAATATGGCGACAGAAGCGGCAAAGACGGCCGATCAGAACTGGTGGCGCGGCGCGGTGATCTATCAGATCTATCCGCGCTCCTTTCAGGATACGACCGGCGACGGGCTCGGCGACATCAAGGGCATCACGGAGCGCCTGCCGCATGTCGCCTCGCTCGGCGTCGACGCGATCTGGCTCTCGCCCTTCTTCACCTCGCCGATGGCCGACATGGGCTACGACGTTTCCGACTACTGCAATGTCGATCCGATGTTCGGGACGCTCGCCGATTTCGACGAGATGATGACGGAAGCCCACCGGCTGGGGTTGAAGGTGATCATCGATCAGGTGATTTCCCACACGTCGGACCGGCATCCGTGGTTCGTCGAGAGCCGCTCCAGCCGCACCAACCCGAAAGCCGACTGGTATGTCTGGGCCGATCCCAAGCCGGACGGCACCGTGCCGACCAACTGGCTCTCGATCTTCGGCGGGCCGGGCTGGGAATGGGACGGCGTGCGCAAGCAATATTACATGCACAATTTCCTGATTTCGCAGCCGGATCTCAATTTCCACAATCCGGAAGTCCAGGAGGCCGTGCTGGGCACGGTGAAATTCTGGCTGGACCGCGGCGTCGACGGTTTCCGGCTCGATACCGTGAACTATTACTTTCACGACAAGCAGCTCCGCAACAATCCGCCGATGGTCTACGATACCTCCGGCGCGGGCATGGAGACGGATACCAATCCCTATTCCATGCAGAACCACCTCTACGACAAGACGCAGCCCGAGAATATCGGCTTCCTGAAGCGGCTGCGGACGCTGCTCGACAGCTACGAGGCCCGTGCGACGGTGGGCGAGGTGGGCGACGGGCCGCGGTCGCTATCGACGCTGGCGCTCTATACGACCGGCAACGACAAGCTGCATATGTGCTACACGTTCGACTTCCTGGGCCCGGCCTTCGATGCGGCCTATATCCGCAAGGTGATGACGACGGTGGCGGATACGGTCAGCAACGGCTGGGTCTGCTGGGCCTTTTCCAATCACGACGTGGTGCGGCACGTGACGCGTTTCATCGAGACGCCGGAAGAGCAGGACCGCGTCGCGAAACTGTCGATCACGCTTCTCTCGGTGCTGCGCGGCTCGATCTGCCTCTACCAGGGCGAGGAGCTTGGCCTGACCGAGGCGGAACTGGCCTACGAAGACCTGCGCGATCCCTACGGTATCCGCTTCTGGCCGGCCTTCAAGGGCCGCGACGGGTGCCGCACGCCGATGGTGTGGGAGGCGGGCGCGCCGCATGCGGGCTTCACGACCGGCGCCAGGACCTGGCTGCCTGTGCCGCGCGAACATGCCGCGCGCGCCGTCGACATGCAGGAGGGACTTTCGGATTCGGTGCTCAACCACTACCGGGCGGCGCTCGCCTTCCGCAAGGCGCACCCGCCGCTGATCGACGGCGACATGACATTCCTCGACACCAACCAGGACCTGCTCGCCTTCGTGCGGGAGAAGGGCGGCGAAAAGCTGCTCTTCGTTTTCAACCTTACCCGCGAGGCGCAGAACTTCACCCTGCCGAAACGGCTCGGAGATTGCCTGCCGGTGTCGCTGCCAGGGTTCGGAGCCCGGCTCGAAAGCGGCATCGTGAAGCTCGACGCACTCGACGTGTTCTGCGCCAGGGTTTAGGCCTCGGCATATCGCGACGGTTCGCTCCTGAGCCGGGTGATATCCTGGATCGGCGGGGCGCCGAACAGGCGGCGGTATTCGCGGCTGAATTGCGAAGGGCTGTCATAACCGACGGTATGTGCCGCGGTCGCGGCATCGAGCGCGCCACCGAGGATCAGCCGCCGGGCTTCCTGCAGGCGAAGCTGCTTCTGATACTGCAGCGGGCTCATGGCCGTCACGTCGCGAAAATGCTGGTGCAGCGACGACGCGCTCATGCGCGCTTCGATCGCCACCTGCTCGATGGAGAAGGGGGCGGCGAAATTCTGCCGGATCCAGGCGATGGCGCGGTTCACCTGCTGCAGCCGGTTTTCCGGCGCCAGGATCTGCCGGATCATCTCGGCCTGGCCGCCGCGCAGCAGGCGGAACATCAATTCACGCTCGATCAGCGGCGCGAGATAGGCGATCTCGTCCGGCCGGTCGAGGAGCTGGGTCAGGCGAATGGCGGCGTCCAGGAATTCCGGCGTCGTTTCGCTGAGGCCGATGCATTTGCAGCGGGCGGGCGGCGCACCGAAGGCATCCGGCATCTCGACCAGCATGTCGCTCAGGAGCTTCAGGTCGAGATCGAGCCTGAGGCAGAGATAGGGGTTCTCCTCGCTTGCCTCGGTGACCTGGCCCGTGACCGGCATGTCGACCGAGACCACAAGGTAGCGGCCGGGGCTGTAGCGAAAAATCTCGTCGGCCAGCATGACCTGCTTGGTGCCTTGCGCGATGATGCAGACCGCCGGCTGGTGAAGGGCGTGGAGCGGCTCGGTGGGCTTCGACATGCGGATCACCGAAAGGCGCGGGATCGCCGTTTCGAAGACACCGTCTTCCCTGGTGTTTTGTGCAATCAGCTTTGCCAACTGGTTTATCTGATCCATCTGCAGCCTCTCTGAACCTACAGAATACCTTGGAAAACGGCATTCTGACCGATCTTGCGTCAACCTCATATGGTGGTGCGCCAAGCCGATGCAAGCAAGCTTCGGAGGATCGTGCAATCATCGCGGAGGACTGGTCTACCGCCCGGATGCCCTTCTCCATCATATTCCGTCTTGTCCGATCAAGCGAACCCGGACGGAAACGGAGACGGTGATGAGCAATTTCCAGCGCTTACTCGAAAGCCCCTTCATCTGGGCTGCCGGTTTCGCCGGCGCCTTCTTCGGGCCGCCGCGGGATTTCCGCAGGGATCGCCGGCCTGACCGGCAGCGGAGGCGGTATCTGAATGGCTGAGCGATGTTTTCGCGTCCTGTTCGCGCACACCGCTTTCATTGCGGCTTTCACGCTTGTCGCGGCCATCACTGCGTTTGCGCACGAAATAAAAGACGAGGAGAAGATCATGAGCGACCACCCCTATGCCGGCCTCTGGGTGACCGAGGACAATCACATCCGCCACGAACTGCTGCCGAACGGCCGTTACGTGGAGGCACGCGGCACGCGGGAGCGGGCCTATGAGGGCCAATATTGGGTGACCGGCGACCATATCGACTACAAGGACGATACCGGTTTCACTGCCGACGGCGATTTCCGCGACGGTGTGTTATATCACGCCGGGATGGTGCTGCGGCGGCGGTGAGGTCGCGCGTTCAGCATGGTACAAATGAAAAGACCCGCGAGCCTCTCTCGCGGGTCTTTTGCGTTTCAGCGGAATGGCCGCTTACGAAAAGTGGAGCGGCCGCTCCCCCTGTTCGTCGCGGATATAGGTCGGCAGGCCGATGCGGTTCAGGATGTCGAGGAAGGGTTTTGGCGGCAGTTCCTCGACATTCGCCATCTTCTTCACGTCCCATTCGCCGGTGGCGACCAGCATGGCGGCGGCGACCGGCGGCACGCCGGCGGTATAGGAAATGCCCTGGGAGTCTACTTCGTCATAGGCTTCCTTATGGTCGGCGACGTTATAGATGAAGACCGTCCGCTCCTTGCCGTCCTTGATGCCCTTCACGAAATCGCCGATGCAGGTCTTGCCCTCGTATTGCGGGGCGAGCGAGGCGGGATCGGGCAGGCAGGCCTTGACCACCTTGAGCGGCACGACTTCCTGCCCTTCGGCCGTCCTGATCGGCTGCTCGGAGAGGAGCCCGATGCTCTTCAGCACCGTGAAGACGTTGATATAATGGTCGGAGAAGCCCATCCAGAAGCGCACGTCGGCGCCATCCATGTTCTTCGCCAGCGAATGGACCTCGTCATGGCCGCAGAGATAGGCGCGGCGGGTGCCGACCACCGGCAGATCGTAATCCTTGCCGATCTCGAACATCCTGTTCACCTGCCACTGATTGTCCTGCCAGGAATAGACGACGCCGGTGAATTCGCGGAAATTGATCTCCGGGTCGAAATTGGTGGCGAAATACTTGCCGTGGCTGCCGGCATTGATGTCGACAATGTCGACATCCGTCACCTTGTCGAGATAGTCGTCCTTGGCGAGCCGCGCATAGGCGTTGACGACGCCCGGATCGAAACCTGCGCCGAGGATGGCGGTGACGCCCTTTTCCGCACATTCGGCGGCCCGCTTCCATTCATAGTTCCCGTACCATGGCGGGGTCTCGCAGATCTTGCCGGGTTCCTCGTGGATGGCGGTGTCGATATAGGCCGCACCCGTATCCATGCAGGCGCGCAGGACCGACATGTTGAGGAAGGCCGTGCCGACATTGATGACGATCCCGGACTTCGTCTTGCGGATCAGGTCCTTCGTCGCTTCGATGTCCAGCGCATTCAGGGCGTGGGCTTCGAGGACACCCGACTGTTTCATCGCCTTCTTTTCGTTGACGCTTTCGATGATCCGGTCGCATTTCGCCCTGGTGCGCGAGGCGATGTGGATATCCCCCAGGACATCGTTGTTCTGGGCGCATTTATGCGCCACCACCTGGGCGACGCCGCCGGCGCCGACGATGAGGACATTCTTCTTCATGTTGCTGGATATCTCCTTCTATCCGTTCGATAGGCCTCAGGAGAGGCTCTGTTCGTAGTCCGCGTAGGTGAATTCGCGGACCGTTCTGATGCTGCCATCGAGTTCGCGGATGGCGATCGCCGGCATCTTCACGCCGTTGAACCAGTTCTTCTTGACCATGGTGTAACCTGCCGCATCCTCAAACGAGATGCGATCGCCGACCTTCAGCTCCTCGGGGAAGTCGAACTCGCCGAAGATATCGCCGGCCAGGCAGGACTTGCCGCAGACCATGTAGCGGTGCGGCCCTGCATTCGGCGCCACCTTGGCATTCTCGCGGTAGATCAGGAGGTCGAGCATATGCGCCTCGATCGAGGAATCGACGATGGCGAGATGCTTGCCGTTGTAGAGCGTGTCGAGCACCGTGGTTTCGAGCGTCGTCGATCTGGTGATGGAGGCTTCCCCCGGTTCCAGATAGACCTGCACGCCGTATTTTTCCGAAAACGCCTTCAGCCGGTCCGAGAAGGCACCGACGGGATAGTCCTCGCCGGTGAAATGGATGCCGCCGCCGAGGCTCACCCATTCGGCCCGTTTCAAAAGCGTGCCGAATCTTTCTTCGATCTGGCCGAGCATCCGGTCGAAGAGGCCGAAATCCGCGTTCTCGCAATTGTTGTGGATCATGAAGCCGGTGATCTTCTCCATGACCTTTTCGACCTTGGCTACGTCCCATTCGCCGAGGCGGGAGAAGGGACGTGCGGGATCGGCGAGATCGAAGCTCGACGAGCTTACCTGCGGATTGAGGCGCAGGCCGCGGACGATGCCGGCGGCTCTGCCGGCAAAGCGCTCGAGCTGGCCGACGGAATTGAAGATGATCTTGTCGGCATGCGAGATCACCTCGTCGATCTCGTCATCGGCATAGGCGACCGAATAAGCATGTGTCTCCTTGCCGAAGCGTTCGTGGCCGAGGCGCACTTCGTTGAGCGAGGACGAGGTGGTGCCGTCCATGTAGTCGCGCATCAGGTCGAAGACCGACCAGGTGGCGAAACATTTGAGCGCCAGCAGCGCCCTGGCGCCCGATCTTTCCCGCACATGGGCGATCTTCTCCATGTTGCGGAGGAGCTTTGCCTTGTCGATCAGGTAATAGGGTGTCTGCAACGTCATCCGGCTGTCTTCGCGTCTTCGTCTTGTCTTTGGCGGGTAAGGTAAGGGCAGGGGGGTATTGCCCCACACGGCCGTCATCTTCAAGGCTTGACGTGAAAAGTCGGGGCCAGCGGCGCTATTTTATGAGTTGATCGTAATCGGCATGTGAGCCGATCCAGAACCCTGGATGGCCAATGCTCTCCAGGATTTTCCGACTCTGGCGGACCAAAGTCGTCCGATGCGTTTGAAGTGCAGGGAAGGATGTTTTGGATCTTGTTTGAGAAGTTCGAAATTCTCGTCGGCCAGCCTTTGAACCTGCTTTGGCAGCCGATTATAGGCTTCCCAGAAGGTGGCTGCCGCGTGATGTTTCAAAGCCGCCTGGTCTTTCCGGCACGGAACTCCGCCAAGGCCTTGTCGGCCAGGGCGTTCAGCTTACCGGCGGCCGAGTCGGCCTTGATCTGCCGGTCCCAGCGCGCAGCTTGAAACTCCTCGAACCATGCCGAGAAGGCTTCAAGTTCTTTCGGGCCGAGTTCGGCTACGGATTTTTCGATCTGTTCGAGTTTGGTCATAAGAACCTCATTCGCAACAATAGGTATCGCTTCATGGCCGCATTTGCAAAGCCCGCTCAAATCAGCGCAAACCTATCCACATCCACCATGCCCTTGTCGGAAATCTTGAGGTGCGGGATGACCGGCAGGGGCAGGAAGGCGACCTGGAGGAAGGGTTCCTCCAGGGTAGTGCCCAGCGCATAGGCTGCTTTTCTCAGGTGATGCAGCGTGTCGCGGACGGTCTCGTAAGGTTCGAGGCTCATCAGGCCGGCGACGGGGAGTGCGATCTCGCCGGTGACCTTGCCGCCTTCGACCACGACGAAACCTCCGTGGATCTCGGAAAGCCGGTTGGCGGCGAGCGCCATGTCGTCCTCGTCGGTGCCGACGACGCAGATATTGTGACTGTCATGCCCGACCGTCGAGGCGATCGCGCCCTTCTTCAGACCAAAACCCTGGACGAAGCCGTTGGCGTGGTTGCCGTTCCTGCCGTGGCGTTCGATCACCGCGACCTTGATGATGTCGCGGTCGAGATCGACGTCCGTCCGGTTGCCCGACGAGGGTAGGCGGTAGCGGCGATGCTCGGTGATGATCTTGCCGGGCATGACGCCGATCACCGGCGTCTCGCCGTCTGTCGCCGGCACGCCGAAATGGGCGGCTTCGACTTTGCGTGCCTTGACGCTGTCGAGGCCGACCGGGGCGACCGGCCTGCGGGTCGCGAAGAGGTCGTCGGTCACCCTGCGGCCGGCGGAGAAGACGATCTCCGCCTCGCAGTTTTCGAGACTGTCGATGACGACGAGATCGGCCCGCCAGCCGGGCGCCACGAGGCCGCGGTCGCGAAGCCCGAAGGCTTTTGCCGCGGAGATCGAGGCGGCACGGTAGATGGCGAGCGGTTCGACGCCATGGGCGATCGCGGTGCGGATCATGTAGTCGAGATGGCCCTGTTCGGCGATGTCGAGCGGGTTTCGGTCGTCGGTGCAGAGCGCCAGGAAGGGCGACAGCCGCTCGGTGATGATCGGCATCAGGGCGTGCAGGTCCTTCGAGACGGAGCCTTCGCGCACGAGGATGTGCATGCCTTTGCGGATCTTTTCGAGCGCTTCCTCCGCCGTGGTGCTCTCGTGCTCGGTGCGGATGCCGGCGGCGAGATAGCCGTTCAGGTCGTTGCCGCGCAGCAGCGGAGCGTGGCCGTCGATATGGTCGCCGTAGAAGGCATCGAGCTTGGCGAGGCAGACCGGGTCCTTGTGGATGACGCCCGGGAAGTTCATGAATTCCGCAAGTCCGATGACCTTCGGATGATCGCGGAAGGGTAGAAGCTTCTCGATCGGCAGGTCGGCACCGGCCGTCTCCAGATGGGTCGCCGGCACGCAGGAGGAGAGCTGGACGCGGATGTCCATGATGGTCTCAAGCGCGGAATCGAGGAAGAACCGTATGCCCTCGGTGCCGATGACGTTGGCGATCTCGTGCGGATCGCAGATCGCTGTCGTGACGCCGTAGGGCAGCACGCAACGGTCGAACTCATGCGGCGTGACCAGTGAGCTTTCAATGTGGAGATGCGTGTCGATGAAGCCCGGCACGACGATCTTTCCGGTAATGTCGATCTCGGTCTTGCCGGAATAGCTGCCATAAGTGCCGACGATGCGGTCGCGACAGATGGCGATGTCGGAGGCGACCAGCTCGCCGGTGACGAGGTCGAAGAATTTTCCGCCCTTCAGTACGATGTCGGCAGGCTTACGACCGGTGCCCTGGTCGATGAGGGTTTCAAGTCTGGCGGTCATATCTGCCTCCGATTCCGTTTTCCGCATTCTAGCCGGATGGGGCGAACAGGGAAATGAAGCGACACCAGCGGAAGGCAATCCGGCGCGCCTGCTTCCTTGAGAGGCCTGCGTGCCCTCGGTGGGTGCCGCCGGTGCTGCTGTTCCGGTACCGAGACGTTACTCGCGCTGAGAGGGTTTTGTTTTGTCAGCAGAGACCGCCCGCAACGTGCTACGGGCGGTCCTGGTTCCTTGTCGCAGTTCCGTTTCCGGAAGCTGGACGCCGGATGGCGTCCGTCGATCGATATCACTCGACGGGGACGATCTTCCCGTCTTCCCACTTGAAGAGCGAGAAGCTCTGCGAGGTGAGGTCGCCGGTCTCGCCGAAGGTGAGCTTGCCGATGGCGGTGGCGATCGGCTCACCGGACTTGACGGCGGCCGCGACGGCTGCCGGATCGTCGGCACTGCCTACCTTCTCGATACCGGCCTTGATGACCTCGACGGCGGCAAAAGCGTTCAGCGTGAAGGCTTCGGCCGGGATGTTCCTGGCGGCGAGGGCCTCGACCGCAGCTTTGGAATCCGGGTTCTTGGTCGCGTCGGAGGCATTGGTGAAGATGGTGCCGGCGGCGGCGCTGGTGCCGATATTCCAGAATTCGCTGTTGGACAGGCCGTCGCCGCCGATGATCGTCGCATTGACGCCCAGATCGGCGAGCTGGCGAGCGAGCAGGCCGCCTTCCGGATGATATCCGCCGAAGTAGACGATCTCGACATTCTCGGCCTTCAGGCGTGTGGTGAGCGCGCTGAAATCCTTGTCGCCCGGGGTAATGGCGTCGTTGATCACCTCCTGGACGCCACCGGCATTGAGCGCCGCCTTGAAGGCATCCGCCAGGCCTTTGCCATAGGCACCTTTGTCGTTGATGATGGCGATGCGCTTGTCCCTGAAGTTCTGCAACACGAAATTGGCGGCGACCACCGCCTGCTGGTCGTCGCGGCCGCAGGTGCGAAGCACGTTGGTGAGGCCACGGGTCGTGAGGTCCGGCGTGGTGGCGGTCGGGGTCACCATCAGCACGCCGTTCTCGGCCAGAACGTCGGAAGCCGGCATGGCGACGCCCGAGGTCACAGGGCCGACCACGAAACGAATGCCTTCGCCGACGAGCTGGTTTGCGGCGGAGACGCCCTGCTTGGGTTCCGCGGCGTCGTCGGCGGCCTTGAGGACGACCTGCTCGCCCAGAATGCCGCCTTTCTTGTTGATCTCCGCGACTGCGGTCTCGGCGCCGTTCCTAACCTGGTCGCCGTAGGCCGCCACCGGGCCGGTGAGCGGTGCGATCAGGCCGATGACGATCTCGGCATGTGCGAGCGGCGCGAAGGTGAGGGAGGCGAGCGCGGTTGCTCCCAGAAACGTTTTGAGGTTCATGTCGGTTCTCCTTGGGTGGGGCCTTGAAGGCCCGCGGTCGGCGCCGCATCCCGTTCCTGCCGTTTCCGATGCCGTGTGGCATCTCGTGCCAAAGGACGGGAAGGCGATGCGGTCGATGCCGTCCCGAGCCATGTTTGGCTTTCGATGGGCGGCAGATAATTCTCTATGAAGTCGGCCGGAATTTCGCAAGAAGATAACAGAATAAGCCCGTGCATCCTACGATTGAATGTGTCCCAGGGCGCCCAGGAAGGCCTGGACCTGCCGGTTGAAGGCCTGGAATTCCGTCGCCGTCATGCCGGAGCGCTGCATCAGCGCGTCGCCCAGGCACTTGCTCTTTTCCACCAGAGCAAGGCCGGCGCCGGTGAGCCGGACATGCACCTGGCGCTCGTCCGTCTGGCTGCGCCGGCGCTCTACGAGGCCTGCCTCCTCCAGTCGTTTGACCGGCGGCGTGATCGTGCTCGATTCCAGCGACAGCCGATCGGCGATCGCGCCGACGGTGATGCCGTCGTTTTCGGCGAGCGTACTCAGAACCAGATATTGCGGATAGGTGATGCCCATTTCGTCGAGCATCGGTTTGTACAGGCGGTTGATGGCGATATTCGCCTCATAAAGCGAGAAGCAGAGCTGGTCGTCCAGCGGGTAGGTAACGTGTTCAGACACTATTGGCTCCAAAGGGATCGGTGGCTGGCGATATCTATACCGCAAAAAACAATATCGCGATAAATATTTTTGTAGACAGGCCTGCGAAGTCGCGCTAGCTTTTGTTTATCGCGATAATGAATATCGGAATATCAAAACTCGCGATACGCCGAAAGGTGAGATTCAACAAGACGACATGCCGCGGCATTATGAATGTTCGGTCCGCTCTCCGCATCATCTGCGGCGCGCCGTACACTCACGTCATCATCATTCAGAGATCACTTTCAGAAGGATAGAGACCATGAGCAGCAACTTCATCACGACCAAGGACGGCACACAGATCTTCTACAAGGACTGGGGTCCGAAGGATGCCCAGGCAATTGTTTTCCATCATGGCTGGCCACTCTCCGCCGACGACTGGGACGCCCAGATGCTGTTCTTCCTGCACCAGGGTTTTCGCGTGATCGCCCATGACCGCCGCGGCCATGGCCGTTCCAGCCAGACCGAAACCGGCAACGAGATGGATACCTATGCGGCGGATGTCTCCGAGCTTGCGGCACATCTCGATCTTCAGGGCGCAATCCATGTCGGGCATTCGACCGGCGGCGGCGAAGTCGCCCGTTACGTGGCTCAATATGGCGGAGGCGGTCGTGTTTCGAAGGCCGTCCTGATGGGCGCCGTTCCGCCGATCATGGTCAAGTCCGACAAGAATCCGGGCGGTCTGCCGCTCGAAGTCTTCGACGGTTTCCGCGCTGCCCTTGCCGCCAACCGCGCGCAGTTCTTCCGCGACGTGCCGGCCGGTCCGTTCTACGGCTTCAATCGGGCGGGTGCGCAGGTCTCCGAAGGCGTCATCCAGAATTGGTGGCGGCAGGGCATGATGGGCGGCACCAAGGCCCATTACGACTGCATCAAGGCTTTTTCGGAAACCGACTTCACCGAAGACCTGAAGAAGATCGAGGTTCCGGTGCTCGTCATGCATGGCGACGACGACCAGATCGTGCCGATCGCCGATTCCGCGCCGCTCTCCGCAAAGCTTCTGAAGAACGGCACGCTGAAGGTTTATGAAGGTCTGCCGCACGGCATGGCGACCACCCATGCCGATATCATCAACGCGGATTTGCTGGCTTTCTTCAAGTCGTAAGCACAAGAACCGAGGCAAGGGAAGGCGGCCGTGAGGCCGCCTTTTTCGTCGCCGAGATGGAAGCCTCAGATGCCGCTTTTCAGGATATCGCGCAGCTTTCCAAAAATCTCGTCGATATGGTGCTTCTCGACGATCAGCGGCGGCGACATGGCGATGATGTCGCCTGTCGTGCGGATGAGCAGGCCGTTCTCGTATGCCTTCAGGAAAGCCGTGAAGGCGCGCTTGGTCGGTTCGCCGGCGATCGGGTCGAGCTCTATCGCGCCGATCAGGCCGATATTGCGGATGTCGATGACGTTCGGCAGATCCTTCATGGAGTGAAGGCCTTCCTCCCAATAGGGGGCGATTTCCTTCGCTCGCTCGAACAGGCCTTCTTCCTTGTAGGTTTCGAGCGTCGCAAGGCCGGCGGCCGACGCGATCGGATTGCCGGAATAGGTATAGCCGTGGAAGAACTCGATCAGATGTTCCGGGCCGTTCATGAAGGCATCGTGGATTTCGGAGGTGACCAGCACCGCACCCATCGGGATCACGCCGTTGGTGAGGCCCTTGGCGGTGGTCATGATGTCCGGCTTGACGTCGAAATACTGGGCGGCGAACGGGGCGCCGAGCCGTCCGAAACCGGTGATGACCTCGTCGAAGATCAACAGGATGCCGTGCCTGGTGCAGATATCGCGCAGCTTCTGCAGATAGCCCTTCGGCGGGATGAGCACGCCGGTCGAGCCTGCGACGGGTTCGACGATGACGGCGGCGATGGTGGACGCGTCGTGCAGCGTGACGATACGCTCCAGCTCGGTGGCGATGTCGCCGCCATGTTCCGGCTCGCCCCTGGTGAAGGCGTTCCTGCCGGGGACGTGGGTATGCGGCATGTGATCGACGCCGGTCAGCAGTGTGCCGAACATCTTCCTGTTGGCGACGATGCCGCCGACCGAGATGCCGCCGAAATTGACGCCGTGATAACCGCGCTCGCGGCCGATCAGGCGGAAGCGCGAACCGTTGCCCTTGGCGCGGTGGTAGGCAAGCGCCACCTTCAGCGCCGTCTCGACCGATTCCGAGCCGGAATTGGTGTAGAGCACGTGGTTCAGGCCTTCAGGAGCGATGTCGACGAGGCGGTTGGCGAGTTCGAAGGCCTTCGGATGGCCGAGCTGGAAGGCGGGCGCATAATCCAGCTCGCCGGCCTGTTCGCGGATCGCCTCGGTGATCTTCGGACGGCAGTGGCCCGCATTCACGCACCAGAGGCCGGCTGTGGCATCGAGGACCTGGCGGCCGTCATGGGTCGTGTAGTGCATATCCCTGGCGCTGACGAAGAGACGGGGTTCCTTCTTGAACTGGCGGTTTGCCGTGAACGGCATCCAGAAGGCGCGAAGGTCGTTGGGCGTGCTGAGGCGGTTGGACATGCTGTTCTCCACTGACCATCCTTGAAGGCTCGGGGGCCATTCCCGATCGGCGGCTTTGCGCCGGTTTTTTGACTGCGTGGTCAAACTATCAGGGGGAATGGGGGCGTCAACAGCCTTTGGAGCTGCGGCACCGGCCCCGTTGCCGCAGGCTCAAGCCACGCCCAGCGGGGCGAAGGCCTTCTTGACCGTCTCGGCGAGCGCATCGACCGCGGGACGGGACCGGTAGGCCTTCCGCTTCAGGAGCACGCGCGAGAAATCCACGGGCGGAAAGCCGTCCTCCTCGGTCAGCTCGCGGCAGCCGGCGGGGATGCTGCTGCGCGAGATGGGCGCCACCGAAAGGCCTGCAGAGACCGCCGAGCGGAGGGCCCCGCTGGTTTCGCAGGTAAACGCGATCCGGTAATCGATCGCGTGCCGTTCGAGGGAGCGGATCGCGAATTCCCGGCACCAGTCGGACCGGCGGTAGACCGCGACCGGCACGGGGCGCTGAAGGTGGGCTTCATGGGCGGTCGAGGCGACCCAGACGGTCGGATCGATCGCCAGGACTTCGCCGGATTTGTCGTTGTTCCAGTCGAAGACGATCGCAAGATCGAGCTCTCCGTTTTCGAGCGCCCGGAGCTGCTGGGCCGTATAGCCGCATTCCACCGTGACCTCCGTCGCCGGATGCCGTTCGGCAAAGGCTGCAAGGGCGCGCGGCAGGATGGTCTGGCTGTATTCCTCGGGAATGCCGATCCGCAGCGTTCCGTCGAGCGGCGTCGCCTGCATGAGGGCCGTGGTTTCGTCCACGAGGCCGACGATGCGGCGCGCGTGGGGCTCCAGCCGGAGGCCTTCTTCCGTGAGAAAGACGCCGCGCGGGCCGCGCTCGAAAAGCGGCTTTCCGACGATATCCTCCAGCCGCTTCACCTGCATGCTGACCGCCGATTGCGTGCGGCCGAGCTTCATGGCGGCCTTGGTGACGTTGCGGGCTTCCGCAACGACAAGGAAGCTTCGCAGAAGATCGCTTTCGAGAGGGAGCGCCATGGGAGTTAGAAATCGATTTTCCTGATGGCTGGTATCGTAACTATTCATTTGTACGATGTCTACGGCATCTGATCATTGGCCTCCCATCCCCCGGAGGAAGAAGGCCATGGCTTCGATCATCACGCGCGCCGCGTTCACAATCGCCTCGGCCTGGCGGAGCCATCGGCAGAAGCGGATGGAGCGGGAAGCTTTCCTGACGATCAATCGTCGCAAGAACGATCACCTGCGCAGGGATGTCGGGCTGGCGACCGGGAACGGTCTTGCCCGGCCGCGTTCGGACGCGCCCGAATGCATGACGGGCGGCGGAGCTTCCCCATCTCCCGCGGGCGATGCTGAGCCGGCAGGATAGCGGCGTGGCGGCAGGCTCAATCGCGAACAGCCGGCGTGCCTGCAAGCTCGCCGGCCGGTTCTGTTTCTGATCTCTGCATTTTGCGGCTGAATCGGCCGGGAAATCCACTAGCCCAGCTTCCGGCGATCATCGATGCCGGCATGAAGCCGTGCTTGAGGCAGCGAAGACGTCATGTCAGCGCTGTCATTCCACAAACATCAGGCAGCAGCGGATTTCTTTTGAGAAACCGGTTCGCAGTAAATCTCTTCCAGAGTCTCGAGGACCTTCAGGACCGATTCAGACGAACTGGAATAATAGATGGTCTGCGCGTCGCGGCGGGTCTTCACCAGCTTCTGAGCGCGCAGCTTCGATAGATGCTGTGAAAGAGCCGACTGGCTGAGACCGACCTGCGAAGCGAGGGCACCGACGGCAACCTCACCTTTCACCAGGCAGCACAGGATCATCAACCTCTTCGGATTTGCCATCGCAGACAGCAAGCTTGCCGCTGCGGTGGAATGTTCAGATAGTCTCATCGTGTCCATCAGCTACATACCCCCTGTATTTCAAAGCGGCCCCCCGCTTCAAAATTCGCCCGTCGTCCTACAGGCGAAAATTAACAAGGAGCAAACGGGATTGTATATCCCTAAATTTCGGGTAACGGATTAATGTATTTTAGCTTCTTCAAAAATATAATCAAGTACGGCCTCGGGTGAGCCGGCAAGAAATCCGAACTCGTGCCGTAGTTGAAAATCTCCTGCAATAATATCGATTCCGGCCCGGTCCGCGCCTCCGAAGCGCCAATTTTTCCCGTTTTCCGTGCCGAGACGCGCCGCAAATTTCTCCGCTACGCCCGTCATATTAGTTAAATTTTCTGAGAGGTCGAGCCATTCGGAAGTGATTCCCGGCTCATGAATCACCAGATCATTACCCGATAGTAAATATGCACGGCCGAAACCTCCATTCAGCGAAGCGCTTTGCGGCGTGATTCGGAAGAAGCGGAAATCGGGGAAATCCGCATAAAGTGCGGCTTTCGGATGCCGGGCGAGGAAGCGGCTCCTGATGCGGGCATGTTCCGGTGCGTCGCGGGCGACGCTTTCGGCGAGTGACTGGACCGTGATCCGCGGATGGGCGAGGGGATCGCCCTTGCCCGGTTCGCCGGCCAGGAGCGAGCAGCGCGGGTCGGCGACGAGGCCTTTCGTATGTCCGGAAAGGCCGGAGACGAGGATGACCGGCACGCCGTCGACATCGGTGCCCGTCAGTGCCCGGCTGACGGATGGAAAGCCGGTTTCCGGATCGAGGACGGCGAGCGCCATGTAGCGCGCGCCGCGCACCAGAGTGCGGGCGAGGCGGCGGGCTTCCTCGTCCGTCTCGCGCAGCACCTTTGGTTTGTCGTTCTCGGGCGGTTTGTCGTTCTGGGGCTTCCCGGGCTGCAATTCGTCAGCCATCTCATCCCTCCTGTTTCGTCGCCGGCCATTCGCCGGATATCGGCAGGACATACCACCGGCCGGGACCGGACGAAAGCCGACCGAATGTCTCAGGTTTGGCGTCAGCCGTCGCGACGGCGGTGACGGGTAAGGCCGGCGACCACATCGTCCGAGGAGATCGTGCCGACAATCGCGCCGTTGTCGACAACGCCGATCGCGCCCGGCTGGCGGGAGAGGGCGTCGAGGATATCGACGAGCGGCGTGGCAGGCAAAGCCGTGGCGGAGACGGCCGCCGTGCCGGCCGCGGCGCCGACGCCCCGGCGCATCACGTCGCCCGCCGTCAGCATGGCGATCGGGTTCATATGCTGCACGAAATCGGCGACATACTGGTCGGCCGGCGCGCGGACGATCTCCTGCGGCGTGCCGCACTGGATGATACGGCCGCCTTCCATGATGGCGATGCGGTTGCCGATCCGGAAAGCCTCGTCGAGATCGTGGCTGACGAAGAGGATGGTCTTTTTCAGCCGCCGCTGGAATTCCAGGAGCTCGTCCTGCAGCCGGGTGCGGATCAGCGGATCGAGCGCCGAAAAGGGCTCGTCCATCAGGAGGATCGGCGCACCGGTCGCAAAGGCGCGGGCGAGCCCGACGCGCTGCTGCATGCCGCCGGAGAGCTCTCCCACCTTGCGGTCGGCCCATTTCGTCAGGTTGACGAGTTCGAGCTGTTCGCCGACCCGGCTCTTCCGCTGGGCCTCCGCAACGCCGGCGAGCTCCAGGCCGAAGCCGACGTTTTCGGAGACGGTGCGCCAGGGCAGCAGGCCGAACTGCTGGAAGACCATGGAGACACTGTGCATGCGCAGGTCCCGCAGCACCTTCGGGCTTGCCTTGTAGGGATCGACCGGGCCGGACGGAGTGGCGACGCGCACGCCGCCGCGCACGACCGGGGCCAGCCCGTTGACGGCACGCAGCAGCGTCGATTTACCGGAGCCGGAGAGGCCCATCAGCACGAGGATCTCCCCTTCGTGGATGGTCAGGGAAGCATCGGCGACGCCGAGCACAATGCCGGTCGCGGCACTGATCTCGTCGCGCGTGCGGCCCTCGTCCACCATCGCGAGCGCCCGTTCGGGATCGTCGCCGAAGATGATGTCGACGTGATCGAAAACCACGCAGTCGGTCTTCTCCATGGGCATCTGCTCGCTCATGCGCCGCCTCCTGCCGATGTGCGGAACATGCGGTCGAGGATGATCGCCAGGATGACGATGCACAGGCCGGCCTCGAAGCCGCGGGCGATATTGACGGTGTTGAGCGCGCGCACCACCGGCACGCCGAGACCGTTGGCGCCGACGAGCGCCGCGATCACCACCATCGACAGCGACAGCATGATGGTCTGGGTCAGCCCGGCCATGATCTGCGGCATGGCGAAGGGAAGCTCCACCTTGCGCAGCACCTGGGCCGGCGTCGCGCCGAAGGCGACGGCGGCCTCGGTGAGTGCCGGCGGCGTCGAGACGATGCCGAGGCGGGTCAGCCGGATCGGTGCGGGAATGGCGAAGATGACGGTGGCGATGAGGCCGGGCACCATGCCGAGGCCGAAGAGGATCAGCGCCGGGATGAGGTAGACGAAGGTCGGGATGGTCTGCATCAGGTCGAGGATCGGCCGCATGACCTCGTAGACCCAGGCGCGGCGGGCCGCGAGGATGCCGAACGGCACGCCGACCGCCATGCTGACGGCGGTGGACGCCAGAACCAGCGCCAGCGTCTCGGTCGTCTCCTTCCAGTAGCCCTGGTTATAGATGACGAGCAGCCCGAGACAGGTGAAGAGAGTGATACCCACCGAGCGGCGCAGCCACCAGGCCAGCGCGGTAATAAGCGCGATCAGCACGTAGGCGTTCGGCCATTGCAGCACGAAGAGCAACGCGTCGATGACCGCCGACAGCACGGTAGAGAGCCAGTCGAAGAACCAGTCCGCATTGGCCGTCAGCCAATCGACGAAATCCTTCGCCCAATTGCCGAGGCGCAGCTTGCCGCCGGAATCCGTGAGCCATTCGGGAAGCCAATTCACGTTTCGTCCTGCCTGGTTTGGAGGGAACTATCGCTCGGGAGACAAAGGGCAGACGTTGCCTCGCTACCCCTCTCCACCCCCTCCCCACAAAGGGGGAGGGGCTTTCCTGCCTCGCTCAGCCGATGCGATTGAGGGAAAGCCGTGCCACAGATTTTCTCCCCCTTGTGGGGAAGTGGCCGGCAGGCCAGAGGGGGAACTTCCATTTTCCCTCCATTGCCGCTCGGCCAATTGGAAAATCACAGGCCGAGTTCGGACTTCACCGCTTCGAGGCCCGGCTTGCCGTCCCTGGTGGTGACGCCGGCGAGCCAGGGTTCGACTGCCGCGCCGTTCTTCTTCAGCCACTTGGTGGCCGCGTCTTCCGGCTCGTCGCCGTCGTTCAGGATGCCGCCCATGATCTCGTTTTCCATGGTCAGCGAGAATTTCAGGTTCTTGATGAAGGCGCCGACATTCGGGCACTCTTCCATGAAGCCCGCCCGCACGTTGGTGAAGACTTCGGCGCCGCCGAAATTCGGCCCGAAAACATCATCGCCGCCCGAGAGATAGGTGAGCTTGAAATTGCTGTTCATCGGATGCGGCTCCCAGCCGAGGAACACGATCGGATCACCCGCCTTGTCGGCGCGGGCGACCTGCGCGAGCATGCCCTGCTCGGAGGACTCCACCACCTCGAAACCGCTGAGCCCGAACGTGTTGCCGTTGACCATTTCGAGGATCAGGCGGTTGCCGTCATTGCCGGGCTCGATGCCGTAGATCTTGCCTTCCAGCGCGTCCTTCTGCCCGGCGATATCCTTGAAATCCTTGATGCCGAGCTCGGCGCCCTTGGCATTGGTCGCAAGCGTGTACTTGGCGCCTACGAGATTCGGCCCGAAGGATTCCACCGACTTGTCGCTGATATAGGGACGTACGTCGGCCTCCTGGGTCGGCATCCAGTTGCCGAGGAAGACGTCGATATCCTTGTTCTTCAGCGACGAATAGGTGACGGGGACGGAGAGGACCTTGATGTCGGTCTCGTAGCCGAGCGCCTTCAGAATGGCGCTGGCAGTCGCCGTGGTGGCGGTGATGTCGGTCCAGCCGACATCGGAGAAACGGACGGTGCCGCAGGCTTCCGGCTCGGCGGCGAAGGCGCCTGTCGCCAGCACGAGAGCGGAGGCTGCGGCTGCGAGCGTGGTCTTCAGCGTAGTGGTGATGGACATGAGATGGTCCCCTAGTTTTATTTTCTGGTTCCAGCCATTTATCAATATATGCCGAGAGGAGGCAAGCGCGTGCATTCGCGCCCATGGATCGACGCTATTTGCGACATTCGTGACATCTTGCGGGGACATTGCCGGCGCCGTTCGGATCAGTTTCCTGTGATTATCGGCGGATGGCTGCTTTTCTCGAATCCCGTTCGCGATCAGAAGCCGGACATGGCCAAGCTTTATTTCCACTACGCGACGATGAATGCCGGCAAGTCGACCATGCTCTTGCAAGCCTCCTACAACTACCGGGAGCGCGGCATGCGCACGGCGATCTTCATCGCCGCGCTCGACGACCGGGCCGGCAAGGGGCGTGTCGCCTCACGGATCGGCCTTTCCTCCGATGCGATCCCGTTCGGGCAGTCGGACGATCTCTTCTCGGCGATCGAGGCCATGCATGGCGAAGAACCGATCGCCTGCGTTTTCGTCGACGAGGCGCAGTTCCTCTCCACCGAACAGGTCTGGCAGCTTGCCCGCGTCTCCGACCGGATCGGCATTCCTGTCATGGCCTATGGGCTGCGCACCGATTTCCAGGGCAAGCTCTTTCCAGGCTCGCTGGAATTGCTCGCGATCGCCGACGAGCTGCGCGAGGTTCGCACCATCTGCTTCTGCGGTCGCAAGGCGACCATGGTCGTCAGGCTCGATGCCGAGGGCAATCTGGTGCGCGAAGGCGCCCAGGTCGATGTCGGCGGCAACGAGAAATACGTCTCGCTCTGCCGTCGGCACTGGGAGGAGCAGATGCGCTGCGAGTGACGGCGTGCAGCATTGCTCCGGCCGGGCACCTGGGACAGAACGCCGCGGAGATGCGACAAGATTGACTATGGTCAAGGTCGGCAGCGATGGCGATGGCTAAACGGCTTTCCGGCTGTTTCAAGTCAAGTTTTCCCAGGAGCCTTACATGAAGATCGCGACAACGACCTTTGCCCTCGCTGCCACGCTTGCCCTTTTCGCGCTGCCGGCTTTCGGTGCGGAGATCGAGATAAAGATGCTCAACAAGGGCAGCGACGGGCAGGCCATGGTGTTCGAACCGGCGGCCGTCAAGGCGCAGCCGGGCGACACGATCAAATTCGTGGCCGCCGACAAGGGGCATGACGTCGTCTCCATATCGGGCCTCGTCCCGGAGGGTGTCGCCGAGATCAAGGGCAAGATCAGCCAGGATGTTTCGTTCACCGCCGACAAGCCGGGCGCCTATGTCTTCAAATGCACTCCGCATTTCGGCATGGGCATGGTGGCGCTGATCGTGGTGGGTGATGCGCCCGCCGATCTGGATGCGGTGAAGGCCGCGAAGATGCCGAAGAAGGCCAGGGACCGGCTGGATGCGGAGATCGCCAAGCTTGGCCTCTGATTCTTATTTCCCTTCTGCCGATTATCGTCGTGCCGCCGTGGCATAATTTTCCGGCGGCACTATTTCCCTCCTGAGCGGCAGGAGGGACGGCGTGGCGGAAAACCAGGCTTTCGAGAGTGAAATCGGACGCATAAGCGGCGTTCTCAAGACGATGCACGAGGCGCTCAGGCCGCCGGCGGCCATGCTTGCCCAGGCTGACCGCGACCTCGTCATCCCCGACGCGGCGCAACTTGCCGCAACGGAAGAACGCCTCAGGGCAGAACTGCCAGGGTGGTGGGAGATCGAGGCGTCCGTCGCGCGGCTGGTGGCGGGACTTGCCACGGAGATCGGCGTCCGGAAGGCGGAATTCGACAGTCGCGAACAGCCGACCCGCCTCGAAAAGCCGATCGGCTATATCTCCAAGGCAGCCATGCGTCGCCGGCTCGAGGCACGCTGGCGCCGCAGCCGGCCGCTGCATCATCTTGCCGAGCTTCTCGGGCGCATCGATCTTCTGACCGGTCTCGTGCGGGCGGAGCGCGACACCCTTCTCTCCGAACGCAGAGCATGCGAGAGCCAGCTGGCGGCGTTCATCGACCATCGGCCGAAGATCATGGGAATCCTGCGCAGCGAGATCGGCGGCGGGATGACCCGCGTCGAGGCGGCGCGGCATATCGGGCGTTGCGTGGGGGTCTTTCAGGCATTTGTCGACGTACTGAACGGGCGTGTCGGGTCCGGCAATGTCTGTCTGCACAAGCTCATGACCGATACGGAGGACCTGCTGATCCACTATCAGGCCATTTCCGAAATCCTGGGGCTGCATGGCGATGAAAATCTCGATCCGGATGTCTTTCCTAATCTGGCGGCCGGGATGGGGCGGTTCTCGAGCGGCATGCTGACGGTCCATGGCCTCGATCTGCGCCGGGACCGCGCCGACCGGGCATTTATCGAGCGTTTTCCCCCGGAGGCCGCAGAGGAGAAGGCTGCTGAGGAGGAGACTGCCGAAGTTCGGCCGGCGAAGATCGGCTTGCGGCTGCCGGCGATCCCGCGCCTCAAATTCCTGCGCTCGTGAGCAATCCGCCTCGTGAGGCATTTTGCGATTCTTTTCCTATGGTTGCGACGAAACGCTGCGCCCAGTTGTGCTCCTTTCGCCGAACACATATGTGTGTGGAACAAAGATCGGACGCCGCCTGACAGGAGAAACGATGCTCGACCGGATTAACGCCTTCTTCCAGCGGATCGGACAGGCCGTCGGCAGAGGCATCGGACTTCTGGTCGCCTGGCTCGTCTGGCCGTTCATGGCGGCACATGGCTGGTACGGCCGGCGTCACTGGATGGTGAAGGGGCCGATCCTTCTCGTCCTTGCGCTTCTCGTCGGGCTTTACGGCTATTTCTTCTGGCAGACGCAGGTCTGGAGCGGCTTCAACCCGAATTTCGTCGACGGCTACCGCTGGTCGGAGCGCACCGTGCCAGCCGGCCAGGAACTGCCGCCGACAACGGCACCGGCGGGCGGCAATGCGGCGCCTGCGACGGTCGCCGCCGATACGGCCGCCCGGCAATGCCAGTCCTCGGCGATCATCGATGCGGTTGCCGACCTGACCGATATGAACGTCAACCAGAATGCCTGGATCTCCTCGATGCTGCTCTACAGGCTCGGCCTCTTCGGCATCGACTGGGACCATACGCCCTTCCTCGACAACAAGGCCTCGTTCCAGCGCGGCGTGAACCAGGCCGTGCGCCGCACCTCGACCGAGCTCGTCGATACGCTCGGGCGCGTGCGCGGCACGTCCGGCATCAACAGCAACCTGCAGGATGCGCGTGGAAACCTGCAGTTCGACGAATATTCCTGGTATTTCGGCCTCGATCCCTTCGGTTTCAAAACCCCGACGCCCGCCTATTACCGCACGGCGATCGAGAAGCTCAGGGCCTTCAATGCCGATCTCTCGTCCTGCAACGCGACCTTCGATACGCGCGCCGACAACCTGATCCAGTTCGTCGACCGCATCGCCAACGATCTCGGCGGAACCGCGGCGATCCTGCGCGAGCGCTCCGAAAACAACAGCGCCGGCTGGTTCGATACGCGCGCCGACGACCGCTTCTGGTTCGCCTACGGCCAGCTCTACGGTTACTATGCCGTTCTTTCCGGCGCCGGCGCCGACTTCTCCCAGGTGATCCGCGAGCGCAATCTCGGCTCGCTCTGGAACGAGACGCTCAACCGCTTCCGGGCCGCGCTGCGCGTCCAGCCGGCGATCGTCTCCAACGGCCGGGAGGACGGCATGATCATGCCGAGCCATCTCGCCGTGATGGGTTTCCATACGCTGATGGTGCGCTCGAACCTGGTGGAAGTGCGGGCGGTCCTCGACCGGTGATCGGCCTCAACCTCGTTATCCGGGCTGCGCCTCGTCGAGGAAGAAGGTGACGCCGGGACGTCGCTCGAAGAACTCGTAGGTTATGCCGACGACCTCGCCGGCCGTGCCCGCCTTTTGACGGAATTTCCCGACAGTGCGGACATATTTATACCGTTCGACATCGGACTTGACCCGATAGATGTTGTGATAGGTCAGCCGGTCGGCGCTGGCGCGCTCATAGGTTTCCATGATCAGCGGCATGTCTTCGGGATGGATGCGGGCGCCGATCTCCATGAGGTTCATCGGGCCTTCCCGGTGCTCGAGGCCGAAGATGCGGCTGATGTCCTCGGTGGCGAACAAATGACCGGTATCGAGATCGAAACGCCAGAAACCATACTGGCGGAAGGCCGTTACGAGTTCAACGACTTCGGTATCGCTCAAGCCAATGATGTCGTGCTGTCGGTTCGGATTTGTCCGGGCGAATTCGAGCCAGAAAGGCAAGCGGCTTCTCCATGAAGGATAAGGATCCGTCGCCCCGGACCTCTGCTCTTATATGATCAGCTTCAATCTGATGGCCTTAGCTACCAATTGCGTGCGATTCACGCAATCCAGTTTCTTAATGGCATTTGTCATATAGGCGTTCACGGTATGGTCCGAGAGAGACAGGATGCGGCCGATCTCGACCGAGGTCTTGCCCTGCGCCGTCCAGCGGACGACCTCGAGCTCACGGGTGGTCAGGGGCGTGGAGACCGTGGCGTTGCTCGTACGCCGTATCCTGTCGAACACGTCGAAGGCGTGCAGCGAAAGCATCCCGATCTCGTTGAGTTCCACCTGCCTCAGAATGGGCCTTGCGCCGGCGAACTCCAGCACAAAGCGGTCGCCGTCCCCCGAGTTGAGACCCATGGCGACATGGGCCGGGATGCCGAAGCGGCGCTGCAGGTCGAGCAGCTGTTTCGAAAACGCCAGGCCGCGTCGCGGATCCTTGTCGTCGATCGACCAGCTGAAGGGCAGGGCGCTTTCCGCGATGATCGGAGCCGCCGGGCATTTGTGCAGCAGCTTGGCGCGGTCGAACTCCATGACGTATTCCGCCGGCAGGCTCGTCGCCACGATCAGCCGCGACAGCAGCATATCCTCATGTTTCGGAGCCTTCTGCAGCGTGACGTGACTGAAGGAGAATTCATGCGCCACCCGCTTCAGCGCAGCCACGATGCCGATCTGCGAATCGGCCGCGGAAATCTCGCTGTTGAGGATCGATTGCCGTTCCAAGGTTATCATGCGGGCCAAGCTGAGAAAACAATTATGTTAACGTTAACAAATATACAAATCTGATTGAATAGCCAGCGAAATTTCGCGCAATGCAACAGATACTCAGGAATTTTCTGACAGGCAATCACTTTCTGTCGGGAATTCAGGGGTTTAACCTAAATCGATTTTAAACCGGGATATGCCCGGTCCCCTTGATTTCTTCCATCACCGCGTAGGTGTGGGTTTCGCGAACGCCCGGCAGGGGGAGAATCACCTCGGACAGAAACTGCCTGTAGGCCTCCATTCCGGCAACCCGTGCCTTCACCAGGTAGTCGAAGCCGCCCGCCACCATGTGGCACTCCATGACGTCGTCGCTGCGTTTGACGGCGGCAGCGAATGCGTCGAAAACATCGGGCGTGGTGCGGTCGAGCTTCACCTGCACGAAGACGAGCAGGTTGCGGCCGAGCTTCTCCGGCGAAAGCTGGGCGCTGTAACCGAGGATATAACCCTCACGGGTCAGGCGCTTGACGCGTTCGGCCGTTGCCGTCGGCGAAAGGCTGACGCGATCGGCCAGTTCTATATTGCTTAAACGGCCTTCCTTCTGGAGCGCCCGAAGGATCTTGCGGTCGAGACGGTCGAGTTCCTTCATTTTCGCCTGCCAAACGGAAAACATGCAGTTTTATATCCGGTCAATATCGCAGAAATCCGCTGAAACCGCCAGGGAATTCCCGCTATGTGGAGAATGAAACGGAGACATCCATGAACCAGCAGACGATTCAGAAGACCTTGGTCGAGCCATTCATTCCCTTCAACGCCCCCTATGCCGGCGACGACGACCGGCTGGTCCGGCAATTCGCCGCCCGCACGAGCTTTGCGCCCGCCCAGGATGCGGCGATCGACCAGCGGGCGCGGCGGATGATCAACGCCATCCGGGACGGTTCCGGCAAGGTCGGCGGCGTCGAGGACTTCCTGCGCGAATACGGGCTATCGACGCGGGAGGGCCTGGCGCTGATGGTGCTCGCCGAAGCGCTGTTGCGCGTGCCGGACGCGCTGACCCAGGATCGGCTCATCGAGGACAAGCTGCGCGAGGGCGGCTGGAGCACGCATGAAGCTTCCGGCGAAAGCTGGTTCGTCTCTGCGTCTGCCTGGGCGCTGGCCGTCTCGGCGCGCGTCATCGGCCCCGGCGAGACGCCTGAGGGGATCCTGCGCGGTCTCGTCAAGCGCGTCGGCCTGCCGACCGTGCGCAGCGCCACCAAGCAGGCGATGCGCTTCCTCGGCCACCATTTCGTGCTCGGCGAGACGATGAAGGATGCGCTCTCTCGTGCCGCCAAGAGCGAGGAGAAGGGTTATCGCCATTCCTTCGACATGCTGGGCGAGGGCGCCCGCACGGCCGAGGACGCCAAGCGCTATTTCCGCTCCTATGCCGACGCGATCCAGTCGATCGGCGCCTTTATGGCAAAGAACGGCAGGGGCAAGCAGTTGCCCGAACGGATGGGCATCTCGGTCAAGCTTTCGGCGCTGCATCCGCGCTATCTCGCCACCCATCGCGACCGGGTGATGCAGGAACTGGTGCCCGATCTACTGGACCTTGCCCGGATGGCCAAGGAACATCAGCTCAACTTCACCATTGACGCGGAGGAGGCCGACCGGCTGGAGCTGTCGCTCGACGTGATCGCGGCCGTCTTCTCCGATCCGTCGCTCGCCGGCTGGGATGGGTTCGGACTGGCGATCCAGGCCTATCAGAAGCGGGCGACGGCGGTGATCGACTATGTCGACCAGCTTTGCGCGACGCTCGGCCGGCGGATGATGGTGCGGCTCGTCAAGGGCGCCTATTGGGACACGGAAGTGAAGCGGGCGCAGGAGCGGGGGCTTGAAGACTATCCCATCTGGACCCGCAAGCCGGCGACGGACCTTTCCTATCTCGCCTGCGCGCAGCAGCTTCTCTCCAAGCGGACACGCATCTTCCCGCAATTCGCCACCCACAATGCGCTGACCGTCTCGACCATCCTGGAACTCGCGGGACCGGACCGTTCCGGCTTCGAGTTCCAGCGCCTGCACGGCATGGGCGAAGCGCTCTATGACGACCTCCTGGAAAGCAACGACCGGATCGCCTGCCGTATCTATGCGCCGGTCGGAGGCTATCGCGATCTGCTCGCCTATCTCGTGCGGCGACTTCTGGAAAACGGCGCGAACTCGTCCTTCGTTGCGGTGGCCGGCGACAGGAACGTCGCGGTCGAAAAGCTCCTGGAACGGCCGGCGGCGCGGCTCGGCCTCGACGACGGCGCGAGCGCAAGGCACAAGCAGATTCCGCTGCCGTCCGACATCTATGGCCGCCGCAAGAACAGCGCCGGCTTCGAATTCGGCCATCGGGAAAATCTCGAGAAGCTGATGGAGAGCCTCGGCAAGCCATGGCCGGAGGTGAAGGCCGGACCGCTGGTTGCCGGCATCGTCTCTAAGGCCGAAGAAAAGAAGGTCACGTCGCCGGCCGATCGCTCGAAGGTCGTCGGCACAGTGCGCGACGCGACCGTGCACGATGTGGATGCCGCATTCGCCGCTGCCGGCAGGGCCTTCTGGACCTGGTCGCGCCAGCCGGTCGAGACCCGCGCCGCCAGCCTGGAGCGGATGGCGGGGCTTTTGGAGGAGAACCGCGACCGGCTGCTGGCGCTGCTCGCCGCCGAAGCCGGCAAGACGCTGGACGACGGGATCGCCGAGATCCGCGAGGCGGTGGATTTCTGCCGCTATTATGCCGACAAGGGCCGCGAGCTTTTCGGCACGCCGACACCGATGCCGGGGCCGACCGGCGAGGATAACCGCCATCTCTGGCGCGGCCGCGGCGTGTTCGGCTGCATTTCGCCCTGGAATTTCCCGCTGGCGATCTTTCTGGGGCAGGTATCGGCGGCGCTCGTGGCCGGCAACACGGTTGTCGCAAAGCCGGCGCCGCAGACGCCATTGATCGCCTTCGAGGCGATCAAGCTCTTCCATCAGGCGGGCGTGCCGGCGGAAGCGCTGGCGCTGCTGCCGGGCGGTCCGGATGTCGGGGCTGCGATCACCGCGCATGCGAAGCTTGCGGGCGTGGCCTTCACCGGCTCGACGAGGACGGCCTGGGCGATCAACCGGGCGCTTGCCGCCAAGGACGGGCCGATCGTGCCGCTGATCGCCGAGACGGGCGGCATCAACGCGATGATCGTCGATGCGACGGCGCTGTCGGAACAGGTGGCGGACGACGTGGTCGTCTCGGCGTTCCGTTCGGCCGGCCAGCGCTGCTCGGCGCTCAGGCTGCTCTTCCTGCAGGAGGACGTGGCCGACGGCATGCTGAAGATGATCGAGGGCGCGGCGGCCGAATTGAACCTCGGCGATCCGGCGAAGCAGAATACCGATGTCGGGCCGATCATCGACGAGAACCAGACGAGGATGCTTTCCGACCATGTGGCGGAGATGCGGGCGAAGCAGAAGGTGCGCTATGCGGGAAAGGTGCCGGAGACCGGCAATTTCTTCGCGCCGCATATCGTCGAGCTCGACAGTCCGGCGGCGCTGACCAGGGAAGTGTTCGGCCCGGTGCTGCATGTTGTGCGATGGAAGGCGAAGGAGCTCGACAAGGTACTGGCTGCGATCGAAGCCACAGGCTACGGCCTGACGCTCGGCGTCCACAGCCGCATCGAATCGACGATCCGCAAGGTGGCCGAGGCGCTGGATGTCGGCAATGTCTACGTCAACCGCAACATGATCGGTGCCGTGGTGGGCACGCAACCCTTCGGCGGGTCGAAGCTTTCCGGCACCGGCTTCAAGGCGGGCGGCCCGGCCTATCTGATGCGCTTTGCCGAAGAACAGGTGATCTCGGTCAACACGGCCGCCGCCGGCGGCAACGCCAGCCTGATCGCGATGGGGGAGGGGTGAGGAACGGTCCGGCGCAGCCGGAGCAATCGATCCAGTGAATCGATTGCAGTGACGAACGCCCGGAGCATAAGCGACGGGCCGGGAGCCGGTGCGTCATACTCAGATCCCCTCAAACGAAAAGGCCCGGAGCGATCCGGGCTTTTTTGTGAAGAAAGATCAAAGTTTCTCTTCGTATTTCTCGGCCTTGGTCTTCGACATGATGCGCTCCAGCCAGCCGAGCATGACCGCCGAGACGACGAAGGCGAGGTGGATGATCGTGTACCACATCAGCTTGGAATTGTCGTATTGGGCCGCGTTCAGGAAGATCTGCAGGAGATGGATCGACGAGATCGCCACGATCGAGGAGGCGACCTTGATCTTCAGGCTGCCGGAATCGAGCTTGCCCAGGAAGGAGACATCCGCCTCGGGATCGTCGAAGCGGCTGACGAAATTCTCGTAGCCCGAGATCATCACCATGACGATCAGGCTGGCGACCAGCGCCGCATCGATCAGGCCGAGCATGGCCAGGATCATCTCGGCCTCGCCGAGCGCAAAGACGTCCTTCGCGACCTTGAAGAATTTCACCGCGAAGGACAGGGCATAGATGGCGAGCGCCGCCACCAGGCCGAGATAGAAGGCGACCAGAATCCAGCGGCTCGAAAGAATGATCCGTTCGACCAGCAATTCCAGCGATTTCATGCGACCTTCTTCTCCTGCGTTTATCCGATCCATGTCACATAACCGGCGACGATGAAGGCTGCAAGACGGATGGCGAACGAAGAAACGCCGCGCTTGCGGCGCGGCGTTTCCTCGTCTTGGGGAAGGGAATGATCAGAATTTCTTGCTGATGGACACTTTGAAGGTGCGGCCCGGCTCGCTGTAGAAGTCGCGCGCGGCTGCCGTCGTGCCGTCCGGCACGCTGACGGCATCCCAATATTTCTTGTCGAAGACGTTGAAGACGCCGGCCTGCACCTTGAGACCCGCGACCTCGATGTCGCCGATCTTTTCCGGCACCCACCAAGCGGTCAGATCGACGATGCCATAGCCGGGCGCCTTGAAGCCGTCCTCGCTCACCTTGTCGCGCTTCGATGCCATGGCCAACGAGACATCCGTGCCCCAGGTTTCGGCGGCATAACCGAGGCCGACGATCGCGCGAAGCGGCGCGACGGAGTTCAGGTATGCGCCCGTCTGCGTATCACGGCCGTTCGACCAGGCGAACGAACCCCAGGTGCGCCAATTCGGATGGAACTGCCATTCGCCGGAAAGTTCGATGCCGTAGATACGGACCCTGCTGATGTTGTCGTAACCGGTGATGCCGCCGACCGGATATTCGCCACCCGGCGGTGCGATCGTGATCGTGTCGATGAAGTTGCGGTAGTAGTTGTTGAAGATCGTGGCAGAGACGGAGTAGTCGGTCGCCCGGTAGTTGGCGCCGATCTCGAAGCCGTTGCTCGTCTCCGTTTCGAGATCCGGATTGCCGATGCTTGCGTAGGAACCCGGCGCACCGTAGTTCTCGTAGAGCTCACGGGCGGTCGGCGCCCGGAAGCCCCGCGCGTATTGCGCGAAGAGCTCGAGTTCCTGCGTCGCCTGATAGGCAAGGCGGAGCTTGGGCGAGATGCCGAAGTCGTCGGTCGATTGCAGATAGGCAGGATCGAAGTTCGGGCTGCCTTCGAAAGCGGCGGTGGACTTCGGATCATGGCTGTACCAGTCGAAGCGAATGCCTGGCGTGATGGTCAGCCGGTTGTCCATCAGCTTGATATCGTCTTCGACGAAGGCCCCGAAGACGAAGCTATCGACATCCGGCATGTCCGAGGAATTGGAGTGCAGGAATCGGCACGCCTGCGGGCCGTAAGGTTGAGGTATGGTCGACCAATCGAGATCCGGGCAATTGTCAACGCCAGCGGAATATTGGTGCGTCTTCTGCCAGTAAAGTTCGCCGCCAAACCGGAACTCGTTGCTGACACCACCGATCCGCAATTCCTTGCTGGCGTCGCCGGTGACGCCATAGGATGTCTGCTCGATCATGTTGTCGCGCTTGTAAAGCCCGTATGGAGGACCGTAACCAAGAGCAGCGCCGCCGGGAGCGAATATCCGCCCATCGAGAAGACGAGTCCCGTCCGTCGTGTTGTTCAGCTTTGCCTTCTGCCAATAGACAGAGAGGCTCGCCTGATCGATCCAATCGGTCCCATCCGGAGAGATGAAGTCGTAGGATGCGGAGAAGCGCTTGCGGTCGGTTTCCTCGCCGGACTTGAGCGTGCCCTGCTCATAGCTGGACGTCGTGCCGCGCATGTCGTCTTTGTCTTCCTCGCGATGGAAGAGGTCCGCCGTCAGGCCGAGACGATGGCCGCCTTCCAGATACTGATGGAATTTCACCAACAGGTTCTTCTGGTTGAAATCCATCGGATTGGCTTCGGTGCGAGTCGCGTCATAGCCGCCGACATCACCCCGGTTGTCGGTCTCGTGACCTTTCTTGTAGCCGCCCTGGATCAGGAGCCAGCTGTCGTTGGCGCGACCGGCGATCGCTGCATTGCCGCCGAAGCTGTCGTCGGTGCTGTCATAGGTGCTCTTGGTGAGTGCGCCGAAGTTCTTGCCGTCCTCAATGAGGTCTTCCGGATTGAGGGTGCGCAGTTCCACGACGCCCCCGAGCGCGCCGGAGCCGAAACGGCTGGAATCGGCGCCTTTGGTAATGTCTACTGACGAAAGGCTGTCGAAATCGAAGGCGTTCACGCCGCCCCTTGCGCTATTGCGCGGGTCGGTCAGCCAGGGCTGTCGTATACCGTCGATCGTCGTCAGGATGCGCTGGTCCTGCAGGCCGCGGATGTTGATGCTCTTGGTGTTGCTGTTGAAATTCACGCCGGCATCGATGCGGCGGGCGAAATCCTGGAAATCGGTGACCATGCGCTGATCGAGCTTCGGGCGTTCGGTCGTTTGCGTCAGCGGAGAAGCGGCGACCGGGCCGCTTTTCCCGGCCTGCAGGACGATCGGTTTCAGCTCGGTCGGCTGGTCGCTCTGCACCGCCTCCTGTGCATTGGCTGCCGAGGTGATGCCCAAAGCCACAAAAATGGCCGTGCCGGCGAAAAGATGCCGGTGTCGTGACGAACCTGAAATCATGAAAGTCCCCTCAAAAAAGCATGCGACAACGTCGCGCGCCGTTCATCACGAGCGCGCGGGAAAGAGTTTGGATTTGTCGATTTCCGCTGAGCGGAAGCCCCGGACAGGAGAATTAGAAATCTCAACAAAAAGAGTCAAGTTTAAAATCGAGTCAAACAGTCAAGTTATTGTGTGGCCGAGATCGGAGGCCGTCCGGGCAAGCGCGGAACCTGCTCCGGCCATTTCCGCATCGCTTTCCCTCGGGCTTTTCCTTCGCTATTCATAACCGGGCAGATATATTTCGAACGTCGCCAACCAGGGGAACGGGGAGAGCGCGCATGGCAGCCGTCCAGTCGGATATCGAGATCGCGCGGGCCGCGAGGAAGAAGCCCATCGCCGAAATCGGCGCGCGGCTGGGGATTCCGCCGGATGCCTTGGCGCCTTACGGCCAGGACAAGGCGAAGCTCGGCGCCGGGTTCATAGCCTCGCTGGAAGGCCGCAAGGACGGCAGGCTGATTCTCGTCACGGCGATCAATCCGACGCCGGCTGGCGAAGGCAAGACCACGACGACCGTGGGTCTGGGCGACGGCCTCAACCGCATCGGCAGGAAGGCTGTCATCTGCGTTCGCGAGCCGTCGCTCGGCCCCTGTTTCGGCACGAAGGGCGGGGCGGCCGGCGGCGGTTATGCGCAGGTCATCCCGATGGAAGACATCAACCTGCATTTTACCGGCGATTTCCACGCGATCACCGCGGCGCACAACCTGCTCTCGGCGATGGTCGACAACCATATCTACTGGGGTAACGCCGAAAATATCGACACGCGGCGCATCACCTGGCGGCGGGTGATGGACATGAACGACCGGGCACTGCGCCATGTCGTCGCCTCGCTCGGCGGCGTCGCCAACGGCTTTCCGCGCGAGAGCGGCTTCGACATCACGGTCGCCTCCGAAGTGATGGCGATCCTGTGCCTTGCATCGGACCTCGAGGATCTCGAACGGCGGCTCGGCGACATCGTCGTTGGCTACCGGTTCGACAGGACGCCGGTCTTTGCCCGCGATCTCAAGGCCGACAAAGCGATGACGGTGCTTCTGAAGGACGCCATGCAGCCGAATCTCGTGCAGACGCTGGAGAACAATCCGGCCTTCGTGCATGGCGGGCCGTTCGCCAACATCGCGCATGGCTGCAATTCGGTGATCGCCACCAGGACGGCGCTGAAGCTCGGCGACTATGTGGTGACCGAAGCGGGTTTCGGCGCCGACCTCGGGGCGGAGAAGTTCTTCGACATCAAATGCCGCAAGGCGGGGCTGATGCCGGATGCCGCGGTGATCGTCGCGACAGTCCGGGCGCTCAAGATGAACGGCGGCGTGAGGAAAGAGGATCTTTCCATCGAGAATGTCGAGGCGCTGCAGCGCGGATGCGCCAATCTCGGCCGGCACATCGCCAATGTCCGGAAATTCGGCGTGCCGGTGGTGGTCGCCATCAACCATTTCACCTCGGATACCGAGGACGAGATTGCGGCGGTGAAGGATTATGTGGCGCGGCATGGGGCTGACGCCATCCTCTGCCGCCACTGGGCGGAGGGATCCGAGGGCATCGAGGAACTGGCCCACAAGGTGGTGGAACTCGCCGAAAGCGGCCAGGCGAAGTTCCAGCCGCTCTACCCCGACCATCTGCCGCTTCTCGAAAAAATCGAGATCGTCGCCTCGAAAATCTATCACGCCGGCGAGGTGACCACCGACAAGGGCGTGCGCGACCAGCTCGCGGCCTGGGAGGAGCAGGGCTACGGCGACCTTCCGGTCTGCATGGCCAAGACGCAATATTCCTTTTCGACCGATCCCAACCTGCGCGGCGCGCCGGAAGGCCACGTCGTGCATGTGCGGGAGGTCAGGCTTTCCGCCGGTGCCGGCTTCGTCGTCGCCATCACCGGCGAGATCATGACCATGCCGGGATTACCGCGCGTGCCCGCCGCCGAACGGATTTTCTTGAATGATCAGGGGTATATCGAGGGGCTGTTCTAGGCCCTGTGTTTGGCCTCACCGGCAATATCTGTACCCGTTCTTCCGCTCCATGACGTCGAGATGAAGGTGGGTTTCGTGGGCGGCGTCGCTGCCCGGTGACAGGACGGTCGTGAAGTGCAGGCAGGCGCCGGCGGTGGCGGTGCGCTGGAAGGCGCCTTCAAGCGTCGAATCCTCCTCGCGCGGCTTCATCTCCATCGTCTTGCCGTTGTCGAGCTTGAAGGCGGCGACGTCGAAGGCGTTGCCGCGGGCATGCTCGGAAATCTTGCCCGTCGAGGCGCCGTTGCGCAGCCGGCAGGCATAGGTCGAGCCTGGTACGATGCCGATGATCTTCCGCCCCGGCATGGCGATGTTCATCGCCGGCTGGACGGTGTCCTTCAGCCAGTGCGCCATGCTGAGTGCCGTCTTGCAGCGCATCGTGGCGCCGCCGAGATCGACCCCGGGCAGGACTTCGGCCACATCGATCGGGCTTTCGATGCCGCAGCCATCGCCTTCGTCGATCGGATCGGTCGGGTCGAATTTGGTGCCCAGCGACGTCAGTTCCGCAAGGCAGGCCTTCAGCTCCTCGGGGTTTTCCCTGACGATGGGCGGCGGCGGAGGGGCTTCGGCTTTCTCCTCTTCCTCTTCTTCCTTGCCGTCGGGTTTGGGACCGGTATCCGTCGTCGCGGTTGCCGGCTGATCGGAGGAAGGCCCTTCTCCCGGCTTCGGCTGCGGTGTCGGGACTTCGGAGACGGCGGGCGGATTGGCCTGCGCCAGGGTTGTATTCCTGTCGGATTCTTGACCGTCCGCTGCCGGACGCTCATTTGCCTGATACTCATTTGTCGGCGGCTCTTCAGCCTTTGCTTCGGGCTGCGTGGTCTCCTGTGACTTTGCCTGCTGCCGTCCTGCCGGCTCGACAGGGCGTTCGGACGGCGCTGCTGCATCCTCAGGTCCCGCCGGCCTCGCCAGGGGCAGGGGAACATCGGCAAGCGCCGGTGGTTCGGGTGTGGTGCTCCGTCCCTGCGATGACCTCGTCCGGCGGTGGGCGGAGGAGGATTGCCGGCGCTTGTCGGTGCCCTCCAGAAGGCGGGTCAGGAAGTTCGCTTCCACGACATCGGACGGCCGTACATGCGGTATCGGCCGGTTATGCGGCAATGCCGCGCCGAGCAGAAGCGGTGCGCCGATCGCAAGCAGGCAAAGGGACGGCTTCATCATTCTGGCCTCCTCCACGCGCCCCGTGCCGGAGATGACGGGGGCAGTTTGGCGCAGAGGCAACGCGGAAGGCCTGCATTTGGTCGCATGGCGTCGCAAGAAATTCGCTTGCGCATGGTTGCGAGTGAAGCTAACAATCCGCTCATGACGATTTCGATGAACATCGCTAACTGGTGGCCGGTACGCGTTTCGCGGCCTTGACCAGTCATGTCCATCGACAAGACCAAAGCCGCCCGAAAATCGAGGCGGCTTTTTTGTTGGCCGCGACAGGGACCCGGGCAAAAGCAGATCGGAGAGGCAGGACAATGGTAACGATCATTCGGGATGACGGTTCGGAAACCTACGAGACGAGGGGCGGAATCACCGTCAGCCGGCAGCGGCGCGCGGCCGACTACGCGACGGCCATCTCCTCCTATGTGGACAGGCTCGACGAGCGGCGCGGCGCGGTCTTTTCCTCCAACTACGAATATCCGGGCCGCTATACCCGCTGGGACACGGCGATCGTCGATCCGCCGCTCGGCATCTCTTCGCTCGGCCGCAAGATCTGGATCGAGGCCTATAATGGGCGCGGCGAGGTGCTGCTCGGCTTCGTCGCAGAGAAGCTGAAGACGGTCGCCGACCTGACGCTCGGAGCAAGCACCGCCCGGCGGCTCGACCTCACCGTCAACGAACCCACTCGCGTCTTCACCGAGGAAGAGCGTTCCAAGATGCCCACGGTGTTTTCCGTGCTGCGCGCGGTAGTCGACCTCTTCCACTCGGAGGCGGACTCGGCGATCGGCCTGTTCGGCGCCTTCGGCTACGATCTCGCCTTCCAGTTTGACGCGATCAGACTTTCCATGGCGCGGCCGGAAGACCAGCGCGACATGGTGCTCTTCCTGCCGGACGAGATACTCGTCGTCGACCATCATGCGGCCAAGGCCTGGATCGACCGCTACGATTTTGCCAGGGACGGGAAGACGACCGAGGGCCAGGCGGCCGAGATCGCGCCCGAACCTTTCAAGCGTACCACCGTGACACCGCCGAAGGGCGACCACAAGCCGGGCGAATATGCCCAGCTCGTGACGAAAGCCAAGGAAAGCTTTCGCCGCGGCGACCTCTTCGAAGTGGTGCCCGGCCAGAAATTCATGGAGCGCTGCGATAGCAAACCTTCCGAGATTTCCAACCGGTTGAAGGCGATCAACCCGTCGCCCTATTCCTTCTTCATCAATCTCGGAAACCAGGAATATCTGATCGGCGCCTCGCCGGAAATGTTCGTGCGCGTGTCGGGCCGGCGCATCGAGACCTGCCCGATCTCCGGCACGATCAAGCGCGGTGAGGATGCGATCTCCGACAGCGAGCAGATCCTGAAGCTTCTGAATTCCAAGAAGGACGAGTCCGAGCTGACCATGTGTTCGGATGTCGACCGCAACGACAAATCCCGCGTCTGCGAGCCGGGCTCGGTGAAGGTGATCGGCCGCCGGCAGATCGAGATGTATTCGCGGCTCATCCATACCGTCGACCACATCGAGGGGCGGCTGCGTCCGGACATGGACGCGTTCGACGGCTTCCTGTCGCATGCCTGGGCGGTGACGGTGACCGGTGCGCCGAAACTGTGGGCTATGCGCTTCATCGAGAACCACGAGAAGAGCCCGCGCGCCTGGTATGGCGGGGCGATCGGCATGGTCGGCTTCAACGGCGACATGAATACCGGGCTGACGCTGCGCACCATCCGCGTCAAGGACGGCATTGCCGAAGTCAGGGCAGGAGCGACGCTTTTGAACGACAGTGATCCGCATGAGGAAGAGGCCGAAACCGAGCTCAAGGCGTCGGCCATGCTTGCCGCCATCCGCGATGCCCGAACCGGCAATACGGCCAAAGCCGGCCGCGACGTGGCGCGCGTCGGGCAGGGCGTGAAGATCCTGCTCGTCGATCACGAGGACAGTTTCGTCCATACGCTCGCCAACTATTTCCGCCAGACGGGCGCGACCGTCTCGACCGTGCGTTCGCCGGTGCCGGAAGAGGTGTTCGACCGCTTCGATCCGGACCTCGTCGTCCTCTCGCCGGGGCCTGGCAATCCGAAGGATTTCGACTGCAAGGCGACGATCAAGAAGGCGCGGGCCAGGAACCTGCCGATCTTCGGCGTCTGCCTCGGCCTGCAGGCGCTGGCGGAGGCCTATGGCGGCGAGCTCCGGCATCTGGCGCTGCCGATGCATGGCAAGCCGTCGCGTATCCGCGTGCTGGAGCCCGGCATCGTCTTCTCCGGGCTGGCGAAGGAGGTGACGGTCGGCCGCTATCACTCGATCTTTGCCGATCCGAAGACGCTGCATCCGGATTTCATCATCACGGCGGAAAGCGAGGACGGCACGATCATGGGTATCGAGCACGCCAGGGAGCCGGTCGCGGCGGTGCAGTTCCATCCCGAATCGATCATGACGCTCGGCGGCGATGCCGGCATGCGGATGATCGAGAATGTGGTGGCGCATCTGTCGAGGAAGCGCGAGACGAAGGCGGCTTAGGATGATCGAAACTATCGCGATCGAGCCGATCCGCGAAGGCCATGTCGAGAGTTTTCGGGAAGCTCTCGACACCGTTTCGCGGGAGCGAAAGTACCTGACCCTGCTTGAGGCGCCGCCGATCGAGAGCGTTCGCGCTTTCGTGCTCGGCATGATCGAAAATGCGCATCCGCAATTCGTGGCGGTGGCGGATGGCGACGTGGTCGGTTGGTGCGACATCCGACGCCATGACCGGCCGAGCCATGCGCATCGCGGCACGCTCGGAATGGGCATCATTCCCGGCTATCGCGACCAGGGGCTTGGTACGCGGCTGATCACGACGACGCTGGAAGCGGCGCGCGAACTTGGCCTGCATCGCATCGAACTCGACGTGCATGCGGACAATCCGCGTGCGGTCGCGCTTTACGAAAAGGTCGGCTTCGTGCGCGAGGGCGTGTCGCGCGATGCGGTGAGGATCGACGGGCGTTATATCGACAGCATCGGCATGGCGGTGATCTTCGATTAGTCCGGCAGTTCCTCGGGCGGCACGCCTTCGCGACGGAGGAGCCGCCGCAGGGCTTTATCGCCTTGGACTTCCGTGACCGAAGTTTCGATCTCCCTGCCTTCGTCGAGCAACAGGCTGATTGTCACGGCGAAACAAAGGGGTGACACGGACAGCACGAGAATGCGTTTGATCGTCTCTCGGTCGATCTCGACGAAATACTCCATGGATGTACTTTCCCGCATGATTCTTTAGCTCTGTCTAATTTATATGCGGGGGAGAAGGCTTGCCGGACTTTCCGCCGGTAAAGTTAATATCAACACTGCCGGCCTTGCGGATGCCGACCGGGGGCTTTGACAAAATGCCCCGCCTGAGTCATACACCCAGCCAATCCGAGACCGCCGAGCGACATCCGTCGCGCCGGCGGTTTCGCCGTTTCAGGACCTCGAATCCTGCAAATCATTCGCATGCGCATGAGGAATAAATGGTGATGAGGGACAACAAGATCGTCGAAAGGCTGGCCTTCTGGAGCATCCCGCTGTCGCTTGTCGTGCTGGGGCTCAAGATGCTCGCCTGGTGGGTGACGGGCTCGGTCGCGCTGCTCTCCGACGGTCTCGAATCCTTCGTCAACGTCACGGCAGCCTTCATCGCCTATTTCGTGATACGCTACGCCCAGCGCCCGGCCGACCACGATCATCAATTCGGACACCACAAGGCGGAATATATCTCGGCTGTCGTCGAGGGCGTGATGATCGTCGTGGCGGCGCTGGTGATCATCCAGGAGGCTTGGGGTGCGCTTTTCGAGCCGAAACTGCTCGATGCGCCGGTGCTCGGCCTTGCGATCAACGGTGTCGCGGGCGTCATCAACGGCGTCTGGGCGACGATCCTGATCAGGGCCGGCAAGCGGCATCGTTCGCCGGCCATGGAGGCGGATGGCCACCATATCATGTCCGACGTGGTGACCTCGGCGGGCGTCTTCATCGGCCTCATCCTCGCCGTCCTGACGGGCTATGCGATCCTCGATCCGCTTCTCGCGATCCTCGTCGCCTTCAACATCCTCTGGCAGGGCTACAGGGTGATCTCGAATTCGCTCGGCGGGCTGATGGACAAGGCGCTCGAACCGGACGAGGAGGCGGCGGTGCGCGAGGCGATCACCACCCATTCGGGCGGCGCACTCGGCGTGCACGACCTGAAATCCCGCCGCGCCGGGGCGGCGGCCTTCATCGACTTCCATCTCGTGGTACCGGCCGGGATGAGCGTCGCAGAGGCGCATGGGATCTGCGATCGCTTGGAAGATGCGATCAAAGGGATTATTCCCGGCGCCACATTGGCGATCCATGTGGAGCCCGAAGGCGAGCGCGCCCATGGACAGAAGGTGGAAGTCGAAGGAACAGGCAAATGACGATGACGGATGTCAGCGGGCTCAAGCAGCTCGGATCAAATGTGGAAACGCCGCAGAGCCCTGAGGCCGCGGTGCTCGAGAAGGTGCCGAACGGCAACCAGGGCACGGATTACGTGGTGCGCTTCACGGCGCCGGAATTCACCTCGCTCTGCCCGATGACCGGCCAGCCGGATTTCGCGCATATCGTCATCGACTATATTCCGGACGGTTTCCTGGTGGAATCGAAGTCGCTGAAGCTTTTCCTGCATTCGTTCCGCAATCACGGCGCCTTCCACGAGGATTGCTCGATCTATATCGCCAAGCGGATCGTCGATCTCCTGCAGCCGAAATGGCTGAGGATCGGCGCCTACTGGTATCCGCGCGGCGGCATTCCGATCGACGTCTTCTGGCAGACGGGCGAGGCACCGGCCGGCGTCTGGCTGCCGGAGCAGGGCGTGGCGACGTATCGGGGACGTGGATAACTAGACGTCCATCGAATCGTCGTTGCCGAGATCGCTGTTGTCGAAGTCGGGCTGGTCGTCGGCAAAGTCGTTGCCGCCATAGTCGGCCCGCTGCCAGCCGTCGTTGGAGTCGGGGTCGGCCGGTGCGGCGTCATTGCCGTCCGAAGCCTCGCGGATGGCGTCGTCGCCATAATAGTTGTTGATGACGGTCTCCTCGGGCGGCGCGTCGGCTCCGAAGGGATTGGCGCCCTCGAAGGGCGAACCCCAGCCGAGCGAATTCATGTGGCTGCCGAAGATGCCGGACAGCGAATTGGCAAGCAGCATGCCGCCTGCCACGCCTGCGGCCGTGCCCAATGCGCCGCGCAGGAAGCTACCGCCGGCGGAAGGCGCATAGGCCTGGCTGCCCCAGGGGCCGGAGGGCGGCGGGGCGCGGTAGCCGTCGTCGTCGTCGCGATTGATCCGGTAGCTCCGGCGTGGCGCGTCGGCCCATGGCCCGGATCGTGAAGAGGGCGCCGACTGCTGCGACTGGCCGGAGCCGAAGATCGAGCCCAGGAACCCGCCGCCCTGCTCGGAGCGATGGTGTTGGCTTTCTCCCTCTTCGAACTCGCGAACACGGTCTTCCAGTTCCCGGATGCGGTTGGCTGCGGCTTCCAGGCCCTTTTCCTGCACGACTACGGCCTGGGCCAGATAATAGGTGGCGTAGGGCTGCTCGCGGGTGGCCCGGTCGATGAAATCTTCCGCCTCGCGGTCGCGCGGCGTGGCCGACGCCGTCCGGACGCGGTCGAAAAGCGTGGTGAGGAGCTGGCGTTCTTCCGGTGACATGTCTGCCTCCTTGCGGATTGTTGCCATGCTCAAGGAAGTAAGAAGAGATTCCGGTTTTTCAAAGCCGGAATCCCTTAAATCTCGGCAAGCCTGTTTTCGTTCAGCCGAAGACCAGCGACAGGCCGAGAAGCGCGGTGGCCACACCGGCGATGCGGGTGACGAAAGGCGCGAAGCGGGAAATACCGAGGCCCAGCGCAATGCCGGCGACATGCAGGAAGGCCGTGGCGATCATGAAGCCGATGCCGAATTGCAGCGCTCCGGCCGAACCCAATTCCCCACCATGGGCATGGCCATGGAAGAGGGCGAATACGCCGACGATGGCAGCGGAAGCCGCGATGGGCAGATGGACGGCCATGGCGACCAGCAGACCGAGCGCGATGACGGAGGCGAGGATCGCCGGCTCGACGAAGGGAAGGGCTACGCCGGAAAGCGCCAGAAGGAAACCGGCAGCCATTGTGCCGACGAAGGCGGACGGGACGATCCACAACGCCTTGTTGTTCTTTTCTTCCCCGGCGATCTGCGCCGCCCAGAGGCCAACGGCGATCATGACCAGGATATGGTCCATGCCGAACAGCGGATGGGAGAAACCGGCCACGAAGGAGCCGTGCTCGTCCGGATTGAGATGGGCAAAGGCGGGCACCGCGGCGGCGGCGAAAATCGCGGCGGCGAGCGAAAGGCGTTTGAGCATTCTGGTCCCCTCAAAATCATAAGCATGCAGAACGAGGTGAGGATAGGCGGGCGCCTTCCGCCTGTCCATCGGCAATCGCAGCGCGGCACAGATCGTGACTACGTCATTCACCTTAGTCGCGGAAGGTGTCGTCTTCGGCTTCGCACTCCATTGTTTTACGGCCGCGAACACATTATGTCCCGTATATGAATCTGATGCAGGAGACATTGACCGTGCTCGACGACGAAGACGACAAGGACGACAAGACGAAGGAACTGCCGCTCGGCAAAGAAACGGAAGCGAATCTTTTCAAGTCGCGTTCGATCTTCATCTACGGGCCGATCACCCAGGAGCTGGCGCAGAAGGTCAATACGCAGCTTGTGGCGCTTGCGGCCGCCAGCGACGAGGACATCCGCATCTACGTGAATTCGCCAGGCGGGCACGTGGAATCGGGCGACTCGATCCATGACATGGTCAAGTTCATCAAGCCGAAGGTCTGGATGATCGGGACGGGCTGGGTGGCTTCCGCCGGTGCGCTGATCTATGTCGGCGCGGCAAAGGAGCGCCGTATCGCGCTGCCGAACACCCGCTTCCTGCTGCACCAACCGTCCGGCGGCACCCGCGGCATGGCCTCCGACATCGAGATCCAGGCCCGCGAGATCATCAAGATGAACGAGCGGCTGATCAAGATATTCTCCAAGGCCACCGGCCAGCCGGAGGAAAAGATCGCCAAGGATATCGACCGCGATTATTGGCTCGGCGCCGAAGAGGCACTCGCCTACGGCCTGGTGTCGAAGATCGTCACCTCGCAGAGCGAAATCTGATCGATCCGAATTCTTGAAACGAGGCCCGCCGGCGCAAACCGGCGGGCTTTTTTGTTTGTAGGCGTCAAGCGACCTGCGGCCTCCAGGCGACGACGCCCTCGGTGCGTGCCCGGACATCCGGCGAAGCGAGGCAGGTGGAGGCCGCCTCGTAGCCCGGTGCGCCGGCATGTGGCGTCACGCGGCTCGGCGGATTGTGGTTTGCCGGGCAGAGGATGATCGCCTCGTCCGGCCCGGCGGCGGCGAGATCGAGGATCGCCGAGGAGCGCGTCAGCATGAAGATCGGACGGGCGCCCGGTCCGCGCCGGCGCAGATGCGCGATCACCGCTTCCTGTGTCGCCTGATCCAGTCCCTGTTCGATCATGTCGATGACGGGAATGCCGGCGTCATCGGCTTCGAGCGCGACGAGGAGTGCCGTGAGATCGGGAGAAGGCGTGGCGCCGTCCTCGACGAGCCAGCCCAGCGTCCGTTCGACATTCGCCTTCAGCGCCGCATCGGCTTCCATGCGGGCGCGCGCTTCCGCCGCCTCGTTCCCGGCACGGTCGAGGCCGATGAAAACGGCATTCGGCAGGTTCCCGGCGATTGCCCTTGCGAGCCTCGTCTTGCCGCTGCCGAGCGGGCCGATGATGTAGTTCAGCGGCCTGATATCGCGAAGCTCGAACCGCTCGCCACCCCAGGGCCAGGGCAGGTCGAAAGCGGCTACGACCTCGGCTGCCGGCCGGACCAGCCGCGCGAGTTCCCGCATCTTCGGCGGATGGCCGTCGGCTAGGCCGGCGCGCAGGTCGCGGATCGTCCCGACGGTGACCGAAAGCTCGCGGATTTCGTCTTCGAGCCGTTCCTGGTGGGCGGCGAGCGCCGGCGCCAGGCCCTGCGGATCGCCCTGCAGCACCCGCGCCACCTGGGCGAGGCTGAGGCCGAGGGCCCTCAGCGCCGCGATCTCGGCGGCGCGGGCCATTTCGGCAGGGCCGTAGGTCCGCCAGCCGGCCGACGTGCGGACGGGCGAGACGAGGCCGCGCTGTTCGTAAAGGCGGAGCGCCTTCTGGGATATGCCGAGCCGTTCGGCGGCTTCGGACGGGTTGAGGTAGTGTGCGGTGGACGTCAAGGAATCACCTCGCTGGTTGTTGACCGCCCCTCTATCGGAGCAGCCCCAGGGGCCGGGTCAATGGTCCTTCGATAAAAATCCTGATGGCTCCCTGGGGACGTCGGAGCGTTCCGGATTTTCGGATTCGGCCCCGTATCCGGAAGCGCCGTACTCTTTTTGTTCAGTCCGGCCTTGCCTTTCCTGCAGCGCCTGTGCTCGATAACGGGCTTTCGCGCTCATGAGTCCCGCCGCATGCTCAAGGATTTTTCCGTTTCCGCCCTGATGATGGGCCTGCTCACCGCCTTCGTCGGCTTCATCAGTTCCTTCGCCGTCATCATGCAGGGGCTGCAGGCCATGGGTGCCACGGCGCCGGAGATCGCTTCGGCGCTGCTGGCACAATCGGTCTCGATGGGGCTGCTGGCGATCGTCTTTTCCAGCTTCTACCGGATGCCGATCAGCATTGCATGGTCGACGCCGGGGGCGGCGCTGCTTTCCGGCATCAGCGCGATCGAGGGAGGCTTTCCGGCGGTCGTCGGCGCCTTCGTCGTCTGCGGCGCGCTGATCATCCTCGCCGGCCTGTTCCGGCCGCTCGGCCGGGCGATCCGGATGATCCCGGCGCCGCTCGCCAACGCCATGCTCGCCGGCATCCTCCTGGGTCTCTGTCTGGCGCCGGTGAGGGCGGTGGCCTTCAATGCCGCGCTCGGCCTGCCGATCGTGCTGACCTGGATGGTGGTGGTTTCCCGCTGGCGGCTCTGGGCTGTGCCGGCGGCGCTCGGTGCGCTCATCCTGGTGCTGATCTTCGGCGTCGACCTGCCGCCGGATGCGATGAGCCAGATCGGCGCGGCGATCCATCCGGATCTCGTCTTTGTCGAGCCTGCCTTCACGTTGCATGGGGCGATCTCGGTGGCAGTGCCGCTCTTCATCGTTACCATGGCCTCACAGAACATTCCGGGCATAGCCATCCTCAAGGTGCATCACTACGAGCCGTCGCCGGGTGTGCTTTTTGCCGGCACCGGCATCTTCTCGATCATCGGCGGGCTGTTCGGCGGCGTACCGGTCAACATGGCGGCGATCACCGCGGCCATGTGCGCCAGCGACGACGCCAATCCCGATCCGAAGAAACGCTATTGGGCGGCGATCGTCGGCGGTTTCGGCTATATCGTGCTGGGGCTGGTTGCCGGCGGCATCATCGCCTTCGTGTCGCTGGCGCCGCCCATCCTTCTGCAGGCGGTTGCGGGGCTTGGCCTGATCAGCGCCTTTTCCGCTTCGGCCTTCGCGGCCTATCGGGAGCCGGAGACGCGCGAGGCGGCAGCGATCACCTTCCTCGTCACCGCGTCCGGCCTGTCGTTTGCCGGCATTTCCGGCGCCTTCTGGGGGCTGATCGCCGGGGGAGCGATGATCGCGCTCCGGCATTTCATGCAATCTGCGAAAAAGTGAACGGGGGCTTGCCTCGATTTTCAGCGGCGGTTATACATCCGGCCATGACCATGACAGGCGCAATCATGTCCGACCGTTCGCCGACCCGCCGTATGACGGCCGGGGCGCCGGTTCTTGCGCTTTCCTCGCTTCTTAGCCTCGACCTTACGCGCGGTTGCCGGGTCCGTTGAGGAGCGCCCGGCGGCCGATCAAGCCCGCCCGGCGTAAGAGCTCCTCTCACGAACGTTCAAGACCAATCCCAATCAGACCGCTAAAGGTCCGCATCGGCGACGGCTTTTCCTGATATAGGCGCCGAACCGACGCGTGAAGCGAGAAGAGATGACGACAATGGACGCCAAGACCCAATCCTCCGAGACCAAGGCCGTGAAGCACGGCATGCCGGAGGCGGCGATGAAATACCGCGCCTACCCGGTGATCGACATTCCCGACCGCACCTGGCCCTCGAAAACCATCACCAAGGCGCCGATCTGGTGTTCGGTCGATCTGCGCGACGGCAATCAGTCGCTGGTCAACCCGATGGGGCATGACCGCAAAGCCCGCATGTTCAAGATGCTGCTCGACATGGGCTTCAAGGAGATCGAGATCGGTTTTCCCTCCGCCTCGCAGACCGACTTCGACTTCGCCCGCTGGTGCGTCGAAGAGGGCGGCGTGCCGGACGACATTTCCATGCAGGTGCTGGTGCAGTGCCGGCCGGAGCTGATCACCCGCACTTTCGAGGCGCTGGAGGGCGCCAAGCATCCGATCATCCATTTCTACAATTCGACCTCCGAGCTGCAGCGCCGAGTGGTGTTCGCCAAGGATGTGCCGGGCATCAAGCAGATCGCCGTGGATGCGGCCAAGATGATCACCGACATGGCAGCGAAGGCCGCCAATAAAGATAATGGGGGCTACCGCTTCCAGTATTCGCCGGAAAGCTTTACCGGCACCGAGCTCGACGTGGCCCTGGAGATCTGCAATGCGGTGATCGAGGTGGTGAAGCCGACCGCCGACAACAAGCTGATCATCAACCTGCCGTCGACTGTCGAGATGGCGACACCGAACATCTATGCCGACCAGATCGAATGGATGTGCCGCAATATCGACAACCGCGAGAACATCATCATCTCGCTGCACCCGCATAACGACCGTGGCACAGGCATCGCGGCGACCGAGCTCGGCCTGATGGCCGGCGCCGACCGCGTCGAGGGCACGCTCTTCGGCAATGGCGAGCGCACCGGCAATGTCGACGTCGTGACGCTGGCGCTCAACATGTACACGCAGGGCGTCGATCCGGAACTGGACTGCTCCGACATCGAGCGGCTCAAGGCGGTCTACGAATATTCCAACGAGATGAAGATCCCGGAACGCCACCCTTACGTCGGCGAGCTGGTCTACACGGCCTTCTCCGGCTCGCATCAGGACGCGATCAACAAGGGCATGAAGGCGATCAAGGTCGCAAACCATCCGGTCTGGGAAGTGCCTTACCTGCCGATCGATCCGCGCGACGTCGGCCGCTCCTACGAGGCGATCATCCGCATCAACTCGCAGTCGGGCAAGGGCGGCATCGCCTATATCCTGGCGGAGGATTACGGGTTGAACCTGCCTCGCAACCTGCAGGTGGAGTTCCGCGAGGACATCCAGCGGATCACCGACGAAGAGGGCAAGGAGCTTCCGTCGAAGCGCATCTACGAGCGTTTCATCGACCGCTATGTGGAACAGCCAGGCGGGCGGCTTAAATTCGTCGACCACCACACCTATCCGGCCGGCGGCGATCACAAGGGCATCCGCGTCGTGGCGGCGGAGATCACCGACAACGGCGAGACGAAACGCATCGAGGGCCGGGGCACCGGCCCGATCGACGGTTTCATCAACGCACTGTCGATCTATCTCGGCATCGACATGTCGGTGGCCGATTATTCCGAACATTCGCTGCAGCACGGCTCGAACGCATCGGCGATCGCCTATGTGGAGATGGAGCATCCGAACGGAAAGCTCTTCGGCGCCGGTGTCAACACGAATATCGTGGCGGCCTCGCTGGAGGCGATCGTTTCCGCTGCCAACCGGGTGCTGGAAGAACGGAAGGGCTAAAGAAGCCTGCCTGAGATCGACAAACCCGTAATAGAAGGGCCGTCTGGAAACAGGCGGCCTTTTTACCGTTACTTGCTCGATGTCGCGCTGGCAAAGGCCAGGGCGGCTGCGAAGACGACGAATGCGGCGACGGTGAAGCTGACGACGATGATCGTATCGGTTGGCATGACATACCTCCATGGTTCGGATGGAGGTTACGCTGCGGCGCGGATCGGGCGTTTGAGCTAGGTCAACGCCAGGATGGCGGGATTGGTGGCGGCCTGCTCCTCGCGTGGCCTGACGACGCAGTCGAGAAGCGCACGCTGCTCGCCGCGTGCTTCTGCATGGCGCTGGCCCCATTGGCAGAGCGCATAAAGGATCGGCTCAAGGCCAAGCCCGAGCTCGGTCGCGGTATATTCGACGCGCGCCGGCACTTGCGCGAAAACCTGGCGGCGCACAAGACCGTGTTCCTCCATTTCCCGCAATTGCTGGATCAGCACCTTCTGGGTGATTTCGGGCATCATGCGCTTCAGCTCGGAAAGCCGCTTCGGGCCTGAAAAGACATAGTAGAGGATGACCGGTTTCCAGCGGCCGGAGATCACCTTGAGGGCGCGTTCGACCGGCAGTTTCGGCAGGTTTTTCAACGGCTCCGCCATGGTCACCTCCTAGTGGGTACGGCACGAAAGGGTGTGTATCTTAGCCGGCCCGCCTGTTGTTAAGCCCGCCTCATGTCTTCATATATGAGGTTTCCCATGCAAGCTGTCCAATTCTCCCGCTTCGGTTCGCCTGAGGTTCTTGAGCTCATCGATCTGCCGATGCCGGCTCCCGCCAAGGGCGAGGTATTGGTCGAGGTGAAGGCGGCGGGTGTGAATTTCTTCGAAGTGCTGATGCGCGCCGACCAATATGCCGTGACGCCTCCATTGCCGATGGTCCCCGGCGTCGAGGTGGCAGGTGTCGTCGAGGCGGTCGGCGAGGGCGTCGATCAGGCACTGGTCGGTGCGCGGGTCGCCGTGCCGCTCTTTGCGATCGGGCGTGCCGGCGGTTATGCGGAATACGTCGCGGTCGATGCCGATGCGCTGATCCCGGTGCCGGAAACGCTTGCCTTCGAGGATGCCGTGGCGCTGATGGTGCAAGGGCTGACGGCCCTGCATCTCATTCGCCAGAATCCCGTCGCAGGCCGGCGCATATTGGTGACGGCGGCTGCGGGCGGTGTGGGGTCACTGCTGATCCAGCTTGCACGAGGGGGCGGCGCCGGGGTGATCCTTGCCGCTGCCGGCAGCGAGCGGAAACGGGCGTTTGCCCTTTCGCTCGGCGCGGATCAGGCGCTGGACTATACGCGGCAGGGTTGGGCGACGGAGGTCGACGCAGATATCGTCTTCGATCTCGTCGGCGGTGATATTTCAAAGGCTTGCATTGCTGTGCTCAAGCAGAATGGCAAGTTGGTGTTGGCCGCGATGGGCCGGTTTTCGCTGGAGCATGCCGATATCGAGGCCATGCTTGCAGCCAACCAGTCGCTGCAGGGATTCTCGCTGCTGCCGCTGCTCACGAAAGACGGGCTTGCGCGCGATTTCGCGGAACTCTTCCGGCTTGCGGGCGGCGGCGAGCTGAAGGTCGTGAGGGGCGGCACATTCCCGCTGGCCGCGGCTGCCGATGCGCATCGGGCGATCGAAAGCCGGGATACGATCGGCAAGATCGTGCTGGTGACGGAAGGCTAGATGAGACCCGCGGCCTTGGCGGCGATGTCGTCGAGATCGGCGGCGGAGGAGGGGCCGACGATCATATAGGTCGCAAGCGGCGTGACCCAGGAGACGAGGCTCGTGTCGTTGCGGATCTCCTCGATGGAACGGTTGTCTTCCGGCCTTGTCTTCGTGAAGGAGAGGGCGATCACGTCGCCGTCTCCATCGCCGTCCGTGCGGCGATAGAAAAGCTGGCCGACCGGCGTGCCGCCGGCCACGAAGAGCCGGGCGCCCTGGAAGGTCAGGCCGCTTTCGCCGAGATCGGGAATCCGGAAGCTGACGCCGGTATTGGTCGTCAGCCATTCGAGGATGTCGGCCGGCCGGTCGGCCGGTATCTCGGCGAGATGATTGGCCTGGCGCGCATAGAGCCGGTATTGGGCGATGATGTCGTCCAGCCAGTCGCGGCTGTCGGCGGGGCCCGAAATCGGCGCAAGTTCCGCCGCGACCGGACGATGCCCGAGCATATAGCCGATCCCTCCGCCCAGCACGAAGAGGAGAAGACAGGCTGCGGCGGTCTGCAGGCCGGAGGGCTTGAAGGAGGCGATCGAAGGATGCGGCGCCTGCGGCAGGCGCACGGCTTTGCGCGGCAGCGGCGCGTTCTTGATGGCGCGCACCAGGTCTAGCGGCACGGGCTCCTTCAGCATGTTGTCGAAAGCCTGCCGCCCGGCTTCAGTACCGCGCTTCAGCGCATCGTGCAGTGCCCTCACCTGCGGGTCGTTGACCAGCAATTCCTCGATCGCATGCCTGTCCTGTTCGTCGGCCTGGCCATCGACATAGGCGGAAAGCCGCAATTCGAGTGACGACGGCTGAGCTGCGCTCATGTTCAGGCTCTCCGCTCGCTCGTCCGCGCGCCGGTCGCCGCAAGACCGAGGCGGGCGGCACAGAGGCGGGTGGCGAGAAGATCGGGCTGTATGCCCAAGATGACGGCGGCTTCAGCATAGGTGAAGCCTTCCACGTCGACGAGCAGGAGGGCACTCGCCAGCCCATCCGGCAGGGCCGGGAGGACATTCGACGGCTTGCATTCGTCGACAGCCGACACGGCATCCGGTGCATCCTGCACCGTCCGCTTGCGCTTCTTCGTCTCGTCCGCCCAGGCGCTACGCATCATGCTGAAGAGCCAGTTTTCCAGCCGGCCTTCGCCTTTCCAGTGATGGCTCTTCTGGATCGCCCGACCGGCCACCTCGCCTGCCAGCTCATCCGCCTCCGGCGCGCTGCCCGTCAGCGTCAGCGCGAAGCGGCGCAGTCGCGGCAGGAGGGCGACAAGATCACGCCGGATGTCGGTCGATACGCTCGGCTGGTTCATGGAGAGGAGGCGACTCTGCTTCTGACGTGTTCCAATGACAATGATGAACTTTTAGCTATGACGGGATTGTGGCGATTCTGCAACAATTATACGGCCCGTCTACAACATTCTGGCAGCTTCGGGGATGGACGCTGCCGCCGGGGTTTCGCCGTAGAGGAGGCGGCTGTTGTCGAGGGCGACGCCGTCGCCGTTTTCCGTCAGGCTGTAACGCTCGCAGACGAGGTTCCAGGCGCCGGGCTCGCCCGACAGTGTGAAGAGGTTGTAGGCGGCGCGCGGCTTGTGCCCGCCGGGGCCTTGCGAGGCGGAGGCGATGCCGACGACCGGCACCTGGCCGTGATGGCTCCTCAGCCAGTAGAGCGTGTTCAAATGGGTGTGGCCGTGCAGCACGAGCTCCGCGCCGCCGGTGGAGATGGCGGCGGCGAAACGGCGGATGCCGAGCATGCGCTTATGCGAGGATGTGGCGCCGCGGATCGGCGGATGGTGGATCAGGACGACGCGGAAGAGGCCTTCCTCACCGGCCTTCTTCAGAAGGTTCACAGTCTCGCGCGCCTGTCTTGCGCTGTAATAGCCGGACGCGGAAAAGGGCGGGGTGGCGTTGGAGGTGGAGCAGCCGATGATCGCGATCGGGCCGCGGCGGCGCAAGGTCGGGAAGATGTGATCGTCTTCCGGCCAGTCCGCCGGGTCGTCGTCGCTTCTGATGAACGGATACCAGGCCTCGACCGACTTATCGTGAGCACCCGGCACATAGGCGTCGTGATTGCCCGGCACGACGGTGGTGTCGAACGGATCGCCGATGGTCCGCAGCCATTCGCCGGCGAGCTTGATCTCGATGCCGGTCGCAAGGTTGACGAGATCGCCGGTGACGACCAGATGATCCGGCTCGCGCGTCTTCAAATCGCTCAAAAGCAGGTCGAGCGTGTTGACGAAAAGGTGCTTGCGCCGGTTGCGGTGCCAGTTCACAAAGCCGGTAATTCGTTTAGAGAAAAGCTCGCGGAGGGTGAGCCTCGGCAGCGGCCCCAGATGGATGTCGGAAATATGCGCGAATTTGAACATGGCGCACACATAACGCATAAGCCGACAAATCGTTATCGATTTTCCGGCCGCTCCCGGAGTTATGAATGAGTGATGATGGTATCCCGGAAATCCGGGGATTTCGCACCCGCGTGCTTGTCTGGCTGGTGCATCGGATCTTCATCCTGACGCGCGGCATGACTCTCGGCGTACGAGCCGCGTGCTTCGATACCGAAGGCCGGGTCTTCCTCGTCCGCCATACCTATGTGCCCGGGTGGTATATGCCGGGCGGCGGTATGGAGCGGAACGAGACGGCGCTCGAAACTCTGAAGAAGGAGCTGCGCGAAGAGGGCAATCTCGAAGTCCGCGGCGAACCTGAGCTTTTCCACGTCTATTATAACCGCAATGCCAGCAAGCGCGACCACGTGCTGTTCTACCGGGTGACCGTGGAGCAGACGGCGCCGCGTGCGCCCGACATGGAGATCGCCGAAAGCGGGTTCTTCACGCTCGACGCCCTGCCGAAGGACACGACCAGCGCGACGCGGAGACGGTTGAGGGAGCTGAGCGGGGAAGTTGATAGGTCGGATTACTGGTGAGCGCTTTCTGCTCCTGTCCCTCAATCCCCTCTCAAGCCGCCTGTTTGAGCTTCTCCCGCCCGTGCGGCGCGTCGAGGTCGATCGCCGGGCCGACGGGCACGATGCCGGTCGGGTTGATGGTCCGGTGGCTCCGGTAATAGTGGTTCTTGATGTGGAAGAGATTGCAGGTCTCCGCCACGCCCGGATGCTGGTAGAGGTCGCGCAGATAACCCGAGAGGTTCGGATAGTCGGCGATGCGGCGGATGTTGCATTTGAAATGGCCGACATAGACCGGATCGAAGCGCAGCAGCGTGGTGAACAGGCGCCAGTCGGCCTCAGTCTGGCGGCCGCCGAACAGGTAGCGGCTGCCGGCAAGGCGCTTTTCCAGCATGTCGAGCGTTTCGAACAGGCGGGTAGCGGCCTCTTCATAAGCCTCCTGCGTGGTCGCGAAACCGGCCTTGTAGACGCCGTTGTTGACCGTGTCGTAGACGGTGGCGTTCAGCGCATCGATCTCCTCGCGCAGTTCCGTCGGGTAATAGTCGGCGGTCGATCCGGTCAGCCCGTCGAAGGCACTGTTGAACATGCGGATGATTTCCGAACTCTCGTTGGAGACGATCGTGTTCTGCTGCTTGTCCCACAGGACCGGCACCGTGACGCGGCCGGAATAGCCGGGATCGGCTTTCAGGTAGACCTGGTAGAGATAGTCGAGGCCATGGAGCGTATCGCCCGTGGCGCCCTCGCGCTGCTTGAATTCCCAGCCGTTTTCCAACATCAGGTAATCGACGACCGAGACCGAGATCAGGTCTTCGAGCTTCTTCAGCTTGCGGAAGATCAGAGTGCGGTGGGCCCAGGGGCAGGCATAGGAGACATAGAGGTGATAGCGGCCGGCTTCCGCCTTGAAGCCGCCGTTGCCGGAAGGTCCGGCGGAACCGCCGGCCGTCACCCAGTTGCGGAACTGCGATGCGGCCCGCTTGAAATGGCCCTTGCTCTCTTTCGTGTCGTACCAGACATCCTGCCATTTTCCGTCGACGAGCATGCCCATGGCGATCTCCTTCGCTTTCTTCCAATGGATAGATACGGAAACACTCGCGGATTGCGAGGCACGATTTTATGAACGGTCTGTTTTTGCATTGGACGAGCAGAAATTTTCCTGCTACGTCGCTTTCCGCAATTTGGAGATAATCTCTTTCCATGACTGAAGCACGGGCACTGCGACGACGCTGATCCACGACCAGGACGCCGATGAACGGCGTCATCGAGATCCCTTGTCCTGTCCGCTCTTTATCTCACGGCTTCAGTCTCTCCATGCATAAGCACAATCTCCAGCCCAAGCACGACCTCGTCTACCTCACCGAGGATGCATCGCACGATCCCGTCATCGAGCTCATCAATGCGGAAGCCTTCGGCCCCGGCCGGCATGCCCGCGCGGCAGCCCGCATCCGCGAGCAGGGGCCGCATGACCGGTCGCTCTCCTTCGTCTGCACCGACGACGGCGAGACGATCGCTTCGGTCCGGATGACGCCGGTGGTGGCGGGCGGCGTGAAAGGCCATCTGCTCGGACCGCTGGCCGTCCGGCCGTCGCACAAGAACCGCGGCATCGGCCGCGAACTGGTGCGGATCGCCATCGAAGCGGCGAAACGCAAGGGTTCGGAAGCGGTGATCCTCGTCGGCGACCCGCCCTATTATTGCCCGCTCGGCTTCGAGAAGGTCGCCTACAACGCGCTGGAATTCCCTGGACCAGTCGATCCTGCTCGCGTTCTTGTCGTGCCGATTGCAGAAGACGTGCATCCGCGTCTCAAGGGCACAATCGGCTGGCGCGCCTAGGACAATTCCGTTAAGCCTCTATACATGGGCCGGCAGCGATTGCCGGTGACATTCGCCAAATCAGGGGATGGGGCATGACGGCGATCACCATGGACGAGGCGCTCGACCGCGCCGGCGCCGGGACTTATCAGAAGCGGCTGATGGGGATTTTCGGCCTTGTCTGGACCGCGGACGCGATGCAGGTTCTGGCCGTCGGCTTCACCGCGTCGTCTATAGCGGCGACGTTCGGGCTGACGGTGCCGCAGGCGCTGCAGACCGGCACGGCTTTCTTCCTCGGCATGCTGCTCGGCGCGATGGGTTTCGGCAGGCTCGCCGACAGGATCGGCCGCCGGCGCGTGCTGATCGGCACCGTCGCCTGCGACGCGCTGTTCGGCACGCTTTCGATCTTCGCACCGGATTTTACCAGCCTTCTCGTGCTGCGCTTCCTGACGGGGGCCGCCGTCGGCGGCACGCTCCCGGTCGACTATGCGATGATGGCGGAATTCCTGCCGGCCAGGAATCGCGGCCGCTGGCTGGTGCTGCTCGAAGGGTTCTGGGCCGTCGGCACGCTGATCGTCGCGCTGACCGCCTGGGCGGCCAGCCTGGCAGGTCCAGACGATGCCTGGCGCTACATCTTCGCCGTCACCGCGCTTCCGGCGCTCGCCGGCATCGGCCTGCGTTTCCTCGTGCCGGAATCGCCGCTTTATCTGATGCGCACCGGCCGGGGCGACGAGGCAAGGGCGATCGTCGACCAGATGCTGATCGTCAACGGCCATGCGAAGCTTCCGCCCGAGACCGCGCTCGTCCCGCCGCCGCCCGTCAAGGCGGCCGGCATCTTCTCGGGCGAACTGCGTCAGCGCAGCATCATGATCCTGGCGATCTGGTTCTTCGTCTCCGTCTCCTATTACGGCGTCTTCACCTGGATGCCGGCCAAGCTTGCGGGCGACGGTTTCGGCTTCGTGCGCGGTTACGGGTTTCTCGTGCTGGTGGCTCTCGCCCAGCTTCCGGGCTATGCGCTCGCCGCCTATGGCGTCGAAAAATGGGGCCGCAAGCCGACCCTGGTGGGCTTCTGCCTGCTGTCGGCGCTCGGCTGTCTGCTCTTCGCCATCGCACCCTTTGCGCTCCTGATCGCGATCTCGCTGCTGATCATGAGTTTTGCGCTGCTCGGCACCTGGGGCGCCCTCTACGCCTACACGCCGGAGCTCTATCCGACGATCTCGCGGGCGACCGGCATGGGGGCGGCCGGCGCGATGGCGCGGCTCGGCGGCCTGCTTGCCCCGTCGCTGGTGGGCTACGTCTTCGCGCAGGGCTTCGGGCTGACGATCGGCATCTTCGCCGGCCTGCTGGTGATCGCCGCATTCGCGGCTCAGTTCATCAATGCGGAAACGCGCCAGGCTTCGCTCGCCTGATACCCGTTCGGGTCAATCAGAATCGCTTTTCCAGCCATGTCACCGAATGGCCTCCCGCAAGGCCTTTCAGGCTGCCGATCTCGGCATAGCCCTGTTTCCGGTAGAGCCTGAGCGCCTGCGGGTTCATCGTATCGATATAGGCGCCGATACAGCCGCGGGCGCGGGCCTCCGTCTCCGCCATGTCCAGCATCCGGGCGGCAAGGCCGCGACCGCGCAGCTCCTCCGGAATGTAGAGCATCGCGATATAGAGCCAGCCGCGGCCGGTATAACCGGTCAGGCCGCCGATGACCTTGCCGTCGCCGTCATAGAGCGGCACAGCGAGTTCGCGGCGGTCGCTCCGGCCGAAGGTCGCGACATTATAGGCCTTCAGCCGGTCGAGGATGATCTCCTCTTCTTCGGAAGCGAGGCCTTCGGTGAGTTTCAGTTCGATATCCATCTGGATCCGCCCGAGATTTCAGGAGCGAATGGATACCTTAAAGAGCCTTCTTGAGGAAGGTGCGGGTGCGGCCCTTCGGGAAATCCGGCAGCTCGCCGAAGACCTCGTAGCCCTGGCGCATATAGGCCTTCCGGGCGAGGGGGCTGAACGTATCGATCCAGGCGCCGTGGCAACCGCGGGCGCGGGCTTCGTTCTCCGCTTCCGCAAGCAGCCTGCCCGCCATACCGCCGCCGCGCAGCGCTTCGGGGATGAACAGCCATTGCGTGAAGAGCCAGCCCCAGGCGGTATAGCCGGACAGCCCACCGATGACCTTGCCCCCCGCTGGGCCATCCGCATCGCGGATCAGAACGGCAAGCGGTTTGCGTTCCGACGGGCCGACATCGGCGTCGTTGAAGGCCGCGAGCCCTTCGCCGATCGCCGCCAATTCCTCCGCCGAGGGAGCGGCAGTCACTTCCAGATGCGCCATATGTTTACCGGCCCTCGCGCCACCACATGGCCGAGACGGCGAGGAGCAGGGCGGCGAGCCCGGCGAAGCCGGCAAACAGCGGCAGCGTATTGATGCCGCGCAGCACGGTCTCGTCGGTCAGGCGGATCACCATGCGGTCCGGATCGCTGACACGCACTTCGCCGCGTACCGGCAGGATATCCGGCAAGGTTATGCCGTCTCCCGAGGCGACGCGGGTGACGAGACCTCGCGTCTTGTCGGCATAGGGCTTCAGCGTCTCCTCGGTCGAGATCATCGCCTTGAATTCCGGCGCATCCACCGTGCCGACATGCACGAGCGTCGAGAACTGACCGTTGGTGACCTCGAAAAGGCCGGTCTCCTCCATGCGGCGCTCCAGCCGATACTGGCCGGGGCCCGCTGCGGTCATCGGCACGGTCTCGGTGCGGCCGGACGGATATTTGATCGTCGCGGGGCCGGGATCGTCGCCGATCGTCTGGCGGGTCGCTTCCAGCGTACGGCCGACGGCGCGGGCGGTCAGCGCCTCTTCTTCGAGCTCCGGCTCCTTCATCAGCCAGTGGGCGATGCGGCGATAGAGCGAGACATGCGGACCGCCGCCTTCGAAACCGCGCGCCCAGAGCCAGCCCTGGTCGGAAAGCAGCATGGCGACACGGCCCTGGCCCTGGCGGTTCAGCACGAGGAGGGGGCGGTCGCCATCGCCCTCCATCACCGTCTGGCCCTTCGGCGTGTCGACATCGATGGTGCGGAACCAGCGGCCCCAGGCGGGCGGATTCTGGTTCGTGCCGTCCAGCCCGCGGGTGACGGGGTGCTTCTCGCCCTCCGGCGACAGGTGCGGATAGAACCCCGCATCGTGGACCTGGCCGGTGGGGGCGGCCGGCAGGACCTGTTCCAAGGGTGTCGAGGCGATCGAATCCTCGCCGGCATGTTCAGGCCCGGCGGCGATCAAGAGCGCGCCGCCATTGTTCACGTATTGGGCAATGTAGTCGTAATAGAGGATCGGCAGCACGCCGCGATGCTTGTAGCGGTCGAAGATGATCAGGTCGAAATCCTTGATCCTCTCGACGAAGAGCTCGCGCGTCGGGAAGGCGATCAGCGACAGTTCGTTGATCGGCGTGCCGTCCTGCTTTTCCGGCGGACGCAGGATGGTGAAGTGGACGAGGTCGACGGAGGCATCGGACTTCAACAGGTTGCGCCAGGCGCGCTCGCCCGCATGTGGTTCGCCGGAGACGAGGAGCACGCGCAGGTTCTGGCGGATGCCGTCGATGACATGGACGGCGCGGTTGTTGGCGGCCGTGACCTCGCCCGGAAGCTCGGCGACCGAGAATTCCATGACATTGTTGCCGCCGCGCGGGACGTTGAAGGAGAAGGGCGTCTCGGCGCCCGGCGTCGCCTGCAGCGTGGCGATCTGCTGGCCGTTCATCTTGACCGTCACCTCGGCCGTGCCGCCGTTGGAGCGGCCGTCGTCGAAGACGCGCAGCGTCAGTTCCTGCTGCTCGCCGACAATGCCGAAACGCGGTGCACGCACCACCTCGACGCGGCGGTCGAACTCGTCCGGCTGACCGGTGATGAGACCGTGGACCGGCACGTTGAAGCCGAGGTCCTGGTTGATGCCGGGCAGGTCGTGGATCTGGCCGTCGGTCAAAAAGACCGCGCCGCCGATACGGGCCGGCGGAACGTCCGAGATCGCCGAGCGCAATGCCGTGAAGAGCTTGGTGGAGGGCGTATCGGAATCGCCTTCGTCGTTGACTTCGACGACGCGGGTCTCGATGCGGGGATAACGGGAGAAACGGTCCTGCAGGCTCGCAAGCGCCTCGTCCGTCTGTTCTTTCCGCTGCGCGGTGTCCTGGCTCTGGGACCGGTCCACGATGACCGGCACGACGGTCGAGAGCGGTTCGCGGTCCTCCTGAGTCAGCATCGGGTTGGCGAGCGCCAGGATGAGGGCGGCGAGCGCCAGCGCGCGCAGCGTCGCGCCGCGAACGCCCCGCCAGAAGCCTAGGGCTGCGAGGATCAGCGCGAATACGCCGAGGCCGGCAAGGATCGGCCAGGAAAAGAAGGGTGCGAACTCGATATTCATCGTCGTCTCTGCTTACTGGCCGAGCCGTTCGAGGAGCGCCGGCACATGCACCTGGTCGGCTTTGTAATTGCCGGTCAGCATGTACATCATGATGTTGACGCCGGCGCGGTAGGCGTATTCGCGCTGCATCTCGTCCGGCGGCACGGTCGGAAGGACCGGCGCCCCCTGCGGGTCGATCGCCCATGCGCCGGCAAAGTCGTTGCCGGTGATGAGGAGCGGCGTCACGCCGTCGCCCGAGGAGGAAAGCTGCGCGCTGGACGTCCTTGCGTCCTGCCGGGCCTCTACCCAGAGCGGGCTGCCGGTATAGCGGCCGGGGAAATTGGTCAGCAGGTAGAACGAGCGCGTGAGTACGTGGTCCTCCGGCGTCGGCTCCAGCGGCGGAATGTCGATATTGGCGAGGATCGCCTGCAGGCGCTCGCCGTTCGGCGTCGTGCCGCCGCCGTCGAGCGCGGAATACTGGTCGCGGGTGTCGAAAAGCACGGTACCGCCGTTGCGCATATAGGCGTCGATGCGGGAGATCGCGGCTTCCGACGGCATGGGCGCATTGGCGGAGATCGGCCAGTAGATGATCGGGTAGAAAGAGAGCTCGTCCTTGGTAATGTCGAGGCCCACCGGCGCGCCGGGCTCCAGCGTCGTGCGGTAGGTGAGGAACTGGCTCAGGCCCTCGAGGCCCTGTTCTGAGAGCTTGTCGACATCCGCCTCGCCGGTGACGACATAGGCGAGATGGGTCGTGTCGAGCCGCTCCAGGATCTGGTCGTCGCCGGGCTTGCTCCCCGCGCCGGGCGGCATTTCCTGCGCCAGGGAGTGACCGGGCGCGAAGGCGAGGAGGCCGAAGGCAAGCGCTGCGATCGCGGCTGCCGCTGCGCCGCGGTTCGGGCGCGGTCCGCCCCGGGCGCCCCTGGGCATGCGGGAGAAGGCGCCGTTCATGAAGAGCACCACGAGACTGTCGAGGAGGAGCAGCGCGAAGGCCGCGGCGAAGAGGGCAGGTCGGAGCGAGACGGCTTCCCCGCCCGCAAGCCCCTCGCGGACGATCGGCCGGCCGGCCGCCGCCGGATCGAAGGGGGCGATGACGGTCTTCGGCGCCAGCAGGTTGACGGCGGTGAAGCCATCCTCGGTGCCGTAGAGGCCGGGCGGATGGTCGAAGCTTGCTACCGGGGTCTCGCCGGCGGCGATCGCGATCGGCCGCGCCGTGCCGGTTTCGGTGGTCAGGATGCCGTCGGCCGTCAGCAGCCGGTAGGGCGGCAGCGTCGCTGCGGCCGCACCATCGGTTCCCGAGCCGGAGGACGCAGCCCCGCCGGCGCGGGCGAGCTGCACGAGACGGCGCAGCATCTCGACGAAATTGCCGGAGAGCGGCAGGTTCGACCAGGTCGCCTCGGCGCTCGTGTGGAAAAGCACGATGCGGCCGGCCTCGACCTCCTTCTCGGTGATCAGCGGCGTGCCGTCGGCCAGGCTTGCCCAGGTGCGTTCGGCGAGATCCGGCGTCGGTTCGGCGAGAACCTGGCGGGTGACGGTGATGTCGGCGGCGCGCGGCATGCCGGCAAAGGGGCCGAAGGCGGGGAAATCGGCAAGCGGCTGCGGTTCCGACCAGGACATGGCGCCGCCGAGCGCGCGCTCGCCCTGGCGCAGGATGACCGGCACCAGCGGATCGTCGGCGGGAGCGGCGGCAAGGCGCGGGCCGGCAAAGCGGATCAGCGTGCCGCCGCGCGAAATCCATTGTTGCAGCGGTGCGTAGGTCTCTGCCGGCAGGCGGCCGACATCGGCCATGATGATGGCGGACGGATTGCCTTCCAGTATCTGCGGGATCGAAACGGAAAGGTCCGCCGTGTTCGGCTGGATGATGTCGGCATAGGGCTGCAGCGCGCGGCTGATATAATAGAGCGGCTGGAGCAGCGGCTGGAAGTCGCTGCCGCTTTCGCCGGCAATCAGCGCGACGCGGCGCCGCTTGAAGCCATCATCGAGGAGATGCGCCGAGCCGGCCGTTGCAAGGCCATCGATGCCGAGGCGCGCGAAATCGTTGCGCAGCTCGAAGGGCGAGGTGATCTCGGCCGTCGCCGTCCCGGCGCCGGCGGCGAATTCCAGCGTGCCGGCGGCGAGCGCGCGGCCCTGGTTGTCGAGCGCGTTGACGGTGAACTGCTGCGGCGCGGCCGTGGAAAGGCGGGTCGCGGTGACCGACATGGCGCCGGCATTGTTCACCGCGTCGGTGATCGCGACCGCGCTGTGTCCATCGCCTTCGATGAGGCGCATGTCGGTCGGCGAGAGAGCGGCTAGCGCCGTCATCGCCTTCTCGTCGTCCGGGGCGGCGATGCCGTCCGAGAGGATGGCCAGGGTGCCGGGGCGCGTGCCGTTCATCGCTTCGCTGACGGCTTGCGCGGCGCGGGCGCGATCCGGAACGAGCGGCTTGGGGCTTGCTGCAGCGAGCTTGTCGCGGGCGGCGGCGGCCGTGCCCGGCACGGGCTCGTGGCTGGGGTCGGCGGTGAAGGTGATCGAAACAGGCACGTCGGCACTCTCAGCATCGTCGATCAGGAGGTCGGCGGTCTGGACGCGGCGTTCCCAATCGGCGGCGGTCGACCAGCCGTTATCGACGACGAGCACGAGCGGGCCGCCGGGAGCCAGCGAACTGGCGCGCGGGTTCATCACCGGATCGGCGATCGCCAGGATCACTGCGGCGGCGAGCAGCATGCGCAGGAGCGTCAGCCACCAGGGGCTCTTCGACGGCGTCTCCTCGCGTTTCAGGACGCCGGCGAGGATCCGCAGGGGCGGAAAGACTTCCGTTCGCGGACGCGGTGGCGTGAGGCGCAGGAGCCACCAGATGACTGGCAGTGCGATGAGGCCGAAGAGAATGGCGGGATTGGCGAAGGCGAGCGCGCTCATCATGACCGTTCTCCGCTTGGCCGACCCGCCGGCATGCCGGACAGATAGCTATGCACTGCGACGAGCGCCTCCGAGGCGAGATGGTCGGTCCGGTGGAAGACGAAGCTCCAGCCGAGCCGGCGCAGGCCTTCGCCGAGCGCATCGCGGCGGGCGAGATAGGCGCGCTGGTAATCCTCGCGGATCGTCTCGGCGCGGCCCGACACAAGCTTCTCGCCGGTCTCCGGATCGGTGAATTCGGTGCGGCCGGTATAAGGGAAGGTCTCTTCCGCCGGGTCGGCGATCTCGACCACGTGACCGCGCAGGCCCCGGCGGCCGAGCGGCGTGATGCGGTTCATCACCCTCTCTGCATCGTCGAGGAAATCGCCGATCAGCACGATATCGCTATGACCGCGGATCATGGCGGTGTCCGGCAGGCCCGTCGTGAGCGGCGCGTGCATGATGGCGGTGGCGAGCCGTTCGGCGGCATTGCGGGAGGCAATCGGCTCCATGATGCCGGGACACCCGATGCGCTCGCCGGAGCGGGCGAGGATCTCGGCAAGCGCCAGCATCAGCACCAGCGCACGGCTTTCCTTCGAGACGAGGGCCAGCGTCGACTTGTACATCATCGACGGCGACATGTCGGCCCACAGCCAGACGGTATGGGCGGCCTCCCATTCGCGGTCGCGGACATAGGTGTGGTCGTCGCGGGCGGAGCGGCGCCAGTCGATGCGCGACAGGCTCTCGCCTTCCGCATAGGGCCGGAACTGCCAGAAATTCTCGCCGATGCCGCGCTTGCGGCGTCCATGCCAGCCGGCGATCACCGTGTTGGCGATGCGCTTGGCCTCCACCATGCAGTCCGGCACCAGAGCGGCACGCGCCTGGGCGCGGGAGAGGACTTCGCTACTCGGTGTCTGCTCTACGATCTGGCCGATGGATGCCACGCATTGTCCTTTCTAAGCCGGCGGCGTCAGCCGCGGGCCTCTTTCACCAGGCCGGCGATGACGTCGCGCACCGACATGCCTTCGGCGCGGGCCGCGAACGTGAGCGCCATGCGGTGCTCGAGGACCGGCTCGGCGAGCGCATGGATGTCGTCGAGCGACGGGGCGAGGCGGCCCTCGTAAAGGGCGCGGGCGCGCGCGGTCAGCATCAGCGACTGGCCGGCGCGCGGGCCGGGACCCCAGGCGACGTGCTTGTCGGTGGTGGCGTTGCCGTGACCGGGACGGGCGGAGCGCACCAGCGAGAGGATTGCATCGACCACCTTGTCGCTTACCGGCATCTGGCGGATGAGGGTCTGGATTTCCTGGAGGCGCGCCGCATCGATGATGCCGCGCGGCTTGGTCTCCGAAAGGCCGGTGGTTTCCAGCAGGATCTGCCGCTCGGCGGCTAATTCCGGATAGAGCACGTCGACCTGCAACAGAAAACGGTCGAGCTGGGCTTCGGGAAGCGGGTAGGTGCCTTCCTGCTCCAGCGGATTCTGGGTCGCGAGCACGTGGAAGGGAGCGGGCAGATCGTAACGTTGGCCGGCAACGGTGATATGGTATTCCTGCATGGACTGCAGGAGAGCCGACTGGGTGCGCGGCGAGGCGCGGTTGATCTCGTCGGCCATCAGCAGCTGCGCGAAGACCGGTCCCTTGACGAAGCGGAAGGAGCGGCGGCCGGTATCGTCGGTATCCATCACTTCGGAGCCGAGGATATCCGAGGGCATCAGGTCCGGCGTGAACTGGATGCGGTTGGAGTCGAGGCCGAGAACCGCGCCGAGCGTTGCGACGAGCTTGGTCTTGGCGAGCCCCGGCACGCCGACGAGCAGCGCATGGCCGCCGGAAAGGACGGCGAGAAGGGTATTTTCCACCACCTTTTCCTGCCCGAAGATCACCTTGGCGACTTCGGTGCGGATGGCCGCTATATCGGCAAGGGCGCTTTCGGCAGCGGCGATGACGGCCTTCTCATCGAGAACGGTTTCGGTGGAATTCATCATGCCCATATCGTTCTCCATCAATCAAAACCGGCAGGTTTTCAGAGGCCAGGCCTTATGCCCGACGGTGAATCGCTGCATCGCAGCACGCGCCTCATCCGATCAAACTTATTCCCTGAAATATGGCTGACAAGCACGAATTGAATGACTATCTCGTGAGGGAGGATTGCTTCTGCAACTGATTACGGGTCAACCGGGACTGAAAAATGGCGGCCGAGACGATAAATTCCGCACCCGACGCGGCAGGGCTCGCAGCCCTGATTTCGCGCGCTTCGGAGCAAACCGGAGCGGGAAACCGCGGGCTTCCACCCGTCGAGAAGTGGAATCCGCCCTTTTGCGGCGATATCGACATGGAAATCCGCGCCGACGGCACCTGGTTCTACATGGGCACGCCGATCGGCCGCGCGCCGCTCGTCCGGCTGTTTTCGACGGTTCTGCGCAGGGACGAGGATGGCAGGACCTATCTCGTAACACCTGTGGAAAAGGTCGGCGTCAGGGTCGTGGACGCGCCTTTCCTGGCCGTCGAGATGCAGGTCACGCAGCGTGAAGCAAACGAGGTCCTCACGTTCCGTACAAATGTCGGTGACGTGGTGGAGGCGGGGGCGGAGCATCCGCTGCGCTTCGAGATATCGGGCGGGAACCGGGAGCTCAAGCCCTACCTCCTGGTGCGCGGCCGGCTGGAGGCGCTGGTCTCGCGAGCCGTCATGTACGATCTCGTGGAACTCGGCGAGACGATCGTGATAGACGGTGTGCCGATGTTTGCCGTCCGCTCCGGGGGGCAGGTTTTCCCGGTCATGCCGGCGGACGAATTGGATGCCCTATCGCAATGAATGAATTTCCCCCTTTTTCGGCCGAGGATTTCCGCCGGCGGGCGCTGAACCAGAACGGCGGGCCGATCGACCATGCCTGGCGTGATCATGGCGACCACCTGCTCAACCCGACGCTGGTCGATTATGCGGCGGCGTTGAAACTCAAGGATGCGGCCGTCCTGGTGCCGGTCGTCGATGACGGCGACGAGGCGAAGGTGATCCTGACGCAACGGACGGCGACGCTGCGCAAGCATTCCGGCCAGATCGCCTTTCCTGGCGGCGCGATCGATCCGCAGGACGTGTCGCCGGAACAGGCGGCATTGAGGGAAGCGGAAGAGGAGATCGGTCTCGACCGGTCCTTCGTCGAGCCGTTGTCGCGGCTTCCCACCTATTATGCGGCGACCGGCTTCCGCATTACGCCGGTGCTCTCGGTGGTGAGGCGCGGCTTCGAACTCAAGCTCAATCCGACCGAAGTGGACGACGTCTTCGAGGTGCCGCTCTCCTTCCTGATGAACGAGGCGAACCACCAGCGCGGCAGCCGTGAATGGAACGGTACGGAACGGCATTTCTACCTCATGCCCTATGAGGAGCGGAACATCTGGGGTATTACCGCCGGCATCCTGCGCACGTTGTACGAAAGGCTTTATGCATGACTTCGGTTGCGGGCGAAGCCTGGTTTCAGGATCCGGCGCTGCAGCGCGTGCTTGCGCTGCTCAATGCCGATGGCGGCGAGGCGCGGGTCGCAGGCGGCGCCGTGCGCAATGCGCTGATGGGATTGCCGGTCGCCGATGTCGACGTCGCCACCACGCTCAGGCCGGAGCAGGTCGTCGAGCGTGCGAAAGAGGGGGGCATCAAGCCCGTGCCGACCGGCATCGAGCACGGCACGGTGACGCTGGTCGCGGATGGCCATGCCTTCGAGGTGACGACGCTGCGCCGTGACGTGGAAACCGACGGCCGACATGCCAAGGTCGCCTTCGGTACCGACTGGCAGGAGGATGCGGAGCGCCGCGACCTGACGATCAACGCGCTCTATGCCGACCGGAACGGCGAGGTCATCGATCTCGTCGGCGGCCTGCCGGATATCGAGACACGCACGGTACGGTTTATCGGCGACGCCTCGCAGCGGATCGCCGAGGATTACCTGCGCATATTGCGCTTCTTCCGCTTCTTCGCCCATTACGGTTCCGGCCGGCCGGACGCGGAGGGCTTGCGCGCCTGCGCCCGCGCCAGGGACAAGCTCTCGACCTTGTCCGCGGAGCGCGTCTGGGCCGAAACCAGGAAACTGCTTTCCGCCGCCGATCCGTCCCGCGCGCTCCTCTGGATGCGGCAGGCGGGTGTGCTGACCGAAATCCTGCCCGAGACGGAGAAATGGGGTATCGACGGCATCCACGGCCTCGTCGCGACCGAGCAGGCGCTTGGCTGGGCGCCTGATCCGATGCTGCGGCTTGCTGCGATCGTGCCGCCCGATGCGGAGCGGCTGGAGGCTTTGGCGAGACGGCTGAAGATGTCGAATGCGGAAGCGGCGAGGCTTGTCGCCTGGGCCAATGCGCCGGCACCGCCCGACGAGGTGACCGATGTCGGTTTCGACCGGCTGCTCTACCGCCACGGCGCCGAAGGGCTAATCATGCGGCTGAAGCTCGCTTTGGCGTCCGCCCGCTCGGCAGCCGCAGGCGATCCGGTCGCGATGCGGAAATCGGCGCGGCTTTCCGTGCTCCTGAAGCGGGCGGAGAGCTACAAGCGACCGGTTTTCCCGTTGAGCGGTGCCGATGTCGTCGCATCCGGCGTGCCGGCGGGGAAGCGTGTGGGAGAGCTCTTGAAGGCGCTGGAGGATTTCTGGGTCGAGCGCAATTTCACCCCCGACCGGGCGGCGCTGACCGCCCGGCTCGACGAAATGATCCATAATTCGCTTTAAGAACAGGTCCGCCCGTCAGGCCGCTTCGGTGCCGCTTTCGTCGCGGATGCGCGCCTTGATGTTCTCGACCATGTTTTCGCGGATGACCTCTTCGCCATGAGCGGTGCGCATATGTTCCACGGCTCGGCGGATCACTTCGGCATCCTCGTCGGCACGGGTATGCCACTGGCAGCCGGGCACGAGCGTGCCGCATTCGAACAGTCGCATGGCATTTCCTCCTGCTGTCGTTGACTGGAGGGCAGGCAGACATTTCCTCCGCCCGCGGCCTCAGCCCGGATAACTCGCGGCGGCGGCGACCGTTCCCGCCTTCACTCGGAGAGCGCCCAGGCGTGAAACACGGAAGCTTCGTCGATCGGCTTCCTTTGAGCCGATTCGTCATTGGCGGCGGAAGTCTCGACGGGCTTGCCGGCAAGCTGGCGTTTCACCTGCTCGACACAGAAGGAATGGGGAAGTTCGCCACCGCTTTTGACGCGCATTTCGGTGGCGAGCCGGTCGATCATTTCGGGAGTGTCGAGGGGTCGGGGCGCGTCCTCGTTCCCGGACACATGTGGCATTGGCACGCTGTTCGATGCGATCATGGTGATCATCCTCCGGTGCAACCGGAACGAAAGCTAGCACCTCGCCCTGCGATTCGAATATCGCATTTGTTAAGGACGAGATGTTATGCCGCAGAGTGTTTTCTGCAAGTCATCTTCGCGTGAGCGTGCGATCCGATCTAAGGCCACCTTACAACCGGAGGCAGCGAAGACAGGATGGATTCGACATTGCCGCCCGTCTTCAGCCCGAAGATCGTGCCGCGGTCGTAGAGAAGGTTGAATTCCACGTAGCGGCCGCGGCGGATGAGCTGCTCGTCGCGGTCCTCTTCCGCCCAGGGTTTGTTGAAATTGCTGCGCACGATCTTCGGATAGACGAGGTTGAAGGCGCGGCCGACATCCTGCGCAAAGGTGAAGTCCGCTTCCCAGCCGCCTCTTTCCTCTTCCGAATGCAGCCAGTCGAAGAAGATGCCGCCGATGCCGCGCGGTTCGTTGCGATGCTTCAGAAAGAAATAGTCGTCGCACCAGGCCTTGTAGCGGCCGTAATCGGCGACCTGGTGGCGGCTGCAGGTGATCTCCATCACCCGGTGGAAGAGGGCGCTGTCCGGATCGGTCTGGGTGCGGCGGCGGTCGAGCATCGGCGTCAGGTCGGCGCCGCCGCCGAACCAGTTGCTCGACGTCACCACCATGCGGGTGTTCATGTGCACGGTCGGGACATTGGGGTTCACCGGATGGGCGATCAGCGAAATGCCGGAGGCCCAGAAACGCGGATCTTCTTCCGCGCCGGGAATCTGGCTGCGGAAATCTGGCGAGAACTCGCCATGGACCGTGGACGTATGGACGCCGACCTTCTCGAAGACGCGACCTTCCATCATCGACATCCTGCCGCCGCCGCCGGAACCGCCGTCCCGCAGCCAGTCCTTCTGCTGGAAACGGCCGGGCTGAAGATCGGAGAGCGGGCCGGTCAGTTCGTCCTCGAGCGCTTCGAAGGAGGCGCAGATCGTGTCGCGCAGGCTTTCGAACCAGGCCTTTGCAATCGCCTTCTTCTCTTCGATGTCTTCGGGCAGCCCCTTGGGCAATACTGGCCGTTCCATGTCCTAATCCCTCTCGCCGATCCCGGTGGAGGGATCGGGCGCGATTCGCATTTCTCCGAAGTTCGCATTAGCAGTCATGGCTTTCGCGAACCATTCCATCGGTTACCGAGGCCGGAATCGGACTCGCAAAGGGCGCTGTCTCGCACTATCTTTACGTTTCGTAAAGGTGCGGATCAGAGGCTTTCATGGCGAAATTCACACCCCCGCCGCTCGACGGGCTGAAACGCAGGATCGAACGCCACCGGCAGGAGAAGGCCGGCGCCCGTTCCGGCATGTTCGTGCGGGAAACGTTTCTCCTCTCGCGGGAAGAGGCGCGCGAGAAGGCGCGGCAATGGTTCGACGAATTCCCGAAGGCCGCCTACTGGACCGAAGTGGAAAGCTGGCGCCAGCTCGACGGCGACCGCATCGAGTTCACCATGCGGCGGCTGCCGAGCGCGGATTAGCTTTCTTCCGACAGAATTTCCGCTTCCAGTAAAAGCGGGCCTGCCCCCTTCTGTCCCAGTTCGTCATACGGATTTCTCAAGGGGCAATCCTGCATCGAAAGACAGCCGCAGCCGATGCAGCCGGTCAGCTGGTCGCGCAAGGCGGTGAGGCTGGCGATCCGCTGATCGAGCTTCTTCTTCCATGCTTCCGAAAGCCGCTGCCAGTCCTTGGCCGTCAGCGGCCGGTCGTGCGGCAGGACCGACAGCGCCTCGGCAATGTCGGCAAGCGGGATGCCCGTTCGCTGCGCCACCTTGATGACGGCGACCCGGCGCAACACGACACGGGGATAACGTCGCTGGTTGCCGCGATTGCGCCAGCTTTCGATCAGCCCCTTGGTCTCGTAGAAATGCAGCGTCGAGACCGCGACGCCGCTGCGCTCGGCCACTTCGCCCACAGTGAGTTCAAGAGGAAGACGCCCGTCCGGAGTTTTCTTCATGCCTGCTATTGACCTCAATATTACTTGAGGTTCTATAGCAGAGGCTCCCTCAAAGAGAAACGGGAGTCGTCACATGAGATCGATGATCGTCCGGCTGCATGCAGGCGGGATATCAGCCGCGCGGTTCCGCATGGCGCAGGCGGCTTTCGATGAGTACGCCGCTGTCGTCGAGGATCGGATGGGCGACCGAGACGATATGGGCATTGATGCGCTTCAGGTCGCGCAGCATGTCGAGATGCAGCGAGCTCGTCTGCAGGCTTTCCATGCGGCCATCACGCAGGCGCTCCAGATGGCGTTCCGCCGATTGCTTCTCGAAGCGGCGGACGTCGACCTTGATCTCCATCAGGTGGCGGGCGAGGTTGAAGTCGCCCGTCTGGAAAATGGTCTGGGCGGTACGCAGGTTGTCGATGGTCAGATTGAAGAGAGTCTTGAGCTCTTCATACCCGTCGTCGGAGAAGTTGAGGCCGTTCGCGATCTTCTTGCGCACCTGGTCGCAAATGCCCTTCTCGATGATGTCGCCGATATGTTCGAGGTTGATGGCGTAATCGATGATGGCGATCGAGCGGCGGGCATTTTCGCTGCCGAGGCCTTCGCGGCCGAGCTTCGAAAGATAGATCTTGACCTCCTGCTGGACGTGGTCGACGCGCTTCTCAAGCGTGGTGATCTCGGCAAGTGGCGCAAGGTCGTTGTGCTTGAAGGCGTTTTCGGCGCGGATCAGCATCCGCTCGATGGCATCACCGACGCCAAGAACCTCGCGGGTCGCATTGGCGAGCGCCATGACCGGATTGTCGAGCGCCTGCGGATCGAGGAACCGCGGACCGTCCTCGATGTCCGGATCAGCCGGAACGAGGCGGGCCGTCAGACTTGAGAGAAGACCGGAGAACGGCCAGGCGACCAGCGCCAGCAGGATGTTGAAGGCGAGATGGGCGTCGACCGGCAGCTTTTCGGGCGAAAGCGGCAGCGCCTGCATGATCTCCGCTCCGTAGCCTGCAAACGGAAGCGCGACCGCGCAGCCGATGCCGCGGACGATCAGGTTGCCGAACGTGATGCGTCTTGCTGCGGCGGGTCCGGACAGCGTGGCGATGACCGGCGGCACCGCACCGCCGAGATTGGCGCCGAGGACCAACACGATGATAAGGCCGGTCGACAGGATGCCCGTCGAAGCGAGCGACAGGATCAGCACGATCATCGCAAGGCTGGACGAGGAGACGAAGGCGAGCGCCGCGGAGACGATGAGCGCGACCGGCCAGGCATTGTCGAGCAGGCCGATGAAGGCTGCGAGCGCCGGCGACTGGCGCATCGGTTCCGTCGCAAGCCCGAGCAGCTGCAGCGACAGCAGCATGAGGCCGACGCCGATCAGTGCCGTGCCGGCGCCCTGACGCGCGCCGGAGTGGCCGCGATGAAGGACGAGACCGATGAGGATGATCAGCGGCGAGAGCCATTCGATGCCGGTCGCGACCAGCCAGGCGGTGACGGCGGTGCCGACATTGGCGCCAAGCAGCACGATCTGCGCCATGCGAGAGCGGATCAGTCCCCGCTCGGCGAAGGAGGCGACGGTGAGTGCGGTTGCCGTCGAGCTTTGCAGGGCGATTGTGGCTACCAGACCGGAGACGAAGGAGCGCAAACCGCTGCGCGTGCCGGTGGCGAGTCCGGTCCGCAGCCGCGTGCCGAAGGCACGCGTCACGCCATCCTTTACCTGTGCGAGGCCGAAGAGCAGCAAAGCGACGGCGCCGAGAAGGTTGACGATGACGATGGTGGATTGCATGCAGGCGCTCCTCATGTCCAGTTGCTCGCCCAAATGCTTGGAATCATTGCAGGCGCGGGGTGATTTTCAGTTGCCGGCTAATGAATATAGGACATTTGTACGCGCGTGCACAGGGCCGTTTGCGACAGTGTTCGACATGAATCGGGTAGAATTAGTTCCAGATCGTCTGGCGGAGCGCCTCGCCGGCGATCATCGCCGCCGACATGGCGACGTTGATGGAGCGCCGGCCTTCCACCATCGGGATCAGGATACGGGCGTCGGCCGTCTCGTGGACATGATCCGGCACGCCGGCACTTTCGCGGCCGAAGAGGAGGATGTCGTCGGGATGGAATTCGAAGCGGGTGTAGGGCAGGGCGGCTCTGGTAGAGGCGAGCACAAGGCGCCGGCCGTTTTCGCGCCGCCATTCGTCGAAGCGCTGCCAGTTGACGTGGCGGGCAAGCGTGACGCTTGCGAGATAATCCATGCCGGAGCGTTTCAGGTTGCGGTCGGAAATGTCGAACCCGGCAGGCTCGATGACATCGACCCCGAGACCCAGGCAGGCGGCAAGGCGCAGGATCGTGCCGGTATTGCCGGGGATGTCGGGCTGATAGAGGGCGATGCGGAGCCCGGAAGGGATGTCGTTCATGGCCGGTCCTTACGGGAAAGGCGGGGTCGATCTCAAGCCTTTTCGACACGCGCCATGGCTGTGACGACCGGGCAACAGGCAAGAGCGTCGGTCACGTTTGCGTTGATTCACCCTTTTCAATTCGTCCTTGAACAGGTAGAAGGCTCATGCATCCCAACGCCAATTCCAGGAGGCCTACATGGATATGACCGTGCTCTCGCGCCTCCGCAGCCAGATCATCTGGATTCTGGCCTAGGCGTTTCGCGGTTTCACGCAAGCTTTTCCTCTTCTGATCCGTTACGCGGCCGATATGCGGCCGCGATATCTTGAATTTCCGCCGTCCGGCCCATGGCGCTTTTGCGTGCAGAAGGGGCGCGACGGCCGTCCGACTTACGGAGCCTTTTCCATGTTCTCGTGGTTCGAACGGCGCATCAATCCCTATCCGGTTGAAACGCCAGCGCTACCGCCCTCCGGTCTTCTGGCCTTTCTGTGGCACTACACCAAACCGGTGTGGCCGTGGCTCGTCATCATGTCGATCTGCACGATGCTGATCGCGGTCGGCGAGGTTTCGCTCTTCCAGTTTCTGGGCGATATCGTCGATTGGCTGTCGCATGCCGACCGCGCGACCTTCCTGCGGACGGAAGGGGCGAGGCTCTTCTTCATGGCCTTCGTGGTGCTGATCGGGCTGCCGGTGGTCGCAAGCCTCAATGCGCTCATCATGCACCAGATCCTGATGGGCAATTTCCCGATGATCGCCCGCTGGCAGATGCATCGCTTCCTGCTCAGGCACTCGATGACGTTCTTCGCCAACGAGTTCGCGGGACGTGTCTCGACCAAGGTGATGCAGACGTCGCTCGCCATCCGTGAGACGGTGATGAAGGTGCTCGACGTCTTCGTCTATGTCGCCGTCTACTTCATCTCGATGATCGCGGTCGTCGCCAATGCCGACTGGCGGCTTGTCATCCCGCTGATCGTCTGGATGATCCTTTATGCGGCGATCGTGGCATATTACGTGCCGCGGCTGAGGAAGATCGCGGCCGAGCAGGCGGATGCCCGCTCGCTGATGACCGGCCGCGTCGTCGACAGCTATACCAATATCGCCACGGTGAAGCTGTTCTCCCACGCCGGCCGCGAGGAGGGATATGCCAGGGATGCGATGAACATCTTCCTGGAGACCGTGCATCGGCAGATGCGCAAGGTCACCAATTTCCAGGTGCTGGTCTACCTCATCAACTGCGTGGCGCTTTTCGTCGTCGCGGGGCTGTCCATCTGGTTCTGGCTGGAGAGCGCGGTTTCGACAGGCGCGATCGCGATCGCCATCGGCCTCACGATGCGCATCAACGGCATGTCGCAATGGATCATGTGGGAAGTCTCGGCGCTGTTCGAGAATATCGGCACGGTCTATGACGGCATGGCGATGATGACCAAGCCGCATGACGTGGTCGACCGGCAGGATGCTTCGGAGCTTGCCGCCAAGGAGGGGCATATCCGATACGAGGGCGTCCGCTTCCATTACGGCAAGGGCAAGGGCGTCATCGACGGGCTTTCCCTCGACATCCCGGCCGGCGAGAAGGTCGGCCTCGTCGGACGCTCCGGCGCCGGCAAGACGACGCTGATGAACCTGCTTCTCCGCTTCTACGACCTGGAGGGCGGCCGCATCACCATCGACGGGCGGGATATTTCGACGGTGACGCAGGACAGTTTGCGTTCGCTGATCGGCGTGGTGACGCAGGATACCTCGCTGCTGCACCGGTCGATCCGCGACAACATCGCCTACGGCAAGCCGGAGGCGAGCGATGCGGAAATCATCGAGGCGGCAAAGCGCGCGAACGCCTGGGATTTCATCGAAGGGCTCGCCGACATGAAAGGACGCAAGGGTCTCGACGCGCATGTGGGCGAACGTGGCGTGAAGCTCTCTGGCGGTCAGCGGCAGCGCATCGCGATCGCCCGCGTGTTCCTGAAGGACGCGCCGATCCTGGTGCTCGACGAGGCGACTTCGGCGCTCGACTCGGAAGTCGAGGCGGCGATCCAGGAAAACCTCTTCGCCCTGATGCAGGGCAAGACGGTGATCGCCATCGCCCACCGGCTTTCGACGCTGACGGAGATGGATAGACTCATCGTGCTCGACCGCGGCGGGATCATCGAGGCGGGCACGCATCAGGAGCTGGTCGGTTCCGGCGGCATCTATGCCGATCTCTGGAACCGCCAATCCGGCGGCTTCATCGGGCACGAGACCATCGAAGAAGCGGCGGCGGAGTGATCCGCCGCTTTTTTGACGACAGATTTCCTGGGAAATGAAAATATCAGAGCCGGTTTTCGCGCGTATGCCAGATACGCAGGATGAAGATCGTCTCATTCTGGATTTCGTAACGTAGTTCATACTCACCGATCAGAAGACGGCGGATTTTGCGTGGTGCAAATTCATCAAATCTCTCGCCGAGGCGCGGGTGCTGGATCAGCTTCTTCGGGACGACGATAAGGTTCTGGACTGTGCAAGCGGCGGCAGGCGGCTTCACGGCTGCCAGGAAATCATGAAGGCGATCAAGATCGGATATCGCCTTGGAGGACCACCTCAATTCCATCAGAGCGGGCGGGGCAGGGACTTGTCGGTGCCGAGGCTGGAAGCCTATTTCTCGACCTCGTCATGATCAATGGTATTGCCTGCATCGACATCCGCCATCGCTTCCAGGGTCAGTCGGTGGCGTTCCTCTTCTAGCTCGATCCAGCTGGCCAGGGCCTGTTTCACGATCCAGCCTCGCGAGCGTTCCAGGCGGTTTGCCAGCTCATCGATTTTTTCCGCCAGGGGGACCGGGACATGTGCCGTCAGTACGCGTGTTTCCATGAAACTCTCCTTTGGGCTAATCATAGTGATTGGTTATGATTGTATCCAATGCCTCGCGAGCGGCACAGGAATCTGTTCCGGCATTAAGAAAATGTAAGCCGCTTCCCCGCGGCTTTCGCTTTGCCCGTCGAGGGAATCCGCCTATATCGGGCTGATGTTGAGATCGGTCTTCCGCATATTCGAGAACTGGATCAAGCCGTTCGACAGGCGGGACGACCTGAGGCCGCCTGCCGGTTTGATCGGCTTCATCTGGTTCTATGTCAGCCAGGCCAAACTTCCCTTCTTCGCGATGCTGGTGCTTGGCGGCCTCGCCGCCGGTGTCGAGGCCGCGATGTTCTGGTATGTCGGCCGGCTGGTCGATATCCTCGACACGGTAAAACCCGCGGCCGGCTGGGCCGGGCTGCTCGCCGATCACGGCACCGAACTCATCGTCATGGCGCTGGTGGTCGGCATCGGCCGTTTCCTGATCGGGCTTCTGACCGCGCTCGTCGATCAGCAGATCATCACGCCGGGCTTCTACAATCTCGTCCGCTGGCAGTCCTATATCCATGTCTCGCGCCAGTCGCTGACCTTCTTCCAGAACGATTTCTCCGGCCGCATCGTCACCAAGGTCTGGTCGGCGGGACAGGCGACCGGCGACGTCCTGACGGCGTTCATGGAAAGCATCTGGTTCGTCGCCATCTATTCGGTTTCGACGATCGCGCTGATGGTTCAGCTCGACTGGCGGCTTGCGGCCGTCGTCGTCGCCTGGCTCGCCATCTTCGCGGTGTTGGCGAAATATTTCGTGCCGCGCATCCGCGAGCATTCCAAGGCTTCCGCCGAAGCCGGCTCGATGATTTCCGGGCGCATGGTCGACGCCTATTCCAACATCCAGACGCTGCGCCTGTTCGGCCGGGACGAGGCGAACGACCGCTACATGATGTCCGGCTTCGAGAGTTTTCAGGACACGATCATCGCGTTCACGCGGATGCTGACGAGCGTGCGCGCCTCGATGGCTTTTCTCTCCGGCATCATGATCGTCAGCATGGCGGCGATCAGCGTGCATCTGTGGCTCTCGGGCCTGGTAAGCTCCGGTGCCGTCGCCTTCACGCTGGCGCTGATGCTGCGGCTCAACTTCCTGCTCGGCCGGCTGATGACGCAGTTGAACGGCATCATGCGCAATATCGGCACGATCCAGAATTCAGCCGAGCTGATCTCGCAGCCGATCGGGCTCGTCGATCGGCCGGGCGCGACGACGCTTGTCGTCAAGCGACCGGAGATCCGCTTCGAGAACGTCAGCTTCCACTACGGCCGGGCGAGGGGCGTGATCGACAACCTGTCGCTCACCATCAGGCCGGGGGAGAAGATCGGCATCGTCGGCCGTTCCGGTGCCGGCAAGTCGACGCTCGTCAACCTGCTTCTGCGCTTCTACGACCTCGAAGGCGGCCGCATCCTGATCGACGGGCAGGACATCGCCAAGGTTACCCAGGAATCGCTGCGCGCCCAGATCGGCATGGTGACGCAGGATACCTCGCTGCTGCACCGGTCGATCCGCGACAACATCCTGTTCGGACGGCCGGACGCGACCGAGGCGCAGCTTGTCGAGGCAGCTCGCAAGGCGGAAGCCGATGCGTTCATCGCAGCCCTCGAGGATCAGCGGGGCCGCAAGGGATTTGACGCGCATGTCGGCGAGCGTGGCGTCAAGCTCTCGGGCGGCCAGCGCCAGCGCATCGCGATCGCCCGCGTCATGCTGAAGGATGCGCCGATCCTGGTGCTGGACGAGGCGACCTCGGCGCTCGACTCGGAAGTTGAGGCGGCGATCCAGTCCAATCTGGAACGGCTGATGCAGGGCAAGACGGTCATGGCGATCGCCCACCGGCTTTCGACCATCGCCGCTCTCGACCGGCTCATCGTCATGGACAAGGGCCGGATCATCGAGGAGGGCTCACATAACGAACTCATCGCGCGGGGCGGGCTTTATTCGGAGCTCTGGGCGCGGCAGTCGGGCGGGTTCCTGGCCGCGGATGCGGCGCAGTAGCGTATCGCTTCAATCATTGCCCGGTGACGGCGATCTCGGCGATCAGTCCATAGTGGTTCGAGCCCTGTGCGTCGGGAAGCCGCGTCACCGACTTTATCTTCAGCGGCGCCCGGGCAAAGACGTGGTCGATCGGCACGCCGAGACCGCGGGCTCTGGTCGGCCAGGTGGCCGGTTCCCATGCGCCCGTCTTCAGCTGCGTCACGCGCAGGAACCGGCGCATGTTCGGCGCGAGGCTCGATGCATTGAAATCCCCGGAGAGAAGCAACGGTCCGTTTGTTTCTGTGAGCGCCAGGGCGGCCCTGTTCAGCTCGAGCGAATGGAAATTGTCGAAATAGGGTTTCGTCGTATGGATGCCGGCGAAATTGATCGTCCTTCCGGCGATCGTGACCTTCGCCAGGATGAAACGGTCCGGGAAGATGTCGCTCAGCGTGCGTACCACCGGCGTCTCGATCGGCACCTTGGACAGCATGAGCTGGTCGCAATCCCGGATCATGACGCCGCAGCCGACCCGATAGGGATAGGTCTTCGAAAGCTCGTCCATATAGACGCGCAACGGCTGCGCCTCCATGACGTTCACGAGGTCGGCGCCGGAAGACAGGATCGTGCGGGTGATATCCTCCCCCTTGGCGTAATTGGTGCTGAGGATATTGAAGGACAGCAGCCGGAAGGTCGGCGCGCCCGCATCCGAAACCGTCATCGGCTCCGCGAACTCGCGGCCCATCAGGACCGCATGGCCGGTGAAGAGCAGCGCGACGGCAAGAAGCAGCCAGGCGAAGAAAAAGTGACGTTTCAGGACGAGAGCGGCGAGCATGGCGACGACGCAAGCGGCCGCCGCATGCAGTTGCAGGCTGTAAATCGTCGCCAGAGTCCAATGCGGGTGGACATAGCGCGTGCCGATCGCCAAAAGGACGAGCGACACGATGACGCAGATGGCAACCGACAATGTGTATCTCATGCGGGCCTGTCCGGAACGGTCGCCTTCTGTCCTGTCTTTCGCCTACCATGGGGCCCGATTTGTTGCAATGCGGCATCCGGCGGCGGAGTTAACTTTTGGCGCTCCGTCGCGATCATTTTTGCGTTAAGATCCAGATTTTTATGGGATAAATGCCGCTTCGGCGGTTTCCTGACGATCCACTTCGCCGCGCCTTTCCAAAAGTGCGGAAACGCCTGGCGTTTTCCCGCGACAATATGGCCCCAAGGGCTTGCCAAGGCTGGACATATTTTGCGATCAAGCATAGAACGCGCCGGATTGCCGGGGAATCTGTGTTCGAATTGTGTTCAAACGAGATTCGCCGGACGGGGGCAATGCGGTTTTCGCGAATGCGTGAGAGGAAAATTGAACCGTGAGCGAACACGAGACACATAGCGAAACACTGGGCGAGCCCACTCGCCGTGATTTCCTTTATCTGACGACCGGCATGGCCGGCGTCGTCGGTGCGGTATCGGTCGCCTGGCCGTTTATCGACCAGATGCGCCCGGATGCTTCCACGCTGGCGCTTGCCTCGATCGAAGTCAACGTTGCCGCACTCCAGCCGGGCATGTCGCTGACCGTCAAGTGGCGCGGCAAGCCGGTCTTCATCCGTAACCGTACGCCGGAAGAAGTCGAGGCCGCCAATGAGGTCCCGCTCAGCGACCTCAAGGATCCGATCGCGCGCAACGCCAACCTGCCCGCCGACGCGCAGGCCACCGGCATCGACCGGTCGGGCGGCGAGGGCAAGGAGAACTGGATCGTCATGATCGGCTCCTGCACGCATCTCGGCTGCGTCCCGCTCGGCCAGTCCGGAGAATACAATGGATGGTTCTGTCCCTGTCATGGTTCCGTCTACGATACGGCCGGCCGTATCCGTAAAGGTCCGGCGCCGGAGAACCTCGCCATTCCGACTTTCACATTTACGTCCGACACAGTGATCCAGATCGGGTGAGGGGTTTCATATCAATGAGCGGTCATTCCACATACCAGCCGTCGACCGGCATCGAGAAATGGATCGACTCGCGGCTTCCGCTGCCGCGTTTGGTCCATGATAGCTTCGTCTCCTATCCCGTTCCCCGGAACCTGAACTACGCTTACACCTTCGGCGCCATGCTGTCGGTCATGCTGGTGGTGCAGATCCTCACCGGCGTCGTTCTCGCCATGCACTACGTGGCCTATACGGGCCTTGCCTTCGACTCGGTCGAAAAGATCATGCGCGACGTCAACCATGGCTGGCTGTTGCGCTATATGCACTCGAACGGCGCTTCCTTCTTCTTCATCGCCGTCTACCTGCATATCGCCCGCGGCCTCTACTACGGCTCCTACAAGGCGCCCCGCGAAATCCTCTGGATCCTCGGCGTGGTGATCTATCTGCTGATGATGGCGACCGGCTTCATGGGCTACGTTCTGCCCTGGGGCCAGATGTCCTTCTGGGGCGCGACCGTCATCACCGGCTTCTTCTCGGCCTTTCCGCTGGTGGGCGAGTGGATCCAGCAGTTCCTGCTCGGCGGCTTCGCCGTCGACCAGCCGACGCTGAACCGCTTCTTCTCGCTGCATTACCTGCTGCCCTTCATGATCGCCGGCGTCGTCGTCCTGCATATCTGGGCACTGCACGTCACCGGCCAGACGAACCCGACCGGCGTCGAAGTGAAGACCAAGACGGACACCGTCGCCTTCACGCCCTATGCGACGCTCAAGGATGCGCTCGGCATCTCGGTCTTCCTGATCGTCTATGCCTGGTTCATCTTCTACCTGCCGAACTATCTCGGCCATCCGGACAACTACATCCCGGCCGATCCGCTGAAGACGCCGGCTCACATCGTTCCGGAATGGTACTACCTGCCGTTCTACGCGATGCTGCGCGCCATCACTTTCAATGTCGGCCCGATCGACTCCAAGCTCGGAGGCGTGCTGGTGATGTTCGGCTCGATCATCGTCCTGTTCTTCCTGCCCTGGCTCGACACGTCGAAGGTCCGCTCGGCCGTCTACCGTCCCTGGTACAAGCTGTTCTTCTGGCTCTTCATCGCCGACTGCATCCTGCTTGGCTGGCTCGGTTCGCGTCAGCCGACGGACCTCTACACCGCGATGGCCCAGTTCGGCACGCTCTACTACTTCGGCTTCTTCCTGGTGATCATGCCGCTGCTCGGCCTGTTCGAGACGCCGAGGCGCATTCCGAATTCCATCACGGAGGCCGTGCTCGAAAAGGCCGGCAAGTCCGACATGGAAAAGCTCAAGCCCGGCCAAGCCCGTGCCTGAACGCTTGCGACCGAGAGGGATTGATAAAATGAAAAAGCTTGTTGCAAGCCTTCTGTCGCTGATCTTCGTGGCGGGGCTCGGGGCCACCACGGCCATCGCGCAGGAAAACAACGGTGCAGCGCCCGCGGCCGAGGAACATTCGACCGAGACGCCACATTTTCCGATCAACCATCCGAGGCATGTCGACTGGAGCTTCGCGGGGCCGTTCGGCCATTACGACAGGGGACAGCTCCAGCGCGGCCTGAAGGTCTATGCGGAAGTCTGTTCCGCCTGCCATTCGATGCACCTCGTCTCCTTCCGCACCCTGGAAGGTCTTGGTTATTCGGAAGCGCAGGTGAAGGCTTTCGCCGCCACGCATGAAGTGCAGGACGGACCGAACGACGAGGGCGAGATGTTCACCCGGGCGGCCCTTCCGTCGGACTATTTCCCGTCGCCGTTCCCGAACACGCAGGCCGCGGCTGCCGCCAACAACGGTGCGGCTCCGCCGGACATGTCGCTGCTCGCCAAGGCGCGCGGCATCGAACGCGGCTTCCCGCAGTTCATCTTCGACATCTTCACCCAGTACCAGGAAGGCGGGCCGGATTATATCTACTCGCTCATCACCGGTTACCAGGATCCGCCGGCTGGCGTGCAGGTCCCCGAGGGTGGCCACTACAATCCGTATTTCGCCGCTGCCGCCACGCTTGCCATGGCGCCCCCGCTCAGCGACGATCAGGTGACTTATGACGACGGGTCGCCGCAGACGGTCGATCAATATGCCAAGGACGTCGCCGCATTCCTGATGTGGGCCGCCGAGCCGCATCTCGAGGAGCGCAAGCGCACCGGCTTCATGGTCATGATCTTCCTGGTGATCTTCACCGGCCTCCTCTATCTCACGAAGAAGTCGGTCTACGCCAATAAGGAACACTGAGGTTTTACCTCGCGCTTTATGAGAAAGGCGGCTTCAGGCCGCCTTTTTTGTTGGGGGAACGGGCCTTGCTTGATAGGCTTACGTTCTTCGTCCCGCCAATTTTCATCAGGGTCCCATGACTGCCAGAACCGATCTCGCCGCCGCCGTCCGGTCCATTCCGGACTATCCGAAGCCCGGCATCATCTTTCGCGACATCACCACGCTGCTTGGCGATGCCGTCGCCTTCCGGCAGGCCGTGGACGAGTTGGTGAAGCCCTATGCGGGTCTCGGTGTCGACAAGATCGCCGGCATCGAGGCGCGCGGTTTCATCCTCGGCGGTGCCTTGGCCCACCAGCTCTCGGCCGGTTTCGTGCCGATCCGCAAGAAGGGCAAGCTGCCGCACGAAACCGTGCGCATGGCCTACAGCCTCGAATACGGGACCGACGAGATGGAGATCCATGTGGATGCGCTGAAGCCCGGCGAGAAAGTGATCCTGACCGACGACCTGATCGCCACCGGCGGCACGGCCGAGGGGGCGGTGAAGCTGCTGCGGCAGCTCGGCGCGGAGATCGTCTCGGCATGCTTCGTCATCGACCTGCCGGATCTCGGCGGACGGAAGAAGCTGGAGGCACTCGGTGTCGAAGTCAGGACGCTGATGGAGTTCGCAGGGCACTGACAGGAGGGGCAGGGACGCCTGCCTTCACTCGAATTCCAGCACCGTGCCTTCGTAGCGCATCACCACTTCGCCATGCTGGTTCACGCCGTCGTTGGCGGTCATGTTGATCCAGGTGCCGGGGCGGGAGGCAAGCGGCCGGCTTTCCGTCAAGGCGACGGAATAGGTGATGCTGTCGCCGGCATAGACCGGTTTCAGCCATTGCAGCTTCCTGAAACCGGCCGACGGTCCGAGCCTGGGCGCGGCGATGCCTTCGCCTTCGAGCCGCGCTACTTCTTGTTGCCAGTAGGCGATATAGGTCTTCATCCAGCCGGCGCAGGTGTGCCAGCCCGAGGCGCAGAGCCCGCCGAAGACATAAGCCTTGGCCGCTTCCGCATCGACGTGGAAGGGCTGGGGATCGTATTTCTTCGCGAAGCGGACGATGTCTTCTGCGGTGAAAAGAAGCGTGCCGGTGATGACTTTCTTGCCGGGCGGGGAAAGCTCGATCAGCCTCATGCGGCACTCTCCTGCGCGTCGCGCAGCCGCATCATGATCGGGTTCTCGCCGCGCATGACGATCTCGCCGCGCTGGTTTTCCACCTCGTGCAGGAATTTCACCATGCCGATGCCGGGGCGGGAGCGCAGCGGCCGGGTCTCCAGCACGGTCGAGCGGCCGGAGAGCGTGTCGCCGGCCAGAACCGGCTTCTTCCATTCCATGAACTCGATGCCGGGCGAGCCTTCCGAGGAGGAGCGCGACAGCCAGCCGTCGAACATCATGCGCATGAACATGCTCGCCGTATGCCAGCCCGAGGCGGACAAACCGCCGAGAATGCTGGCCTTGCCGGCTTCCTCGTCGAGATGCATGGGCTGGGGATCGAACTCGGCGGCGAATTCGACGATCTCCTCGGCCGTGACACGTTTCAGGGCGAGGGGGAAAACCCGCCCGACCAAAAAATCCTCGAAATGATAGTCGGTTTCCGCCATGTGCTCCTCCCGCCCTCGATATCAGGTGTTGAAGCGGAAGTGGATGACGTCGCCGTCCTGGACGACGTATTCCTTGCCTTCGTCGCGCGCCTTGCCAGCTTCCTTGGCGCCCACTTCGCCGCCATAGGCGATGTAGTCGTCATAGGCGATGGTGAAGGCGCGGATGAAGCCGCGCTCGAAATCGGTATGGATGACGCCGGCGGCGGCAGGCGCCTTGGTGCCGCGTACGATTGTCCAGGCGCGGGTTTCCTTCGGGCCGACGGTGAAATAGGTGATGAGGTCGAGCAGGTGATAACCGGCGCGGATCAGCCGGTCGAGGCCTGCCTCCTCAAGCCCGAGAGCCGACAGGAACTCCCTTGCCTCGTCTTCCGGAAGCTGCGCGACCTCGGACTCGATCGCGGCCGAGATGATCACGCATTCGGCACCCTGTTCCTTCGCCATGGCGGCGACCGCTTCCGTATGCCCGTTGCCGGTCGACGCATCGGCTTCCGCGACGTTGCAGACGTAGAGAACCGGATGCGAGGTCAGAAGGTTGAGCCCCTTCAGGATTTCGATCTCTTCCGCCGCAAGCGTCTTCAGGAGCAGGCGGGCCGGCTTGCCGTCGTTCAGGAGCTTTATCACGGCTTCCATCACCGGCAGCTGGGCGATCGAATCCTTGTCCTTGCCGGTGGCGCGCTTGCGGGTCTGCTCGACGCGGCGTTCGAGGCTTTCGAGGTCGGCCAGCATCAGCTCGGTCTCGATCGTGTCGGCATCGCCGACCGGATTGATCCGTCCTTCGACATGGGTGATGTCGTCGTCCTCGAAGCAGCGCAGCACATGCACCACGGCGTCGACTTCGCGGATATTGGCGAGGAACTTGTTGCCGAGGCCTTCACCCTTCGAAGCGCCGCGCACAAGGCCGGCAATATCCACGAAGGAGATGCGGGTCGGGATGATTTCCCTGGAGCCTGCGACCGCCGCGAGCTTCTGCATGCGCGGATCGGGCACCGCCACTTCGCCGGTGTTCGGCTCGATCGTGCAGAAAGGATAATTGGCTGCCTGCGCGGCTGCCGTCTTGGTGAGCGCATTGAAGAGCGTGGACTTGCCGACATTCGGCAGGCCCACGATACCGCATTTGAAACCCATGGGTCCGGACCCTGTATCTGAAGTAATTTCGTTGCTGTGGCTATGGGGGAATGGGCTCGCCGGGTCAAGAGCCAGCTGCTTTTCCGGCTGCTCTCCTGATGATATGAGGAGCCATGGAACCTCCTTGGTTAGGGGATTTTCGTGTCTGACTTTGTCCTTCCAATCTCATCTGACGGCAAGATCAAGTTGCCCATTGAGATACCCGCTCATTTGCAGGTCGAAGGGGACACTGAGGGCGAGATTATCCTGATGCCTGATCGAGAGGCTTGGCTGGTAGGTCATCGGGACGCATTGCAGTCCTGAGAGTTCATCCCAAGCGATCGGTAGAGGGAGCATGAGTTCCGATTGACCCGGCGTCCACACCATGCAGTTGCTTGAAATATTTGGTTGCAGTGCGATATAAATCCGAAAGCCCAGTGTCGGACGCCGTCATCAGGAGGCGAGACGCCATGAGCGAAGACATTACCCTGAAACCGAAGACGATCACCAAGCCGAAGCTGGAGCGGCCGAAGCTCTACAAGGTCATTCTGGTGAACGACGACTATACGCCGCGCGAATTCGTGACGATGGTGCTGAAAGCCGTGTTCCGCATGAGCGAGGAAACCGGCTATCGCGTGATGCTGACCGCCCACCGGATGGGAACGGCGGTCGTCGTCGTTTGTGCCAAGGACATTGCCGAGACCAAGGCCAAGGAAGCGATCGACCTTGCCAAGGAGGCGGGTTTCCCGCTGATGTTCACGACGGAGCCGGAGGAGTAGGCTTATTCCCCGGCCGTCACGCCGAGCGTTTCCGCACTGATCCAGAAGACCGCATCCTGCGATTCTGCCGTTTCCAGCCACAGGAAGTCGAGATCGGGGAATTCCTCTTCCAGGATCTCCCGGCCCGAGCCGATCTCGCAGATCATCCCGCCTTCCGGATTGAGGTGTTTCGGCGCTTCTGCGATGAGGCGCCGGACGATATCGAGCCCATCCACGCCGCCATCGAAGGCCATCGCAGGTTCTGCCCGGAACTCTTCCGGAAAACCGTCCATCGCCTCATGATCGACATAGGGCGGATTGGTGATGATCAGGTCGTATCTCTTCTTTCCGAGCGGCGCGAAGAGGTCGCCCTGGTGCAGGGTCACCCGATCCCCGACGTCATGTTCTGCGACATTGAGTTTGGCGACTTCCAGCGCATCGCGAGACAGATCGACCGCATCGACTTCCGCATTCGGGAAAAACTTTGCCGCCAGCACCGCGAGGCATCCCGAGCCGGTGCATATATCGACGGCGCTTCCGACGCTCAGCGGATCGGGCAGGTAGGACGAACCGTTCTCGCCGAGATATTCCGAAAACAGGATTTCGCCGATATGCGAGCGCGGCACGATGACCCGCTCGTCGACGAGGAAACGGACGCCCTGGATATAGGCACGGCCGGTCAGGTAGGAGGTCGGCTTGCGCGTCGTCACGCGCGCTTCGATCCGGCCGGCAAGCAGCCGGCGTTCGGCCGGCAGAAGGCGTGCATCGAGAAAGGGATCGAGCACATCGATCGGCAGGTCGAGCGTATCGAGGATCAGGAAAGCGGCGTCGTCACCCGCCGTCGTCGTGCCGTGGCCGTAGCTGAGGTTCGCGGCATTGAAGCGGGATATGGCATAGCGCCAGTAGTCGCGCAGCGTGACGAGTTCGCTGGTGATATCGTCGGTATCAGGGATTTCGTTCATCTCATGCTTTCGATTTTGTTTCTGCGGCCGGCGACCGATTGCAGCTTACTCGCTCTTGCCGCCGAACATCTTCTTCAGCATCTCGGCCATCGGGCCGGTGGTCGGGATGTTCGGCTTGGCGCCGCTACGGGCCTGATGGATATGCGATTTCCCTGCCGGCTTCGGCTGCTGCGGTTTTTCGCCCTTCGACTTCTCCTCGTCCGGCTTGCCGCCGACGGCGAGCACCAGCTTGTTCATGAGTTGCGAATCCTCGGCTTTTGCCAGCATCTCGGCATTATCCGCGATCGCGTCGAGGAGGGGGGAGAGCCAGACCTGGTCGGCCTTGGCGAAATCGCCGAGCACGTGGTTATGCACGAGCTCCTTGGCGCCCGGATGGCCGATGCCGAGGCGGAGCCGGCGGTAATCCTTGCCGCAATGGGCATCCAGCGACTTCACGCCGTTATGGCCGCCATGTCCGCCGCCGGTCTTGATGCGCGCCTTGCCCGCCGGAAGGTCGAGTTCGTCATAGATGGCGACGATGTTTTCCGGTCCGAGCTTGTAGAAGCGCATGGCTTCGCCGACCGCCTCGCCGGAAAGGTTCATGAAGGTCTGCGGCTTCATCAGCAGTACCTTCTCGCCGGCCAGCTCGCCTTCGGAAATCTCCGCCTTGAACTTCCTCGACCAGGGCGAAAAGCCCGGCCGGCGCTGGATCGCGTCCACGGCCATGAAGCCGATATTGTGGCGGTTGCCCGCATATTTGGAACCCGGATTGCCGAGACCTGCGATGATGAGCATGGAGAAGTCCATCCTTGGCTGCTGGCTTTCACCACCGCGAAACGCCGGCAAAGTCAACCGGTTTTATGGCGGCGGGGGCTTTCGATGGGCCTGGTATTCCTAGCTCGCCATGGACTTCATCTCCGTCCGCCGGGTCGACAGGGCCGTGAGCAGGTCGGAAATCTCGCGGGGCTTCGAGAAAAGGTACCCCTGGGCATAGTCGATGCCCATCTGCTTGAGCAGCATGCGCTGCTCTTCCGTCTCGACGCCTTCGGCGACGACCTTGCAGTTCATCTTATGCGAAATGGCGCTGATGCCCTCGACCAGCATCCGGTTCTTGCTGCCGATATCGCCCGCCTTGTCGGTGAGCGACCGCACGAAGGACTGGTCGATCTTGACGATATCGACCGGGAAACGGCTCATATAGCTCAACGACGAATAGCCGGTGCCGAAGTCATCGAGCGCGATGCGGCTGCCGAAATGATGGATTTCGTTGAGGATGGTGCGGATTTCCGGATTGTCGTGCATGAGCACGGCCTCTGTGATCTCCACGACGAGGCGCGACGGTTGGATGCCGTAGCGGCCGAGCAGGCCGGCCAGCCGCGCGGGCAGGCCCGGCTCGAACTGCAGCGGCGAGAAGTTGACGGCGACATAGGCCTCGCTCATGCCGGACAGGCGGGAGACGCGGGCGAGGTTTCCGATCGCGTCTTCCAGAATGAGATTGCCGATCTGGTCGATCGTGCCGGTTTCCTCCGCGACCCGGACGATGCCTGCCGGGGACATCAGGCCCTTGCGCGGATGGCGCATGCGCATCAGCGCTTCGAAGCCCGACGGAACGCCGGTCTCGATATCGACGATCGGCTGGAAATGCGCTTCGAACCAGCTTGCCGCGATACCAACTTCGATATCGCTCTCGATCTCGGCCCGTTCCCGCGTCTGATCGAGGATCGTCGGCTCGTAGACCTGTGCCCCGTTCTTGCCGTCGCGTTTGCGGGCATACATGGCCATATCCGATTTCTGCAGAAGCTCGGCGGCACTGGCAGCGTGGCCGGGATAGAACGCGAGTCCGATCGACGCGCTCAGCCGCACGCCGGTGCCCTGAACGCGGAAGGGCACCTCGAACATGTCGACGATCTTCTGGGAAAGTTCGGTCGCGCGGCGTCCGGCCCCGTCACCGGCGGTCAGGATGGCGAATTCGTCGCCGCCGAGGCGTGAGGCACAGTCCGTGTCGTGCAGCAGAGGTCTTATCCGCTCGACGAACTGGCAGAGCACGGCGTCTCCCGCCGCATGGCCGAAATTGTCGTTGATCGCCTTGAAGCGGTCGAGATCGATGAAAAGGCAGGCGACTTCGGCCTCGGTCTTGTCCGCTTCCGTGATCGTCCGGTCGAGCATCCCCTCGAACCCCTGCCGGTTCAAAAGCCCGGTCAGATGGTCGGAGATCGCCTGCTGATGGTTGCGCAGTTCCGACTGCTTCAGTTCGGTGACGTCGGTCATGACGCTCAGAGAGCCGGGAATGCTGCCGCCGGCCGCGCCCAGCTCGGTTTCGGCGATCAGCACGTCCATCAGGCGGCCGTCGGCGCAGAGGAAGCGGACGGTGACTTCGATCGCCGCGCCGTTCGCCTTCGCCTTGCGTTTCGCATAGACCTGACGGTCGGCGGGAGCCACGAGTTCAAAGAACGGGTGGCCTATGATGTCCTCGCGGCGATAGCCGGTCGCCAGCAGCCAATAGTCGCTGACCGCTGCGATCTGGTCGCCTGCGGTCAATGAAAACAGCATGGCCGGCGTCAGGTTATAGATGTCGGTGGTCTGCTGATGCGCCCGTTTCAGCTCGCGCTCCTCGCGCTCGAGCAGGGTCTGCATCTCGTTGAAGCTCCTGGCGAGACGGCCCATCTCGTCGTTCGAACGCCAGTCGACATGGTGGCGCGAACCCAGCCTTCGCGTCGCTTCGATGGCGGCCGTCAACCGCATCAGCGGCTTGATGACCATGATGCGGTTGCCGAGGATGGCCGCGCCGAACACGGTCAGAATGGCGATGATGAAGATGGAGATGAAGGCCATTTCCACCTGATGCAGCGCCGAGAACCAGCCGAGCTTCGGCACATAGACGGTAATGGTGCCAATATTGCGGGTGCCCTGCGGCGATTTGTAGAAGACCGGCTCGGAGATCGATTCCAGGCCGCGGAAATCGGCCGGATTGACGTCCACCTCGGAAATATTCAGCTTGCCCATATTGTCGCTGATCTGCACGCCTGCGATGGCGGGATCGGCGACCAGCATGGACGCGATCTGGTGGATGCTGTCCGTATCGAATTCCCATAGCGGCTTGCCGAGCGCCTGGGAATTGGTGACCAGCACGACATTGACGTGTTCGGTGAGGTTTCTGGCCGCCTGCTGCGAGGACAGCGCCAGGAACAGCGTGAACAGCGGAGCGACGACGACCAGCAAGGCGCCCGAAATGATCGCGATAAAACGACTCTCAACGGAATGAGTCATCCGTCTTCCCCGCACTCGTCCTCCGGTTGTTACCGGGTCCCACCCCATTATGGAGCGTGCGCATCGTTCCATCTATTCATTAAACTTCATTGAAATATGCATGCTAAGATTCGAATGAATCCGGGGCTATGGTCAGGAATTTTTCCGGGCACTAAAAAACCCGCCTTCGCAAGAAGGCGGGTTTCGAACTGGAACGCTCTGCTCTGCTTATTCGGCTTCGGTAGCAGCAGGCGCTTCTTCGGTGGTTTCTTCGACGCCGGCAGCCGGAGCGACGATCGTCGCGATGGTGAAGTCACGGTCGGTGATGACCGGACGGACGCCCTTCGGCAGTTTGACGGCGGAAATGTGGATGCTGTCGCCGATCTTGGCGCCAGTGAGGTCGACGGTGATGAATTCCGGGATGTCGTTTGCCGGGCAGTGGAATTCGACCGTGTGACGGACGATGTTCAGAACGCCGCCGATCTTGATCGCGGACTTCTCTTCGTTGACGAAGTGAACCGGAACGTCGACCGTGACTTCCGTGTCGCCGGAAACGCGCAGGAAATCCACATGCATGGTGAAATCGCGGACCGGATCGAGCTGGTAGTCCTTCGGCAGGACCTGGATCTTCTGGCCGTTGACGTCGATCGTTGCGACGGTGGTCATGAAACCGCCGGCATGGATGCGCTTCGTCACTTCGTTGGTCGAGAGTGCGATCGCGAGGGGGGCCTGCTTGTCACCATAGATGACAGCGGGAATCAAACCGTTGCGGCGAAGTTCACGGGAGGACCCCTTACCGACCCGTTCGCGCGCCTCGGCCTTGAGCTCGTAAGATGCGTGGCTCATGGCATATCCTTTCGAGGTTGTTTGGAGAGTTTTCCGCAAGCGCTGACCGCTCGCGTCAAACCGAAGGGCATCGTCCGATGCGCTTCATCCGCGTTGCCTCCAAGGGTGTCTACGCGGACCGGCGGGCTATAATACAACGAGGCTGCAAGTGCAAGCATTTCGGCCCGCAAAGACATGACGAGCGGCTTGACTTCCCGGACCCGTCTTCCAAACTCATCGGTGGTCCAACGAGGAAGGCGTCATCCATGAGAAGAATTTTGATCGCGACGACCGTCGTGGCGGCGCTCTTTACTCATACCGCTCAGGCTGCGGAGGTCAACGGCGAGGGCGCCCGCGCGCTGAAGGACAATATCAGCCGCTTCCTGCCGGACCAGGTCGTCAGCACGGCCTTCCTCACCGTCACGCCGGCCGGCAACCGCTACGAGATCAGCTATGATTTTCCCCGGCTCCTGGCTGCCATAAACAGCCAGGATTTCTCGGTCTCGGGCCTGACCCCGTTCACCCTCCTTGCCGCGCCGCTGGACAATGGCCAGTGGACGCTGAGCAGCGAGGGCAACATGAATATTTCGGTCGAGGGCCGGATGCGCGACGGCCGGCCGGCCAGTCTGACCTACTCCGTCACGGATGCCGCCTTTTCCGGCATTTTCGATCCGGCGATCAGCTATCTGCGGTCGGGCGAGGCGACGTCCGGGCCGATCCGCATGGTGTCGAAGACAGGTGAGGAGGAGGTCGAGGCGAGCTTTGCCGGCATGAATTATTCGCAGGGCGCGGCGGATAACGCGAATGCGGGCGCCACGGATTTCCGCGGTACGGGGTCCTTTTCCAGGTTCTACGAACGGGTCGCGGCCCCGCGGACGCCGCCGGTGCAGCTTCGCGCCGAAAGCCTCGATTTCGACGTCGAGGTCGAAGGGGTCGTCACGGAGAAGGTGCTGGATCTTGCCGGCCGCGTGCTGCAGCTGGTGAAGAGCGAGAAGCCTTCCGAGGCCGAGATCGCCGAGCTGAAACAGCTCGTCCGCGGGGCGATGCCGTTCTTCACCGCGCTTTCGGAGAAGATCACCTTCAACAAATTCACGGTGGCAAGCCAGGCTGGCGATTTCGGCGTCGGCAAGCTCGATTATACGTTTTCCATGACCGAACCGTCGGATACGACGCGGATCGGCCTCGGCGCCCGGCTGGAGGACATCTCCATGCCGTTCGGGCTCCTGCGGGATGTTTATTCCCGGCTGGTGCCTGAACTGGCGGAGATGGAGGTCGGGATTCCCGACCTCAATTTCACGCGTTTTGCGGATACCCTGATGGAGATGGATCTGACGCGGCCCGGCCCTCTGCCGGAGGCGGAAAGCGAGAGGCTCGGCAAGGCGTTCATCAACGACGGTGAGCTTGCGATCGACTTCCCGAAGATCGTCGCCAGATCGTCGCTCTATGATCTGGAGGCCAGCGGCAGGATCACAGGCTATCCCGATCAGAGGAGCCGCTATCGTCTCGAAACCTCCATCATGGCGCGCGACATCGACAGGCTGATCCAGTATTTCCAGGGTGCTGCCAAGGTCGATCCGCAGTTCAACCAGGCCTCGTTCGCGCTGATGATGGCGAAAGGCATGGCTAAGACGGAGCCGGACGGGCGGCTTCGCTGGGACGTCGCATCCGAGGACGGCAGGACACTCAGCGTCAACGGGCAGTCGCTTCGATAAAAAGCCGGCGACTTTAATATCCGGCGCGAGGTTCGCCGCCCGGCGCGTAGACGCTCTTCTGCTCGAAGCGGAATTTGTGGCCGCACTGGCCGCAACGCAGCATGTATTTGTGCGGATCGGCGGAGGCGAATTCCGTGAAGAAGCCGGGCGGAAGCTCGTCGATCCGGAAGTCGCGGCTCTTCGCCCGCTTGTCGTCGGTCTCGGACACTTCGGCAAAACCGGTGTTGCCGCATTGGGAACATTCGAGTTTTCGGGAATAGCGGTCGCGTGCGGCCATGCGGAACTCCTTCGACATGCGTTCTAACTAACCGAAGCTTTGCCGCAAAGCAAAACGCCAGGAGCGTAATCCTGGCGTTTTGCTTGGTGAAAGGTTGCCGGTGTCGGGGATGCCGTCAGCGGCGGCACTCGCCGGGAGAAATGACCCGGAAGCCGGCGTTTGCCGCTTCGCAGGCGTTCGGGAAGGTCTGCGTCTGCGGTCCACGCTGGCCGCAGACGGGGCGGAATTCGCGTGTGCAGACGCCGCTCTGTTCCGGTCTTCCGGGGCGATCAGGTCTGTCGGGACCAGGCCTGTCTGGGCGGCCGGGACGGTCCCAATCCGGACGATCGGGCCTGCCAGGGCCACCAGGACCACCAGGACGGCCCGGGCGATTCAAATCGGGCCTGTCGGGTCTGCCGGGACGATTCCAATCGGGCTGCGGCCGCGGCGGCGGACGAAATCCACCCGGGCCTCCGGGACCTGGCCCACCCTCGACGCAGGCCGAAAGCATTGGGATGAGAAGAAGGAGGGCCAGCCTTGCCGACCAACCGGAAACAGAAACCATGACGACTCACTCCTCGTTGCACTTATGAGCTAAGTCTAAAGGAATAAGCGCGCGTGAAAAGGCTTCAGTCGAACAAACTGGAGACGGAGGATTCCATCGCCGTGCGATTGATCGCCTCGCCGAGCAGGTTCGCGGTGGTGATGACGCGGATATTGTGGGCGGATTGGACCGCCGTCGTCGGCTGGATCGAATCGGTGATCACCAGTTCGCGCAGCTTGGATGCGGCGATGCGGGTGACCGCGCCGCCGGACAGAACTCCATGGGTGATGTATGCCGTAACGCTGGTGGCACCGTGTTCGAGCAGCGCCTCGGCGGCGTTGCAGAGCGTGCCGCCGGAATCGACGATGTCGTCGATCAGGAGACAATCCTTGCCGGAGACGTCGCCTATAACGTTCATCACTTCGGATTCGCCGGCGCGTTCGCGGCGCTTGTCGACGATCGCGAGCTGACAGTCGATGCGCTTGGCGAGCGCACGCGCACGGACGACGCCGCCGACGTCCGGAGAGACGACCATGACGTTGTTGAGGTCATAGTGTTCCTTGACGTCGCGGGCGAGGATCGGCACGGCGAAGAGATTGTCGGTCGGAATGTCGAAGAAGCCCTGGATCTGGCCGGCATGCAGGTCGAGGGTCAGCACGCGGTCGGCACCCGCCTCGGTGATCAGATTGGCGACGAGCTTTGCCGAGATCGGCGTGCGGGGACCGGCCTTGCGGTCCTGCCGGGCGTAGCCGAAATAGGGGAGAACGGCTGTGATGCGCCGCGCGGAAGACCGCCGGAACGCATCGATCATGATCAGCATTTCCATCAGGTGATCGTTGGTCGGAAACGACGTGGACTGGATGACGAAGATGTCTTCCCCGCGCACATTTTCCTGGATTTCAACGAAGATTTCCTGGTCTGCAAATCGCCTTACGCTGGCTTTTCCGACTGGAACATTGAGATAGCTGCAGATCGCGTCGGCAAGATGCCGGTTCGAATTGCCTGCGAAAACCTTCATTGCGGTCCGCCTGTTTTGAAGCTGGATGCGGGCCTTTTACCGCCGCCCGCCTCGAATGCAATAGCGTTTTGCGCCTCAGCACGGTTTTTTATGAAGAAACTGTGACCGGTGGCTTTCCGGCGCATAATCCTACCCCGCCTGCGTCCTTTGCCAGGCGAGATAATCCTGGATGGTCTTGGCGGCGATCGCCTGCATGGTCGAGGCGGGTACGGCCGCCCACGGATCATCACCGTTCGCCGGCACGTTTTCCTGCCCCTGCATGCGATGAAGCCTGGAGCCGGACCCGTCGAGGATGTCCCAGACATAGACGACGGTGACCTTGCCGCCGTCGGCAAAGGCGGAGAAATAGCCCTTCAAGATATGCTGCGTGCCGGTATCGCCCGACGGCCGGATGGTGAGCCCGTTGGCACGCGCCTCGGCCCCGAGCTGGCGCGACAGCGGCGTCACTGCCTGCACCGGCGCACCGATGATCGGCAGGAAGCGGATCGTGCCCGAAGAGGCAGCGGCCGGGGGTAACGCCGCTTGCTGGGGCGGAGCTGCGCCTGTTGCCGGCGGCTGCATGGCCTGGTCCTGGCTCTGTCCGTTCCATTGCGGCGGCGGGCCGGAAGAGGAGGGCGAGACGACGCTGCCGGATTCCAATGCGCGGGCCTGGGCCTCCAGCGTGTTCTGCGGGCCGAGCTGATAACCGCTGCCCTGCTGTACGGGCGTGTTGCCGTTATAGGTCTCCGGCTGCTGCAAGCGGGCCATGCGGTCGGTATCGGCCTGCGTCACCGGCGTCGAGGCTCCCGGTCCGTTGCCGATTTCCGCCTGCGGTGTCAGGGCTTCGGTCGTGTTGCAGGCTGAAAGGGCGGCCGCGAGCATGGCAACGGAAAACACCCTTCCGAAAAGCCGCATGCTTGCCTCCCGCCGTAGATTCCTGGACGAGGAAACTTAGAATTGGCTTTTGCATGCTGTCAATCGCCGGCTTTGTGCCGGTTTGACGGTTCTCAGCGCTGGATCATATCCAGACTATGGCGGGAAAGCGGCTGCGGGTCGCCATCCGTGGTGAGATAGGTGTGACCGAGGGTCATCGCCGCGCCGCTGTCGGAATCCATGATGATCATATGCACGAAGAGCGTCATGTCGGGCAAAATCTCCTGCGGATTGCCGAAGTGGAACATCTGGTGCTCCATCCAGGAGGGCGAGAAGCGGGCGCCGAGCGAGTAGCCGCAGGCATTGAGGCGGTGGCGCGACAGGCCGCGCTCGTCGAGGATGCGTGCGTGCGTGTCGAAGACGTCGCCGAAGGTGTGCCCGGGGCGCAGCACGTCCTCGATCGCCTGAATGGTCTCGCGGCAGGCCTTGTAAAGCTCGCGATGGCGCATCGACGGCTCGCCGACGACGACGGTGCGCATCATCGCGGCGTGGTAATGCGCGGCGGTGCCGGCCCATTCCAGCGTCAGCTGGTCGGTCGCGTCAAGCTTGCGGCGTCCGGCCTTGTAGCGGCAGAGCAAAGCGTCGGCGCCTGAGCCGATGATGAATTCGTTTGCGGGATAATCGCCGCCGCCGAGGAAGATCGCGCCCTGCATGGCGGCCAGGATCTCCGCCTCGCCGCCGCCGGCCTTGATGAGCGGCAGTGCCGCATCGAGCGCGTCGTCGGCAAGCTCCGCCGCGCGTCTGGCATAGGCGATCTCGGCCGGGCTTTTGACGAGCCGCAGCTGGCTCACAAGATAGGAGGCGTCGCTGATCTGGCCGAAAGTGGAGAGCTGGTTGTCGAGAAGCCGCGCCACGCGACCGGTCATGCCATGCGTGTCGTATTCGACGCCGATCTTCGCGCCGAGCAGATCCATGTCGCTCAGCAGGTTCTTGAGGTCGAGCGTCGGATCGGCCTTGACGCGATCGACCCATACGACGATGTTCTCGATGATCGAGGTGTGGCGCGCCTGTCGCAGATCGGCGGAACGGGTGAGCAGCATCATCGTCCCGTCGGCCTTGACCACCAGGGTCTGGAAGAAACAGTAGCCGAACGTGTCGTAGCCCGTCAGCCAGTACATGCTTTCCTGGGCGAAGAGGAGCAGCGCATCGAGCTTCTCGGCGCGCATCTTTTCGGTCAGCCGCGCCAGGCGATCGGCATATTCGCTCCGCTCGAAATGCAGGGCCATGCTAGTCCTCCCTTATGGAAATCGCCGAAATCTGTCGGCCGTAATCCGGCTCTTTTGCGTGAGTGGTGCGGCGGTAGGAAAAGAAACGTTCCGAATCCGGATAGGTATCCAGTCCGAGATTTTCGGCCCGCACCCCTGCTGCCCTCAGCCGTCTGATCGTCAGCGACGGCAGGTCGAACATCGCATGGCCGGGCTTGGGCGAGGGCGTGAAGAAAGCCTCGTAGGACGGGTCGTGGCGAAGGAACCGCTCCACGAATTCCGGGCCGACTTCGTAGCTCTCAGGCCCGATCGACGGGCCGAGCACGGCCGTGACCCTTTCACGGACCGCGCCGAGCGAGACCATCGCCTCTATCGTGTTCTCGAGCACGCCGGTGAGTGTGCCCTTCCAGCCGGCATGGGCGGCGCCGATCACGCCGTTCTCGCCGTCGGCAAACAGAATCGGGCCGCAATCGGCGGAGAGCACGCCGAGCGCCACGCCGGGGACTGTCGTCACCATGGCGTCGACTTGAGGACGCTCGCCGGCATAGGTCCCGTCGACCACGAGAACATCCGGCGAATGAACCTGATGGACGGTCGCGAGCTTTTCGAGCGGCAGACCGAACCAGGCTGCGACGCGGGCGCGGTTTTCCATCACCTTGTCGCGTGCGTCACCGGAGCCGACACCGACATTGAGGCCGGCATAAAGACCTTCGGAAACCCCGCCTCGCCGGGTGAAGAAGCCATGCCGGATACGGTCGCCGGCCCGTTCTTTCAACAGGGGGCTTTCGATCGGCGTCGGCAAGGTTCTGTCCCGCATCGGCGTTGTCTATCCTGTTGATTTCAAGGAGTTTTGTGCAAACGTTGGAAGCATGGCCCTGCTTCGATCTAGGGCGAGAGTGACGCAAGAAAAGGGGGGATGTCAATCCACCGGGCGGAACGGCATCAGGTCCAACGCCGGGCTCGACACGGCGATGACCTTGAAGAGTTCGCCCATCTTGCCGGCACCTTCGCCGGCCAGCCGGTCCACAGCCGCGGCGATCAGCCGCTGTTCGGCAGGCTCCTTGTCCTTCGAAAGCGCGGCGGCGCGTTCGGCGAGGCCGAGACCGTAGAGGAATTCGCCCTGGCGCAGGCCACCATTCAGATGCACGCCCACGGAGACCGCGACCCTGGCGAGATCCTCGAAGTCCACATGGCTCGTCAGGTCCGCCTCGCCGGGATGGGCGAGCGGCGTGTCGAAGTCGTGGTTGCGCACTGCCTGCAGCGTATCGCCGAAGCTGGTGACCATATGGCCATAGTCGATGATCAGCGCCGTGCCGGCGAAGGTCTTCAGCCGGTCGCAGAGGGCCTGCATGACCGCCTGGCGGGCCGGCGCAACTTCGAAGATCGTGTCGTCGGGGATCGCCGCGACGGGCGAGGGCAGGAGGCTGGGATCGAGCGTCGCGACGCCGGCGGCGAATGTCAGCTCGTCATCCGCGCCGAGACCGACGAGGCGTTCGCGAAACCCGGTCGGCGTCTTGACGAACTGGCGGATCGGGATCGCGTCGAACAGCTCGTTGGCGGCGATCAGCGTAAAACCTTCCGGCACGTCCTCGAAACTGTCGTGCCAGGAGATCTTGGTGGAGAAGGCCTCGAGCGTCACGCGCTGCACGCCGCGCAGCCTTTCGCTGGTCTCGACCAGATGCACGCCGAGGCCTTCGAAGAGCGGCAGGGCGATACGCTTGATCACCCGCAGCATGTCAGCCATCATCGTGCCGCGACCGGGCCCGATTTCCACCAGCCGGACAGAAGCCGGCATACCGTGGCGCTGCCAGGCATGTACCATGAACACGCCGATCATCTCGCCGAAGAGCTGGCTGATCTCCGGCGCGGTGATGAAATCGCCGTGGCGGCCGAAAGGCTCGCGGGTGCGATAGTAGCCATATTCCGGGTCGGCGAGGCAGAGCGCGAAATAATCCGTCACGCTGATCGGGCCGTTCGCCCGGATCAGGGCCTTGATCTTGTCTGCAAGGGGCGTGCTCACGGGTGCTCTCCGCTTACGCCTTCGCTGACGCTGCGGCCGCCGCGGCGCGGGCACGGGCGATGGCCCAGACCCCGGCGGCGATCATCGGCAGCGAAAGCACCATGCCCATTGTAAGCCAATTGGTGCCGAGCAGATAGCCGAGCTGCGCATCCGGCTCGCGGAAGAATTCCACGAAGATGCGGCAGAGCGCGTAGCCGATGACGAACGCGCCCGAGATGGTGCCCGGAACCTTCAGCGCCTTGAAGCGGAAGATCATCAGCGCCAGGACGAGCACCAGCAGGATGCCTTCGAGCGCCGCTTCATAGAGTTGGCTCGGGTGTCGGGCGAAGGGTCCGCCGGTCGGGAAGACGATGGCCCAGGGCATCGAACTCAGCCGGCCCCAGAGTTCGCCGTTGACGAAATTGGCGATACGGCCGAAGAACAGCCCGAAGGGTACGACAGCGGCGACCGTATCGAACATGCTCCAGACGGGAATGCCGTTGCGGCGGGAAAAGATGATCATCGCGATCGTCGCGCCGAGGAAGCCGCCATGAAAGGACATGCCGCCATTCCAGATCTCGACCGCCCGGATGGGATTTTCGGCGACGGCGGCGAAATCGTAGAAAAGGATGTAGCCGATGCGTCCGCCGAGCACGATGCCGGCCGCGACCCAGACGAGGAAATCGTCGAGATGGGCGGCGGTGATCGGCGACTGCCCGTCCCTCCAGAGCGAACCGTTCGCCGCCAGCCGGCGCGCGTAGAGCCAGCCGAGCAGGATGCCCGCGACATAGGCGAGACCGTACCAATGAACGGCGAGCGGGCCGATGGAGAAAGCCACCGGATCGATGTCCGGAAAGGGAATCAGAGCGAAAAGATGAAGCGCTTCGTACAAGTTGCTGGGTTCTCGACCTAACCTCGTTGCGGCGGAACATGGCGTTGCGGCCATCGCCGGTCAAGGCGAATCTCTCCGCACGTTCGCGCCGGCGGTGGATGATGCTTGCAAGCGGCCGCGACAGGCCCTACTTCACCTTCATGGAGATTTGACGGCCGCTCTCTGTCGGCCAGGCATTTTAGGAGTTGAAACCATGGCAACCGGGACGAACCGCATTCTCGACGATTTCGCGCGGCTGATGACCGATGCCGCCGGCGCCGCCCAGGGCGTGCGCAAGGAGGTCGAGACCGCATTCCATGCTCAGGCCGAACGGTTCCTGAACAGCATGGACGTGGTCAAGCGCGAGGAATTCGAGGCCGTGCGCGAAATGGCCGCCCGCGCCCGCGACGAGAACGAAGCCTTGAAGGCGCGCATCGAGGCGCTGGAAGCGAAGCTTTCGGGGCAGTAAGCAGCACCCCTCCCGGCCTGCCGGCCACCCTCCTCACAAGGGGGAGGGAAATATGCCGCGCCTTCCGGCATTCCTTTAACGTGCAAACGAGCATTCTATTCAGCCACGCCCCTTAATGGCGGATGAGGCGTGGCCGCTTGTTTCCCTCCCCCTTGGGTGGCCGGCAGGCCGGGAGGGGATGAGTTTCAATTCACCGCCACTCTTTTCAATGCCGGCGCGGCTCTTGGCGCTTCTCCATTTTCCGGGTTCGTCCCTTTCAAAAAAATGACGACCTGTGGACACAGGCAAAAAAACCAACGTACAGGATCAGTTATGACTCCCTCCTGATCTCGGTTGAGAAGAAGTTTCCAATACGGATTGAGTAAAATCTTAAAGAAGGGGATGGCAGCCGGACTCGCTCTAGGTACACTGATTTTAAAGGATGATTCGAAACGGGTTGGTAAGCTCCAGACAGGGTGACTGCGTTATTCTGGCGGCGTCGGACGATCATCTGCAGTGTTGTTTCCGGTTATTGTTCGCGTGTTTTGGCGTTTTATCCGCACGAATCCGCATTCATTCCGGTCAAGAAGGTGCCGTATGAGCCTTATGGAAATGGAAATCGAACGTCAGTCGAATCCGGTCGACATGATCGAATTCGTCGCAGCCTCGAACGACTGGACGTTCGAACGATCGGGCGAAGATGAGATCGCCATGACCGTGGAAGGCCGCTGGACGGACTACCATGTGTCCTTCTCCTGGATGGAGGAGTTCGAGGCGCTGCATCTGGCCTGCGCCTTCGACATCAAGGTCCCCGATGCCCGGGTCAACGAGGTCATCCGCCTGTTGTCGCATATCAACGGGCAGGTGCTGATGGGGCATTTCGATCTCTGGCGTCAGGAGGACGTCGTGATCTTCCGGCAGTCGCTGCTGCTTGCCGGCGGCGCCGAGCCGACCAACCAGCAGGTGGAAGTGCTGCTGTCGAGCGCGCTCGAAGCGTGCGAAGCCTATTACCAAGCCTTCCAGTTCGTCGTATGGTCGGGCATGGAGGCGAAAGCCGCCATGGAAGCCGTATTGTTCGAAACTGTGGGCGAGGCCTGATGACGCTCAGTCAGCTCGGATCGATCGTACTCATCGGCGCCGGCAATATGGGCGGCGCCATGCTGTCCGGCTGGCTGAAGAAAGGCGTGCCCAGCGCATCCGTCACGGTCGTCGACCCGTCTCCGTCCGAGGCGATGAAGGCGGTGATCGCGGATGTGGGCGCGCGGCATGTCCCGTCGCTGCCGGAAGGGCTTGTCCCCGATATCCTGTTCCTTGCCGTCAAGCCGCAACTGATGGATGCGGTTCTGCCGCCGCTCAAAGCCGTGGTCGGCGCCGATACCGTCGTCGTTTCGGTCGCGGCCGGCAAGACGCTTTCCTACCTCACAGGCCATCTTGGCGATGCCGCCATGGTGCGCGCCATGCCGAACACGCCGGCGATGATCGGCCGCGGCGTCACCGGCGCCTATGCCAATCCGAAAGTCACCGACGTGCAGCGGGAAGCGGTGCAATCCCTGCTCCAGGTCAGCGGGCCGGTGGAGTGGGTTGCGAGCGAAGCGGATATCGATGCGGTCACCGCCGTCTCCGGCAGCGGCCCGGCCTATGTGTTCTATCTCGTCGAGTGCATGGCGGAGGCGGGCCGGAAGGCCGGCCTGCCGGCGGACCTCGCCATGCGGCTCGCGCGGGAAACTGTCTCGGGGGCTGGTGAGCTCCTGCACCAGTCCCCCGAAGACGCCTCCAGACTTCGCCAGAACGTGACTTCGCCCGGCGGCACGACAGCGGCAGCGCTTTCCGTGCTGATGGCCGAGGACGGCATGCAGCCGCTGTTCGACAAGGCGATCGCCGCCGCCCGCAAACGGGCCGAAGAACTCGGACGTTGAGAGACTTCATGGCTGAGGAAATCACCTACAGCGACTTCGAAAAGGTCGATATCCGCATCGGCACGATCGTCGAGGCGGAGCCTTTTCCGGAAGCCCGCAAGCCGGCGATCAAGCTGAGGATCGATTTCGGCCCGGAGATCGGCATCAAGAAATCCTCGGCGCAGATCACCGTGCATTATACGCCGGAGACACTCGTCGGCCGGCAGGTGCTCGGCGTCGTCAATTTCCCGCCCCGGCAGATCGGGCCGTTCCGTTCCGAAGTGCTCACCCTCGGCTTCGAGGACGAGAAGGGCGCGATCGTATTGGCCGCCGTCGGGCAGCCGGTGCCGAACGGCAGGAAGCTGATGTAGTTCAGCCCGCCAGCCGTGCTGCGCGGTTGGCGACGAAGAAGCAGGACTGGCTGAGTATGCAGGCAAGCACCAGGACGGTTGCGGCCATCAGCGCATGATCGGTGCCGAGGCCTGCAAGCGCGGTGCAGACCGCGCCGATCGCCATCTGCAGGAAACCGTAGAGCCCCGATGCCGAACCGACGATCAACGGGTTGACGCCGATCGCCTCGGCGAGCGCTGCCGGCGAAGCGACGCCGGCGCCGGAGGTGAAGACGAACATCAGACCGACGATCAGGAATACGCTCAGGTTGCCGGTGATTGCGGCGGCAAGGAGCGCAATCGCCGCGATCAGGCTGACGAGATTGCTGCGCACGAGCAGCTTGTAGGTCGGTACGCGCCCGGCAAGCCGGCTGGTGATCAGGCTGCCGACCCAGAAGCCGAGCACGATCAGGCCGAGATAGAAGCCGATCTCCTCGGTCGGGCGGTGAAGCTGGTTGATGAAGATGAAGGGTGCCGCGCCGACGAATGCGTAGAACGAGGTCGTGGCACAGCCGCCGCCGATCGCATAGCCCAAAAAGGCAGGGGTGCGGATCAGCTTGCCGTAATTGCGGAGGATGAGGCCTGCGCTCTGGTCGGTCGTCTTGCGGGAGGTTTCCGGCAGGAGGCGCCAGGTGAAGAACGTGTTGGCGACGCCGAGCAGGCAGAGGAAGACGAAGACCGACCGCCAGCCGGCAAATTCGCCGAGCGCGCTGCCGGCGATCGGCGCAAGGCCCGGTCCGATGACGACCATGAGGTTCATCAGCGCCAGGCGCCGCGTGGCCTCGGCGGTGGCGGAGGTATCGCGCACGACGGCCCGGCCGATCACGAGGCCGGCGCAGCCGCCGAGTGCCTGGAAGAGGCGCGCGACGATCAGCGTGTCGGCGCTCGGCGACAGGAGCGCGGCGAGGCTCGCCACCGTATAGACGGCAAGTCCGGTCATCAGGATCGGCCGGCGGCCGTAGCGGTCGGAGAGGGGGCCGTAGAAGAGCTGCCCGATCGCCAGGCCGAAGATGTAGAAGCTGATCGTCAGCTGCATCTCGCCAGGGCTTGCGGCAAGCGCATCGGCGGCCAGCGGCAGGACCGGGACGAAGATGTGCATGGCAAGCGTGCCGCTGAAGGTGATCAGCGCCAGCAGCCAGAGCGGCGGGGAGAGAGGCCTTGTGAAGGTTTCGTCCGCGCGGGTTGGGCCGCTCATGTCATTCATCGCTGTCGTTTCCTGCCGAGGAAAGGGTATTGCCGACGTGCTGCAGGACCCGGGAGGTGATCTCCAGTTCCCGGTCCGACAGTCCCGAAAGCGTTTCCTTGCGGATCTCCTGCGAGACGATGTCGATCCTGTCGATCACCGTCCTGGCTGCTTCCGTCAGGTGGATGGTCTTGACGCGGCGGTCGGAGGGTTCCTCGCGACGCTCGATAAAGCCCGCGGCCTGGAGTGCATCGAGCAGGCGCACGACCGAGGAATTGTCGAGCGAAAGGAGGCCGGCCAGATCCTTCTGGCGCATCGGCTTGTCGGCGCGGGAAAGATGCACGAGCGGCAGCCATGTCGCTTCGGTCAATCCGAAGGGGTGCAGCCTGGTATCGACGGCGCGGCGCCATTGCCGGGCGGTGTGCGCGACCAGCCGGCCGAAATTGGCGCGCAGGTCGAGATTGTCGGAGGAGCTCAATTCGATGACGTCTCAATAGTTGCTATGTCATCTATTGCGCCGCAGAAGATCGTTTGTAAAGCAGGTTCGAATGCCGGTCGATCCGCGGGTTCAGTGAATATCGCGGCTCTTGACGTCGGTTATGCCGAAGGAGCGGAATTCGACTTCGAAGCCTTCCCGCTGCGGCGAGCAGAAGGTCATGCCGACCGAAAGTTCAGCAAGGTCCGGCGGGAAATAGGCAAGCCGCGCCATGCGCCAGTCGGGCTGGGCATCGGTGCGGTACTGGACGAAAAGGGCATCGCCCATGCGGGTGACGCGGACGGAGATTTCCTCGAAATCGTCGGTCAGGCGGAAGGCGGACCAGTCCGAATGTCCGTTGGTGACGACCACGCTGAAATGGCGGGCGCCGTCGGTGAACTCGATGCCGCATTTCATCCAGTGTTTTTCGTCGTGGCGGATCATCAGCCCGGCCTGGTCGTAGAGCGTCTCGTAGCGGCCGACGAAGGAGGTTTCCGCAGTGAAATCGCCGGTGCGGCGCCGGTGGAGAAAATGGCCGCTGTCGCGGTGGAAGCCGTAATAGGTGCCCCGCCAGAAATCGGTTTCCAGCCCGGATCGCGCGAGCAGCTGGCCGTCTTCCTCGCGGGTTTCGGGTGGCGGATTCAGCCATTGCATGTCCGAAAGGTCGATCGGCATCCCATTTATCCTCTCATGCCGGGACGCGCACGACGGCGCGCAGCCCGCCCTTCGGGCTGTCGGCAAGCGTCACGTTGCCGCCATGGGCGCGGGCGATGTCGCGGGCAATGGCAAGCCCCAGGCCGGTGCCGGAGGCGTTCAGGTTGCGGGCCTCGTCGAGCCGGAAGAAGGGCTTGAAGACGTCCTCGCGTGACGCCGTGGGAATGCCGGGGCCGTCGTCGTCGAGCGTGAGCGTCAGCCATTTGGCGCTGTGCCTGGCGTCGACATGCAGGTTGTTGGCGTAACGCTCGCTGTTGGAGACGAGATTGGCGACCAGCCGGGTGAAGGCGTTGGGGCGCACCGCGATCCTGTCCTCGCCCTCGACCCGGTAGGTCATGGTCTTGCCGTTCAGCGCGAAATCGGACCGCAGTTTCTCCAGCAGCTCGCTCAGCCGCAGTTCGCCGAAATCCTCCTCGGCCTCGCCCTTGGCGAAGGCGAGATAACCTTCCAGCATCGACTGCATGTCTTCGACGTCCTGGCTCATGCCGGTGAGTTCCGGCTTGTCGCCGGCAAGCGCGAGCTGCAGCCTGAAACGGGTGAGGATGGTCCGGAGATCATGGCTGATGCCGGCGAGCATGGCGGTGCGCTGCTCCATCTGCCGTTCGATGCGCTCGCGCATCTGCATGAAGGCAAGGCCGGCACGACGGACCTCGTCGGCGCCGCGCGGCGAATAACCTTCCGTCCGCTGGCCCTTGCCGAAACTCTCGGCGGCGCGGGCAAGCGCCAGGATCGGCCGGATCTGGCCGCGCAGGAAGAGGATGGAGATGACCACCAGCACGAAGGCTGTGCCGACCATCCAGACCAGGAAGATATGAGTGTTCGATGCGTAGGTGGAGCCGCGACGGGCGAAGACGCGCAGAACCCGGTTGTCGAACTTGACGCGGATCTCGACGAGGCGGCTGTCACCCACCGTGTCGATCCAGAACGGCATCTGGATCTGCCGGTTGATCTGCTCGGCGAGGATGTCGTCAAGGAGCGAGAAGAAAGGGCGTGGCCGGGGCGGCGGCAACTGGCCGTTCTCCTCCACCGCGATGGTGAGGTTCAGGGCATCGTTCGCGATGCGGGTGATCTCATCGTAATTGGCATCCTGCGGATAGTTCCTGATGACCTCGATGATGCCTGCGATATCCCTGACCGTGCCTTCCGAGAGCCGCTCGGTGACCATCCGCCAGTGCCGTTCCATGAAGACGGCTGCGACCACGCTCTGCAGGAGCAGCATGGGCAGGATGACGATCAGCAGCGAGCGGGTATAGAGGCCGGTCGGCAGGTGACGGCGCAGCCAGCGGGCAAAAGGCCGCCAGCCCGGCAGCGTGAACCGGTCCATGTCGCGTTTCAGGGTGTCGAAGAATGCCATCCTGCCTCCGCCTTGCCCGGCCGTGTCCCGCCCAGGTCAATCGATGCTCAGCCGATATCCGATGCCGCGCACCGTCTGGAGATAGACGGGATTGGCGGGATCCTCCTCGATCTTACGCCGCAAACGGTTGATCTGCACGTCGATCGTGCGCTCGCCGACTTCGGCGTCGTCGCCGATCAGCTCATGGCGGGGAATGGTGTCGCCGGCGCGCAGCGCGAAAAGCAGCATGATCTCCTGTTCGCGGTCGGTGAGCCTTATGGTCTCGGCCGCCTTGCGCAATTCTTTGCGGGGAATGGAGAAGGTGAAGGGACCAAACATGACCTGCTCGATCTTCGGCGTGTCGGACGAGGTGCTGCGGCGCAAGATGTTGTTGATGCGCAGGACCAGCTCGCGCGGATCGAAAGGCTTGGAGAGATAATCGTCTGCGCCGGCCTCCAGACCGGCGATGCGTGATTCCGGTTCGGCGCGGGCCGTCAGCAGGATCACCGGAATGGTCTTCTTCTCATAGAGTGTCTGGGTGAGGGAAAGGCCGGATTCGCCCGGCATCATCACGTCCAGGATGATGAGATCGAAATGCAGCCCTTCGAGCTTGCGGCGCGCTTCGGCCGCATCCCCTGCGACGGTGACGCGAAAACCCTGTTCCATCAGATAGCGGTTCAGGAGATCGCGGATGCGGGTGTCGTCATCGACCACAAGAAGGTGGGGCGCATCGTCGGAAAGGGGCGTTTTCGTCATCTGTTCAGTCCAACTCGCTTTCGATGGGCTCGAGGTTTTCATCGCGTCCGCGCATGCGGCGCAGGAATTCCTTGACCGAGGCGCGCATCTCAGGCGTCAGGTCTTCCATGGCCCGGGCGATACGGCGCGATTGCGGCTCGGAAAGGGCAAGCGCCAGTTCGCGGCCGGCGAGCGTCGGATAGAGCCTGCGCTGGCGGCGGTCCTTGGCGCCGGCCATCTGCCGGATGTAGCCGGATTCGATCAACTGCTTAAGGACGCGCGCGAGGCTCTGCTTGGTGATCTGCAGCGTGTCGAGGAGATCGGTCACCATCATGCCGGGCTGGCGGCAGACGAAATAGACCACGCGGTGATGGGCGCGGCCCATGCCGATCTTGGCAAGAATCGCATCCGGGTCGGAGACGAAATCGCGATAGGCGAAGAAAAGCAGTTCGATGGTTTCGAAGTCGATCTGTGCCTCGTCGACCGCCGGCATCGGCGGCAGGACCTTCCTGACGGCTTTTCCCGTCGTTGCGCGCGACACTCACGTTTCCTTTCCCTCTCACGGCTCGTTGCCGATAGCCGAAGCTCTTTCAACACTGAAGCATATTAGACGCCCGCTTGTGATAAAGCGCGAACGGCTTGAACAATCAACAGCATTTCTTGGGGAGAGGCAGGCGCGCTGCACGTGTGGAGCGAAAAGGGCGCCGGCCGAGGGCGCCCTGTCCGGCATCGGTCAATTGTAGATATGCACGATGCGGCGGGTGCCGGGATCGACCAGTACCGGCCGGTCGTTCACCATGACGTAGCTGTAGTCATAGTCGGGTACCTGCCGGATCACCACGTCCGGCGGCAGCGTGGCGCCGACCACCACCTCGTTGCGGACGTGGATCGGGTCGGCCGGATGCTCCTCGATATACCGGATGACGGTATCCGGCGGCTCGACCGCTTCGACCGAACCCACCGGGCCGAGCAGGACGTCCCCGGGGGCGGGCACTGGAGCCGCCGGTGCGACGCTTCCGGTCGTCTCGTAGGTGACGACCGGCACCTCATTGCGGGTGCGGTACTCCTGGACCACGACAGGCGCGTTGTTCTCGCGGACGGTCAGATATTCCGCGAATACCCAGCCGCGCATGCCGTTCACCTCGACACGGCACCAGTTGCTGCCTTCAAGGCAGCCATCCATCATGGCCGGGCTGCCGCGGGTGGCGACGCCGACCTCGGGATAATCCTGGCCGGGGCCGGAGCGCACGGTGATGTCCGACGCGGTCGTGGTGGCCATCTGAGCCGCGGCGGGGAAGGCGAGCGCCGAAAGTACGGCGCCGAGACCCAGCCACCTCAGTTCGGGGCGTTTCAACCAAGTCGTCATGGATAGTCTCCTTCATGTTGACTGGCTGAGTAACATCCGCACGTCCCGGTGGTTCCGCCCGCCCAAGCGGATTCTTCAATCCGTGACGGCGGCGCCACAGGCAGAAAGAAGCTACGGAACTTTTAACTCCGGCGCCCATTGATGCAGCCATAGACACCGGAGAGAGAATTCATGACAACCCAGACGTTTTCCGCCCTGCCTCCCATCAAGATGGAGGCCGCCGCCCCAGCCAACCCACTCCGGGCGGTGCTGATCGTCGTTTTCACCCTCAAGATCACCGTCGCCGTGTTCCTGCTCGCAACCGTTTCGCTCGCACCGCCGCTTTCCCCCGAGCAACCCTATATGGCTGTTGCTGCCACCAATTGATTTTTTGGGCTGAAATGCCTCCCATTTCCCTCTATACCCCGGCAGATCATCTGTCTGAGCATCGGATTTTCCGAAAACTTCTACGCACTTTTCGATCCGATCCTTCCAATTGAGCCGAGGCATCATGGGCAAGTTACAGGCCGGTATCATCCCGGTTACGCCGTTCCAGCAGAACTGCACGATCCTCTTCGATGACGAGACCAAAGAAGGCGTGGTCATCGATCCGGGCGGCGATGTGCCTGCGATCCTGCAGGTCGCCGAGGAAAACGGCATAAAGCTCAAGGAGATCTGGCTGACGCATGGGCATATCGACCACGCCGGCGGTGCGGCGGAGCTGCGTGAGGCGCTGGGGATCGAGGTCGTCGGTCCCCACGAGGCGGACCTTCCGCTGCTCGAACGGCTGGAGGTGCAGGCGGAGAAATATGGCCTGAAGGGCGCGCGCAACGTGGTGCCCGACCGATGGCTCGACGAGGGGGACAGGGTCGCCTTCGGCGATCACGTTTTCGAGATTTTTTACTGCCCCGGGCATGCGCCCGGCCACGTGATCTACTACAACCGTGCCCAGAAATTCGCGCATCTCGGCGACGTGCTGTTCAACGGCTCGATCGGGCGCACCGATCTGCCCGGCGGCGATCACGAGACGCTGCTTGCTTCGATCCGCGACAAGGTCCTGCCGCTCGGCGACGATGTAGGCTTCATCTGCGGCCATGGCCCAGGGAGCCGGATCGGGGACGAAAGGCGGACCAATCCCTTTCTGCGCGGCCTTTGATAGGTCGCCACCAAAGCCGCCCGGGATGGGCTCCAAAGAAAAAAACCCGGCATGTCTGCCGGGCTTCAACTCGAATAGAAAGCCTCTAGGGGCTTAACCAGCGATCTGCAGGTTGACGGCCTTGGGGCCTTTGCCGCGACGATCCGGTTCCGTGTCGAAGCTTACCTTCTGATTTTCTGACAGTCCGGACAGGCCGGAAGCCTGTACGGCAGAGATATGGACAAAGATGTCGGCGCCACCACTATCAGGCTTGATGAAGCCGAAGCCCTTGTCAGTATTGAAGAATTTTACAGTGCCAGTCTCGGCCATGCAGCAGGTCCTTTTCTCTCTGTCCGTGTTCAGCGGCGGACAGCATCACAGTATATTGCCCCGAAGGGCGGCGGCAGGCAGTTTTAAGAAAGGGGCCTTGTCTTTACCGCGGCGACTGGCAGGAATAGCTTTGAATATCTCCGCCCCCAGTCTTCCACCCGAAGTCTTCGCGCCTCCGGAGCGCATCATTATAGGTCTTCCCATGCTCGTAAATTGCCCGAACTTGCACAGAGTGCTGTGTTTATCAGGAATTGGCAAGAAAAAGTTTTTTGAATGGCCGCCTCGACGTAAAATTGCAAATTACCGGACCCCCTGAAAATGCGGGTTTTACGCCTTTTCCGGTGGCGTTCGGAGGATGATTTCGCTGCCGTCGATGGTTTCGCGGCTTTTTTCCGACCCTTTTTGACACGTTTGGCGCGAAGATGAATTTCTTCCGCTCAAACATCTTCCGACGCTTCGAGGGCCGGTTTCAGCCGGAAATCTTGGGGCTTGCGGATCGGTTCATTCGCCGGAGGATTGGCGCCGGCCGAAGGCGCGGGCGGGGCGGGGCATCGACGGCCGGAAGTGAGGGGCGGCGGACGATGCCGTCGGCGGATTGCCCGCCGCGGGCGCGGCCTCGATGCGCGGCGGCGGTGCCGGGACAGAGCCGGAGGAATTTTCCGGAAAAGTCTCGTTGAACGTCGTCGGCGCGAGTTCCGGCCGGGCGAGCGCATAGCCCTGCACCAGCGGCACGCCGAGCTCCTCGCAGAGGTCCACTTGCCAGATCTCCTCCAGCCCTTCGAAGATCGGCTCGATGCCGTCGTCCAGCATCTGCCGCACGATCACGCGCAGCAGCGCGAAGCCGGCGGAATTGTCGAGGGAGTCGCGGACCCAGGAGACATCGAATTTCACGTAATCCGGCCGGATGCGCTTCAGCCGGGCGAGATCGGAATCTCCCGCGCCGTAGTCGTCGATCGCTATGCGGAAGCCGATGGCCCGCATGTGCCCGGCGAAAGCGACGACGACATCGTCGTCGCTCTCCCCGGATTTTTCCGATATCTCGCAGACGATGCGGTCCGGCCCAAGCCCCGCCTCATGGCCGGCGAGCTTGATGCGCTCCACTTCCTGGCGCATTTCGTGCGGCGCGCGGAAGAGGCCCGGGTGGAACTTGACGAAAATCCTCGCGTGCGAACGGTTCAAACGCCCCGTATTCAGGATGTGGATCGTGCGCAGGATACTGTCGATGTCGGCTATGTCGGTGAGTGGCACGAGGGGGAAGAATTCTCCCGGCGAGACCGGCTGCCTGTCGCGCGAGACGCGCACGAGCCCTTCGAAAGCCTCGATCTCCAGTCCGGTTTCGGCGGTCGAGCGGAAGATCGGCTGCAGAGCGGATTGCAGCTTGAAGGGACCGTAGACGGTGGAGACGCCTCCGTTCTCGTTGCGGACCAGATTGGCAAAGATGCTTCTCGGGGGCATGCCCGTCGATTTTCCGTTGTTGACCCTTGCGGTTGTAGCAGCCAAGGGTTACGCGGCTGTAAAGACGATTTCGCGCCTTTAATCAGCTTCTTTGATCGTTCTCATTCAAGCTTTGCGCTTGAAACGGCGTCATAGTTTAGACATAGAGCGTAGCGGCGGTTTCGGCGCGCGAGCCCGCCTTGTTCCAACAGCTCTTCAGGACGAAGATTATGGCCTTTCTTGCCGACGCTCTTTCCCGCGTAAAGCCCTCCGCCACCATCGCCGTTTCCCAGAAAGCCCGCGATCTCAAAGCAAAGGGCCGCGACGTGATCGGTCTCGGCGCAGGCGAGCCGGATTTCGACACGCCGGAAAACATCAAGAAAGCCGCCATCGACGCGATCAATCGCGGCGAGACCAAGTATCCGCCGGTCTCGGGAATCCCGCAGCTTCGCGAAGCGATCGTGAAAAAATTCAAGCGCGAGAACAATCTCGACTACACGCCGGCCCAGACGATCGTCGGCACGGGCGGAAAGCAGATTCTTTTCAACGCCTTCATGGCGACCTTGAATCCGGGCGACGAAGTCATCATCACCGCACCCTACTGGGTCTCGTATCCGGAGATGGTGGCGATCTGCAACGGAACGTCGGTCTTCATCGAGGCCAAGCAGGAAAACGACTTCAAGGTCACGGCGGCCGATCTCGAAAAGGCGATCACGCCGAAGACCAAGTGGTTCCTGTTCAACTCGCCATCCAACCCGACGGGTGCCGCCTATACCCATGACGAGCTCAAGGCCCTGACCGACGTGCTCCTGAAGCACGAGCATGTCTGGGTGCTGACCGACGACATGTACGAGCACCTGACCTATGGCGATTTCAAATTCGTCTCGCCGGCCGAAGTGGAGCCGAAACTCTATAACCGGACGCTGACGATGAACGGCGTCTCCAAGGCCTATGCGATGACCGGCTGGCGCATCGGTTATGCGGCCGGCCCGCTTGAGCTCATCAAGGCGATGGACATGATCCAGGGCCAGCAGACCTCCGGTGCCTGCACGATCGCGCAATGGGCAGCGGTCGAGGCGCTCAACGGTCCGCAGGATTTCATTCCGGCGAACAAGAAGATCTTCGAAGGCCGCCGCGACCTCGTCGTGTCGATGCTGAACCAGGCGAAGGGCATCGTCTGCCCGTCTCCGGAAGGCGCCTTCTACGTCTATCCGTCCTGCGCCGGCCTGATCGGCAAGACCGCGCCCTCCGGCAAGGTCATCGAGACGGACGAGGATTTCGTGACCGAACTGCTGGAAGCGGAAGGCGTGGCGGTCGTGCACGGCTCGGCCTTCGGCCTCGGCCCGAACTTCCGCATCTCCTACGCGGCCTCGGAAGAACAGCTCGAAGAGGCCTGCAAGCGCATCCAGCGCTTCTGCGCCAGCTGCAAGTAGGCGGCGGGACAATGCCCATTTGAAAAGCCCGCCAGCGATGGCGGGCTTTTTGTGTCGGGAGGTGTCTGTTGACCAAGAGTGCCGGCAGACATACATTTCCGGCATGAAAACCGTCTCTATCCGCGAAGCTCAGGACCGCCTCGACGAACTTGCCCAGGATGTGGAGCAGGGTGAGATTGTGACCGTGACGCGCAACGGCAAACCGGTGTTCGATTTGGTGCCGCATAGCGAACCGGAAAAGAAGAAAAAGGGCGGTATCAACTGGGAAGCTGGGCAGGCCTATCTCAGGGCGCGAGGGATCAATGATCCGGTGCCCTATATCGCGGACGATTTCGACGATCCATTGCCGGAAGACTTTCTGATCAGGCCGTTTCCGGAAAAATGAGGCTTCTTCTCGACACGCATATCGTCTTGGCGTTCCTGCGGAAGGAATTCGATACGCAGTTTCCCTGCAATTCTTTGCATCGACATTCCGCATGTCATCACCGCCGCCGAGCCGGGACGCGCGATCCGTTCGACCGGCTGCTGCTGGCGCAGTGCCAGACGGAAGGCCTGCTGCTCGTGACGGTGGATCGGGCGCTTGCCGGCCATCGGCTGGCGTTCAAATTCTGAACGAAGCGGCTTCCTGCAGGCGCCGCTTCGTCGAATTGCCGATCAACTCCTGGTCAGCCGCAGGATCGTCGACCCTCCGCCGCCGCGCTGTTCGGTGACGGCATAGACGGCGCCGTCCGGTCCGACCTTGACGTCGCGGATGCGTGCCTGAAGCGGCACACGTTCCTCGTAAGCGACCTTGTCGCCACTCATATGGACCACGACGACGCCCTGCGAAACGAGACCGCCGATCAGGAACGAGCCCTTCCATTCGGGAATGGCGTCGGCGTCATAATAGGCCATGCCGGACGGCGCGATGACCGGGTCCCAGAAATAGACCGGCTGTTCGGTTTCCTTCATGGCGGTTATGCCCTTGCCGATCGGTTCACCGCTATAGTCGATGCCGTAGGTGACTTCCGGCCAGCCGTAGTTCTTGCCGGGTTCCGGCCGGTTCAGCTCGTCGCCGCCGCGCGGGCCATGTTCGACCGTCCAGAGGCGGCCCTGGCCGTCGAGCGTGGCGGCCTGCAGGTTGCGGTGGCCGAATGACCAGATTTCCGGCTGCGCGCCCTCGCGATCGACGAAAGGGTTGTCCGGCAGCGCTTTGCCGCTCGTGTCGATGCGGAAGACCTTGCCGAGGCCGCTGCCGAGATCCTGGGCCTGGACGCGGGGTTCCGGATCGGAGCGTTCGCCGACCGTGACGTAGAGTTCGTTGTTCGGACCGAAGACGAGGCGCGAGCCGAAATGCTTGTTGCCATCATAGCTCGGCATCTGGCGGAAGATGACGTCGACATTCTCCAGCTTGCCGCCGCCCCGATCGTCCGGAACAAGCTTCGCGGAGGCGACGGATGTGCCGTTGCCACCTTCCCGATCTTCGGAGAAGGAGAAGAAGATCATGCCGGAGGTGGCGAAATCCGGTGCGAGCGCTACGTCGAGCAGGCCGCCCTGGCCGTCGGACAGCACGTCGGGGACGCCGTCGATCTCAGGTCCGGCTTCGCCTTCCTCGGAGATGATGTGCATGGCGCCTTCCTTGGCGGTCACCAGCATGCGTCCGTCCGGCAGGAATTCCATCGCCCAGAGATGGGGAAGATCATCCGCGACCACTTCATGGGCGATCTGGGGTTTTTCTGCGGGCTGCGGCGCACGCGTCTGGCCTTCGAAAGCGGGCGTCTGGTTGCGGGCGTTGGGCGGCCTGGTCTCGGCCGGCTGGCCTGCCGTCTGGGCAAGCACCGGGCCGGCAAACAGGAGGGCGGAGAGGGCGGAACCGGTGAGAAGAAGGCTAAAGCGTTTCATCGTGAACTCCCTTGAATGGGCCGCGCTTGCCGCGGGCCGGAAACGGCACTCCGGGACGAGATTCCCGCATGCGGCGATAGAGTGCCGAATGATGGCCTTCATCTAGGGCGTTCATCGGAAATGATAGGGCACGCGCCATTCAAGTTTACTTTATCGGCGGCTGACGGCTTGCTCCAAATGAAAAGCCCGCCGGTGAGGGCGGGCTCGCTGGCTGATATCCGATCGGAGAGTTCAGTCGAGCAGGTCGGCCGGAACCTTTCCGCCGTTTTCCTTGAGCCGCTTCATCAGCGCCTTGTGAAGCCAGACATTCATTTCCGCCGAGCCGTCCTTCGCGCCGGTATAGCCGAGTTCTTCGGCAAGTTCCTTGCGGGCGGTGAGGCTGGAATCGAGGTCGAGTGCCTTCATGAGATCGACGATCGAGCGCCGCCAGTCGAGCTTCTGGCCGCTCTTCTTCACCGCCGCATCAAGAACGGGCTCGATGTCCACCGGGCCGGCGGAAGACGGCGCGGCCGCAGTGGGTGCGGGTGCCGTCGGAGCTGCGGTGGGCGGAGCCGCCGGAGCCGGGGTCGACGCCGGCGTCGATGCGGCCGAAGCCGACACCGGAGCGGCAGGCTTCAGCGTAGGCTGCTGAGCGGCTTCGGCGGCGCCGCCGAAGATTGCGTTCTTGATCTTGTCGAAAATGCCCATGCGACTCTCCTCAGGTTATTTTAGGAGAAACTTGTACAAGATGGCGAAAAACTCAAGAGGCGGCCGCAGCAAGATCGGCTGCGGCCGCAAGATTTTTGTCAGGCCGTGCCCCAGATGGCCTCGGCGGTCTTCACGACGAGCTCCAGCTTGCGCTTCTGGTCGTCCTCGGTGATCGCGTTGCCTTCCTCGGTCGAGGCGAAGCCGCATTGTGGCGCGATGCCGAGCTGGTCGAGGTCGACGTACTTGGAGGCTTCGTCGAAATGGCGGCGCAGATCGTCGAGGCTTTCCAGCTCGCCGGTCTTGGTGGTGATGAAGCCCGGATAGACGCGCTGCTTCGAACCCTTCTTCAGGAGGCTCAACGGCTGCAGGCCGCCGGCGCGTTCGGTGTCGTATTCCATGAAGAACATGTCGACGCCGGTCTTATTGAAGATCGCGTCGGCCGCCGCGTCGTAGCCGCCTTCGGCAGCCCAGGTGGAGCGGAAGTTGCCGCGGCACATATGCATGCCGATCAGCATGTCCTTCGGGCGGTCCTTGATCGCCTCATGCATCGTCAAGGCGTATTTCTCGATCAGCCAATCCGGATCGTAGCCTTCTTCGCGCTTCATGGCGCGCTGCTTCTCGTCGCCGAGATAGGCGAAATAGATATCGTCCATCTGCAGATAGCGGCAGCCGGCCTCATAGAACTTCCGGACGGCCTTGGCATAGGTGCGGGCAAGGGCGGCGAAAAGCGCTTCCTGATCCTGGTATTCCGGATAGGTCACGTCTGCGCGGGCCGTGCGGTAATGCGCGACGCTCGGGCCGGGGATGGAGATCTTCGGCGTCACCTTGGTGTTGGCCGCGAGGAACTTGAAGTGTTCGAGATGCGGATGGTTGTCCGGGAAATCGAGCTTGCCGTTGATGGTCGGGAAGGTCGGCGGCAGGTTGACGCCGTGGAAGGTGACGCCCTTGTGCGCTTCGCGGGTGACGAATTCCATGCCGTCGAGTTCGCCAAGGAAGTCGTAGTGCCAGAAATGGCGGCGGGCTTCGCCATCGGTCACCACCTTGAGGCCGACGCTTTCCTGCAGCTTGACGAGCTCGCGGATGCCTTCGTCCTCGACGGCTTTCAGCTCGTCGGCGGAAATGCTCTTGTCTTCGTAGAACTTCTTGCGGGCTTCCTTGATGGAAGCGGGACGCAGGAGCGAACCGACATGATCAGCTCTGTAGGGAGGGGTCATTTACTAATCTCCTTCATGCGCAACGGACAGATCGCGCCACTGTGGGAAGCCGGCTCTCGCACGCCAGCTCTGCCGCGGCGGACACGACCATATTTCAGGCATTGATTCAACCTCTTCCCGATCCGATTCCGTTCGTGCGCGCAAGTCCTTGGCGCGGAATCTTTTTCGCTTCAGAGGCCGAGCATCGTCAGCATCACGAAGGTGGCGAAGAGAACGAAGTGGGTCATTCCTTCGATCGCGTTCGTCTGGCCGTCGTTCAGGTTGATCGCAACCGCGACCAGGGTAACCGCCACCATCACCGTCTGAACGGGCGTCATAGCCATCACGAAGGGTTGTCCGCCGTAAAGGGCAAGCGCTTCCATCACCGGCACCGTCAGGATGACGGTGGAAAGCGATGCGCCCATGGCGATGTTGACCACCGATTGCATGCGGTTCCTGAGGGCCGCGCGCAATGCGGTCAGGATTTCGGGTGCGGCGGAAATGGCGGCGACGACCACCGCCATCAGCGCCGGGGGCGCGTTGGTGCCTTCGATCCCGGCATTCATGAAGGCGGACATGAACTCGGCGAGGATGCCGATGAGGACGACGCCGGTGAGGATGACGCCGATGGAAATCGCAGCCGACTCCTTTTCCGTTTCCTCCTGAGGCGCCGATCCGCCCGCCGCGCCCGTCGCCGCCTTGGCGCGGGGATAGCTGTAGCTGAAGAAATAGCTGTGCGTGCCGACCTGCATCCGCAAAAAGAGGGCATAGAGCGCGATCATCGCGCCGATGGTGAAGGCGGAGTAGTAATGCCAGCGGTCGGAAGGAATGAATTCCGGCACGATCATGGAAATGCTCATGGCCGTCAGGATCATCACGCTGTAGGTGCGGCTGGAATCGTCGTTATAGGGCTGCTCGCCATGGCGCAGGCCGCCGAGCAGGGCTGCGAGCCCGAGGATGCCGTTGATATCCAGCATCACCGCCGAGTAGATCGTGTCGCGCACGAGCGTGGGCGATGTCGTATTACCCATCATGATGGCGAGGACCAGCACTTCGACGGCGACGGCCGAGAGGGTCAGGATCATCGTGCCGTAGGGATCGCCGACCTTGTAGGCGAGTATCTCCGCATGATGGGCGACGCGGGTGGAGGCGAGGATGATGATGGCGATCAAGGCGACAGCGGCGACGGCCGAAGCGGTCTTGCCCATCTCCAGCACGTGATGCTCCGCGGCATAGGCGATGACGGCAGCCGCAAGCGCGACGATGAGAGACCTTTCCTGTTTCAGAAGAGAGAGAATTCCCACCGGCGGCTCCTGACGTTCATCGACACAATCTAACGCGGCAACCTCCGGCATCAAGCGCGGTTCTGTTTCGCTTCAAGGATTTGCGGCAGAAAGGCTTTGATGACATAATCCCGGCGTGGCTTGGAACCCGCGGCGCACTTTTTGCTTTTTGAACCCTGTGCCCGCGTCTGGAGACGGATCCGGAGGATCGGCGCGGCCACGAAAAAGACGAGGAGAAGGCAAGGAGGGAGTATGACCAAGATTGTCTACAAGGTCGTGCCGCACGACGGCGGTTGGGCCTATCGCCAGGGCGACGTCTATTCGGAAACTTTTCCCACCCATTCCGACGCCTTGCAGGCGGCGCGCATCGTCGCCGCCGAACAGCAGGTGGGCGGCGATCCGGAAGAGATCAGCTGGCAGGACGACAAGGGCATCTGGCACATCGAATACAGCGAAGGCGGCGATCGTCCCGAAGCCGAGGTCGAGGATGGCGATCAGGGGGCGACGACCCATTGACGAGTGTGCTCGTCACGATATCGACCGGTCGCTACCAAGCCCGCGTGGTCGAACAGCGGAGATTTCAGCATGCGCATCGACCGCTTCCGGATCGATATCGGCAATCACGATCTCGATGATCTGAAACGGCGCCTTGCTTCGACGCGCTGGCCGGTGGCTCTTAGCGACGACGGTTGGGATGACGGAACCAGCCTCGCCTTCGTTCGCGAGCTTGCCGATTATTGGCGGGATCGTTTCGATTGGCGTGCGCAGGAGGCAAGGCTGAACCGGTTGCCTCACTATCGGGCCGAGATCGACGATCTTTCCGTCCATTTCATTCACCAGCGGGGAGAAGGACCGGCACCGCTTCCGCTCATCCTCACCCATGGCTGGCCGGGCTCGTTCCTCGAAATGGAAGGCGTGATCCCGCTGCTTGCCGATCCGGGCGCGCATGGCGGCGACCCCGCGGATGCCTTCCATGTGGTCGTGCCGTCGCTGCCGGGCTACGGCTTTTCTTCGGCTCCCAAAGCCCCGGGAACGGGCTCTTTTGAAATTGCCGGCCTCTGGCGAAAACTGATGGCGGGGCTTGGTTACCAGCGTTTCGGTGCCCAGGGCGGGGATATCGGTGCCGGGGTCTCGACCTGGATGGGTTATCGTTTCCCCGGGGAAGTCACCGGTCTGCATCTCAACTATATTCCCGGAAGCTTCAGGCCGCCGCTGGGCGAGGGCCAGCCGCCCATATCCGCGGAGGAGCAGGCCTATCTCGATCTCGCGGCGCGCTGGGCCGATGCGGAAGGCGCCTACGCTCATATGCAGGGGACGAAGCCGCAGACGCTTGCCTACGGTTTGACGGATTCTCCCGTCGGATTGGCGGCCTGGATCATCGAAAAATTCCGGAGCTGGAGCGATAACAGCCGCGATGTCCTCGATGTGTTCTCGCTCGATACGTTGCTCACCGAGATTTCCATCTATTGGTTCGGCGGAATGCTGGACGCCTCGCTGCGGCTCTACAAGGAGGGGCGCGCCCGCCCCATGCATCTGAAGGCCGGCGACAGGATCACGCCGCCGACGGCGATCGCGCGCTTTCCGAAGGAACTGCCGATGCCGCCACGTTCATGGGTCGCGCGGGGCTACAACCTGGTGCGATGGACGGATATGCCGGCTGGAGGTCATTTCGCCGCAATGGAGCAGCCGGACCTGCTTGTCGAAGATATCCGCGCCCATTTCAGGCCGCTGAGGCACGGACGTAGTGCAGCAGACCTTTGACGAGCGCGTCGAAGGTGACCCGCCAGCGCGGCGCGGATTTGAGATTCTCATGCATGGCCACCCAGGTGTCGAGCGGCAGCTCGAAGATGCCGGCGAGGACCCGGACGAGATCGGGCTCGCGCCTGGCGATGCCTACCTGGCAGATGCCTATGCCGGCGCCGCCGCGGATCGCCGCAAGCTGGGCGAGATTACTGTCGGCGCGAAAGCTCCAGCGGATATCCTTCATATCCGGAAAATCCGGCAAGTCGGCGCGGATACGGTCTTCCGACGCGCGGATGAAGGCGGTGCGCCGGTCGAAGCCGATCAGCCGATGTCTTGAAAGCTCCTCGAAAGTCTCGGGAACACCGTGCCGCTCCAGATAGCGGCGATGGGCGAAGAGGCCGAGCGGGATTTCGCCGATATGACGGGCAACAAGCGATTCCTGTGTCGGGTTCGTCATGCGCACGGCGATATCCGCCTCGCGCTTCAAGAGGTCCTCCAGGGAATCCGACAGAGAGAGTTCCAGTTCGAGCCCCGGATGCTCGTCCTGCAATGCGGCCAGGATCGGCGGCAGGACTTCCACGCCGATCACGTCGCTGGCGCTGATCCTGACTGTCCCCCTGATCTCGCCGAACTCTCCCGAGGCCAGCCGCTGCATCGCGGCGGTCGTCGCCGCCAGATTTTCCGCATAGGGTTTCAGGGAGAGTGCGGGTTCGGTGGGCAAAAGGCCCTGCTGTGAGCGTGTGAAGAGCTGGCAGCCGATTTCCTGTTCCAGTGCATCGATATGCCGGCCGACGGTCGGCTGTGTCAGGCCAAGTTCGCGTGCTGCCGCCGAGAGCGAGCCGGAGCGCAGTACGGCGAGGAAGGTCCGGTAGAAGTCCCAGTTGATGTCATTCATTTCTGTATGGATGCCAAAGAAATTCTGTTAATTCCGTATATCAGCGGAAGGCGCGATATTCCAGCCATCGAAACCCGGTGAAGGAATATCGCCATGACCGATACTTTGAACATGAAACCCGTCGCCCTCGTTCTCGGCGCCACCGGCGGCATCGGCGGCCATGTGGCGCGCGGTCTCGTCGCCCGTGGCTGGACCGTGCGGGCGCTGAACCGCAAGGCCAGCGAGGTGGCAAAGCGCGAACCGCGCTTCGATTGGGTCCAGGGCGACGCGATGAACGCAGCCGATGTCCGCCGCGCCGCCGAGGACGCCAAGCTGATCGTGCATGCCGTCAATCCGCCCGGCTACAAGGACTGGGACAAGCTCGTCCTGCCGATGCTTGGCAATACGATCGCGGCCGCCCGCGCGGCCGGTGCGCGCGTCCTGCTGCCGGGGACAGTCTACAATTATGGTCCGGACGCCTTTCCGGACATCACCGAGGAAAGCCCGCAGAACCCGGTCACCCGCAAGGGAAGGATCCGCGTCGAGCTGGAGCGGCGGCTGAAGATTGCTTCGGAAGATGGCGTGCCGGTTCTGATCGTCCGGGCCGGCGATTATTTCGGCCCGGGAGCCGCCAATAGCTGGTTCAGCCAAGGCATTGTGAAGGCCGGCAAGCCGGTGACCTCCGTCAGCCGGCCGAACACCAGGGGCGTCGGCCACCAATGGGCCTATCTGCCGGATGTCGCCGAGACCATGCTCAGGCTGATCGATCGGGAAGGCCAGCTGCCGGCTTTCGCGCTTTTCCACATGCGCGGCCTCTGGGACAAGGACGGGGAGGGGATGGTTGCCTCGATCGGCCGTGTCATTGGCCGTAAGCCAACGGTCAGAGCGTTTCCGTGGTGGATGCTGAGGCTTGCTTCGCCCTTCGTGCCGCTGTTCCGCGAGATCGGCGAGATGCGCTATCTGTGGAGGAAGCCGGTCAGGATGGGCAACGACAAGCTGGTCACTTTCCTTGGCGAAGAGCCGTCGACGCCGATCGACGAGGCGGTCCGGACGACGCTCGCCGATCTCGGTTGTCTTGAAAAGGGTTCGGCCAAGCCAGCAAAGCAGACACCGCTTCTGGCGTAAAGAAAAGGGGGCGCATGACGCGGCCCCCTTTCCATCAGGCGACGGATTCGAGCGCCGGGTAGTCGGTGTAACCCTTGGCGCCGCCGCCGTAGAAGGTCGTCTTGTCCGGCTCGTTGAGAGGCGCATCGTCCTTGAAGCGCTGTACGAGATCCGGGTTGGCGAGGAAGAGCTTGCCGAAGGCGACGGCATCCGCATAACCGCTTTCAACGGCCTTGGCAGCGCTTTCGCGGTCGTAGCCGTTATTGACCAGCCAGCCGCCCCTGCCGCCGGCCTTGCGGTAGACGTCCTTGAGTTCCTGATAGTCGAAGGGCTTGTCGCCCTGGGTGAAACTGCGGTCACCGCCGGTGGCGCCCTCGATCACATGGATGAAGGCGAGGCCGCGGGGCCCGAGGTGCTCGACCACGTAATTGAAGACCGCCTGCGGGTCCGGATCGCTGACGCCGTTTGCGGGGGTTACCGGCGACAGGCGGATGCCGACATGGCCGGCGCCGATCTCTTTCGTGACCGCGTCGACGACTTCGAGCAGGAAGCGGGCGCGGTTTTCGATCGAACCGCCATATTCGTCGGTGCGCCGGTTGGCGCCGGACTTCAGGAACTGGTCGATCAGGTAGCCGTTGGCGCCGTGCAGTTCGACACCGTCGAAACCGGCTTCGATCGCGGCGCGGGCGCCCTTGCGGAAGTCATCGACGATGCCGGCGATCTCCGAAGTTTCGAGGGCGCGGGGTGCCGACGTGTCGACAAAGGCGCCGGAGCCGTCCGGGTTGATGATGTAGGTCTTGCCTCCGGCCGGAATGGCGGAGGGGGCGACAGGCGCGCCGCCGTTCGGCTGCAGCGAGACGTGCGAGACGCGGCCGACATGCCAGAGCTGGGTGACGATCCTGCCGCCCCTCCTGTGGACGGCGTCCGTCACCTTCTTCCAGCCTTCGATCGCCTGCGGCAGATAAAGGCCTGGCACATCCGCATAGCCCTGGCCTTGCTGGGTAACCGGCGTACCTTCGGTGACGATGAGGCCGGCCGTGGCGCGCTGCTCGTAATAGGTGACGTTGAGGTCGTTCGGAATCGCTCTCGGCGAACGGTTGCGCGTCAGCGGCGCCATGACGATGCGGTTCTTCAGTTCGATATCGCCGAACTTGGTCGGATCAAAAAGGCTGGCCATTGGAAATTTCCTTTGTCTCAAGTTTAAGAGGAGGCGGGCCGGATCAGAGGGTTGATCTGAGCTCGTCGAAGAAGGCCGCAATGGTATCCTCATTGCGGTGGTAGAATGCCCATTGGCCGACGCGGTTGATCTTCAGCAACCCGGCCTTTTCGAGCGTCGAAAGATGCGCCGAGACCGTGGACTGGGAGAGGCCGCAGCGCTTTTCGAACTGGTTGGCGCAGATGCCCATTTCGAGCGGGTGCGCCTGATCGGAGAAATGGCGTTCGGGCTCCTTCATCCATTCCAGGAATTCGACCCGGGTCGGATGCGCCAGCGCCTTCAGGATTTCCATCTTGTCCATGGTGGGATCCAATATCGGGGTTTTCCGATATATAGATCGTCTATGGCCGATTTAAAGGAATGGCTTTGCGGAGAAGTGAAAGCTGGCGAAAAAAAGGGGCCGCTGGATTTCTCCAGGGCCCTTTCAAGGGGTGAAGGTCAAAACCTCCAGAGGGGAACAGCCGACGCCGACGACTGGGAGGTCGTCAGGAGGCATCGGCTCTCAGGTATATGGGAACGGAAGGCCTCCTCGACAAGGGCTCGGATGGAATATTGAACAGAAGTTTGCTGATGATGTAACAGCCAAAGCCGACCGGATACTGCAGGCAAAAAAAGAGGGCCACTGGATTTCTCCAGGGCCCTATAAGTGTGAAGGTCAAAAAACCTCCAGAGGGGAACAGCTGCTGCGGTGGAACTGGGAGGAAAAAGCCACCATGTGCATCAGCTGTGTGCGATATGGTGGTTTTTTGTGCAGTGAACAATGGTCTTTTGTGCACGTCAGCCATGCACAAAGCGCAACACTACGTCTTAAAAGTTCCAAAGATTGGATGGCAGGCGGTTGTAGCGCCTCGAAATCCCTTTGTTCAAAGGGTTTTGTGGCGCTGCGCTTCTGCAGCCCGGCGCCTAGAAATTCCAGTTGCGCGCCTTGCCGACGATGAAATCCCGGAAGACTTTGAGCTTCGCGGCGTTCTTCATTTCATCCGGATAGCAGAAATAGGTGTCGAAGGTGGGGATGTCGGCATTGATCGCCAGCTGGATCAGGCCCGGATCGCGTCCGACGATATAATCCGGCAGGCAGGCGATTCCGATGCCGAGCAGGCAGGCCCGCTTGATCGAGGTCTGGCTGTTGATCTGCAGATGCGGCGTGCGAAGGTTGTCCGAGGAACGCCCGGCATATTCCAGCCAGTTGACGTCGAGCAGGTAGTTCGGCGCCGGTTCCCCGAAGGTGATGATGTGGTGATTATCGAGATCCTCGATCGACTGCGGCTCGCCATAGCGGTTGATATAGGAGGGGGCCGCATAGACGTGCATGTGCACTGTGAAGAGCTTGCGCTGGATGAGATCGGACTGCTGCGGCTGACGAAGCCGGATCGCACAATCCGCATGGCGCATGTTCACGTCCACCTCCTCGTTGTCGAGGATCAGCTGGATCGACATTTCCGGATAGAGCTGCAGGAATTCCTGCACCTTGTCGGTGAGCCAGCCCTGACCCAACCCGACCGTCGTCGTGACGCGCAGCTTGCCGGACGGCTTTTCCGTCGTCTCGGTGAGCTGCACCTTCACCGTCTCGAGCTTCAGAAGCACGTCATGGGCGGTGCGGTAGAGGAGTTCGCCCTGTTCGGTGAGGATCAGGCCGCGCGCGTGACGATGGAAGAGCTTGACCCCGACATCCTGTTCCAGCGCGCTGACCTGGCGGCTGATGGCCGACTGGGAAAGGTGCAGCTTGTCGGCCGCGTGGGTGAAGGAACCGGCCTCCGCCGCCGCGTGAAAAATGCGCAATTTATCCCAGTCGAGCGGCACACCCATTTAAGACGTCACTCCGCGGCAACGGCGATCGGCTGAATGCCGGCAAGGAAGCGTTCGGCCTCCAACGCCGCCATGCAGCCCATGCCGGCGGCGGTGATCGCCTGGCGGAAGGTATCGTCGGTCACATCGCCGGCAGCGAAGACGCCAGGCACGTCCGTGGCGGTCGAATCCGGCGCCGTCCAGAGATAGCCGTTCGGTTTCATCTTCAGCTTGCCTCTGAAAAGCTCGGTCGCCGGCGCATGGCCGATCGCCACGAAGACGCCGTCGATCGGCCGTTCGCTGACCGCGCCGGTCTCGGTGTTGCGCAGCTTCACCCCCTCGACCGACGGCGGCATCGGCGGCTTGGCGGGCTTGCCGGTGATCTCGGCGACTTCCGTGTTCCAGAGAACGCTGACGTTCGGGCGCTGGAAGAGGCGTTCCCGCAGGATCTTCTCGGAGCGGAAACTGTCACGGCGATGGACGACCGTCACGGACTTGGCGATATTCGAGAGATAGAGCGCTTCCTCGACGGCGGAATTGCCGCCGCCGACCACGATGACGTCCTTGTTGCGATAGAAGAAGCCGTCGCAGGTGGCGCAGGCGGACACGCCAAAACCCTGGAAATGCTGCTCGCTTTCGAGCCCCAGCCATTTCGCCTTGGCGCCTGTTGCGATGATGAGCGTATCCGCCCTCCAGACGGTGCCGAAATCGGTGCGCACCGTGAACGGGCGGTGGTCCAGCTCGACCTCCGTCACGAGATCGTTGACGATCTCGGCGCCGACATGGGTCGCCTGCTTCAGCATCTCGCCCATCAGCCAGGGACCCTGGATCGGGTCGCCGAAGCCCGGATAATTCTCCACGTCCGTGGTGATCATCAGCTGGCCGCCCTGTTCGAGGCCGGCGATCAGAACCGGTTTCAGCATCGCGCGCGCGGCATAGATCGCCGCGGTATAACCGGCCGGGCCGGAGCCGATGATCAGAACCTCGGAATGACGGGCGGACATGTGCTATTTCCTTTCCAAGACCGGTGGACACGCGTTTCCTCGCCCTCATATAGGGGGTCGATTTCCGGTCTGCCGCTTTAAACCGCCATGTAAGATTGATCCATGCATCAATGCAAGGGCAGCTTTGCATTAATAACAGATCGGTTGGCATGGAAGGCATGATCCTTGTGTTAAATCCCGTTTCCGCTAAAAGCCTTCCCGACAACAAGGGGAAAACCGTGTTCCGCGCCGATCTGGACGCCATCGACATCAAAATCCTCAGGGAACTTCAGCGCGACGGGCGGATGACGAATGTCGAGCTCGCAGAGCGCGTGGGGATTTCCGCGCCGCCATGCCTGCGCCGCGTGCGCAAGCTGGAAGAAGGCGGGATCATCGAGGGTTATCACGCGCTTCTCAATGCGCCGAAACTCGGTTTCGACCTCGTCGCCTTCTGCATGGTCGGGCTGAAACGCCAGTCGGATGCGGACCTCAAGGCCTTCGCCGCCAAGGTGCAGCAGTGGCCGCTTGTGCGCGAGGCCTGGATGGTCAACGGCGACAGCGACTTCCTTCTGCGCTGCGCTGCGCAGAACCTTACGGTCTTCCAGGATTTCGTCATAGAAGTTCTTACCGCCGACGAGCACGTGGACACCGTCCGCACCATGCTGACGATCCGCCAGGTAAAGCAGCTCGGTCTGGTGGAAATCTGAGTCGGGTCATGCCTAAGCTTGCGATTTCCGCTTTCATCATCTGCCAGAACGAGGAAGCCTATCTCGGCAATTGCATCGAAAGCCTTGCCGAGTTCTCCGATATCGTCATCGTCGATTCCGGTTCGACCGATGGGACGATCCAGCTCATCCGGTCCTATATCGAGAAAGGCTGGCCGATCCGGCTCTTCAACGAGACGTGGCGGGGGTATGCGGGACAGAAGCAGTTCGCGCTGGAGCAGTGCCGGGAGCCCTGGTGCTTCAATATCGATTCCGACGAGCGTCTCGACGCGCCATTGCGCAAGCTGCTGCCGGAGCTGATCTCGGCACCGCAGGAGATCGTCGGCTGGCGCGTGGCACGCCGGCCCTATCTCATCGGCTACGGCTATACGCCAGAGAACGTGAAGGAGCGCAAGAACCTGCGCCTGATCCGCAAGGGCAGGGGCGGCTACGATCTTGCGCAGGCCGTCCACGAGGGCATTGTCCCGGACGGTCGCGTCGAGAAGGCGAAAACCGGCAGTCTCCTGCATTACCGGCCGCTGGTCATCGACGAGCAGGTCCTCAAGGAGAACAAGTATTCGACGCTGAAGGCGGACCAGCAGTTCGCCGAGGGCAGGAAGCCCAGGGTGTCGAAGCTTGTCTTTTCGCCCTGGCTCTATTTCCTGCGTCTCTATTTCAGGAACGGTCTCTGGCGCTGCGGCGCGTCCGGCTTCATCGAGGCGATGACGGGGGCGGTCTATGCCTTCCTGACCCAGGCCAAGCTCTACCAGCGGCAGGCGCTGAAAGAGCGGCCCAATGCCGATGATGCCCAGGACAGATAAGAAGAACGGACAAGAGCAGGCAAGGGCGACCCCGATGAAGGTCCATCACTATCATTTCGGCAAGGATGGCGGCGCGGAGAAGTTCTTCGTGCATCTCGTCGGCGCGCTTGGCCGCCGCGGGGTGGAGCAGGCGGCCGTCATCCGCCCCAACCGCATCTGGCGCAAGGACATCGAACCTTACGCCCGGATCGTCGAAAGCAATTTCCGCAACCTGTCGCCGGACCGGTTGCTCCTGCCGATCAAGGTGCAGCTGATGGCAGGCAAGGAAAAGCCGGATGCGCTTTTTTCCTGGGCGACACGCGCTAGCCGGCTGATGCCGGCCTACAAGGGCGCGATCAAGCTCTCGCGCCTTGGCGATTACCCGACCAATCTCAGCTATTTCAAAAACACCGACATCCTGGTCTGCAATACGCCCGGCATTGCCGACCACGTGCGCAAGATCGGCTGGACGCGCGGTGTCGAGGTCATCTCCAATTTCACCGATACGGAGAGGGTGACGCCGGTTGCGCGTGCCACCGTCGATACGCCGGAAGGCGTGCCGGTCGTCATGACCATGGGCCGTTTCGTGAAGCGCAAGCGGTTCCACCTCCTGATCGAGGCGATGGCGGCGGTGCCCGACGCCTATCTCTGGATCGCCGGCGACGGCGAGGAGAGCGAAGCGCTCGCCGCACTCGTGAAGGAACGCGGCATGACCGACCGGGTGCGGTTCCTCGGCTGGCAGAAGGATGCGCGGCCCTATGTGGCGGCGGCCGATATCTTCGTCATGCCGTCGAGCCACGAACCGCTCGGCAATGTCATCCTGGAAGCCTGGGCGCAGAAGCGGCCGGTCGTCTCCTCTCGCTCGGAGGGCCCGAACTGGTTCATGCGCGACGGAGAGAACGGTCTGCTGGTCGATATCGACGACGTGGCAGGCTTCTCGCGGGCGATCACGCAGCTCATCGCCGACAAGGTTTTGGCCGAGACGGTTGCAGAAGGCGGATACGGGACGCTGGTGCAGCAGTTTTCCGAAGAGGCGGTTGCCGGCGCCTATATCGAGCTTTTCAAGCGGAAGCCGTGATCCGGTTGATACCGATCGCGAATTGTTGATATCGGCGTGAAGCCGGCTTGACTGTTCTGCACTCAACCTGCAGAAGTGCCGCCAAGCTTAGGGGTGAGCTTAGTCGCATTTTGGGGGCAGGTATTTTTTATGACGAGTCTCTTGAAGGAGCTTGGTCGTCGCTCGACCGAGTCGATGTCGGATGTTTTGTTCGAGCGTTACACGAATACGCGCAATAGATTGAAGGGATATCCCCACAGAATCGCCGTCGATGGCAGGCGTCAGCTGATCACGGTCCGGGATCCGGCCGGCGAGATTCATATCTGCCGGCGAAACCGCCTGTGGCTTTACAAGAAGTCGATCCAAGGTAGGCTTCAGGAGCTTAGCCGGACCTACTTGTTGCATCTGATCGATGAAGACCTTTCCGGTGCCTTCATCGATTGCGGAGCCAATGTCGGTGAACTCGGTTTTTGGGCACGCGCGAGAAATCTCCCGTATTTCGCGTTCGAACCCGAAGCGCTTGAGGCCGACTGCTGCGATCTCAACAATTTCGCAGGACGTGCCGAAACGAACAGGCTTGCTCTGTGGAATGAAAAGACGACGCTGTCGTTCTATTCCAAGCCGGATACCGGTGACGGTTCGATCTTCGAGATGAGCGATTTCGTCGGCGTCAAGACGGTCCAGGCCATTCCGCTCGACGATTTCGTGGCCGAACGGCAGATCGAGAAGATAGCGGTGATGAAGATCGAAGCGGAGGGCGCTGAACCGGAAATCCTCGCCGGCGCCTCGAAATCGCTTTCCATCACCCGTTATCTGACCGTGGATTGCGGTTTCGAGCGCGGGCGCCAGAAAGAGAGCACGCTTATCCCCGTCATCAAAGCTGCGGCAAGGGCAGGTTTCTCCATCGTCGAATGGAATCCCGTCCGGCTGGTACTGCTGTTCAGGAACGAGCGGATTTAGGCAGTCCGACGCTTCGGTAGACATTGCCGAGGCGTTTGGCCTCGCCCTCGATGCTGAAATTCTCGATCGCATGAATGCGGGCACGGGCTGCAGCTGCCTGCCGGCGCGTCTCGTCGTCCATGAAGAGGGCGGCCGCAGCCGCCATGGCATCGAGGTTGTCGCGGGCGATGATCGCGCCCGTTTCCTCCTGGCCTGTGACGAGAAGCTCCGGAAAGGCGCCAACATCGGTGGCGATCACCGGCACGGCCGCCGCCATGGCTTCGAGCGGCGTCAGCCCGAAGCCCTCCCAACGCTGCGGGGCGACGAAGAGGTCGAGAGCGCGATACCACTCGTTGATGTCGGTATGCTCGCCGACGAAAAGGATGCGGTCGGCAAGGCCGGCAGCCTTCACCTTCGCCTTCAACCCGTTCTCGAATTCCACATGCGGGCCGGTGGCGCGGCCGGCGACGATCGCCGACCAGTCCGGCCGTGACGGCAGCAGGCGGATCATCGAATCGACGAAAAGATCGGTGCCCTTCTGGTGCCGTACCCGGCCGAAGCAGCCGACCATCTTATTTTCCGGGGCGAGCCCGCGCGAACGCTTCGCCTCAGCCTTGTCCTCCGGCGGCGAGAAGCGATCGGTATCGATGCCGTGCAGGATGACCGTGTTGGGCACGGTCAGATAGTCGGCCGTCTTGCCGCTGACCGCGATCACATCGTCCATCTTGGAAATCAGCCATTTCGTCCAGCCGGTATGGCGGCGCTGCGAGGCGGAAGTGAAGACGATCTTCAGGGGCATGCGCAATATGTCGCGCATAAAAATCGCCGGCAGCATCTCGATGTTGCGGCGCGCATGCCAGATCCGGAAACGTCTGCCGCGGGGAGGGCGCCAGAGCGCGAAAAGATCGCGATAGCGGATATGCGGCAGGTCGGCGGGCAGGCCAGGTCCGAGGGCCGCGACCTTTTGGCCGAGCGATCTCTGGACCGGGATAAGCTGGATGATCGTCGAAGTGACGCCGGAGAGCCGCCGCTTGAAATTCGGCGCGATCACTTCGGCGTCACGAATGTCGATGATGGCGGAATCGCCGTCCTGGACCACGGGCGATCAGCCCCAGGAAACGGAAAGGATCTCGTAGCCCTTGGAACCGCCGGGAGCGACCACTTCGATGGAATCGCCGGCTTCCTTGCCGATCATGGCGCGGGCGATCGGCGAGGAGATGGAGATGCGGCCGGCCTTCACGTCGGCTTCCTGGTCGCCGACGATCTGGTAGATCTTCTCCTCGTCGGTGTCCTCGTCGACGAGCTTCACGGTCGCGCCGAACTTGATCTTCGAGCCGGACATCTTGGTGAGGTCGATGACCTCCGCGCGCGCGGTCAGATCTTCGAGCTCGGTGATGCGGCCTTCATTGTGGCTCTGGGCCTCCTTGGCGGCATGGTATTCGGCATTTTCCGAAAGGTCGCCATGGGCGCGCGCTTCCGCAATTGCCTCGATGATACGGGGACGCTCTTCCTGCTGGCGCCAGCGCAGCTCTTCCTGCAGCTTGGCGAAACCGCTCTGCGTCATCGGTACCTTTTCAACCATTTCCTTGTCCTTCAGGCTCATGCCCGCGGATGCCGCGGACACAAAAAGAAACAGGTTCCGGAGCAAAACTTCGGAACCATCGCAAAATCGGAATTTGGGTCACTATAACAGATTTTCGACAACCGGTGCTAGGAATTTCGAAACCCTGTGGGGAGTGGCCCTCTCCTTCGTGCATGTGAATCGAAGGCCGTTCTTTTGTCAATGACTTGACAGGGAAAATAGAACATTTTGCGAACGTTTGATCTGATCCGAAAACCTATGGCTGTGTTTGGAGGGACAGACCCGATTCGCGGCGGATCTGCCCGGGGGGACTTGCATCGGGCGATGCAGATCCCCGGGAGTCTTGCCAATGGCTCAGAAATAGCTCTGCAGCGGGCGGACTTCGAGATTGCCGGCCTTCAGCGCCTTGATCGCCAGTGCTGCGGCTTCGGCGCCGGCCATGGTCGTGTAATAAGGCACTTTCTGCATCAGCGTCGCGCGGCGCAGCGATTTCGAATCCGAGATCGCCTTATTGCCGTCCGTCGTGTTGATGACGAGCTGGACCTGGCGGTTGCGGATCGCGTCCTCGATATGCGGGCGGCCCTCCAGAACCTTGTTGATCTTGGCGGCCGTGATGCCGTTTTCGCCGAGGAAGCGGGCCGTGCCGCCGGTTGCGAGCACCTTGAAGCCGATCTCCGTCAGGATGCGGATCGCCGGCAGCACGCGGGCCTTGTCCTCGTCGCGGACGGAGACGAAGACCGTGCCGTCGCGCGGCAGTTCGACATTGGCGCCGAGCTGCGACTTGGCGAAGGCGAGCGCGAAATCCGTGTCGAGGCCGATGACTTCGCCGGTCGAGCGCATTTCCGGGCCGAGCAGCGTATCGACGCCCGGGAACCGGGCGAACGGGAAGACGGCTTCCTTGACGGCGATGTGCTTCAAGGCACGCGGATCGGGCTTCGTGCCATAGGCGGCGAAGACCGGATCGAGTTTCTCGCCGGCCATGACGCGGGCGGCGATCTTGGCGATCGGCGCGCCGATGGTCTTGGCGACGAAAGGCACGGTACGCGAGGCGCGCGGGTTCACTTCCAGCACGTAGATCGTGCCGTCCTTGATGGCGAACTGGACGTTCATCAGGCCGCCGACATTAAGCGCCTTCGCCATGGCCTTGGCCTGGCGTTCCAGCTCGTCGAGCATCTCCTTGGAGAGCGAACGCGGCGGCAGCGAGCAGGCCGAGTCGCCCGAATGGATGCCTGCCTCCTCGATATGCTCCATGATGCCGGCGACGTAGACGTCGGTGCCGTCGGAAAGGCAGTCGACGTCCACTTCGATCGCGTTCGTCAGGTATGAGTCGAAGAGCAGCGGGTTCTTGCCGAGCAGCGTGTTGATCTGGCCGGTCTTGTCGTTCGGGTAGCGCTGCTTGATGTCTTCCGGCACGAGGCCCGGAACCGTGTCGAGCAGGTAGGTCTGCAGCATCGATTCGGAATGGATGATCTGCATGGCGCGGCCGCCGAGCACGTAGGACGGGCGCACGACCAGCGGGAAGCCGATCTCGGCGGCGACGAGGCGGGCCTGCTCGACCGAATAGGCGATGCCGTTGTTCGGCTGGTTGAGGTCGAGCTTCATCAGAAGCTTCTGGAAGCGGTCGCGGTCTTCGGCGAGGTCGATCGCGTCCGGCGCGGTGCCGAGGATCGGGATGCCGTTCTTTTCGAGCGCTTCTGCGAGCTTCAGCGGCGTCTGGCCACCGAACTGGACGATGACGCCCACCACCTCGCCCTTTTCCTGTTCGGCGCGCAGGATCTCGATCACGTCTTCGGCCGTCAGCGGCTCGAAATAGAGGCGGTCGGAGGTGTCGTAGTCGGTCGAGACTGTTTCCGGATTGCAGTTGATCATGATCGCTTCGTAGCCGGCATCCTTCAGCGCGAAGGCGGCATGGCAGCAGCAATAGTCGAACTCGATGCCCTGGCCGATGCGGTTCGGACCGCCGCCCAGGATGACGACCTTCCTGCGGTCGGAGACTTCGGCCTCGGAACGGGCCGCGCCGACGAAGGGCACTTCGTAGGTCGAATACATGTAGGCCGTCGGCGAGGCGAATTCGGCAGCGCAGGTATCGATGCGCTTGAAGACCGGGCGGACGCCGAGGCCGTTGCGCAGTTCGGCGATTTCCTTCGGCCGCTTCGCCGTCAGGCTCGCAAGCCGGGCGTCGGAGAAGCCCATGGCCTTCAGCATGCGCAGGTTTTCGGCATCGGTCGGCAGGCCATGCTCGCGGATGCGGGCCTCCATGTCGACGATCGCCTTGAACTGGGCGATGAACCACGGGTCGATCTTGCAGGCCTCGTGGACCTCCGCTTCGCTCAGCCCCAAGCGCAGCGCCTGGACCACCATGCGCAGCCGGTCCGGCGTCGGCGTGCCGATCGCCGCGCGGATGGCGTTGTGGCGGTCTTCGCCCTCTTCGAGGCCGGGGATCTCGATCTCGTCGAGGCCGGTCAGGCCGGTTTCAAGGCCACGCAACGCCTTCTGCAGGGATTCGGCGAAGGTGCGGCCGATCGCCATGACCTCGCCGACCGATTTCATCGCGGTCGTCAGGATCGGTTCGGCGCCCGGGAATTTCTCGAAGGCGAAGCGCGGGATCTTGGTGACGACGTAGTCGATCGACGGTTCGAAGGAGGCCGGCGTCGCGCCGCCGGTGATGTCGTTTTCGAGCTCGTCCAGCGTATAGCCGATCGCGAGCTTGGCCGCGACCTTGGCGATCGGGAAGCCGGTCGCCTTGGAGGCGAGCGCGGAGGAGCGCGAGACGCGCGGATTCATCTCGATGACGACGAGGCGGCCGTCCTTCGGGTTGACGGCGAACTGCACGTTCGAGCCGCCGGTCTCGACGCCGATCTCGCGCAGCACCGCGATCGAGGCGTTGCGCATGATCTGGTATTCCTTGTCGGTCAGCGTCAGGGCCGGCGCGACGGTGATCGAATCGCCCGTGTGGACACCCATCGGATCGATGTTCTCGATCGAGCAGATGATGATGCAGTTGTCCGCCTTGTCGCGGATCACTTCCATCTCGTATTCCTTCCAGCCGAGCACCGACTCCTCGATCAGTACTTCGGTGGTCGGCGAGGCGTCGAGGCCGCCGGAGACGATCTCGAAAAATTCCGAACGGTTGTAGGCGATGCCGCCGCCCGTGCCGCCGAGCGTGAAAGAGGGGCGGATGATCGCCGGCAGGCCGACATGGTCGAGCGCCTGGGCGGCGATCGCCATGGCATGGCTCATATAGCGCTGCTTGCGGTCGCTTTCGCCAAGGTTCCACTGATTTTCGAGAGCGTCGAGCGCCTTGTCCAATTCGGCGCCGGAAAGGCTTTCGCGCAGCTTGGCGCGCTCGGCCTCGTGGGTCTTGCGGTCGGCGTCCTTGATGTCGGTGGCATTCGCCAGCATCGATTTCGGCGTTTCGAGCCCGATGCGGGCCATGGCTTCGCGGAAAAGAGCGCGGTCCTCGGCCATGTCGATCGCGGCGGGCTTGGCGCCGATCATCTCGACATTGTAGCGGTCGAGCACGCCCATGCGCTTCAACGAGAGTGCCGTGTTGAGCGCCGTCTGGCCGCCCATGGTCGGCAGCAGCGCGTCCGGCCGTTCCTTGGCGATGATCTTGGCGACGACTTCGGGCGTGATCGGCTCGACGTAAGTTGCATCCGCGAGGCCCGGGTCGGTCATGATCGTCGCCGGGTTGGAGTTGACCAGGATGACCCGGTAACCTTCCTCGCGAAGCGCCTTGCAGGCTTGCGTGCCGGAATAGTCGAACTCGCATGCCTGGCCGATGACGATCGGACCCGCGCCGATGATGAGGATCGATTTGATGTCTTGGCGCTTTGGCATGGTGGTCTTTCCGCTTTTTTCCTGCGCGAAAAACCGGCCAGGGCAGAGGTTTGCCGGCCGGGTGCGCAAGTTCGTGGTCTTTTCAGGCTAAAAGCGGCTTATAGGCAAATGTTTTTCCAAACGGAACCCCATAAATCGCCAAATCGACAGAATCCTTAAAGGTGGGCGAACCGCGCCTTCACCGCGTCCAGATTCGGGCGGCTGACGGGAATTTCGGCGCCGTCCTTCATGACGACGAAAAGCTTGCATCCTCGCGCCTTAGCTTTTCGACATGCGCATCCGCCACCCAGTGCGACCGGTGCACCTGCATGCCCGGTGTATCGCCGAGTTCCTTCAAGGCATCCGCAACGCGCAAAAGCACCAGTTCGCGCCGCACACGCCCCTCCACCGGCTGCTCGGGAAAATCTGGATGGTTCTGATGGTCATTACCTCGCTCTCCAGCTTCTTCATCCACCAGATCGATCTGTTCTACGGCTTCAGCCCGATCCATCTCTTGTCGATCTTGCCGTGATCGTCGCGGCGCTCGTCCTGCGGCAGAGACTTTCATCGCGCCGCGCCTGATTCAGCGACGAAAATCTTGCAACCGTACTGATCTCAGCCTTGCTGACATGGACAGGTGCGGCTTGCGGGGTTATGTGCTGCGGAAAAGAATTTTTGCAGCAACGGCCATCCACGACGACGACCGCTTGCGCGGAGGAAACGAATGGCCGATGCAACCTCGAAACCCGTTGCCGCAGTCGCCGCTGAAGTGACGGTCCTGCCGATCATCCTGGCAGTCAGTTTCTGCCACATGCTGAACGACATCATGCAGTCGATGATTTCGGCAATCTATCCGATGCTGAAGACGGATTATTCGCTCGACTTCTGGCAGATCGGCATTCTGACGCTCGCCTTTCAGTGCACGGCCTCGCTCCTGCAGCCGGTGATCGGCATCGTCACGGACAAGAAACCTTTCCCGTATTCGCTGCCGGTCGGCATGGGCTCGACCTTCGTCGGCCTTTTCATGCTGGCGAGCGCCCATTCCTATGTCATGCTGGTCATCGCCGCCTCGCTGGTCGGCATAGGCTCGGCGGTTTTCCATCCCGAATCCTCACGCGTCGCCCGGCTTGCCTCCGGCGGCCGTTACGGCTTCGCGCAATCGGTCTTCCAGGTGGGCGGCAATTTCGGCCAGTCGATCGGCCCGCTGCTCGCCGCCTTCATCATCGTGCCGAACGGGCAGGGCAGCGTTGCCTGGTTCTCGATCGGCGCCATGCTCGGCATCATCATCCTCACCTGGGTGGCGCGCTGGTACAAGGCACATATGCTCGCCAATAAGGGCCGCAAGCGCGTGCTGCACGCCCACAATCTCTCCAGGCGGACGGTCGCCGTCGCCCTGGTGATACTGGCCATTCTGACCTTCTCCAAGAATGCCTACATGGCAAGCATCGGTAGCTACTACACGTTCTTCGTCATCGAACGTTTCCACGTGACCGTGCAGCAGTCGCAGATCATGCTGTTCATCTTCCTCGGCGCCGTCGCGCTCGGAACGGTCATCGGTGGGCCGATCGGCGACCGGTTCGGCTCCAAGGTGGTGATCTGGTTTTCCGTCCTGGGGGTGCTGCCGTTCACGCTCGCCATGCCCTTCGCCAACCTGCCGGTGACGATCGCGCTGTCGGCCATCATCGGCTTCATCATGGCCTCGTCCTTCCCGGCGATCATCGTGATGGCGCAGGAACTGGTGCCGGGGCGGGTCGGCATGATCGCCGGCATCTTCTTCGGGCTTGCCTTCGGCATCGGCGGCATCGCTGCCGCAGTGCTCGGCATCCTGGCCGACCACCACGGCATTTCCTTCGTCTATACGATCTGCGCCTTCCTGCCGGCGCTCGGGCTGCTTACCGTCTTCCTGCCGGGCAAGAAGGCGCTCAGGGTCGCATGACGCGAAATCTTGCGCTGAAGGCTCGCCGAGGCTCGCCTTTGCCGCCGCGGGCGTTATTATATTAGCGACCGGGCATGGGATGCCGATAAGGAGAGCATGAGATGGAATGGAAAGGCCGCCGCCAGTCGGACAATGTCGAGGACCAGCGCGGTGCCTCCATGGGCGGTTCTGTGGGGCGCGGTGGCGGATTTCGCATCCCCATCGGCGGTGGAGGCCGCCGCGGTGGCGGCCTGGGCATTGGTGGTATCGTCGTCATCCTGATCATCTGCTGGATCACCGGCATCAATCCGCTGACGCTGCTTTCGGGCGGCGACATCGGGTTTGACGGTGGAGGTTACGAACAGCAGACGACCGGCGGTCCGCCGGCGAACGACGATACGACCGCCTTCGTGCGCACCGTGCTTGCAGAAACGGAGGATACCTGGAGCGGCATTTTCCAGGCGAATGGCGGCAATTATGAAAACCCGACGCTGGTGCTGTTCTCCGGCCAGGTGAATTCCGCCTGCGGCTTTGCCTCTTCCGCGACCGGGCCGTTCTACTGCCCCAACGACCACAAGCTCTATCTCGACACGGATTTCTTCCAGGAGCTCGAACAGCGCTTCGATGCGGCCGGCGACTTCGCCGAGGCCTATGTGATCGCGCACGAGGTCGGCCATCACGTGCAGAACCTGCTCGGCATCCTGCCGCGCTTCAACCAGGCGCGCCAGCGCATGAGCGAGGCCGAAGCCAACCAGATGTCGGTGCGCGTCGAGCTGCAGGCGGATTGCTTCGCCGGCGTCTGGGGCAAGTTCACCGAGCAGAAGGGCATTCTGGAGCGCGGCGACCTGGAAGAGGCGCTGAATGCTGCGCAGCAGATCGGCGACGATACGCTGCAGAAGCGCAGCCAGGGCTATGTCGTGCCGGAAAGCTTCAACCACGGCACATCGGCGCAGCGCATGCGCTGGTTCCAGCGCGGCTTCGACAGCGGCGACATCAAGGCGTGCGATACGTTCTCGGGGGATGTATGAGGGTCACATCCTACGGCTCTTGAGGGGCCAGAGGGGGGATGGCCGCATTGATCGAGACTGGTGGATAAAACGCAAACCCGTTCCAGCATTATCAATCACTTGACCTCTTTCTCATCCCCGCCCTCCGAACCCATGCCTACAATCTCCTCACTTCCGCCGCCGGAGTGTTTCGCGAGACGTTCGCGGGCAGGCGGGAGCCGGCGCTTCCATCCGAACCGTAACGTGCGGGGATGGTGGAAGAGGTGAAAGCCATGGAGCGCATGTCGAAAGGCACACGTTCCTATCAAGCCTCCCCCTGGCCGCCGGGCCAGGTTCGGTTGAGCCGTGCAAGTGGCAAGCCTATCCCGAAAGGACGGGCGCGAACGAAGCCACGCAGCGAGGCGAGATGATCACCTGTAGGGGCCGGAAGCCCCGAAAGAACGCCGAAGGCCACGCGAATGCGGAGCCGCTTTTTACTACTATAATCCGAGGTTCCGCATTCGCGTGCGCTTCTCCGGACTGCTTTTTGAAACCACGGCAGGAGACTGCGCGGGACGCTTCGGTGCGCCCATGAGCGAACCCGCGCTTTCCTTCGGGAATTACTTGTACATCCCCTCGCGGAGATTGATGCCATATTCCACATAGGCCTTCATGGCGCAGAGCATCTGCGACCAGCCCTGGCAGTTGCCGTAGGATGCCGAAAGGCCTCCGGGCGTTTCCCGCCAGCCTTCCTCGGCGATCGTCACCATCGTGCGGCCGTCGTCCAGCGGTTCGAAGGTCATCGTCACGGTCGTCCTGTAGCCGGCAGGCGCGACATTTTCCGGCCCCTGTTCGGCCGGATTGCCCTCCACCGCATCCCAGCGCAGCACGATCTTCCGGTTCTTCTCCACCTCGACGACCTCGACCGGAAAGGCGCCTGGAAAGTCGTGGAAATCCCAGGTTACCGTGGTGCCGGTTTCCAGCCGGGCGCTGGCGCCGCCGGTGGTGAAATAACCGGAGAGCTTTTTCGGATCGGCGACTGCCTCGAAGACTTCCTCGACGGATTTTGAAATCCGGCCGGACACTTTGAATTTCAGTTCCATGGTCTTCTTCTCCCTTGTTTCTCAGCATTATCATGTTATAAAAACATAACATGTCAAGCGATAAACAGAGCGACAAGATTTTCAAGGCCCTGGCGGCGCCGATCCGCCGCGAGATTCTGGACGAGCTGAAGGATCACCCGAAAACGACGGGCGAGCTCTGCACGCTGTTTCCGAACCTCGACCGCTGCACGGTGATGCAGCATCTGAAGGTTCTGGAGGGCGCCGACCTGGTGCTGGTGAAGCGCGAGGGCAGGGAGCGGTGGAATCACCTGAACCCGCTGCCGATCAAGGCGATCCACGACCGCTGGATCGGCGCCTATGCGGCCCGTGCGGTCGATATGCTCGACCGGATGAAGCGGGATATGGAAGGTTAGCGGATCAGGAGCGCGGTGCCGAAAAGTCCGAGCGCGAAGACCGTATGGGCGACGAGATTGAGGAAACGGACCTTGTTGGGCTTCGGCGTCTTCGAGGCGGCCCAGCCAAGCCCCATGCCGGGCTGGAACAGGAACCAGCCGGCGCCGACAGTGACGATCCCGAAGATCCAGGCGGGCAGGAAGGTCGGCGCGGCAAGCCAATCCGATCCCGCGATCAGCGCGAAGACGAGGCCGTAGAGGATGCCGATGGCGTAGTGGCCGGCCCAGCCGAGCGCGAGTTCGTGCTCATAAGGTTCTGCGGCGGCGATGCTCTCATGAAAGACCTTTCCGCGGGAAAGGTGCCAGAACCAGCGGCCGCCCGGCGCCCAGTTGGCTTTCGGTTGCCCGAAGACGCGGTGAAGCACGATGGCCCAGAAGTCCATCAGGACGGTCGCGCCGATGCCGATCAGGATGCCGCGCCAGAGAAGTTCGATCATGGGATGCCGCCGGAAAGAGTAGGGCACCTCGTATAGCTGCATTTCCGCATGCGTGGAAAGTGTTTATCGAGCCGGGCATTGAGTATCGTTTCATCAAAAACTTTGAAACGTTCACGTATTGTTTCCATTTTTGTTTGCCGCTATGTAGGCACGCGGCGATTTGGATCGTCTTTCCAGAAAACATCAGTCCTTGAGAGACATCCCCGATGCTCGATCCGAAATTCGTCCGCCGCGGCCTGTTCCTCGTCTTCATGATCCTGTTTCTCGACGTCATCGGGATCGCGATCATCATGCCGGTGCTGCCGACATTCCTGCGCGAACTCACCGGCGACGACATGAGCGGTGCGGCGGTCGACGGCGGCTGGCTGCTGCTCATCTATTCGGCCATGCAGTTCCTGTTCGCGCCGCTGCTCGGGAACCTGAGCGACCGCTTCGGGCGCCGGCCGATCCTGCTTGCCTCCGTCCTGACCTTCGCGCTCGACAACCTGATCTGCGCCGCTGCGACCAGCTTCTGGATGCTCTTTGTGGGGCGGGTGCTCGCCGGCATTTCGGGCGGCAGCTTCGCCACCTGTTCGGCTTATATCGCCGATATCAGCAATGACGAGAACCGCGCCAAGAATTTCGGGCTGATCGGTATCGCCTTCGGAGTCGGCTTCACGGTCGGCCCGGTGATCGGCGGTCTTCTTGGCGAACTCGGACCGCGCGTGCCTTTCCTCGGTGCCGGTCTACTGTCGCTCGCCAATTTCATCGCGGCCTGGTTCCTGCTGCCGGAGACGCTGGAACAGGCAAATCGCCGCAGGTTCGAGTGGAGGCGCGCCAATCCTCTCGGCACGCTGCGCCAGATGCGCCACTATCCGGGCATCGGCTGGATCATGCTCGTCATGTTCCTCTATTGGCTCGCGCATGCCGTCTATCCCTCCGTCTGGTCGTTCGTCTCGGCCTATCGTTTTGGCTGGAGCGAGGGGCAGATCGGCCTGTCGCTCGGCCTTTTCGGCATTTGCGCGGCGCTTGTCATGGGCTTCATCCTGCCGAAGCTCGTGCCTGTCCTCGGCGAATGGAAGACGGCGGTGCTGGGCCTCACCTTCTCTTGCCTCGGGCTCACCGGTTATGCGCTGGCCTGGGACGGCTGGGTGGTTTATGCGGTGATTCTCGCGACGACGATCGAGAACGTCGCCGATCCGCCGCTCAGAAGCATCGCCGCCGGCAAGGTGCCGCCGTCGGCACAGGGCGAACTACAGGGCGCGATGACGAGCCTCACGAGCCTGACGACGATCATCGGCCCGGCGATCTTCACGCAGCTCTTCAGCGCCTTCACCGGACCAGAAGCGAAAGTGGCATTCGCGGGCGCGCCCTTTTTGATGGCGGCGATCTTCATGTTGGTCGCGATTTTGGTGTTTTTGACCCGGATTTCGCGAAAGACGCCGGCGGCTTCGCTCGGAAACGAGCTTTCGCATCAAGTTTCTTGAAGTGACGGCCAAAAATTCTGCTGCATGGCGCGTAAGCCTTGCCGCACGGATGATGCTCCTCTATAGGCTGCATCATCCGCCGCTCGCCAGTTTCTGGAAGCGGCTTTTTTCGTTCTGCGGAGACATCTCATGTCGAGCCAGGTCATGACCTTTGAAGGTGCGACGGACAATTCCTGGCCTTCGCATATGCGCGCGACCTTCGCGCTCGGCGTGCCGCTTGTCGGCGCCCAGCTCGCGCAGATGGCGATCAACACGACCGACGTTATCCTGGTCGGCTGGCTCGGCACGACCGAGCTCGCCTCCGTCGTGCTCGCGACGCAGATGTTCTTCCTCGTCTTCATCTTCGGCACCGGTTTTTCCGCAGCCGTCGTGCCGCTGGTCGCCCAGGCGCTCGGCCAGAAAGATACGGTCGGGGTCCGCCGCTCGGTGCGCATGGGGCTGTGGATCGTGCTCGCCTATGGCGTGCTGACGGCGCCGCTTCTGTGGTTTTCCGAGCCGATCCTGCTCCGGCTCGGCCAGGCGCCGGATGTCGCCGCCAATGCCCAGAGCTATCTGCGCATCGCGCAATGGGGCATCTTCCCGGCGCTCGGTCTGATGGCGATCCGCAGCTTCGTCACCGGGCTCGAAAAGGGCGGCATCGTGCTTTACGTCACGATAGGCATGTTCTTGATGAACTTGGCGGCCGCCTATATATTGATCTTCGGCCATTTCGGCGCGCCCGCGCTCGGGTTGCATGGCGCTGCGATCGCTGCCGTCAGCGCCAATTCCTTCGGTTTCCTGATCGCTGTCCTGTATGTCGAGAGCCAGCCGAGGATGCGTGCCTACGAGATATTCGTCCGCTTCTGGCGGCCGGACTGGGGCATGGTGCGCGAGATCGTCATGCTCGGCCTGCCGATCAGCTTCACCATTCTCGCCGAGACCAGCCTGTTTTCCGCGGCCTCGCTTTTGATGGGCATGATCGGCAAGCTGGAACTCGCCGCGCACGGCATTGCCCTGCAGCTTGCCTCGATCGCCTTCATGATCCCGCTTGGCCTCGCGCAGGTGGCGACCGTGCGTGTCGGACTTGCCAACGGCCGCAACGATCTCCTCGGCGTGAAGCGGGCGGCGATTGCGGTGCTTGCGATCGGCATCTTCTTCACGGCGATCGGCAGCGTGCTCTACGCGACCATGCCGCGCACGTTCGGCAATCTGTTTCTTGATACCCGTCAGGCGGATGCCGAAGCCGTGCTGACGCTTGCGGTGCCGCTGATTGCGATCGCCGGCGCGTTCCAGCTCGTCGACGGCCTGCAGGCCGTCGGCGCCGGGCTTCTGCGCGGCCTCAAGGACACGAGGGTGCCGATGATCCTGGCGCTGATCGCCTATTGGCCGATCGGTTTTGCCTGCGCCTGGATCTTCGCTTTCCCGCTCGACTTCCGCGGACCCGGCGTCTGGTTCGGCTTCGTCACCGGGCTTGCCGCGGCCGCGGCACTCCTTTGCGGCCGTTTCTGGCTTCTGGTCCGGCGCCGGACGCAAGTCGCCGGCTGATCAGGCCGGAACGAGTTCGGGGAACATCACCGGCGCATAGAAACCGACATCGGTTTCTATGCCGAGGCGCCTGCTCAAGCCTTGCCGGTCTATCCCTGCCACCTGATCCGACCGGGCGACCGCCGCGATGATCGATTGAAGCACGTGCTCGCCTTCGAACTGCAGGATGGTCAGCACGTTGAATTGTTGCGTGCCGGCCTGCTGTTCGAGGATCATGTCGTCGATGAAACCGGGCTGCGTCCGGATGACGTCATGCGTCCTTCCGAGCAGCGCCATGAATTCATCGCGGGCCTCCGCCGGCACCGAGAACCTGTTGATGCGGACGACGCGTCCCTTCTGCCTGTCACTCATGAAAATACCCCTGTCCAGCGTGAACAGGGGTATTTGTGCGACCTCAAGTAAGGTTGAGGTCAATAGCCATTGGTGGAATTTTTGCAGGCAGGATCAGCGTTCAGCGAGCGCCGGTTCGCCCTTCCGCTCACGCACCAGATTGATGAAACGGCGGAAGAGATAATGGCTGTCCTGCGGACCGGGCGAGGCTTCCGGATGATGCTGAACGGAGAAGACCGGCTTGCCGGAAACGCGCAGGCCGCAGTTCGAGCCATCGAAGAGCGAGATATGAGTCTCCTCAACACCTTCCGGCAGAGACTTCGAGTCGACTGCGAAGCCGTGGTTCATGGAGACGATCTCCACCTTGCCGGTCGTGTGATCCTTGACCGGATGGTTGGCGCCGTGATGGCCCTGGTGCATCTTTTCGGTTCTGGCACCAAGCGCCAGGCCGAGCATCTGATGGCCGAGGCAGATGCCGAAGGTCGGGATATCGGTGTCGATGATGTCCTTGATGACCGGAACCGCGTATTCGCCGGTGGCGGCCGGGTCCCCCGGGCCGTTCGACAGGAAGATGCCGTCCGGATTGAGCGCCAGGATATCCTCCGAAGAGGTCTGCGCCGGCACGACCGTCACCTTGCAGTCGAGGCCGGAGAAGAGGCGCAGGATGTTGCGCTTCACCCCGTAGTCGACGCAGACGATGTGGTATTTGGCATCTTCCGGCTTGAGATCGCGATAACCTTCGTTCCAGACCCAGGGCTTCTGGGACCATTGCGAGGACTGGCCGGAGGTGGCCTCTTTGGCGAGGTCGAGGCCTTCGAGACCGCTCCAAGCCCTGGCTTCGGCCTTCAGGGCCTCGATATCGAAGACGCCGTTCGGATCATGGGCGATCACCGCGTTCGGCGCGCCGTTCTGGCGAATCCAGGCGGTGAGCGCGCGCGTATCGATGCCGGAAAGGCCGATGATGCCGCGCGCCTTCAGCCAGGCATCGAGATGTTTTGCCGCGCGATAGTTGGAGGGGTCGGTGATATCGGCCTTGAAGATCGTGCCGACGGCGCCGCGCCGGGCGGCGGGTGTCAGGTCCTCGATGTCTTCCTCATTGGTGCCGACATTGCCGACATGCGGGAAGGTGAAGGTGACGATCTGGCCGAGATAAGAGGGGTCCGTCAGGATTTCCTGGTAGCCGGTGAGGGCGGTGTTGAAGACGACTTCGGCCTGCACCTTGCCGGTCGCGCCGATCCCCGTTCCCTCGATCACCGTGCCGTCGGCAAGAACAAGCACTGCGGTGGGTTTCTTGGTGGTCCAAGGGGTGGTCGAAGCGGCGGTCGCGGTCATGATTATCCTTCTGCTCCACCGGTCCCGTCCCTTGAAGAGACAGGCTGTGGAGGCCATCTATAGTCGCAGAAAAGGGCGCGCGGGACATCCGGCGCAACCCTCACAATCTAAATCTCGTGCAGGTGCCGGAAAATAGACAAAGCGGGCGAGGTGGTCAATCTCGCCCGCACAAGAATCCGTACGGATCATAATCGGCCGGATTCAAGGACTTGGGGCAAATCGATTGATCGCGCCGGTACCGTCGTCTATGACAGCAGCGAAAGTGACAAGGAAAAGCCACGATTCACGGCGGCGGCATATGCTTTTCCGAAGGAGTAAATACGATGCGCGACAAGCTTTCCGAAGCGCTCAAGGATGCGATGAGGGCCAAGGATTCCCGGCGGCTCTCGACCGTGCGGCTGATCCAGACTGCGATCAAGGACCGGGACATCGCCAATCGCGGCGCCGGCAAGGACCCGGTCAGCGACGACGATATCCTGCAGATCCTGCAGAAGATGGTGAAGCAGCGTGAGGAATCGGCCAAGATCTACGAAGATGCCGGACGGGCCGAACTCGCCGCGCAGGAGCGCGAGGAAATCGACGTCATCAAGGGCTTCATGCCGGAGCAGCTTTCGGACGAGAAGGTGCGCGAGCTCATTCAGGTGGCCGTGGCGGAGACGGACGCCCAAGGCTTGCGCGACATGGGCAAGGTCATGGCCGTCCTCAAGGAGAAATATCCGGGCCAGATGGATTTCGCCAAGGCTTCGGGCGTGGTGAAGGAATTGCTGAAATAGGTTCGCAGCCGCGCGCTGATATGCAAAAGGCGGAAATCCGGTCACCGGATTCCCGCCTTTTTGCTCTTCTACGCCTCCCGCGGCCGACTGCGGACTTGCCGCCACGAGAAAGGAACGGAGTGCCATGAGACGCTGCGATACGCCCCGTTCCGAAGAGCCAGGAAAGCTTTGAAACGAGGAACGCCTCCGACACTTCCGAGTTCGGATCAGGTTAAGTCTGCGCGGGCGCACCCGGCAAATTACAAATAGGTAATTTGCGGGCTTCCCGCCGCCTGAAATTCGCTGATACGGGTGAAAACGGGGAGGCTTTTTCCACGCTCGAATTGTGAATAGTGGGTAGCGTGCGGCATAGCGTGTGGCATTCCCTTCTGCCCGCGCTTATATGGAAGCTGGTCCAGAGGTGAAGATGCGCTTTTCCAACAGTTTTCTCGACGAGATCCGTGATCGCGTGCCGATTTCGACGGTGATCGGCCGGCGGGTGACGTGGGATCGCAAGAAGACAAATGTCCCGCGCGGCGACTATTGGGCATGCTGCCCGTTCCATGGCGAGAAGAGCCCGAGCTTCCATTGCGAGGACCGCAAGGGGCGCTACCACTGCTTCGGCTGCGGCGTTTCCGGTGACCATTTCCGTTTCCTGACCGATCTCGAAGGGCTGAATTTCCCCGAAGCGGTGCAGCAGATCGCCGATCTCGCGGGTATCCCCATGCCGCAACCGGACCCGCAGGCCGAGAAGCGGGAGAAGGAGCGCACCACGCTGCTCGACGTCATGGAACTGGCGACACGCTTCTTCCAGGACCAGCTGCAGAGCGCCAATGGCGCCAAGGCGCGCGCCTATCTGCGCGACCGGGGGCTGACGGGCCGGACGATCGAGACCTTTCGGCTGGGTTATGCGCCGGAAAGCCGCAACGCGCTGAAGGAGCATCTTGCCGGCAAGGGTGTGCCGAGGGAGCAGATCGAGGCTTGCGGACTGGTGCGGCATGGCCCGGATATCCCGGTTTCCTATGACTATTTCCGCGACCGCATCATGTTTCCGATCCTGTCCTCGCGGGAGAAGGTGATCGCCTTCGGCGGCCGCGCGATGGCGCCGGACGCACCGGCAAAATACATGAACTCGCCGGAAACCGAGCTCTTCCACAAGGGACAGGTGCTCTACAATTTCGCCCGCGCGCGGCGGGCGGCACAGGCAGGTCCGGGAAAAAGCGAGGGTGGCGCGATCATCGCCGTCGAAGGCTATATGGACGTCATCGCGCTCAATCAAGCAGGCATCGAGAATGCCGTGGCACCGCTCGGCACGGCGCTAACGGAAAACCAGCTCGACCTTCTCTGGAAGATATCACCGATGCCCGTCCTCTGCTTCGACGGCGACGGCGCTGGCTTCAGAGCCGCAAGCCGGGCGGCCGATCTGGCGCTGCCTTTCCTGAAGCCCGGCCGGTCGGTGCGGTTCGCACTGCTTCCCGACGGCAAGGATCCGGACGACCTCGTCAAGCATGAAGGCCGGGCACCGTTCGACAAGGTGCTGTCGGAGGCAAAGCCGCTGGTCGACATGATCTGGCAGCGCGAGGCGGGTGCGGCGAATTACGACACGCCGGAAAAACGCGCCGAACTGGAAGCGCGGCTGAAGCAGATCATTTCCGTCATCGCCGACGAGAATGTCCGCCGTCACTACCAGCAGGAAATCCGCGACCGGCTGAACAACTTCTTTTCGCCGGGGCCGAGGGGCGGCAACGACCGGCGGCAGGGTTTTCAGCGAAGCGGCGGCCGGCCGGGGCGGGGTGGCGCGCTCCAGGGGCCGCGTGCGGTGGGCAGGGACGTCGGCGTCTCCGAGCAGCTCGCGCGCTCCGGCCTGGTGCGGGGATATCGGGACCTGCCGGCTTTGAGGGAAAGCGTACTGGCGCTCACTATCGTCAATCATCCGCAGCTTCTGCTCGAGGAATATGACGAGATCGCCGCGATCGATTTCGAGAACCGCGACCTGCAGCGCTTCTGGTCGGCGGTGCTGCCGGCTGCTGCGACTGCCGGTGCCAGCCTTTCGCGCGAATACCTGATGCAGCGGCTTGCTGCGGAAGGTTTCGAAGTCATGCTGAAATCCCTTGAACAGCAGGTGCGCAATGCGCGGCTCTGGACCGCGACAGAGGCAGCCGCGCCGGAGGACGCGCGCGAAGGATACCGGCAGGCGCTGTCTCTCCACAAGCGTACCAAGGCGCTGCGCATCCAGAAGATCGAACTGGAGCGGGCCATCGCCGAGGCGACCGAGGCCGACGATGCCGGCGAGATCGAAGCGCTTCTGAGGGCGCTGTCGGAAGTGCAGCTCGAAATCCTGCGCATGGAGAACCAGGAGGCGATCATCGATGGTTTCGGTGTCCTTTCCGGCCGCGTGAAAGGTGCTGCCGTCAGCCACGGTTGAAAACTGCCTTGCCGAATGATGCCTTCGCCCTAATCTACCCCCGCAAAGAATCGGCAGAAGGGGGAGACCATGCGGATTTCGGGAAGCTGCCATTGCGGCAGGATCGCCTTCGAAGCCGAGGGCGAGTTCGACAAGGCGTTGGAATGCAACTGTTCCTTCTGCCGTCGCAAGGGCGTACTGCTGGCCTTCGTTCCCCGCGGCCAGTTCGAGCTCAATACGCCGCGCGAAGACCTCTCCACTTACCAGTTCAACCACCACGCGATCGCCCATTACTTCTGCGCCAATTGCGGCGTCGCCCCTTTCAGCGAAGCGACAATGCCGAATGGAGCTGAGATGGCGGCGATCAACCTGAGATGTGTGCCGGTGATCGACCTTGCGGCGCTGACGGTAACCCAGTATGACGGCGCGTCCCGATAAGTGAGATCACCGAGGGGAGCTTGTGCCCTTTCCCCGGGCGCAAGCCCTTGTCTTTAAGGGCGTGCTGCCTACATATCGGGTAAATCTGGTGATCGCACCCTATTAGGCCCGTTTTGAGCGGGTTTTTCCACTTTTCCTGGGCATGAGCTTCGGAAAGGCTTGACGGAGCGTTAATTTGTGGGAATCACCATTTCTAGGCAGAATAGGCGGAGTGGGTCAATAGCACCGAACATGACCGGTGATCTTCTGACGGGACGGTCCTGCGTCAAAAGCGGCCGCCTAATGGTAATTAGGAATTAAAGGTCATTCCGTTACGTGTTGAAGAGTGATTCGCGGTGAAGGCGGGTAATTCCGCCTTGAGCCGATGGCCACGAAGCGCGGCAAAAGTGGCGTTCAGGGAAAGCGACGAAATACATGGCAACAAAAGTCAAAGAAAACGAAGAAGCAGATAACGAACGCGAAGGAACGCACGATGGTCCGCTTCTCGACCTTTCTGACGATGCCGTCAAGAAGATGATCAAGGCCGCCAAGAAGCGCGGCTATGTCACGATGGACGAGTTGAACTCGGTGCTGCCGTCGGAGGAGGTCACTTCCGAGCAGATCGAGGATACGATGGCGATGCTCTCCGACATGGGCATCAACGTCGTCGAGGACGAAGAGGCGGAGGAAGCCGCCGGCGGTGACGACGACGGCGACAGCGACAGCGACGGTGAAGAGAGTGAAGGCGGCGAACTCGCCACCACGTCCAGCACGGCGCTTGCGACCGCCCGCAAGAAGGAGCCGACCGACCGTACCGACGACCCGGTGCGCATGTATCTGCGCGAAATGGGTTCCGTCGAGCTTCTGTCGCGCGAAGGCGAAATCGCCATCGCCAAGCGCATCGAAGCCGGCCGGGAGACGATGATCGCCGGCCTCTGCGAGAGCCCGCTCACCTTCCAGGCGCTGATCATCTGGCGCGACGAGCTCAACGAAGGCACGACGCTGCTGCGCGAGATCATCGACCTCGAAACGACCTATTCCGGTCCCGAGGCGAAGGCTGCGCCGCAGTTCCAGAGCCCGGAGAAGATCGAAGCCGACCGCAAGGCGGCCGAAGAGAAGGAAAAGAACCGCAAGGCGCGTTTCTCGGCTGCGAATGACGACGACATCACCGCCGTCGGCGGCGAGGGCATCGCTATCGAGGAGGAAGAGGAAGACGACGACGAGTCCAGCCTCTCGCTCGCGGCGATGGAAGCGGAACTGCGTCCGCAGGTCATGGAAACCCTCGACCTGATCGCCGATACCTACAAGAAGCTGCGCAAGCTGCAGGACCAGCAGGTCGAGCAGCGCCTTGCCGCGACAGGCACGCTGTCGTCCGCCCAGGAGCGCCGCTATAAGGAGCTCAAGGACGAGCTGATCACCGCTGTCAAGTCGCTGTCGCTCAACCAGAACCGCATCGACTCGCTCGTCGAGCAGCTCTACGACATCAACAAGCGGCTCGTGCAGAACGAGGGTCGGCTGCGTGCGCTCGCCGAATCCTACGGCGTATCGCGCGACAGCTTCGTGGAACAGTATCTCGGCGCTGAACTCGATCCCAACTGGATGAAGTCGATCAGCAACCTTGCCGGTCGCGGCTGGAAGGAATTTGCGCGCAACGAGAACCAGAAGATCCGCGACATCCGCCAGGAAATCCAGAACCTGGCGACCGAAACCGGCATCTCGATCGGCGAATTCCGCCGCATCGTGCACATGGTGCAGAAGGGCGAGCGCGAGGCGCGCATCGCCAAGAAGGAAATGGTCGAAGCGAACCTGCGCCTCGTCATCTCCATCGCCAAGAAGTACACGAACCGCGGCCTGCAGTTCCTCGACCTCATCCAGGAAGGCAATATCGGCCTGATGAAGGCGGTCGACAAGTTCGAGTATCGCCGCGGCTACAAGTTCTCGACCTACGCCACCTGGTGGATCCGGCAGGCGATCACCCGTTCGATCGCCGACCAGGCCCGCACGATCCGCATTCCGGTGCATATGATCGAGACGATCAACAAGATCGTGCGCACCTCGCGCCAGATGCTGCACGAGATCGGCCGCGAGCCGACGCCGGAGGAATTGGCCGAAAAGCTCGCCATGCCGCTCGAGAAGGTCCGCAAGGTCCTGAAGATCGCCAAGGAGCCGATCTCGCTCGAAACCCCGGTGGGCGACGAAGAGGATAGCCACCTCGGCGATTTCATCGAGGACAAGAACGCGCTTCTGCCGATCGATGCAGCGATCCAGGCGAACCTGCGCGAGACGACGACCCGCGTTCTCGCCTCGCTGACGCCGCGCGAGGAGCGCGTGCTGCGCATGCGCTTCGGCATCGGCATGAATACCGACCATACGCTCGAAGAAGTCGGCCAGCAATTCTCGGTTACCCGCGAACGTATCCGCCAGATAGAGGCGAAGGCGCTGCGCAAGCTGAAGCACCCGAGCCGTTCGCGCAAGCTGCGCAGCTTCCTGGACAGCTGACGTTACGTTAACCAGAACATGATTTGGAGCCCGGCCCGCGAAAGCAGGCCGGGTTTTTCAATGCCCGACCGACCTTGAGAACACGTTTACCACCACGACGCCGGAGGATGATGAGGCCGAGGCCGACGATGGCGGCGGTATCGAGCGTCTGGCGGAAGAGGACGATACCGACGGCCGAGACGAGTACGATGCCGAGCCCGCTCCAGATCGCATAGGCGACGCCCACCGGCAGCGTGCGGAGCGCGATCGACAGGAGATAGAAGGCGGTCGCATAATGCGAAGAAATTGCATGACTGGATTGCAGGAAGGACAGCGACGCAGCGTGACGGAAGGCGGGAATTTGTTTCGTTTTGATCGGGGCGGGACTCGATCCCGCCCGCTTTCCGTCTTACATCGGCTGAGATGACGGATGGACACGGGAAGCAACGCGGCAGTATGGGATGGGGCATTCCGGCTTCGATCCTTCTGCATGCCGTTTTCGCGGCCGTTCTGTTCTTCCATCTGCCGCTCGATTTCTCCGAGCCGCAGCAGGAGGAAAGTGTGAACGTGGAGATCGTTCCGCCGCCGGAAGAACCGGAACAGAAGGCCGAAGAGGCGAAGCAGGAAGAGCAAAAGCCGCCGGAGCCGCCAAAGACGGAAGAGGCCCAAAAGGAAGAGCCGCCACCTCCCGAACCGCCCAAGCAGGAGGAGGCCAAGGAGGAGCCTCCTCCTCCGCCGGAACCGCAGGACGAGGCCAAACAGCCGGAACCGCCTCCGCCGCCTCCGGCGACCGAGCCGCAACAACAGGAAGCGAAACAGGAGGAACGGCCTCCCGGCAACGAGCAGGCGAGGGAGCAGCCGATCCCGGTCCTGCGGCCGGTCTTCGAATTCGACGAGAAGGATAGCGGACCTCGGAAATCCGAGACGGGAAATGCTTCGCAGGAGGCGGCGACGCAATCTGACGAGAGCAGGCCTGATGCCGAAGCAGCCGAGCCGCCGAAGCCTTCGGAGGAGGAGCCGGTCGTTGCCGAAGAGCCTCCAGCCAATCCGGTGCCTGACGATATCAATGTACCCGGGGTCGATGTCGCGGCGGCCAATCCTCAGCGGAATGGCCCGGCGTCGGAGACTTCTCCGGATGCGGTGCAGACGGATATCGTGGCAACGCCACCCGAGGCGAAGGCCACGAGCCAGCCAGCTAAGGTTCCTGAGACCGAGAAGTTGGTTGAATTGAAGCAGGCAAAGAGATTGTTTTCCCAACGTGCGACGAACGATCCTACGGCGAAGGTTGCGATGGCAAGCATGTCGAGAGGCGCCCGAGCGGGGGCACTTTGCGCAACCGAACTTGGATCACAATTGCTTTCCATGTCCTATTCCGCCGATATCGTGCCGCGCTTGCCTTTGCCAAAGGGGACCGTCCTCGATGCCAAGAACGTTGGATTCCGCGCAAATGGCCAGTGGTATGACGTTACGTTCCGCTGTGAGATTGATGAAGATGCCACCAAAGTTGTGTCTTTCGCCTTGAACGTGGGTGCTCCGGTGCCACGCAGCGAATGGCGCAATCGGGGCTTTCCGGAACTCTGATCCGTGTGCGGTACTCGCCGCCGGCGCTTCGCCTATCCCATATTGGCCTTCCTGCAAAAGCGATTCCATGCCGCAGACCGAGAATACGACCGATCTCCTGTTCGATCGCGACGGCGCGAGGAACCCGCTTGATATCCTCAAGCGGGTCTATGGCTATTCCGCTTTCCGCGGCAAACAGGCCGCCGTTGTCGATCGGGTCGTATCGGGCGGCGATGCGGTCGTTCTTTTTCCAACAGGGGCGGGCAAATCGCTGTGCTTCCAGATTCCCGCGCTCTGCCGGGATGGCGCCGGCATCGTGATCTCACCGCTGATCGCGCTGATGCGCGATCAGGTCGAGGCGCTGAAGCAACTCGGCATACGCGCCGCGGCACTCAATTCCTCGCTGACGCGCGAGGAGTTCGTCGATGTCCGCCGGGCGGTCGCCGGCGGCGACCTGGAACTTCTCTATGTGACGCCCGAGCGTGTCGTTACGCCCGGCTTCCGGGAGATGATCGGCAATGCGCGGATCGCGCTGTTCGCGATCGACGAGGCGCATTGTGTCTCCCAATGGGGACATGATTTCCGGCCGGAATATCGCGAGCTCGGTCGGCTCTCGAAAGATTATCCCGGTGTGCCGCGTATTGCGCTGACGGCGACCGCCGACCCGCATACCCGCGAGGACATCATCGACAAGCTTGCGCTGCGTTCGGCGGAAGTCTTCACAACGTCGTTCGACCGCCCCAACATTTCCTATGAGATCATCGAGCGCGATCAGCCACGCCAGCAGCTCTTGCGCTTCCTCTCGCGCCACAAAGGGTCGAGCGGCATCGTCTATTGCCTCTCTCGCGCCAAAGTGGAGGATACAGCCGAATGGCTCAACGGGCAGGGCTTTCGTGCGCTCGCCTATCATGCCGGCATGGACCGCAGCGTCCGTGACGCCAATCAGGATGCGTTCCTCAAGGACGAGGATCTTTGCCTAGTCGCGACCGTCGCCTTCGGCATGGGGATCGACAAACCGAACGTGCGGTATGTGGCGCATCTCGATCTGCCTGGCTCAGTCGAGGCCTATTACCAGGAGACGGGGCGCGCCGGCCGCGACGGGCTGCCGTCCGAGGTCTGGATGGCCTATGGCATGGCGGACGTCATCCAGCGGCGCAGGATGATCGACGAAGGCGGGTCGGCTGACGATGTGAAGCGCGTGGAGCGCGCCAAGCTCAATGCGCTTCTCGCGATCTGCGAAACGCCGGGCTGTCGCCGCCAGGCGATCCTGGCGCATTTCGGCGAGACGCATGCAGGCGGATGCGGCAATTGCGATACATGCCTCAAGCCGGTCGAGACCTGGGATGGGACTGAGGCCGCGATCAAGGCGCTGGCGGCGGTCTACCGAACCGGAGAGCGCTTCGGCACGGGACATCTGATCGATGTGCTGCTCGGGAACGTCAACGAGAAAACCACCCGCTTCGGGCATGTGGACATGCCGGTTTTCGGCGTCGGCAAGGATATCCCGTCGAAGACCTGGCAATCGGTCTACCGTCAGCTTCTTGCAGCCGGCTTCATCAGCGTTGATCACGATGCCTTCGGGGCGCTGAAGCTGGAGCCGGAGGCTCGCGCGGTCTTCAAGCGAGAACGTGAGGTTCGTTTCCGCAGGGACCGCCCGACGAGCGGCAAGGCAGCGAGAAGCGCCTCACCCAGCTCGGCGAATGCCAAGGCCGCCTTGCAGGGCGCCGACATGGAACTTTTCGAGGCGCTTCGTGCCGTCCGGACGGCGATCGCGAAGGAATTGTCGGTGCCGCCCTATGTCGTCTTTCCGGACACGACGCTGGTCGCCTTCGCGACCGAACGCCCGAAGAGCCGGGATGCGCTTCTCGGCATTTCCGGTGTCGGTCAGTCCAAGCTGGAGCGCTACGGCGATGCTTTCCTCCAGGTTGTCAGGGCGCATCAGCCATAGGGACGAACACTTGGTTGATCGAGCGGTGGAGCCGACTATGCTGCGGACACCTCAACAAGGAATGCCATCATGAAAGCCATGTTCTACGATGCCTTTGAAAAGGCCCCGGAAATCCGCGACCTTCCCGATCCTGAGCCGACATTCGACGGAGTGGTGATCAAGGTCGGCGCGACCGGGCTCTGCCGCAGCGACTGGCACGGCTGGATGGGGCATGATCCGGATATCCGCCTGCCGCATGTGCCGGGGCATGAGCTCGCCGGCAAGATCGTCGCGACGGGCAAGGGCGTGATGCGCTTCAAGGTCGGCGACCGGGTGACGGTGCCGTTCGTTTCGGGCTGCGGCCATTGCTCCGAATGCCATTCCGGCAACCAGCAGGTTTGCCCCAACCAGTTCCAGCCGGGCTTTACCCATTGGGGTTCGTTCGCGGAATATGTGGCGATCGATTATGCGGACACGAACCTCGTGTATCTGCCGGAGGAAATCGACGATGCGACGGCGGCGAGCCTCGGCTGCCGTTTTGCGACCTCCTTCCGTGCCGTTGCCGATCAGGCGCGCACCGGTCCGGGCGACTGGGTGGCGGTGCATGGCTGCGGCGGTGTCGGCCTGTCGGCGATCATGATCGCCACGGCGCTCGGTGCGAATGCGATCGGCATCGACCTTGCCGAGGACAAGCTGGCACTTGCCCGCCAATGCGGTGCGGTCGCGACGATCAATGCGGGTTCGGTGCCGGATGTCGTCGAGGCGGTGCGCGAGATCACCAAGGGCGGCGCGCATGTCTCGATCGATGCGCTCGGCCATCCGGTGACCTGCTTCAACTCGATCAGGAACCTGCGTCGCCGCGGCCGGCATGTGCAGGTGGGGCTGATGCTCGGCGAACATGCCGCGCCCGCGATCCCGATAGCGCAGGTGATCGGCCACGAGCTGGAGATCTACGGCAGCCACGGCATGCAGGCCTGGCGTTACGACGCCATGCTCGCCATGCTGACGACGGGCAAGATGAAGCCGCAGCAGCTCATCGCCAGGCGGATCAGCCTCGAAGAGGCGGTGCCGGCATTGATGACGCTCGACAGGTCGGAGACGCCCGGCATCAGCGTGATCACCACGTTCTGAAACCGCCGATTATTCGCAGATCGCGGCCGCAGCATTCCGCTCCGGCCGCTTGGTCTCGTTCTGAAGTGCCCTACATTCCTGCCACGCGCCAGAGCCGAAAGGACGAGCCATGAACGCCAGAGAGCACAGGATACCCGGTCCCGACCATCCGATCACAGTCGAGCCAAATCCGGCACGGGTGGTGATCAAGCTCGGCGGCAAGGTGGTTGCCGACAGCGTCGATTCGCTGACGCTGCGTGAAGCTTCCTATCCGCCGGTGCATTACATCCCCCGCAAGGATGTCGACATGTCGCTTCTCGAGCGAACCGATCACGAAAGCTATTGTCCCTATAAGGGCGAGGCCTCCTACTTCAGCATTCCTGCGGGTGGCAAGCGTTCGGAGAATGCCGTCTGGTCCTATGAGAATCCCTATGATGCGGTTGCCGCTATCAGGGACCACGTCGCCTTCTATCCCGATCGCGTCGATTCCATCGAGGAGGTCGCCTGAGGGCCGACCCAAAAACCGCACCTGCCACCAAAATCCGGGTCAGCCCCGCCAACCGCCTTCGTACGCATTGACAAGTGGGAATTTGAGGCGGAACAGGAACTTATAAGTTTCCTATAAATGGCAGGCTCCGCGAGCCGGCAGGTGACGGCTCCGATGGATATTGCGCGACCGATTCCGCAGACTCTGCTGCGTCATTCTGGTTTTCTGCATCTTGCCTCGTCGAGGGTTCTTACGGCCCTTGCATCCCAGTCGATGACGATCGCCGTCGGCTGGATGATCTATGATCTCACCCAGAGCGCCTTCGCCCTGGGTTTCGTCGGCTTCTGTCAGTTCCTGCCGCGCTTTTTTCTGACGCTCGTCGTCGGTCATGTCGCCGATCAGTTCGATCGAAGGATGATCGTGCTCATCTGCCAGCTCATCCAGGCTGCAATTGCCGTTCTCATCGCCGTCGCGATCTGGGAACAGTGGATCAGCTCGGGATTGATCTTTGCAGCCGTTATGCTGCTTGGAGCGGCGCAGGCCTTCCAGCAGCCGAGTACGGTGGCATTGCTGCCGAATGTCGTGCCGATGTCGATGCTGCAGCAGGCTATCGCAACCTCGACTTCGCTGCAGCAGGCAGCCTTCATCATCGGCCCGGCCTCCGGCGGTCTCCTTTACGGGCTGCATCCCACGGTTCCGTTCATCACGTCGGCGGTGTTCCTGACGATCGCCTGCTTCAACATCGTTTCGATCCGGGCGGAAAAGCGCGTCGTCCCGCGCGAGCCGGTGACGCTTACCTCGGTCTTTGCCGGCGTTGCCTTCATCCGTAGCCGCCCCGTGATCCTCGGCGCCATTTCGCTCGATCTCTTTGCCGTGCTGCTCGGTGGCGCGACGGCGCTGATGCCGATATTTGCAAAAGACATCCTGCACGCAGGCCCCTGGGGCCTTGGTTTCTTGAGGGCAGCACCGGCGATCGGCGCGCTTGCCATGGCGATCCTGCTCGCCCGCCGGCCGCTGAGGAAGAATGTCGGGCGGCGCATGATGATCGCCTGTGCGATATTCGGCATGGCAACGGTCGTCTTCTCGCTCTCCACCGATATCGTGCTTTCGATCGTCTGCCTCGCGATATTGGGAGCCGCGGATACGGTGAGCGTCGTGGTGCGGAGCTCTCTCGTCCAGCTCATGACGCCGGACGAGATGCGCGGGAGGGTGAGTGCGGTGAATTCGCTTTTCATAGGCACCTCGAACCAGCTCGGCGAATTCGAATCCGGCGTGCTCGCCGGCTTTATGGGGCCGGTCGCAACGGGTGTCATCGGCGGCATCGGCACGCTCGTCGTCGTGCTTTTGTGGCTCAGGCTGTTCCCGGATCTCGTGCGGGTGAAGACGCTGGAAGGGTAGACGCAAAAATTCGCCCGTCTTGTCGGCTGTGCCTTCGTTCGATCGTCCTTTGATCGTTCAAGCAACAAGGAGGACAGATCATGCCCTATGTCGATGGTTTCATCGTGGCGGTGCCGAAGACCAACCTGGAGCGCTACAAGGAGATGGCGCGCATCGCGAGCGTCGTCTGGAAGGAATTGGGTGCGCTGACCTATGTGGAATGTGTCGGTGACGATGTGCCTTATGGCGAAGTCACGTCGTTTCCGCGCGCCGTGCAGGCGAAGGACGACGAGGTCGTCATCTTCTCCTGGATCACCTATGAGGACCGCGCCAGCCGTGACGGGATCGTCGCCAAGGTGATGGCCGATCCACGGCTCGCCGGCGACGAATGGAAAGAGGTTTTCGACGGCAAGCGGATGATCTATGGCGGCTTCCAGAGCTTTCTCGCCGTATGATCCGCCGATAAGGTGCCGTTTCCTGCCGGCGCTCTTCGAAAGGATCTGCCATGCCCCAGACCGTGATCTCGATCTCCACCCGCGGCCAGGGACTTTATGAATTCACCGAGGCGGCGCAGGATTTCGTGCGCCGCCATCAAGGGAGTAAGGGGGGAGCGGGCGAGGGGCTGCTGACGGTCTTCGTTCGCCATACGTCCTGCTCGCTGATCATTCAGGAAAATGCCGATCCGGATGTGCGGCGCGATCTCAAGACCTTCTTCTCCCACCTAGTGCCGCCCACCGGCGATCCCGGCATGCGCTGGGTGACGCATACGACCGAAGGTCCCGACGATATGCCGGCCCATATCAAGGCGGCGCTCACCGCCGTTTCGGTGGGCATCCCCGTAAACGGCGGCCGGCTGATGCTCGGCACATGGCAGGGCATCCATCTCTTCGAACATCGCGATCATCCGCATGTCCGCCAGGTCGTCCTGCATCTTTCTCCCTAACCGGCATATGAACGGAAGCTGAATAACGGATTGGGATCGCGTTCAGATGCGGCGGGCTAGCGTCCGCCAATCGCTCGGAAAGGCGAGAGGAACAAAACCTCGGGCCATGCATTGGCCCGGATTATGGAGAAACATCCCATGACCAGCCTGATCATCAAAACCGGCATCGCTGCTCTCATCGCGCTCACAGGCCTTTCCGCCACGGCTCCGACCGCGGCCGCCGCGAGCCCGGAATTCGGAATCCATGTCCAACAGGTCCAGTTTCGCGACCGTGACCGCCGCTGGCGTCCGGATCGTCGTCCCGGCTGCGCTCCGCGGCAGGCCGAACAGAGAGCCAGCCGCATGGGCCTTCGCCGCGCGCGCGTCGTAGACGTCTCCCGGCGCACCGTCACCGTCGTCGGGTTCGGCCGTCGCGGCAGGGACCGGGTGGTCTTCGCCAATGTCCGCGGCTGCCCGGTAATCCGCCGCTGAGGCGGCAGCAGATCCTTCCGTCTCCATCGCCCGTTGACGGAAGAAAGCGTCCCTGCCGGTCGCCATCGATCGGCGGGGACGTACGTTTCTCGCCCGTTATTGTTCGAGGGCGAATGTCATGTTGACGGTAATCCTGTAGGTATTCTCGCCGGTAGCGACCGGCACTGCGTCGGCGGCCATCTCCTTTGCCGCCGCCATTCGCATCATCGGTTGCGGCATCGGGCGGATCGCATTCTCGTTGATCTCGATGATCCGGCCGAGCTTGGCGCCGGCTGCTTCCGTCAGCGTCTTCGCCTTGGCGAGCGCTTCCGCCACCGCAGCCTTGCGCGCCTCGGTGACGACCGCATCCGGATTGTCGTTGGTGAAGCTGATCTGGCCGCCCTGGTTGACGCCAAGCTTGACCGAACGGTCGATGAGGCCGCCGAGAGCTTCGAGATCGCGCACTTTCAGCGTCAGCGTGTTGGCGACTTCGTAGCCGACGATCTCGGGCGGATCGATGATGCCGTTCTTCGGTTCGGAGTGGCGGTATTGCGGATAGATGGAGAAATTGCTCGTCTGGATGTCGCGATCGGCAATGCCGTCGGTCTTGAGGGCCGCGAGCACGTCTTTCATCGCCGTGCTGTTGGCCGAAAGGGCCGCTTCGGCCGTCTTCCCGTTGCGCACGACCGAGAAGGTCAGGATCGCCATGTCGGGTGCGAGCGAGGCTTCGCCTTCGCCGGAAACGCTGATGATCGGCTCGCGGGGACGAGGCTCCTGCGCCGACGCATGGCCGGCTGCCGTGGCGGCGATGGCGCCGGCAAAGAGCGTTGCCAGGACGAGACGTGACGACGAAAGCGCAAAGCGCATGGATGTTCTCCCAATCGGTCTGGGCGGCAAGCAAGGTCGACGTGCAAGTACCGCCAGGGTGTCTTTGCTTCTGCGCGTCTGGCGGGAATCACGTCCCCCGTTGCGCTTCGGCAAGTCTACGTGCCGGTTGATTGTGAAGCTATTGCGGCAACGGCTTGTGGCTGCCGTGGATTTGGGTTAGAGCGAACCTTTAGGGGAGGCGAACCATTGCGTCTCCCCGTCGCCTTACTGGCGCGGGCCTGTAGCTCAATGGTTAGAGCCGGCGGCTCATAACCGCTTGGTTGGGGGTTCGAGTCCCTCCGGGCCCACCAATTTTATGGGGAAATTTTCCCATCCTCTTTTGGTGATGTCTGCGACCCTGGTCATAGGGGAAGCAGCAATTTAGCTCTATGCTCCTTCCCGTTGCTGCAGCAATGCAAACTGCGGCGGGAACCGGAGATCCATTCGAGAAAACCATATTCACAACGCCTATCCACGTCTTTCGACGGGCATTGGCTTCGATCCCGCAAAGGGGACGGAAGGACACGTCGGGCGTGGGAGCGAAGTTGAATTTCCAGCGTCGCGAGCCGCAGCCTGTCAGCCTGTGAGGGCTCCCATGACAGTATCGCCTGCTGAACTCGACGCCCCGACGAAAAACGACACCCTTTCGGCGCCGGTTGCCCGGCAGGAATGGCTGGATCTCGCTCGCGCGATCGGCATCATTCTCGTTGTCGCGGGCCATACGGGGCGGGGCCTCGCCGCTGCCGACGTCATGGAGGGGCCGATCACGGGCGCCTTTGACCGGGTCGTCTACAGCTTCCACATTCCCCTCTTCTTCATGATCTCGGGATGGCTGTTTGCGGGATCGATCTGCCGGCGTCCTTTTCTGCATTCCTGGAAGATCCGCACCCTCCGGCTCGTCCATCCTTATGTCGTCTGGTCGATCGTACTGCTTGTGCTTCTCGTGCTGGCCGGCAGCCTTGCCAACGCGCCTGTCGATATGAGTGCGGCGAGAAACAGCCTCCTGCTTCTGCCGATAAGGCCTATCAGCATCTTCTGGTTTCTCTACACACTGCTTCTGTGCATGGGCGCATCGGCGCTGGCAGTGGAATGGTGGAAGTGGACGCCCGGCATGCTGCTCTTCGGGGCCCTTGTTCTCCACCTCGTCTATCTGTTCCAGATCGGTGATTTCCAGCCGATGACGGGCCTTCCCTTCATAAGATTTGCCGAACACCAGCTCTATTTTGCCATCGGCTTCTTCCTTTCTTCTGAACGTGTCGCCCGGCCTGACTTGCGTATGAAGACGGCATGGCTTGCCGCTTTCACCCTGATCGCAACCGCCTGTTTCATCCTGGCTGTTTTCACGCTCGTCCGGTTCGACCTGTCCTACCATTCGCCGGTGGGGACGCTTGCGGCGCTCGGAGGCTCCGCGGCTGTTCTTGGTTTCTGTTTTCTGCTTGCGGAACCCATCGAATGGCGTGTGCCCGGCGCGATCCGCGCGATAGCCTCGAAGACGCTCGCCATTTTCTGCATGCACGTGCCCTTCATCAGCGGCGCCCGAATAATCCTCACGCATCTTGGCATCCATGACGCTTTGATGCTTCTTGTCATCTGCACTGCGATAGGACTGGCAGGGCCGCTTGCGGCACTTCGGGTGATCGTCGGTCTGGGGCTCGCCCGTCTGGCCGGTTTTCCGGATGAACGGCGGAGTGACGGGGAAGATGGGATTCGCTCATAATGATGCGGCAAGGCGCCTTCGAACCCCGGTATCCCTACGACGGATGGCCTCTGTCCGGCAGCTTATGCAAAAGCCAGGACCGCATGGTCGCCCACGGTCGTGGAGCGCCAGCGGCCAGAATGGATCTCCTTCGGCAAGGTCCGGTCCAGATAGTTGCGCAGTTTCGTCAAGGTGACGGGTTGTTCCGAAAAGGTCGTCAGGAATAGTTTGTTCTGGAAGATGAGGAATGGGGCCAGGCGCCGATTGGCGACCTGCATGTATTTGTAAAAGCCTTCGGTTACCGTCGGCCAGTGCACGCCGAGAAAATCGTCGAGGAGCATCACGCCACCGGGTACGAGGAGTTCCTGGGCAATCTGCATGTCGTTGACGACATGGGCGACCGTATGCCCGCCGTCAACGGACATCAATCTCGCGCTTTTCACCCCGAGCCTTTCACGCACCGTGACCGGGGTTAGGGACATGCTGTCGGCCGAAATCGCGGTGACCCGTGGGATGAAATCGGGAAAGAGTTCATGCAGATGCCGATTGAATATCGCAAGAGAGCCCTTGCCGCTGTGATCGAGATTCTTCTGCTGGTCCTCAAAAAGGTCGACGGCGATGCAGCGCTCCGTATCCCGCGAGATGGCCGCCAGCATGAAGAACAGCTTGCCGTGGTGAACGCCGATCTCGATGACGTCGCCTTCGACATTGTTGCCGTCGTGAAGCTCGCGGACGAATCTGAGGATCTGCGGAATTCTGTCGCCAACCCATCCCTGGACATTCTTCCAGACGGATTGGAGCGTTGCATCCAACGCGTCGATTTTGACGTCACTCGCCGTTGCCAACATCTGCCATTCCTTTCCCGTGAAAGGTTAAGTCCCGATGCGCAAGATCTTTGTCAATTGTCGCGGCACTACAGTATCGTCACAGCTCGAATATCGATGCCAGCCAAGGAGCGCCGGCTTTATACATTTTCCGAAAAGGCCGGCGAGATTGTGGGCCTGCATGCATCGCGCCTTTCCACCCAACTTCGGGTCAGCGGCGGAGGCTGCTGCGCCAGACGGACCGGTAGGGCTTCATATCCCAGGCAGGTGGCGGAGCGGGGGAACCCTGCTTCATCCTTGGCAAAATCCCCGCAAGCAAGGCGGCACCCTGGCTTGTTCCGGTCGAACCGGGAAGGGCGGTCACATCGCGCCCCAGGAGAGAGCACATCGCTTGCAGATAGGCCGGATTGGCGGAGAAGGGGCCTTCCACCAGGACCGGCCCCCTGGCGCCGATCAGTTCCAGACAGGTCTCGGTCATCAGCGCCAGGTAGAGGCAGGCGGCGGCCCAGCGCTGGTCGGTTGATGCGCCTGCATCGTTGATCCATCGCCTCTCATGGCCGGGGAAGGGGCCGGAGCCCGTGGCGATATTCGGCAGGAGCGTGATCTGCTTCTCGATGGTCTTCGGCATGGCTGCGAGCGCGGCATCGGGCGAGAGCTTGCCGAGTTCGGCGGTCAGCAGTTCGAATTCCCGGCCGCCCATGAAACGGGACGAGGGGACGGCGCGGCCATAGGCGTCGACATTGGCGAGCGTGTCGCGTTCCGGGTCGAGATGGTCGAGATCGCCACCAACGGCGAAATTCACCACCCAGGTGCCCGTCGAGACGACCGTGAAGGGCGGCTCGCGGCCGACCAGATGCGCCAGCAGCGAGGCATTGGAATCATGGATGCCGCAATGGACCGGAACCGGTTTCGTGAGGCCTATCTTCTGCGCGATCTCCGGCAGGACAGGGCCGAGCACATCGAAGGCGGAGCGAACGGGCGCCATCAGACCGCGTATTCCAAGCCTGTCGACCAGAGAGGAATATTTTCCATCGCGAGGACGCCAGAGGTCCGTGTGGCAGCCGAGCGAGGTGACTTCGCTTACGGCGATGCCGGTCAGCCGGAAGGCCCAGTATTGCGGATAGGTCAGGATCGTCCGGACGCGAGCGAACTCTGCCGGGAATACGGTCTTCTGGTAATGGAGCTGCGCGCCGACGTTCAGCCCGCCGGAGAGCGCAGGCGAGAAGGTTTCGGAAAACGGCGACCGGAGGACGGCATAGGTTTTCTGAATCTCCTCCGGATATTGATGCTCGTAATCGAGCACCGGCAGCGCCAGGTTTCCGTCAGCATCGAGAACCACGCCAGAAGCGCCGTGCGTGGTGATGGAGATCGCGTCAAAGCCGGGTTCCCTCGCAAAGCCGGCCAAGGCTTCCAATACGAAAGCCCATAAGGCGCCGATATCGTAATGCGGGTAGGGCGGGCCGGGGAGGATACGGTTCGGCGTGCGGCGTTCCGAGATTTCCTCGCCGGTCGCGCAATCGAGCACGACGACCTTGGCATTGGTCTTGCCGATATCGAGAACGGCAATCTTTCCCGGCGTCGTCATGGCAGGTGGAAAACCGTCACGAGATCGCCTTGGACCGGGGAATTGTCCGGATTGGTTTCCATGATGTCGGCCATATACGCCCACCATTTCTTCATGACGGGATGATCCGGAAGGCTCGCCATCCGGTGGTTCTCAGGCCGGTTCAGTACGCCGAACAGGATATTCGTCTCTCGGTCGAGATGGATGGAGTAATCGCTGACGCCTGCCTCGTGCAGCAGTTCGACCAGGTCCGGCCAGATTTCGTCATGGCGCTTCCGGTACTCGGCTTCCATGCCTGGATGGAGCTTCATCTTGAAGGCGTGTTTTTCCATTGTCATCGGGTACCCATGGCTTTGATGCGGCGGGCGATGATCGGCACCGCGATGGTGATGATGAGAAGCAGGCCGACGAAGATCGACATGACGATGCCCGGCACGTTCAGGAGCCCGAGCCCGAAGGTGACGAGGCCCATGACGAAGGCAGCGATGACGACGCCGGCGATCGTGCCCGCGCCGCCGAGGATCGAGACGCCGCCGAGCACGACCATGGTCACCACTTCGAGCTCCCACCCTTGAGCGATCGAGGGTCTTGTCGAGCCGAGCCGGGACGTGAGGCAGACGGATGCGACGCCCGCCATCAGTCCGGTCAGAAGGAACAGGATGAATTTCACCCGCTCGACAGGAATGCCGGAAAAGCGTGCGGCGAATTCGTTGTTGCCGATCACATAAACCTGCCGGCCGAAATTCGTCGCATGCAGGAGGATCGCGAAGATAATGGCGAGCACAATGAACAGCACGAATTCGAAGGAGAAGACCCAGACGACATAACCCTGGCCGAAATAGGCGAAGCTGTCGGGATATTTGCCATAGGCCTGATCGCCGAGCACGATATAGGAAATGCCGCGGAAGAGGCTCATGGTGCCGATCGTCACCACGATCGAGGGGAGACGCAGGCCGGAGACGAGCAGGCCGTTGAAGGCGCCGCAGAGAAGACCAGCGCCAATTCCGATCGCCACCAGTCCCGGTGTGCCGACGCCTGCCTGTGCAGCCGCGCCCATGGCGGTCGAGGCGAGCGCGACGATCGCCGCCACCGACAGATCGATCTCACCGGCGATGACGAGCAGCGCCATGGCGAAGGCGATCATTGCCTTTTCGGTGAAATTGAAGGTCGCGTCGGAGAGGTTCCAGGCATTCAGGAAATAGGGCGAGGCGAAGGAATTGAAGACGAAGATCAGCACTGCCACGCCGAAGAGCAGCAGTTCCCAGCTCGCAAGAATGCGCGAGGTTTTGGTGCCGAGCCGGTCAGGGATCACCCGTTTCGAAATAACATCGCTCATGCGGAAGCCTCCGGAGCTGCGCGATCGCGCAGGATGATGCGTCCGGCCTTCTTTTCCGCCCGCGCGTTGAAGACGACGGCGAGCACGATGACGATGCCGGAGATCGCCATCTGCGCGAAGGGCGAGATGCCGATGACGGGAAGCGCATTCTTGATGACGCCGAGGAAGAGCGAACCGAGCACGGCGCCGGCGACGGAGCCGATGCCGCCGGCGATCGAGATGCCGCCGATGACGCAGGCCGCGACCGTATCCAGCTCGAAACCGATCGCGATATCCACATAGGCAACGGCATAACGCGACACCCAGAGATAGCCGCTCAAACCGGCCAGCGCGCCGGAGAGGACGAAGGCGAGAAAACGCGTCCAGCCGATATCGATGCCGGCATAGACGGCGGCTGTCGGATTGCCGCCGGAGGCATAGGCCGCGCGGCCGAAGGGCAGGCGAGTCAGCACGAACCAGGCGCCGATGACGATGAGGATCGCGATCCAGGAGAGGATCGGCGGGCCGAGCAGGGGCATGCGCGGGATGTTGAGGAAGGACGGCGTCATCTGGTGGGCGTTCACCCAGCCGCCACCCGACAGAACGAAGGCCATGCCGCGATAGATGGTCAGCGTGCCGAGCGTGACGACGATCGGCGGGATCTGCAGCGCCCAGACGAGATAGCCGTTGATCGCGCCGAGAAAGGCGCCGATGCCGATTGCCATGACGATCAGCAGCGCCAGCGGCAGGTCGGGATAGGCGGCATTGGTCATCGCCACCGCCATGCCGGTGAAGGACAGGTTGGCGGCCACCGAAAGATCGATCGACTTCGTCAGGATCACCGTCATCTGGCCGAGCGCCAGGATGATGAGGATCGAGGTGTCGTTGAAGATATTGGCGAGATTGGCGGGCGAGGCGAAGCCCTGTGCGCGGGTCGAGAAGCCGGCAATCATGATCGCGATGATGGCGGTGAGCAGGATTTCGCGGTTCTTGAGGAGGCGGTTCATGGTCGCGACCTCACGCATTGCCGGTCGCAGCTCGGACCAGGAGCTCCGCCGTCAGCCGCTCGCGCTCGAAAATTCCGGCGGACAAGCCTTCGCGCATCACCATCACCCGGTCGGACATGCCGAGGATTTCGGGAAGCTCCGACGAGACCATGATGATCGACAGGCCTTCGGCCGCAAGCTCGCCGATGAAGCCGTGAACGGCTGCCTTCGAGCCGATATCGATACCCTTGGTGGGTTCGTCGAGGATGATGACTTTCGGTTGGGTCGCCAGCCATTTGCCGATGACGACCTTCTGCTGGTTGCCGCCCGACAGCGTGCCGACGGGCACGGAAAGGGCGGCGGCGCGAAGATCCAGCTGCTCGGCGTATTTTCGCGCAAGCGCCAGTTCGTTCGCCACCCTCAGGAAGCCGGAGTGGGAGGTCTTCTTGAGAGACGGTAACGACATGTTCTGGAAGATCGGCATGGGCAGCGCCAGACCATGGCGGCCGCGCTCTTCCGGCACATAGACGATGCCGGCGCGGATCGCATCGCTCGATGAGCGGATGTCGATCGGCTGGCCTTCGAGCGTCAGCCGGCCTGATGAGGGCTGAGTGATACCGAACAGCGACTGGCAGAGTTCGGAGCGGCCGGCGCCGATCAGGCCATAGATGCCGAGGATCTCGCCGCGGCGCAGTTCGAAGGAAATGTCGCGGAATTCGGTCGGGTGGCTGTAGCCTTCGACGGCGAGCACCGGAGCTCCGATCTCGACATTCACCTTGGGGAAGACGTCCTTGACGTCGCGGCCGACCATGAGGCGGACGATCTCCTCCTGCGGTGTTTCCTCGAGCCTGCCCTGGCCGACGGCGCGGCCGTCGCGGAAGACGACGAAGTTTTCGGCGATCTCATAGACCTCGTCGAACTTGTGGCTGATGAAGAGGATCGCCTTGCCCTGTCGCTTCAGGCCTTCGACGATGCGGAAGAGATCGTCGATCTCCTTGCGGGAAAGGGCGGCGGTGGGCTCGTCCATGATGACGATGCGCGCCTCGACGGAGAGCGCCCGGGCGATCGCCACGAGATGGCGCTGCGCGATCGAGAGGTCACGGAGCCGGATTGTGGGATCGATCTCGCTTTCCAATTGGCGCATGAGCGATTTTGAGCGATCGTTGATCCGCCACCAGTCGATCGTGCCGAAACGGGTGCGCGGCGCATGGCCCAGGAAGATGTTCTCGCCGACCGTCAGTTCATCGAAGAGCACCGTTTCCTGGTGGATGGCGGTGACGCCAGCATCGATCGCTGCCTGCGCGCTATGAAACGCGATCGGCTGGCCATCGATGAACATCTCCCCCTCGTTGGGGCGGTAGATGCCGGTCAGGATCTTGACGAGCGTCGATTTGCCGGCGCCGTTTTCGCCGATCAGCGCCGTCACCCGACCTGGATAAAGCTTGATGCTGACGCCATCGAGCGCTTTCACGCCCGGAAAGATCTGGCTGATGCCTCGCATTTCGAGGATCGGCGTGGCTTCGGTCGCCGATGCCTGTGCAGCAGGTCTCTGATCGGTCATGGATGCGACAGCGCTCATCGTGGTTCCACCTAAAACCCCTCCCCACCCCCTCCCCACAAAGGGGAGGGGCTAACCTGCCGCGCCGTCGGGTAAGATATGGCAGGGCAGCGCCACAGCTTGTCTCCCCCCTTGTGGGGGAGATGGCCGGCAGGCCAGAGGGGGTAATCAGCAATCGAAAAGTTCTAATCAGATCAGAAGATCTTGGAGAACTCGTCGATGTTCTTGGCGTCGTAGACGAAGGGATCAGCCATGGCGGCTTCGCCATTGTCGCCCACCTTGATCTTGCCCATGCGGCCGGCTTCGATCTCGGAACCCGGCTTGGCATCCGTATCGCCCTTGACGATGTGATAGGCGATCTGGGTGGCCGAATAACCGAGGTCGATCGGGTTCCAGATGGCGAATTCCTTCGTCGCGCCCGACTTGATGGCGCCGGCCATTTCGGACGGCAGGCCGAGGCCGGTCACGTAGACCTGGCCGATCTTGCCGGCGTCCTTGACGGCCTGCGAGGCAGCCAGCACGCCAACGGTGGTCGGGGCGACGATGACCTTGACGTTCGGCTGCGAGGTCAGGAGGCCCTGGGCTTCGCGATAGGACTTGTCGGCGAGGTCGTCACCGTAGACCGTCGTGACGAGGTTCAGGCCCGGGAAATCCTTGAGCTGCTTCTTCATCTCGGCGATCCAGGTGTTCTGGTTGGTCGAGGTGGTGGTGGCTGAAAGGATCGCGAAATCGCCCTTGCCGCCTTCCAGGTGATCCTTGGCGAGCGTCAGGCACATCTTGCCGATCAAATCGTTGGACGAGGGGTTCAGGTGCATGATGCGGCCTTCCGGCGCGACGGCGGAATCCCAGGAGATGACCTTGATGCCCCGCTGTGCCGCCTTCTTCAGCGCCGGGATGACGGCGTCCGGATCGTTGGCGGAGATGGCGATCGCATCCACCCCTTGAGCGATCAGCGAATTGATGACTTCGATCTGGCCTTCCGCCGTCGTGGTCGTCGGGCCGGTATAGATGACCTCGACGCCACCGAGTTCCTTCGCGGCTTCCTGCGCGCCCTTGTTGGCCGCTTCGAAGAAGCCGTTGCCGAGCGATTTGACGACGAGCGCGATCTTCATGTCGGCGGCGCTTGCCGCCGTCGTCATTGGCGTTGTCAGGGCGGCGAAGGCGAATGCCACGCCAACAGCCAAATTCCTTACAAGTTTCATGGTCAGTCCTCCCAGTTGATAGATAATTTCCTCCTGCCGGCTCTCCTCATGCGGCCGACGAGGAATCCTCCTTCGCCGCGTCCTCCTCTATGGCGGCGCCGGCGATGATGAGCCTGATGCCGGCATCCTCGATCATCCGCGCGGCGTCTTCGGAAATGCCGTCGTCGGTGATAATGGTCGTCACCCGCTCCAAGGGGCAAAGGATGAGGCTCGAACGGCGGGCGAATTTCGACGAATCCACCATGACGATCAGCTCTTCGGCCTGCTGCATCAGCTTCTGCTCGCTCTGGATGACCAGTGCATCGGCCTCCATGACACCGAGCGGGCCGACGCCTTGCGCGCCGATGAACATGCGCCGAGCGTAAAAATTGCGGATCGCGTCGTTTTCGAACGGCGACAGGATGAGGCTCTGCTCGCGATAGATCGCGCCGCCCGGCACCGTCACCGTGCTTTTCGAATGCTTGACGAGATGTTCGGCGATCGCGAACGAATTGGTCATCACCTGCAGGCGCCGCGCCGACATGAAATGCACCATCTGGAAAGTCGTGGTGCCGCCGTTGATGATGACGGAATCACCTTCCTCGCAGAGTTCGACGGCGCGGCGGGCGATCGCGCGCTTCTTGTCGATGTTGACGGATTCCGACACGCGGAAGGAGCGGGCGGCAAGCTGGCCGATCTGCGGCGGATGCACCGCCTCGGCGCCGCCGCGCACGCGCCGGAGCTTGCCCTGAACATGCAACGCCGCGATGTCACGCCGGATCGTCGCCTCCGAGGCATCCGTCAGCTCGGCAATATCCTGCACCGTGATGACGGGTTTTTCCTGTATCGCGCTCAAAATGATGCGGTGGCGTTCACGTTCGTGCATGGAGCTCCTCCTGATCGTCAACTATTGCGAGAAAATCGAAGTTGTCAATCATAAACGATCAAGATCGATTTTATTGCGATGCACAATGAAAATTTATGATCGTTTTTGATTGACATACGCCGCGACGATGCGCGATATCCTGCGATGAGGATGGCGGTCGTCCGTTCGCCATGCGCCGCAGACACGTTGGGAGGAAAGCGATGCCGGGCCAACCACGCCTTCTCGAAAACCGCTGGGACGATTCCCATGCCGCCAAGCTCGACGAGCCGGGCAAGCTGCTTTATCGCTCCAATCTCCTCGGCGCTGACAAGCGCATCACCAATTATGGTGGCGGCAATACTTCGGCCAAGGTGGTGGAGACAGATCCGCTGACCGGCGAAGAGGTCCGTGTCATGTGGGTGAAGGGCTCCGGCGGCGATGTCGGCACGATCAAGCTCGACGGTTTCGCGACGCTCTATCTCGACAGGCTGGAAGCGCTGAAGGGCCTCTACAAGGGCGTCGGGGACGAGGATCGAATGGTCGGCTTCCTGCCGCATTGCACCTTCAACCTGAACCCGCGCGCCGCATCGATCGATACGCCGCTGCACGGTTTCGTGCCCTATACGCATGTGGACCATATGCATCCGGACGCGATCATCGCGATCGCCGCCTCGAAGAATTCCAGGGAGCTGACGAAACAGATCTTCGGTGACGCGATCGGCTGGTTGCCCTGGCGGCGGCCGGGCTTCCAGCTCGGGCTCGATCTCGAAGCGTTCGTAAAGGCCAATCCGAATGCCAAGGGCGTCGTGCTGGAAAGCCACGGGCTCTTCACCTGGGCGGATGATGCCAAGGCCTGCTACGCGCTGACACTGGAGATCATCAACAAAGCGATCGAATGGTTCGCGCAGCAGACCGAGGGCAGGACGATCTTCGGTGGCGCCGCGACGCAAAACCTGCCGGCCGTGGAACGCCGTGCAGTTGCGGCAAGGCTGATGCCGGAGATTCGCGGCCGCATCGGCAATTCCGAACGGAAGCTCGGCCATTTCGACGATCAGGATGCGGTGCTGGAATTCGTCAACTCGAAGGATCTGAAGCCGCTCGGCGCGCTTGGGACGAGCTGCCCGGACCATTTCCTGCGCACCAAGATCCGGCCGCTGATCCTCGATTTTGATCCGTCCAAGCCTGATGTCGATGCCGTCATCGCAGCGCTCGACACGGCGCTGGAGGGTTATCGTGCCGACTACAGCCGCTACTACGAGACCTGCAGGCACGACAATTCGCCGAGGATGCGCGATCCGAACCCGGTCATCTTCCTGGTGCCGGGCGTCGGCATGCTCTCCTTTGCCCGCGACAAGGCCACGGCCCGCATCGCCGGCGAGTTCTATGTCAACGCCATCAATGTGATGCGTGGCGCCTCGACCGTTTCCGAATATCAGGGGCTGCCGGAACAGGAAGCCTTCGACATCGAATACTGGCTGCTCGAGGAGGCAAAGCTGCAGCGCATGCCGAAGCCGAAGAGCCTGGCGGGACAGGTCGCGTTCGTCACCGGCGGTGCCGGCGGCATCGGCCGGGCGACGGCCGCGCGGTTGATGGGCGAGGGGGCCTGTGTCGTGCTCGCCGATATCGACGGCGGGGCACTTGAAGAAGCCAAGGCCGAGTTCGAAAAGTCCTTCGGCAAGGATGCCGTGCGCGGCGTACTGCTCGACGTCACCAAGGAGGCCGCGGTGATCACCGCATTCGCGGAGGCCTCAGTCGAATTCGGCGGCGTCGACATCCTCGTCTCCAATGCCGGCATCGCCTCGTCCGCGCCGGTCGAGGACACGACGCTTGCGATGTGGAACAAGAATATCGACATCCTGACAACCGGCTATTTCCTCGTCTCTCGCGAGGCCTTCCGGCTGTTCCGGCGCCAGAAGCTCGGCGGCAACGTCGTGTTCGTTGCTTCGAAGAACGGGCTTGCCTCTTCGCCCAACGCGTCTGCCTATTGCACCGCCAAGGCCGCCGAAATCCATCTCGCCCGCTGCTTGGCGCTGGAGGGCGCTGATGCCGGCATCCGCGTCAACACGGTCAATCCGGATGCGGTTCTGCGCGGTTCGAAGATCTGGAGCGGCGAGTGGCGCGAGCAGCGGGCGGCTTCCTCGAAGATCGAGGTTTCGGAGCTTGAGGAGCATTACCGCAAGCGGTCGATGCTGAAGCTCAACGTCTTCCCGGAGGACATCGCCGAGGCGATCTATTTCCTTGCGTCGGATGCGTCGTCGAAATCGACGGGTAATATCATCAACGTCGACGCGGGGAATGCCCAGAGCTTTACGCGCTGACTTGGCTTGAGGGAGGGGAGAAATGGTCGAGCTCAAGATACCGGCGGATGTGATTGCCGCCGAGAACGACAAGCGCGCATCTGCGCTCAAATCGGACTACAACGCCCTTGGCGAGAGCCTGTCCCGCCGTGGGATCGATATCGAGACGATCACGAAGAAGGTTTCGGAGTTCTTCGTCGCCGTGCCTTCCTGGGGTGTTGGCACGGGCGGCACACGCTTTGCCAGATTTCCGGGCGAGGGGGAACCGCGCGGCATCTTCGACAAGCTCGACGATTGTTCGGTGATCCATCAGCTTACGCGGGCAACGCCGACGGTTTCGTTGCATATTCCGTGGGACAAGGCGGATGCGAAGGAGCTGAGAGCCAAGGGCGAGGCGCTAGGCCTCGGCTTTGACGCGATGAACTCCAACACGTTTTCCGATGCGCCGGGCCAGAAACATTCCTACAAATACGGTTCGCTCAGCCATACGGATGCGGCGACGCGCCGACAGGCGATCGAACACAATCTGGAATGTATCGAGATCGGCAAGGCGATCGGCTCCAAGGCATTGACGGTGTGGATCGGCGACGGCTCGAATTTCCCGGGTCAGAGCCATTTTACCCGCGCCTTCGAACGTTATCTCGGCTCAATGGCGGATATCTACAGGGCGTTGCCGGACGACTGGCGGCTCTTCTCCGAACACAAGATGTACGAGCCCGCCTTCTATTCGACGGTGGTGCAGGACTGGGGCACGAATTACCTGATCGCCGATACGCTGGGACCAAAAGCCTTCTGCCTGGTCGATCTCGGCCATCATGCTCCGAATACCAATATCGAGATGATCGTCGCCCGGCTCATCCAGTTCGGCAAGCTTGGCGGCTTCCATTTCAACGATTCCAAGTATGGTGACGACGATCTCGATGCCGGTGCGATCGAGCCATACCGGCTGTTCCTCGTCTTCAACGAACTGGTGGATGCGGAACATCGCGGCGTGAAAGGTTTTCATCCGGCGCATATGATCGACCAGTCGCATAACGTGACGGATCCGATCGAGAGCCTGATTTCGAGCGCCAACGAAATCCGCCGCGCCTATGCGCAAGCGCTGCTTGTCGATCGTACGGCGCTTGACGGCTATCAGCAGGAAAACGATGCGCTGATGGCGTCGGAAACGCTGAAGCGCGCCTACCGGGCCGATATCGAGCCGATCCTGGCGGAAGCACGGCGGCGTGCGGGCGGGGCGATCGACCCGGTCGCGGCCTATCGCGCCAGTGGCTACCGGAAGAAGGTCGCCGCAGAGCGTCCAGCTTCCGCTGCCGGCGGTGGCGGGATCGTTTAAACCTCCTATCGCGCCGATGCGACTTTGGTCCGCCCATCTTCGGCGGACCAGCTTTCGAGCAGCTTCATGAGTTCTGCTCGGTCGGCCGGCTCCAGCCGCGGCAGGCCCGGAATGCGCACCTCTCCGACGGACAGCCCCATGATGCCGACGGCCTCCTTGACCACGGTGACATTGGCACCGTTGCGATATTTCGTACGCATCCGCTCGAAAGGCTCGATCACCGCGATGATCCGGCGCGCTTCGGCGAAGTCGCCCTTTTCCAATGCTGCATGGATGGCGAGCGAGAAATGCGGCGCGACATTGACCAGCCCCGACGTGAAACCGCGGGCGCCGGCGGCACAAAAGGCAGGCGCCCAGCTTTCCGCAAGCCCGCAGACGAAGAGGGCCTTGCCGGGATCTGAGGCCGCAATCGAGCGTGACAGGAGGATGATGTCCGTCGTGGCGAACTTGATGCCTGCGATGTTGGGGTGGTCGGCAAGCCGCATCATGTCGTCGAGGCTGAACCCTTCCGCCCGCACATAAGCGACGAGCGGCAGCGGCGATTCCTCCGCAAGCCCGCGAAAATAGTCGATCTGTGCGTGCGGTGCCGCGAACGGATCGACGGGCTGATGCGACATGACCGCGGATGCATCCATGGCTTTTGCGGCTTTCGCCATGCCGATCGCCTCGCGCAGCGACCGTCCGATGGCGGCGGTCACCGGCGCCTTGCCGTCCACGCCTGCGATGGCGGCTTCGAGAACCGTGCTGATCTCGAAAGATGTCAGCGTGTAGAATTCGCCGGTATTGCCAGCCGCGACGATGTTGTGAATCCCGGCGGATGCGACCTGGGCGTAGACGGTTTTGGTCACGCGTGCATCGACTTCGCCGTCGGAGCCGTATGCAGTTATGGGCACGCCGGATATGCCGGTCAGCGCCCTGCGGAATTCCTGGATGTTCATGGTTCTTCCCTCTCCTGATTCGGGAGACGATTGGCTCAAAGTGCGAAACGGTGGACGGGTGTGCCGCGGACGCCGGCCTCGAAGGCAAAGATCGTACCGTTCTCGAACGTGCCGTTGTTGTCGGTCGACAGCGTGGTGACATAGATCGTACTCAAATCAGGCCCACCGAAGCAGGGCATGGTTGGCGATTTTGCCGGTAATTTGTATCTCTCGACGACCTCACCTGCCGGTGACAATCGGTTGACTCCGCCCGACAGAACGCCGGCGATCCAGTAGAAGCCTCGTGCATCCGTGGCGGCGCCGTCCGGACGTCCTTCCTCCGGCGTGAAATCGTGGAGCCGGCGAGGGGAACTGGTGACGCCTTTCTCCGGATCGAAATCGAAGACCTGTGCAAAAAGCCTGCTGCTGTCCGAATGATACATGATCCGGCCGTCCGGGCTCCAGGCGAGGCCGTTGGAGGTGAGCAGCCCGCCGCCGATGATCGTGGTGAAGGAGCCGTCCGGCATGACGCGATAGAGGCGGGCATTGCCGGTCTGCGGCACGGCCTCGTCGCGCGTGCCGACCCAGAAGCACCCATCTGGGCCGACCTTGCCGTCGTTCAGCCTGCTGTCGGGTCGTCCGCCATCCGGATTGCAGAGCAGTTTCATCGTGCCGGTCTTCGGGTTCATGAGGTGAACGCCGTTCTCCAGCGCGACGGCGATATCGCCGCTTTCGCAGAGCGCCAGGCAACCGATCTTAAGCGGCATGTCGAAGCGGTCGATCCTGCCATCGGCGCGCAGGCAGATGGCCGCCGGCGCCAGGATGTCGACCAGCCAGAGATCGCCGGTGCGGTCGTCCCAGGTCGGTGACTCGCCGACTTTCAAGGGAAAGTCGATGACGCCGCGGACTTCGGGCGTGATGATCTTCGTGTTGCTCATGACGCGGCTCCCGCGGGAACGGCCAGGCCATATTCGTCGCGCAATCGGATTTGTCCGTCGTGTTCGGGATCGCAGAAGCCGCCGCCCTGGAAGAAGGCAGCGACGGCGCTCTCGCGCGTGGGTTTCGGGCGCAGATGGTCGCGGGTATGGTCCTGCGGCTCGTAGCCGAGCCGTTCGGCCGTTTCATCCCGCCACCAGCGGGCATCGGTGCGGGAGACGCCATACACCACGGCAGCGGCGATATCGGGATGGGTGAGGCCGATCTTGACGAGCTGGAAGAGGTCGCGAGCGCTGATCCAGATCGCCGCGGAGCGTTCGCTGTTCGGATAGGCCCCGGCATTGCCGATACGGATCGACAGCGTGCGGATGCCAGCCTTGTCGTAATAGAAGCCGGCTACCAGTTCGCCCCAGCATTTCGAAAGCCCGTACCGGGTATCTGGGCGCGCGATATCGAGTGGCGTGATCGTCTGGGAGCGTGGGTAGAAGCCGGTCGCATGGTTGCTGGAGGCGAAGACGACACGGTCGATGCCGTTCTCTCGTGCCGCCTCATAGAGATTGTACGTGCCGAGCACGTTGGTGCGCAGCATGTCGCCGATCTCCGCCTCCCGCGGAATGCCGCCGAGATGGATGACGCCTTCCATGCCCTGGAGCGCCGCGCGCATGGCGGTGGCATCGGCAAGGTCACCTTCGAAGAAGCTCTCGTTCGAGGCGAGATTATTCGCCGGCCGCAGGTCGATGAGCCGCAGATGCTCCGCTTCCGGGCACAGGAAACCTCTCAGCTGCGAGGCGATGTGGCCCGCGCCGCCCGTTATCGCTATCCGTTTCAAAACAGTCCTCCTCGCGGCGCCTCCCGCGCCGCATCTCCCCAAAGGCTTCAGCCCCCCACGCCCTGGAACATGCGGGCGCGCGCATTCAGAATATGGGTCTTCATCGCATCATGCGCCGCCGCCTCCCGGCGCGCCAGAATAGCCTCGACGATCGCCGCATGCTCGTCCTGAACGTGGCGGACATGCAAAGGCGTGCGTTTCAGGCTCAAGCTGCGCGTCACCGACATGCCGATCGAGAAATGCGGCCTGAACCATTCGCGCACGATTACATGGAACTGGTTGCCGGTTGCGACCGCGATGGCGTGATGCAGTGCCTGATCCTCCTCGGCGCCCAGTTCGCCCACTTCCAGACAGTGTTCGAGTGCCTCCAGGGCGGCTGTGATGCGGATCTTGTCGCTGACCTGCCAGTTGCGGGCCGCAAGTGCCGCCGCTTCCGCCTCCAGGCCGGCGCGGAACTCGAAAAACCGCTGCACATCGGCAAGCGAACCGACCGGCACCTGCTTCAGCACGGAAGAATCCGGCCGCTGCCGGACATACGAGCCTGAGCCTTTGCGCGAGACGATCAGCTGGTCGTTGCGCAGCCTCTCCAGGGCCTCCCGCACCACCGGTCGCGATGCCCCGAACATCACGGCGAGATTGGGTTCTGAAGGAAGCCTCTCGTTGACGGGAAAGCGGCCATCGGCGATCATGCCTACGATCTTCTCGTAGATGATGTCGCTGAAACGGGGCTCGGCCTTGGCGGCCGCTATCACGCCGGGTTGATCCATCAACGTCCCTTTTCACGTCTCCATTCGCGGAATGCCTGTTCGGCTTCCGGCCCGGGCGGATAAAGCCCGAATATTCCTTGTCCCGCCTTCACGCGCTCCTCGACGAAATCCTCGAAAGCGGTCTGTTCGAAGGCCTCGTCGGCGACTTCCTTAGCCATTGCGGCGGGAATGACAACCACGCCCTCATCATCGCCGACAATGATATCCTCCGGGTAAACGGGGACATCGCCGCAGCCGATCGGCTGGTTGATGTCGAGCGCGTGGTGGCGTGTGAGATTGGTCGGCGCCGAAGGGGCGGCATGGTAGGCCGCAAACGGCAGCTGCACGATGTCGGGCGTATCGCGAAAACCGCCATCCGTGACCGCGCCTGCGGCGCCCCTCATCCACAGGCGGGTCATCAGGATCGCACCGGCCGAGGCGGCCGAGGAATCCTTGCGGCTGTCGATGACGAGCACATGGCCGGCCGGGCATTCCTCGATCGCGCGTCGCTGCGGATGGCTGCGGTCGGTGAACACGCCCGGATGGTCGATATCCTCGCGAGCCGGGATATAACGCAGGGTAAAGGCCGGTCCGACCAGCCGCGGCGCTTGCCTGTTGATCTTGTGGATGCCGTGAATGAAGACGTTCCTAAGCCCGCGCTTCAGAAGGACCGAAGTGAGCGTAGCCGTCGAAACGGCCTTCAATTTTTCCCGTGTCTCCTCAGTGAATGTCATCCTTTTCCTCCCACGCGGCCGAAAGCCATTTGGATTAGAATTATTTAACCTGTAAAAATCTGTCAATACTTGTAATCATCTGAAAACGAGCATATGGTCGCCTTGCCGATGGGATGGAGGTCCCGCTGCGGCTCAGGCGGCGGGGAGGCCGCACAAGCTGCTGCAAGGATTCGGCTTGGTCTGATATGGGAGGAGATCAATGCGCGACGACGATTTCATTTCTGCCGGCGTGACCCGCCGGACGTTCCTAGCCGGTGTCGGCGGAGCGGTCGCCCTGTCCATGGCGGGCGGCAGCGCGACGGCGGCAGAGGGCAAGGAAGCCCCGCAATTGGCCGCGCTCGTCAAGGACGGGAAGCTTCCGTCGCTTGCCGAACGGCTGCCGCAGAACCCGATGGTTGTGAAGCCTTGGGAGAAGATCGGAACCTATGGCGGAACGCTGAGGCGCGGGCTGCGCGGCTCGTCCGACCATAACGGTATTCTCCGGATGGTCGGCAACCAGGGCCTGGTTCGCTGGAACCTCGAATTCACCGAGGTTCTGCCCAACCTTGCCGAGAAGTGGGACGTCAACGACGACGCATCGCAATTCACCTTTCACCTTCTGAAAGGCGCGAAATGGTCTGACGGCCATCCGTTCACGGCTGACGATGTGGTGTTCGCAATCGAGGACGTCGTCAAGAACAAGGAACTCTACAGCGCCGTGCCGGCGCAGATCGCGGTTGCCGGCAAGCCGGTCGTCGTCGAGAAGATCGACGATTACACTGTCAAGTTCACCTTCGCGGCGGCGAACGCGCTCTATCTGGAAAATCTGGCGACCCCGCTCGGGCAGCATCCGACGCTGTTCGCCAAACACTACTGCAGCAAATTCCTGCCGAAATACAACTCGAACCTCGATGCGGACGTGAAGGCGGCCGGCGTTTCGAGCTGGACGGAGCTATTCCGTGCGAAATGCGGCGATATCGAAATTCCCTCCCGCTGGGCGAATGCCGAAAAGCCGACGCTCGATCCGTGGGTCATCAAGGAGCCGTATTCCGGCGGTGCGACCCGCGTTCTCATGGTCCGCAACCCGTATTTCTGGCAGGTCGATACGGAAGGCAACCAGCTTCCCTATATCGACGAGATCAATTTCGGCATCTCGCAGGACGTCGAATCGCTGATGCTCAACGTCATCTCGGGCAAGATCGATATCCAGGAGCGTCACATCAACATCCTGGCGAACAAGCCGACGCTCTCGCAGAACATGCAGAAGGGTGACTATCGCCTGCTGGAACTCATCCCTTCGGCGGCGCAGCAATGCTCGCTCTATCTGAACATGACCCACAAGGATCCGGCGGTGCGCAAGATCTTCGCCGACAAATCCTTCCGGCAGGCGCTGTCGCACGGTATCAACCGCCAGGAGATCATCGACATCGTCTATTTCGGCCAGAGCGAGGGCTACCAGACGGGTCCGCGTCCGGGCCATCCCTGGTACCACGAGAAGCTCGCCCGGCAGTTCACGGAATACGATCCGGACAAGGCCAATGGCCTGCTGGACCAGATCGGCCTCGACAAGAAGAACGGCAACGGCATCCGCCTGCGTTCGGACGGGCAGCCGGTCTTCTTCGCGGTCGATGTCATCCCGACGCTTTATCCGGACCTCGTCGATACGCTGGAGCTGGTGAAGGCACATTGGGCGCAGATCGGCATCGACATGAAGGTCAATACGATCGAGCGCGCGCTCTACTATACCCGCGGCGACGACAATGCCCATGATGCGCAGGTCTGGCCAGGCCCCGGCGGCCTCGATCCTATGCTCGACCCGCGCGACTATTTCGCCTTCCACCCGCAGGGTTCGCGTTACGCGATCCCGTGGACGCTTTGGTACACGTCCAACGGCGAGAAGGGCGAGGAGCCGCCGGAAAGCCAGAAGAAGCGCTTCAAGCTTTACGACGAGGCGCGCTCGACCGCCGACATCGAAAAGCGCGGGGCGATCATGAAGCAGATGTTCGACCTTGCCGCGGAAGACTTCGAGGTCATGGGCATCTGCCTCGCGGTCGGCGCTTTCGGCGCGATCCGCAACAATCTGCGCAATGTGCCGGAGAAGCAGCCGGACAGCTGGTCCTGGCCGAATCCGGGGCCTGCCTTGCCGCAGCAATTCACGTTTACGAGCTGATTTGCCTTGGCCGTGCCGCCGCTTCGGGGCGGCGGCACTCCTCCAGTCCCATTGCACGATTGACCGAGTGACGGCTTTCCCGCTTCGCATCGGTGCGCCGTGCAATCCGAATTGTGAGCGCTCCATGCTGAAATTCGTCGTCAAACGACTTCTATGGATGATCCCGTCGCTGTTCGCGGTGAGCTTCCTCGCCTTCGTGCTGATCCAGCTTCCGCCCGGTGATTTCGTCACGACCTATATCGCCACGCTGGCGTCGTCGAACGAGGTGATCGACCAGAATACCGCCGCGGCCCTGCGTGAGCGCTTCGGGCTCGATCAGCCGATGCTGGTACAATATCTCAAATGGGTCTGGGGCATCGTTACCCGCGGCGATTTCGGCATCTCGTTCGAATGGCAGCAGCCGGTCTCTGGGCTCATCTGGGAGCGCATGGCGCTGACGCTCGTGCTGGCGCTCGCGAGCCTCGTCGCCACCTGGGCGCTGGCATTGCCGATCGGCGTCTATTCCGCCGTGAAGAAATATTCGATCGGCGACTATGCCTTCACCGCCTTCACCTTCTTCGGGCTGTCGATCCCGTCCTTCCTGCTGGCGCTGGTGCTGATGTATATCGCTGCCGTCGAGTTCGGCGCCGATGTCGGGGGCCTGTTCTCCTCGGAATTCGAGACCGCGCCCTGGAGCATCGCCAAGATGCTCGACCTTCTGTCGCATCTGTGGCTGCCGGTCGCGATCCTTGCAGTCTCCTCGACGGCGAGCCTGATCCGCGTCATGCGCGCCAACATGCTGGACGAGCTGCCGAAGCCTTATGTGACGACGGCCCGCGCCAAGGGCCTTTCCGAATTCCGGCTGCTCGTCAAATACCCGCTGCGGATCGCGCTCAACCCGTTCATCTCGACGATCGCCTGGCTGCTGCCGAACCTGATCTCCGGCTCGGTCGTGGTGGCGATCGTCCTGAACCTGCCGACGGCCGCACCGCTGCTCCTCCAGTCGCTGATGGCGCAGGACATGTATCTCGCCGGCGCCTTCGTGCTCCTGATCTGCGCGCTGACGCTGATCGGGTCCCTGATCAGTGACATCTTGCTGGCGCTGGTCGATCCGCGCATCCGGCTCGAATAGAGGAGAGCGACATGGCCGACATTACCATCACCACCATCCGTCCGGACCGCGCCGCCGTCGCCTCGCAATGGCAGCTCATCTGGTGGGCCTTCAAGCGGCACAAGCTTGCGATGGCGGCGCTCTTCGTCACGGTCGCCATGTATGTCGTCGCGATCGTGCCGGGCTTCTTCGCCATCAACGACCCGGTCCAGCAGAATGCACGGGCGACATTCCATCCGCCGCAGCAGGTGCATTTCTTCGACACCACGAACGGTTTCGAACTCGGGCTGCATTATTATCCGCTGAGACTGACGCGCGACCCGGATACGCTGGCGGCGATCTATGTGGAGGATACGTCGAGGAGGATTCCGATCACCTTCTTCGGGCGCGGCTTCACCTATTCCGCTCTGGGACTTTTCGAGACGGATATCCATCTGATCGCCTCCACGGACAAAACGCGTCCGCTCTTCCTCTTCGGCGCCGACCGGCTGGGGCGCGACGTCTACAGCCGCACCGTGCAGGGGGCGCAGGTGTCGCTGTCGATCGGCCTAGTCGGCGTCTTTCTGTCGCTGCTGCTCGGCATCGTGCTCGGCGGCATCTCGGGCTATTACGGCGGCCGAATCGATTTCGTCATGCAGCGGGTGATCGACTTCGTGCTGTCGCTGCCGACGATCCCGATCTGGCTGGCGCTGGCGGCGGCCCTGCCGCAGGGATGGCCGGCGACGCTGCAATACATGATGATCACCATCATCCTGTCGTTTACCGGATGGGCACAGCTTGCCCGCGTCGTGCGCGGCCGCTTTCTGTCGCTTCGGACCGAAGAGTTCGTCGCAGCCGCGCGCCTCGACGGCGTGTCGGAGGGGCGCATCATCTTCCGGCACATGCTGCCGAGTTTCGCGAGCCATATCATCGCCTCGATGACGCTGGCGGTGCCTGCGATGATCCTGGCCGAGACCTCGCTCTCCTTCCTAGGCCTCGGCCTGCAGCCGCCGACGATCTCCTGGGGCGTGCTTTTGCGCGAGGCACAGAACATCCGCTCCATCGCGACGGCGCCCTGGCTCTTCATGCCGGGCGTAGCGGTCGTCATCGCCGTCATGGCGCTCAACCTCTTCGGTGACGGCCTGCGCGATGCGGCCGACCCTTATAACAAGTGAGGCGTGGATGACCGATATTCTCTCCATCGCGCCTCGCAAACCATTGCTCGAGGTCAGGAACCTGGTAACGGAGTTTCCGCTGCGCACGGGCGTCTTCCGGGCCGTCAACGACCTTTCCTTCTCGATCGAGCCGGGCAAGACGCTCTGCGTCGTCGGCGAGAGCGGTTCGGGGAAGTCCGTGACGGCCCGCTCGATCCTGCAGATCATCGATACACCCGGCCGCATTGCCTCCGGCTCGATCATCCTCAATCGGCAGGATGGCACATCGCTCGATCTTGCGAAGCTTGATCCGCGGGGGAGGGCGATCCGCTCCGTGCGGGGCCGCGACATTGCGATGATCTTCCAGGAGCCGATGTCGTCGCTCTCGCCGGTGCATACGGTCGGCGACCAGATCACGGAGGTGCTAAGGCTGCATCTGAAGATGAGCAAGGCGGAGGCACGGGCCGAAGCGATCGCGCTGCTGCGGCAGGTGGAAATCCCCGATCCGGAAAAGGCGCTCGACCGTTACGCCTTCCAGTATTCCGGTGGCATGCGCCAGCGCGCGATGATCGCAATGGCGCTTGCCTGCAAGCCGCAACTGCTCATCGCCGACGAGCCGACCACGGCCCTCGACGTCACGACCCAGGCCGAAATCCTCGACCTGATCGCGCGGCTCCAAAAGGCGCATGGCATGGCCGTGCTCTTCATCACCCATGACATGGGCGTGGTCGCGCAGATCGCCGACGACGTGCTGGTCATGCACAATGGAGTGATGAAGGAATACGGCCCTGTCGAGCAGATCTTTCATGCGCCGAGGGATGCTTACACGCGCATGCTGATCGGCTCGGTGCTGAAGCTGGAGCAGAAGGCGGAAATCCGGCTCGCGCGGCCACCGCTCGATACGGCCGCCGCGCCGATCCTGGATATCCGCAATCTCTCCATGCAGTTCGGCGAGCTGAACGCACTGGACGGTGTGTCGATCTCGCTCCTGCCAGGCGAGACGCTTGGTATCGTCGGCGAAAGCGGTTCGGGCAAGACCACGATGGGCCGCTCGATCATGCGTCTTTACGATCCCACTGCCGGCGAGATGCATTACCGCCGTGCCGATGGAACGGTCGTCGATCTGGCGAGGATCGGCGGGGCCGATCTGAAGACGGCACGGCGAGAGCTGCGCATGGTCTTCCAGGATCCATTCGGCTCGCTCAATCCGCGCATGACCGTGTCCCAGGTCATCGGTGAACCGCTGCTCGTCAATGGTGTCGCCAAAGGCAAAGAGCTCGATGAGCGCGTCTGCCATCTGATGGAACAGGTGGGCCTCGATCCGGCGACGCGGGAGCGCTACCCGCATGCCTTTTCCGGTGGCCAGCGCCAGCGCATCGGCATCGCCCGGGCGATCACGCTCAATCCGCGCATCATCGTGGCGGATGAGGCGACTTCGGCGCTCGACGTATCGGTGCGCTTCCAGGTTCTCGACCTGCTGATGCGGCTGCAGGATCAGCTTGGTCTCGCCTACATCTTCATCAGCCACGATATCGGGGTCATCCGCTACATGTGCGACCGGGTCGGTGTCATGTATCGCGGCAAGCTCGTGGAAGTCGGCGAGGCCGACAAGGTCTGCAACAACCCCGACCATCCCTATACGCAGGCGCTCATCTCGGCCATCCCGCGTCCGGATCCGCGCGATCGCGACCGCTCGAGGCGGTTCCGCTACACCGAATCCAGCCCCGATATCGAAACCAGCAACGTCAAGAATGGAAGTTCCGTCCGATGAAGATCACAGGAATTCGCACCTTTCTCATGCATGCCGGCCAGCCGCATCGTTCCAAATGGGCGTCCGACGGCCATGCAAGTCATGTCACCCAGCACAAGCTCGAAGGCACGCGCAACTGGCTCTTCCTTAAGATCGAGACCGACGAGGGCATTACCGGCATCGGTGAATGCTCCGGCTGGCCCCGCGTCATCGAGACGGCGATCAAGGACCTGGCACCGCTTCTGATCGGCGAGGACCCGGCGCATATCGAAAAGCTGTGGCAGAAGATGGCGATCGCCATGATGGGCCACGGCATGCTCGGCACGGTCGGCGGCGGCGCCATGACCGGCATCGACATGGCGCTTTGGGACATCAAGGGCAAGGCGCTTGGTGTGCCGGTCTGGATGCTGCTGGGCGGCAAGGTCCGTGACCGCATCCCGATCTATTCGCATGCCAATACGGTCGAGCAGGCTCTGGCGGTGAAGGAACGCGGCATCAAGGCACTGAAATGCGGCGGCGTCTCCGATCCGGTCCGCAAGGTCGACATGCTGCGCGAGGCAGTGGGCGACGAGATGGATATCGCGATCGACCTGCATGGTCCGCCGTGGATGACGCCGGCCGACGCCTGCCGGCTGGTGCGCAAGCTGGAGCCCTATGAGCTCCTCTGGGTCGAAGACCCGATCGCGCCGGACAATGTCGAAGGCTACCGCCGTATTCGCGATGCGGCGCATATTCCGCTCGCGTCCGGCGAACGCACGGCGACCATTTTCGGCGAGCGGCAGCTGATCGAGGAGGAACTGGTAGACGTCATCCAGCCGGATACGGGCCGCGCCGGCGGCATCACCCAGATGAAGAAGATCGCCGCCATGGCCGAGGCCCATCACATCCAGATGGCGCCGCATTCCGGCTCGCTCGGCCCGGTCGCGGAATATGCGGCGCTGCATATCCTGGCTTCGATCCCGAACGCTCTCATCCTGGAACGCATCGATGACGACTGGGAAGGGCGTCAGCACGTGATCGTGCCGCATCCGGTGCAGGAAGGCGGATCGATTGCGGTGCCGGACGCGCCAGGCCTGGGTTGCGACATCGACGAGGAATTCGTCGCCCGCTTCCCGAGCGACGGCAATGTCTCGGTGCCGGTGCAGGAGAGTGGCGGTTCCTACGCGCCCGGCACTTATGGCGAACGTCTCTACGTGCAGACGCGCCTGTCGCGCCGGCATTATTTCAACACCTGACGGGTGGGCAGAAGATGAAAATCGATCGGATGCGGGTCTTCATGACCCGCGACAAGGACCGGCCGCGCGCCATCGTAGCCCTAGATACCGACGATGGCTTGACCGGCTGGGGCGAATGCTACAATCACGGCCCCGACCTCGCGCTGCCGCCGCTTCTGGATTACCTTTACGGCTTCATCGCCGGGCAGGACCCGACGCGGGTGGAGTTCCTCGTCAACCTGATGATCCAGCAGAGCCGGTTTCCGCCCGGCGCGCTGGGTTTGGCGGCGATTTCCGGCCTCGACCATTGCCTCTGGGACCTTGCCGCAAAAGCGGCGGGCGTGCCGGTCTACAAGCTACTCGGCGGCGAGGTTCGCGACAGGGTCAAGGTCTATGCCGGCGTCTATACCGCGCCCGATGCGCCGGCTGCGCGCGACGAGTTCGACCGGCTGAACGAAGGCTGGGGGTTCACTGCCTTCAAGCTCAGCCCATGGCGGATCGACATGCATGCCAACCGCTGGGGCAATGTGGTGAAGGCGTCTGCCGATTATTTCCGCCAGTTGCGCGAGACCGTGCGGGACGACTACGAAATCGCCTTCGACGCGCATGCGAAGATCTACGAGCCGGCGGCGGCACGGCAACTCGGCAATGCGCTTGCCCCTTACGATCCACTGTTCTTCGAGGAGCCGTTGCGCCCGGAAAACATCGACATGTGGGGCGATCTCAAGCAGGGTCTCAACTGCATTCTGGCGACAGGCGAATCGCTCTATCACCGCAACGAATTCCTGCGGCTCCTGCAAGTGAAGGGCGCCGACCTGATCCAGCCGGATATCTGCGTCGTTGGCGGCCTTTCGGAGATGCGGCGGATCGCGACGCTGGCGGAAGCCTTTTATGTCGGCGTGGCACCCCACAACCCGATGGGACCGCTTGCGACTGCCGTGAACGTTCATTTCTCGGCCGCTCAGCAGAATTTCAAGATCCTCGAATACCGGCTGCCGAAAGGGCAGGCCTATATCTACGGCGGAACACAGATCGAGACGCGGGAGGATACGACCCGTTATGTCGTCGATCCTTACCTGCCGAAGGACGGGTACCTCGATCTGAGGCCGGATCGTCCGGGCTGGGGCGTCGAGATGGACGAGAAGGCGATGCAGGAGGACGGTTACGTCCATTGGCAGCGGCGTGTGCCGAAGCGGCCGGACGGGTCCTATGCCTTTGCCTGATTGGCCGAGTATCCGGAGCGGACCGCTGGAGGCCCGCTTCCTTCCCGAGAACGGCGGGCGGATGACGCATCTCGTCCATGACCGGCTGGGCGATATCCTTGTGCCGACCGCAGGGCCGGAATTCGAGCCGCTCAACTGGCCGAAGGCGGGCGCCTATCCGCTGTTTCCCTATCATAACCGGCTGGTCGGCGCGGCTTTCGAGCATGAGGGCAGGCGATATGAAGTCCTGCCGCATCCGGCGCTCGGCACCGATGCACAGCACGGTCCGGCGCATCGACGCGTTTGGCAGGTCGTGTCGCGTAGGCCCGACCGGATTGAGCTTGTTTTGGACTATGGGGCTGACGAGGATTGGCCGTTCGCTTTCCGTGCGATGCAGCGTTTTACGCTGGGCGATGACCGGCTGGATGGCGAGCTTTCGATGACTAATACCGGGAAGAGCTCGATGCCCGCCGGCTTCGGATGGCATCCCTATTTCGACGCGGATTTCAACGGGACGGCATCGTGCGATGCCGCCAAAGTTTGGCCGGTGAGTGATATTGGTATTCCGAATGGAAGTCCGCCGCAGAGGCGGGAGACCGGCAAGCCATTTCCAGGTGAGAACTTCACGATCTTCCTGTCGGAGTGGGAGGAGGCGAGCGCTGTCACGAATGGCGGCGCGCATATCACGCTCACCGCCGGTCCCGGACTGCCGCATCTCGTTGCGCATCGGATGCCGGCTTATGTCTGTCTTGAACCCGTATCTCATGTCGCTGGCGTCTTCGGCTTTGCGGTGGAAGGGCAGGCGGCTGCAGGGCTGTTCGTCCTGCAGCCGGGAGAGGGCCGGTCGGCCCGCCTCACCCTCCGTATCGGCGCCTAGGCCTTCCACTTCCAGTCCCGCACTTCCGGCATGTCCTCGCCATGCTCCCGGACATAACGGTGATGCTCCTGAAGCTTGCGGCGCAGGTTTTCAATAACATGGCCTGCCTTCTCCTTCAGCCCCGGCACGCGCTCGATCGCCTCGATGGCGAGATGGAAACGGTCGAGCTCGTTCAGCACCGTCATGTCGAAGGGCGTGGTGGTCGTGCCTTCCTCGATGAAGCCGCGGACATGGATGTTGCGGTGGTTTGTCCGCTTATACGTCAGCCGGTGGATGAGATAGGGATAGCCGTGATAGGCAAAGATGACTGGCCGGTCCGTGGTGAAAAGTTGGTCGAACTTTGCATCGTCCAGTCCGTGCGGATGCTGTTCCTTCGATTGCAGGGCCATCAGGTCGACGACGTTGACGACGCGGATGCGCAGCGACGGAATGGCCTCGCGGAGCAGGGTGACGGCGGCGAGCGTCTCCATGGTCGGCACGTCGCCGGCGCAGGCCATCACCACGTCCGGCGCCGGTGCGTCGTCCTCGCTGCCTGCCCATTCCCATATGCCGATGCCGGCTTCGCAATGCTTGACGGCCTCGTCCATGGTCAGCCATTGCGGCTCCGGCTGCTTGCCAGCGACGATGACGTTGACGCGGTCATAGGTCCGCAGGCAATGGTCGCCGACCCAAAGCAGCGTATTGGCGTCCGGCGGGAGGTAGATGCGGACGACATCGGCCTTCTTGTTGGCGACGAGGTCGACGAAGCCGGGGTCCTGATGGGAAAAGCCGTTATGATCCTGCCGCCAGACATGCGACGTCAGGAGATAGTTCAGCGAAGAGATCGGTTTGCGCCATTCCAGCTCGCGCGAGACTTTCAGCCATTTGGCGTGCTGGTTGAACATGGAATCGATGATGTGGATGAAGGCCTCGTAACAGGAGAAGAAGCCGTGCCGACCGGTCAGCAGATAACCTTCGAGCCAGCCCTGGCAAAGATGTTCGCTTAAAACTTCCATGACGCGGCCGTCGCGTGAGAGATGCACGTCATAGGGTTCGATCTTCTCCATCCAGACGCGATCGGTCGCCTCGAAGACATTGCCGAGCCTGTTGGACTCGGTCTCATCGGGGCCGAAGATGCGGAAGTTCCTGTTCGCGTCATTCAGCTTCAGCGTATCGCGCAGGTAACGGCCGAGGACCTCGGTGGATTGCACCATGGCGTCACCGCGTTTCCCGATCTTGACTTCGTAGTCGCGGATGCCCGGAACGATGAGCTCCTTGCGTAACAGGCCACCGTTGGCGTGCGGATTGGCGCTCATCCGCCGTTCGCCCTCGGGCGCAAGCGCCCTGAGTTCCGGCTTCAGGCGGCCGTTGGCATCGAAGAGATCCTGCGGAGCGTAGCTCCGCATCCATTCCTCGAGAATCTGCCGGTGGCTGTCGTCGCCGCGGCAATTGGAGACGGGGACCTGGTGCGCGCGCCAGAAACCCTCGACCTTCTTGCCGTCGACCTCCTTCGGACCGGTCCAGCCCTTCGGGCTTCTCAGCACGATCATCGGCCATCGCGGCATTCCGGTCGTCACCACGCTGCGGCGGGCGTCCTGCTGGATCGCCCGGATGAGACCGAAAGCCCGGTCGAAAGTGGCTGCCATCTTGCGGTGCATGTCGGCCGGCTCGTCGCCTTCGACGAACAGCGGTTCGTAGCCGTAGCCTAGGAACAGGTTCCTGAGATCGTCGTCGCTGGTGCGGGCGAGAATGGTGGGATTGGCGATCTTGTAGCCGTTGAGGTGCAGGATCGGCAGGACCGTGCCATCGCGGGCAGGGTTCAGGAATTTGTTCGAATGCCATGCGGCGGCAAGCGGGCCGGTCTCCGCCTCGCCGTCGCCGACGACGCACGCGGCGATCAGGTCGGGATTGTCGAACACAGCGCCGAAGGCGTGCACCAGCGCATAACCGAGCTCGCCGCCCTCGTGGATGGAGCCCGGCGTCTCGGGCGCAGCGTGGCTCGGGATGCCGCCGGGAAAGGAGAATTGCTTGAAAAGTTTTTGCATTCCGTCCGCGGTTTCGGGCACGTCCGGGTAGATCTCGCTATAGGTGCCTTCCAGATAGGCGTTCGCCACCATGCCGGGTCCGCCGTGGCCGGGACCGCAGATATAGATGACGTCGAGGTCCTGCGCCTTGATGACCCGGTTGAGGTGGGCATAGATGAAGTTCAGTCCCGGCGTTGTGCCCCAATGGCCGAGCAGCCGCGGCTTGATGTGTTCGGACCGCAACGGCTCCGCCAGCAACGGATTGTCGAGAAGGTAGATCTGGCCGACGGAGAGATAGTTCGCCGCGCGCCAATAGCGGTCGATCAGCTGCAATTCGGCATCGGCGAGAATGGTTTCCTCACTATTGTCCATCTCCATCTCCTTCAACTGGTTTGTCGAGAAAGGGGCAGGGCTTCGTCTGCAAGCCCCCGTTCTTCGTCCGTGGGGATGGTGAATGCCTTGATCCTGCTCAATGGGACGCCGATCACCCTCCGCCGGTCCCGGGTCATTTAGGGCTGATCGGCATTGCGTAAACGGGCTTCCGCAGCGGGACACGTCATTCCTTGTCGGATTTGACGCTTCCAGGAATGAGGTGTTCGATAACGCGGACTGCCGTCACGATGATCGCGCCGAACGCAACCCCCACGATCAGCAGGAAAGTCTGGCCGGCGCCTGCCGCGATCCCGACCGCTGCCGCAAGCCAGATATTCGCGGCCGATGTCAGGTTATGGACATTGCCCCCGGAGAAGAAGATCGCGCCGGCAGCGATGAAGCCGACCGCCTGCGCCAGACCTTGAATGACCCGAAGCGGATCGACATTCGTCGCCCCTCGCAGGCTGAGATCGTCGTAGATCATCATGGCCGAAACGGTGATCAGCGCTGCGCTGAGCGCGACGAGGGCGTGGGTTCTTATGCCTGCAGCGATCCCGCGCATTTCGCGGTCGAGACCGAGCAGTGTTCCGGCGAGACTGGCGATGCCCAGCCGGAAAACGATGTCTTCAGGTGACATTCCTCTCTCCCTTTCCGTCACACGATAACTCCGGCATTCCGCGTCCACCTCCCTTACCGTCTAGAGGTGCGGCCGCCATTTCGATGCTATCGTCCAAATTGCCGCGTTTGCTGTGGGATAAATTCCGCCGGTTGCGTTATTCCTCTGTCTTCTTTCGGCAATCTCATCGAACCTTGATCTGCTAATTTGGTTTCAGGGATCGGTTCAGTTCGGTAGGGCCCATGCTTATCCAGCGTTTCAGCTTCTATGTGCTTCTGGTTCTGGTGACCATTGCATTCATCGCCGTCGTCTTGCCCTTCTATTCGGCGATATTCTGGTCGGTCGTGTTCGCAATCATCTTCTTTCCCCTTCATGCGAGGCTGGAAACCGGCCTGCATGGACGCCGGAACACGGCTGCGGCACTCTCCGTGCTGATCTGCCTCTGCCTCGTCATCATTCCTGGACTGATCGTCCTCAGTTCGCTCGTGCAGCAGGGCAACTATCTCTATCAGCGCATCAACAGCGGAGAGATCGACGTGCGGCGGCTTCTCGAGCAGCTGCAGGCCGCCTTGCCCATGTTCGTGCAGGAACGGCTTCAGACGCTGGAGACAAACGGCTTCGATGCGCTGTGGAACCGCATCTCGTCGTCGCTGGTGCAAGGCGGCGGCTTTTTCGCCGGCCGCGCGCTCAGCTTCGGTCAGAACACGCTTCAGTTCTTCGTCACCTTCGGCGTCATGCTCTACCTCCTGTTCTTCCTGTTCCGGGACGGGCGGTTCCTGGCACGGACGATCCGCAACGCCCTGCCGTTGAGTGACGCCCATACCCTGCAGTTCATGTCCAAATTCACGTCGGTCGTCCGGGCTACGGTGAGGGGTAACATCATCATCGCGATCATCCAAGGATCGATCGGCGGCGTCGCCTTCTGGGCGCTCGGCGTCGAACCCGCCTTGCTCTGGGGCGTCCTGATGAGCTTCCTGTCGTTGCTGCCGGCCGTGGGCGCGGCCCTCATCTGGGTGCCGACCGCAATCTATCTTGCGCTCACCGGATTCTGGATCAAGGCGCTCATTCTCGTGTTGATCGGCGTTCTGGTCATCGGCCTCGTCGACAACCTGCTGCGGCCGCCTCTGGTGGGAAAGGAAACCAGGCTGCCCGATTATGTCGTCCTCATCTCGACGATCGGGGGCATATCGCTTATCGGAATCAACGGCTTCGTCATCGGGCCGCTGATCGCGGCGCTTTTCATGGCCGCATGGGGCATTTTCATCGAGGAGCGGGGCAGCGCAGGGCCTGCGAATGGAGACTGAAATACGTCCGCCGGACGTGGAACCAAGGCCCTGTTGCTCAGTTCCGGGAGGGAGAGGAGCCATCTTACGCTGGTGCCAAACGACGGAGGAATTGGACATGGGCATGACATTGACGAGCCCGGCGTTTGCCGAGGGCGATCCGCTGCCGGAAAGATATACGCGCTTCGGAGAAAACCAGATGCCGCCGCTCAAATGGAGCGGCATTCCTGCGGAAACAAAAAGCCTGGCGTTGATCGTCGAGGATCCGGATGCCCCGCGCGGCACTTTTCGGCATTGCGGGATGTTCAACATCCCCGCAGACTGGAATGAACTTTCCCAGAATGCGGATGCGGCGCCGGGCGGCGGCCCGCGCTTCTCCCTGAACGATTTCGGCAATGCGCGATACGACGGGCCGCAGCCCCCGAAAGGCCACGGGACCCATCATTACCACTTCAGGCTTGCGGCGCTCGACGTTGCGAACCTCACCGTGCCGGATGCCGCCGGCATCGAAGCCATGTGGCAGGAGGCGCACAAGCATACGCTTTCGGAAACATCGCTGACCGGGACCTTCGAAGTGCATTGAGAGGGCCGGCACAGCCAAGGAGGATGTAACCATGAAAGTATCCGAGATCATGTCGCGCGACGTGATACCTACCCCTTCAGTCATCTGTGATTTCAACTCTCTCTATCTCCCGGATCGAGCAGACAGGTACCAATAGCTAAGTCCCTCGGGTCATTTTCCCGGATTTGAAAGATATCGGAACCATCGCGCCGGTGCTCAGTTGACCTCTTGAAAATGAGAGAGAAAGCGATGCAACAACCACCTACCGAACCTGTTCCCAATCCGCAGCCTCCCGTGCCGCCTCCCGCAACTCCGGTCCCGCCGATCGAGGAACCGGAGCCGGACCGCCTTCCCGATGAGGAACCCAATCCCAACCCGGACGAAACCGACGAACCGTCGAAATATGCGTCTCATGAGCTCGCCACAGCCTATGGCATCAGCGAGCAGGAGGCGGTGCGATTGATCAGGAGGTTCGGCGCGTCCGTCGCCGAACTCGATCTTATCCTGGCGGCAAGGGGGCGAACCAAGAACCACCGTCGGCAGGATATGGTCCGGACCGCGGAGGAGATTGCATTCGGGTAGCCAGAGGCAACCGGAATGATGATGAAGATATGCATCAAGTCGATAGGAGTGCTTTTCGCTTCGGTCCTGCTGCTGTCGCCGATTCTTGCCGTCGATGACGCGACGGCGCAGACTCCCTCGCGGCAGAAATGTGCCGCACCTGCCGAGCCGGAGAACGGCCAGCAAGCCGCACCGGAAAACAACGGCCGGGACCTCTCCAGGAAGCTCGACGATTGCAACGGCGTGCTGGAAGCTCCGGGCGTGGGCGACGGCGAATTGGTCGAACCTGCTCCGGAGACGGGCAAATCGCGGGTGATCCGACCGGATATGCTTCCGCCCGATGCCAATCCATCTAATAAATCGGGCAATTGAGCCAGGTCCTGTCTCCGAGACTTCGGCGGCAGGCGGCAGGCCCTATCTGATATCGGACTTTGAGGTAGACCGCCGCTGTGGCCTACCTCCGCATCGAACTTTCAGCGCGACTTCTGATAGAGCTTCTGGGCGATCTCGAACATCTCTTCGGGAGCATAGTTCGGGGTGAATGCCGAAGGGATGCCGACCAGTTGATGGATCTTGCCCCCGTCCGGCATGCCGTCGACGACCTCAAGCTCGCCCGGCGGATCATCGGGAAGGGCAACTTCGCCGTTGCCCCAGATGCCTGCCATTTCGGTGTAGTCGCCGTGGCTGAACGTGTAGAGGCGGCGATGGGAGCCTTCGTCCAGATATTTCTGGCATTCCGGAATATTCGCGAGCGGAATGTTCGGAACAGGCAGGAATTTTTCGATTTCGACGCCGGTGATCTTCTTCAATGCCAGCGCATAGGAATGTGCATGGACCGATCCGCGCACCAGAAGATAACCGCACACTTCGCGGCCGGTGGGGTCGGAAAGCGATTCATAGACCCTGAGCTTATGGAGCCGCGCGCCGCATTCCAGATGAAAGTTGTGAAGCAGATCGAACACCACATTTCCCGTCGTGGTGATGAAGTCGTTGTTCCAGGACTGGCCGTTGCTGTTGATCGGCATGGCGCCTCCACCACCGGAGAAGAAGCCGGCAGCAAGGCGGATGTCCTGCATATCCTCGAACGGTGCTCCGGAGATATCGCCGCCGTCGCCCGCATCGCCGTCGGGAATGTCGGGACCGTTGGCCAGCATGGCAACCCCATTGCTGACGAGCTCGACATGCCCCAGCTCCTCCGCCGTGATGCTGGCCACGAGGCTGTAGAAAGGCCTGAGTTTCGATTTCGAGCGGAAATTGAAACTCTGGAACATGTAGTTCCCTAACGTGGACATTTCGCCGTATTTGCCGCCAAGCAATTCCTGGAGGGCCGCTGCTGCGTTGGGATCTGCGGCCTTGGGCGCGGGCAATTCCACCTGCAGTTTGTCGACGCGCATGAACATCGGAAGCTCCTTTGGTTAGGGGAGCCTTCGAAACAAGCCGCTTCGCCGATTGTTCCTCGGGGTCGAACTAATTCGGGTTCGAACTCTGAAAATTCGGAAATACGTTTCCGATTCAACCTAAGGAAATGGCGAGCCTGAACGAAAGGGGGCGATCCGGGGAATTCATTGCAACTTTGGGAGTTTGCCACGGTTACCGTCATTCGATTAATGGCAGCTGATGGAGCGATATCGAATCCGGCCGTAATTTTCGCAGGGATGAATAGGGGCCATGTCAGAGAAAAGATCAGGGCGTCCTTCGCGCAAGGCCACCTACATCCACAGGTTCGCCGGCAAGCGCATCCTGATCGTCGAGGACGAGTATTTCCTTGCCGACGAAACACGTCGCAAGCTCGATCAGCTCGGGGCGATCGTCGTCGGTCCGGTGGCCCATGTCGAGCAGGCCCTCAAGCTTATCGAACAGAAAAGGATCGACGCTGCCATACTCGACGTGCATCTTGGAGACGAATTCGTCTTTCCGGTGGCTGAGGAGCTGGACAGGCTTGAGATCCCCTTCGTTTTCGCAACCGGATACGATCCGGCATTCGTTCCGAAGAAGTTCACCGGTTTTGCCTTTTGTGAAAAGCCCGCCGAACTGGAGAACATAGCGATAGCGCTCTTCGGGAAGAATGTTTCCCGAAAGCTGCAATAGGAAAAATCAGCCCACCTCTTCGCCGAGTTCGCGCGCAAGATGCAGGCGCGCCCGATTGACCCTGCTTTTCATCGTGCCGAGCGGGCAATGGCATTGTTCGGCGGCGCTTTCGTAGCTCGCGCCCTGAATGAACACGAGTTCGATGGCACTGCGATAGTGATCGGGGAGGCGGACAAGTGCTTCCTCGAGCTCCCGGCCGCGTAGCGACCATTCCTGCAAGGGCTGAACGGCCGGACGATTGGCGAGGCAGTCTTCAATTCCGACCTGTTCCCGCTTCGAAAGGCCGAACCTGGTACAAAAGGAATTGCGCATGATGGTAAAAAGCCATGACTTCAGGCGCGTTCCTTCCTCGAACTTGTCGAGATTGGCAAGCGCCTTCAAAAGTGTTTCCTGGACGAGATCGTCTATATCGTTCGGCGCGCGGTAAAAGCGGGCGGCAAATCGTCGAAGCGCAGGGATAAGTTCCACGACCTCGATTTCCAGCCGTCCGCGTGAGGGGGCTTCTGACATGGGTTCCTCCGCGCGGGTTGAGAACGGTTTGAGGGGCTTTCTCATCGACCCAACAAGCGGCGGCATATTTCGTTCCCGAAGGTGTGGCGGTGTTGATAATGCGGCCTCTTCACGGACACCATGTTGCCCGTCGTATCGCTACTCGACGGCAAAGCCGCTTCGCCAAAGACCGCTTTGGTGATAAGAGTGGAACCAACGACCGGTCTGCCAGTTCACTGAGTTCCCATCTTGAACGCGGGAGGATCTTATGCCCGAAGGCGAGGAACAGGGCGTCAAGCTTCAGGTTGCCAATACCAGACCCCAGGATGCGGGGCATGGCGTGGCGCGTTTCAGCACGCAGGCCCTTACGGCACTTAACATTCAAGAGGGACAGATCGTCGAGATCCTGGGGAAGCGGCACACAGCGGCGGTTGCCGTTCGTGCCTATCCCGAGGACGAAGGGCTGAATCTCGTGCGGCTCGATGGTTTGCAGCGTGTCAATGCAGGCGTGACGAGCGGCGATTTCGTTGAGATACGCAAGGCGGATGCGCGGCCGGCGACCCGCGTCGTGCTCGCTCCGGCGCAGAAGAACCTGCGCCTGGAAGGTTCCGGAGATGCGCTTCGTCGCACATTCCTCCACCGGCCGATGGCGGCGGGCGACGTTATCTCCACATCCGTCCATCAGCGCGTTCGCTCCAATACCCGCGAAGAGATGTTGCGCGGCATGCTGGATCTCCCGGCCTACGGCCTGCAGGAGATCAGGCTCGTCGTCGTCTCCACCCAGCCGCGCGGCATCGTGCAGGTCGGAGAAGGAACGACGATCGAATTGCGTCCGCAGTTCGAGGAGCCGAAGGAGGCCAGGCGCGCGGATGTCACCTATGACGATATCGGCGGCCTCGGCTCTTCGGTCGACCAGGTCCGGGAGATGATCGAACTGCCGCTGCGCCATCCCGAACTCTTCCAGAGATTGGGGATCGAACCGCCGAAAGGGGTCCTGCTTCATGGCCCGCCAGGCACCGGCAAGACCCTACTGGCGCGGGCTGTCGCCAACGAGACAGAGGCGAATTTCTTCCATATCGCCGGTCCGGAGATCATGGGTAGCCGTTATGGCGAATCCGAAGAGCGATTGAGGCAGGTATTCCAGGAAGCGTCGCAGAGCGCTCCCGCGATCATCTTCATCGACGAGATCGATTCCATCGCTCCGAAACGGGAGCAGGTCACAGGGGAAGTCGAGCGGAGAATTGTCGCCCAGCTCCTGACGCTCATGGACGGTCTCGAGCCGCGCCAGAACATCGTCGTGATCGGTGCCACGAACCGGCGGGATGCGATCGATGAGGCGTTGCGGCGGCCGGGGCGCTTCGACCGCGAGATCATCATCGGCGTGCCGGATCAGGAGGGGCGCCGCGAGATCCTCGCCATTCATACGCGCGGCATGCCTCTTGCCGAGGATGTCAATCTCGATGAGATCGCCCGCACCACCTACGGCTTCGTGGGGGCCGACCTCGGGGCGCTGTCGCGGGAGGCGGCGATGGATTCGCTCAGGCGGATCCTGCCTGGTCTGAACCTGCGCGATGGTATCCCCGCCGAGGTGCTGGAGAACCTGAGCGTGCAGCAGGACGATTTCCAGAGTGCGATGAAGCGCATTCAGCCGAGCGCGCTGCGCGAGATCATGATCCAGGTTCCGGATGTCGGCTGGGACGATATCGGCGGACTGGACGAAGCGCAGATGCGCCTTCGCGAAGGCGTGGAGCTTCCGCTCAAGTCGCCGCAATCCTTCCGCAGGATCGGCATCCGGCCGGCGAAAGGCTTCCTTCTCTTCGGACCGCCCGGCACCGGCAAGACACTGCTTGCGAAAGCGGTCGCGCGGGAGGCGGAGGCGAACTTCGTCGCCACCAAATCCTCCGATCTGCTCTCCAAATGGTACGGCGAGTCCGAGCAGCAGGTATCCCGATTGTTCGAACGCGCCCGGCAGGTGGCGCCGACCGTCATATTCATCGACGAGATCGATTCCCTCGCGCCGGCCCGTGGTGGCGGATTGGGGGAGCCGGCCGTGACGGAACGGGTCGTCAATACGATCCTTGCGGAAATGGACGGGCTCGAAGAACTTCAGGGCGTGGTGGTGATGGCCGCCACCAACCGTCCGAACCTTCTCGATCCCGCCTTGCTTCGGCCGGGGCGCTTCGACGAGCTCGTCTACGTCCCGGTGCCGGATGCCAAAGGACGGAGGAAGATCTTGGGCATCCACACCAAGAACATGCCGCTTGCCGAGGACGTCAATCTCGACCAGCTCGCAGAGCGGACGGAGCGGTATACCGGCGCGGACCTGGAAGACCTGACCCGTCGAGCAGGGCTCCTGGCGCTGCGCGAGGCGCTCGATGCGGAGAAGATAAACCTGGGACATTTCGAGCGGGCTCTTGCCGAAACGAGGCCATCCGTCACGCCTGAAATGGAGCGCGAATACGAGGAAATGCTGCGCACCCTCAAGCAGCAGGGACCAAGCCATCAGGCGATCGGGTTCGTGCCGCTCCGACAGGCCGCCGAGTGATATTCGGTCCCCGCTATTCGACAGCGCTGGCCGGCGAGGTACGAAATCGCGCTGATCGATCTGATGAACCCGAGCCTCGGGCCAGGGGTCACTTCAGTGCATTCCGCCGCCGCCTCCGGATTTCATGTCGATGTTGCGCAGGATGAGCGCCAGCGGGATCGCGCATGCCGAGATGACGGCAAGGACGTAGAAGACGTCGATATAGGCGAGAAAGCTCGCCTGCAGACGTATCTGTTCGCCGATGAGGGCCATTGCCCGGTTCTGTGCATCCGCCATGGTCGAGCCGCGTTCCATAAAGAAATACTGCAGGTTTCGTATTGTCTCGGCATAGATGGGATCGGAAGGCACGATGTGTTCGACCAGCCGGCTCTGATGCCATTGTTCGCGGTGGGCCAATACGTTGGAGGCGATCGAGACCCCGAACGAGCCGCCGGTATTGCGCGCCGCATTGATGAGTGCGGAAGCCTGGTCCGTCTGGTCCGGCCGAAGCCCGGCATAGGAGGCGGCCGTGATCGGGATGAAGATCAGCGGCAGGCCAAGGCCCAGATAAAGCCGTGACCAGACGAAGAAGCCGAAGTTCACATCGGGGTTTACGCGGGTGAGGTCATACATGGAGAAGGCGATGATCCCAGCTCCGACGGCGATCAGATATTTCGGTTGTATGATCGAGGTGAGCCGGCCCGAGACGAACATCATCACCATGGTCACGAACCCACCGGGCGAGAGCGCCAGCCCCGCCCAGGTGGCGGTGTAGCCGTAATTCTCCTGCAGCACCTGCGGCACGAATTGCGTCGTGGCGATCAGGATCGCCCCGATCGCCAGCATGACGATCATGCAGGACCCGAACTGCCGCGTGGCGATCAGCCGTATGTCGACCGCAGGGTTCTTCGCCGTCAGCAGCCAGGGGATCGAGGCAAGCAGCGCGATTGCGCAGATCGTGGCCGTCACGATGATGAAGGCGGAGTCGAACCAGTCCTCCACCTGGCCCCGATCGAGCATCAGTTCCAGCGCGCCGAGGAAGGTCGCGACGAGGAGGAAGCCGACGACGTCGAAGCGGATGCCTTGTCGCCGCATCTCCTCGCGTTTCCTGCGGAGCGCTTCCGGTTCCTGCACGAGGAAATAGACGAGCACGAAGGCAAAGGCGCCGACCGGACCGTTGATCAGGAAACACCAGTGCCAGGAGAAATTGTCGGAGATGTAGCCGCCGAGCGTCGGGCCGATCACCGGGGCGACGACAACCGCGATGCCAAAGACGGCAAAGCCCTGGCCGCGCTTTTCCGGCGGAAAGGAATCGGTGAGGATCGATTGAGAAACCGGCACCATGCCGCCGCCGGCAAATCCCTGCAGCATCCGGAAAATCAGGAGCGAGGGCAGATTCCATGCGAGCCCGCAGAGGATCGACGCCACGGTGAAGAGCGCAAGGCAGGCCAGATAGAAGCGCTTGCGGCCATAACGCTGCGCGATGAAGCTCGAGGCGATCAGCGTCACGGCGTTGGAGACGAGATAGGTCGTGACGACCCAGGAGGCTTCGTCGGAACTGATCGCAAGGCTGCCGGAAATATAGCGTAATGCGACATTGGCGATCGTCGTGTCCAGCACTTCCATGAAGACGGCAAGCGCGACCACTACCGCCACCAGCCAGGGATTGGTGGCCCGGCCGCTATCGACCGGCTGGGCGCCGCCTGTCGTATCCGCGATTGCCATGTCAGTTCCTCGGTCTCACCGTAACCGTCGGCACGACCGACATGCCGGGGCCGATCGACACATCCGTTGGCCATTGGTCGACAATGATCTTCACCGGCACGCGCTGGGTCACCTTCACGTAGTTGCCGGTCGCGTTTTCGGCCGGCAGCAGCGCGAAGGCCGTGCCCGAACCCGGCTGGATCGAGTCCACCCGGCCTCGCAGGACATGGTCGGGATAGGCGTCGATAGTCAGTTCGACCGGCTGACCGGGCCGCATGTCGGCAAGCTGTGTCTCCTTGAAATTCGCGGTTACCCAGATCTCGTCCGGAACGAACATGGCGATCGCCTGGCCGGCTTCGACGAATTGGCCCTTGGAGCCGCTCAGCCTCACGACCCGGCCGGACTGGGCTGCGGTGACCGTCGTGTAATTCAGGTTTTGCTGGGCGCTTTCTCGCTGGGCTTCCGCCTGTTTGAGACTAGCCTGCGCGCTGTTGTGCTGGGCTTCGGCAGCCGTTTTATTCTTCATCGCGGACGTGACGCTCGCCTGCGCCTGATTATGGGCGGCCTGGGCCTGCCTCAGGTTCGATTCCGCCTGCTGCGAGGCCTGTTGACTGCCGGCCCCGCCCTGGACGAGCTGCCGTTGGCGGTTCGCCTCGTCCTTGGCGAATTGCAGCGCTGCCTGGGCGGAGTCCGTCTGTGCGCGGGCCTCGTCCACGGCCGCGGTTGCGACCTCGATCTGGGCGGCGGCATTGGCGATCGCCGCGTTTGCCGATTCGATCTGCGCCTCGGCCTGACTGATGGCGATCTCGTAATCGCGCGGATTGATCCTGGCGATCACCGCGCCGGCGTCGACATGCTGGTTATCGCTGACGGCAATCTCGTCGATATAGCCGGAAACCTTGGCGGCCAGCGAGAAACTGCGGGCGTCGACGAAGGCGTCGTCGGTCGTCTCATAGGGATGGAAATAGGTCAGCCAGGCAAAATAGGTCCCAACTGCAAACGCAATCAGGACGAGGACCACAATGGTGGCCCCAAAGGGATGCCGACGGATCAGCGACGGCTTCTTTTGATCTTGCTCCTGACCGGATGCCTGAGCTTCCGTCTCCCGGTCCTTCTCGGGTTCGGCCGGCTGCTTCGCTTCATCCTCGGGAACGGTGCGTTGAACTTCAGCCACGACACGCCTCTGAAATTGGCTGACGGAGCATTGGAAACAGCGGAGAACGGCTTAGGTTCCTATAGGGAACAACAACATTGTTGCGGCGCAGACCAGGCGGCGGATCTCATGGCCCTTGTTTCCGTCCGGTTGGACCCTGGCAAGGCGGCGCCGGCATTGATATCAGGCACAGGAGACTGCTCGGCAGAAATATTTGTCTGCAAATTCTTCCGGAACTCGCAGAACCGACAAACCGCACTACATAGACGGCGGGTTTTTAATTGGTTCCCGTTTTTTTGAATCTATGCGAGCATATGCCCGCGATCCGGAGGAATTCTTTCATGTCTCTGAAAAAGAAGCTGCTTGGCATTGCTGTCGCGCTCGGTGTTTCGGCCATCATGGCTCATGCTCAGGTCGTCGTTTCTTCGAAGATCGACACAGAAGGCGGTGTGCTCGGCAATATCATCCTCGCCATGCTGAAGGCCAACGATATCGAGGCGACCGACCGTATCCAGCTCGGTGCGACACCGGTCGTCCGCAAAGCGATCACCGGCGGGGAGATCGATATCTATCCGGAATATACCGGCAACGGCGCCTTCTTCTTCGAGAAGGCGGACGATCCGGTCTGGAAGAATCCGCGGCAGGCCTATGAGACCGTCAAGAAGCTCGACTACGATGCCAACAAGATCGTCTGGCTGACGCCGTCTTCCGCCAACAATACCTGGGCGATCGCGCTCCGCAAGGACGTCGCCGACGCCAACAATCTGAAAACCCTGACGGACTTCGGCAAATATGTCGCCGACGGAGGCAAGATCGTGCTCGCGGCCTCTTCCGAATTCGTCAATTCCGCCGCGGCTCTGCCGGCCTTCCAAACCACCTACGGCTTCCAGCTGAAACCGGAACAGCTCATCACGCTCTCCGGCGGCGATACGGCGGCGACGATTGCGGCTGCGGCCAACCAGACCAATGGGGCGAATGCGGCGATGGTCTATGGCACGGACGGCGGGATTGCGCCTTCCGGTCTCGTGGTCCTCGAGGACGACAAGGGCGTGCAACCGGTCTATCAGCCCGCGCCGATCATCCGCGAAGACGTGCTCAAGAAGAATCCGAATATCGAAAGCCTGCTGAAGCCGGTCTTCGAAAAGCTCGATCTTGTGACCCTGCAGGATCTCAACGGTCGCGTCCAGGTAGGTGGCGAGCCGGCCAAGGCGGTCGCCGAGGATTTCCTCAGGAAGAACGGCTTCCTGAAATAGCTCCGTTTTGAACGGATTTCATGCCAACATGAGCCGGGTGCCTGGAAGCACCCGGCTTTTTCATCCAACGGTACTTGGCACCGCGAGGGGAGCGGTTTGAGGATAAAGTTCGACAAGCTCGGTATCGTCATCACGCTTATCGCGGCCTATGGGGTATTCGGCGCGGCCTTTGCGATGCTTAAGCCTAACCGCATTCTGCAGGGGGAGGCGCGGGCGATCCTTGCTGCCTTGCCGGCATGGGCGGGCATCGGTCTGGTGGGCGTCCTGTTGCTGGCAACTATCGCGGCTCTCTTCCGGACACCCCCATGGATGAAACTGCTTGCCGCAGCCATCGCGCTGGCGGCACTCACCCTTTCGATCGGTCTTGCGGCCAGCTTCCTGACACCCGACGGCAACAGCTATGCGCGCGTTTCCCCCGCTTCAGGGTTCTGGCTCCTGCTGTTCGCATTCGCTCTACTGGCTGCCGACGCCATCACGAGGCTCGCGCCGCCGGCCTGGATGCGCGTGCTGTTCCTCATGGTTGCAGCCATCGGGATCGGAGCCCTCCTCATGTCGGGAAGCTGGGATGGGCTTTCGATCATGAAGGAATATGCCGGACGTGCAGATGTTTTCTGGGTCGAGGCCGGCAGGCACGTGACGCTGGCGCTCGGTTCGCTGTTCGCCGCTGCCGTCGTCGGGCTGCCGCTCGGTATTTTCTGTCATCGGGTGGAGCCGCTTCGGGCGGCCGTGCTGAACACGTTGAACCTCATCCAGACGATCCCGTCGATCGCGCTGTTCGGCATCCTGATCGGCCCTCTGGCCTGGATTTCGGCAAAGGTGCCGGGCGCCGCAGCGATCGGCATTCATGGCATCGGCGTCGCGCCCGCCTTCGTCGCACTGTTTCTCTATTCGCTGCTGCCGGTGGTCGCCAATACGGTCGTCGGACTTGGCGGTGTGCCGCGTGAAGCCAACGACGCTGCCCGCGGCATCGGCATGACGGATCGACAGCGGCTGTTCCAGATTGAGCTTCCGTTGGCACTGCCCGTCATCCTGACAGGTATCCGCATCGTGCTCGTGCAGAACATCGGCATGGCGACGATCGCGGCACTGATCGGCGGCGGCGGGTTCGGCGTCTTCGTCTTTCAGGGGATCGGCCAGACCGCCATGGACCTCGTGCTGCTCGGCGCCGTGCCGACCGTGGCGCTCGCCTTCGCCGCGGCGGTCGTGCTGGACGCGCTGGTCGAAATGAATACCCGCGTCCCCAACGGAGCCAGATCCGCATGATCGAGATCGACGCCATCACCAAGCGCTATGACGGTATTGCCGTGGTCGACAATGTCTCGATGGTGATCGAGCCGCGCACGGTCACGGTGATCGTCGGAACGTCCGGCTCGGGCAAGACGACGCTGATCCGGATGATCAACCGGCTCGTGGAGCCGAGCGAGGGAGCGATCCGGCTCGACGGCGAGGACAACCGGTCCATCCCCGGCTATGAGCTGCGTCGGCGGATCGGTTACGCCATCCAAGGGCACGGGCTATTCCCGCATCGCACCGTGGCCGAGAATATCGCGACCGTACCGAAACTTCTCGGCTGGGAAAGATCGCGCATCGACGGCAAGGTCGAAGAGTTGCTGACGCTCTTCCAGCTCGATCCGAAGACCTTTGGGCCGCGTTATCCGCACGAGCTTTCCGGCGGCCAGCAACAGCGCGTCGGTGTCGCCCGGGCGCTTGCCGCGGAGCCGAATGTGCTTCTGATGGACGAGCCTTTCGGCGCTCTCGATCCAATCATCCGCGCCAAGGCGCAGGACGATCTGCTGGCCATCCAGAAACATTTCGGCACGACGATCGTGCTCGTCACGCACGACATGAACGAAGCCTTCCATCTTGCTGATAACATTGCGGTCATGGATAAGGGTGAGGTGCTGCAGTACGGTCCGCCAGCCGATCTTGTGCGCGCGCCCGCCACACCCTTCGTGGAGACGCTGATCGGTGACGGCGAACGGCCGTTCCGCCTGCTTTCGATCGCCAGGACCGGCGCGGTGGCGGAGCCCGGCGAGGCCGAGGGCGAGCCGATCCGCGAGGACAGGAGCCAGCAGGAGGCGCTTGCCGATCTGATCTGGACCGGGCGGAAAGCGCTGCCGGTCGTCTCTGCTAGCGGCAAACCGATGGGACGCGTTACTCTCGATGCACTTCTCAAACGCGCTGCGAGGTCGCGATGAGGGTTCGGGTGCCGACGATCCTTCGCGGCCTGCTGCTTCTCCTGCTGATCGGTTTTCTTGTATCGCCGGGAACATTCGAACCGCTCCTGAAGCCGCTGGTGCAGCCGAATGCGCCGGCCATCTATAATCAGGGAAGTCTTCTCGGCCTGACGCTCCAGCACCTGCGCACGGTCTTCATCGCGACCTTGGCTGCGACGATCATCGCGGTGCTGCTCGCGATCCTCGTCACAAGGCCGTTCGGCGCGGAATTTTTGGCGCTTTCCCGAAGTCTCGTGAATATCGGCCAGACTTTTCCTCCGGTCGCAGTGCTGGCACTTGCCGTGCCTGCCGTCGGCTTCGGCGAGAAGCCCACGCTGATCGCGCTTTTCCTCTACGGTCTCCTGCCGATCTTCGAAAATACGCTGACGGCGCTCACCAACCTGCCTCACTCGGTGATGGAGGCGGCACGCGGGTCGGGCATGACCCCTTTGCAGCGGCTCATCCAGGTCGAGCTGCCGCTTTCGCTGCCGGTGATCGTCGCCGGCATTCGGCTTTCCGTGGTCATCAGCCTCGCGACTGCGACGATCGGCTCGACGGTGGCGGCGAAGACGCTGGGCGAGGTTATCATCGCCGGCCTGCAATCGAACAATCTCGCCTTCATCCTGCAGGGAGGCCTGATCGTCGGCGCGCTGGCGGTACTTATCTATGACGGGCTGTCGGCAATCGAGGCCATGCTGATGCGTCATACCGGCAAGATTTAGCCATGGCTTGAATCCGTCGGTATGGTGGCTTCGGCATCCTGTTTGAGGTTGCCGCGATGGAAAATGAAAAGGCCGGCGACGACGATGATCGCGGCGCCGATCCAGGTCTGCGTGTCGGGAAGGTCGCCGAAGAACAACCAGCCGAGCACCACGGCCCAGATCAGCAACGTATATTGCAGCGGTGCGAGGACCGAGGCCGGCGCGAGCTTCAGCGATCGGGTGATCAGCAGGTGTGCGATGCAGGCGACGATGCCGAGGAGCAGGAGCGCCAGCAACTGGCCGAAGTCGAACGGGCTCCAATGGCCGATACTCAGAAATATCCCGGCGATCAGGCCGGCAATCGTCTGCCAGGTGACGAGCGTGGCATCCGGCGTGGCGCGCAGCCAGCGGTTCAGCACCAGCGTCAACGCGAAGGAGAAGCTGCCGACAAGGCCGAAGATCGACGGCCAGGAGAGCATCTCGGAGGAGGGGCGCAGCGCGATCACCACGCCGACGAAGCCGATGAAAACCGCAAGCCAGCGCCGCCAGCCGATCCGCTCGCCGAGCAGGAAATGCGAAAGCGCCGCCACATAGATCGGCCCGGCCATGTAGAAGGTCATGACGTCCGCCAATGGTAGATAGGTGACGGCGGCATAGAAAAGCGAAAGGTCGGCGGTGGCGAAGACGACGCGCAGCACCTGCAGCGTCGGGCGCTCGACCTTGTAGAGTGCCGAGATCGGCTGGCGGGCGAGCATCGGGCCGAGCACGAAAAAGGCGCCGAGCGAACGGATGACGAGAACCTGGCCGACCGAAAAGCTCGCAACCAGCCATTTGCCCATGGCATCGTTCAGCGAAAACATGAAATCGCCGAAGAGCATGAGCAGCACGCCCACGAGCACTACATTGCCGCCCAAAGCGGAAGGCACTCTTCTGTCCATGATATGCGAGCGCTCCCGACTCTGATCTCGATTTGGCAAGCTGGGGCTTACCCGGCCAGCCTGCCGCCTTGCAAGGGTTTTGGAGCGCCTGTCGTGGTCGGAAAGCTGATCGGCAGGCCGCGCAGCACGCGCAGGGCAAGGAACGCAAAACATTCGGCTTCGACGGCATCGCCGCGCCAGCCGAATTCGTCGGCGGAGACGGCCTTCACGCAGGCGCGGGCTTCCAACATTGCCATGATCGTCGGGTTATGGCGGCCGCCGCCGCTGACGATAAGGCGTTTCGGCCGGCGCGGCAAAAGATCGAGCGCCTTGCCGACGGCAGATGCCGTGAAGGCTGAGAGGGTGGCCGCGCCCGTCGCATCGTCGAGGCCATCCGCCATGGCGGACGTGAAATCGAAACGGTCCAGCGATTTCGGGTAGGGTGCGGTGAGATAAGGATGTTCGAGCAGCTTGGCGAGGCGTTCTTCGTCCACCGTGCCAGAGGCGCCAAGCGCGCCGTTCTTGTCCATATCGCCGAGACCGCGCGCTTTCATGAAATCGTTGAGCGGCGCATTGGCCGGGCCGGTGTCGAAGGCGATCACCAGGTCCGTGCCATCCCACCAGGTGATGTTGGCGACGCCGCCGAGATTGAGCACCGCCGTATCGCCGGACGTGTCGAGACCACGCAGGAGGGCGGCATGATAGGCGGCGGCAAGCGGCGCCCCCTGGCCGCCGGCACGAACGTCCGCCGAGCGAAAGTCGTAAGCGACCCTGGTGCCGAGGATCGAAGCCATCAGTTCGCCGTCGCCGAGCTGACGCGTGTCGCCGAGCCTTTCCTTGGTCGGAGCACGGTGCAACACCGTCTGGCCGTGGAAGCCGACGATGCCGATATCGGCCATCGTCAGCCCGTGGCTTTCGACAAGTTCCTTCACTGCTTGCGATTGGGCGCGGGTCAGCGCTGCCTCGGCTTGCCGGAAGATCGCCGGCTCGGGCCCCTCGAAATTCCAGGCGCGGGCCTGTTTCAGCGTTTCTTCCAGCAGTGAGCGGATTTCCGGAGGATAGGGGGCGAGAGTATAGGCGCCGAACGTGTCGATCGTCTCGCCGTCCGTCTTCAGGAGGGCCACGTCGATATTGCCGTCGAGAACGGTTCCGGTCATCAGGCCGACGGCCCAGATTGGCTCCATGATCGAGATCCTAAGTTTGGTTGACGAGATCACCGACGGTCTGTCGCAGGGCGATAATGCCGCTGTCGAAATGGCGGGTCGGGTGAATGCGGTTGGTCAGCAAAGTCCAGGTGCGGCCCTTATCGAAATCGATCCAGAGCCCGGTGCCGGTGAAGCCCGTATGGCCGATCGTGCCGGGGCTGCAGGCGTTGCCGCCCGACCAATCGGGGTAGGGGTGCTCCCAGCCATGGGTACGCTTGCTGGACAGCGGCGTACGCATCAGCGCGACGGTTTCTTCCGAGGCTCCGGTACCATTCAGCAGGCTTTCGGCAAAATCGAGGACGGAGGTGACTGTACCGAAGAGGCCCGCATGGCCGGCGCCCTGCAGCGCCGAACAATTGTCGTCATGCACCTCGCCGGAAAGCACGCGGTGCCGCCAGGTGCAGTCCTCCGTCGCGGCGGATTTTTCGGGATCGGCGGACCAGGCGAAGCCGGGGCCGGGATCGAGGTCCCGCAGCGTCTTGCCGGTCAGCCGCTCCAGCACGAAGCCGAGCAGGATGAAGTTGATATCGGAATAGACGGGCGGGCCGGCGCGCCATTCCCGCTGCAGGATGAAGGCGCGCAAGAGGTCCGGGTCGCGGCCATAGGTATAGATCGGTTCGACCGCCGGGAAGGACGTCTGGTGGCCGAGACACTGGCGGAAGGTGACCTTCCGCTCCCAGGCCTCCGCATTGTACTGGCGCAGGTCCGGCAAGAGCGTGACGAGTGGCGCATCAAGATCGATCGCGCCTTCATCCGCCAATTTCAGGATACGGGTCGCGGTGAAGATCACCTTGGTGAGCGAAGCGAGGTCGAACCAGGTGTCGAGCGTCATCGGCCGGGTGGTCGGGACGATCTGAGCCGCGCCGACTGAACGTGTCATGCGGCCATGCTTCAGATCGGCGATGCCGAGCACGCCGCCGGGAATGCGCTTTTCCGCCACCGATTTTTCCAACGGCATGAAAGCCCGCTCGAAGGTGGAGGTCAGTTCGGCATCGGCGGTGCTTTGGGTTCGATCGTCCATGGTCTTATTCCTCAGGCTTCCGCCCGTGCCCGGTGATCCGGTCCGAAATTCCGCCATTGCGGTTCCGGTGGCTCGAAGCCGGGCGGACGGACAAGCGACGGGACCTGGCGTGTGTCGAGCTCGAACTGCTGGTTGCGGCGATCGATGCTCGGCACGGCGGAAATCAGCCGCTTTGTATAGGAATGCTGCGGATTGGAAAGGACCGAAGCGGCATCGCCGATCTCGACGATCTGGCCGGCATAAAGCACGGCGATACGGTGGGCTATGCGTTCAACGACCGCCATGTCATGCGACACGAAGAGATAGGCGAGACCGTATTCCTTTTGCAAGTCGACCAGCAGTTCCAGAACCTTTGCCTGCACCGAGACGTCGAGCGCCGAGACCGCTTCGTCCAGCACGACGACGGACGGGTTGAGCATTAGCGCGCGGGCGATGCACAGGCGCTGCCGCTGGCCGCCGGAGAACTGGTGCGGATAACGCTCGAGACTGTCTTCCGGCAGGCCGACACGCTTCAGCAGCGCCTTCATCTTGTCGCGGGTTCCGGCATTGACGCGGCCGCCGGCGGCGATGACCGGTTCGGCCAGAATGCTGTCGACCCGAAGCCGCGGATTGAGCGAGGCATAGGGGTTCTGGAATACCATCTGCACGCTCGGATCGGTCGCATCGGCGATGCTGCCGGCCCTATCTGCTAAACTATGCGTCGAGAAATTGCCACGGGTCGGGCGCACGAGGCCGAGTATGGCACGGGCGGTGGTGGATTTGCCCGAGCCGCTTTCACCGACAATCGCCAGCGTCTCGCCCGGCATCAGGTCGAAGCCGACGTTCTCCACCGCATGGACCGAGCCCGGCGAACGACCAAGTAGTCCACCCGAGACCTTGAAGCGGACGGTCAGGCCGTTGACGGTCAGGGCAGGGGATTGGGGCCTCTCACGGCTGAAATTCTCGCGGGTGGCCCGGCCGGATTCGAAATGGGGTACGGCGCTCAGCAGATGCTGGGTATACGGGTGCTGCGGCCGGTCGAGAACCTCGCTGAGCTGTCCCTGTTCGACCGCTTCGCCTGATTGCATGACCATGACCTTGTCGGCAATGCCGGCGACGAGGCCGATATCATGGGTAATGAAGATCATCGCCATGCCGGTCTCGCGCTTCAGTTCGCCGAGCAGCGCCATGATCTGCGCCTGCACGGTGACGTCGAGCGCGGTGGTCGGCTCGTCGGCGATCAAAAGGCGCGGATTGCAGGCAAGTGCGGTAGCGATCATCACCCGCTGCAGCATGCCGCCGGAAAGCTGGTTCGGCGTGTATTTCAGCCGCCGCGCTGCGTCCGGGATGCGAACGCGGTCAAGCGCGTCCTTGGCGGCGGCCGTCGCCTGCCTGCCGGTGAGGCCGCGATGCAGGCGGAAGGATTCCTCGATCTGCGTGCCGATCGTCAGTACCGGATTGAGCGAGGTCATCGGCTCCTGGAAGATCATGCCGATCTCGGAGCCGCGGATTTTTTCGAGCACGGGTTCGTCGGCCTGGGCGAGGTCCGAAATGCTGCCATCGCGGCGCTTGAAATCGATCGAGCCGCCGATGATACGGCCGCCGCCGAAATCGACGAGGCGGTTGATGGAGAGCGCTGTGACCGATTTTCCCGAGCCGCTTTCGCCGACGATCGCCAGCGTCTCGCCGACCGCGAGTTCGAAGCTCACGCCCTTGACGATCTCGTTCTTCTGCGGATCGCGGCCGAAACCGACGCGCAGACCGGAAATGGAAAGGAGCGAGTTGGTCATGCGGGCCGGCTCCGCGTCTTGGGATCGAGGATGTCGCGCAGTGCATCGCCGAGCAGGTTGAAGCCAAGGATGCTGATCATGATCGCCAGCGCCGGGAAGATCAGCAGCCAGGGCGCCGTCTCCATCAGGTTGCGGCTGTCTGCCAGCATCAGACCGAGCGAGGAGGTCGGCGGCTGGGTGCCAAGGCCGAGGAAGGAAAGGCCGGCTTCCGTCAAGAGCGACCAGGCGAGCGCAAGGGTGACCTGAACGGTCAGCGGCGCGACGAGGTTCAAGAGCAGGTGGCGGGTTAGGATATAACGCCGGCTGGAGCCGAAGGTGCGGGCGGCATCGACGAATTCACGTGACTTGATGGAAAGGGCCGGGCCGCGCACCACGCGGGTGAAGATCGGCGTGTAGACGATCGCGATCGCTGCCACGCTCGTCCAGGTGCCGGGGCCGGCAATGGCGATGATCAGAAGCGCAAGCAGGATCGCGGGAAAGGCGAGCAGCACGTCCATGACGCGCATGACGAGCCCGTCCCAGGTCTTGCCGAACCAGGCGGCGGTCAAGCCGAGGATGGTGCCGGCTGCGGTGGCGAGCGCCACAGAGCAGAAGGCGACGAGGAAGGACTGGCCGATACCCTTCATCAGCCGGCTTGCGACATCGCGGCCGAAGAGATCGGTGCCCATCCAGTAGACCGCGTTCGGCGCATGCAGGCGATCGATCCGGAACTGCTGCAGCGGGTTATGCGGGGTGATGTCGAACATGCCGAGCAAGGCGACGATAACGTAGATCACGACGATCGTGCCGCCGATCCGGCCGCTGGCATGGGAGAAGATTGCACGCAGCATCAGCCGCCTTCTCCGAGACGGATGCGCGGGTCGAGCGCGACGTAAGCGAGGTCGACGAGCAGATTGACCACCATGAAGTTGAAGGCGATGAAAAGCACGCAGCCTTGCACCAGCGCATAATCACGCTGCAGGATCGCATCGAGGACGAGGCGGCCGAGGCCGGGCAGGGCATAGATCTGCTCGACCAGGACCGCGCCGCCGAGCAGGTAACCGAATTCCACACCGCTCAGGGTCACGACCGGGATCAGCGCATTCGGCAGCGCATGGCGCCAGATGACGCTGCGCTTCGAGGCCCCCTTGGATCGAGCGGTGCGGACATAGTCGTCGCTCAGCACGTCCAGCATGGCCGAGCGCGAGATGCGGGTGACGGAGGCGGCGAAGGCGAAACCGAGCGTCACGGCCGGCAGGATCATCTGGCCGAGATTGCGCAAGGGGTCGGTGAAGAGGGGCGTGAACTCGCCCATGGTCGGCAGGATGCCGAAACCGGCCGACAGTGCGTAGATGATCAGCAGGCCGACGACGAAATTCGGCGTCGACTGGCCGATCATCGCGAAGATGCGGACTGCGAGGTCGGACATCTTTTCGTTGCGGGTGGCCGCAAAGACGCCAGCCGGCAGGCCGACGAGGAGTGCGACGCACATGGACATCAGCGCAAGCTGAAGCGTCAGCGGAAAACGCTCCAGGATGACGCCGAGAACCGGTCTGCCATAGGTAACGGAAATGCCGAGATCGCCCTGAAAGACGCCCAGCAGCCAATGCCAGTATTGCACCAGGATCGGCTGGTCGATGCCGAAATAGCTCGCCAGCGCTTCCCTTTGCGCCGGCGTCAGGAGGCCGGCCTCCGTGCCGAGCATCGCGGTGATCGCGTCACCCGGCACCATGCGGATCGCCACGAACACGAGGATGGAGACCCCGAGCATGACGAGCGGAAACGTCAGCAGCCGTCGCGTCAGATAACTCATGGATCAACCAACCTCGTATCCGTAGTCAGGCGAACGTCACTGCAGGGTGACTTTGCTCAGGCCGAACAGCGAACCTTCCGGCGTCGGTTCAAAACCCTGAATGCCCTTCTGCTGTGCCGTATAGCTGTAGGACGTATAGAGCCAGACCCAAGGCGAGACCTCGACGAGATGCTTCTCGAAATCCGCGAAGATCGCCTTGCGTTTGGCCGGATCGGTCTCCTCACGGCCCTTGTTCATCAGATCGTCCAGCGTGTCGTCGATATAGTTCGTGACTTTCTGGAGGTTGCCGGCCCTGGTCCAGTAGCGGTTGTACATGGAATAGGGATCGGCACGACCGCCGTTCAGGGCGACGGCCATGTCGAAATCGCCCTTCAGCCAGGCATCGACATAGACGTTCAGCTCCATCATCTTGATATCAAGCTTGATGCCGATTTCGGCGAGCTGCGACTGGATGACCTGCGCCTCGGCAGCGGCGGTGGCCGGTTCCCCGGTGGCGGCGATGACGGTGGCCGAAAAGCCGTCCGCAAAGCCTGCATCGGCCATCAGCTTCTTGGCCTTTTCCACATCGCGCTTGTAGCAGAACAACGTGCTGGCATCAGCCGTGTAGCCCGGCATGGTCAGCGGGCCGGTCACCTTGCCTTCGCCGACGGAGGCCGTGTCGAGGACGTCCTGGCGGTCGATGGCGCAGGAAATCGCCTGGCGTACGGCGAGGTTGTCCATCGGCTTGCGGGCGGGATTGAGCTGCAGAACGTGATAGGCGAGAACCGGCGTGCGGTTGAGCGTGAGGCTCGTTTCCTTCGGCACGAGCGTTGCGACGAGCGGATCGTTGAGCAGTGCGAAGTCGATCTGCTTGGTGCGCAGCGAAGCGAGGATCGCCGTTTCATCAGGCAGGACGCTGATATCGATGCCGTCGACCGAGACCTTGCCACCGGCCCAGTCCTTGTTGGCGGAAAGCGCTTCCTTGGAGTTCGGGTCCCATTTTTCCAGCTTGAACGGGCCGGAGCCGAGCGCCTTCGTGCCGACGGACCCGGCGGTGATTTCCGCCGCCGGCACGATCGCGGCGTTGATGCTGGCCATTGCCGTCAGCAGCGGCACATCCGGACGCGACAGCTTGAAGGTGATGGTCGTCTGATCCGGCGTCTCGATGCTGGCGATCGAGCCGAAATTGGCGCGAGCGGCTGCAGCGGTCTTCTCGTCGAGGATGCGTTCGAAGGAAGCCTTCACGTCGGCGGGCGTTACCGGCTTGCCGTCCTGGAACCTGGCGTTCTGGTTCAGCTTGAAGGTGAGTTCCTTGCCGTCGGCGGAGAATTCCCAGGAGGACGCGATCGCGGGGACGATCTGCAGGTTCTTGTCGAGGCGCACCAGCGGCTCATAGATCAGTTCCAGCAGGCGGATCGAGGAAAACGCTGTCTGCTTGTGCGGATCGAGCCCCGTCGCATCCTGCGACCAGGCCATGCGCAACGTCGCAGCAGAGGCCGGTGCGGCCATGATGGCGGCTCCGATCGCGGCGGCCAGCGCCAAGCCGGAAACCTGCTTCATTGAAAAATGCCTTCCCATTTCAATTCTCCCTCTCTTCGAGATTTGTTTGCCTTCTTAGCCCATTGTACGGGCAGTCATTCGGCAGCTTTACGCTGTCTTCCCATTTATTGCTTTGCGAAGGAAGCCTCCGGCATTGTCAAGCGCGGCTCGGGCTGCATCCACATCCATTCCGGTAAGCTGGATCAGGATCGCGGGCTTGACGTCGTTGCCGGTGAGGTCCAGCGCGTGGCGGGCCTCCTCGATCGTGCAGCCCGTCGCCTGCATGACGATGCGCGCGGCGCGGGCGACGAGCTTCATGTTGCTGGCGTGGAGATCGACCATCAGGTTCTGGTAGCTCTTGCCGATGCGGATCATGCTCGCCGTCGTCAGCATGTTGAGCACGAGCTTCTGCGCCGTGCCGGATTTCAGGCGCGTCGAGCCCGTCAGGATTTCCGGGCCGACGACCGGCGAGATGGCGATGTCGGCAATCGCTGCAATCACCGAATCCGGATTGCAGGAGAGGGCGACCGTTCTGGCGCCGAGCGACTTCGCATGATTAAGGGCGCCGACGACATAGGGCGTGCGGCCGCTGACCGCGATGCCGACGACGACGTCATCCGCCGTCAGCCCGATATCGACGAGGTCCTGCCGGCCCTGGCCCGGATCGTCCTCGGCGCCTTCGACCGCGTGCCGCAGCGCATGGTCACCGCCGGCGATCAGGCCGACGACCATGCCTTCCGGCACACTGAAGGTCGGCGGGCATTCGGATGCATCGAGCACGCCAAGACGTCCGCTGGTGCCGGCGCCGATATAGATGAGCCGGCCGCCCTTGCGGAACGCCCTGACGATCTCGTCCACGGCCTCGGCGATCTGAGGGATCACCTTTTCGACGGCGGCGGGGACGCTCTTGTCCTCCTCATTGATCTCGCGCAGCACGTTGATCGTCGGCAGAAGATCGATATCCATGGAGCGTGGATTGCGGTCTTCGGAAACCAGTCTTTCCAGTTCGGATATCAGCCGCGCGTCGCTCATGATTCTGCCTTCGAAACCGGGCCGAGGGACTGCATTCCGCAGGGCCTGCGCCATGCCAGTTCCTCCTCGTCCGTTCGTTAATCTTCGTTAAAGGATTAGGATTATTCATTCCGACAGTCAATCGAGATTCGGAATATTTTATTCCAAATTCGACAACGTTTTTCGCACGTCTGAATCGGATGGATCAGAGAGTTCGAGCTGCCTTGCGGGCGAGGATGATTGCGCCGGAGACGGCATCGCCATCGGCGGGTTTCAGGCGGCGGCGGACGTCCGGTGCCAGCCAAGGTTCGAGCGGCGTCGAGAGACCGCCGAGAAGGGTCACGCGTGGGGCGCCGAGATCGAAGAGCGTGCGCACCAGGGTATCGATCTGTTCGGTTGCGCTCTGGACGATGCGGCGGCCGGCGGAATCGCCCTGATCGGCATGGCGCATGACCATGGGGGCGAGAACTGCGTAATCGGTTGCCGTCGCCCGGTCCATCCAGGCGACCGCTTCCGCCGGATCGTTATGGAAGCGCTGCATTACCTCGGTGAGAAGAGCGGTCTTTTCGATGCGGCCATCATTGGCCCTCAGTGCCAGCTGGATCGCTTTCAGGCCGAGATCGGCGCCGCTGCCCTCGTCGGAGATCGGAAAACCGTAGCCGCCGACGCGCAGGTCGCGCCCTTCCACGAAACCGAGCCCGATCGAGCCGGTGCCGGCGATGACGATCGCTCCGTCACGACCGGAATGGGCTCCCAGGCAAGCGCCCATTCCGTCGCTCGTGAAATCGATACGGGCGAAGGGATGGGGGATTGCCCGCAACGCTTCCAGCGAGCCCTTGCGGCTGATGCCGGCCAAACCAATGCCGACATGGATGCGGGTGACGTCGTCCGGCCCGAGCCCGGCTTCGTCCAGAGCGGCATTGAAGGCGCGCGAGATGGAGGCCCAGGCCTCCTCGATGCCGAGCCGCGTCGTGGCGGGACCCGAGAGACCCTGTCCCAGCACCGCGCCTGATCCATCTTCGATACGAGCACGGCAGCCCGTGCCGCCACCGTCTACGCCCAGGAAGTAATGTTCGGCTTTGATCGTCATGCGCCCAGCCGTTCGATATCGGCGCCGCAGAGCCGGAGCTTGCGGTCGATTTGCTCATAGCCGCGGTCGAGATGGTAGACGCGGTTGACGATCGTCTCGCCCTCGGACACTAGGCCAGCCAGCACGAGGGAAACAGACGCACGCAGGTCGGTCGCCATCACCTGCGCACCTTTCAGCGGCGCGCCGCCCCGCACCAAGGCCGTCGTGCCCTGCAGCGCAATATTGGCACCAACCCGCATCAGTTCCGGCACATGCATGAAGCGGCTTTCAAACACGGTTTCGCGGATCAGCGAAGCGCCTTCAGCACGGGCGGCGAGCGCCATGAACTGCGCCTGCAGATCGGTCGGGAAGCCGGGATAGGGTTCGGTGGTGATGTCGGCGGCCTTCAGCGGCCCTTCGCGCGAGACGACGAGGCCACGGTCGCTCGGCCAGACGCTGACGCCCATTGCCTCCAGCACCTGCACGACGGAAGCCATGTTTTCGAGCCGGGCATTGGTGAGTTCCAGCATGCCGCCGGTGATCGCCGCCGCTACCGCATAGGTTCCAGCCTCGATCCGGTCCGGAATGCCGTGGTGTTTGGCCGGCTGCCAGGTCGTGGAGCCTTCGACGAGGATCCGGTGGGTGCCCGCGCCTTCGATCTTCGCGCCCATGGCGATCAGGCAGGCGGCAAGATCGGCGACTTCCGGCTCGCGCGCGGCATTCAGGATTTCCGTCTCGCCCTTGGCCGTGGTCGCGGCCATCATCGCCGTTTCGGTGGCGCCGACGGAGGGCGAGGGAAGCACGATCCGCGCACCTTTGAGGCCGCCCGACGCGGAAGCGACGATCAGTCCGCTTTCGATGCCGATATCGGCACCGAGTGCCGCGAGCGCCTTGATATGCATGTCTACGGGCCGTGCGCCGATCGCGCAGCCGCCCGGCATCGAGACGCGCGCATGGCCGAAGCGGGCAAGCAGGGGCGCCAGCACCAGCACGGTGGCGCGCATCTTCCGCACCGTATCGTAGGAGGTTTCCTTGGAAACGATCGCCTTGGCGTCGATGGTGGTCGAGTGGGCGGCACGGGTCACCTCGGCGCCGTGCAGGCCCACGACGCCCAGCATGTTCTCAACGTCGCTGACCTGCGGCAGGTTGGTCAGTTCCACCGGGTAGGGGCTTAAAAGCGTTGCCGCGATCTGCGGCAGGGCGGCATTCTTTGCGCCGGCAATGGTGACGGCGCCCTGGAGCCGATGACCGCCGACGATGCGCAATCTGTCCATGATAAAACCTGCCGAAGAGGAGGAGCGATTCACCCACACGCATTTCAGAGTAGGCTTCCCGATCCCCGTGTCAATCATTCGGAATTTTTTATTCCGAAATGTTGTGTCACCTGTGGTAGATCATGAAGCAGAGCGGAAACGTGTTGCAGGTCTCCGCTGCGATGATATCCTCCCGCGCGTCGGGATGGCGAGGCCTCCGAAGGAACGCATGTCAGTCTTAAAGAAGATCAACGCTCAGCTCGAGGATATGGCGCCGGCGGATCGCGAGATCGGCCAGTTCATCCTCGACAATCCCGACCAGATGCTGAGGCTTTCCTCTGCGGCGCTCGCCACCGAGACAGGCCGCAGCCAGTCGAGCGTCGTGAAATTCAGCCAGAAACTGGGGTTTGCCGGATATCAGGAACTGAAGCTCGCCGTCAGCGAGGCAAAAGCACAGGAATGGCATGCGCCGCCCGGGATGATCCACGGCACGATCGAGGTCGGGGACAGCTATCTGACCATCCTGCAGAAGCTGATCGGCAGCAAGATGCTGTCCATGCAGCAGACGCTCGCGGTCAACAGCGAGCAGGAGATCGGGCGGGCGCTGACGGCGCTGAACGATGCGCGCCGCATCCATATGGCAGGCGTCGGGGCATCGTCGCTGGTCGCGCGCGACTTCTCCTACAAGCTGATGAAGCTCGGCCGCAACGTACTGCATGACAGCGACAGCCATGTGCAGATGGCCAACGCTTCGACGCTTGCCAAGGGCGATGTGCTCTTCGCGCTTTCCTATTCCGGTGCCAGTATAGAAACGCTGAGGATCGCCGAATTGGCGCGCGAACGCGGCGCGGTGGTCATCGCGGTAACGGGCCTCAACGGGGGGCCGCTTCTGCAGGTGGCGAATATCCGGCTTTATACGGTCGCGGACGAGGAGCGGGTGCGTTCATCCTCCATCACCGCGCGCGACGCGCAGCTCATGCTGACGGACCTCTTGTTCATCCTGCTTGTGCAGCGCCAGCCGGACGCCAACGAATATGTCCATAACAGCGAACTTGCGGTGTCGGTGCTGAAGGCAAAGTAGCGCGTTCCTAAATCAGTGGCCGGGGCGATGTTTCAGCCGCATGACCTTGAAGAAGCCGTTGGGAAAGATGCGGCGGATTTCCGCCACTTCGAAATCGTCACGGCGCTCCGCCCATTCGATGATCCGGGTGATGCGGAAGGCCGAACTCCAGCCGACCTTGTGAACGAGCGGTGCAACAGCCTCCTCGATCGCCCCCTGAACGCCGTGTCCGTCGCCGAGCTTGCTGGCGATGATGATCTCGCCGCCCGGCCTCAGCACCCGGGCACATTCATCCAGCGCCCGTTCGGGATCCGGGATCAGCGTGATGACGAAGGGCAGGGCGACGGCGTCAAAGGATCGATCCGCGAATTGCAGGTGATGCGCGTCCATCACCTCAAGCGCCCGGACGTGAAAGAGCCGGCTGCGGTCAACCTTCTCGCGCGCCTTGGCGATCATGTGCTCGGAGAGGTCGATGCCCGTAACGTGGCAGTGTTTCGGGTAATAGGGAAGGACGAGGCCGGTGCCGACACCGACTTCCAGAATGTCGCGCCCGGCTTCCGCCGCAAGCCGCGCAACCGTACGGTGACCGTCTTTCAGCAGGCCGCGATAGACCCGGTCATAGACGGGAGCCCATTTTTCATACACTTTCTGCTGATGTTCGGCGCTGTTGCGAATGGTTGCCAAGATCGTCTCCCCCTCGGTAGTCCCACTAGCGGTTGAAACTCGGGATGAGGACGATAGTTCCGATTCGCGAACATTTTGCGACGGCGGCAGCACTGCGGAGCATCAGGCGGCGCGCATCGCCTCGATGAATTTCCGGGCTTTTTCGGCAATCGAGGCGATATCCGCACCGGGCTTGTAAAGCGAGGAGCCGATGCCGAAACCGGCGGCGCCTGCTTGGGTATACGCGGCCATGTTTTCCGGTGTCACGCCGCCCACGGCGAGCACGGGAATGTCCTTGGGTAGCACCGCTTTCCAGGCCTTGACGATCAGCGGTGGGATCGCTTCCGCCGGAAAGGCCTTGATGCCGGTGGCGCCGGCTTCGATCGCGGCGAAAGCTTCCGTCGGCGTCGCGACGCCCGGCAGGCTCACCATGTCCGCCGCACGCGAGGCCTTGATGACGGCCGGGTTGGCGTTCGGCGAGATGATCACCCTGGCGCCGGTTGCCGCGACGTCGGCGACCTGCGCAGGCGTCAGTACGGTGCCGGCGCCGATCAGCGCCTGCTCGCCGAAGCGTTTGGCCAATTTTTCGATGCTTTTCAGCGGCTCGGGGGAGTTGAGCGGCACTTCGATGATCCGCCAGCCGGCCTCCACCAGCACCTCGCCGACAGCTTCAGCCTCTTCCGGTTTGATGCCACGCAGGATGGCGATGAGGTTGCAGGCCTTGAGCGCCTCTTCAAAGATCATCTCGAAACTCCTTGTTTGTTTGCCGCTTGTGCGGCGATAGCCAGGATGCCGCGCTTGGCGGCATTGTCAGGACCGGGCTCGACAATCAGGCCGAAGAGCGGCGCGATGCGGCCGTATCGGCTGTTCAGCGCATTGTTGCCAACGATGCCGATCGTATCACCCGTCTCGAACCAGCCAACCGCGCGGGCCTGACGGAATTCTGAGCCGATCACGAGGCCGGAGACATAGTCGAGAATGTCTTCCGGCTTCAGCTTGCCATCGAGAATGCCGGTGCGGGCGCTGAAGATCGCCGAAAGGAAGGCATCGGCGGAGGTGGAATCACTTGCCGCAAATTTCGCGCCGCGATCGAAGGCGTCCCAGTTCGGCTCTGCGCCAGATGCAGTCTCTTGAGCCTTGGCAATGAAGGAATGTTTCGTCAGCAGCGCGAAGACTTCGCCGGTCGCATAGGTCTGGAAACCGTCGATCCTGCCGCTCTTGATCCGCGCCCATTTGCTATGGGTGCCGGGCAGCACGAGCGTCCGGTCATGGTCGAGCCCATAACCGATGATCTGGGTTTCCTCGCCGCGCATCACATCCGGAAAGGGTTTTGCGGCCGGATCGCGCATGCCGGGCAAAAAGGTGATCGTCGCGCCGTTCTGCAGCGTCAGCCTGCGGGTGCCGGCTGCAAGCTCCAGGACACCTCCCGGCGTATCCACATAAGGCACTTCGAGCCAGCCGTTACGGCTGGTGATCATGCCGCTTGCCAGAACCGGCAGCGGACCGTGCGCGGTGAACCATTCGCCGACCGCCTGCATCAGTGCGGCTTCGAAAACGCCGTCCTTGACGAACTGGATTCCGCCGCCCGGCGTCTCGCGGGTATCGAGCGTCTCGGCGGTTTCAGAAATCAGTATGGCGCGCAGCGAACTCGTGCCCCAATCGAGGATGATCGAGGTCGGTCTTGCCATTGTCTAATTCCTCCCGAAGCAACGCCTGCTCCTTCGATAGCCCGTGCCATGTCGATCTGTCGAGAGCGGTGTGCACAATATCGGCTGCGGCCAATTTGGCCTCGCCCTTGGCAAGTTCCTCATTGAATATCCGTTACCGGATCGCCATTTTAGGGGCATCCAAGAACCGAAGGAGGAAAGCATGACGACGTCCACCGAGCGTGCCGTTCTGGCAGGCGGTTGTTTCTGGGGCATGCAGGACCTGATCCGGCGTTTGCCGGGCGTGATCTCCACCCGCGTCGGCTATAGCGGCGGCGATGTGGCAAATGCGACCTACCGCAACCACGGCACCCATGCCGAAGCGATCGAGATCATTTTCGACCCGGCCAAGACCAGCTATCGCGATCTCTTGGAATTCTTCTTCCAGATCCACGATCCGTCCACCAAGAATCGACAGGGCAACGACATCGGCACGAGCTATCGCTCCGCGATCTTTTACGAGAACGACGAACAGAAGCGCGTTGCCGAGGATACGATCGCCGACGTGAACGCCTCCGGCCTGTGGCCGGGCAAGGTGGTGACGGAAGTGTCGCCGGTCGGTGACTTCTGGGAAGCCGAACCGGAGCACCAGGATTATCTGGAGCGTTATCCGAACGGCTATACCTGCCATTTCCCGCGGCCGAACTGGAAGCTGCCGAAGCGCTCCAGCGTTGCTGCTGCGGAATAACCTGCCAGGAGCTGAATAAAAGGCGCTGCCGTCTTGCGATGGCAGCGCCTTTTTGTTGATGAGGCCGGTTTCTATCAGGGCTGCGTATAGGCCGTCTTCACCACGGTGAAGAATTCTGCCGCATACTTGCCCTGTTCGCGCGGGCCGAAGGACGAGGCCTTACGACCGCCGAACGGGACGTGGAAATCGACGCCGGCGGTCGGCAGGTTGACCATCACCATGCCGGCCTCGGAATTGCGCTTGAAGTGCGTCGCATATTTCAGGCTGGTCGTGGCGATCCCGGCCGAGAGGCCATAAGGCGTATCGTTGGCAACGGCCAAGGCCTCGTCATAATCCTTGACCCGGATGACCGATGCGACGGGGCCAAAGATTTCTTCCCGAGAGATGCGCATCTGGTTGGTCGCCTCGGTGAAGAGCGTCGGCTGCAGATAGAAGCCGGGCGTGTCGCGGCTGAGAAGCTCGCCGCCATAGGCGAGCCGGGCGCCTTCCGACTTGCCGATCTCTATATAATCTGTGTCCTGCTTCAATTGCTTCTCGTCGACGACCGGGCCGATATGGGTGCCGGCCTTGAGCGCGTTGTCGACCTTGAGCGATTTGAGCTTTTCGGTGAGCGCCGCGACGAACTTGTCATGAATGCCTTCGGTGACGATCAGGCGCGAGGAGGCGGTGCAGCGCTGGCCGGTCGAGAAGAAACCGGAATTGGCGGCCGCTTCGACGGCGACGGTAAGATCGGCGTCGTCGAGGATGACCATTGGGTTCTTGCCACCCATTTCGAGCTGGAACTTGCGGTTATGCTCGATCGAGGCGAGCGCGACGCGTTTGCCCGTGCCGGTGGAGCCGGTAAACGTGATGCCGGCAAGATCCGGGCTGTCGAGCATGGCCTGGCCGACGACGGAGCCGCGGCCCATGACAAGATTGAGGACGCCCTTCGGCAGGCCGGCGCGGTGGAGGATATCGACGATCGCCCAGGCGCAGCCGGGGACCAGATCGGCCGGCTTGAAGACGACCGTGTTGCCGTAGCAGAGCGCCGGCGCGATCTTCCAGGCCGGAATGGCGATCGGGAAATTCCAGGGCGTGATGATGCCGATGACGCCGAGCGGCTCGCGGGTGATCTCTACGCCGATGCCCGGACGCGCGGAGGGCACGACCTCGCCGGTCAGGCGGAGTGCCTCCCCGGCGAAGAAATCGAAGATCTGGGCGGCGCGAGTGACTTCGCCGATCGCCTCGGGCAGCGTCTTGCCCTCTTCACGGGCCAGAAGTGCGCCAAGCTCCTCTTTGCGGGCAAGGATTTCGTCGGACGTCTTCTTCAGGATCGCATGGCGCTCCAGGATGCCGGAGCGTGACCAGGCGGGAAAGGCGGCCTTGGCGGCGGCGATCGCCTGCTTCGCGTCCTCGGCGCTGCCCTGGGCGTATATGCCCACCACGTCGTTCGTGTCGGATGGATTGATATTCTTCGAAGCGTCAGAGCCGACCCACTCGCCGGCGATCAGGTTCTGGTAGATGGTCATGAACCTCTCCTTTCATGTAAGACGGTCCACTCAGCGGGACCGGCAGGTAATCGTGTGCTGGCGCTTAACCGAAGAGGCTTGGCAGCCAGAGTGACAGGACCGGAACATCGGTTACCAGCATGAGTACCGCGATGCCGACGCCGAAGAAAGGCCAGATCGTATGCATCGCGTTACGGATGGTCTGTCATTTTCCATCGGTTTCCCATGCGGGAAGGCCATAAAGCTCTTCGGGGTTTTTGACGAGCGCGAGATGGCGCGCGGCATCGTCTGCAAGCCAGCCAAGCACGGTATCGGCAAGGGCGGCATCATCCGGGTAGTCGACCTGTTCGCGGGCAAGATTGTGCGGCCAGTTGGTGCCCCAGACGATGCGTTCCGGCGCATATTTTGCAATTTCGCGGGAGAAGGCTGCGACATCGGCATAATCCGGACCGCCGGCCTTCGAGGATTCGTAGACCCCGGCGAACTTGAACCAGCATCGGCCGGCGTCGATCAGCCGCTTGACGGCCGCAATCTGCGGGCTGTCGGGCGTAACACCTGAGAAGAATTTGCCGTGGTGATCGAGGACCCAGCGGGATTTCAGTTTTGCGAGCCGTGTCTCGTGATCGAGGATGTTGCTGCCGTCGAACTGGATCGCAAGCATCCAGCCGCGCGAGGCAGCCCTGGCGTCGACCGCTTCGAGTTCCGACAGGTTCACGGCACCGCCCGGCAGATCCATGATCCGCGCGCCGGCCATCCCGGCTGCGGAAAAGCGATCCAACTCGGCGTCCGATGTGGTGCCGTCGATGATGCCGACGCCGCGGGCGATGTCACCCATTTCGCCGAGGCAGGCGACGAGATTGGAGTTGTCGCGCTGGTGGGTATTACCCTGGGTGATAATGACCCGGTCGATGCCGAGCCAGCGCATGACCTGGCGATATTGGTCTGGATCCGGCAGTGCGCCGGCCGGCAGTCCCGGCCCGCCGGGGAGGGCGGGATAGCCCTGCAGATACATATGCATCTGAGTGTCGACCGTTCCCTTCGGTAGCGCGGTCCGCGGAGGATTGCCGGAAAGGGTCCGGACGAGCATCAGATGTCTCGCATGCGGAATTCGGCGAGCGCGTCGCGGTTGATCTCGATCCCAAGGCCCGGGCTATTCGGGATCTGAACCACGCCGCGTTCGTGTTCGATCGGTGTTTTGATCACAGCCTGACGGAATGGATTATGGGTGCGGTCGAATTCGAGTATGGGTTCGATCGGATTGACGCGGACGGGGCTTGGAACCATCGCGGCCATGAATTGCAGGGCAGCGGCAATATGGACCGCAGTGCCCCAGACATGCGGCACGACGCGGATGCCGTGCAGCGCCGCCGTGTCGGCGACACGCTTGGCTTCGGTGAAGCCGCCGACGCCGGCAAGGTCGGGCTGCAGAATATCGACGGCGCGGGTTTCCACCGGCTCCCGCATGCCCCAGCGGCTGTGCCAGGTCTCGCCGCCGGCGACCGGGATCGGCTGTTTCGCACGCACTTCGCGGTAGGCCGCGAGATGCTCGGGCACGACCGGCTCCTCGAACCAATCGATGCCGTATTCTGCCGCCGCATTGCCGAGTCTGATCGCCTCGACAGCATCGTATCCGTGATTGGCGTCGATCATCAGCCGCATGTCCGGACCTGCAGCGTTGCGGACAGCGCGAATGACGCGCAGATCTTCTTCGACCCCGAAGCCGATCTTGATCTTGCTGGCGTGAAAACCCTGCTCGCGATAGCGGGCGACTTCCGCGGCGTTGTCCTCGACGCGATCGACGCCGTCGCGCTTGAAGCTGCCGGTCGCGTAGGCCTTTACGCTCTCGCGGAACCGACCGCCGAGCAGGATCGAGACCGGGACGCCGAAATGCTTGCCCTTGATATCCCAGAGCGCGATATCGATGCCCGAAAGCGCCGTAATGGCAAGACCGCGCTGGCCCTGGTCGCGCAGCGCATTGTAGAGCCGCGCCCAGATCTTCTCCGTTTCCAGCGGGTTCTCGCCGGTCAGCCAGTTCGCATAAGCCGCGACGACCGCGGCATTCGGGCGGGCAGGGCCGAGGCATTCGCCCCAGCCGACCGTACCGTCATCGCACTCGATCTCGACCAGCACATGGGCACGACGGTCGAAGCGCATGGAGGCGCTTTCGAAGGCGACGTCGAGCTTGTGTTCGAGAAGGTGGGGGCGGACGGAAGCGATCTTCATCGGATTACCGCCTGTGAGAGCCGATAAGCTTGAGGAGCATATCTTCTTCTTCCGCCGTCAGGTCATCGAGCGGCGGGCGGACCTTTCCGGCATCGAAGCCCTGCAGGCGGACACCGGCCTTGATGGCCGCGACGGCATAACCCTTGCGGCGGCTGCGCAGGGCCATGAAGGGATAGAAGAAGTCCTTGAGGATTTCCTCGCAGCGGGCGCGGTTGCCGGCACGCAGCGCCTTATAGAATTCGACCGCAAGGCCCGGCACGAAATTGAAGACCGCCGAGGAATAGGTGGTGAAGCCGGCGCCAAGATAGGCTTCCGCGAAGAGTTCCGCCGTCGGCATGCCGCCGAGATACATCAGCCGGTCGCCCATGGTGGCGGTGATCTGCCGGACAAGACTGATATCGCCGGTACCGTCCTTGAAACCAACTAGATTTGGACATTCGTCACAAAGCCGCTTTAGCGTATCGACCTGCAGGATCGAGTTGTCGCGATTGTAGACCATCACGCCGATACCGACCGACTGGCAGATGCGCTTCACATGCTGGTAGAGGCCTTCCTGCGGCGCGTCGATCAGATAATGCGGCAGGAGCAGGATGCCGTCGGCACCGGCCTTTTCGACCGCGCGGGCAAGCTCGACGCCGACATGCGTGCCGAAGCCGCAGCCCGAAACGATCGCCGTCTTGCCGGCCGCTTCCTTCGCGGCAGCGACGATGCCGGGAATTTCATTCGGCGAAAGCGAGAAGAATTCGCCCGTGCCGCCGGCAGCGAACAGAACGGGGGCGTCGAAACCGGACAGCCATTCGATGTGGCGGCGATAGCTTTCCGGCTGAAACTGACCTTCCCTGTCAAAATGGGTTACGGGAAAGGACAGAAGGCCAGCGCCAAGCGCAGCCTTGATTTCTTCTGGAGCCATGATGGGCTTCCTCCGTAACGTCTCTTCCAGATGGACTTGTCGTATATGTCACTCCGACTTGTGTCAACAAGTCATCTTATGTATTCTCGGAGCTCCCGAAGGAGCGACCGGTAGCGGAGCTGGCTGCCGCGCAGATGGCGGCGCATGGCATCGCGAGCCCCTTCCTCGTCGCCATGTGAGATCGCCATGACGATGGCGTCGTGCTCTTTGTCGAGCAGCTTGATGTAGGCGGCCTGGTCCGTCTCCGGACTGTCCGGGCGCAAAGCGGCACGCGGAATGAGGTTGCTGCCAATCATCGTCAGGAATTCGCGGAAGCGGGGATTGTTGGTCGCTTCCGCGATGGCGAGATGGAGTGCGAAATCGGCCTCGCTGGTCGGCTGGTACGCTTCCAGGCAGGTTTTCACCGCAGAGTGCCGTTCGAGGATGACCTCTTCTTGTGCCGGCGACCGGCGCAGCGCGGCAAGCCCCGCTGCTTCCACCTCGACGGCGGTCCGGAGTTCCAGGAGCTCGATCATGGAGGAGACCCGGGCAAGATCGACATTGGAGAGCGACAGCATGGATGGCCGTGCCGAAGCGGGCGGCTCCAGCACGAAAACGCCGGCACCCTGACGGGCTTCGACAAGACGGTCGGCGCGAAGGGCGGCGATCGCTTCGCGAACGACAGTGCGGCTGACGCCGTGGGTCTCGGTCAGTTGAGCTTCGCTCGGCAGGCGTGAGCCCGGCTGAAATTGGCCGGCTGCGATCGCCTGACGGAGTGTTTCGCCGAGTTTTGAAACAAGCGTCCCCGACCCTTTTGCGGTGTCGGGTTTCGTCTCAACGCTCATTTCAGTCCCCCGTATTCGGCGCGTATCGTGGCAGGCGCCAATTCATATACCAAATGCGTATCGACGCCAAACCGGCCCGGCCCGTATGGCGCCATGTTCAAACATGTATGACAAGTTATGAGGTTTGTCACGAATAAGTTGAACTCTCTCGGGCCTGCCGGGCTACGACGGCGGCTGCAGCATGGGCGGCCATCAAGCAGGTCCTTGTTTCGGTGTCCCGCGCCCACCACATCAGCTTCTTCTTCCGCCCATTCGCTTCCGAAGGGGCGATTCCGGAGCTCTTGTCATGGGATTTATCGATACCAATCCTCCCGTTCCCGAGGACGGCGCCCTCATTGACGCCTATTCGGAGACGGTCGCCGGCGCCGTCGATCGCGTCGGCCCCGCCGTCAGCCGTATCGAGCGGCTCGGCGGCGTTGCAGGTCAAGGGGGGCATGGGTCGGGTTTTGCCATTTCGCCCGACGGCCTGATCATCACGAACCATCACGTCGTGACCGATGCCAAGACGGTGCGCATCCGCAGCGCCAATGGCGCCGTCGGGCAAGGCACCGTGCTTGGCCGTGACGCCGACACCGATATCGCGCTGGTGCGCGCCGACATGGATGTGCAGGCCTGGGCGCGGCTCGGCGATTCCAAGAAGCTGAGGCGTGGCCATATCGCGATTGCGATCGGCAATCCGCTAGGTTTCGATTGGTCCGTCACTGCAGGGGTCGTCTCGGCGCTCGGCCGTTCGATGCGCGCCTCTACGGGCCGGCTGATCGACGACGTCGTGCAGACGGATGCGGCGTTGAACCCCGGCAATTCCGGCGGTCCGCTGGTTTCCGCTTCCGGCGAAGTTGTCGGCGTCAACACCGCGGTCATCCATGGTGCGCAGGGCATCGCTTTTGCGGTGGCTTCCAATACGGCGAATTTCGTCGTCTCGGAAATCCTCCGCTTCGGCCATGTGCGCCGTGCCTTCATCGGCATTGTCGTGGATACGACGGCTTTGCCGCGCCGGGTGGCGCTAAAGGCGGGCATGCTGCAGGAGACGACGGTGCGTGTCCGTCGCATCGATCCCGGCAGCCCGGCCGACAGGGCGGGGCTGAAGGAGGGCGATTTCATCCTGGCAATCGACGGCAATCCTGTCGCCGGCGCGGATGACCTGATCCGCCTGCTCGACGGAACCCGCATCGGCAAGGAAACGTCGATCTCGGTCTACGATCTCGATCAGCAGATCGTGGATCGGGTTCTGGTTCCTGCGGCGCGCCCCCGCAACGGAGCATGACGAGCTGAGCATGCTGTTTGCGCCCGACCGGTTGTCGCTTGGCATCGTCCTGCCCATGCAATCGCGGGAGCAGCGCGACGTCGATCTTGCCGCACAGCTCGCGCTGGCGCGGCAGGCCGACGAGCTCGGCTTTGCCGCGCTCTGGCTGCGCGACGTGCCGCTGAACAGTCCCGGCTATCCGGACCCGATCGGCCATTCCGATCCCTGGGTTCTGGCCGGCGCACTGGCGGCGGTGACGAAGAAGATCGAAATCGTCACCGGCGCCATCGTCCTGCCGCTCCGGCACCCGCTGCATGTGGCGAAGGCAGCACTTTCGCTGAACGACCTGTCGGGTGGCCGGTTCACGCTCGGCCTCGGTTCGGGCGACCGGCCGCCGGAATACGAGCTGTTCGGCAGGGGTTTCGAAATCCGCAAGGAGCTTTTTCGCGACAACTGGCAGAGAGTGGCGGCGGCGCTCCGGAGTGATCCTTCGGTGCTGGATGAAGCTGGGCAGGAGCGGCCGGATTTCGAGCTGTTGCCGCGGGTGGAACGGCGCCGGGTGCCGATGATCGCCGTCGGCTCCTCCGGGCAGTCGCTGGAATGGATCGCCCGAAACGCCGAAGGCTGGGCGACCTATCACCGGGAATTCGCAGTCCAGAAGGATCGCATCGCGCTCTGGAAAAATGCCGTCGCCAAGTCGACGACGCAGATCCGCAGCTTTTCGCAGGCCATGGCGCTGCATCTGCTCGACGATCCGAAAGCGCCGGCCGAGACAGCGGGGCTGGGTTACCGGACCGGCCGGCTGGCGCTGGTCGATATCCTTAAAGAACTGCGCGAGGCCGGCGTCAGCCACGTCATGTTCAATATCGGCGGCGGCAGGCGGCCAGTGCCCGAGGTGCTGTCCGAATTGGCGTCGGACATTCTGCCGTTTTCCAGTCCTCGGAAAGGCGGCTTTTCGACAGTTCCGGTGCTGTCTCATCCAGGCCAAGCTTGAGAAGATAGTCCTGCATGTCGCCGTAGTTCCTATGGATATGGTCGAGTGCCCGCCACATGCTCTGCGGCTCCGGGGCCAGCACAAGGTCAAGCAACGCATGCAGCCCTCGTTCGGCGATTGCAACCATCTCCTTCCGCTCCTAGTTTCCTGCCTCGATGGATATCGGAGGCAAGGGCGTGAAGAGAGGCATTGGAATCTGGTGGCGGGCAGTCTGTCTGATGTTGATGCCTCTCCCGGTTTGCGCCCAGACCCTATGGCAGGCGGTCGAGCAGGTGCAGACCTATGCGATCGCTGGCGATTCCGGCATCGACCTCTATGCCTCGATCGGCGAACGCGGTCCCAAGGTCGGTCGGGAGGTGCGCACCATTGCGCATACCAATTTCAAGCTCACCTGGACGCGCAAATACGAGCCGCAGCCGAATGGGGCCTGCATCCTGGTCACCGCGCTGCCGAGGCTCGTCATCACCTATATGCTGCCAAGGCCGGTTTCGCCGCTATCGCCGGATCTCAAGAAGAAATGGGATGTCTTCATCGCCGGAGTCCGCAGGCACGAGAAGGTGCATGGAGTGATTATCACCGATATGGTGAAGGAGATCGAACGGGTGAGCGTCGGTCTCACGGCGGCCAACGACCCGAAATGCACGAAGGTCAGGGCCGAGCTACAGGCGAAGCTCGGCGAGATCTCGCGGGCACAGCGGCAGCGGAGCAGCGATTTCGATCGCATGGAGATGAGCGAGGGCGGTAATGTCCACCAACTCATCCTCAATCTGGTCAACGGGAAATAGCAGTGTCGCGGTCACCTATCTCTTCCGCATCAGGTTGACGACAAGAACCCCGAGAATGGCCATGACGCCGCCGATCGCGCCGATCAAAGTCGGCACTTCGCCGAGCCAGACGAAACCGATGAGCGTCGCCGTCGGTGGAACGCCGTAGAGGAAATTCGCCGCCCGGGCAGCGGAGAGCCGCTTCAGGGCGATTGCCCAGGTGACATAGCCGATGGCTGTCGGGAAGAGCACCAGGTAGGCGATAGCCCAGTTCACCTCGGCCGGTGCTGCGGCGAGCGCTTGAACGGTTGCCGGGACGGCCGGCAGCAGGGGAATGGAACCGATCAGCATCAGCCAGGCAGTGACAGCCAGCGCCGGCATGCGGCTGAGGATCGGTTTTTGCAGCACGCTTGCAATCGCCGAGCAGAGCGCTGCGCCAAGGATGAGGATCGCGTTCGGATCGAGATCGAATCCCTCGTCGCCCGATGCGGCGATCAACGCCACGCCGGCAAAGGAGATCGCCGTTCCGACCCAGCCCCAGCGCCCGAACGTCTCGCCGAGCGCGAAGGTGGCGATGAGGGCGGTGAAGACCGGCATGGTGTTGATGATGAAACTCGCCGGGCCAGCCGCCACGGTGCGTTCGCCCATGTTGAGCAGGGCCGCATAGGCCGCGATGAAGAGCACGGCCGCGACGGTGAGGCGCAGGAGATCGCGCCTTGCGGGAAGCGCCGGCCGAGCGGCAATGAGATAGACTGCGGCGATCAGGGCAGCCGCGACATAACGGGCGGCGGCAAGCTCGATCGGCGTCAGCGGGCCGAGGCAGATGCGGATGACCACGAAGGACGAAGCCCAGAAAACGATGGTAACCAGGATCGCCAGGAAGGCGATTATATCGAATTCCTGTCTTCCGCCAACCATCTTGGATCCCATTGCAACCGCACTCATATCCGCCTCCATTGGTATCTGTCGGTGCGGACTTACGCCTCCTATCCATGCTTGAAAAGCACCATGATCGATGATCATATGTGCGCATGGTTCACAGCTCGCAGACATTGCCGCCGCTCGACACGCTGGAAACCTTTGCCCGCGCCGCACGGCTCGGATCGTTTTCCGCGGCGGCGGAGGAGGGCGGCGTCACCCATGGCGCCGTCTCACGGCAGATTTCGCGGCTGGAGCGCTGGATGGGCGTTCGGCTTTTCACACGCGAGGCACGAGGCGTGGTGCTGACCCCGGAAGGCATGCGCTTTTTCGCCCGCGCGGAGGAGGCGCTGGCTCTGCTCGGCGATGCAGACGAACGCTGGCTGCCCCGGCGCAACAAGGCGGTGGTCCGGCTTTCGGTGACGCCTTCGGTCGCGTCGCTCTGGCTGTTTTCCCGCCTGCCGAAGCTCGAGGCCAAAGATATCCATCTCGAGATGATCCTGGAGCATCGTTTGGCGGATTTCAGCGAAGGGATCGATCTGGCGATTCGCTGCGGCAAGGGGCCATGGGCCGGCGTGCGGAGCCTGCCGCTCTGGCAGGAGAAGCTTTTTCCGATTGCCGCACCGGCGCTTGCCGCCCGGCTGGGTCCGCATCCGGATGCGAAAGCGATGCTCGAACTGCCGATCCTGCACGATTCCAATATCGAGGCATGGCGCCGCTGGCTGGCGGCCGAAGGCATCGATTATGTGCCGCGCGGCCAGGATAGGCGTTTCGAGGACTATAATCTGGTGATCGATGCCTGCGCGCAGGGCGTCGGGATCGCACTTGCCCGCCCGCCGCTCGTCGATGCGGCCCTCGCCTCCGGCCGGGTCGTCGCGGTCTCGGAGCGGACCATTGATCATCACGTGGCATTTCACCTGATCCGCCCCAACGATGCGCTCAAAGGCGCCGCAGCCGAGTTCGCGCGGCGGTTCTTGGAGGAAGCAGGTCAGGACGAGACGGCGATTGCCGCCTTCATCGCTCCCGGTCGGAGCAGGGGATAGAGCGGAGGTTTGCTCGCTTCCAGCCGTTCCGGATGATCTCCCACGCGAAAAATTCTTCGCCTCGCGCAATGCGGCGTATCAGTCCATTTGGTTTTCTGGCATAGGGCTGAGGTCAATCGGTACCATTTTGGATGTAGCGGAGGGAATTTCATGCTGACGATCAAGCGGTTGAGCCTTGAGGATGCGCGCGTGCTGATAGCGGGCGCCCGCGCCAAGTCGGAGGAGATCGGCGTGCCGATGTGCATCGCGGTCACCGACGAATCCGGCCAGCTCATCGCCTTCGAACGCATGGACGGCGGCAAGATCACCAGCTCGATCATTGCCCAGGACAAGGCTTACACCGCAGCAGGCGCCAAGCGTACGACCGAAAGCTACGGCGCCGCCAGCCAGCCGGGCAGCCCCGCCTATGGCATCAATTCGGCGATCGGCGGTCGTCTTCTCATCGTTGGCGGCGGCCTGCCGGTGATCGTCGATGGTGAAGTGGTCGGCGGCATCGGCCTGAGCTCCGGAACGCCGGCCCAGGATGCCGAATGCGCCCAGGCGGGCATCGATCTCTTCCTGAAGTCTCTCTGATTGCTTGATTGCTTGGCCTGCCTCATTCAAGGCAGGAAGTTTTTCCGCCGATTTCCTGGGCAATAGGTATGGCGATCTTTGCTCGGCTCATTATAGTGGGCCGGGCCGCGTTCCGCGGCGTCCTCTTCACCCGCCTGAACCATTCCAAGGTATCTCCATGACGCTTGCCATTTCCGCCAACGACGTCGACGACGAGGCTCTGATCGCGGAGCTGAAGCGCTGGGTCGAGATCGAGACGCCGACGCTCGATGCCGCTGCCGTCAACCGATTGGTTGACCGGGTTGAGGTTCTGGGCAGAGAAGCAGGTCTCGATACGGAGCGGCTGCCGGGCACGCTCGGCTTCGGCGATATCCTGGCGGTGCGCTCACCGCGCCCCTCTGGCAGTAACGAAAAAACCGTGCTGATCCTCGCGCATCTCGACACGGTGCATGCTGTCGGTGTCATCAACAATCAGCTTCCGCTCAGGCAGGAAGGCGACAAGCTCTACGGTCCCGGTATCTACGACATGAAGTCCGGTGCCTTGATGGCGCTCGAAGCGATGAAGCTCGCCGTCAGACACGGCGCCAGGATGCCGATCGACCTGATCTTCGTGCCGGACGAAGAAATAGGCAGCCTTTCATCGCGCTCTTTCATGGAGACTGCGGCGAAGAACGCCGGTTATACGCTGGTTGTCGAACCCGCGCGCGACGGCGGCAAGGTCGTCGTCGCACGCAAGGGTGTGGCCATGTACGATATCACCGTGCGGGGACGTGCCGCGCATGCCGGCGCAAGGCCGCAGGATGGACGCAGTGCCATCCGCGCGGCGGCCCGGCTGGTGCTGGAACTCGAAGCGCTCAACGATACCGAGCGCGGCGTCACGGTGACGGTCGGCACGATTGCGGGTGGCACGGGCCGCAATACCGTGCCGGCGGAGTGCCGGCTGAAGGTGGACGTGCGCGTGCCGAACGACAAGGTCGCCGAAGAGATCACCGGCAAGATCGAACGGATGAAGCCGGTCGATCCGGATATTACCGTCGAGATCAATGGCCAGATGAACCGTCCGCCGTTTTCCCAGTCGGAGGAGGGCAAGCGCCTTTTCGACATGGCGGCCGAGACAGCAAGCGGTCTCGGCATTGCTCTTGAAGGCATGGCGACCGGTGGTGGATCGGACGGCAATTTCACTGCCGCTCTCGGCGTGCCGACGCTCGACGGTCTCGGTGCGGATGGTGCAGGACCGCATACGTTCGACGAGCATATCTTCCTGAGCAGCGTCGCGCCGCGCACCGCGCTGCTCGCCAATCTGATGGTCTCGCTGGAAGCAAAATAACTCAGACCGGCAGTTTCACATCCAGAGAGCCGCGGATGCGGCTTTTGCCGACGTCAATCACGTGACGCATCGCAGCGACCGCCTTCTGCGGATCACGCGAGGCGATGGCGTGGGCGATCCTGAGGTGGTTTGACGCAACCTCGTCGATCGTCTCGGGTGAAGAGGCGGGCGAGGAGAGCTGGAAGGAAATTGCCAGTGCAGCCTCGATCAGCGCGCTTGCCGAGCGCATGAAGGGATTGCCGGACATTCGGGCGATCGCCAGGTGGAATTCCAAGTCGACCTTGGCGATGGTTTCCGGCGTATGCGAGAGGTCGTCGAATTTCGCAGCAATGGCGTAGAGTGCGACGATGTCGTCGCTCGTGGCGCGGATAGCGGCGGCGGCAGCAGCGGCCGGCTCCAATGCCATGCGCATTTCGGCGAGATGTTCGATGAAATCGAAATCGAGGCCGGATTCGAAACGCCAGCCGAGCACGTCGGAATCGAAGAAATTCCAGCTCGCCTTGTCGAGTACGCGGGTGCCGACCTTGGCCTTCGGTTCGACCAGCCGCTTGGCGGCGAGCGTCTTCATTGCTTCGCGCAGGACCGTTCGGGAGACACCGAAGCGCGCCGAAAGTTCCGAATCGCCAGGCAGCAGCGAGCCTTCCGGTATCTTGCCGGACACGATCCCGCGGCCGAGCTCCGCCACCACATGCGCATGGTTGCTGCGGCGCTTTCGTCCACTGATCGTCGTTTCCAGAAGACCCAATCAAACCTCCTTCAGCCGGCCCTCGGCCAATTTCCTGTTTGAATACCAGATGATGCCGCGCTGCAAGACGATGAAGACGAAGAGCAGGACGCCGATGACGATTTTCGTCCACCAGGACGACAATGTGCCGTCGAAGACGATGTAGGTCTGAATGAGACCCTGGATCAGGATGCCGACGAACGTGCCGGCCACTAGGCCGACGCCACCGGTGAGCAGCGTGCCGCCGATGACGACGGCGGCGATCGCATCGAGTTCGACGCCGACGGTTGCCAGCGAATAGCCGGACGAGGTGTAGAGCGTGTAGGTGATGCCTGCGAGACCCGACAGAAAGCCGGACAGGGCATAGATGCCAATGATAGTGGAGCCGACCGGCACGCCCATCAATTCGGCCGATTGCTGATTGCCGCCGATCGCATAGACATTGGCGCCGAAACGGGTACGCCCCGCGACAAAGGCTCCGACGATGAAGACCAGCAGCATCAGCATGGCGAGCGCCGTCAGCCGTCCGCCGCCGGGAAAGCGGAAATAGAAGCCCTGGATCGCGTCGATCATGGGGTGGGAAATCGGCACGGATTCGGTCGAGATCAGATAGGCAGCGCCCCGGGCGAGGAACATGCCGGCGAGCGTGACGACGAAGGGCGGGATGCCGAGATAACGGATCATCGCGCCCATCAGGCTTCCGAACAGCGTCGAGATGACGAGGACGGCGGCAAAGGCGATGAGGGGATGGACGCCCAGCGATCCGACCGTGACTGCGACGAAGACGCTGGTGAAGGCGATCACCGAGCCGATCGACAGGTCTATGCCGCCCGACAGGATCACGAAAGTCATGCCGACGGCAGCAATGCCGAGAAAGGCGTTGTCGGTCAGGAGGTTGCCGATGACGCGGGTCGACAGCATGTTCGGGAATTGCAGGACGCAGAGCGCATAGGCAATGATCAAGATGGCAAGTGTGGTGACGAAGGGCAGGTTGCGGCTGTGGATCATCGCGCCGTTCCTTCCGCTTTCTTGGTCACGGGTTCCGGCTGTTGCCTGGCCGGTTTGGCGAAGTGGAACAGCGAAAGGATCGCCGGTGACTGGAGCGTCAGTACGACGATGATGATACCGGCCTTGATGATCAGGTTGAATTCCGGTGGGAACCCGGAGACCAGGATGCCGGTATTGATCGACTGGATGATCAAGGCGCCGATGAGCGATGCCGTGATCGAGAAGCGCCCGCCGTTCAGCGACGTGCCGCCGATCACCACGGCCAGGATCGCGTCGAGCTCCAGCCAGAGCCCGGCGTTGTTGGCGTCGGCGCCGCGGATATCGGCGGTCACGATGAGGCCAGCCATCGCGGCACAAATGCCGGAGACCGCATAGACGAAGAAGAGCAGGAACCGGGCGCGCACGCCGGCAAGCGTGGCGGCGCGGCGATTGATACCGGTCGCCTCGATCAGGAAACCGAGCGCCGAGCGGCGCACCAGGAGGCCGACCAGCACACCTGCACCGGCCCAGAGATAGATGGGGATCGGGATACCGGCAAAGGAGCCGGAGCCGAGGGCGGCGAAGGTATCGTTGTTGAAGGTGAGGATGACGCCTTCGGTGATGAGCTGGGCTATGCCGCGGCCGGCCACCATCAGGATCAGTGTGGCGATGATCGGCTGGATATCGAGGAGGGCCACCAGCACACCGTTCCAAAGACCGCAGACGAGGCCGACGCCGAGTGAGATCAGGATCACCATGGGCAGCGGATAATCCTTGCTGATCAGCGTAGCGGCGACCGCGCCGCAGATGGCGATCACAGCGCCAATCGAGAGGTCGATGCCGCGGGTGGCGATGACAAGCGTCATTCCGATCGTCAGCAGCGCGACAGGCGCGGCGCGCACGAGAATGTCGATCAGGCTGCCGTAAAGCCGGCCGTTCTGGAACGAGACATTCAGGAAGCCGGGCGCGATTGCCGTAATCAGCGCCAGGATGATGGCGAGCGCGATGATCTGGGGCGCGAGGCGTTTGAGGCCGCGGGGGATGCGGTTCATCACGCGGCCTCCGTGCGGGCGGATGCGGCGATCGCCTGCATGATGTTGTCGGCGGTCACCCGGTCGCCCGAGAGTTCCGCGACATGGCGGCGGTCGGAAAGCACGACGACGCGGTGGGCGACCGCAGTCAGCTCTTCCAGCTCGGAGGAAATGACGATCAGCGACATGCCTTCGGCGCAGAGACGCTCGATCATCTTCAGGATTTCAGCATGCGCGCCGATATCGATGCCGCGAGTCGGTTCGTCGAGGATGAGCAGACGCGGCGCGGTCGCGAGCCAGCGGGCGAGGATCGCCTTCTGCTGATTGCCGCCGGAGAGAAACTTGATCGGCCGCTCCGTATCGGCAGGGCGGATGTCGAGCGATTTGACGAAATTTTCCGCCAGAACCCGTTTTTCGCGCGAAGAAATGGGTCTCGCCCAGCCCTGACGAGCCTGGACTGCAAGCGCGATATTATCGGCGACCGAGAAATCGCCGATGATGCCATCGGTTTTGCGTTCCTCCGGACAGAAGCCGAAACCGTTGGCGATCGCTGCTTCCGGCGAGGACAGGACGACGTCGTTCTTATCGATAGTTGCCGTGCCGCTGTCGGCCCGGTCGATGCCGAAGAGCAGGAAGGCGGTCTCCGTGCGGCCCGAGCCGAGCAGGCCGGCAATGCCGACCACTTCGCCGGGGCGGATGTCGAGATCGAAGGGAGCGACGCTGCCGCGCTTGCCGTAGCCCGCAAAGCGGATCGGCGCCTCGGTTGTCGCTGCCACCGTCTCTTCCTGCGCCTGATGTTCGCGGGTGATGTGCTGCAGCTCGCGACCGAGCATCATCGAGATCAGTTCGAGCTGCGGCAGTTCCGAGAGTTTTCTGGTACCGACGAGCCGGCCGTTGCGCAGGACCGTGACGCGGTCGGCGACCGCATAAACCTGATTCAGGAAATGAGTGATGATGATGATGCCAAGGCCGTCCTCACGGAGTTTTCTCAGGACGGAGAACAACATCTCGACCTCATGCGCATCGAGGCTGGCGGTCGGCTCGTCGAGAACGAGGACCTTGCCGGAGAGATCGACGGCGCGGGCGATCGCGACGATCTGGCGGATGGCGACGGAATAGGACGAGAGCAGCGCATCGACGTCGATGTCGAGTCCGTAGCGGGCAAGCAAGGCCTTCGAACGACGGCGCATCTCGCGGCGGTCGATCAGGCCGAAACGGCGCGGTTGACGGCCGAGAAAGAGGTTTTCCGCCACTGTCAGGTTTTCGAGGAGATTGACCTCCTGATAGACGGTGCCGATGCCGAGTGCCTGCGCCTCGGCGACGTTGGCAGGCGTGACTTCGCTGTCGGCGAGACGTATCGTTCCATGGTCTCGGGCGTAGACCCCGGTCAGGATCTTGATCAGCGTCGATTTGCCGGCGCCGTTCTCGCCGAGCAGCGCGTGGATTTCGCTGTGCTCCAGAGTGAAGTCGACATTGTCCAGCGCTGTGATGCCGAGGAAGGCCTTACCGATGCCCCGGGCTTCCAGAAGTGAAGAGGAATCCGACATTCTCGCGTCCCGCGTCTATCGAAGAACCGGAGCGGCAAGGGTGCTCCGCTCCGGTTGCTGAGGTTGCCCGGCCAGATTGAGGAATGGCGGGGCGGCGGGAGATCAGTAGCCTAGGCCTTTCTTGGTTTCGTAGACCTTCATCGGATCGTCAGCTGCAGTGTAGAGCTTCGATTCCGTCTGGATCCATTTCGGGGGCTCCTTCTTGTCCTTGAGATAGGCATCGAGCGCATCGAAGGCGGGGCCGGCCATGTTCGGCGTCAGTTCCACCGTCGCATTGGCTTCGCCCTTGGCGATCGCCTGGAAAATATCCGGCACGGCGTCGATCGAGACGATCTTGATGTCGGTGCCGGGCTTCAGGCCGGCTTCCTTGATCGCCTGGATGGCGCCGACGGCCATGTCATCATTATGGGCATAGACGGCGCAGATATCCTTGCCGCCGCCTTCCGCCTTGATGAAGCTTTCCATGACTTCCTTGCCCTTGGTGCGGGTGAAGTCACCGGTTTGCGAGCGGGCGATCTTGATGTTCGGATGCGAGGCGATCGCCTGTTCGAAGCCCTTCTTGCGGTTGATGGCGGGGGAGGAACCGGTCGTGCCCTGAAGTTCCATGACCTTGCAGTCCTTCGAGCCGATTTCCTTCACCAGCCAGTCGCCGGCCACCTTGCCTTCGAAGACCTGATCGGAGGTGACTGCGGTCAGATAGAGGTCCTTGGGCGATTCGATCTCGCGGTCGAGCAGGATGACCGGAATATTTTCCTCTTTCGCTTCCTTCAGGACCGCATCCCAGCCGGTGGCGACGACCGGCGCGACGAGGATCGCATCGACGCCCTGCGCGATAAAGCCGCGGATCGCCTTGATCTGGTTCTCCTGCTTCTGCTGGGCGTCGGCGAATTTCAGGTTCACACCGCGCTTTTCCGCTTCTTGCTTGGTGACCGTCGTTTCTGCGGCGCGCCAGCCGGATTCGGAACCGATCTGCGAAAAGCCGACCGTAAGCGACTGAGCCGAAACGGTGGAAGCCAGCGATAGGCTGAGGGCGACAGTAGCCGCTGCGAGTACTCTTTTCATCTTAAATCCTCCCAGAGATGATGAAGCGAACTGACGGCGGGAAGGATTGGCATATAATAATACTTTTTCAAGCGCTAATTTGAGCGATTTTTGAAAATGCCTGGGCTGGGGGCGATTTTCCGGGATGTTATCATTGATATTCAATGTAATAGGTCGAAACTTGAACGAGACTGCCCGTGGCCTGGAGGCTGATAGCCCATTCTTGACAAGCGGGTTCGCTATCCAATAGTCGTATTAATGGCTGCATCGGAGCTCGATATTCTGATGGGAGGAGCTGTATGGCGACGGGGTCGCCGTGCGGATATTGGAAAGCATTTGGGTGACGAAATCGATGTTGCGTATTCTTCAGGTTCTGGATGGCGCCGGTCAGTTGCAGGTCGTCTCGTGGGATGGCGAAGGTCCGGCTCGCGTGGTGAGGGACGTTTCCTCCACCTATGACCTTGCAATGCAGGCGATTGCCGCCGGTCAGAGTCTCGCTCAGCGTATAGATGCCGCCGGCTTCGGCGACCGGATCGATCTCGATAAAGCCGCAAGAGAAGGGCGTCTCGTTCTGCCGATCACGCATCCCGATCCGGCGCATTTCATCGTCGCCGGCACCGGATTGACGCATCTCGGTTCGGCAGACGGCCGCGACAAGATGCACAAGGCGGCGCAGACGGCCGAAAAGCCGACCGATTCCATGCGCATGTTTCTGATGGGCGTCGAAGGCGGCAAGCCGAATCCGGGCGAGATCGGCGTCCAGCCGGAATGGTTTTACAAGGGCAACGGCTCGCAGCTTCGCGCCACCGGCGAGGACCTCATATCACCGGCCTTCGCGCTCGACGGCGGCGAGGAACCGGAGCTTGCGGCGATCTATCTCATCGGTCCCGACGGCACGCCTTTCCGGATCGGCTTCTGTCTCGCCAACGAGTTTTCCGACCACGTGACCGAGAAAGGCAACTATCTCTGGCTTGCTCATTCAAAACTCCGTCAGGCAGCGCTCGGTCCCGAGCTTCTGGTCGGAGACCTGCCGGATCATGTGGAGGGCACCTCTCGCGTCCTCCGTGGTGGCAAGGCGATCTTCGAAAAGCCTTTCTTGTCCGGCGAGGGGAACATGTCCCACACGATCGCCAATCTGGAGCACCATAATTTCAAATACGAGCTGTTCCGCCAGCCGGGCGATCTGCATGTGCATTTCTTCGGCACGGCGACACTGTCATTCTCTGAAGGCATTAAGACGGAGCCCGGCGATATCTTCGAGATTTCGGCCGCGCCTTTCAAGCTGCCGCTCATCAACCGGCTCACGATCGCGGCGGACACGCCCGTGACAATCAAGACGCTTTGAGAGACGGCCATGGCTTCCATTCGTCTTGCTATCGTCGGGCTTGGAAAGATCGCCAGGGACCAACATCTTGGCGCGATCGAAGCGACCGATGGCGTCGAACTCGTGGCGGTCGCAAGTCGCCACGCCAAGCTCGATGGCGTCGCCTGCTTCCATGAGATTGGCGACCTGCTCGCTTCGAACGTGGAAATCGACGCGATTTCGCTCTGTACGCCGCCGCAGGGCCGTTTCGAGCAGGCGAAGGCCGCGCTTGATGCCGGCAAGCATGTCATGCTCGAAAAGCCGCCGGGCGCGACACTGTCGGAGGTCTATGCGCTCGAAGCGCTCGCCAAAGCGAAAGGCCTGACGCTCTTTTCGACCTGGCATTCGCGCTCTGCCGCGGCCGTCGAGCCGGCGCGGGTGTTGCTGGTGAAACGGAGGATCAAGAGCGTTTCCGTTGAGTGGAAAGAAGACGTACGCCACTGGCATCCGGGGCAGGCCTGGATCTGGGAGCCCGGCGGTCTCGGCGTCTTCGATCCGGGCATCAATGCGCTGTCGATCGTCACCCGCATCCTGCCCGAAAAATTCCATCTCGTCCGGTCCGATTTGACTTTTCCAGCCAATCGGGCGGCGCCGATCGCTGCAAGTCTAGCCTTCGAGACGGATAGCGGCGTGCCGATTTCCGCCGAGTTCGATTGGCGCCAGACCGGTCCACAGACCTGGGATATCCGTATCGAGACGGACGAAGGCTCGGTCGTGCTAACCCATGGCGGCAGCCGGCTTTTCATCGACGGCGCAGCCCAGATCGTCGAAGAAGACCGGGAATACCGCAATCTCTATCGCGATTTCGTGGCACTGGTGGGCGGTGGCCGAAGCGACGCCGATTTTTCGCCGCTGGTGCATGTCGCCGATGCCTTTATGCTGGGCTGGCGCATTCAAACCGAGGCTTTTGAGGACTGACAATGAGCAATTCCGAAAACGCACCATCCAACGAGATCGCCGAAACCGATCAACGCCGCCAGGACGTGAAGAAACTTCGCTCACGCGCTTGGTTCGACAACCCGGCAAACGTCGACATGACGGCGCTCTATCTCGAACGCTACATGAATTTCGGGCTGAGCCAGGCGGAGCTGCAGTCGGACCGGCCGATCATCGGCATTGCCCAGACCGGTTCGGATCTTTCTCCCTGCAATCGTCATCATCTGGAGCTCGCCAAGCGGCTGCGTGAAGGCATTCGCGAGGCGGGTGGCATCGCCATCGAATTCCCGGTTCATCCGATCCAGGAGACCGGCAAGCGACCGACGGCCGGCCTCGACCGCAACCTTGCCTATCTCGGCCTCGTCGAAGTGCTCTATGGTTACCCGCTCGACGGTGTCGTGCTGACGATTGGCTGCGACAAGACCACGCCGGCCTGTCTCATGGCCGCTGCCACCGTCAACATCCCGTCGATCGCGCTCTCGGTCGGTCCGATGCTGAACGGCTGGTTCCGCGGCGAGCGCACCGGTTCCGGCACGATCGTCTGGAAGGCGCGCGAGCTGCTGGCGAAGGGCGAGATCGATTATGCCGGTTTCGTGAAGCTCGTGGCATCCTCGGCGCCTTCGACAGGCTATTGCAACACGATGGGCACGGCGACGACGATGAACTCGCTCGCCGAAGCGCTCGGCATGCAGCTTCCGGGTTCCGCGGCGATCCCGGCTCCCTATCGCGACCGGCAGGAGGTTGCCTATCTCACAGGCCTGCGCATTGTCGAGATGATCAAGGAAGACCTGAAGCCTTCCGACATCCTGACCAAGGAAGCCTTCGTCAACGCGATCCGCGTCAATTCGGCGATCGGCGGCTCCACCAATGCGCCGATCCATCTGAACGCACTGGCGCGCCATATCGGCGTCGAGCTCACCGTCGACGACTGGCAAACCTACGGGGAGGAAGTGCCGCTGCTCGTCAACCTGCAGCCGGCCGGCGAGTATCTCGGTGAAGACTATTACCATGCGGGCGGCGTGCCCGCCGTCGTCAACCAGCTCATGCGCCAGGGCCTCATCCATGAGAACGCGATGACGGTGAACGGCAAGACGATCGGCGAGAACTGCCGCGGTGCGATCATCGAAGACGAGAAGGTCATCCGCCGTTACGAGGAGCCGTTGAAGGAGCATGCCGGTTTCCGGGTGCTGCGCGGCAATCTCTTCTCTTCGGCGATCATGAAGACAAGCGTCATCTCGCCGGAATTCCGCGCGCGTTATCTGTCGAACCCAGCCGATCCGGAGGCCTTCGAGGGCAGGGCGGTCGTGTTCGACGGGCCTGAGGATTACCATCACCGGATCGACGATCCGTCGCTCGAAATCGACGAGCACACTATCCTCTTCATGCGTGGCGCCGGACCGATCGGTTATCCGGGGGCTGCGGAAGTCGTCAACATGCGCGCGCCGGATTACCTGCTCAAGAAAGGCATCACCTCGCTCGCCTGTATCGGCGACGGCCGCCAGTCTGGCACATCGGGCAGTCCGTCTATCCTCAACGCCTCGCCGGAAGCGGCAGCCGGCGGCGGCCTTGCGCTGCTGCAGACCGGTGACCGGGTCCGCATCGATGTCGGCCGCGGCCGGGCGGACATCCTGATCCCGGAGGAAGAGCTTGCCGAACGCCGCAAGGTCTTCGAGGCCGACGGCGGTTACCACTATCCCAAACACCAGACGCCCTGGCAGGAGATCCAGCGCGGCATCGTCGGTCAGATGGAGACGGGTGCGGTACTGGAGCCGGCGGTCAAATACCAGCGGATCGCCCAGACCAATGGCATTCCGCGCGACAATCATTGATCGGCAACGATCATGGGACGGCGAGTCCGTCTTCATCAAAAATCGGCGGCTCGAAGGGAGCCGCCTACAAAGGAGGAGCAATCATGCGCATTCTGAAATATCTGACCACCGCTGCGATGCTGGCGGGACTGGCCTTTGCGGCCCCGGCCGGCGCCCAGGACAAGGGCCTCGTCGGCGTCGCCATGCCGACGAAGTCTTCGGCCCGCTGGATCGCCGATGGCGACAATATGGTGAAGGTTCTCAAGGAACGCGGTTACGACGTCGACCTGCAGTATGCGGAAGACGATATTCCGAACCAGCTCTCGCAGATCGAGAACATGGTCACCAAGGGCGCCAAGGTTCTCGTCATCGCTTCGATTGACGGCACAACGCTGTCGGACGTGCTGGCACAGGCGCATGAGCAGGGTATCAAGGTCATCGCCTATGACCGCCTGATCCGCGACACGCCGAATGTCGACTACTACGCCACCTTCGACAACTTCCAGGTTGGCGTGCAGCAGGCGACCTCGCTGGTGAAGGGGCTCAAGGCCGACACGGAGGCCGGTCCGTTCAACATCGAGCTCTTCGGTGGTTCGCCGGACGACAACAACGCCTTCTTCTTCTACAACGGCGCGATGAGCGTCCTGCAGCCGCTGATCGACAAAGGCACGCTGGTCGTCGGCAGCGGCCAGACGGGCATGGACAAGGTCGCGACGCTGCGCTGGGACCCGGCAACGGCACAGGCCCGCATGGATGCGATCCTTTCCTCCACCTATTCCGACAAGAAGCTGAACGGCGTGCTGTCTCCCTATGACGGCCTGTCGATCGGTATCCTGTCCTCGGTGAAGGGCGTCGGTTATGGCAGCGGTGACATGCCGATGCCGGTTGTCACCGGCCAGGATGCCGAAGTCCCGTCCGTCAAGTCGATCATCGCCGGCGAACAGTATTCGACGATCTTCAAGGACACCCGCGACCTTGCCAAGGTCACCGTCGACATGGTCGATGCCGTCATGAGCGGCAAGGAACCGACCGTCAATGACACCAAGACCTATGACAACGGCAAGAAGGTGGTTCCGTCCTATCTGCTGAAGCCGGTTGTCGTCGACAAGACCAACTGGAAGCAGGTCCTGGTCGACGGCGGCTACTATAAGGAAGATCAGCTTAAGTAAGCTTTTTGCTCCGCGCGGTGGATGTTATTCTGCCGCGCGGATTTCTTTCGTTTCGGAGTGATCATGCTCGATCCCGTCCCGTTGGCCGAAAAGCCGCCCATTCTCGAAATGCGGGGCATTTCGAAGAGTTTTGGCGCCGTCAAGGCGCTTTCCGATGTCAGCTTCACCGTTCAGGAAGGCGAGATCCACGCGCTCGTCGGCGAAAACGGCGCCGGCAAGTCGACGCTGATGAAGGTTCTTTCCGGCGTCTATCCGTCCGGTTCCTACGATGGCTCGATCCTGTTCGCCGGCGAGGAGCGCCATTTCCGCGACATCAACGATTCCGAAAAGCTCGGCATCATCATCATCCACCAGGAGCTGGCGCTCATTCCGCTGATGTCGATCGCGGAAAATATCTTCCTCACCAATCCGCCGGCCCGGCGCGGGGTGATCGACCGCAGCGAAAGGCACAGACGCACCCAGGCGCTGTTGGCCAAGGTGGGGCTCAGCGAACAGCCGGACACGCTGATCACGAATATCGGCGTCGGCAAGCAGCAACTGGTCGAAATCGCCAAGGCGCTGTCGAAGGACGTCCGGCTCCTGATCCTCGACGAACCGACCGCGTCGTTGAACGAGACGGACAGTGCGGCGCTGCTCGAACTGCTCAAGGAGTTCCGTTCGCACGGGATCACCTCGATCCTGATCTCCCACAAGCTCAACGAAATTTCCGAAGTCGCCGATCGCATCACCGTGCTTCGCGACGGCCGCACGGTCGGGACGCTTGACTGTCATGCGGGGCCGGTCGATGAAGACGAGATCGTGCGGCGGATGGTCGATCGCGATCTCGAAAGCCGCTATCCGAAGCGCGACCCGAAGATCGGCGATGTCATTTTCGAGGTCGAGAACTGGTCCGCCTACCATCCGATGCATTCGGACCGGCAGGTGGTCAAGAACGTTTCGCTCAAGGTGAGGGCCGGCGAGATCGTCGGCATCTCCGGACTGATGGGCGCCGGGCGCACGGAATTCGCCATGAGCCTGTTCGGCCGGTCCTGGGGGCGCCATATCACAGGTACCGCCAAGCTGCACGGCAAGGAACTCGATCTCTCCGACGTCCACAAGGCCATCAAGGCTGGGCTTGCCTATGTGACCGAGGACCGCAAGCAATTGGGACTTATCCTGCCGGAGGATATCCGCAAGAATGTCTCGCTCGCGCATCTCGGCGGGGTTTCCTCGCGCGGTGTGATCGACGATATCGCCGAAATGAAGGTCGCGCAGGAGTTCCGCGGTCGCATGCGCATCCGCAGCCACAACGTCTATCAGGAGACGGGAAAACTCTCGGGCGGCAACCAGCAGAAGGTGGTATTGTCGAAATGGCTGTTCACCGGACCCGAAGTGCTGATCTTGGACGAGCCGACGCGTGGCATCGATGTCGGTGCGAAATATGAAATCTACACGATCATCAATGAACTCGCCGATGCCGGCAAGGCAGTGATCGTCATCTCGTCGGAAATGCCGGAATTGATTGGTATCTGCGACCGTATCGTGGTGATGCACGAAGGTGCATTTGTCGGTGAAGTGTCCGGCGAGAGTGCCACGCAAGAAAATATCATGCGCGCCATCATGCGGCGCAAAGGGAGAGAAGAATGAGCACGCCCCAGGAAGCAATCGCGGCACCGCCGAAGGCGACCGGTTTTCTGAAGGACAATCTTCGCGACTTCGGCATGCTGATCTCGCTGGTAGCGATCATTATTTTCTTTCAGATCGCCACCGATGGCGTTCTCTTAAAGCCGCTCAATGTCACCAATATCGTGCTGCAGAACGCCTATATCGTCATCATGGCGCTCGGCATGCTGATGGTGATCGTGACCGGTCATATCGACCTGTCGGTCGGTTCGGTCGCGGGCTTCATCGGCGGGCTCGCCGGGCTCATGATGGTTCAGCTGGGCATCAATTTCGCCGTCGCCATCGTTGCCTGCTTGGTCGTCGGCGGCCTGATCGGCGCGGCCCAAGGCTATTTCGTCGCCTATCTCAAGATACCGTCGTTCATCGTGACGCTCGCCGGCATGCTGGTCTTCCGCGGCCTGATGATCGCCATTCTCGGCAGCCAGGCGATCGGGCCGTTTCCGCCGATATTCCAGAAGCTTTCGTCCGGTTATGTCGTCGAGCTCATCTCGTCGGCCGGCGGCCTCTACATCACCTCTTTCCTGCTCGGGTTGATCCTTGCGATTATCCTCATCGTACAGAACTTCGCGAGCCGCAAGCGGCGCATTTCGCATGGCGTCGAGACGGAACCCTTCGGCTTCTTCGTCGCCAAGAACCTGCTGATCCTGGCCGGCGTCGGTTATGTTGCTTTCCTGATCTCGTCGCATCGCGGCATGCCGAATGTGCTGATCATCATGGCAGTGCTGATCGCCGCCTACAGCTTCCTGACCACCCGCACCGTGATCGGCCGGCAGATCTACGCGGTCGGCGGCAATGCCCGTGCAGCCGAGCTTTCCGGCATCAAGACGACGCGGCTGGTCTTCTTCACCTTCATCAACATGGGCGTGCTTGCGGCTCTCGGCGGGCTCGTGGTCGCCGCGCGGCTGAACAGCGCCACGCCGAAGGCCGGCGCGGGTTTCGAGCTCGACGTGATCGCGGCCTGCTTCATCGGCGGTGCATCCGCTTACGGTGGTGTCGGAAAGGTGACAGGCGCAGTGATTGGCGCGTTCCTGATGGGCGTGATGAACAACGGCATGTCGATCCTCGGCATCGGCATCGACTATCAGCAGGTGATCAAGGGCCTGGTGCTGCTCGGCGCCGTCTGCGTCGATGTCTACAACCAGCGGCGCTGAAGCATGGGGCGAGGTTTTGGGTGAGCCTCGCTCGTCAACTCGACGTCATCTCGGCCTTTGCCGAGGATGACGTAGGAGCAAGTTTTCAGGATTCCGCATCAGGTCGCGGAATCCGTGACCGCCTCTTCCAGCACATCTTCGGGGATGTCGTCGAAGGAGGCGTAGTTGAGATTATAGAGCTTCGAGTAGAGCTTGCCGTTCTTCATCAGCTCGCGGTGATTGCCGCTCTCGACCAGCTCTCCGTTCTGCAGCACGATGATGCGGTCGGCTTCACGGATGGTCGCAAGCCGGTGGGCGATGACGAGCCCGGTTCGGCCTTCGAGCAGCTTCACCAGCGCCTTCTGGATCAGCATTTCCGTGTAGCTGTCGATATTGGCGGTCGCCTCGTCGAGGACGAGGATCTTCGCATCCGCGACCAGCGCGCGGGCGAAGCTGATGAGCTGCCGTTGGCCGAGCGAGAGATTGCCGCCACGCTGGCCGAGGATGCTTTCATAGCCATCCGGCAGGCGCATGATGAAGTCGTGCGCGCCGACCGCCCTAGCAGCCTCGATCACCTGTTCGCGTGTCGCGTCCGTCTTGTGGTAACGGATGTTCTCGAACACCGTACCGGTGAAGAGGAACGGTTCCTGCAGCACCATCGCGATCTGCCGGCCGAGCGAATCCTGCGTGAGATCGCGCACGTCATGGCCGCCGACCAAGACCTGGCCGCCCTGGACTTCGTAGAAACGGTGGATCAGCGACATGCAGCTCGACTTGCCGGAACCGGTCGGGCCGACGAGAGCGACCGTCTCGCCCGGGTTCACCTTGAAGCTTACATGCTTCAGCACCGGGTGCTTCGGATTGTAGCCGAAGACGACGTCCTTGAACTCGACCGAACCGTCCATATCGGGCGATAGCACCTTGGCGTTCGGCGCGTCCTGGATGTCGACCGGCACGTCGAGGACTTCGGTAAGACGCTGGCCGGAGGCCATAGCGCGCTGCATGACCGAATATTGCAGGGTGAGCGAGCGGATCGGGTCGAAGAAGCGCTGGATGTAGAAAAGAAAGGCGACCATGACGCCGACGTCGAGCGCCTGGTTCAGCACTCGCGCGCCGCCGACGACGATGACGAGCGCCATCGCGAGACCTGTCAGCGAATCCACGATCGGCACCATGACCTGTGCATATCTTGCGGCCGTCAGATGGGTGTTCAGGTTGGCGCGCGCCTTGTCGTCATAGAGCATGAAGTTGACGCGTTCGCGGTCCATGCTCTGCACGGCGCGGACGCCGTGGATTGCCTCGGCCAGAGCACCGTTCGCCACGGAATTCGTCTCATGCGCCGCCATGAAGGATTTTCTGGCGCACGGCAGCCAGAAGATGCGGACGATGAAAAGGACAGGCAGAGCGCAAAGCGTCAGCAGGCCGAGCTTGAAATCGAGCGTGAGCATCACGAAGACGATGCCGAAGAGCAGCGTGATATCGCCGACCGAAAGCACCGAGGTTTCGAGGAATTCCTGCATCGAGTTCACGTCGCCCTGCAGGCGCGACATCAGGCGGCCGACTTCGGTCTTGTCCATCCAGGAGAGCGAGACGCGCTGCAGATGGGTGAACATCGCCTTGCGGATGTCGAAGAGCACGTCTTCGGCGACATTGCCGACGAGGGTTTCCTGCACGTAGCTTGCAGCGAAATTGATCAGGATCGCCACGAGGAAAGCGACGATCGACCAGGTGAGCACGCTGTGGTCTGTGCTGCCCGGCTGCATGCCGTGGTCGATCGCGTAGCGGATGATCAGCGGGATCAGGAGCTGCATCGCGGTGAAGGTCAGTACCGCCAGAACGGCCCAATAGATCTTAACCTGGTAGGGCCGCACGAAGGCCCAGATACGTTTGACGATATTGCCGTCGAAGACCTTGCCGAAAATCTCCTCTTCGATGCGGTGAGAACCGACCACCGCCCGGGGAGGGCGTCTTCCGTCCTCACGAACGTCGGCGCGTTCCGTTTCCAGTTCCTCGGCCATCGTATGTATCTCTCCCTCAGGCGCTCAACGTTTCGTCGCCGGGACGCACCTGCAGATCGTAAAGCGCCTTGTAGCGGCCGCCGAGCGCGAGAAGCTCTTCATGTGTTCCGCTTTCGACGATCCGGCCGTTCTCCATGAACAGGATCTTGTCGGCGTGCATGAGCGAGCTCAGGCGATGAGCGACGATGATCGTCACGCGGTCGGCGGCATATTTGCGCATGGCGCTGCGGATGCGCTGTTCGGTGCCGGCGTCGATCGCGGCAGTCGAGTCATCGAAGACCATCACGGCGGGTCTCAGCATCAGCGCTCGGGCGATCGACAGGCGTTGGCGCTGGCCACCGGAGAGCGACACACCGCGCTCGCCCACCACCGTGCCGTAGCCGGTCGGCAGGCCGAGGACGTAATTGTGGAGCTGGGCGCTTTCGCTGGCGCGCTCGATGCGGCCTTCCTTCGCCCAGGGGTCGCCGTAGGCAATGTTGTTCTCTATCGTCGTCGTGAACAGGAACGAGTCCTGCTGCACGACCGCAACCGAGCGGCGCAGCGATTGCAGCGTCGCGTGGCGGATATCCTGTCCATCGATGGTGATCCTCCCGCCGGTGACGTCGTAGAAGCGCGGGATGAGATGGGCGAGGGTGGATTTGCCGCTGCCGGGCGGGCCGACGATGCCGATCGTCTCGCCGCGCTTCGCCTCGAAAGCAACGTCCGTCAGCACCTGATGTTTCTCGGCGCCCGGATAGGCAAAATTCACGTTTTCGAAGCGCAGCGTGCCGTCGGTGGCCTTCAGATCCTTGGCGTCCTTCTCGTCCTTGATGGCGATATCGAGGTCGAGCAGTTCGAAAAGGCGGGCGCCGCACGTCGAGGCGCGGGCGAAGGCGTTCACCATCAGGCCGAGCTGGCGAACCGGCATCTGCAGGATGGTCATGAAGGTCAGGAAGGAGGTGAGCGTGCCGACCGTCATCTCGCCGGCCATGACCTTGCTGCCGCCGACCCAGAGCACCAGACCCATGGCGGCGAAGAAGGAGAGGGTCATGGCACTGGTATTGGCGACGCGGATGCCGACGCGTCGATGCGCCAGCGACACCGCACTCTTCGATGCCGCTTCGAACTTATCGAGTTCATACTGTTGAGCGGCGAAGGCACGCACCACGCGGATGCCGCCGAGATTTTCTTCCATGACGCGAGTGAGTATCGAAAGCCGTTCCTGCAGGTCGAGCCAGGTGGCACGCAGGCGAAGCTGGGTAACGGATGAACGCCAGCCGACGAAGGGCACGAAGCTCAGCGCCAGCAGGCCCAGCACGAGGTCGGACGAGAGCAGCAGATAGGCGCCGATGCCGATCAGCATGGTGAGCAGGATCATGCGCACCAGCGCGGTCGAGAAATACATGCGCACGCCTTCGAGATCGAGGAGCCCGACCGTGATCAGGTCGCCCGAATGCATGCTGTCGTGGAAGCTGAACGAAAGACGCTGGATCTTCTCGTAACAGGCGAGCCTCAGGCGGTAGCCCATGTGATGGCCCACCGCCTCGCTGTAATAGTTCTGGATGAGCGTGAAGATGCCGCGCAACACGCTGGCACCGAGCAGAAGGAGGGCGGTGGTCAACAATGCATCCTGCGCCGCCTGGCCTGCATCCCCGCCGGTCAGCACCACCTGCGTGTGGTCCACGGCCTGGCCGAGCAGACGCGGGATCATCAGCTGGAAGGTGGAGGCGATGAGGGTCGCGCCGATCGCGAAACCCGATTGCCAGGGATGGCGGAAGGCCATCACGGTGATGCGCGTAAGGATCGAGAGGCCTTTGCCCCAGCCTGCTGCATTCACCAGCGCAAGCGAAGCCGATGGCTTCGTGGCGCGAACTGTCGCATCGCTGCTCACGGTTTTATTCCAAAATGAATTATTGACCCGGACAATTTATCCGGGAACACGGCGGTTATGAGATGGAGATTCGTCCTGCCATCACAGGCGCACAACACCGATCCCCAGTCAATACATCTGCGCTGAAAAGCACGCTCTGTGCGATGGATTTTCGGCTGCTTTAGCGCATGAATTTTCCGGATCTGACCGGTTTCGGCATATCATTGCTTGAGCAAAGCCGCTGCATGGGTGAAAAGGCCCCTGCTGGCCTGATTCATGATCAGTGCTGGTGCTTTTCCGATCCCGGGTTGCCGTGACCGGTATCCGCTTTTCTCTCTGGAATTGGAATGGTGACAACCAGCCAGTCCGAAATCCCTGAATCGCTACGCAACGCGGGCTTGGCCGCTGCGGTGTTGAAGGCCGTCGAGTCGGTTCTCGGCGTTCTTGCGGCGCTCATCCTCGCCGTACTGCTCGTCGTCGTGCTGGTGAGTGTTTTTCTGCGCTATGTTTTCAATACCGGCCTGATCGGCGCCGAGGATCTGGGAATCTGGCTGCATGTGGCGCTGATTGCGCTCGGCGCGCCGCTCAGCCTAAAGAGCGCACTCGCCATGCGGCTCGACGTTTTTGTCCGCATGCTTCCCGCGCGCGCCTTGCCGGTGACGCAGGTATTCGCAGACGTCTTCACCGTCGTCGCGGCGCTGATCCTGGTCTTCGGCGGGGCGGAGATCATGACCATGCTCGGCGGCGTGTCGCCGACACTGGGCGTGCCGGAATGGATCCGCTTCGGTTTCCTTGGGGCAGGCGGCGGGCTGATCCTCGTCGTTCTGCTGCTGCAGCGGATCAGCGAAGGCAGGGCAGCAGGGGGCCTTATTTCGCTTGCCATCGGTGCGGTTGTTTATTGTAGCGTGCCACAGGTCTTCCTCGATAGCGAACTGCCGCCGAGTCTGTTCCTGGCTTTGACGGCAGCGCTCGGTCTGGTGCTGGCAGCGCCCCTGGCGCATGCCTTCCTGGCGGCGGCCTATGTGGCGATCGCCTTCGGAAGCAGCTTGCCGGAGCCGGCGATCGTCTCGACGACCGTCACCGGCATGTCGAAATTCCTGCTGCTTGCCATCCCCTTCTTCCTGCTTGCCGGCGGACTTCTGACCTCTTCCGGCGTCGCCAACCAGCTCGTGCGCTTCGCTGCATCCATGGTCGGCCATCGCCGGGCAGGTCTGGCGCAGACGACGCTGCTCACCAGCGTGCTTTTCTCCGGCGCATCCGGCTCCTCGGTCGCCAATGCTGCGTTCGGTGCCTCGACCTTTCAGCCGGAACTCGTCAAGCACGGTTATCCGCCGGCGCAGGCGGGCGCGATCATCGCCGCGACCTCCGTGCTCGACAACGTCATTCCGCCTTCGATCGCCTTCCTGATCCTGGCTGCGGCGACCAATCTTTCCGTCGGCTCGCTGCTTGTCGGCGGTTTCTTCGCCGGCGGGCTGATGGCGATCTGCCTGGCGGTCGCGATCCACCTGACGGTGCGGGAGCAGGTAACACAGCCGCGCGCGACGGCCACGGATCGCTGGCAGGCGGCCGTCTCCGCCATTCCCGCGTTCGGCCTCGGTCTCATCGTCGTGATCGGTATCCGCATTGGCATCGTCACCACGACGGAGGCGGCGGCGCTTGCGGCTCTTTATACACTCCTGCTCGGGGCCTGGGCGCGCCTTGGCTTGGGCTCCCTTCTTTCCTCTTTCCGGCAGGCGGCGACAGAGTCCGCCGCGATCGGTCTTCTGATCGGCACGGCGGGTCCCTTCGCCTTCCTGCTTGCGGTTGATGATGTTTCAGGCCTCGTCTCGGATTTCGTGACCCTGCTCGGCGGCAGCGCGTTGGCGGTTCTCATCCTTTCGAACGTCATCCTGCTGATCGTCGGCCTGGTGCTCGATATCGGTGCGGCGATCCTGCTCTTCGGGCCGATCCTGCTGCCGGCTGCTGTTTCCGCCGGCATCGATCCGATCCATTTCGGCGTCATCCTCGTCGTCAACCTGATGATCCACGGGCTGACGCCGCCGCTCGGCATGTTGATCTTCGTGGTCAGTGGCGTCACGCGCATTCCGGCGACCGCGCTCTTCCGTGCCGTGGTGCCGTACCTTCTCGCTCTGCTCGTTTCCCTGGCGATCCTTTGCGCCTGGGCCATCATCTTCTAACTCCTGGGAACTCTTGATATGGAATACCTCAACCGCCGCATGCTCCTGAAGACTGCCACTGCCACCGGCACCGCTCTTGCAGCACCGGCATTCGTTCGCACGGCTGCCGCCCGCACCACCACGATCACGGTCGCTTCGCTGCTTGGCGACGACAAGCCGGAGACCAGGATCTGGGTGAAGATCGGTGAACTGGTGGAGGCGAAGCTGCCCGGCCAGTTCAAGTTCAACATCGTCAAGAACGGCGCTCTCGGCGGTGAGAAGGAGGTGGCGGAGGGCACGCGGCTCGGCTCGATCCACGCCAGCCTTTCCACCGTCTCGTCGCTTTCCGGTTGGGTGCCTGAACTGCAGATCCTCGACCTGCCGTTCCTGTTCCGCGACAGCGACCATGTCCGCAAGACGGTGAGCGGCGATGTCGGCTCCGATCTGAAAAGCAAGCTGGCCGCCCAGAATTTCGTGGTCGGCGATTTCATCAACTACGGCGCCCGGCATCTGCTGACCAAGGAGCCGGTCACGCGCCCGGAACAACTCAAGGGCAAGAAGATCCGTGTCATCCAGAGCCCGCTGCACACCAAACTGTGGAGCGCCTTCGGCACGGCGCCGGTCGGCATTCCGATCACCGAAACGTATAACGCGCTGTCAACCGGTGTGGCGGATGCGATGGACCTCACCAAGTCGGCCTATGCCGGCTTCAAGCTCTATGAGGTCGTGCCCTACATGACCGAGACCGGGCATATCTGGGCGTCCGGCGTGGTCTTCTACGCCTCCGGCTTCTGGAACCAGCTCAACGACGAGCAGAAAGCCGTGTTTCAGGAAGCGTCCCGCGAAGGAGCGGCCTATTTCGACGAACTGATCGTCGAGGACGAAAAGGCATCCGTCGAGCAGTCGCTGAAGAACGGCGGCAAGCTCCTGAAACCGGAGGCCTTCGAGGAATGGCAGAGGGGCGCGCAGGGCGTCTGGCAGGATTTTGCACCGATCGTCGGAGGCATCGACCGCATCAAGGCCGTTCAGGCCGGCTGAACCCTGGCTTTTTGATTTTCCGCATATCGCTAGGTAAGTTTGGGCCTGCTATCGTGTTCTCATGACCGATAGCAGGCTTGATCTTTCCCGTTCGCCGATCGACATTCCGGAGCGCTTCCGGAATGTCCGTTACAATGCCGATCGTTTCCCCGGTGCTCCCGGTATTCAGGGCGTGGAAGGCGGGGCGAACTGCCAGCAATATGCCTATTCGATCCTTCGCCATTACGGGTTTGCGGTTCCTGATCTGCGGTCGAGCGAGCTTTGGGAGGATGCGGTCCATACGAGAGTCTCGGAGGACATGCGGCCGTTCGATCTGGTGCTTTTGCACAATGAACCGAATGCCTGGGGTGCGCATGTGGGCTTGAGTGTCGGTGAAGGCCTGGTGCTGCATCTTTCGCGAAAAATCGATGCGCCTGCCATTGAGACGCTCGAAGAAATGCAGGCACGCGATGAATATCGCCATTTGATCGGTTTCAAGACGATCCTCATCCGGCGTCAGAGAGGCTTGGCGAGCGCATGACCAGCGGCCTGCATCACATCACCGCCATCACCCGCAAGATCCAGGCGAATGTTGATTTCTACGCCGGCTTCCTGGGGCTCAGGCTCGTCAAGCGAACGGCAGGATTCGAGGATGCGCGGCAGCTTCACCTCTTCTATGGCGATGGTTCGGCGACGCCCGGTTCTCTCGTCACGTTTCTCGCCTGGGAGGACGGATCGCTGGGGCGTGTCGGGCACGGCGCGCCAAGTGAGATCAGTTTCTTGATCGCGCCCGAAGCGATCGGCTTCTGGCTGACGCGGGCGCTGCAGTTCAACGTCAAGCTCCAGGGGCCGCTGCAGGAGTTCGGCGAACCGGTGTTGCGGCTGGCCGACCCGGATGGGATCATCGTCAAGCTGGTCGGTGTCGAGGACGCAGCGCCCTGGGTCTGGTGGCGTGACGGCGGCATTGCGGAGGGCGACGCGATCCGCAAGCTGAGGGGGGCGACGATCCTTTCCGAAAAGCCGGAGGAAACCGTCGATTTCCTGATCCGCCACATGGGGCTCACCGCTGGCCCGAAAGAAGGCAATATCCAGCGGCTGATCTCCGAGGCACAGGATATCGTCGACGTCCGTGACGCTGGCGGTTTCTGGACTGCTGCGCCGGGCACCGGCACGATCGATCACATCGCGTTCCGTGCCTCCGACCGGGCTCACGTCGAGGCGGTGCATGCCGCGTTGGAGGCGGGGGATGCCGGTGAGATGAACATGCACGACCGGCACTATTTCTATTCGCTCTATGTGAGGGAACCCGCGGGCACGCTGATCGAGCTGGCAACCGACGGACCGGGTTTCACGGTCGACGAGCCGCCCGAAACACTCGGCATGAAGCTGTTCATCCCGGCGCATTTCAAGGAGAACCACGACGACCTGCGGGTCATGTTGCCGCAATTCGGCCTGCCGGGCGAGGAGCGCATCATCTATCGTGACCTGCCTTTCGTCCATCGCATCCACATGCCAGACGAATGGGACGGTTCGACGCTGGTCCTGCTGCATGGTACCGGCGGCAACGAGACGACCATGCTGCCGTTCGGACGCAAGATCGCGCCGAACGCGATGCTGATCGGTATTCGCGGACGATCGACGGATGAGGGCTATCCGCGCTATTTCCGCCGCTTGACGCAGACGACATTCGACCAAAAGGAGATCGTCTCAGAGACGGAGGCGTTTGTGGCCTTCGTCCAAGAGATCGGTCCGGCCTATGGTGTCGATTCCGAACGGACGACCTTCGCCGGCTATTCCAACGGGGGAAACATGCTGGGCGCCGTGATGCAGCTTCATCCGGGTACGATCCGCAAAGCGGCATTGCTGCGGTCGATGAACGTGCTGGAAGAGAAACCGCGCGTCGATCTTTCCGGAACGGAAGTCCTGTCGCTCAGCGCGACCGGCGATTTCTATGGTCCGTTCGCGCCGGAGCTGGAAAACAGGCTTCGTGCGGCAGGAGCGGAGGTGACCGCGAGAGAGCTCGATGCCAATCACGGGCTCGGTCGCGACGATGAAGTCATGGTTCGCGAGTGGCTGGCCGGACCTGCTCTCTGAGGCGATCAATCGCCGTAATGCAAGGCAATTGCATCGACTGCGGCATTGATGTCTGCTCTGAAACCGAGACGGCGTAATCCCATCCCGAACGCAGTGACATTGCCGAGCACACTGTCGAAGCGCGCGCGGCGACCGGTATGGTTCAGCCGGATCAGCCGCTCCGTACCTGGTCCGACGCCGGCGGAAAGCTCCATGATACGCGGTGCGACGGAAAGAAGAGTGGCCGGATCGATGTCGGGCGGCAGTCTGGCGGTGGTGACAAGGTTCGAGCCCTTGATCAGATCGACCCATAGTTCGGCGCCCATGGCTGCGAGCGCTGCCCTCGTCGCCCTTGCGGCCCGAACGTGCCGTGCGATGACCTGATCCAGGCCTTCCGCTTCGACGCGGTCGAGCGCCGCTTCGAGGGCGAAGAACTCCAGTGGCGCGGTTGTGCCGGGCAGCGACCCGCGACCTGCGTCGAGCCAGGCTTTCTGGTCGAGGAGCGAGAGAATGGAATCCCTTGGGCCACCTTGCTCGGAAATCAGCTGCCAGACCGCAGGGCTGACAGAAAGCGCCGACAATCCGGCCGGACCCGCGAGCGATTTCTGTGGCCCGATAACGGCAATGTCGATGCCGAGCTCATCCACGTTCAGCGCATGGCCGCCGACCGAGGCGACTGCATCGACCACCGTCACGATGCCGCGAGTGTGGGCAAGCGCGACGATCTCCTCCAGTGGATTGCGGATGCCGCTCGCCGATTCCGCATGAACAAAGGCCAGAACCTTGATGCCGGGATTGGCATTGAGAGCGGTTTCGACGCTCTCGACCTCGATCGGACGTGCAGGCCCCGCGGCGAGGTCGATCACGTCTGCACTCCCGCGTCGCAGCCAGTTGCCGAACCAGCCTCCGTACGGACTGGTGACGATGTTGAGCGCCTTGAGGCCCGGTCTCGCAAGGCTTGCCGCGACCGTCTCCAGGGCAACAACGGCTTCCGCCTGGATGATCAGCACGTCGTTGCGGGTCTTCAAAATCCGGCCGATCCTGTCGGCGATCGTCGCATAACGGGCAGCGGGGAAAGCGGGTGCGTCGTTCAGCGGGTTCCAGAGGTCAAACGTCATGAATCGTGTCCTTCCGGTATTCCGGTGACCAAGTGCGGCACGGCGGCGATGAGTTTCTTCGCTGCGGAGGACTGCGGATCTTCAATCACCTGGCGAGCGGTACCGGTTTCGACCAGCCGTCCGGCATCCATGACGGCGATCCGGTGCGAGACGGCGCGCAGCACGGCGAGATCATGGGAGACGAAGAGATAGGCGATATCTCGCTCTTCCTGCAACTCGACCAATAGTTCAAGAATCCTGCCACGGATCGAGACATCGAGTGCCGAAACCGCCTCATCAAGAACGATCAGTGACGGATGCGTGGCGATGGCGCGGGCGATGGCGATCCGCTGCCGCTGACCACCGGAAACCTCGCGGATCGAGCGAGCGGCATAGGTTGTCGGCAAGCCGACGCGGTCGAGCAGGGCGGCGATTTCCCTCGGCCTTTCGGCGTTCGGCACGATGCCGTGGATGCGCAAGGGATCATCCAGTACGGACGCGACCGTGGCGCGCGGATTGAAAGCGCCGAGCACATCCTGAAATACCATCTGCATTTTGGCGCGGCGGTGGCGTAGCTTGCTTCCCGAAAGGGCAAGCCAATCCTCGCCGTCGAAACGGATTGCCCCAGCATCGGTCGAAATCAGCCGTGTGAGGATGCGAGCGAGGGTGGATTTTCCGCTGCCGGATGCGCCGGCGAGGCCCAGCGTTTCGCCTGCGGCAATCGTCAGCGAGACATCTTTCAAAGCCGGGACGTCGCGGCCACCGGAATAGAAGCGTTTGGAAAGGTTTTCGATCGACAGCAGCGTCATGATGCCACCTCGCGGATCAGCGGTGGCGTGGCGAGATCACGATGGCTGGCGAGCAGCGTTCTTGTGTAGGCCTCTTGCGGCGAGTTCAGAATGGCAGCCGTTGGTCCGGTTTCGATGAGGCGGCCATCCTTGAAGATCGCCACGCGGTCCGCGAAGCCTGATGCAAGCGCGATGTCATGGGTGATGAAGGTCAGTGTCATGCCGGCGTCGCGGACGAGATGATCGAGCAGTGAGACGATCTCGGCTTGAACCACCATATCGAGGGCACTCGTCGCCTCGTCGGCGATCAGCAGACCGGGCTTGGCAGCGAGTGCTGCGGCGATCGCCACCCGCTGGCGCTGGCCGCCGGAAAGCTGGTGGGGAAAGGCATTCAGCGCCCTTTCCGGCTCGGGAATATGGACTTGTTCCAACATCTCAAGCGCGCGGGCGTAAGCGGCTTTCCATGAAAGGCCGAGATGCCTGCGCGCACCTTCCGCCACCTGTTCGCCGACCGTCAGGACCGGATTGAGGCTGGAGGACGGGTCCTGAAAGATGAAACCGAAGTCGCGGCCCGGAAGGGGCGGAGGCTCGGCCGACCAGCCTAGTTCGCCGGCGACTGTCGCTCCGGGCGGCAGAAGTCGGGCGAGGGTCCGGGCCAATGTGCTTTTCCCCGAACCGCTTTCGCCGATGATCGCAAGGCGCTCGCCGGCGATGATATCGAGATCGATGCTTTCGAGTGCCGGTATCGTTTGGCCGTGATAGGTGACCGAAAGGTTTCTGATTTTGCAAAGCGCACTCATGACACAACTTTCCGGCCGGCGAGCGTTTGGGTAAGGCCCTCGCTGAAGAGATAGACGCCGACGACGGTCACTACCAGCGCAATGCCCGGAAAGATCGATAACGAGGGCGAGGAGCGCAGAATGTTGCGGCCTTCGGCGATCATCGAGCCCCAGGTGACCACGTTCGGATCACCGAGGCCGAGGAAGGAAAGGGCGGCTTCGGTCAGGATCGCGGCGGCGACGATGATGGCCGAGAGCGCCAGAACCGGCGGCAGCGCATTCGGCAGGATTTCCTTAAAGGCGATTTCGGTCGGATGCATGCCGATCACCCGCGCCGAAGCGACATAATCCCGCTCGCGGATCGAGAGCACCTGCGCCCGCGTCAGCCGTGCCGGATCGGCCCAGGCACCGAGCGCGATGGCGATCACCACGACCGGGACCGAGGCGCCGATGACGCTGACGAAGGCGAGGGCCAGCAGAAAACTTGGAACGATCTGGAAGGCGTCGACCACGCGCATGAGCGTTTCGTCGATCAATCCGCCGGCAAGACCCGCAGTCAGTCCGACGCAGAGACCGATGGCGATGGCCGCCAGCGCCGCCGCGATGCCGACCGCCAGCGAAGTCCGCGTGCCGTGGATGATCCCAGCCAGCACGTCGCGGCCGAGGCGGTCTGTGCCGAGTGGGAAATTGGCGTCGGTAAAGGGCTCAAGCAGCGGGCGGCCTGCAATTCTCAGCGGATCGCCGGGGGAGAACACCGGTGCAAAGACCGCGATCAACACCAGCAGGGTGAGAATAGCAAGCCCGATCGCGCCTTCCGGCGTTCCGACAAGGTTCCGGATCAGCTTCATCCGTCCTTCTCCGAAGCGCCGACACGCGGATCGAGCGCAGCATAGACGATATCGATTACGAGATTGACGCAGATGACCAGCGCGGCGCTGACCAGGATGATGCCCATCAGGAGTGGTGCGTCGCGGCCGCTGACCGCCTCCTGCGCCAGCCGGCCGAAGCCCGGAATGGCAAAGATGCTCTCGATGACGACGCTGCCGCCGAGCATGGCTGCCGATTGCAGGCCGAGCATGGTGACGAGCGGCAGGAGCGCATTCCTCGCCACATGGCGCAACACGATACGGACACGGGACAGTCCCTTGGAGCGAGCGAAGAGCACGAAATCGAGCCGCCAGACTTCCGCCATGCCGGCGCGCATGACGCGCAGGAACAGCGCCATGTAGATCAGCGCCAACGCGCCGACAGGCAGCACCAGATGCATGGCGATGTCAGCGGCGAGGGAAAACCCGGTCATGCCCGACGCGATCGTCTCGATGCCGGAGGTCGGCAGCCAGCGAAGCTGGACGGCGAAGATGATCGAGAACACCAGTCCGAGCCAGAAGCTCGGGATCGCGTACAGTATCAGGGAAACGGTCGAAAGTGCGCGATCCCTGAAACTTTCCGGTCTGGCGCCGGCGAGGATGCCGAGCGCCGAACCGAGGCTGAAGGAAAGCGCCGTGGCGCTGCCCATCAGGAGCAGCGTGTTCGGCAGGCGTTCGAGGATGAGATCGAGGACAGGCCGACCGAAGGCGACGGACCAGCCGAGATCGAGCCGCGCCAGTGAGGAGAGATAGAGCCAGAGCCTTGCGAGCATGGACTGGTCGAGGCCGTAGACCTGCCGCAGCGATTGCGCCACCGTCGCGTCGCCGCCGCCGATCGACAGAAGATAGGCATCGACCGCATCGCCGGAAGCGGATTCGAGCAGAAGGAAAGTCAGGACGACGACGATCAGCAGCACGGGAATGCTGCTGACCGCGCGGCGCCGGATCAATCGAAGGGCACGGTTCACGTTGCGTGAGGCCTCGGGACTCGGTTGCTGAGAGGCGACTTTATCACGATTGCAGCGCGGTATCCGCCCAGTTCGACACGGCCCAGCGCGGATTGTTGGAGACGTTTAGCACCGTATCGCGCGCCACCGTGATGAAGCCCCATTCCGCGACGTTGATCAGCGGCAGGTCGGTGGCGACGATCTTCTGGAACTGCTTGTAGAGCTGCGTCCGGGCGGTCGTATCGACCGTTTCCGCCGCTTTGGCGATGATGCCGTCGAGCTCCTTGTTGGCATAGCCGCCCTGGTTCGAGAAGGGCACGCCGGCGGGAATGCCGGACTGCACGAGGATCGTCGTCGAGATCGCCGGGTCGCCGCGGAAGACCGGCGGTGCGACGGCGAGGTCGAAATCGTGATCCGTGTAGACCGCCTTCTGGTGGGCGGCGGAATCTGCGTTGACGAGCTGCGCATCGATGCCGACGGTGGCGAGCGCTTGGCGCAGGTAGTCGCCGAACTGTTTCGTCTCGTTGAAATAGGGCGCCGGGCGAAGTTTTAGCGAGAAGCGGATGCCGTTGGCGTCTTTCTCGTAGCCGGCCTCATCGAGCAGAGCATTGGCCTTGGCGACGTCGAACTCATAGGCCGGCACCTCGGCGTCATAAAATTCCGGTGCGTTCTTCGGTACCGGTCCGGTCGAGGCGGCGGCATAACCGAGGAAGATGGTGTCGACGACGAATTTCTTGTCGATCGCATGGGCGATCGCCTGGCGCACTTTCGGGTCGGCGAGTTCCTTGCGGCGGTGGTTGATTTCGACGACGAGCTGATAGGTCAGCGCCTCATAGCCCTTGGAGATGACCTTGATGCCCGGCACCTTGGAGATGCGGTCGAGATCGGTCAGCGGTACGGCCGAGAAGGCGGCAAGCTGGATTTCCTCCGCTTCCAATGCCGCGCCGGCGCCGGCGCGATCCGGTAACACGCGGAAGATCACCTCGTCGAGCTTTGGTTCTCCTTCGGCCCAATAGTCCTCGTTCTTCGTCAAGCGATAATATTCGCCGGGCTTGTATTCCGCGAACTTGAACGGGCCGGTGCCGACGAGCTTCACATTGGCCGGATTGGTGTTGATGTCGGTGCCTTCATAGACATGTTTCGGCACCACGCTGCTGACCACCGGGAGCGCATTGCGGATGAGCTGGAGCGGGGTCGGCTTCGAGAAGCGGAAGACGGCCGTGGTATTGTCCGGCGTATCGACGGCCTCCAGATTGGCGAAGACGAGGCGGCCGAGATTTTGCAGCGGCTTCCAGATGTTGAGCGCGGAGAAAGCGACGTCGGCGGAGGTGAACGGCTTGCCGTCGTGCCATTTGACGCCCTCACGCAGCTTGAAGGTGACGGACTTGCCATCGGCGGAGCCTTCCCAGGAGGTAGCCAACCGCGGTGAGAGGCCATCCTTGCCGCCGAAGGAAGCTTCTGCGAGCGGTTCGACCACCTTGCTCGCGACGTAGAAGACGCCGTTCGAGGCGACGATCGCCGGGTTGAGGTTCTTTGGCTCTGAATCGGCCGCGACGATTAGTCTGCCGTCAGAAGGGGCATTCTGGGCGCGAGCGAAAGTCGGAAGCGCTGTCGAGGCGAGCAGCGCTGCACTGGCCTGCAAAAGGGTTCTTCGGGATAGGTCGGCGATCGTCATGGCTCTCTCCTGCGTCCGGTATTCGGCAGGATATTGCCAGCGAAATCGCCGGTAGCACAGGCAGGAAATTTCTCCGCTACCCATTCAGGAACAAATTCTCGTCGGCTGAGGGCAGAGAAGTGCATTTCCGTTGCGATAGAAAGGTTTAGTGCCGGGTTTCGAGGTCCTTGCGAACGGTTTCCAGCAGTTCGGCTGCAAAGGGGGTATCGCCGACCGCGCGGGCCAGCGTCAGCCCGCCGACCATCTGGGAGAGGATGACGATCGACTTGCGGCGCCGATCCTCGTCGCCATTGCCGTCGACGACCTCCTGCAGGAGCTGCAGATGGGTCTCGATGCCCTCGGCGAAGGCTGTTTGCACCGCTTCGCCCTGCCGCGATGCATCGGCGCAAAGCGAGGCGAAGGCGCAGCCCTTGTTCCTGAAAATGAGGTTCGGCCGGGAAAGATACATTCCGGTGATCGCCTTGAGGGCCTTTTCACGGGTACGGCTGATTGTCTCCCGCCAGGTCGAGGCGTTGAGTGCAAGCGCCTGGCGCGAAGCCTCGGCCGCGAGGTCTACCTTGGATCTGAACTGTCCATAGAAGCCGCCATGGGTCAGGCCGGCCGCTTTCATCAGATCGGCAATGCCGATGCCGTCGAAACCGCGCTCACGAAAAAGCTCACCGGCGATCGTGACGACGCGGATGCGGTTTTCTCCAGCCTGCTCTCGGCTCACTCTCATCGTTTGCTCCTTCGAATGACTTGACTCTTATATGGCGATCATCATCTAAAAGGAAATATATGATGATTATCATCTAATAAATGAGGAATGCTGCATGCCGCGTCACGCCAGGGACAGGATCGTCATCACGGGAATGGGCGTGGTCTCGCCGCTCGCGAGCGGAGTGGAGGCCACATGGACGCGGCTGATCGAGGGCCGCTCCGGCCTGCGGCGTCTGCCGGACGAGACGGTTCCGGATATCGATGCCAAGGTCGGCGGCGTGGTGCCGACGATCGATGAAGATGGGTTCGGCTTCGACATCGAGCTTGCGGTGCCCCAGAAGGACCGCAAGAAGATGGACCGTTTCATCGCCTTCGCACTTGAAGCGTCGCGGCAGGCGCTGGAGCAATCCGGCTGGGGGGCGGATACGGACGAGAAGCAGGAGCGCACGGCGACGATCATCGCTTCCGGCATCGGCGGCTTCCAGACGATCACCGATGCGGTACGGACTGTCGAGACGCGCGGCGCCGGCCGCCTGTCGCCCTTCACCGTGCCGGCGTTTCTGGTCAATCTCGCAGCCGGGCATGTTTCCATCCGCCATGGTTTCAAAGGCCCGATCGGCGCGCCAGTAACCGCTTGCGCGGCAAGCGTCCAGGCAATCGGCGACGGCATGCGATTGATCCGCAGCGGCGAGGCGGATGTGGCTGTCTGCGGCGGCTCGGAGGCCTGCATCAACCGCGTGGCGCTCGGCGGCTTTGCTGCCGCCCGCGGGTTGTCGACCGGTTTCAACGACATGCCGGAAAAGGCATCCAGGCCATTCGATGCTGCGCGGGACGGCTTCGTCATGGGCGAGGGCGCCGGGATCGTCGTCATCGAGACGCTCGAACACGCATTGGCCCGCGGTGCCAAGCCGATCGTCGAAATAATCGGCTATGGTACCAGCGCCGATGCCTATCACCTGACCGCCGGTCCGGCCGATGGTTCCGGGGCGCAGAGGGCGATCCGGCGGGCGCTGCAGATGGCGGAACTACTGCCGGACGCGATCGGTTATCTGAACGCGCATGCAACCTCAACGCAGGTCGGCGATGCCGGCGAACTGGCGGCGATCAGGGCCATTTTCGGTACCGGCAACGGACCGGCTATTTCCTCCACCAAATCCGCGACCGGCCATCTGCTTGGGGCAGCGGGCGGACTTGAGGCGATCATCACCGCGCTGTCATTGCGGGATGGCATATTGCCGCCGACGCTCAATCTCGAAGAGCCTGATCCGATCGCTGAGGGCCTCGATCTCATCGGCCCGCAGGCAAGAACCAGACAGGTGGAGTACGCATTGTCCAACGGGTTTGGCTTCGGCGGGGTCAATGCCAGCGTCATCCTGCGCCGCTGGAGCGAGAACGCATACTAGGGAGAATTTCCATGTCCGAGGCAGTCATCGTTTCGCCGGTCCGCACCGCGATCGGCAAATATAATGGTTCGCTTGCCGGCATTCCGGCGGTCGATCTGGGTGCCGCTGTCATTCGTGAGACGATCGCGCGAGCCGGTCTCGATGCGGGTGAGGTGGCGTCGGTCACGATGGGCAATGTCGTGCAGGCCGGCAACAAGATGAACCCGGCACGCCAGGCTGCCATCTATGCGGGCCTGCCGGTCTCGGTGCCGGCCGTCACCGTCAACCGCGTCTGCGGTTCGGGCGCGGAAGCGATCGCCAGCGCCGCCAAGGATATCTGGCTTGGTCACGCGGAAGCCGTCATCGCCGGCGGTATGGAGAATATGGACCGCGCGCCGTATCTGATGAGCGGTGGCCGCTGGGGTTACCGCATGGGCCATGCGGAAATCTTTGACAGCATGCTGCTCGACGGCCTGCATGATGCCTTTTCCGACAGGCATTCCGGCTGGCACACGGAGGACATGATCGCCTCGCAACAGATCAGTCGCGAGGATCAGGACCGCTGGGCGGCGCGCTCGCAGCAGCGCTTCAGCGCGGCGCATGCGGAGGGCAAGTTTGCTGACGAGATCGTCGGTATCGATATTCCGGTCAAGGGTGGCGTGAAGCCGTTCATTGCTGATGAAACGCCACGCCCGGACACCACTGTCGACGTGCTTGCCAAGCTGAAGCCCGCTTTTCGTGACGACGGGACGATCACTGCCGGCAATGCTCCCGGCCTCAACAGTGCGGCCTCGGCGATGATCATCGCTGACCGGGCCTTTGCTGAAACGAGGGGATTGCGGCCGATGGCGCGGCTCGTCTCCTACGGTGTCGCAGCCGTCGAACCCGGCATGTTCGCACTCGGACCGATCCCGGCGGTGCGGCAGGCCGTGGAGCGGGCAAACTGGACGATCGGTGCTATCGAGCGGATCGAGATCAACGAAGCCTATGCCGCCGTGCCATTGGCGGTGCTCAGGAACCTCGGCCTGCCGGAAGATATCGTCAATGTCGAAGGCGGGGCGGTGGCGCATGGCCATCCAATCGGCGCGACAGGTGCGATCCTGACGACAAGGCTTCTTCATTCCATGCAGCGCGACGGACTGAAGCGTGGTGTGGTCACGCTCTGCATCGGCGGCGGCCAGGGTATTGCGCTGGCGCTGGAGATGTTGTGACCCGCTGATACGAAAAGCGCGGCAGCAGGGACCGCCGCACTTCAAGCCTATCCAGGCAGAGAAGCTTTACGGATAGATCTTCTTTGCCAGTTCCATCATCGGACCGTATTCGTCCATCTCGCGCGTGCCGAGCAGCTTGGCGCTGGCGAAACGCTTCGATTCCGGGTCAAGCTGGTCTTCCACGCCTTTTGCCACCGGCAGCATCCAGGCCTTGGCGTAAGTGACCTGGGATTCCATGTCGAGGAAGTGGTTGATGAAGAGTTTTGCCGCATTCGGGTGTGGCGCGTTCTTCATGATCGAGAAATGGATCGAGACGTAAGGTACGCCTTCTTCCGGCACGATGACTTTGATCGGCAGACCCTGCATATCATTGGCGAAGGCGAACATCTGTGGGATGTAGACCGGATATTCGCCGCGGGCGACACGGCGGGCGTCGTTGCGCAGATCGCGGCTGAAGACCGGCTTGTTTTCGGCCAGCTTCTCGTTGAATTCCTGGCCGAAGGCCTTGTTGAAGACGACGAACATGGTGCCGCCGGAGCCGAGCGGGCGCATGTCGTCGGAGAGGATCTTGCCCTTCCATTTCGGGTCGGCGAGCTCCTTCCAGGTCTTCGGCTCGTCCTCCGGCTTTACGAGACCGGTATTCACCAGAATGCCATAGGCCTGCAGGAAGCCCGGCACGTGGTCGTCGGTGATTTCCTGCTTCATGTCGTCACGGATATTCGCGACATTCGGGATATTGCCGAGCGGCTCGACGGCGATGCCTTGGGTCTTTCCCGTCTCGATCGAGTTTGCCGAATGCATCTGGATATCGGCGATATAGCGGCCAGCGGCCTGTTCGGAGCGCAGGCGCTCGGTCAGTTCGCTGGCGCGCACGTCAAGGGATTCGACCTTGATGCCGTATTTCTCTTCAAAGGATTCGATGACGGCTACGAAATTCGGTGCGCCGAGCTGCGAGTTGTAGACTGTGACCGTTCCCTCCTGCTTGGCGGCTTCCACCACCTTGTCCCAGTCGGTGTCCTGCGCAAATACAGGTCCCGCAAGCATCGCGCCAAGCGCGAATGCGCCCAGTTTCCGGATAAGCGACATTTTCTCTCTCCCTAGAATGTTCGCTTCTGATGGATATTCAGATCTCCACGACGACATAGTCCTCATCGATGGAGACCGGAAAGGTTTCGGCCTGGTAAGGACCTTCGGCGAGCGTCCCGCCGTTCGCGACGGTGACGTCGAAGCTTTTGACGCGCGTGCGCGCCGGATCGCACCAGGATTTGCCGGTGCGGATGTCGAATTCCCAGCCGTGCCAGGGGCAGCGCACCAGTTCGCCGTGCCGCGTCATGCGGTATTTGCCGGGCTCGTCGGATTCGGCGAGGCCGACGAGCTGGCCGCGGCAGAGGTCTGCACCCTCATGCGGGCAGCGGTTGGCGATGGCGAAGAACTCGCCCTTGACGTTGAAGAGGGCGATGTCGCGACCCGCGACCTTCACCAGCTTTGACTTGCCGATATCGAGTTCATCGACCTTGGCGACGACATGACGAGCCATTCTCAGTTCAATCCATAAAAGTTAACAGCGTTTCCGGCGAAGATCGCCGCTTTTTCGGCCGCGGTGAGCGGCACCTTGAAGGCATAGCGGGGATCGTCGAAATCCCAGTGCGGATAGTCGGTCGAGAACATCAGCCGGTCGATGCCCATCCAGTTCAGCGTATCGGTGAGGTTCTTCGCCGGGTTCGGCTCCTCCATCGGCTGGGTGGTGAACCAGATGTTCTTCTTCAGATACTCCGACGGCGGGCGCTTCACATGCGGAACCTCGTCACGCATCGCGCTCCAGGCCTTGTCCATGCGCCAGCCGAAGGCCGGCACCCAGGAGAAGCCGCCTTCGACGAAGGAAACCCTGAGGTCCGGGAAATGCTCGAAGACCCCTTCGAAAATCAGGCTGGCGATCACCGCCTGCATTGTCTGCACCTGCGAGTGATGTTCTTCGAGATAATAGGAGGGCCAGCCTGCGCCGGTTGCCTGATGTCCGCCGACTCCGCCGACATGCAGCGAGAGCGGCAGGTCGTGGCTGAGGACTGCCTCGAAGATCGGCCAGTGGCGGCGTTTTCCGAGCGGCTCGATCGAGCGCGGCGGCAGCAGGACCTGCACGAAGCGTTTGTCGGAGGCGCGCCGGTCGATCTCGGCGACTGCATTCGCCGGGTCTTCCTGGGTGACGATGATCGAGCCGCGCAGGCGTGGTTCCGGCTCGAGGAATTTGCCGAGCTGCCACTCGTTGATCGCGGTGGCGATCGCAACGCTGAAATCGGGATGACGCTGGCCGCTCGCGTTGAAGCGCAGCGGCACCAGCACGCCGATATCGATACCCAGTCCGTCGAGATGCTGTTCGCGCAGGAAAGGCAGGTCCGAGCCCGGCGGCCCGCCGGCGGGCGGCCAGCTATCGACACGCGAGACTTCCGGCACCATACGGGGATGCGAGAGCGTTTCTGCCAGCCCCTGGCGGGTATGGCCGCCATAGGTCGCCAGATGGTCCCGCCAGCGCTGTGCGAGATAGGGCAGCATCTCGGCCGGCGTCTTCATCGCCGGATGAATATCGCAGTCGATGAGGTTGTATTTGGCCTTCGCCTCGGCGGGCTGTTCCAGCGTGGCGGTTTCCGTCATTTCGCGACCTCCTTCTGAAAATCCGCAGCGATCCGCGGATAGGTGGCGAGCGGGTTGTCGATCAGGATTTTTTTCGCAAGTGTCTCCCCGAAGGCAGACGAAAGCGCGTTCAAACCTTCGAACTGCGCATGCGGATAGTCGATCGAAAAAAGCAGGATGTCGTCGCAGTCGATATGGTCGAGCGTGCGTGCGAGTGCATTCTTTTCCGGCGGGGCTTCGACCGGCTGCAGCGTGAAGCGCACGTGCCGTTTGACGATATCGCTCGGCTGTTCGGTCACCCAGGGCGTTTCGGCACGTACGCCGCGCCAGGTCTTGTCGGCCCGCCAGAAGAAAGAGGGCAGCCAGGTGAAGCCGCTTTCGGCAAAGACGACCGTAAGGTCCGGGACCTTGTGGAAGACGCCTTCGGCAATAAGGCTGAGCAACTGGCTTTCGAAGATCGAGGCCTGCGCCACATAGGCCTCGACGAAAAAACTCGGCCAGCCGGTGGCCGTCGGCGCATGGCGGTTGCTGCCGCCGGCGTGAATACAGAGCGGCAGTCTGTTGCGCGCGGCGGCCTCATAGATCGGCCAGTAGCGGCGGCGGCCGAGCGGCTCGTCGTTCTGGGCGAGAATCAGAACCTGCACGAACCGCTTGTCGGCGGCACGCTTCTCGATCTCTGTGACGGCAAGCTCGGCATTCTGGGCGGAGACGATGATCGAGCCGCGCAGCCGCGGTTCCTTGTCGAGCCATTCCCGCGCCAGCCACTCGTTGACCGCGCTACAGAGTGCCGCGGCCATGTCGTCCGAATGCATGATCATCGAACCGTGCAGGACATTGCAGATTGCAATGCGTGTGCCGAACGGATCGAGCGCCTGAGCCTGTATGGCCTCAAGCGTATCGCCGGCAAAGCCGCTCTTTGCTTTCCAGTCGGAGCGGACATTGATCGGCGCACGGGCAGGTGAAGCCGTCATCGCAAGGCTCAGTCGATCGACGCCGCGCATGACGAATGTCTCGCGCCAGTAGTCGTCGAGATAGGCAAGCAGCGTCGTCGTCGCCGGTGAAGCCGGATGCAGGTCGCAGTCTATGCCGCCGACCGTCGAAAGCCCAGGTTGGCTGCTGCCGAGTGATCTGACCATTTCATTCATGCATTCCCTCCGGATCAAGGCAGGCGATAGACGGCTTTCGCGTTTTCGCTAAAGATCTGCGCGCGTTCCGTTGGCGACAGCGGCACCTTGAAAGCGTAGCGCGGATCGTCGAAATCCCAATGCGGGTAGTCGGTCGAGAACATCAGCCGATCGGTGCCGACCCAGCGCAGCGTGTCGAGCAGATGGCGGTTGTTCTCCGGCTCCTCGATCGGCTGGGTGGTGAACCAGACGTTCTCGCGGATATATTCGGACGGTGGCCGTTTGACATGCGGGACCTCGGAGCGCATCCGCTCCCATTGCTTGTCTAGCCGCCAGGCAAGCGCCGCCGCCCAGGCGAACCCGCCCTCGACGACGACGAGCTTCAGCTTCGGGAAGCGCTCGAATACACCTTCGAAGACCATGCTGGTCACGACGCTCTGCAGGCTGTGGGAAAAGGCGTAATGCTCTTCGATATAGAAGGAGAGCCAGCCGGCGCCGCTATTGGTGTGCTGGCCGTAGGCGGCCGAATGCATGCCGATCGGCAGCTCATAGTGCTCGGCCGCCTCGTAGATCGGCCAGTAGCGTCGGCGTCCCGCCGGCTCGATGGTGCGCGGCGGAATGGCGATCTGCACAAAGCGCTTGTCGCCGATGCGCGCTTCGATCTCGGCGAGTGCCGCGGGCGCATCTTCCTGCGTGACGGAGATCGAGCCCTTGAGGCGCGGTTCGGGGGCCATCCATTTGTCGATCTGCCAGTCGTTGACGGCGACGCACATTGCCGCGCCGAGCTCCTGGTTCAGTGTCGACGACCCGGCTGCCAATGGCTGCAGGATGCCGTATTCGATATCGAGCGGGTCGAGAAGCTGTTCCTGCAGATAGGCGAGGTCGGAGGCTGGCGGCCCGCCATTTGGCGGCCAGGCGTCGCGTCGCATGCCGTTGCCGGGCGTCATGCGCGGATAGGGCAGCGTCCCGACTACCGGATTGGCGCTGCGTGGGCCGTAGTCTGCGAGATGCTCACGCCAGCGTGCGGGCAGGAATTTCGCGAGCTCACTTGGCGTGCCGAAGGCCGGATGGATATCGCAATCGATAACGCCGAGCTTGGCTTCGGCCTTCGTGTCCTTTTCCAGAACGGCTTGATTCATGGCTTAGCCCTCCAGTCGCGGATAGGTGGCGAGCGCATTTTTCCGGACCAGCCGGTCGATCAGGCGTTCCGGGAAGCCCGCGGGAATGGCGGCGTCACCCTCGAATTGCGCATGCGGATAGTCGGTCGAGAAAAGCAGCATGTCGTCGGCGTCGAGATGCTCGATGATGCGTTCGAGTTCCGCCGGGTCGCGGGGCGCGTCGAACGGCTGCGTGGTCATGCGGATCTGCCGGCGAACGAGCGCCGACGGCGGTTCTTTCACCCACGGGATCTCGATGCGGGCACCGCGCCAGTCCTTGCTCATGCGCCACATCTGGCCGGGCAGCCAGGAGACGCCCGATTCGATCAGCACGATCTTCATGTCGGGGAATTTGCCGAGCACGCCTTCGGCGACGAAACTGCCGACCTGGGCGGCGAAACCCTGAACATGGTGGACGTAATCCTCGGCGAGATAGGACGGGAAGCCGCTTTGGCTCGGCGCATGGCGATAGGCGCTGCCGGCATGGACACCCAATGCGAAGCCGTGACGTTGGGCGGCTTCGTAGACCGGCCAATACAGGCGGCGGCCGAGCGGCATTTCGCCCTGGCAGAGCGCCAGGATCTGTATGAAGCGCCTATCGTCGGCAAAGCGTTCGATCTCCTCGACGGCGGCTTCCGGGTTCTGCCATGGCAGCACGAGCGAGGCGCGCAGGCGAGGGTCTCTATCCAGCCATTCTGCCCTCAGCCAGTCATTGGTGGCGCGACAGACGGCGGTCGAGAGATAAGGATCGTAGATCGCTTGAACGCCGGTAACGCAGTTCAGGATGGCATATTTCAGGCCAAAAGGATCGAGCAGGTTCTTGCGCAGCTTTTCGACGCCCTTGCCTTCGGCAGCCTTCCAGTCCTCGCGAAAGAAGGACTTGGCGCTGGTCGGAAAACCGGTGAGTTCCAGACGGTCGACATCGCGCGACGTGACGATTTCCCGCCAGTAGGCGTCGAAATAAGGCAAGAGATCGGCACGCCGCGGCACGTCCGGGTGAACGTCACAATCGATCGCGCCCAATTGCGAAAGCACCGGGTGCCGCTGCGTCACAGCAGTATCCACCGCGCAAACCTCCTGTCTGTCCAGCCCACCGCTTCCTTAGCGGCAGACAGAAGCCTCACTCCCTGATGGCGCCGGTCCACGGCAACCACTCACCGCATCACGGATGCGTTTCCTCAATTTGGAAGGGTAAGGGGCAGGGCAGGGCGTGAGAATACTCTTTTTTGTCTTAGCGGCTTTCGCGATTCGAGAAAGCTAAAGGGCCTCCGGCTTTTCTTCAGCGGCAAAGATGACGTCATTGCGTTCGCCGCTGACAAGGGCGGCGTGCATATGGATCTTTAGCCATTCCATGAGCGCCTTGACGCTTGGCTTGCGCGCCTGCGTCTGCGGGATCAATGCCTTCAGCCAGAGTTCGGCAACAGGATATTCCGGCATCAGTTCGACCAGCTTGCCGGTCCTGATCGATTCTTCGGCCACATAACTCGCCACCATGGCGACACCGCGGCCGCGCAACGCCAGATCGTGCAGGATCTGTGTGTCGTTGGCGCTGAATGCGGAGCGCACCTCGACATCGATCGGCCCGCCGGGGCTCAGGAAAGACCATGTCGAGCCGGTCGCGTGGAAGGTGAGGCAGATGTGGTTGACCAGATCGCGGGGATGCTTGGGGATGCCACGGCTTTCGAGATAGGAAGGGGCGGCGCAGAGTTTTCGCGGATAGGGGCAAAGCGGTTCGTCGATGACGTTGGAATAGGAGGCGGGAAGCGCGCCGAGCGCGATGTCATATCCTTCTTCCGCCGGATTGACCGACCGGTCGACCAGCGCAAGGTCCATGGTGACGTTCGGGTTCTCCTGCTGGAAATCGCTGAGGATGCGGGCGAGGAAGGCGATGGTGACTGTCGTCGGCGCCTTGATCCGCAGGTGCCCCTCGATCCGCTGGGCAACGGCGGCGGCGCCGCTGATCGCATCGTCTATCTCCTTCACCAAAGACTGGTAGCGCGGCAGGTAACGTTCGCCGACCTCCGTCAGAATGAGGTGGCGGGTCGAGCGGACGAAGAGCTTCACCCGCATCTCGTCTTCCAGGCGGCTGATCCGTTTCGTCACTACGGACGGAGCGACGCCGAGATGGCGGCCGGCGGCGGAGAAGCTGCCGGACCGGGCGACCGCCAGGAATGTACGGATATTGATGAGCGTATCCAATAGTTTAGCCTCCCATGCTGCCCAGGCAGGGCAGTCCTCCGTGGGAAAACGTAACATGATTTATCTTTCTATTTTCGAGAAAAGTGAATGTAAAAAAATGGTGCTTTTCCACTGCAAGGGAAAAGGTCACTCTAGTCGTGGAGGAAATTCCGGTGCTTCTGGGCCACCGTGGTGCTGGCAGAGACAGGCTGCAATCGGATTCCGCAAAGACAGGGAGTTTCGATTAATCAAGGTCGTCTTGCCAGGACAGATGGTTGCTGTGCGGTATCATGTGGTGCATATCAGGGACCTTGTTAAACGCAAGGATACGCGCCGGGTCGCTACCCAAGCTGGAGTAGGAGCGGCTGAGGCAGCGCGAGGACTTGGATTCCGTCCGGCTGTGAGAGCTGAGGCGACGAAGTGACGACATTGTTCGGGAAAACGGTGCCGTCAGGTGAAAGAAGGAGATTGCGGCGTTAGCCGCAGAAATTCAGCGTCGATGCCGGGTTCGCCATCGCGCTTTATCGTCAGTTCCAGGGAGGAGAGACACGTGACGAGAACGACATTCACGACTTGGACCATTCGCACATGGTCGCGACGGTTTTTCATGGCGGCCGCAGGCAGCATTGCCATCGCGGCGGCGGCAGGCCTGCCGGTTCAGGCGCAGGATGCCGAATGGCAGAAAGTGATCGAGGCTGGAAAGAAGGAGGGAGCGCTCGTTCTCTATACCGCGCTCGTCGGCCAGCCGAGCACGAAGCAGATCGCCGAAGCCTTCACCGAGGAATACGGCATCGACGTCGAGATTCTTGAAGCACGCGCCAGCGAAATACGCGAGCGCGTCCGCGTGGAACAGGCCGCCGGCCGTTTCGCCGCCGACGTGATGTTCACCAGCGAAGGGCAGACGATGCTCTACGACACGCAAGACAAGTCGGTCGATCCGCTGCCGGTGACCCCGAATTCTCAGAAGATTAACGACAGGTTCAAGCTCAAGGTGCCGATGGCTTCGGTCATGACCATTCCTTACGGCATTATGATCAATACCAGCCTCGTGAAACCGGAGGACGAGCCGAAGAGCTGGAAGGACCTTGCCGATCCGAAGTGGCAGGGCAAGATTCTCTCGGACGATCCGCGCGCCATCGGCGCAGGCTACCTCTGGTTCTTCTCCACATATGACCGGATCGGCGAAGACTATGTGAGGAAGGTCGCCGCGCAGAAGCTCGTCTTTACCCGTGATCAGCGCGAATCGCAGCGCCGCACGGCGCGTGGCGAATATGCGATCTATTCGCCGGTCATTCTGACGGATTTCTCCGACCTCAAGGGGCTGCCGGTCAAGTTCATCATTCCGGAAGAGGGCGTGCCCTATGTCCTTTACGGCAATGTGCTGCTCAAGAAAGCGCCGCATCCGAATGCCGCGAAGCTCTATCTCGACTTCCTGCAAGGGCCGGCCGTGCAGAAGATCTACGCGAGCCTCGGCTATGGTCCTGTGCTTGACGGTATGACCGAAGGCCTGCCGGCGGATGTCAAGGCGATTTCCGAAGCCAAGCTCTATGGCACGACGGATACGACCCGCCAGAACGAGATGCTGGCCAAGTCCAAGGACATCTTCAAGTAAGCCTCCCACACCGTCGCCGTCCGGCTCTCGGCCGGCGGCGGTGCCGTTTTCATACCCGGAGCAGCGAGGATCCCATGACGATTATCCATAATCGCTCCCTAGACGATATCAACGACACGGCGCCGGTTCTCGGCGGCAATGCCGTCACCCGCGCCTTCCTGGGCGGTTCGCTGCCGCGCCTGATCGGCATGCTGGTGCTGATCCTCATCCTCGGTTTCCTGACGGTCTATCCGCTTGCGATGCTGCTTTACGGCAGCCTGCATTCGACGCCTCCCGGCATGGCCGGCGAGTTCAACCTGGATGGTTATCGTTCGATCATGACGACCCAGAACTTCCTGGTTCTCGTCAACACGGTCGGCATTTCGCTCGCGAAAACCATCCCGTCGCTGATGATCGCGGTATTTCTGGCCTGGATCATTGCGCGGACCGACACGCCCTTCCGCGGCACGCTGGAAGTATTGATCACGCTGCCCTTCTTCATTCCGCCGATCTTGACCGCCATGGCCTGGGGCATGCTTGCCAACCCGCAGGTCGGCGTCATCAACATGGTCTGGCGCTGGATGAGCGGCTCGCCGGATCCGCTCGTCAACATTTATTCCTATGGCGGTGTCATCTGGCACATGTGCCAGTATTCGATCCCGTTCCTGTTCCTGTTCATGGTCGATGCCTTCCGGGCGATGGACCCGTCGCTCGAGGAATCGAGCCGCATGTGCGGCGCCTCACGGTTCACGACCTTCCGCAAGATCACGCTGCTCCTGATGCTGCCGGTGCTGACCAGTTCCTTCATGCTGAGCTTCATCAAGGGTATCGAGACCTTCGAGTCGGCGCTGTTCTTCGGTCTGCCGGCCGGCATCAAGGTGATCACCACGGATATCTACGAGTCGATCAACCACCGCGCGACACCGGATTACCAGTATGCCACCTCGCTTTCCTTTGCGATCATGGGCCTGATGTTCCTGCTGGTCATCGCCCAGTGGGCGATCCTTCGCGGCAAGAGCTTCCAGACGGTGACCGGCAAGGGTTTCCGACCCAACGTGATGGAACTCGGGCCGTGGCGCTGGGTCACCTTCGCTTTCTGTCTGCTGTTCTTCTTCGTCACCGTCGTGCTGCCGGTCGGCCAACTGATGCTTGGCTCCTTCTTCCGCTTCTTCGGTTTCTACACCTACGACATGCTGACGCTGGAGCATTACCGAGCGGTCTTCTCCAATTCCGAGTTCTGGCGGGCCATGCGCAACACGATGGTGCTCGGCCTGCTCGGCGCGAGCGCCACGATGGTCCTCGGCGCCGTCGTCGCCTACATTTCGATACGCACAAAATGGCGCGGCCGCAGTCTCATCGACGGTATGGCCTGGCTGCCCTGGATGATGCCCGGCATGGTTCTCGGTGTCGGCTTCCTCTGGGCCTTTGCGATGCTGCCGGGGCCGATCCCGATCTACGGCACCATATGGGCGCTCCTGCTCGCCTATATTGCACTCGGGACGCCGGTCGCCGTGCGCGTCATGACCGGCTCCTACCATCAGCTTTCCTATGACCTCGAGGAATGTTCGCGCGTTCACGGCGCAAGCTGGGTCCAGACCATGTGGCGTATTCTGGTGGCGCTTGCCTGGCCCGCCTTCGCCGTTGGCTGGGTGCTGACCTTCTTCGGCATCATGCGCGAACTCTCGGCTTCGATCCTGCTTTATTCGGTCGGCTCGGAGACCCTCGCCGTCGTGCTCATGAAGCTTTGGGCCAACGGCAATGCAGAGCAGGTCAGCGTTATCGGCCTGATGATGATGCTGCTCGTCATTCTGTTCCGCTGGGTGCAGCTCGTCTTCATCAAGGCGCGCATCAGCAAGCTCTGAATCCATCCGGCGGCTCCGGCCGCCGGACGTCATCTAATTTCAGTCGGCGGATTTCGATATCCGCGCGCCCCAAGAGGAAGAGAAATATGGCTTCGGTGACGCTCGAAAACGTGACCCGCATGTATGGCGCAATCACGGCCGTGGACCACGTGAACCTGAAGATCAAGAGTGGCGAGTTCGTCACGCTGCTCGGGCCTTCGGGTTGCGGCAAGACGACAACGCTGCGCATGGTGGCGGGGCTCGAAAAGAACACCGGCGGGCGGATCTCGATCGGCGACAGTGTCGTCTCGGATGCGGACAAGGGCTATTTCGTACCGTCGGAACGGCGCCGGCTCGGCATGGTTTTCCAATCCTACGCGATCTGGCCGCATATGACGGTATTCGACAATGTCGCCTATCCGCTGCGCATCCGTCGCCGCCCGGACAAGGAAATCCAGGACCGGGTGATGAATGCGCTTCGCCTCGTCGAGATGGAGCAATATGCGGAACGCCCGTCGCCGGCGCTTTCCGGCGGCCAGCAGCAGCGCGTGGCGATTGCCCGCGCACTCGTCTTCGAGCCGGAAGTGCTGCTCCTCGACGAGCCGCTTTCCAATCTCGACGCGCGCCTGCGCACCCAGATGGGCGACGATTTCCGCGCGCTGCAGCAGCGCCTGAAGATCACCGCGCTCTACGTGACCCATGATCAGTCGGAGGCCATGGCACTTTCGGATCGGGTCGTCGTCATGCATGGCGGCAAGATCCTGCAGGTCGGTGCGCCGGAAGAGATCTATCGCCGGCCAGAAAACCGCCAGGTGGCGGCCTTCTTCGGCACGCCCAACCTGCTCGATGCGAAGGTCAAGGATTGTCGCCCGAACGGCGGCCAGTATTACAAGCTGGATGTCGAAGGGCAGGGCTGGTCCGGCGAATGTCATGCGGCAACCGAGATGCCGAAGGGCACCGACGTCACCGTCATGGTTCGGCCGGAGAACCTGCAGATCCATGAAGCTGGTGCCGTGAACGGCGGGCTTTCGTGGTCAGGCGAGATTTCTCAGGCGATCTTCCGCGGCCCGCATCGCTCGATCATGGTGAAGACGCCGGCCCAGACATTGCATGTGGAAACGCCGTCGCTTGCCGATGTCGGTATCGGCCGGGCGGTGACGGTCGCAGCCCCTTCGGGTGCCGCCTGGGCGGTCCGCAACTAACGGATGCTTGGTGCGTATGTGTACATGGTGGGTGCGCGATGTTAGTCAATCGGGAATAAATTATGCTTTCTGCCGATTTTTAATGACCTTGATCCTCGTGATGTATGCATAGATGTTGCTGACACGACGTGCCGAGCTTCAGGAGGTTGAAGCTCGGGCGTTTGATTTGCTATCGGGAGGACGAAGAGTGGCCAAGAATCTGACCCAGATCCTGCAAGAGAAGGGCAACACCGTCGAGCTGCTGCGCAACTCGCGCATCGGCATGTATATCTATCCGGTCGTCGCCCCGGAATTTTCCAATTGGCGCACCGAACAGGTCGCCTGGCGCCAGTCGGCCGTACTCTTCGACCAGTCGCATCACATGGACGAGTTGATCGTCGAAGGTCCGGATGCGGCGAAATTCCTCGAAAGCCTGGCGATCAACAGCTTTGCCAATTTCGGCACCAATCGCGCCAAGCATTATGTGCCGGTGACGCCGGCCGGCCATGTCATCGGCGACATGATCATCTTCCGCGAGACCGAGCAGAAATTCGTGTTGGTCGGCCGCGCACCGACCGCCAACTGGCTGCGTTACAACGCCTCGCTCGGCAAGCACAACGTCAAGCTCACCCATGACCCGCGCTCGCCGTCGCGCCCGGATGGCAAGGAGGTCACCCGCGTCCATTACCGCTTCCAGATCCAGGGGCCGGATGCGCCGAAGATTTTCGAGAAGATGAACGGCGGCCCGATCCCGGATATCAAGTTCTTCCATGTCGACTGGATCAATGTCGGCAACAAGCGGGTTCAGGCTCTGCGTCACGGCATGGCCGGTGCTCCGGGCCTCGAAATCTGGGGTTCCTATGCGGAAAAGGACGAGGTGCGCGACATCATCGTCAAGGCCGCCAGGGATGCAGGCGTCGATCTTTATCTCGTCGGCAGCCGCGCCTATTCCACCAACACGCTGGAATCCGGCTGGATTCCGTCGCCGCTGCCGGGCATCTATACCGGCGACGAGCTCAGGGGCTATCGCGACTGGCTGACGGCGGACAGTTACGAGGCGACCTGCTCGATCGGCGGCAGCCTCGTCTCCGACAATATCGAGGACTATTACGTCAACCCGTATGAACTCGGTTACGGCATATACATCAAATTCGACCACGATTTCGTCGGCCGCGCCGCTCTCGAAGCGATGAAGGGCAAGCCGCAGCGCAAGAAGGTCACCTTCGAGTGGAATGCCGAGGACGTGATGAAGGTCATCGCCTCGAATTTCGTTCCGGGCGGCGAGCCCTACAAGTGGATCGACCTGCCGCAGCCGAACTATGCGTCGTCCAGCGCCGACAGGATCATGCATGGCGACAAGGTGGTCGGCATGTCGATGTTCAACGGCTACAGCTACAACGAGCGCTGCATGCTATCGCTCGGTGTCGTCGATGCGGATATCCAGGAAGGCGATGTGCTGACGCTCATCTGGGGCGAGCCGAACGGCGGCACCGACAAGACCGCGATCGAAAAGGGCGGCAAGCAGGCGGAGATCCGCGTTCGCGTTTCGCCGACGCCTTATGCCCGCGAAGCCCGCGAGAACTACGCCGAAAGCTGGCGCACCAAGCACGCTTGATCTTTCTTCGGGTCAGATGGAACGAACGGCGCCTTGGGCGCCGTTTTCCATCTATGGGGATTAGAGTCTTTCCATACATGGGCTGAAGGTGAGGGCATGCCCGTCACTCCCCACCCTGAGGTGCTTCGAATCTCACCCAGCATCCCCCATCTTCCCCGGGTTCATGATTCCCAACGGATCGAGTGCGGCTTTGATCTTCTTCATCACATCGACGGCCTTGCCGTGCTCGCGGCGCATGAATTTCAGCTTTGCCATGCCGATACCGTGTTCGCCGCTCGCCGTGCCGCCGACTGTTAGTGCCCGTTCGACGAGGCGGTCGGCCAGTTCCTCGGCCTCTTTCAGATGTTCGGGATCGTTCGGGTCGATCAGGTAGGCGGTGTGGAAATTGCCGTCGCCCACATGGCCGATGATCTGGCCTTTCAGCGTCGAGGCATCGATATCGGCGCGCGCGGCGACTATGCTTTCGGCAAGCCGCGAGATCGGCACGCAGATGTCGCCGGTATAAAGATCGTAGCCGGGAATGATCGCTTTCGTGGCCCAGAAGAGGTCGTGGCGGGCCTGCCAGAGTCTGGTTCGCTCATCCGCATCGGCCGTCCAGCGGAAACCGATCGCTCCATGGCCTTTGGCGATTTCCTCGGCAAGACGCGCCTGTTCCTCGACCCAGGCCGGGGTACCGTGAAATTCGAAAAAGAGTGTGGGCGCGACGGGCAGATCGAGCTTGGAATAGCTGTTCACGCCCGCAATCGCCACCTCGTCCAGAAATTCGACGCGGGCGACGGGAATGCCGTATTGCACGGCCTCGATGACGGCCTCCACGGCATCGGCGACCGTCGGAAAAGCACAGATCGCGGATGACACCGCTTCCGGAATGGGATGCAGACGCACGGTAAGTTCGGTGATTACGCCGAGCGTGCCTTCCGCTCCGACGAAGAGATGCGTGAGATCATAGCCGGTCGAGGATTTTCGCGCCCGTGAGCCGGTCTGGATCGCCGTGCCGTCGGGTGTCACTACCCGGAGAGCCAGAACGTTTTCCCGCATGGTGCCGTAGCGGACGGCCGTCGTGCCGCTGCCGCGAGTGGACGCCATGCCGCCGATTGAGGCGTCGGCTCCCGGATCGACCGAAAACATCAGGCCGGTCTCGCGCAGTTCTACATTGAGCTGTTTTCGCGTGACGCCTGGCTGCACGACGGCCAGCAGATCTTCCGGCCGGATTTCGATGATCCGGTTCATCTCGCGTGTATCGAGCGTGATGCCGCCGCGGATAGGAATCGTATGGCCTTCCATCGAGGAGCCGGCGCCGAAGGGCACGACCGGAACGCCGTATACGGCGCAGACCGAAACGATGGCCGTCACCTCCTCCTCTGTGCGCGGAAAGGCAACCGCATCAGGAAGATGAGGTTTCAGGCGCGACGTATCATGGCTGTGGTGATCGCGAACCGAGGCCGATGTCACCAGCCGGTCGCCAAGAACGGCTTTGAGTTCCGCAATGGCCTTGCTGGCCGGTGTCGCGAGATCGTCCATATGATTTCCTCCCAATATCCGCAATGAAGCATTGAAATCGCCTTCCCTATGCTCAGGCGGATGAGGCTGCCCCGGTATAACCGGAAAGCCGAAGCCAGCCTGGTCGGCCAGGACCGTGTCCGCGCATATCGGCGTCGATGCTGTAATCCCATTCGATCGGCCGCTAGGTTTTGTCCCGCCATCCGTTTCCTCCTTCAAGTCCATGGCCTCCCAGCCCGAACCCGTCATGCATCTTTTGCAAACTGTATGCACGAAACACGATGACGTTCCATTCTAGGCAGTTTAGGCAGCGGGTGAAGAGCCCTTCGGAAAAATCTCAGGTCGCCTGACTTTTTGTATCCCAAGTTGAAAAGCAACTTGTCGTTTCTGCCCGGATATGCTGAAATTCGAATGCTCGGATAGGCAGTGTCGAGGAGGACGGCACCGTCTTGGGAGACCGGGCGTGGGAGGAAATCGATGTATACACGGCTGTCGAGAACAGTTGCGTCTGCCGCTCATTCGGCAGGGTCGGTTTCGGCTGCGGAGACGGGACCTGGTCTCGTCTCCGCAGATCCTTCAGCGCATGTTTCAGAGCCGGTTTCTCGCCGGTCGCCGGGGAGGGAAGTCCGCCGGCCCGACTGAACAGGCTTGCTTTTAACGGGAGGAGAAAAGCATGAAACTGAAGGTCTTGTTCGCTTCAGCTTGTTGCATGGCGCTCGCCGCCACGGCTCAGGCGGCCGAGGTGGAATTGACGCTGTCGCATTGGGTGCCCGCTACCCATGCGCTGCAGCCCGGCGGCATGGAGCCCTGGGCGAAATCGATCAACGAGGCATCCGGCGGGCGCATCGGCGTCACCATCTATCCGGCCTCGCAGCTAGGCGCGGCGCCCGACCATTACGACATGGCGCGCGACGGCATCGTCGATATCGGCTTCATCAATCCAGGCTATCAGCCGGGCCGTTTTCCGATCATCGCGGCGGGCGAAATCCCGTTCCTGATTTCCAACGCGAAGGGAGGATCGCGGGCGCTCGACGAATGGTACCGGCAATATTCCGCAAAGGAGATGGGCGACGTCTATCCCTGCATGGTCATCATTCACGATCCGGGCACGCTGCACGGCACCAAGGGGCCGATCCAGGTTCCGGCCGATCTCAAGGGCAAGAACATCCGCCCCGCGCATGCCACCATGGCGCGACTGGTCAATTCACTCGGTGCTGCCTCCGTGCAGGTGCCGGCGGGAGAAATGCGTGAGCTGATCTCCAAGGGGGCAGCCGACATGACCGCATCGCCCTGGAATTCGATCTACACGTTCGGTCTGCAGGACGTGACGACCCATCACCTCGACATGCCTTTCTACGTGACGACCTTCGCCTTCGTGATGAACAAGGACAAGATCGACGGTCTCGAACCGCAGGACCGCAAGGTGATCGACGATCACTGCACGCCGGAATGGGCGGAGAAGATGGCCAGCGCATGGGCGGATGCGGAAGCGGCCGGCCGCCAGAAAATGATCGATGCGGGTGGCCATACCTTCTACAAGCCGACGCCCGCCGAGGTCGAGCTCTGGAAGAAGGCGACCGCATCGCTGCAAGGCGAATGGGAGGCCGCCGCGACCAAGGCCGGCATCGATGCCAAAGCGGCCTGGGCAAGTCTCGGCGAGACGCTGAAGAAATATGGTGCCGACGTGAAGTGATCTTCGGATCGATCGGGACAGGCGCCTCATGGCGTCTTTCATTCCTCTCATTCGTAATTCGAGCTCATGCCATGAACCGATATCTCGAACGCTTCACCGAAGCAGTCGATATGATCGCCGGCCTCTTGCTGGGCCTGTGCACGATCCTGATCGTCGTCTCCACGATCGGCCGCTATGCCTTCTCCTGGGCGATCCCGGATTCCTTCGATCTTTCCCGTTATCTGATCGGCGCCTGCATGATGTGGGGTTTCGCATCGCTTGGATATCGGGGCGGGCATATTGCGGTCGACCTGCTCTACGAGCCGCTCGGCCCGACAGGGCGCCGCATCCTGGATTTCATCGCCTGGGCACTGTTGCTCGCGTTCACGGCGATGCTCGCCTACATGATGTTCTTCCGCCTGACGAGCGCCTATCGCAGCAACGAAGCCACGTTCGACCTTCGCATTCCGGTCTGGCCTCTCATCGGCTTGGTCTGGCTCGGCTGCGCCTCCGCCGTCGTCACCACGGCCGTCGTGCCGTTCCTGCGCCGCAAAGCCGAAGAACCCAATCCGCTCGAGGGCCATGGCGTATGAACACTGCTGATCTTGTTGCCATCGGCGGGTTCGTCGCCATGTTCGTGCTCATGGGCCTGCGCGTGCCGCTCGGTGTCGCCATGGGCCTTGTTGGCGTGTTTGGTTTCGCTTCCATGCGAGGCATCACGCCAGCGCTCAACCTCCTGACGACGTCGCCGATCCGCGTCATCACCGATTTCAACCTGACGCTGGTGCCGTTTTTCATCCTGATGGGCGTGTTCGCCACCAATTCCGGCATGTCGCGGGAACTGTTCCGGACCGGCAATGCCTGGCTCGGGCAGTTCCGCGGCGGGCTGGCGCTCTCGACGATTGCAGCCTGCGCCGGTTTTGCGGCGATCTGCGGCAGTTCGATCGCGACCGCAGCAACGATGACCCGCATCGCCCTGCCGGAGATGCGCAGGGCGGGCTATGAGGACGCCACGTCCACCGGTGTTATCGCCGCCGGCGGAACGCTCGGCATTCTCATTCCGCCTTCGGTGATGATGGTCGTTTATGCCTTCCTGACCGAGACCGATGTCGGCCAGCTGCTGATGGCGGGCATCGTGCCCGGCATTCTGGCGACGCTCATGTACATGGCGACCGTATTGATCGCACACGGCAAACGCCTGCCGCCGGGCAGGGCCTTCGATCTTAAGGAAGCGATCGCCTCGCTTCGTGACGTCTGGGCGGTGCTGCTTCTGTTCATCGCGGTGATCGGCGTCATCTATATGGGCGTCGCAACGGCTACCGAGGCTGCGGCGGTCGGTGCCTTGCTGACGATGATTATCGGCATCCTGCGCGGCCGCCTCGGCTATAAGCTCATCATGGCGAGCCTGGTGGAATCGCTCCGCACTTCCGTTTCGCTATTCAGCGTGCTGATCGGGGCGATCGTGTTCGGCTATTTCCTGGCGATCACCCAGTCACCGCAGAAGCTGACGGCCTTCCTGGTCGGTCTCGATTTCGGTCCCTACGGCACATTGGCCCTGATCCTCGTCATCTTCTTCATCGCCGGCGCGCTGATGGACGAGATGGCGATGATCATTCTGCTGGTGCCGATCGTCTTTCCGGTCATCACCCATCTCGGCTTCGATCCGATCTGGTTCGGCGTCATCATCGTCGTCGCCTGCGAGCTCGGGATGATCACGCCGCCAGTCGGCATCAATGTCTTCGTCATCAATTCGATCGCCAAGGATGTGAAGATCACGACGATCTATGGCGGGGTGATGCCTTTCATCCTGACGGACATCATCCGTCTCATTCTGCTCGTGATCTTCCCCATGATCGCGCTCTGGCTGCCAACGACGATGCGATAGGAGGGGTGCATGCAGCCTCCAGGTCTTAAGCCGCTCTGCGAAATCCGCGCCGAACTCGGCCCGCCGATCGAGAAGGGAGGCGGCCCGGGCGGCCGCTGGCGGATCATCCCGATCATCGGCGGAACCGTGGAAGGAGAGCGCCTTTCGGGGCGCATCCTTAATCTCGGCGCGGATTGGCAGAGCATCCATGATGCCGGCTATGCGGAACTCGACACCCGCTATGTCATCGAGACCCATGACGGGGCGATGATCGACATCCGCAATTTCGGCCTGCGCCACGGTCCGCCCGAAGTGCTGGAACGCCTTGCCGCCGGCGAGACTGTCGATCCATCTCTGTACTACATGCGTACCGCGCCGCGTTTTCAGACCGGCGATCCGCGTTACGAGTGGCTGAACCGCACGCTTTTCATCGGCACCGGTGAGCGCATGGCGTATTCGGTGAGGATATTCGTCTTCGAGGTGCTCTGACCAACGATCCACCAGAGCGCGGAGAGGAAAAAAGGCCGCCGGGTGTAAATCCGGCGGCCTTTTGTTTGGTGCAATCGGATGAGCAGCACTCAGGCCATATGGATCGTCTTGACCTCGAAATAATTCTCGAGGCCTTCCGGTCCGCCTTCGCGACCGACGCCCGACTGTTTGAAGCCGCCGAACGGATGGTGGATGTCAACGATCATGCCGTTGACCGTCACGCTGCCCGTGCGCATGCGACGGGCGAAGGCATAACCGCGTTCCGGATCGGCGGTGAAGACGGCGCCGGAAAGTCCATACATCGTATCGTTGGCGATCTTCGCGGCCTCGTCCTCGTCCTTATAGCTGATGATCGACACGACCGGGCCGAAGATTTCTTCCTGGGCGATCTTCATGTCCATCGTCACGTCGGTGAAGACGGTCGGTTCGATGAAATAGCCCTTGTCGAGGCCTGCAGGACGGCCGCCGCCGCAGGCGACCTTGGCGCCGCCTTCGCGTCCCGCGGCGATATAGCTTTCGACACGGGCGAGCTGGCGGGCCATGGTGAGCGGACCCATATGTGTGTTCGGGTCCGCCGGATCGCCCACCTTGATGTTCTTCACAGCACCGACGAACATGTCGGTGAATTCCTGCTTGCGGGCTTCCGGCACCAGGATGCGGGTCAGCGAGAAGCAGACCTGACCGGTGATCGGCATGGAATAGACCATCAGGCTCGGCAGCGCCTTGGCGAAATCCGCGTCGTCCAGAAGCACGGCTGCGGACTTGCCGCCAAGTTCCAGGCTATAGCGGGCGAGGCGTTCGGAGCAGGCGGCAGCGATCGCCCGGCCGGCGATCGTCGAACCGGTGAAAGAGACCTTGTCGATGCCCTTGTGGCGGACGAGATAGTCGCCGCCTTCACGACCGGCCGGCACGAGGTTGAAGACACCCTTCGGCAGGCCGGCCTGTTCGATGCATTCGGCCAGGATATAGGCTTCCAGCGGGGTTTCCGGCGAAGGTTTGGCCACGACGGTGCAGCCGGCGGCGAGTGCTGCCGACACCTTGTAGTTCAACAGCACCATCGGCGCGTTCCACGGCGTGATCGCGGCGCAGACGCCGACCGGCTCACGCACGACGCGGACTTCGCCGCCATCGGTCCGCTTGCGGTGGCTGACGAAATCATCCTTCTCGATCAGATCGGCATAGTAGGTGAAGAGGCCCGGATTCTGGCCGACGAGCTTCTTGGTCAAAAAGATCGGCGCGCCAACCTGGGTCGTCCAGGCATTGGCTATCTCGTCAAGCCGGGCAGTGAGCAGTTCAGCGACCTTGCGCAGGTAGGCGGCACGCTCCTTGTTGCTCAGGCGCGGCCAGGGGCCGTTGTCGAAAGCGTCGCGGGCGGCCGCGACAGCTTTGTCGATATCCGCATTGTTGGCTTCAGGATAGCTCAGAAGCAGCTCTTCGGTCACCGGCGAGATGACGTCGAGCTTGAGGGTTCCCGACGGGGTGACCCATTCGCCATTGATGAAGAATTTTTCTGGGGTTTTCAGGACATTCTCATTTCTGACAGCGACATTCATTTCAGTCTCCTCCTCTGATAGAATGACTTCCAAAAGACGCGGGCCCTTCATGCTGAGAAGGGACCGCAGGCACGATGCCAGTTCTTCTCCCTTTTCGCAGCGCACGGCCTTGCAGCCCTGTGCTTCCGCGACCTTCACGAAATCCATGTGGCGGATATCGACGCCGTCGATGCGGCCGGAGCCGCTGCGCTCGGCGATCGCCTTCAGTACCTTGTAGCCGCCGTTGTTGAGGACGACGACCAACAGGTTGGCATCGTATTCCACCGCAGACCAGATCGATTGGATCGAATAGAGGCTCGATCCGTCGCCAATGACGGCGATGACCGGCTGTTCCGGCTTGGTCAGTGCCGCGCCGACCGAACCGGGCAGGGCATAACCCAGGCCGCCGCTGGCGGTGGCGAAGAAACCGCCCGGCCGTTCGATCGGGAAAAAGTCGTGCAGCGCGTCGCGACCGCCTGGCGCCTCCTCGAAGACGATGCTCTCCGGCGAACGGACGTCGGAAAGCGTCTGGTAGAAAAATTCCTGGGTAATGCCTTTCGGCTGCTTCAGCCGGGGAATGACGCGCGCTGGCCCATCCGAGCGCTGCGGCCGGCAACGCAGGCGGTAGACGAGGCCTTCGGTGGCGGCACGAAGGTTCGAGACCATCGCATTGCCGGTGATGGCGCTCGCCGCCTGCGCCGGATCATCGGTGATGAGCCGGAGTTCGGCTCCTTCCGGAATATCCGGGCCGGAGCCGGCGAAATGATAGGTGAAGGCCGGTGCGCCGAGGACCAGAATGAGGTCGGCATTGCCGAGGCATTGCGCGAGCTTCGGCTGGAAGGCGGGCAGGAAGCCTGCGAAGAGCGGATGCCGTTCCGGGAAGCTGCAGCGCGGCGAAAGCGGGCTCACCCAGACCTTGGCCTGCAGGATTTCCGCCAGCCGAACTGTCGAATCCCAGGCGTTGTCGAGATCGACGCCCGGGCCGACCACCAGCACGGGCTCTTTTGCGTCGTTGAGTTCCCGTGCAAGCACATCGAGTGCCTCTGCCGGCGCGCAGATCACCGCCTCCACGTCGCGGATGGCAATCGGCTTTGCTTCCGCCTGCCAGTCGCTTAAGGGTACCGAGATCATGACCGGACCACGCGGCGCCTGCATCGCCATGTAATAGGCGCGCGCGATCGCTGCCGGCACGTCTTCGGCACGGGCGGGTTCGCAGGCCCATTTTACATAGGGTTTCGGGAAATCCGTCGGGCTCTCGGCGAAGAGGAAAGGGTCGTGGGGCAGGAGCTCGCGGCTCTGTTGTCCTGTCGTGATGATAAGCGGCGCACGGTTGCGATAGGCCGTGTAGATGTTGCCGAGCGCATGGCCGAGGCCTGCGGCCGAATGCAGGTTGACGAAGGCGGGCTTGCGGCTCACCTGCGCATAGGCGTCCGCCATGGCGACGACGATCGATTCCTGCAGGCCGAGAACATAGGAAAAGTCTTCCGGAATGTTCATGAACATCGGCAGTTCGGTCGAGCCCGGATTGCCGAAGATCCGGTCGATACCCTTCCGCCTCAGAAAGTCGAAAACCGCTTCGCCGACCGTCTGGCCACGCAACTTCGTGCTGCCGGACAGGAAATCCCGCGTCACCTTATTCATGCTTGAGGCCTCCTCCCGGCCTTCAGGATACATCCTGAGCGCGCATTATACCGTATCAGTCTCGCAGACAGAGCCCCATCTTGGAATTGAAGAATTTTCAAGGATCCATTACACAAGGGCATGACTTTGGATGTGCGATCAGCTCAAATCGTGCTGGAATGCGCCCGCCGCGGAAGCCTCGGCGCGGCAGCCTCCGCGCTGAACATGACGCAGCCGGCCATTACCCGCATGCTGAAACGTCTTGAGGAGAGCTACGGTGTGCCGCTTTTCGAGCGGACGACCCGCGGCGTGGTGCCGACCGTGTTCGGCGAGGCGCTGCTTCCTTATGCGAAGCTGGTTGTTTCCGAGATCGGCAATGCCACCGACGTGATCCGGCAGATGCGAGGCGCAAGCCGCGGCATAGTCAGGATCGGCGGGGTTGCGAGCGTCGTCAGCGGCTTCATCATCGCCGTCATTCACGAGATGCGCAAACAGCATCCGGAAGTGCAGTACCAGATCATCGAGGATCTTGAAGACAGGGTGCTGGAAGGCCTGAAGGGCGGGACGATCGACATCGCCATTTCGCCCGAACCTTATCTCGACGACGATATCGTCATGGCGACGCCGGATATCATGCATGACATGGTTTCCGTCTTCGCCCGCGCCGATCATCCGATTGTCAAGCGAGAGCATGTCAGCCTCCGGGAGGCCGCAGCGCTCGATTGGGCGATGCCGCCGCCGGGTACGCCGACTGTGCGGGAATGGCAGCGCCGTTTCCACGACAATGCGCTGGAGCCGAATGCGCCGTCGATCATCTCCCGTTCGGTCCCGGTGCTGAAGGCGGCCGTTTTGGCGGAGGCGCTGTTCTGCTGGATGCCGCTGCCACTGGTGCGCGAAGAGGTCGAGCGCGGTATCATGGCGCGTGTCAACGTGCCCGAACTCGACTGGCGGCGGACGTTCCGCGTCTACCGCCGCAAGAAAGGCCTGATGACGCCGCCGACCGCCAACCTGCTGCAGGCCATCCGCCATATCGGCGAGACGTGGCGGGAACAGGCGATTTAGTCAGATCTGCCTGCGCGGTTACCGGCCCGCCGAGCGTGTCGAAAGGAAGACTTGCGGTTCATAGGCAAAATCCTTGTCGAAGGGATAGATCGGCCGCTTTCGGCGCGCGCATTCGATCCGCTCGACGAACTGGTCCACCACGCCGGCCGACAATGCCATGAGGTTCGGATTGGCGATCGGCGCCAGTTCCGGCGAAAGGTAACCGGACTTTACGACGATGATCTTCGCGCCGTGTGGATCGAGACCCAGGCGGGTGAAGTCGGCGATGTTGTGATAGGGCCGCCGCTTGGCGGACAATACCAGTTCGATGCCGCCGATGACGACGACGGCCTGGCGGTCGGCAAGGTCGGTCGTCTCGTGCAGGAATTTTACCTTCACCTTGGCCTTGATCGGCCTGCTGTTGACCGCATCGAGCGAAGCGCCGATTGAAAGCTCCAGGTCCGCGCCGACGCCCGCGGCGTAACAAGCTTCTGTCGCCGGCTTGTCGGCGATGCCGGCGAAGACCACGTCGGTAGCTCCCTTGGCGATCAGGTCGGCCAGCACTTCGGCACGGTCGCCCACGCCGCCGCCGGTCGGGTTGTCGCCGGATTCGGCGAGCACGACGGGGGCAGTCTCGGACGCAATCGCCTTGTTGACGCATTCCTCGATCGAGCCTGTCTCGCAGCCGAACACGAATTTTTCACGGGCATCCCAATAGGCCTTGGCGACGCGTTTTGCCTCACGCTCCAGAACCGCACGGTTGGTGCCGGTCATGATCGCTGCCGCCGTGGCGCGCGGCTCGTCGGCCCAGACATAACCCACCATCAGCGAGGCGTCCCAGACTCCATCGATCGCGTCGATTTCCGGCATCATGGCGTAGAGGCTTTTTGCTGGCTCGTCGACTGTGCTGGTACGCTCGCCGGGCAGCACGACCGGGATCGGCGCCCAGAGCAGGATGGGTTTCACGCCCGTCTTCAGGCTTTCGACCAGCATCTTCACCGAACGGCGCATCGTCTCTTCGACGTCGATATGCGGCGCAGTGCGATAAGTGGAATACATATCGAGCGTGTCGATGATGCGCTGGCTGACATTGCCGTGCAGGTCGTAGCTCGCCGAGACCATGCAATCCGGGCCTACCATCTCGCGGGCGGCGGTGATCCAGTCGCCTTCGGCATCCTCCATGCCTTCCACATACATGGCGCCATGCATGGCAAGATAGAGGCCGTCGAGCGGCAACAACGGCTTCAGGCGTTCCAGGAATTCCGCCTTGAATTTTTCGTATGTCGATCTGGCGACCGGGCCGCCGGCGATCGCGCGGGCATGAATGGTCGGCAGGAATTCCGCGTCGTAGTCCTTGAGAAAGGCGAAATAGGGCGCCGCCGTCAGCTCCTCGCCGCGCACGACGCGAAAATCCTTCTCCTCGTTCAGGACCGGATTATAGGTGCTGCATTCGATATGGATGCCGCCGACGGCGATGCGCATGGGCCTGGACATGGGGAACCTCAGTTGGAGTTGGGGCCGATCAGAAAATTATGGGCTGCGATGCTCGCAGCGCCTCGCGCCCAGACGTCGCCGTCGACGCGCTTGATGCGGATCGGCGTCTGACCGGCATAACGGGGAAGCACATTGGTTTCGACCGCCTGGGTGACGACGGTGCCGAACAGGCCGTCGAACGAGCCTTCGACATGGGTGATCAGGATGAGGCCTGGATCGTTCATCTGGATGAGGTTTGCGATCGCCAGCCCGAGTGCCGAGCCGGCTCGGTGCAGGATGCGGATCGCGGCGGCATTGCCGGTCGAGGCAAGGTCCTCGATCTCCGAAAGCGAGTTGCACTGGAAGCCTTCGGCGCGCGAGGCTTCCTTGATCGCCTTCATGGAAGCGACGGTGTCGAGGCATCCGCGCTTGCCGCAGCGGCAGGGGGAGCCACCGGGTTCGATAGTGCAATGGGCGATTTCGCCGGCGCCGCCGTGATTGCCGCGATAAAGCTTGCCGTCGATGAAATGGGCGCAGCCGATGCCGTCGCCGAGCGAGACGACACTGAAATTCTGGATCTCGCGGGCGCTGCCGAACAGCTTTTCACTGACGGCGACGGCCTTCGCGTCGTTCTCGATGAAGGTCTCGATGCCGGAGCGTTCGCGGATGATTTTCGCCAGTGGCACGTCCTGCCAGTTCAGCAGCGTGGACTGCACGCAATTGGCCTGGGTTTCGTCAACGAAGCCGGACAGCGCGACTCCGATGCCGGAGAGCTTTTCCTTTGCGTCCGGATGGGCGCCGAGAAGGCTCGGCAGGCCTTCGGTGATCGCCTCGGCGATGACGTTGGGATCGCGCGACAGAGGCATCGCCCGTCCGGCGATGATCTTTCCATTCAGGTCGCTGAGGATCATCGGCGCCGGGTCTTCAAGCAAGGATATGCCGACGAAGAAGGCGCATTCCGGATGCAGGTCGAGCAGAACCGACGGGCGGCCCTGGCCGTAGACCGTTTCCGTCTCATGCAGCACGCCGAGGTCGATGAGGTCGCGGGCAATGCCGCTCATGGCCGCTTTGCTGAGGCCGAGCATATTCGCCATCTCGGTCCGGCTGAGCGGACCGGATTCGCTGATAATGCGCAACAACTGGCGCTGCGAGGAGGTGAGCATGGCGTTCAAGGCGGTTGTTCGCTCTCGGGATTTGTGGCTTGACACTAAGTTCGGAAAATGAACAAATCAACGCCAATAAATTATAAAAGTGATCTAAGGCGGTTCACGTCGTCTTCATGTCAACAAAACCACAGGGTGAACAATCATGACCATGTTTTTGAAAAGTCGTCGTTTTGCGCTCGCCTGCGCGGTTGCGGGCGGCCTGGTATTCCCGGCTGTTTCCGGTGCTGCGACCCTCAACGTGATGCAGACGGAGGCGCCGCGCTCCATGGATCCGGGCGATCAGACGGCGACCTATACGGCTGCCCTGCTCGACCCGATGTACGAGGGGCTCGTTAAGCGCGATCCCGACCTGTCGCTGAAGCCGGCACTTGCGACCGAATGGTCGTCGGATGCCTCCGGTCTCGTCTGGACCTTCAAGCTGCGCCCAAACGTCAAATTCCATGACGGCACGCCTTTTGACGCCGATGCCGTGGTCAAGAATTTTGCCCGCCATCTCGATACCAAGCGCGGTCTTGCCGCGAGCGGGCGTCTGCGCACCTTCCTCGAAAGTGTTACCGCCATCGATCCGATGACCGTGCAGTTCAAGCTGAAGACCCAGTATCCGGCCTTCCAGGCGCTTTTGACCACCGGCGCCTGCTGGATGGTAAGCCCGACCGCGGATGCCGCCGGCACGATCGGAACCAAGGCGGTCGGCACCGGCCCCTATAAGCTAGCCGAGTACAAGTCAGGCGAATATGTCACGCAGGTCAAGAACACCGATTGGTGGGGCGGCGCGCCGAAGGGCGAGGACGAGATCAAGTGGACGTGGACGGCTGAACCGTCGGTCATGAACATGGCGCTGCAGACGGGCGATGCCGATGTCATCAACCCGTTCCCCTCTGCCTTCGCCCAGCAGGTCAAGGCGAACCCGGAGATGAAGCTCTCCACGACCGACGGTTCGGCGGTCTTCTGGGTGTCGCTCAATACCAAGCTGAAGCCGCTCGACGACGTGCGTGTCCGCCAGGCGCTGAATTACGCCACCGACCGCGAAGGCATCGTCAAGGCCTTCATGCAGGGCTTTGCGACGCCAGCCAATTCCCCGCTCGCACCGGTGACTCCCGGTTACGACAAGTCGCTCTCGCCCTATACCTATGACGTTGAAAAGGCGAAGCAACTCTTGAAGGAGGCCGGCTATCCGGATGGTTTCTCGATGTCGACCATCGTGCAGGAGCAGGAGGCGCGCATCGGCGAACTGCTGCAGGCCATGTGGGCCAAGGCCGGCGTCAAGCTCGAAGTGCGTAAGATGGAGGGCGGTGTCTGGTCGAAGGCGGCCTTCCTCGATCCCCCCGGCAAGGAAAAGGACAATATCGGTTCGTCGATCGCCTCCTGGTCGTCCGGCGTCAACGGCGCCGACCTGCAGTTCCGGCCGCTCTATTATTCTGCAAGCGCGTCGCCGGCGGGTGCCAATCTCGGCTTCTTCTCCGACAAGAAGCTCGATGACCTGATCGACAAGGCGGCATCCACGCTTGATGAGACGGCCCGCAACGCGATCTATGTCGAGGCGCAGAAGGAAGTGAACGAGCAGGCGCCACATGTGCTGCTCTATACGAAGCAAGACCTTTTCGCGACGCGCGCAGGCGTCACCGGCGTCTGGGTCATCCCCGGCGGCCAGATCGTCGTCAAGGAAGCCAAGAAGCAGTAGCCCGTATCGGCGGGTGGAGAAATCCGCCCGCCGTTCTCTTACAGTGAATGAGGCCGATGCGGCCCAGAGATAGAGGCGGATGAAAGCCTATATCGTCAAGAAATTGCTGGCCTTGCCCCTGATCCTGGTCGGCGTGTCGCTCCTGGTCTTCGTGGCGATCCGGGCGCTGCCGGGCGATCCGGCACGGCTGATGGCCGGACCGGAGGCGACCCAGGAGGCAGTCGATGCCATGACGGTGCGGCTCGGCCTCGACCGCAGCCTGCCGGAGCAATATGCGTCCTTTGCTTACGACGCCGTCAGAGGTGATCTCGGCATGTCCATCAAGTCCAAGCTGCCGGTCACCGACGAGATTACCGAGCGTCTGCCATTCACCGTTGGCCTTGCAATCACCGCCTATCTCATCGCGATCGGCATCGGCGTTCCGGCCGGAATGATCGCGGCGATCTATCGCCACGGCTGGCCGGACCAGATCGTCATGATTGTCGCGATCGCCGGCGCGTCCGTCGCCAATTTCTGGCTGGCGCTGATGGCGATGAATATGTTTTCCGTTCAGCTAGGCTGGCTGCCGTTGCTCGGCGCGACGTCGTGGAAGAGTTTCGTGCTGCCGTCGATCACGCTTGCGGTCCTGCCGACGGCGGTCATTGCCCGCATGACAAGATCCAGCATGATCGAGGTCATGAGCCAGGACTATATCCGTACAGCCTATGCCAAGGGCGTCGCGCCACGGGCGATCTATTGGAGCCATGGGCTGCGCAATGCGCTGATCCCGATCATCACCATCGTTGGCTTGAACTTCGGCAGCCTCATGGGTGGCGCGGTCGTCACGGAGTCCGTCTTCAACTGGCCGGGCATCGGCCGTTTTCTGGTGGATGCGGTGCGCTATCGCGATTATCCGGTCATCCAGGGCGTGACATTGGTTGCCGTCACCGGCGTGGTGGTCGTGAATTTCCTGGCGGAGCTGCTGATCGCCTTCGTCAATCCGAAGATAAGGTTCGACTGATGGCGACGATCGACAGCGATATCGCCCCGCGCCGGCCGGCTATCCTCCGGGCTTTCCGCTGGGTCACGACCCATCGGAGCATTACGCTCGGTGGCTTGCTGATCGCCATCATCGTGCTCGCGGCGATCTTCGCACCGCTGATCGCGTCCGCCGATCCCTATGCTCAGGATCTGCTGGCCACTATGGAGCCGCCATCCTGGGCGCATCCGTTCGGAACGGATGACAACGGTCGCGATATCTTCGCCCGTGTCGTCTACGGCGCGCGCATATCGCTGATCGAGGTGGTGTTGGCCGTCGGGCTGGCGGTGGCGGTCGGCGTGCCGCTCGGCATACTCTCCGGCATGAGCGGGCGCTATGTCGACCAGGCGATCATGTGGACGATGGATATCCTTTTCGCCTTTCCGGGCATCGTGCTCGCCATCCTGATCGTCAGCGTGCTTGGCACCAGCCTCGTCAACCTCCTGATCGCCATTGCCATTTTTTCCGTGCCGGTCTACGCCCGCCTGAGCCGAAACCTGACCCTCGGCCTCAAAAGGATGGACTATGTCGAAGCCGCGATCTCGCTCGGCATCTCGCGCCGCCGCATCATGATCCATTATATCCTGCGCAACGCGATCGGGCCAATCATCGTGCAGTCGACGCTGACGGCCGGTACGGTCATCCTGTCGGCAGCAAGCCTTTCCTTCCTGGGGCTCGGCGCACAGCCGCCGCTTCCCGAATGGGGGGCGATGATGAGCGACGGGCGCAACTATCTCGGCCTCAATATCTGGATGTCGCTGTTTCCCGGCCTTGCGATCATGATCACCGTGCTCGGCTTCAACATTCTGGGCGACGGGCTGCGCGACCTTCTGGACCCGCGCACATGACGATCGCCGCGGCATCACCCCGCATGACAGATCGGACCGGTCCGGCAAAGCCGGTCTTCTGCGTCGATATCGGCGGTTCGTTCATGAAGTTCGCGGTGTCGCCGACACCCGGTGCGCTGGTGCCACTCGAAAAGGCGGCGACGCCGGCAGCAAACTGGAACGATCTCGCCGCCTCGCTCTCGGCGCTGATCGCGCGCCATGCCCATGCCGGCGATCCGGCTTCACCGCTGGCGCTGTCGATCGCAGGCCTGATCGATCCGCGCGACGGCGTTGCGACCTCGGCCAATATTCCTTGCATCACCGGGCGGCGGATCGGCGACGAACTTGCGGAAATCCTCGGCCGGCCGGTTCTGGCCGCCAATGATGCTGACTGCCTGACACTTGCCGAGGCCAATGAAGGTGCCGGCCGCGGCCACTCGGTGGTCTTCTGCGCCATCATGGGAACGGGCATCGGCGGGGGGCTTGCTATCGACGGCCGGCTGGTGCGCGGCGCCGGCGGCGTCACCGGCGAATGGGGGCATGGCCCGATTTTCAACACCACCGTGGAGATCGACGGCAAGACGCTGCACATCCCGCGTTTTTCCTGCGGCTGCGGCCAGTCCGGTTGCGTCGATACGATCGGCGGTGCGCGGGGCATCGAGCGGCTGCATCATTTCCTGCATGGTGCAGAGGAAACGAGTTACCGCATTCTCGAGGGTTGGCAGGCAGGTGAGAAGAGGGCGGTCAGGACGGTCGCCGTTTATCTCGAACTGATCGCCGATCCGCTCGCATTGGCCGTCAATGTCACAGGCGCCTCGATCGTCCCGGTCGGCGGCGGGCTTGCATCCGTCGCAGCGCTCATCGATGCGCTGGACCGCGCGGTGCGCAGGCGTATCCTCAACCGCTTCGATCACCCGCTGGTGACGCCGGCGCTGCGGCAGGACGACGGCGGGCTTGTGGGCGCTGCCGTGCTCGGCCGCCAGGTTGCCGTCCATGGTCGTCAAGGAGGCTGACTTGTCCATTCTGCTCGAAGTCTGCGTCGACAGTCCCGAGGGGCTTGCTGCGGCGATCGCCGGCGGTGCAAACCGTATCGAACTCTGCGCTGTGCTCGATGTCGGCGGGCTCACGCCGCCGGCCGGTATGATGGCGCTCGCCGCCGGGGCGCCGATCCCCGTCTATGCGATCATCCGGCCGCGCGCCGGCAATTTCGTCTATGACGCCGATAATGAAGCGGCGATGCTGGCCGACATCGATGCGGCGCGGGCGATGGGGCTTGCCGGCGTGGTGATCGGCGCGAGCTGTCCCGATTCCACCCTCGACCTGCTGATGCTGAAACGATTGATGGCGCATGCGGAAGGTCTCAAGGTTACGCTGCATCGCGCGTTCGATCTTGTGCCTGACCCTTTCGAGGCTCTGGATCAGGCGATCGAGCTCGGGGTCGAGCGCGTCCTGACCTCCGGTCTCAAGGTCACCGGGCCGGAAGGCATCGACCTCATCCGGGAGCTCGTCGAGCGGGCAGGGGATCGCGTCTCGATCATGCCCGGCGGTGGCATCAATCTTTCCACGGTGGAACGGATCGTGCGCGAAACCGGCGTCCACGAGGTCCATAGTTCGTGCCGGCGGCCCGCGGAAAGCCGAGACGAACGCGCCATCGCCTTCGGTTTCCAGGCACCCGTTTCCTACGAAACGGATAGAGGCATCGTGCGCGGGATGCGCGCGCTGCTCGATGAGATCGGATCTCGACGCGGCTGATCCCTCAGGAGGCCATGGCTTCCGGTTCCTCCATCAGGTTGACGACACCTTCCGACAATCTCTCGATCCGTTCCATGCAGAGCTCGCCCGCGAGCTTGCCGTTGCGGGTCTCGATCGCGGTCATGATCGCGTCGAGCTCCTGCAGCCGTCCCGAATGGGGAATGTTCTCGAAGGCCGAAAGCTGCTTCAGGATCATCACCCGCCCGTCGAGCCGGCGGGCGAATTCGGCGGCGACCTGGTTGCCGCAGTGCTCCCGCATCATCGTGAAGAATCGTTGCTCGGCGGCGAAGATATCGCGCGGCTGCCGGCTGCGCATCGACTGGAGGTGAGCCCTGAGCTTCTTGATCTGCACGGCGCTGGCGTTGTCGGCAAAGCCGGCGCCGATCAATCCTTCGAGCGCTTTGCGGACCGCGTAGATTTCCGCCGCTTCCTGCCGGCCGATGCTGATCACCGTCCGGCCGCGGCGCGAGCGATTGACGACCAGGCCTTCCGCTTCGAGATGCTGCAAGGCTTCGCGCAAAACGGTGCGGCTGATGCCGAGTTCGCCGCAGATTTCGCGCTCCACCAGCTTCTGTCCAGGTGCCAGGTTGCCGGTGGCGATCGAGGTGCGGATGGCTTCGGTGACCTTCTCACGAAGCAGGGGTTCCGGCACGATGTTCAATCCAAGGATGGTCATGGCTTTCTGCTTCCTCGTGCACCACGTATGGGAGGGTATATCCGATCGATATATTTGAATGGATATATCGTCAAGCGCTACTTTGCGAGAACCTCGGGCTATCGGGGAGGATCGCTTGGTTTGTTCGGACGGTGCGTAAAAAGTCATGAAAATAGAAAACGGCGCCGGGAGGCGCCGTTTGCAGTCGGAAATGAAAATTCGGGCAGTCGCAGTCCCGTCCTACTGCTGCGGAATGTTGGCGATCTTGACGTAGTCCGCCCAGGCATCGACTTCCTTCTTGAGGTAGTCCTGGCCTTCTTCGGGCGTGCTGACGAAGATATCGCCGCCCTGGTCGGTGACGAATTTCTTGACGTCCTCCTGGCCGAGAACTTCCTTCGTCCAGCCGTTGATCTTGTCGACGATTTCCTTCGGCGTCTTGGACGGAACCATCATCGCGAACCAGCCGACCTGGTCCATCGGATAGCCTGCCTCGGTCATGGTCGGGACGTCGGGGGCGCCCGGAATGCGCTTGGCCGAGCTGACGGCCAGCAGGCGATAGCGGCCTTCGCGAAGCTGCGAGAGGGAGAAGACCGGATCCTGGGCGGCAAAGGCCATGGCGCCGCTCATGATGTCGTTCATCGAATCGGCGCTGCTCTTATAGGAGACCTCGACCGTTTCGAGACCGGCCTCCTGCTTGTAGATCGCGGCCAGAACCTTGCCCGAGGTGTTGTTGACCGCGTAGCTGGCGTTGGAGCCTTCCTGCTTCAGGTACTCGGTCAGCTCCTTCATGTTCTTGATCGGGCTCGAAACCGGAACGGCGATCATATGCGGCTGCTTGTTGATTGTGGCGGCGACCTGCAGGTCCTGCACCACGTCGAAGGGCGGGTTCTTGAACATGTGCATGTTGCCGGCGATGGCGCTGCCGGTATGGAAGAAGATCGTATAGCCGTCCGGCTTGGCGCGTGCGACATACTGGCCGGCGATATTGCCGCCGGCGCCCGGCTTGTTCTCAACGATGATGGTCGCACCCGAAAGCTTGGCGATCTTTTCCGCGAAAAAGCGGACGATGACGTCGGCGCCGCTGCCCGCCGGGAAAGCACAGATCATGCTGATGGTCTGGCTGGGATAGTCCGCCTGGGCGGCGGCCGGCGACAGGCCGAAAGCCGTGCCTGCGAGCGCGACCGAAGCGGCAAGCATGAAACGGCGGGTAATGTTTTGCATAAAGTTCCTCCCGATTAAATGACCTGGCGTCGCATTGCAGCCGGTCAGCCGCGCCTCCCAATGCGACTTGATGCAACATTGTATAATTATATTTGATTTAATCAACTGTTACGGATAGAAAACGTCGCACGCAGAAACCGCGTTTTCGGGAGAGGACAGAATGACCATCAACACGACAACCAAATCCGCTGCCGCGCTCGATCTTGACCGATTTCGATTAAGGAATTTTGTCGAGCAGCTCGGTGCCGATGAGCTGGAAATCCGGGAGGAGAAGGTCGATCTCGCCGATGTCGCTGCTATCCTGCAAAACAATCCGAAGGCCGTCTGGTTCAAGAATGCAGGGCCGGAAGGCCAGCAGCTGGTCGGCAACGTCGTCGGCAGCCGCTCGCGCCTTGCCAAGGCGTTCGGCGTTCCGACCGCCGACGTGGCGCTGGAAATGCGCCGTCGTCTGTCGCTGAAGCCGGAACTCGTGAGGCTTTCGAAGGAAGAGGCGCCTGTGCAGCAGGTCGTGCTGACCGGCGCCGATGCCGACCTCCTCAAGCTGCCGGTGCATGTGCAGCACGCGCTCGACGGCGCTCCTTATATCTCGGCGACGATCGATTACACCATTGACCCGAAGGACGGCCGCTACAATTGCGGCATGCGCCGCCTGATGCTGCGCGGGGCCCAGGAAGCCGGCGTCGACCTGATCGCGCCGAGCGACCTGCGTGTCATGTATATGGCTGCTTCCGAACGTGGCGAGCGCCTCAATGTCGCTTATGTGGTCGGCTGCCATCCGATCGACATGGTTTCTGCCACGATGAAGGAGCCGGTCGACGAACTTGAGCTGATTTCGTCGCTGCGCGCAGCACCTTTGCCGGTCGTCAAGTGCGTGACGAACGACATCATGGTTCCGGCCGATGCGGAAATGGTCATCGAAGGCTATTTCGATGAAAAGGGCTATGTCGAGAAGGAAGGTCCGTTCGGCGAATATCTCGGTTATTACGGTATCGTGAAGACCAATCCGGTCTTCCACGTGACCGCGATCACCCACCGCAAGGATGCGCTCTTCCAGACCGCGACGATCAGCGGCAACCGCATGGACTTCACCGACACGTCCAACCTCGAAGCGCTGCGCATGGAAATGAACGTCTGGAAGACGCTCGGCGATGTCGTGCGCCAACCGGTGGCCGTTTATGCGCCGGTCGCGGCCGGCGGGTCGATGAGCATGCGCTTCTCCATTCGGCAGACCTATCCGGGCGAGGCGCGTTCGGCGCTCTATGCGGTTCTCGGTGCCGTCGGCGTCAAAAACGTCTTCGTCGTCGATCCGGACATCGACATTTTCGACGACAGCCAGATGGAATGGGCGTTCGGCACCCGTTTTCAGGCGGACCGCGACCTGGTCATCGCCACCGGGGTGCGCCTGTCTCCGCTCGACCCGTCGCTGCATGGCGCGCGCTCCGGCGCCAAGGCCGGTTACGACCTCACCTGGCCGATGCAGCATGCGCAGAACTGGGAACTCGTGACCCCGCAGGCTCCCTCCTATCCGGGCAAGCGTTTCCCGTCGCTGGAGGCGGCATTGAAGGACGGCCCGAAACATTTCGAGGAACTGATGTCCGCCGTCGGCAGCCGTGACGGCCGTGAAGTCGTCCGCGAGCTCGATACGTTCCGCGCCAGGGGCCTGGAACGCGACGAACGCGGCCGCTATTATCTTGCGAAGTGATATCTGACGCACGTTGAGGCGTGGCGCCTCGTTGACAAGGCCTTCCGGATATCAGTCCGGAAGGCCTTTCGATTCCAGTCAGGGTTGCGTAGCGATACCGCCTGGTGTCAAACGGCATAATCCGGCAGGCATGCCGGAACCGAAGCGAAATTGCGGGCGTGGCCATTCTTGGCCGCTCCGACAATCAGCCTGGAGTTTTTCAGCATTCTCTTGATTTCAATTGTCAATGAGTGCGGAAGGCTTATAACCTGATGATATATTGGCCATCAGGGACGACGCATGTTCCGATTGACGGAGCTTTCCAACATAGACTTGGAACAGTTGTTCAATCTCTCGCCCAACCCTTATGTCATTCTTGACCGGGAGTTGCGGCTGATAGGGATGAATGATGCCTATCTCGGGGTGACAGGGCGCAGTCGGGAGGAGCTTCTCGGCACGAACATGTTCGACGCTTTTCCGAGCGATCCGGATTCCTCCTCGGGCCGGCTGCTGCGTCAATCCTTCGCCAAGGTCCTTGCGACAGGGGAGGTGGATCACCTGTCGCTCATCCCCTATCCCATACCAGGTCCGGACGGGCAGCCGGAAGACCGTTACTGGAGCGCTACTCATACGCCTATCGTGGATGAGAGCGGCGAGATCAGCTTCATCCTGCAGCATACCGTGGATGTGACGGAACTGCATCTCCTGCGCAGCCGGCTGGCGGCTGACGACGGCGTGCTGCAGGTGCACACCGATCTGATGCGCCGCGCCGACGCGGTGCAGGGTGAGAATATCGCACTTGGCGAGGAACGCGAATATTTGCGCATGCTGTTCGAGCAGGCGCCGGGCTTCATGGCCGTGCTGCGCGAGCCGGAGCATATCTTCAACATCGCCAACAAAGCCTATCGGGCGCTGGTCGGCCGTGAGGACCTGGTCGGCAAGGCCGTGCGCGAAGCCCTTCCGGATGTCGCCGGCCAGGGTTTTTATGAACTGCTCGACCAGGTCTACCAAAGTGGCGCGACCTATACCGCTCATGCCTCCCGCGTCATTCTGCAGCCGCCGGGCAGTGACGTGCCTGAAGAGCGCTTTCTCGATTTCGTCTATCAGCCGATCCGCAACCACGAGGGTGTCGTGAGCGGCATTTTCGTCCAGGGCCACGACGTGACCCAGCTTCGTCGCGCGCAGGAGGCGGCACGCGAGAACGAGGACCGTTTCCGGACGCTTGCGCAGTCGTTGCCGACGCATGTCTGGACCGCCACGCCGGACGGCCGGATGCAATGGTGCAACGACCAGATCTTCGCTTACAGCGGAATGGAATCCTTCTATTTCGACAGGGACAAGCGCTCCGATATCCTGCATCCCGACGATGCGTCCCGGATCGCTGCCGCCTGGGGCGAAGCGCTGCGCACGGGAAACCGGTTGGAAACCGAGATCAGGGTGCGCCGCCACGACGGCGTCTACCGCTGGTTCATCACCCGCGCTGTACCGATCAGGAATGATGCCGGCGAGATCACGCTCTGGGTCGCCACCAATACCGATATCGACGAGCAGAAGCAGACGGAGACGCAGCTTTCCAATCTTGCGGCAACGCTCGGCCACCGTGTCGAGGAACGGACGATCGAGCTCGAGCGGACTCAGGAAGTGCTTCGCCAGAGCCAGAAGATGGAAGCGATCGGCAATCTGGCCGGCGGCATCGCGCATGACTTCAACAATCTGCTGCAGGTCATTACCGGCAATCTTCAGCTGCTCGGCCGCGAGATCGCCGGCAATGCGGTCGCCGAGAAGCGGCTGAACAGCGCGCTTACGGGAGCATCGCGCGGCGCGCGGCTCGCTTCGCAGCTGCTTTCCTTCGGGAGGCGTCAACCGCTTTCGCCCAAGGTCATCAACCTGAGCCGCCTGATCCGCGAAATGGATCACCTTCTGCGGCGCAGCCTTGGCGAGGCGATCGAGATCGACACGATCGTCGGCGGTGGACTCTGGAATACGCTGGTCGATCCGAGCAATGTCGAAAACGCGCTTCTCAACCTGGCGATCAACGCGCGCGATGCGATGAACGGGCAGGGCAAGCTGACCATCGAGCTCGGCAATGCCTTCCTGGACGACGAATATGCGCGCCATGCTTTCGATGTGAAGGCCGGCCAATATGTGATGCTGGCCGTGACCGACACCGGTGCGGGCATTACGCCGGACGTTCTGGAAAAGGTCTTCGATCCCTTCTTCACCACCAAGCCGGAAGGCAAGGGAACGGGTCTCGGGCTTTCCATGGTCTATGGATTCGTCAAGCAGTCCGGAGGCCATATCAAGATCTACAGCGAACCCGGCAATGGAACCACGGTGCGCATCTATCTTCCGCGTTCGGCGGAAGAGGAGGATCTGATCGCGGAAAGCCTGGCCGGCGCCACTTCCGGCGGAAACGAAACCATTCTCGTGGTCGAGGACGACGAGGCGGTGCGGGAGATCACCGTCGGTCTGCTCACCGAACTCGGCTATCGGGTTCTGAGAGCCAAGGATGCCGATAGCGGATTGGCGATTATCGAGAGCGGCGTGCCGATCGACGTTCTTTTCACCGATGTCGTGATGCCGGGCCGCCTGAAGAGCCGCGACCTTGCGAAGAAGGCCAAGGAGCGGTTGCCGCATCTCGGCATCCTCTTCACCTCCGGCTATACGGAAAACTCGATCGTCCATGGCGGGCGGCTCGATCCGGGCGTCAACCTGCTCAGCAAGCCTTATACACGTGAAGCTCTGGCCCGAAAGATCAGGCAGGTCATCGAGCAGAATCGGCAAGGAGGGCCGTCACGTGCGCCGGAGCGTCTCTCCACGCCTGCTGCGGCGCCTGTGGTCGATGAGCCTGCCGCTCAGGACCTGCCGATCACCGTGCTGCTGGTTGAGGACGAGGCACTGATCCGCATCTCGACGGCTGATTTCCTGCAGGATTTCGGCATGAATGTCCTGGAGGCGGGAACGGCGAAGGAGGCGCTCGATGCCGTCGGCAGCCATCCGATCGACATTCTCGTCACCGACGTGCATCTGCCGGAAATGAGCGGGCTCGAGCTTGCATTGAAGGTGCGGGAGACGCTGCCGCATCTGCCGGTGATCTTCGCGACCGGCGACCGCAATGTGCCGGGGTCGGAAGCGCTCGGGCAGGCGGCGCTGATCACCAAGCCTTACGATTACGACCTGCTCGTCACCCGCATCCGCGCCATGGTCGCACCCCGTGCAGGGGCGTAACTGGTTTTCACCGTCGAAGGGGTGTCCCGTCAGATACGCCCGTCGGCATCGGCGATGACCCTGGTCAGGCTGCCGGTTGCCGGGAAAAGGGGGATGAGGCAGGCCTGCAATGCGTGATAGATGTCGCCCTTGCCGGGGAAGAGCGTATGCGCCGGCGCCAAGTCTTCCGTCAGTTCTTCATGCCAGCCGCCGTTTGCGTGGTCGATGAAATGGTTGGCGATCGTGCCCCAGATGAGGCGATAGCTGTCCTCGTAGAAACGGTCCGCCGGCAGATGCTCGTTCAGGAAATGTGCGGCGGCGGCTCCTTCGCACATCGGCCACCAGAGCTTGTTGGTCTTGGCCGGCTTGTCCTGCCAATCGAGCGTATAGAAGAATCCGCCCTTTTCCTTGTCCCAGCCCAGTGACATGGATTGGATGAAGAGCGCCTTGGCCGCTTCCGGCATCCAGCCATGCTTCCTGCCGCCCAGCGCCCAGAGCTGCAGCACGAGGCGTGCCCATTCCAGCCAGTGGCCGGGTGTGGTGCCTGCCGGGCGGAACATCTCGTCGGGATGGTAATAGTCCTTGTCGATCGTCCATTCCGGGTCGAAATGCTCGGCGACGCGGAAGCCGACACTGCCGGCACACCGGCGAATGACGAGGTCGGCAATGCTTTCGGCCTTGTCAAGGTAGGCCTTCTCGCCCGTCGCCTCGAAAGCGGCCATCAGAGCTTCGGTCAAATGCATGTTGGAGTTCTGGCCGCGATAGTTGCCGCCGTCGATCAGCGACCAGTCGCGGCTGAACTCCTCTGCAATGGCCCCGTGGCGCGGCTCCCAGAACCTCGTTTCGAGAACTTCGGCGATGTCGGCTAGCATCCGGTCGGCGAGCGGATGGCCGGCGACTTTAGCCGATGACGCGGCGAGCAGTACGAAGGCATGGCCATAGCCCTGCTTGTTGGAATCGACCGCGACGTCGTCGTTCACCTGCCAGAAATAGCCGCCGTGCTCGGTATCACGATGGCGCTCCCAGAGGGTGCGCATCCCGTGGTCGATGAGGTCGCCGGCGCCTGGGCGGCCGAGCAGATAGCCGATCGAGAAGCAATGCACCATGCGCGCCGAGGCGTGGATGCCGCGGGTCGGATTGGTGCCGCCGATCGGCATGCCCCGGTCGTCGAGATCGAAGAATCCGCCCTTCGGGTTCATCGCCCGGTACTGGAAGAAATCGAAGAGCCCATCGGCTTGATCCAGGAGCCAGCGCCGATGATAGGGAAGGCTCGCCCAATGGATGTCCTTGGTGGCGGCTGTCGGACCGTTGTCGCTCATGGAAACCTCGGAATCGCAAAATGGGTACGTTGCTCAGAACGCCTATAACGCCCGACCGGTTTCCTGTCACCGGCTATTGCGGCCCGCCTTTTCCTGTCGCCAGCAATATATTGACATAAAGATATCTTTATGCGTTTATTGAACGACCTCGATATGATAAAAGGCTGTGCCATGTTCGATGAACTCTTCGGTCCCGAAGCCTCCCGCCGTGACGGTGCGGAGATTCTCGCGGCGCTCAAAGCCGCGGCGCGTGAGCGCATTCTGGTCATCGACGGCGCCATGGGGACCGAGATCCAGGGATTGGGTTTCAACGAAGGTCATTTCCGCGGCGATCGCTTCGCCGGCTGCGCGTGCCACCAACAGGGCAACAACGACCTTCTGATCCTCTCCCAGCCGCAGGCGATCGAGGAGATTCATTATCGTTATGCCAAGGCGGGCGCGGATATCCTGGAAACCAATACGTTTTCCTCCACCCGCATCGCTCAGGCCGATTATCAGATGGAGAACGCGGTCTATGATCTGAACCGCGACGGCGCGCGCCTGGCGCGGCGCGCAGCGCTGCGGGCGGAAAAGGAGGATGGCCGCCGCCGGTTCGTGGCGGGCGCCATCGGCCCGACCAACCGCACCGCCTCCATTTCTCCCGACGTCAACAATCCCGGTTACCGGGCGGTGACATTCGACGATCTCAGGCTCGCCTATGGCGAACAGCTCGATGGTCTGATCGACGGCGGTGCCGACATCATCCTGATCGAAACGATCTTCGACACGCTGAATGCCAAGGCGGCGATCTTCGCTTGCGCCGAACGTTTCGCAGAGAAGGGCGTCCATCTGCCGGTGATGATCTCCGGCACGATCACCGATCTCTCCGGCCGTACGCTCTCCGGCCAGACGCCGTCCGCCTTCTGGTATTCGGTCCGTCACGCCAAGCCCTTCACGATTGGCCTCAACTGCGCGCTCGGCGCCGATGCGATGCGGCCGCACCTGCAGGAGCTTTCTTCCGTCGCCGACACGTTCATCTCGGCCTATCCGAATGCCGGCCTGCCGAACGAATTCGGGCGCTACGACGAGACGCCGGACGACATGGCGCGCCAGATCCGCGGCTTTGCCGAGGAGGGCCTCGTCAACGTGGTCGGCGGCTGCTGCGGCTCGACGCCGGAGCATATCCGCGCCATTGCAGATGCCGTCGCCTCGTTCAAGCCGCGCGAAGTGCCCGAACACAAGCCGTTCATGGCGCTTGCCGGCCTCGAACCCTTCGTCTTCACCAAGGACGTGCCCTTCGTGAATGTCGGCGAGCGCACCAATGTCACCGGCTCGGCGAAATTCCGCAAACTGATCACCGCCGGCGATTTTACCGCAGCACTTGCGGTCGCCCGCGACCAGGTGGAGAACGGCGCCGCCGTCATCGACATCAACATGGACGAGGGCCTGATCGATTCCGAAAAGGCGATGGTCGAGTTCGTCAACCTGATTGCCGCCGAGCCGGACATCGCACGCGTGCCGGTCATGCTCGACAGTTCGAAATTCGAGATCATGGAAGCCGGCCTGAAATGCGTTCAGGGCAAGCCGGTCGTCAACTCGATCTCCATGAAGGAAGGCGAGGAGAAATTCATCGCCCAGGCGAAGCTCTTGCGCAATTACGGTGCGGCGGTCGTCGTGATGGCCTTCGACGAACAGGGGCAGGCCGATACTTTCGAGCGCAAGGTTTCGATCGCCGAACGCGCCTACAAGCTGCTCACCGAAGAGGCGGATTTCCCGCCGGAAGACATCATCTTCGATCCGAATATCTTTGCGGTCGCTACCGGCATCGAGGAGCACAACAATTACGGCCTCGCCTTCATCCAGGCGACCAAGGCGATCCGCGAGAAGATGCCGCTCGTGCATGTGTCGGGCGGCGTCTCGAACCTCTCCTTCTCCTTCCGCGGCAACGAGCCGGTGCGCGAGGCGATGCATGCCGTGTTCCTTTACCACGCCATTCAGGCGGGCATGGACATGGGCATTGTCAATGCCGGGCAGCTTGCGATCTACGAGAACATCGATCCGGAGCTGCGCGAGGCCTGCGAGGACGTCGTGCTCAATCGCCGTGACGATGCCACCGAACGCATGCTCGAAATCGCCGAACGCCATCGCGGATCCGGCACCAAGGAGGCCAAGGCGCAGGATCTCACCTGGCGCGAATGGCCGGTCGAAAAGCGCCTGTCGCATGCTCTCGTCAACGGCATCACCGAGTTCATTGACGTCGATACCGAGGAGGCGCGACAGAAGGCCGACCGGCCGCTGAGCGTCATCGAAGGCCCCCTGATGGCCGGCATGAACGTGGTCGGCGACCTCTTCGGCTCCGGAAAAATGTTCCTGCCGCAGGTGGTGAAATCCGCCCGTGTGATGAAGCAGGCGGTCGCGGTGCTGCTGCCCTACATGGAAGAAGAAAAACGCCTGAACGGCGGAGACCAGAAGAAATCAGCCGGCAAGGTGCTGATGGCGACCGTGAAGGGCGACGTGCACGACATCGGCAAGAACATCGTCGGCGTCGTGCTCGCCTGCAACAATTATGAGATCATCGATCTCGGCGTCATGGTCCCGTCAACCAAGATCCTCGAAACGGCGATCGCCGAGAAGGTCGACATCATCGGGCTTTCCGGCCTCATCACCCCGTCACTCGACGAGATGGTGCATGTGGCCTCCGAGATGGAGCGGCAGGGTTTCGACATCCCGCTCCTGATCGGCGGCGCCACCACCAGCCGCGTCCATACGGCGGTGAAAATCCATCCGCGTTACGAGCGCGGCCAGGCGGTCTATGTCAACGACGCGAGCCGCGCGGTCGGCGTCGTCTCCTCGCTGCTCTCGCCTGATGCCAAGGCGAACTATATCAGTACGGTGCAGGCGGAATATGCGAAGGTGGCGGCGGCGCACGCCCGTTCGGAAGCCGAGAAGACACGGATTCCGATCGCCCGCGCCCGCGACAATGCCGAAAAGCTCGACTGGTCGGACTACAAGCCGACGCGACCGCAATTCCTCGGCACGAAGGTCTTCGAGACCTATGATCTGGCGGAGCTCGCCAGGTACATCGACTGGACGCCCTTCTTCCAGACCTGGGAGCTGAAGGGGCGCTTCCCGGCGATCCTGGAGGACGAGGCGCAGGGCGAGGCCGCTCGCCAGCTCTATGCTGATGCGCTCGCGATGCTGGAGAAGATCATCGCGGAGAAGTGGTTCCGCCCACGCGCGGTGATCGGTTTCTGGCCGGCCAACGCGGTCGGCGACGACATCCGCGTCTTCACCGACGACAGCCGCTCGAAGGAGCTCGCGACGTTCTTCACGCTGCGTCAGCAGCTTTCCAAGCGGGACGGCCGGCCGAACGTGGCGCTTTCGGATTTCGTCGCACCGCTTGCGACCGGTCTTCAGGATTATGTCGGCGGCTTCGTCGTCACGGCGGGCATCGAGGAAGTGGCGATCGCCGAGCGTTTCGAGCGGGCGAACGACGATTATTCGTCGATCCTCGTGAAGGCGCTGGCCGACCGCTTCGCGGAAGCCTTCGCCGAATGCATGCATGAACGGGTCCGCAAGGAATTCTGGGGCTATGCGCCGGACGAAAATCTTTCCGCCGACGATCTGATCACGGAAGCCTATGCCGGTATCCGCCCAGCACCCGGATATCCGGCTCAGCCCGACCATACGGAAAAGGCGACGCTTTTCCGGCTGCTGGATGCGGAGAACGCAACCGGCGTCGAGCTGACGGAAAGTTATGCCATGTGGCCCGGCTCTTCGGTTTCCGGCCTCTATATCGGCCACCCGGCCTCCTATTATTTCGGGGTTGCGAAAGTGGAGCGCGACCAGGCCGAGGATTACGCCAGGCGCAAGGGCATGGCGATCGAGGAGGTGGAGCGCTGGCTCGGTCCGGTTCTCAACTATGTGCCGCAGTCGATGGTCGAAGACGCCGCCTGAGTGGATCATTCCAGCGCGTCTCGCATGGCGCGGATGACGAGGCTTGCGGAAACTGCTAACGGACGGAAATGCGTCCCGCCGAGTGCGAAATTCTGCGCGGCCGTCGAGGCGGCCTGAAGACAGCCGGACAATGAAAAGCCGTGGCGCTCCGCATCGAGATAGGCAGTCGCGGCCGTTTCCCAGGCCTCGACGACGACTTCCGCGCCCGGCTGTTCCGACGCCTGGTCCCGAAAGCCCGAGGCCATCGCGGCGAAGGCGAGGCCGAATTCCTCGACGCCGAGCTGTTCGTATCTGATAAAAATGCTGCCCGTCCTGCGGAATGCGGCTGCGTAAAGCTGCGGTTCGATGCCATTCATGCCCAGCAGGGTTTCCGCGGCCACATCGAAATAATGTCCCGGATTCCATTCGGCCGGTTCGAGCCCGGCGAAAACCGTTTCGATGGCGGAGAACATGCCGCTCATCCGTTTCCCGTGCCCTTGCTCGATATCGTCCGTGCCGGTGAGCGCGTCCCGGTTCTCGTCGAGCGCCACGGCGATCTCTGAAAACATCTCGATGATGGAAATGCTGTCCGCGATCCGCATAGCCGAAATCCTCGCCCCCAATTCCGCGTCAGAATTCAGGAGCTGGTCTCGATTGGCAAGTCGCAAATTACGGATGGGACCGCGCTCAATCGCGAACGATCAGGAAATCGCTGGCGTTGAAGCGCAGTGTCACGGTTTCGCCCGCCTGCGGCATGACCGCGTCCGGCGCGTTGAACATGTCGAAGGAAATCTGGTTGCCGCCGATATCGATCTTCGTGCGGATGACCGAGCCGAGGAAATGCGAGGAAATCACCGTGCCGGTGAGCGACGTGTCGCCCTTGGCGCTTTCGGAGAGTGAACCGGCTTCCGGGCGAAGCGCGATCGAAATCCTGTCGCCGCCTTTTAGCGTACCGACCGATTCACGCAGCTTGACGACGTTCTCGCCGACCTTGACGGTGTTGGCGGCCGGATCGGCGACGGTCGCCTCGATCATGTTGAGCGTGCCGACGAAGGAGGCGACGAAGCGGGTGGCAGGCCGGTTGTAGATTTCCGATGGCGTGCCGATCTGATCGGCGCGGCCGGCGTTCATGACGACGATGCGGTCGGAGATCGACAGCGCCTCTTCCTGGTCATGAGTGACGAAGACAGTGGTGATGCCGAGCTGGCTCTGGATCTGGCGGATTTCCTCACGCAGCGACACACGGATCTTGGCGTCGAGTGCCGAGAGCGGTTCGTCGAGCAGCAGGACCTGCGGTTTTGGTGCGAGTGCGCGGGCGAGTGCGACACGCTGCTGCTGGCCGCCGGACATCTGGTACGGATAACGGTCGGCCAGATGCTCCAGATGGATCAGCTTCAGCATTTCCTTTACGCGTGTCTCGATCTCGCCCTTCGGCTTGCCGGCGACCTTCAGGCCGAAGGCGACGTTGTCGAAAACGTTCATGTTCGGGAAAAGTGCATAGGCCTGGAAAACCATGCCGATATTGCGCTGGTTGGTCTTCAGCCTGTTCTGGTTCTTGCCGTTGATCGCGATCGTCCCGTCGCTCGGGCTTTCGAAGCCGGCGATCATGCGCAGCACTGTCGTCTTGCCGCAGCCGGAGGGCCCGAGAAAGGAGACGAACTCGCCTTTCTCGATCGACATATTGAAATCCTTGACGACCTGCGTCTGCCCAAAACTCTTCTTGATGCTGTCGAGTACGAGGAACGACATGGATGAATTCCTTATGGCCGGGAGGGTGCCATTCTGCTGAAACGGGAGACGAGCTGGAGCAGGCCCATCGAGAGCCAGGTCACGGCAAATGCGATGATCGCCAGCGCCGAGGGCTCGTAGGCCTTATTGGCGCCGACGAGCTGCAGGTAGGGGCCGAAGGCCGGGCGGTTCAAAAGGGCTGCCATGGTGAACTCGCCCATGACGATCGCAAACGTGATGAAGGCGCCGGAAAGCACGCCCGACATGACGTTCGGGAAAATGCAGCGGAACATGATGGTCGGCCATTTCGCGCCGAGGATTTCGGCAGCTTCCGTCAGCGTCCGGACGTCGATCGCCCGCATCGCCGTATCGACCGAGCGGTACATATAGGGCAGCGACAGGGTGATATAGGAGAGGACGAGGAGGATGTTGGTCCCGGACACGGATCCGGTGAATGGAATCCAGGACGAGGAATTGTAGAGACGCAGGTAGCCGAAGACGATGACGATCGCCGGAATGACCAGCGGCATCAGCGTGATGAATTCGACGATCGGGCGCATCTGCGGCAGGCGCAGCCGCACCCAATAGGCGGTCGGCACGACGAGCAGCATGCCGAAGATGATGGTGAAGAGCGCCATCAGCATCGAGAAGCCGAAGGTCTGCTGGAACTGGATGTCCGAGAAGACCGACCGGTAGGCGTCGAAGGAATATTCGCCCCGGCGCATCCGCAGCGAGAATTCGAACGTGCCGATCAGCGGCACGAAGAAATAGATGCAGCCAACGGCGATCGCGATCCAGGCAAGAATCTTCTGCGTCTTCATGTCCGCCTCCTCACTTCTGCCAGCGTTCGGCGCGCATGCGCAGCAGGATATAGAGGATGTTGGACACGCCCGTGATGACGATCATGCCGAGTGCCAGCGCGTAACCGAGGTTGGCATTGTGCAGCACGTCGCCGCGGATCTGGGCGTAGAGCAATATCGGCACGATGTTGAGCGAGGAGCCAGTCAGCGCGTAGGCCGTGGCGATCGCGCCGAAGGCGTTGGCGAAGAGGAGCAGCGTCGTGCCCATCAGGCTCGGCCAGAGGATCGGCAGCGCCACCATCCGCCAGTATTGCCAGGTCGAGGCACCGAGGATTTCGGACGCCTCCCGCCATTCCTTTTTCATGCCGTCGAGTGCCGGCGTCAGGATCAGCACCATCAGCGGGATCTGGAAGAACATATAGGTGATGGTGAGACCGAAGAAGGAAAGGATGTTGAAGCCGGTCGCATAGAGATTGAAGCCGATCCAGTCGCGCAGCAGCACGGTCACGAGGCCGGTACGACCGAGGGTCGCCAGGAAGGCAAAGGCGAGCGGCACGCCCGCGAAATTGGAGGCGACGCCGGAGAAGGTGAGCAACCCCGAGCGGAGCCATGAGGGCACCCCGCCGAGCACGATCGCCCAGGCAAGGAAGAAGCCGATCAGCGCGCCACCGAGAGCCGATGCCACCGAGACCCGGATACTGATCCAGTAGGCGCTCATGATCGACGGCGTGAAGAGATCGATGATGTTCTTGAAGGTGAACCGACCGTCCGGTGTGAAGAAGGCGCCCGTCACCAGGTAGAGCGTCGGGAGAATGAGGAACATCAGCGCGAAGATCATGAACGGCGCGATGCCGAGCCAATCGATGACGGTACGGCGGTCGACAAGGGACGTTGTGGCGGTGCTCATGGGCGCTGGCTTCTGCCGGAGGAGGGAGAAATCTCCCCGCCGGAGCGGCGGGGAGATCGATTTTAGAAGATTACTGAACGTTGGCGCCGACGGACGCGTCCCACTTGGTGGTGATCGTCTTGTTGCCGGCTTCCTGTTCGGCGAGCGTCGGGAAGACGGCCTTTTCGTAGGCAGCAGCCGGCGGCAGGGCGTCGAGCAGTTCCTTCGGGATCTTATTGTTCTTGGCAAGGTCGTTGAAGCGGATCGGGTGGCAATAGCCCTTCAGCCAGCCGAGCTGGCCTTCGTCCGAATAGAGGAATTCCATCCACAGCTTGGCGGCGTTCGGGTGCGGCGCGAAGGCGGATATCCCCTGCACGTAGACGCCCGCGACGACGCCGGAAGCCGGAACGACGACTTCGACGGGAGGGTTGCCCTTCAGGCTGTCGCGCCAGGCAAGACCATTATAGTCCCAGGCGATCACGATCGGGGTCGATCCTTGCGCGAGGGAGGCCGACTTGCCGATGACCGGAACGAAGTTGCCTGCCTTGTTGACGTCGGCGAAGAAGGAAAGACCGGCTTCACCAGCCTTGGTAGCGTCCTTCTCGCCGGTCGCGAGACCAGCGGCATAAACAGCCTGGACGGCCTGGTTCGAGGCGCGTGGGTCACCGGCGAGCGATACCGAGTTTGCGAGCTCCGGCTTCTTCAGGTCGGCCCAGTCCTTCGGGACGTCCTTGACGATATCGGTGTTCACGACGAAGGAGAGAACCCCGTAATAATCACCGTACCAGGAGCCGTCGGCATCCTTGGCGCTGTCCGGAATGGTGTCCCAGGTGGAGACCTTGTAAGGCATCAGCAGGCCTTCGGCTTTGGCGGAAGGACCGAAGGAGAGCCCGACGTCGATGACGTCCGGAGCCTGCGGGCCGGTATTGCCCTTGTTGGCCTTGATGGCTTCGATTTCGTCGCCCGAACCGGCGTCCGGGTTCAGCTCGTTGACCTCGATACCGTACTTGGCCTTGAAGGCAGCGATCAGGTCGCCGTAGCCGCACCAGTTATGGGGCAGGGCGATCGTGGTCAGCGTGCCTTCTTTCTTAGCGGCTGCGACGAGCTCGGCGCTCGGTTCGGCGGCGGCGAGGCTGGCCGAAGCGATGACGATGGCGGTCGTCATCGAAAGAAGACGTTGGGTCCTGTTGAGCACGGTATCCTCCTAGGGTTCAGGTCGTGTCGGCGCGACAAGTAGATGCAGTTTATGTATCGGATATGACAGCCCGGAGCGTGAGCATTTGCTCATGAAACTCCGATTTGCCGGCATGCTGATCGTCCCGGTTTTCAATCGGGGCGTGTCTGGCGGCCCGGCCGCCGGAAAAGACGGCTCCGTTCGAACAGGCCCTCCAGTGAATTCATGCGTTCGCGGGTTTCCTCCCATGTGGCACCTTGCACCGCTTCGATCAGAGCTTCCACGACGAAAAGGGTTATGACGGAGGAATCCCAGGCGGAGGGCGCTTCGATGCGCATCTTGAACGTGTATTGGGCGTATTTTGCGACAGGCGAGGCCCAGACATCCGTGAACAAGACGATGACGACGCCGTTGGCGCTTGCGGCCTCCGCCAGCGTCGCCATCTCCTGCTCGTAGCGGCGGATATCGAAGATCACCAGCACGTCGCCGGCGCTCATGTTGAGCACATGCTGCGGCCAGGAGCTGGAATTGTTGGAGATCAGCGTCGTCTTCGGACGGATGACCTGCATATGCGTGAAGAAATATTCGGCCAGCGCACCGGTGATACGTCCGCCGACGAAATAGATGCTGCGGCTGCGATCACGCAAAAGTGCGGCGGCGCCCTCGAAGGTCGTCGTATCGAGCTCTGAGAGCGTATCGCGCAGATTGGCGGTGATGGCGTCGGCGAAGCGGTTCAGGATATGCGTGCCAGGCGCATTCGACGCCCAGCGGTCGTGCTTGGCGATGGGATTGGAGATCGTCGCCTCGAGTTCCTGGTGCAGGTGCGACTGGAATTCCGGATACCCCCTGTAACCGAGTTTCTGCACCATGCGCGCAACGGTCGGCGTCGAAACGCCGGCGTTCTCCGCAATCGTGGTGATGCTGCCGAGCCCCGACACCGGATAATTCTCCAATAGGCTGTCCGCCAACTGTTTTTCCGCGCGTGTCAGGCCGTCGTAACGAACACGAATGACATCCGATACGGTGCGTGCTGTTGGTGGCACGAAGACTGTCCCCTCCGGTCTGCGCCGGTTTACGGCAAAAGATTAACATTCGTTTCCGGGGAGAAGTCAACGGTGAGTTTGAAGAGAATTTTTCAGATTTGCGTTGACGGCAATCGAAAAGTGAAGAATTCTCTTCTTCATTCAATTTTAGCCGGATTTACGGGACGCGCTCATGCTGGTGCAGTCGGGGTTCTTCACGGAGGCGGACGGCGAGCCTGTCGCCGTGGAAAACGCCGGCGGCAAGAGCGAGGTGCTCCTCATCTGCGAGCACGCCTCGCGACGCTTGCCGGAACGATACGGCGATCTCGGGCTTTCCGAAGAAGCGCTTTCCTCCCATATCGCCTGGGATCCCGGCGCGCTGGCGGTTGCCCGGCTGATGTCGAAGAGCCTCGATGCGATGCTTGTTTATCAGCGCTTTTCGCGGCTGGTCTACGATTGCAACCGGCCGCCGGAGTCGCCGTCGGCAATGCCCGATGCGAGCGAGGTCTTCCGCATTCCCGGCAACGAGAACCTTTCGCAGGCCGAGAAATCGCGCCGCACGGCGGCGCTCTACCTGCCGTTTCACGGCCGCATCCGTGAGGAGATTGTCGCGCGGTGGGCGCGGGGGGAGCGGACCGTCCTCGTCACTGTCCACAGCTTCACGCCGGTCTATTTCGGCACGAAGCGGCCGGTCGAGATCGGCATCCTGCACGATACCGACAGCCGGCTTGCCGACCGCATGCTGGAAGCGGCAGCGGATACGCATCTTTACCGCGTTGAACGCAACGAGCCTTACGGGCCGGCGGACGGCGTTACCCATACGCTCGAAGTCCACGCTCTGCCGGCGGGGCTTTTGAACGTGATGATCGAGATCAGGAACGACCTGATAACGGATGAAACCGGCCAGGGGGTCGTGGCCGGTTTCTTGACAGGACTGCTGCGGGAAAGCCTCGCATCGGTTCAATGAAAAGACCCGGGGAGCAGTGCAAGCTGCAAGGCGCGCCGACACCGACAAGAAGCGGGCGGCGGCTGACATGTCGACTGGGGCGTGGCTGGCCAGAACGGCCGGCCGCCCGTTTTCTTGATCAGGAGAGAAGGGCATGGAAAGTTCATCTGCAGGCGTCAGCTACAAGAAGGCGGACGCATCCTATTTCGAAAAGCGCGGGCTCTCCCGCTATGCAGGGGTCTGGTCGCTCTGGGCGCTCGGCGTCGGAGCGGTCATTTCCGGCCACTTTTCCGGCTGGAATTTCGGTTTCTCGACGGGCGGCTGGGGCGGCATGCTGGTCGCTGGCATCATCATCGCCATCATGTATCTCGGCCTGACGTTTTCGATCGCCGAGATGAGTCCCGCGCTGCCGCATACAGGTGCGGCCTATTCCTTCGCACGAACGGCGATGGGGCCTTGGGGCGGCTTCGTCACCGGCCTTTGCGAGAATGTCGAATACGTGCTGACGCCGGCGGTGATCGTCACCTTCATCACGGCTTACGTCAATTCGATCTTCGGGTTCGACGCGGCCTATTCGCCGCTGATCTGGATCGTCTTCTACGCTCTCTTCCTCGCGTTGAACGTCTTCGGTCTGGAGCTTTCGTTCAAGGTGACGCTGGTGATCACCATCCTTTCGCTCGCAGTGCTGGTGTTCTTCTGGATCAGCGCCATCCCGAACATGGATTTCTCCCGCTGGGCGCTGAATATCGGTGCAGGCCCGGACGGTACGGCCGTCGAACTGCCGGAAGGCAACGGTTCCTGGTTCCCCTTCGGCTTTTCAGGCGTGCTTGCAACACTGCCTTTCGCGGTCTGGCTGTTCCTGGCGATCGAACAGCTTCCGCTGGCCGCGGAGGAATCCGTCGATCCGAAGCGCGACATGCCGAGGGGCATCATTCTCGGCATGGTGACGCTGATGATCTCGGCCTTCATGATCGTACTGCTCAACCCGTCGGTTCCGGGCGTCGGTTCGTTCCATCTCGGCTCGTCGCTGGAGCCGTTGCTTGATGGCCTGAGAGCCGTCTATGGCGATAGCGGTGTCGTGGTCCTCGGTCTGGTGGCGCTGACCGGTCTCATCGCCAGCTTCCACACGATCCTCTATGCGCAGGGCCGGCAGGTCTATTCGCTGTCGCGCGCTGGATATTTCCCGACGGCGCTTTCGGTCACCCATCCGGTCTTCAGGACGCCCCATGTGGCGATGATCACCGGTTCGCTGGTCGGTCTCGCGGTGATGCTGGTGATCTGGTTCTCGCTGGGCGCGGAACAGGGCGGCAGCATCATCGGCAGCGTGCTCCTCAACATGGCGGTGTTCGGTGCCATGTTCTCCTACATCATGCAGGCGATCTCCTTCATCATCCTGCGCAGGAAGTTGCCGAATATCGAGCGGCCTTACCGTTCGCCGCTCGGCATTCCGGGTGCGGCTCTCACCATCGTCATCGCGGTGATCACGCTGTTCTACCAGATCCAGGATCCGAACTTCACCAAGGGCGTGCTTTGGGTCATCGTCTGGTTCGCCGTCGCGATAGCCTATTTCGCCGTTGTCGGGCGTCATCGCCTGATCCTCTCGCCGGAGGAGGAGTTCGCGATGCAGCACAAGGAAGCGGCGTCGCTTGCATGACTGAAAATCGATCGGCGCGGCCTTCAGGGCCGCGCCTCCCATTTTTCAAATCCATGGATGAAGCGCATGGCCGCCAGTTATTCTTTCGACGACCTGAAGCTCGATGTCGCCGCGGGCCGCATCGATACCGTCATCGCCGCCCAGGTGGACATGCAGGGCCGGCTGATGGGCAAGCGTTTCCAGGCGGAGTATTTCGTCGAGAGCGCCTACAAGGAAACCCATAGCTGCAACTACCTGCTGGCGACCGACATCGAGATGGAAACGGTGCCGGGGTACAAAGCGTCGAGCTGGGAAAAGGGCTACGGCGACTATACGATGAGGCCGGACCTTTCGACGCTCCGAAAACTGCCTTGGCTGGAAGGTACCGCACTCGTTCTCTGCGACGTGCTCGATCATCATACCCATGAAGAAGTGCCGCATTCGCCGCGTGCCGTTTTAAAGAAGCAGCTTGCCCGGCTTGAAGCCATGGGTATGACCGCCTTCATGGCGAGCGAGCTCGAATTTTTCCTGTTCGACCAAACCTATGACAGCGCTCGGGAAGGGGGCTATCGCAATCTCAAGCTCGCCAGCGCTTATAACGAGGACTACCACATCTTCCAGACGACCAAGGAAGAGGAGGTGATGCGGGCGATCCGCACCGGCCTGCAGGGTGCCGGCATTCCGGTCGAGAACTCGAAGGGCGAAGCATCAGCCGGCCAGGAGGAGATCAACGTCCGTTACGCCGATGCGCTCACCATGGCCGACCGTCACGCGGTCATCAAGAATGCAGCCAAGGAGATCGCCTGGCAGAAGGGCAAGGCCGTGACCTTCCTCGCCAAGTGGAACTACGGTGCTGCCGGAAGTTCGTCCCATATCCATCAGTCGCTCTGGAGCGCGGACGGAGCGACGCCACTTTTCTTCGACAAGGATGGCGACCACGGCATGTCCGAGACCATGAGGCACTACATGGCCGGGCTGCTCACCCACGCGGGCGAAATCACCTACTTCCTGGCGCCCTATATCAACTCCTACAAGCGTTTCATGGCAGGCACCTTCGCGCCGACCAAAGCCATCTGGTCAAAGGACAACCGTACCGCCGGCTACCGTCTCTGCGGGGAAAGCACAAAGGCCATCCGCGTCGAATGCCGCGTCGGCGGTTCCGATCTCAATCCCTATCTTGCGTTTGCCGCGCTGATCGCGGCCGGCATGGCCGGCATCGAGAAGAAAATGGCGCTGGAACCGGCCTTCGTCGGCGACGCTTATCATGGCAAGGACGTGCGGGAGATACCGAAGACGCTTCGGGAGGCGACGGAACTGCTGCATGGTTCGGAACTGCTTCGAACCGCCTTTGGCGACGACGTCATCGACCATTATGTCCGGGCGGCGCGGTGGGAGCAGGAGGAATACGACCGCCGCGTGACGGATTGGGAAGTGGCGAGAGGCTTCGAGAGGGCGTAAATCTCTCCACCAGGAAATCAGAAACGGGAATACCGATCATGACGATGATCCAATGTATCTCGCCGGTCGACGGTTCGGTCTATGCCGAGCGTCCGGCGATGCCGCTCGAAGATGCGATGGAGGCTGTGGGCCGTGCCCGCAATGCGCAGAAGGCCTGGGCGAAACGGCCGCTCGAAGAGCGCATCCAGCTCGTCTTGAAGGGTGTCGCGCGGCTCAATGAAATGTCCGGCGACGTGGTGCCGGAACTCGCCTGGATGATGGGCCGGCCGGTGCGTTACGGTGGCGAATATCGCGGCTTCAACGAGCGTTCCAACTACGTCGCCTCGATCGCGGCCGAGGCGCTTGCCCCAATCCGGATCGAAGACAGCGTCACATTCGAGCGCCGTATAGAACGCGAGCCCCACGGCGTCGTTTTCGTTATCGCCCCATGGAACTATCCTTACATGACGGCGATCAATACAGTCGCCCCGGCGCTGATGGCTGGCAATACGGTCATTATCAAGCATGCCGCCCAGACGCTGCTGGTTGGTGAGCGCATGGTGCGCGCTTTCGTCGAAGCCGGCGTGCCCGAGGATGTCTTCCAGAACCTCTTCCTCGACCATGAGACGGCGGACGCGCTGATTGCCGCCGGCAGCTTCAACTTCATCAATTTCACCGGATCGGTCGCCGGCGGGCGAGCGGTCGAGAAGGCCGCGGCCGGCACCTTCACCGGCATTGGCCTCGAACTCGGCGGCAAGGACCCGGGTTATGTGATGGAGGATGCCGATCTCGATGCGGCGGTCGACGTGCTGATGGACGGCGCGACCTACAATTCCGGACAGTGCTGCTGCGGCATCGAGCGCATCTATGTGCACGAGTCGCTTTATGAGCAGTTCGTCGATAAATCGGTCGCCTGGGTATCGAACTACAAGCTCGGCAATCCGCTTGACCAGGAGACGACGCTCGGACCGATGGCCAGCAAACGTTTTGCCAAGGTGGTGCGCGAGCAGATCGCCGACGCTGTGTCGAAGGGTGCAAGGGCACTTGTCGACCCGAAGCTTTTCCCGTCCGACGATGGCGGCGCCTATATCGCGCCGCAGATCCTCGTCGACGTCGACCATTCCATGTCGTTCATGCGCGAGGAGACTTTCGGTCCAGCGGTCGGCATCATGAAGGTGAAGGGCGACGAAGAGGCGATCGGCCTGATGAACGACAGCCGGTACGGGCTCACCGCCTCGCTCTGGACCCAGGATGCAGATCGCGCCGGCAGGATCGGCCGCGAGCTGGAAACCGGCACGGTGTTCATGAACCGAGCCGACTATCTCGACCCCGCGCTCGTCTGGACCGGCGTCAAGGAAACCGGTCGTGGCGGTTCTCTTTCGGTCCTCGGCTTCCATAACCTGACCCGTCCGAAATCCTATCATCTGAAGAAGGTCACGAAATGAACATCGTCGCGAACTGGAGCTATCCCACCGCCATCAAGCTCGGCCGCGGGCGGATCAAGGAATTGGCGGGCGCCTGCAAGACGCTCGGGCTGAAGAAGCCGCTGCTTGTTACCGACAGGGGACTGGCGTCCATGGCGATCACAGGCCACGCGCTCGACATCCTGGACGATGCCGGTCTCGGCCGCGCGATCTTCTCCGAGGTCGATCCGAATCCGAACGAGAAGAACCTCGAGGCCGGCACCAAGGCCTATAAGGATGGCGACCATGACGGCGTGGTTGCCTTCGGCGGCGGTTCCGGCCTCGATCTCGGCAAGCTGATTGCCTTCATGACCGGCCAGACGCGGCCGGTCTGGGATTTCGAGGATATCGGCGACTGGTGGAGCCGTGCGGATGCGTCGAAGATCGCGCCGATCGTCGCCGTGCCGACGACGGCCGGCACGGGTTCGGAAGTCGGCCGGGCAGGGGTGCTCACCAATTCCGAGACGCATGTGAAGAAGATCATCTTCCACCCGAAGATGCTGCCGGGTGTCGTCATCTGCGATCCGGAACTCACCATGGGCATGCCGAGGGCGATCACCGCCGGCACCGGCATGGATGCGTTCGCCCATTGCCTGGAGGCCTATTCGTCGCCCTTCTATCACCCGATGTCGGGTGGCATCGCGCTCGAAGGCATGCGGCTGGTCAAGGAATTCCTGCCCCGCGCCTACAAGGATGGCACCGATCTCGAAGCCCGCACCAATATGATGTCGGCTGCCGCCATGGGCGCGGTCGCTTTCCAGAAGGGGCTCGGCGCCATCCATTCGCTGTCGCACCCGATCGGCGCGGTCTACAACACCCATCACGGCATGACGAACGCGGTCGTCATGCCCCCGGTACTGCGCTTCAACCGGCCGGCGATCGAGGAGAAGATCGGTCGCGCGGCCGCCTATCTCGGGATTTCCGGTGGTTTCGACGGCTTCTACGATTACGTGATCTCGCTGCGCTCCGAACTCGGCGTGCCGGAGAACCTCACCGCGATGGGCATCAAGCCGGACCGAATCGACGAACTGACGGCCATGGCGATCGAGGATCCGAGCTGCGGCGGCAACCCGGTCCCGATGACGCCGGAGAATACCAAGGCTCTTTTCCTCGATTGTTTCTGATCTTGGAAGGGTGGAGTTAACGGAGACCCGGAGAGTAAAAACTCCGGGTTTTCCGTATCTTGAAGCCGGACGCTAAATCTCCTGACTGATTTTCATGAAGGCCGATTTAATGATTTGTTAACCATGCCCGGCAAGGATGATGTGTGTGACACCATGTTGCCCGGTGTCCTTTGAGCGATGCGGCTCGCGACCTTCGAGGACCGAAATGCCTGTAATATCCTTTGCCAATGCCAAGGGCGGAGCCGGTAAGACGACTGCTGCGCTGCTGCTCGCAACCGAACTTGCTCATCAGGGCTTTCGCGTCACCATCATCGATGCCGACCCGCAGCGCTGGATCAGCCAGTGGTCGGAAATCTCCGGCCCCGTCCGCAATGTCGACGTCATTTCCGAGGTCACCGTCGCATCGCTCCAGTGTCATCTCCGGGAGCTCGCGCCGCGCACCGACTACTTCATCATCGATCTTGCCGGAGCCCGCGACGCGATCGTCACGACCGCGATCGGTCTTTCGGACCATGTGATGATCCCGGTCCAGGGATCCGCCATGGATGCCAAAGGTGCCGCGCAGATTCTCGATCTCCTCTCTTTCCTGAAGGACAAGGCCAATCTCGATATCGCCCATTCGGTCGTGCTGACGCGTGTGACCTCCATGGTCACCACCAGGGCTCTCTTGACGATCAAGGGGCTGCTTGCCGCCCGCGGGGTCAATGTGCTGGATACGCCGATCGGCGAACGTATTGCGTTCAAGGAGCTTTTCGAGACCGGCGGTACACTTCATACGCTCAATCCGGCAAAGGTCAGCAATCTCGACAAGGCCAGGGAAAATGTCGGCGCCTTCGCAAAAGAGGTTCTGGGCCTGATGCCGGTCAAGATCACCCGCTCGGCGGCGTCCCGTCTCTTCGGGCTGGGGCGCAACGCTGCCTGAATTATCCCATCCAGATTCTGTTCAGCCCGGAACTTTTGCGGCGGTCGATTCGAAAGAGCCGGCCGCACTTGCATTGAAGGCGGTCGTGGAAGAAACCGTCGTTTAACCGGAATCCTGTTTCGCCGCTCCGCGGGAGGGGACCGAATTACTCGACGAATTCCACCGTCGTGCCGGGCTTTACCATCTTGGCCAATTCCGTCGCATCCCAGTTGGTGAGGCGCACGCAGCCGTGGCTGTTGGTCTTGCCGATCTTCGACGGGTCGGGCGTGCCGTGAATGCCGTAGGTAGGCTTCGAAAGCGCGATCCAGACATTGCCGACCGGGCCGTTCGGACCCGGCGGGATCTGCAGGATCTGATCGTTGTTGCCCTGCTTGAAGTTGACCTTCGGATTGTAGGTGTAGCCGGGATCGAGTGCGATGCGCTCCACCGCGTGCGTGCCGGTCGGCGAGGGCGTGTCGGTCGAGCCGATGGTCGCCGGATAGGCGGCGATCAGCTTACCGTCGGCGCCGTAGGCGAAAACCTGCTTCTTGCTCTTGTCGGCGATGATGCGGGTGACGGCGCCCTTCTTCGGCTGGCCCGGATTGATGACCTTGATGATCGTGCCGGGGACCGTGAAATCCGCATTCGGATTGAGCGATTTCAGATAGTTCTCGTCCATGTGGAATTGCTCGGCGAGCTTTTCGGTCACCGACGTATAGGACATGGCAGGCAGTTGCGCCTTGTGGGCATAGTCTTCCGGAATCGACGCCACATAGGGACCAGCGGCATCGGCGGCGGTGATCGTGTAGTCGATGATAGGCAGGCCACCGGAATAGGTCAGCCGCTGCATGATGTCTTCGGAATTGTTCGGATCGAGCGTTTCGCCGGTCATTTCCTGCCAGGCGGCGATCGCCTTGTTGACGTTGCCGCCGAGATGCCCGTCGATCACGCCGGGCGAGATGCCTTCGCGGTCGAGAAAGACCTGCAGGGCAGCGACTTCGGCCTGCGGCTTCTTGGTGACGGCGATGATCGGCTTCTCCGGCTGCAGGGTATCCTGTGGCGGCTGGTTGGGCTCGATCGATGCCTCCTGCGGATAGCCGGAGTCCGCATCAGGCATCGGCTGGTCGTCCAGCGGCATACGGGTCACGGAACCCTCGCCGGGGATCGCTCCCGTGACGGCGCCCGGTTCATCCTGACGATATTCGCGATAGTCCCGATAGCCGTAACCGTCCCGGTAACCACCGAGATCGCGGAATCTGCGGTATCCGCCGGGCGCCGGGGGATATTCCTCGGCCCGGGCCGGCCGGTAGGTTTCCTGAGGGATTTCCGTCGCCACGACATTGCCATAGCGATCGATGAATACTCGTCTGCCCATACCGTCGCGGCTGATGACCATGTCGCCGTCGGGAATATAATCGAGAATGGCACCATCCGGCGCGACGAGCATTGTTTCGGAAGGATAACGGTCGCGGTAACGGTTCTGTGCTTCAGCAGGGGTGATGCCCTGGGCCGCGGTCAAAACGATGAGGCTGACGCTTGCGAAAATGAGGCGCTTCACGATGTCACCGACTTCCTTGTTTCTCTTACACGTAATCGGGAAATCGGCTCTTCGTTCCCGCCCCCGCGTGCCTTGTCGCCACAGACAAGGTAATTTTGACGGTAGTGTGGAAAAAGTGAATTCGTCATGAATGTATTGTTAAATTCGTATCACGATCGGGTAAGAGCGCTGAAGAAACCGTGAAAGGGATGATTATGAAGGCGTTTTCGGCTGCGAATGGTCCGAAGCTTTTCCTCGACGAGAATTCGGTGCTCGATATCGCCGGCTGTTTTATCGGCGATACCGACCTTTCTCCCGGCCGGGCCATCCCTGACGACGGTGATTCGCGGATAGACCATTCGCTCGAAGGCTTCCTTTTCACCTGCGGGCCGGACCATATCCGACATCCCGAGCCGATCGAAGGCAGGGCTGGCGGGAGATATCCGCTGCACGGTTCCTTCTCTTCGCATCCGGCCGAAATCCTATTCTGGGATGCGCAGGGCGAGGATGCCGAATGCCGCGCCCGCGTGCCGGTCATCATGGCGACCGGCGAGCCGGCGCTGCTCGAACGCCATTGGCGGATCGACGGGGCGACGGGCGAGGTGAGCCTTCTGGATAAGGTGACCAATGCCGGCACCAGGCCTTTCGCTCCCGTGCATATGTATCACATGAATATCGGCGCCTGGCTGTTCGATGATCATGTCCATCTCAGGGGGAAGATGCTGGAAGGCGGCGGCTTGCCTTGGACCTTCGGCAAGGATCCCGGCGGCGTCTTCTGCGTGCCCGCGGCGGACACTGGCGAGCAATGGGCGGAAATCGCACTCGGGCCGATCGCGGCGATCGGCGGGCTGACGCTGAAGGTTAAATTCAGGACCGATACGCTGCCGCATCTGCAGGTCTGGCGCAACCAGAAGGCGCCTGCGCATGTGCTCGGCATCGAGCCGGTCTCGCATCGCGGCGCAAGCCGGTACGAGCTTGCGGAGAAGGGCGAACTCCGGTCGCTGAAACCCGGCGAAAGCATCGAATACGGCCTCAGCTTCAGTTTCGTCTGATCTCATGTCGTTTCCGCGATCAGCGCCCCCGATTGACGCACGGGGGGCACCGTCGTAATGCTTGCGCCTCGATTAAAAGGAGGCTGCGCCATGGATATCCGACAGATCAACGACGAGTATTCCGTAACCGGTCAGATCACCGTCGAGGATCTCGATGAGATCAAGGCCATGGGCTTCAAGTCGGTCGTCTGCCATCGTCCCGACGACGAGGAGCCGGGTCAGCCGCATTATGCCGAGATCGCTGCGCGGGCCAAGGAGCTCGGCCTCGACATCCGCCACATTCCGGTCGGCCGCATGGGCGTCGATGCCGACGGCGTGCAGGCGATGGTCGATGCGCTGGACGAGTTTCCGCGCCCGATGCTCGGCTTCTGCCGTTCCGGCGCCCGTTCGACGGCGATCTACGAAAAGAGCCAGCATATTCGCGGCTGAATTTTTCGCAGGCTCCGTGCATTGAGCGCGGGGCTTCCTCCCGCAGCTCAAAATCCAGGAGCATTTCCATGAGCATCAAGCGCATCGAGCCGGGCGCCCGCATGAGCGGCGCCGTCGTCCACGGCAACACGGTCTATCTTGCCGGTCAGGTCGGCGATGGCGATACCGTCACCGACCAGGCGAAGGACGCGCTGGCCGAGGTCGATCGCCTGCTCGCCGCCGCCGGCACCGACAAGACGAAGATCCTTCAGACGATCATCTATCTTTCCGACATCGCCTATTTCGGCGAGATGAACGCTGTCTGGGAAGCCTGGATCGATCCGGCCAATCCGCCGGCACGCGCCACCAGCGAAGCCAAGCTCGCTGCGCCGAACTACAAGGTCGAGTTCATCGTCACCGCGGCGCTCTAACCATACGTAAGTCGAATCAAAAAGCCGGCCTATCGTTTTGACAGGCCGGCTTTTTTGTAAGTAGGCTCAGGCCTTGTCTCGGATCTGCGTCAGCGTCCTGGTCGGCGTGATCGCTTCCGGATCGAGCCTGACCTCGATGATCGACGGCTTGCCGCTGGCGCGGGCGCGCAGATAGGCGGGGCCGAATTCTTCCGTCTTCTCCACCAGTTCCCCATGGCCGCCGAACGCCTTGGCATAAGCGACGAAGTCCGGATTGACGAGGTCTGTCGCGCTGACGCGGCCCGGATATTCCCGCTCCTGATGCATGCGGATCGTACCGTAGATGCCGTTGTTCACCAGAACGGTGATGATCGGCAGGCCGTAGCGCACGGCGGTGATGAATTCCTGCCCGTGCATCATGAAACAGCCGTCGCCGGCGAAACAGACGACTTCACGCTCCGGGAAGAGCTGCTTGGCCGCGACGGCAGCCGGCAGGCCGTAACCCATCGAGCCGGAGGTCGGGGCGGACTGCGTGTTGTATTTCCGGAACCGGTGGAAGCGGTGCAGCCAGGTGGCGTAGTTGCCGGCGCCGTTGGTGAAGACCGCGTCGTCCGGCACGTTCTCTTCGATCCATTGCATGATCGGCCCCATTCTCACCGGACCGGGGCCGGCTTCCGGTGGCGTCGACCACCTGAGATAGGAGTCGTGCATGGCTGATTTCCGTTCGGCCCAGAGCGGAAGAGCAGGCGGTTCCAGTTCCTTGATGGCTGCGACGAACTCCGCAGGAGCGGCGCAGATCGCCAGGTCGGGCCGGTAGATACGACCCAATTCCTCGGGATCAGGGAAGATGTGGATCAGCTTCTGCTTCGGGTAGGGGATGTCGATCAGCGTGTAGCTGGAGGAGGGCATTTCCGACATGCGGCTGCCGAGCAGAACCAGAAGGTCCGCTTCCTTGATTTCCTTGGCGAGGGCCGGGTTGATGCCGATGCCCGCATCGCCCGCATAGGAAGGATGCAGGTGGTCGAAGAGCATCTGGCGGCGGAAGGAGCAGGCGACGGGAACCTTGAAGCGGGCGGCGAAGTCGGCAAAATCCTTGCGAGTCTCTTCGCTCCAGCGCGTACCGCCGAGGATGAACACCGGCCGCTGCGCTTCTTTCAGCATTGTCTCGAAGGCGGCGATCTGGCCCTGGCCCGGATGGCTTTCGACGCGCGCATAGGATCGCGCCTGCGGTGCCTCGACCTCCTCGACCAGCATGTCCTCCGGCAGCGTCAGCACGACCGGGCCGGGGCGGCCGGACGTGGCGACCGCGAAGGCGCGGGTCACGAATTCCGGGATGCGGCGGGCGTCGTCGATCTCGCCCACCCATTTGGCGAATTCGGTGAAGGCGCGGCGGTATTCGACCTCCTGGAAGGCCTCGCGTTCGCGCGCGTCGCGCTGCACCTGACCGATGAAGAGGATCAGCGGAATCGAATCCTGCCTTGCGATATGCAGGCCGGCGGAGGCGTTGGTCGCGCCGGGGCCGCGGGTGACCATGCAGATGCCTGGTTCGCCGGTCAGCCGTCCCCAGCTGTCGGCCATCATCGCGGCACCACCCTCCTGGCGGCAGACGAGCACGTCGATGCCGCTCTCGTAGAGCGCGTCGAGCACGGCGAGATAGCTTTCCCCCGGGACGCAGGAAATGCGCTTGACGCCATTCGCCTTCAGCGCCTCGACGATGAGTTGCCCCCCGGTTTTGGTGGCGGTCTTCATCTCTATCTCCCCTTCTTTTCCATCTCTTCAAGCTCTGCCAGCACGTCCGCCGTATGTTCCCCGAGTGCCGGGCTGGGGCGATGATAGGCGAGCGGCGTTTCAGATAACACGATCGGGTTGCGCACGCCCGGAATAACCGTGCCGTCCGTCGTTTCGAGGTCGATCCTGAGCCCGCGGGCCTTCACCTGCGGATCGTCGAACATTTCCGCGATCGAATTGATCGGCCCGGCCGGCACGGCATTGTCGCCGCAGGCGGCAAGCAGTTCTGCCTTCTTCCATTTCGCGGTCTGCGCCACGATCAGGCGGCGGACCTCGCCGCGATTGGCCACGCGCGCCTTGTTGGTCGCAAAGCGTTCGTCATCGGCGGCGTCCTCGATGCTCAGGATGCGACAGAACCGCCGGAACTGCCCGTCATTGCCGACTGCGAGGATCAGGTGGCCGTCTTTGGTCGGTATGACCTCGTAGGGTGAGATGTTAGGATGGGCGTTGCCGAGCTTCTTCGGCGCCACGCCGGAGATCAGGTAGTTCATGTTCTGGTTGGCGAGGATGCCGGCCTGGACGTCGAGCAATGCCATGTCGATATGCTGGCCTTCGCCGGTCTTCATGGCGTGGATCAGCGCCGCCTGGATCGCCGTCACGGCATAGATGCCGGTGAAGATGTCGGCGATCGCGACGCCCGCCTTCATCGGCTCGCCATCCGGCTCTCCTGTGATCGACATGAAGCCGGACATGCCCTGGACGATGTAATCATAGCCGGCCAGGTTGGCATAGGGACCGTTCTGGCCGAAGCCGGTGATCGAGCAGTAGACCAGCTTGGGATTGATTGATTTCAGGCTCTCGTGGTCGAGCCCGTATTTCGTCAGGCCGCCAAGCTTGAAATTCTCGATCAGTACGTCCGCGCTGGCGGCGAGCCGCCGGACGATCTCCTGGCCTTCATCCGTCTTCAGATCGACGGCGATCGAGCGTTTGCCGCGATTGGTCGAGTGGTAATAGGCCGCCGAAAGGTTTTCGCCGTTATCTCCCTCGACGAAGGGCGGTCCCCAGGCGCGGGTGTCGTCGCCCCCGTCCGGGTTTTCCACCTTGATGACGTCGGCGCCCATGTCGGCCAGCATCTGTCCGGCCCAGGGACCGGCAAGCACGCGGGCCAGTTCGACGACCCGGATACCGGAAAGGGGTGGTTTCTTGGCTGTCTGGTTCATGTCGTTTGGCTCATGTCATGGGGCCATGGTTGATCTGGCGGTGCCCGTCACGGGCTTCATGGAAGCCACGCGCCTTTCCCGCCAGATGATGTAGAGGCCGGAGCCTAGGCCGAGGCCGATGCTGGTCTCGGCTGCTGGATTGGCAAGGTTTGCGGGCGGCAAACTCATGGATTTTCTATAAAGGGGTAAAATGCCGGAAGCACTTGAATAAATGTCATGAACTCATTCCGTTTTCGATGAAGCCGCTTCCGATACCGTGACCGGCGGCCGGGGGGAGAACGGCCTTCGCCCAGGCGGCGAATTCTCCGGTAGCGCGGGTACGCACCGTATCGTTCAGCGTTTCGTGACGCGTAGCCGGCCAGACTTTGGTCGTCACATTGGAGAAGCCGTGCTTAAGGAAATGTCCGGAGAGCCAGAGGACCTCGCGGCCTCCGTTGGTCGCCGGGTCCTCGGCACCGCCGATCAGATGGATCGGCAGATCCTTCCGCAAGCGGTCGATAAGTTTCGGCGCGCGGAGGGTCAATTCGAAGAGGTCGAGCCACAGCGACACGCTGGCGCCGAAGCCGCAGAGCGGGTCGGCGATATAGGCATCGACGATATCGCCGTCATGGCTCAGCCAGTCGAATTCCGTCCGGTGGCCGGGAATGGATTTTGCCCAGGCGCCGAAGGTGAGTCTCGGCAGAAGGCCGCTCGGCACGTCCGAGCCCTTCAATGCCTTTTCCGTTCGCAGGATCACCTGTGCCGCACGGCCGGCGATGCCCGGGTGGAAATTCGAATTCCAGACTGCGAGCGCGTCGAAACTTGCGGGAAAATCGATGGCGGCGTTGAGGGCAATGAGCCCGCCCATGGAATGGCCGAAGAGCAGGACCGGCAGGCCGGGATGGGCTTTCGCCGCCATGTCGCGTACTGCTTTCAGATCTTCCGAGACAAGTCGTACGCCGTCGCGTTTGCCAAAACGGCCGGTTGGCGCATCCGGCGCTGTCGTTTCCCCATGGCCACGATGATCGAAGGCATAGGCATGGAAGCCTTGCCCGGCCATCTTCTCCGCAAAGGTCTTGTAGCGCCTGGAATGCTCCGCAAGCCCATGGGAGATGATGAGGATGCCACATGCCGGTTCCCGCGCCGGCTGATGATGATAGGCGAGGCTGGCGCCTGTCGGGCTTTCCAGCCGCCTCGTTTCGTCGAACATCCCGTCCTCCCGACCGTCTCGCATCGACTTATGCGCAATTTTCTTGGCTTCGCATCGGATTTTTCCGAAAAGCGCTTCACACTTTTCGGTTCGATGCACTACATAGCGGCAAACGAAAGATCCCCCGCGGAGCAGTTTATCCAATGGCACGTCAGTTCATTTATCACATGGCCGGCCTCAACAAGGCCTACGGCAACAAGAAGGTTTTGGAAAACATCCATCTTTCCTTCTATCCCGATGCGAAGATCGGCATCCTCGGCCCGAACGGCGCCGGTAAGTCGACCGTGCTGCGCATCATGGCCGGCCTCGACAAGGAATTCACCGGCGAAGCCTGGCTCGCGGAAGGCGCGACGCTCGGCTACCTGCCGCAGGAGCCGCAGCTCGATCCGTCGAAGGATGTCATGGGCAATGTCATGGAAGGCGTCGCCGGCAAGAAGGCGATCCTCGACCGCTACAACGAACTGATGATGAACTATTCCGACGAGACGGCGGAAGAGGGCGCCAAGCTGCAGGACATCATCGACAGCCAGAACCTCTGGGACCTCGAAAGCCAGGTCGAGATGGCGATGGATGCGCTGCGCTGCCCGCCCGGCGACGCTTCGGTCGACAATCTTTCCGGTGGTGAAAAGCGCCGCGTGGCCCTCTGCAAGCTGCTGCTGTCGCAGCCGGACCTGCTGCTGCTCGACGAACCGACCAACCACCTCGACGCCGAGACGATCGCGTGGCTGGAAAAGCACCTGCGGGAATATCCGGGCTCCGTGCTGATGATCACCCACGACCGCTACTTCCTCGACAACGTCACCGGCTGGATCCTCGAACTCGACCGCGGCCGCGGCATTCCCTATGAGGGCAACTATACGGCTTATCTGCAGGCAAAGGCGAAGCGCATGGCGCAGGAAGGGCGGGAAGAGGCTTCCCGCCAGAAGGCGATCTCCCGGGAACAGGAATGGATTGCCGCCAGCCCGAAGGCGCGCCAGGCCAAGTCCAAGGCACGTATCCGCGCCTATGACGAGCTCGTCGCGGCTGCCGAGGATCGCCGCCCGGGCGATGCGCAGATCATCATCCCGATCGGCGAGCGCCTCGGGCAGGTCGTCATCGAGGCCGAGAACATTTCGAAGACCTATGGCGATCGCGTGCTCTTCGAAAACCTCTCCTTCAAGCTGCCGCCCGGCGGTATCGTCGGCGTCATCGGCCCGAACGGCGCCGGTAAGACGACGTTGTTCCGTCTGATCACCGGCCAGGAAAAGCCGGATGACGGCAGCGTCCGCATCGGTGAAACCGTGCATCTCGGTTATGTCGACCAGAGCCGCGACTCGCTCGACGGCAACAAGACGGTCTGGGAGGAAATCTCCGGCGGCAACGACATCATCAAGCTCGGCAAGCACGAGATGAATTCGCGCGCCTATTGCGGCGCCTTCAACTTCAAGGGTGGCGACCAGCAGCAGAAGGTCGGTAACCTCTCGGGCGGTCAGCGCAACCGCGTGCATCTCGCCAAGATGCTGAAGGCGGGCGGCAACGTGCTCCTGCTTGACGAACCGACCAACGACCTCGATACCGAAACGCTCGCGGCGCTCGAAGACGCGCTGGAGAATTTCGCAGGCTGCGCGGTCATCATCAGCCACGACCGCATGTTCCTCGACCGTCTGGCAACGCACATCCTCGCCTTCGAGGGCGACAGCCACGTCGAATGGTTCGAAGGCAATTTCGAGGATTACGAGGCCGACAAGATCCGCCGCCTCGGCGCCGATGCCGTCAATCCGAAGCGCGTTACCTACAAGCGCCTCACCCGCTGAACGAAAGCGCTTCGATGAGAAAAGCCCCGTTTCGACGGGGCTTTTTGTTTTAACGTATTCAAGTAATATTTTAATAATATACAAGAAATAACTCCATCTAATTGATAGTGGGGGTGCAAGGAAGTGCAAAGACTCGGCTTCTAGGTTCGCAACGATAGCGGGACCATGTCCATTCGGTCCCTGGCGCCGTCATGACGATGGGATTTTAGGAGATGAACCTAGTCATGATCCGTTTCGTAGAACGTCTGTCCTTCCGCACGTCTCTGGCACTCGTCGCTGTCATACCGACCGTTGCCACGATCGTGCTCGGTGTGGCTCTGGGGCTCAATGCCTATGAGAAATACAAGCAACTCGACAAGGCACGGACGCTTGCGGATCTGGTCGGGCCAGCCGGCAGCATGATGAATGGGGTCTCCGCCGAAAGCTATGCGGGACCCGCCGACCGGGCTGCCGCACGCAGCCGCTTGGATGCGATCGAGAAAACCCTGGTCGACAATTACACGCGTATCAAGGCCGCGGGCATGGCCGATCGCGGTCTCGACGATACGATCGCCAGCCTGGAGGATCGCTACCGCCGCATGAGTGAATTCCGTGCCCAGATCGATGGCGGCAACAAGGACCCGCTTCTCACGGCGCAATATCTCACGCCTCTCTCGCAGCAGACGCTCGACACGGTCGCCCGCGTTGCCAACATGACCGCGGATCGGGCGCTGTCGCGCGCCATGGATGGTATTCATGCGCTGGTGCAGGTCAATAACGGCTATGCGATCGTGACGCGCATGGGCCAGCAATTCGCCAAGCACGGCACGCTTACGCCTGACGAGGTCGCCCGTTATGTGCAGGGCCGGCAGCAGGTGCGCATCTACGAAAAGCATATGCGTGCCGCCCTGGCGCCGACGGTGCTGGCCAAGCTCGAAAGCTTCTGGAGCACGCCCGAGGGTACGTTTTCAACGGAGATCCTGAAGACTTTCGATGCGCTGAAATCCTATGCTCCGGCCGCCACCGATTTCGATCGCTGGACCGACGCGATGGAAAAGCGCCGGCTGCTCGCCGCCGATATGGTCGACGAAGCATCGGCTGAGCTGATGCGTCTTGCCAACGCCCAGACGGCAGGTGCCTCCAACGACCTTTGGACCATCAGCGGCGTGCTCGTCGCTCTGATCGCCATCGTCGCCTGCTTCGGCTTCTTTGTGACCAACATGCTGTCTACCTCGATCCGCAGGATCGGGGACCGCATGGCAAGCCTCGCCACGGGCAATACCGAAGACGCCATTCCCTATGCGGACCGCAAAGACGGCATCGGCGACATGGCCCGCTCGGTCGAGGTCTTCCGCGAAGCCGCGGTCCGGAACAACGAGTTGGAGGCCGAAGCGGAAGCCAATCGCCAGCGTTCGGAAGCCGAACGCGCCGAACTGCAGCACCGTGCGGAAGCCGAAGCCGAAGCACGTCTTAACCAGGCGACTGGCGCGCTTGCCGCAAGCCTGCGTCGTCTCGCCGATGGCGACATGCTTTGCGAGGTCAATGAAGCCTTTGCATCGCAGTTCGAAGGGTTGAGGCACGATTTCAACACGTCGGTGCGTCAGCTTCGCGATGCGCTCTTGAGTGTCGGCAATTCGGTCTCGACCGTCACCAGCGGTTCGAAGGAAATCTCCGACGCCTCCGACGATCTTTCCAAGCGCACCGAACAGCAGGCTGCGTCTCTGGAAGAGACTGCGGCGGCACTCGAAGAGATCACCGCCAACGTGGTGGCGACATCCAAGCGCACCTCGGAGGCGCGCGATGTGGTCCGCGACGCCCGCACCCGCGCCGACCAGTCGGGTCAGGTGGTCCGCAATGCGGTTGCGGCCATGGAGCGCATCGAGAAATCTTCCCAGCAGATCGGCCAGATCATCGGCGTCATCGACGAGATCGCCTTCCAGACCAACCTGCTCGCTCTCAACGCGGGCGTCGAAGCGGCACGCGCCGGTGACGCCGGCAAGGGCTTTGCCGTCGTCGCGCAGGAAGTCCGTGAACTTGCCCAGCGCTCGGCCAATGCCGCGAAGGAGATCAAGGCGTTGATCTCCAATTCGGCGGTGGCCGTTTCCGAAGGTGTCAAGCTGGTCAGCGATACCGGCGAGGGTTTGGGCGTCATCGAGCAGCTCGTCCAGACCGTCACCAGCCATATGGATGCGATCGCGACCGCAGCGCAGGAGCAGTCTGCTGGCCTCGCGCAGGTCAATACCGCCGTCAACCACATGGACCAGTCGACCCAGCAGAATGCTGCGATGGTCGAAGAAATGAGCGCTGCCGGTGCAGGCCTCGCGCAGGAGAGCACCAAGCTCAGCGATCTGCTGTCGCGCTTTCAGCTCGGCGGCGGCGGCGCGTCAGGCCAGCTTCGCGACGCGGCAGCGCGTATGCGCGCTCCGGCAGCGCCGGTCCAGGCTTCGCGCCCGGCTGCGACATCGCCAGGCCGATCGACGCCCTCTCGTGTACCGCTCACGCATGGCAACGCTGCGGTCGCGCAGCCTGCGGATGAATGGGAAGAATTCTGACCGCAACGGCTATTCGGCTGAACGATCGGGAGGGTGGCTTAGGCCACCCTCTTTGTTTGTCCGATGAGCCTCAACCGGGACCGCTTGCAACTGCGACAAAAATCATATAAACATATCTTTATATCTTGATGATGGAAGGTGTGGCTGAATGAGTCTGGCGCTCGATACCTTGGTGGATGTCCTGAAGACGGCAGGCGAGCCGACGCGCTTCCGTTTGCTGGCGCTGCTTGGTGCTGGTGACCTTACCGTGACCGATCTTACGGATATCCTGGGTCAGTCGCAGCCCCGCATTTCGCGGCATCTGAAGCTTCTGGCGGAGGAGGACCTGATCGACCGTTACCAGGAGGGCGCCTGGGCCTATTTCCGCCTGAAGCAGGAGGGCAAGGCGGCGGCCCTCGTGCGGACGCTGCTCGCAGCCGCCTCGGAGGACGATCCGGTGCTCCTGCGCGACAGCGAGCGGCTTTCGACGGTCAAGCGTCTCAGGGCCGAGCGCGCCCAGACCTATTTCAGCCGCAATGCCGCCGAATGGGATGCGCTGCGCCTGCATGTCAGTGATGCGGCGGTCGAGGCGGCGCTGCTCAAACTCGTCGGTCCGGCGCCGATCGATGCACTTCTCGATCTCGGCACGGGAACGGGATGGATCCTCCAGCTTCTCTCCAATCATTATCGCCGCGCCATCGGCATCGATGCGAGCCGCGACATGCTCGCGGTGGCGCGCGCCAATCTCGACAAGGCCGGCATCATCAAGGCCTCCGTCCGCCAGGGCGATATCCTCAACCTGCCGCTCGAGGGCCAGGATTTCGACCTGATCACCATCCACCAGGTGCTGCACTTCCTCGACCAGCCGGAACTGGCGATCGCCGAAGCGGCGCGCGTGCTGCGCCCGGGTGGCCGGCTGCTGATCGTCGATCTGGCGCCCCATACGCTCGAATATCTCCGCGACGAGCATGCTCATGTGCGCCTCGGCTTTTCTCATCAGGTGATGGCTGAATGGCTGGAAAAGGTCGGCCTCGAGATGGAACAGGCAATCGATCTCGGTTCCGGCAAGGAGGGCGCGCTGATGGCCACCGTCTGGCTCGCCCGCGACCGCCGGCTGCTCATCGCCGCCCCTGTCCCCGCAGAATCCCAAACCGTCCTCTAAGGGAGCTGAACCAATGACCGTCCTCCGCGAACCTTTCAGCGTCTCCTTCGAATACTTTCCGCCGAAGTCGGACGAGATGGAGCGGCAGCTCTGGCAGACCGTCGAGCAGCTTTCCGTCTGGGAGCCGGATTTCATCACCATGACCTACGGCGCGGGTGGTTCCACGAAGGAGCCGACGCTTGCCGCCGTCAGGCGGATGATCGGCGAATTGGGCTTGCCGACCGCAGCGCATCTCACCTGTGTCGATGCGTCCCGTGAGGAGGTCCGGGCGGTGATCGAGGATTTCCGGGCTGCCGGCGTCCGCCGCATCGTCGCCCTGCGCGGCGATCCGACAACCGGTGTCGGCACGACCTATGCACCGCATCCGCAGGGATATTCCCGCACCGCGGATCTGGTGCGTGGCTTGGTGGAATACGGCGATTTCGATATTTCGGTCTCGTCCTATCCGGAAAAGCACCCGGAAAGTCCGGATATCGCAGCGGACATCGAAACTCTGAAGAGCAAGGCGGATGCCGGCGCGCATCGGGCGCTCACGCAGTTTTTCTTCGATAACGACGTCTTCGAACGATACCTGGAGAAGGTGCGGGCGGCCGGCATCACCATACCGATCGTACCGGGCATCATGCCCATCCAGAACCTCACCCAGCTGAAGCGTTTTTCGCGGCGCTGCGGAGCATCGGTCCCGGCCTTCCTGGATGCGCGCCTGGATGGGCTGGACGACAAGCCCGAGGAAAGGGCCGAGGTGGCGGCGGATATCGCGGCGGAACAGATCGAGGATCTGATCCGGCGCGGCATCCACGATTTCCATATCTATACCATGAACCGCGCGCCGCTCGTCTCAGCCGTGCTGCAGCGTCTCGGTCGCGGCCAGTTCCGTGGTGCGCGAACAGCAGCTGCCTGACGCGCCCAACGCTCCATGAAAAAACGCATGCTCAACGAGAGCATGCGTTTTTTATTGGAAATGCTGATTATCAACCAGTCATGGATGCCAGATGATGACCTGTGGTGGGGGAAATTCCGTGGCGCTCAGATGAAGAGCATGGACACCACGAATACGAACGCTGCACCGACCACCAGGACATTCAGAGAGAGTGTACGTCCCATGTCTGCCTCCTTGCGTTGACCGTTAAAGTGTATGTCGCTTTTGTGTCGCTTGGAAAGCGGATTTTATGCTGCAGTGCCGTCGGGGGCTAACAGGGTATTTCTCGCTGTCTGAGTAAATGTTTGATATCAAATCATGAATTAACGATCGGCCTGAAACCTTCAGGAACAAAAAAGCGGTATACGACTGTTAATTTCAGTCATATTCCGTGATGAAGGTGTCTGCCTGATGAGACTTTTCGGCTCTTTTTGCTGCGATGCGAAGGTCGCCATCCGAAACTTGTGAATGGCGACCGGCCCAGTCAGAGGGCGGAAAGAAGTGCCTGAGTCGGCCAGCCGTCCGCAGGCAGGCCGAGGCGGACCTGTTCCTTCTGAACGGCCTGGCGGGTGCCGGAGCCGAGGATGCCGTCGATCTTGCCGACATCGTGGCCGAGCGCCTCGAGCTTGGTCTGCAGCGCCTTCATGCCGGTGTCGTCGAGGCCGGGCTCGGGCGTGTTCTTCAGATAGGGCGGGGCGCCCGAGAGCCGGGTGGCGAAGTAGGCAGCAGACGTCGTGTAGATGAACGACTGGTTCCATTCGAGATAGATGTTGAAATTCGGATAAGTGAGAAAGGCCGGTCCCTTGCGTCCCTGGGGCAGGATGAGGGCGGCCGGCAGATCGCCGAAACTGGTATTGCCGTCGCGCGGGGTCACGCCCAGCTTGAACCATTCGCTCGCCGGAATCTCGTTGCCGAGGCCGGATTTTTCCCATGGCAGGTTTTCGGGCAGCGTCACTTCCTGGATCCAGGGCTGGCCGGCCTTGAAGCCGAGGCTCCGGATGAATTTCGCGGCGGTCAGTATGGCGTCCGGCGCGCTCCCCTTGACGCTGATGTGACCGTCGCCGTCTCCATCGACACCCTGGGCGATGATGTCTTCAGGCAGCATCTGCACCTGACCGATCTCGCCGGCCCAGGCGCCCGTATTGGTCGCGGGGTCCAGGTCGCCGTGCTGCACCATCTCGATAAGCGCGATCAGTTGCGGGCGAAAGAGTTCCGGCCGGCGGCAGTCGTGCGAGAGCGTCACCAGGGCGTTGCGCGTATTGAAATCGCCCTGGACGGCGCCGAAATCCGTTTCCATCGCCCAGAATGCGGTGATGACGCCGGGTGCCACGCCGAATTCGCGTTCGGCACGGTCGAAGACCTCGGCATATTGCTTCAGCTTCTGGCGGCCGATGTCGAGACGCGCCTGGCTTACCGTGCGCTGCGAGAATTCCAGGAAGGTCTGACGGAAAACGCCCTGGGCGCGGTCGCGGGAAAGAACCTTCTGGTCGATCTGCGCGCCGGCAAGCGCTTCGTCGACGGCACTCGCCGAGATGCCTCTGGCGACGGCCTCGGTTTTCACGCCTTCCAGGAAGGCACCGAGATCCCCGCCGCAGCTTGGTGCGGGTGTCTGTGCGAGCGCGGTGGAGGCAAGGCAGCCGGTGATGATGGAGGCAAGGGCCAGGCGGCGGACAAAGGCGGACATTCGGGGTTCCCAGAGTGATTAACCACGCCCGTTTCCGAAAGATTTGTGACCGAAACGTGGGCTTTGGTTCGATTGCCGCAGTTTTTATCGCAACCTCTCGCACAGCGCCAGAGTGCTATTCGGCCGAGGCGAGAGCCTTATTGTCGCTGATGCTTGCCACCCAGCCGTTCCAGTTCTTGGTCGTGCCGGCGAAGACGTTGATATCCGTCTCACCCTTGATGCCCGGTACGATGCCGGTAGAGGTATATTGCCAGAAGGCCCAGCGGCGGCCGGTATAGATTTCGCTCGGGTGAGCCGCAACCGACCGCAGCCAGAAGGGATAATCGTTGAAGGCGCCGGCCAGATTGTCCCGGTGGAAGTCGACCGAGGTGTAGATGATCGGGCGCTTGCCGTAATGGGCTTCGAGGCGATCCATGAAGCGCTGCAGGACGGAGCGCACGGTCGCCGGGTTCGGACGAAGCTTGCAGGTGGGCGAGGCATGGTTCCATTCGGCATCGAGCACCGGCGGCAGCGTGACGGCTTCCTGCGGTACGTTGGCGATGAACCAGTCGGCCTGCTCGTCCGGGGTCGAGCAGAAATAATAGAAATGATAGGGCGCGTGCGGGATGCCGGCGGCCGCGGCGCCGCGCCAGTTCCTTTCAAAGGTCGGGTCGATGCGGTCCTTGCCTTCTGTCGCCTTGAAGAAGGCGAAGGCGACGCCGGATTTCTTCACCGTGGCCCAGTCGATGCCGTCGCCGTTCCACTTGGAGAGATCAATGCCGTGAACCTCATGGCGGCCTGGATGGTTTCTGCCGAAATCCTGCGGGTCGTTGTCCTTGAACCGCATCCCTCTGACCGAGGCAGTCTCCATCAGGTCGTAGTCGGTGGACGTGCAGCCCGTGACGAGCACGGCGGTCGCAAGGAGGGCCAGGAGAAGCCGAAGCATGGATGTCCCGTGTTTGATGCTGCAGAAAGCCGCTCACCCGCGAAGCAAAACAAGGAAAGCGTAAGCCCATGTTCACCATAACGTCGTAAAAAATCAGTTAGGGCAAGAGGGATTCGCGTTCGGAATGCCGGGCGGAGCCAATTCACCCGCGCCGGCGGATCACCGCATGCCAGGCATAACCCCGGCCGATCTCCTCGAAGATCATGTCGGCATCCGCCGCGGCAAGCTTTTCCTCGAGCACCTCGTGCAGGTTGGCGCGCGGTGTGACGTGGAAGCGGGTGAGCCAAGCCTTCAGCAGGCGCCCGAACCAGCCGGGCAGGCGCTCCTGCCGGCCGAAGTCGACGATGTGCAGCGAACCGTTCGGCGCAAGCGCTGCGAGTGCGGCTTCCACCGCCTTTTCCCAGTCGGGGATCATCGATAGGGCATAGGAGATCAGGATGCGATCGAAACCGGCGACGCCGAAATCCTCGGGCCGGAAATCGGTTGCGTCGGCTACCCGGAAATCAGGCATAACCGGCAGCCCCCGGAAATTCGCCCGGGCGCTTTCCAGCATCTCGGCGGAAATGTCGAGGCCGAAGAGTTTTGCCGTCGGATAGTGCCGGTGGGCGAGCAGGAGATTGCGGCCCGTGCCGCAGCCGACTTCGAGCAGCGCCGCACCGGGTGGCACATGCAGACCCGCGATCGCCCGGTCACGGCCGAGGAGGTAGTATTTGCGGGTGATGTCGTAGATATGGCGCTGATACCGGTACATCCGGTCCATGCGTTCGGCATGGTCGTGGGGCAGGGAAGCGCTCGCCATATCCGCCGCCATCAGGCTTTTCTCACATAGATGTGGAAGCCGCCGTAGATCGCCGAGCGGTCCTGAAGGTTGAGTTCATTCGAACGCTCTTTGAGATAGGTCCACTGGTCGAGCAGGGCCTCGGAGAGACGGCCGTCGAGCACGCTCTTCTCGGCGGCGGTGCGAAAGATCACGCGGGCGCCCGGCGCGGCGGTGCGGGTGATTTCCGACCAGAGATCATTAAGCTGCTGGTCCGTCATCCAGTCCTGCGCGTCGAGCAGCACGTAGCGGTCGACCGTCGCGGCGGCCTTCTGTGCCAGAAGCTCGGTGAAGCTTGCGTGATGGACGGTTACGCGTCCGGCATTGTCGCGGATGGCGCGGTAATTCTCAGCCTTCAGATAGGTCGGCAGCGTGCCTTCCTCCGGCTTCGGATAACGGCGCACGAAGGCCTGCCAGGCGAAATAGTTGTCGCGCAGCGGAAAATGGCAGGCGAGTTTTTCGAGGCGCTGGCGCAGGACCGGCGCGATGGAGCCGTCGGAGGCAAGGCTTGCCAGTTCGTCATATTGCTGCGGCGGAATGCCGAGGCCGAAGAGCGAGCTCTTACGGCTGGTGACCCAGCGAATCAGCGGTCTGTCGAAGAGCGGCGCGATACGGTCGTCGAAGAACTGTCGCTGTTCGCGCAGCGAGCGGGTTTTCGCCATTTCGGTAAGATCGAGGCCGTGCAGGCGGGCGATCAGATGGCCGGCGCCGATGAAGCGGCCGAGCAGGCCGGTCTTGTAGATATTGCGGTCGAAGACCTCGATCCGGCGGCGGCCGGAAAGGGAGCGCTTTTCCCAATAGGCGCGGGTCGCGATATCGAGATTGGGCGCGATGAAGGTATCGTAGCCCTTGCTGTTGGAGCGCATTCCGTCCATGCCGAGATGCCGCACGACATCGCCATGGCCCGGCAGATGGCGGAAGGCCGCGAGCTTGAGGCGGTTCAACGCAATGTGATGCGGGTTCAGGTCGACGACGTCGATCTTCTTCGGCGAGCGGGAGAGATAGGCGAGCATGTTGCAGCCGCCGGAGCCGATCGTCACGAGCGTGTGGCCTTCGGCAAGCTCCATCGCTGCCATGTCGACCTCGGGGTCTTCCCAGATCTGCGGGTAGACGAGGCCGGAGAACAGGAGACCGAAAAGCCGTTCCGAAAAACCCTGCCGGGAGAGTGCCTTATGCTGCAGAAGCGCATCTTTAAGCTTCTGGTTTTTCCGAAAACCGGCTTCCTGTGCAATTTCCGCCATGATCGAATCCCGTCTCTCCAGAGCTTCAGGGCGTGTAAACTTCTCATGCAACAGATTGATGACGCCGCCTGTGACCGATCCCGCGATCAGGCCCGCAGATATTCGAAGGCCTCTTCCTTGGAATGGAGAATCCTGCTTGCATGCGGCCGCCAACGGGAGACGGACATGCGGCTGCTGATGCGGATTGTGAAGATCATTCTTGGCGTCATCGCCGTCGGCCTGATCGTGCTTGTCGTCTGGCTTTACACCTGGCCGCCGGAATTGCTCCGGGTCGGCAGCGGTTATGCGGCCAAGACCGTCTGCTCCAGCACCTTTATCAGCAGGCGTCATCCCGAGGAGGTGCTGCGGACCGACGTCCAGGCCCCCGGCAATCCGCTCCTGCGGCTGATGTCCTTCTCGATCGATCCGGAAAAGAAAGCCGTTCACGCAGCGCTCATCGGCTTCATCGCGGGTAACGACGCGGTCTATCGCGACGGGCTTGGCTGTTCCGTGACGCCGGATGGGGCGGCACCCGCGTTGCCGGGTGTGGCGCGTTCCGCTCCTGCCCCGGCCGACGAAACGGCTCTCTGGCCGGAAGGCGGAAAAATCGAGCCCGATCCGAAGATTACGGCTCTTCTTTCCGACGTTTCTCTCACCGGCCCCGGCATGCGGGCAGTGGTCGTGGTCAAAGCCGGCCGGATCGCCGGGGAAGCTTACGAGCCCGGTTTTTCGAAGGACACGCCATTGCTCGGCTGGTCGATGGCCAAAACGGTGACCGCGACGATCATCGGCACGCTGATCCGTGACGGAAAACTCTCGCTCGACGACCGGGACCTCTTTCCGCAATGGCGGAACGACCAGCGCGGCGATATCCGGCTCGCCGATCTGCTGGCCATGGAAAGCGGTCTCGCCTTCAACGAGAATTATGGCACGGTCGCGGATGTCACACGCATGCTCTTTCTGGAGCCGGACATGGCGAATTTCGCCGCCGACCAGCCTCTCGAAGCCGATCCCGGCTCCCGCTTCACCTATTCCTCCGGTGCCGGCGTCATGCTGTCGAAGATCTGGATGGATAGGGTCGGCGACAGGGCGGCCGCGCTTGCCTATCCCCAACAGGCGCTGTTCGAGCCGCTTGGCATGACGAGCGCGGTGATGGAGACGGATGCCGCCGGCACTTTCGTAGGCAGTTCCTACATGTATGCCACCGCGCGGGACTGGGCGCGGCTGGGGGTGTTTCTGGCGCATGACGGCGTCTGGAACGGTAATCGCATCCTGCCGGAAGGCTTCGTTGCCGAGATGCAGCAGCCGAACCGGACGTCGAACGGCCGTTATTCCAGGATGCAGACCTGGCTGCCGGCGCGCCGCGAGGGCATTCCGGCCGACACCTTCTTCCTCGACGGGCATGACGGCCAGAACGTCGTCGTCATTCCGTCGCTCGATCTCGTCGTCGTGCGGCTCGGATTGACGCCGGGCTGGGAGCGTTACAGTCCGCTGCGGCTCGTCGCGGAGGTGGCCAAAACGGTAACGGCGCCCTGAGGCGCCGTTGGAATGGGTTTATTTTTCAATCTCTATTTTTCGAGGACGTGCAGCATGTCCTTGCGTTTGGCGTCATAATAATAGCCGCGCGCATAGAGCTTGATGGCGTTGTCGTTCTTGTTGTCGGCGACGAGCCAGGCGCCGCGCAGATATTTGATCGCGTATTTGAGATTGGTTTCGGCGTCGAGCAGCCCCTTCGGCGGGCCTTCATAACCCATGGACTTGGCGGTCGAATACTTGATCTGCATGAGGCCCCAATAACCGTTCTTGTGATAGGCCTTGGGATCGTAACGGCTCTCGCGGTGCACGACGCGATGGACGAGCGATTCCGGCACGCCGTAGAGGCCCGCATAGCGGTGGATCAGCTTGCTGAGCTCCGGCGGCGCATCGGCCGCGGTGGCCGGCAGCGGATCGCCGGGCGCCGGCGGGAATTCGAGCCGGCCGTCGATAGCCGAAAGGGCGGAGACCGCTTGCGGCTGGGCAGCATAGGCAAGCGTCGACGTGTCCGGCCGCGGCGTCGGAACGACGGATTGCAGTGCGACCATGTCCGGGGTCAGTTCCGGCTCGTCGAGCGCGATCGCCTGCGCCGCCGCCGGCTGGATCCTGCCTTCGGCAACTGCCGGCGCGACGACGGGAGAGAGGCGGCCGCCTTTGGTCGCCGCCAGAATGGTGGAGGTCGCCGGTACGGGCGAGGGGGCAGGCGGCATGGATGCTACGACAGCGGACGCCGAGGGTGCTGCCGGTGCAGGGGGGAATTCATCCAGGGCCGGAGCGGGCGCGAAGGCGACGAGCGGCGCCATGGTCGGAGACGCCATCGCGGCCGTCTGGACGGAAGCGGCTTCGACGGCGGCCGGAACGGGAACCGGCAGCCTCGCGGTCTTTTCAAGTGCGACGGTAGGCTGGACAAGCGGGACCGTCGACGGAGTGCCGGGAGGGGCAAGGGTGGCGGCGGCTGCGCCCTGGGTTGACGCCCGTACCGCTTGGCCGGCAGGAGACTGCTGATTGACCGGCAAGGCCGAATTGTACTGGATGATCAGCTGTCCATCGGCGGACGCCGTCTGGACGGGCGCCGTCGTCTGGCCGTCGGCCGGAGCCACCGTGTGAGCGGCGGCGAGCGTCTGCGGGTGGTCGACACTCGAACATCCGGCAAGAACAGAGGAAACGGCACAGGCCGCCGCCGTTCCACGGCCGAGGAATCGGATCATCGCCATTGGGTCGCTCTCATGAAAAAATGGTTACCCCAGTCCACCCAAACGCCACCGAAAGAGAAATTTCATTAACCTATCGGGCGGCGTCCGGCAAGACGGCGCCGGCAGTTGAAAGTTCAGGCGGCGATCCGGCGATAGCCGGCGGTGACCGCGCGCCGCGAGATGAATCGCGTCTGCGGCTTGCGCGAGGCTGGGTTGACGGCGGCGGAGCGGCGCTTGCGGCCGAGGACGCGACGGGGGAAAAGCACGTGGGTTCCGGCCGCGAGCGCCACGCAAACGAGGAAGGTGGCCTGCATTTCGAGAAGTTGCGGCAAAAGCGGAAGACGCGGATCGATGAACTGGGCAAGCACTGCGGCAAGTACAAGCGCGTAGCGCGGAGTGAAGGCGGCCTTGCCGAAAAGGCAGCCGAAAATCCGCGCCGTCCGGCATTCGGGAAGGTTGTCGTTGTCGGCAAGCGGGCCGGAGATTCGCGGATCCTGATAGGACCACAGCACGTAGAGCATCAGATAGCCGAGACCGGCCCAGGACATGGTCTCGAGCAGCCAGGGCAGATAAAGCGCCACGAGCGCGACCGGGATCATCGCCGCAATCAGAGTGGCGGACAGTCCGGCGACAAGGCCCGGAACGGTGGCGATCGCCGTGCGGCGGCCGCGCTGAAGCGAAAAGCTTGCGGTCAGACAGGCAAGCGGACTCGGAAGCAGGACGAAAATGATCGCGGTCGCGGCAAAAGCGAGCCAGATTTCAGTCGTCATCCCATTTCCTCCCGGACGCCGCTGGCGCGTCCGTCAATTTTCTTGTCTTACGCAGCTTCGAAGGGCTGACCGATGTGGTCCATCACTTCACCGAACCATCTTGCCGTCAGATCGAAATGTTTTCCACCCTTGATTCTCGGGAATTCGATCGTCCGCAACTTTCCGCCCTGATCCTCGTCATGCCCGGTGACGCCCGAAACCTTGTTCAGGGCACTTTCCACCGCAAGGTCGACCATGCCTTTGATCAGCATCAAGTCCTGACCGTTGGACGGAGCGGAGCGGGCGAAATAGCCGGATTTCTGGACCATGGAGCGGTCGGCGCCGATCAGGGCCGCGAACTGCTTCTGGAACCAGCCGCCGACATTGATCGTGTCGATCTTCACATGGCCGAAGGCGTCGCGCTTGATCGTCTCGCCGGCGGCTTCGCGTTCCGCGACGATCGCGTCGAGACCGGCGCCTTCCGACACGAAAATCGTCACGAAACCGCGCTCGTCCATGATCTTCTGCAGGCGAGACGCCTCCGTCTCGAGGTCGAAGGCCATTTCCGGCAGATAGAGGCCGTCGATGTTCTTCATCGCCGTGTTCATCATGAAGCCTTCGACATACTCATTGCCCTTGGTCTTCTGGATATAGGCGCGGGCGGTCGCGGCGGTAAGCCAGCCGCAGTGACGTCCCATCACTTCGTGAATCACAAATGTGCGAGGGGCGGCACTCTGCTCGTTCGACACGTTGTCGAAGAAGGACGCGCCGACTTCGGCGGCAGTCCACGCGCCGAGCGACTGGCGGATCGGCACGACGTCGTTGTCGACCGTCTTCGGCAGCCCGACGACGGTGAGATCGTAGCCGTTGGCGCCGAGATAGGCGGCGAGGTCGGCGGCGGTCGTATTGGTGTCGTCGCCGCCGATCGTGTGGAGAATGGTGATGCCGTCGGCTGCGAGACGTTCGGCCGCGACCCTGAGCGGATTTTCGCCTTCCTCGACGAGGCCGCGCCTGACGCAGTCGGCGGCATTGGTGAGCTTGACGCGGCTGTTGCCGATCGGCGAGCCGCCGTAACGATGCAGGAGATAGGCCTTCTCGCGCATATCCGGGGTTATGTCGATCCGATCGCCGAGCAATACGCCCTGGTAACCGGAGCGGTAGGCGACCATCTCGATCTCCGGCGCAATCTCGCTATAGCGTTCGATCAGGCCGCCGACGGCGGAAGACAGGCAGGGCGCAAGGCCTCCGGCGGTCAGCATCGCTACTTTCTGTTTGGCCATCGTTCCTCCTTGACGCGCTTGGCGTTCAGCTCAAAAACCGACGGAATGGATGCGACAGAGACGCACGCCTGTAAAGTGAATTTCTCAAGAAAAACCGGAACTTCAGCTTATCGGCGCGAGATCGGGGAATATAATCGATTCAATAGGATGCCACCGCTGCCGGTCTGTGGAGAACGGGCGTGGACCGTCCGGTCCGGATTATGCCGGGAGAGCCAGTAACCATCCGGTGAACGGCGGTGATTGTTCGAGAAAGATGAACAGAGTTTAATCTCAGTTGGACCGTCCGTCGCCTTGCAATTTTAGGGATAATCTGGTCCATTGCGGTGATGATATTCGACTTTGCCTGTCTGCAGTTCTCCTCCCTTTGGGAACGTCTCCTCGGTGCCATCGGCGACGCGGCCGGGAATACGCTTGGCCGTGTGGTCGAGGCGATCCGCACGCTGTTCGAAGGCGATCCGGAAACCCGCCGGAAGGTGTCCTTCTCGGTTGCGATCATCGCGCTCTCCGCCAAGATGGCGAAGGCCGACGGGATCGTCACCGAAGCCGAGGTGAAGGCTTTCCAGCAGATCTTCGATTTTCCTGACGAGGAGGCGCGCAACGTGGCGCGGCTCTATAATCTCGCGCGGCAGGACGTCGCGGGCTACGAAGCCTATGCGATGAAGCTCGCCGGCCTCTGCAGCCCGGGGGCAGGTGCCTCCGAGAACTGCCCGATGCTGGAAAACGTGGTCGACGGCCTGTTCCATATCGCCAAGGCCGACGGACTGGTGCATGAGAAGGAACTCAGCTTCCTCGCCCGCATCTCGGAAATCTTTCGGATCGACGAAGCGCATTTCCGGCGCATCATGGCGCGTCACGTGCATCTTGACGGCGTGGATCCCTATCTCGTGCTCGGCGTTTCCCCCGAGGACGATTTCGCCAAGATCCGCAAGCAGTATCGGCTGCTTGTCTCCGAACATCATCCCGACAGGCTGATCGCCCGCGGTGTGCCGGCTGCGCTGCATGCCGCCGCCAATGAACGGATGGCGGCTCTCAACGCGGCTTACGCGGCAATTGCGAAAGAGCGCCGCGCCGCATGACAGTCTTTGCCGCCGACTATGCCGGCGCATCGGTAAAGCCTTCTCCCAATCACGGCGAACGTGCCGGCGGGCGCAAGCCGGACATGATCATCCTGCATTACACGGGCATGGGGACCGCGGACGGGGCACTCTCCTGGCTTTGCAACGAGGAAAGCCAGGTCTCCAGCCACTATTTCGTCCATGAAGACGGACGTGTGGTGCAGCTCGTGCCCGAGGAACGCCGGGCCTGGCATGCAGGCAAAAGCTCCTGGGCGGGCGAAACGGACATCAATTCCTGTTCCATCGGCATAGAGATCGCCAATCCGGGTCATCCTGGCGGCCTGCCGGAGTTCCCGGATCCGCAGATCGAAGCGGTCGCCGAATTGTGTCTCGATTGCGGCGCAAGGTGGAAAATCGCGCCTGAAAGGGTGCTCGGACACTCCGATGTGGCCCCGATCCGCAAGGTCGATCCGGGGGAAAATTTCCCCTGGGAAAGTTTGTATCTTGACGGGATCGGCCACTGGGTCGATCCGACGCCGATCAGCGGCGGCCGTTTCTTCCAATATGGAGAGAGCGGCCAGCCTGTCGAAGCACTTCAGTCGATGCTGTCGCTTTACGGTTACGGCATTGAAATCACGGGTGATTTCTGTGATCGGACGAGGGGCGTGGTCGAGGCCTTCCAGCGCCATTTTCGGCCACAATTGGTTGATGGCGTAGCCGATTTTTCGACCATCGACACCTTGCACAGGCTCCTGAAGGCGCTGCCGCACTACAGCTGAAACCGCACATCGGCTATCGCTGTATTTTGCGCTCAAATCGGAAAATTTTTCCGCGCCACATCCTCTCCTCATTATCTCGTTCTAAAGAATTCGTTAACGCAGCCACCATGTGGACGGGGGTTGCCAAGATAAACGATCAGGTTTCGTGAAACGTCGCGCCGTCTATCCGGCGACGCGGTGAGTGGATCTTTGCGTTCGTTAAGATCCGCGGACCTGCTAGTCCGGAGATATTCTTACTCAATGAAAAAACTGGCTGTTGCTGTCGCGGCGGGTCTTGCCATGCTCGCCGCGGAAACCGAATTCGTGTGCGCTCAAGACGATACCGTCAAAACTTATACGAAACCGCTGATCATCCCTTGGGAAACGCGCGAGACTGGTTTTGCCGCACCCACGGATGCAGCCAAGCGCCTCGCTCGCCAGGTCCATTATGCGGAACTGATCGAGAAATATGCAACGCAATACGGTGTGCCGGTGGAGCTTGCCACCGCCGTCATCCAGATCGAAAGCAATTTCCGCCCGACGATCAAGGGCAAAGCCGGGGAGATCGGGCTGATGCAGATCAAGCCCGCGACCGCCCGGCAGATGGGATATGAAGGGCCGGACTACGGTCTCTATGATCCGGAGACCAATATCCAATATGGGATGAAATATCTGGCCGGCGCGCAGGAGCGCGGCGGCGGCGAGACCTGCGGTACCATATTGAAATACAATGCCGGCCATTCGGCGAAACGGATGAATCCCATCTCGAAGCGCTATTGCAACCGCGTGGAGGCGATCCTGAAGGATTCGGAACGGCCCGTGGAGCAGCAGCCGACGGAACAGACCGCGTCGCTTTCGCCTGCCGAATCCTGATTCCGAAACCGGCTGGAAGTGCTTCGCAGGATAGGGCATTTTCAGCCGAGGGAATCGAAGGGGCTGAGCATGGCGACGCAGTTCGGATATATCGTCATCGGCAGGGGCATGATGGGGGCGGCGGCGGCCCGCTACCTTTCCAAATGGACCGATGGCGTGGCGCTGATCGGTCCCGGCGAACCGGCGGATCACGCCCGGCATGACGGCGTCTTCGCCAGCCATTACGACGAGGCGCGCATCACCCGGACGATCGATCCCGATCCGGTCTGGGCGCGCCTGGCCAATCGCTCCATCGCCCGGTACGGCGAGATCGCCGCCGAGAGCGGCATCGATTTCTATTCCGAATCCGGCTGCCTGCTGGTCGGGCCGGAACAGGCCGGCGGCCCGTCCTATGTCGGCGATATTCTCGATGCGGCGGGCAAGCTCGGCGTCGCGACCGAGACTCTGGCCGATGCGGGACTTGCGAGCCGTTTCCCGTTCTTCTCGTTTCCGCGGGGAAGCGAGGGCGTATGGGAGCCGAAGAATGCGGGCCATATCAATCCACGCCGGCTGGTGAAGGCGCAGGCGTTGCTTGCCGAACGGCAGGGCACAGCGATCATTCCGGAAACGGTTTCTTCCGTGCGCCAGGAAGGCGATCTTGTCACGGTGACGACCGTTGAAGGCAATCGTTATTCGGGCGAGAAGGTGCTGGTCGCCGCCGGCGGGTTTTCCATCAACGAGAATCTTTTGCCGTGCCGTCTTGATCTGAACGTTTATGCCCGAACCGTCGCCTTCTTCGAAGTCGACGAGGCGGTCATGGATATCTGGGGCCGTGTGCCGTCGCTGATCTGGAAATGGCGCGAAGGCGAGGATGGCATCTATCTCCTGCCGCCGGTGCGCTATCCGGACGGAAAGATCTACCTGAAGATCGGCGGCGACCCGGACGACCTTCTGCTGCCGACCGAGCCGGAGATTCGCGCCTGGTTCCGTACCGGCGGCCGCCAAAGCACGAAACGGCGGCTCACCGAGGTCATGACCCGGCTGATGCCGGAACTCGATCTCTCCCGTTCGTCGATGGCTGCCTGCGTCACGTCGTTTACGCCCACCGGTTATCCGGCGATCGCGATGACCGAGGCAGACCGCATCGGTATCCTGAGCGGCGGCTGCGGGGCCGCTGCCAAGAGTTCGGACGAGATCGGCCGGCTGGGTGCGGAGCTGATCTTCCACGGAAAGATCGTGGACGATGCCTATTCGACGGATTTCCGCGCCGATTACCTTTAGACTATTCCCATCGGATGCCATCTCGGTTATGGACCGCATGCCAGTTGGCCGGGCAGCCGCGCTTCACCAATGCCGAAAGGCGGTGAGGTGAGGAAAGTCCGGGCTCCACGGAAACACGGTGCCGGATAACATCCGGCGGGGGCGACCCCAGGGAAAGTGCCACAGAAAGGAAACCGCCCCGCTTTTTCTACCGCTTGAAACTCAAGCGGCTGAAATGGCGGGGTAAGGGTGAAAGGGTGGGGTAAGAGCCCACCGCGTCTCTGGCAACAGAGACGGCAGGGTAAACCCCACCGGGAGCAAGACCGAATAGGGATGACGTGGGCCTCACGCGAAAGCGTGGGCTACAGCCGGTTTCCGGGCCAGTCATCCGGGTGGGTTGCGCGAGGCGGTGTGCAAACATTGTCCCAGATGAATGGCTGCCGCGTTCCGGTGTTCGCATCGGGGCCATACAGAACCCGGCTTACAGGCCAACTGGCATTTTTCCCTATTGGTTAGGGTTTTAGCTCAATTTTATCCTTAACAATGAATCAAAAGATAGTCGGCCGCGGCGCCTTCTGGACGTTCCTGGCACAGGCTCCCGGTGATAGACATCGGCCAGTTTCCGAATTCCATCATGTCGTGGAGCCGTCGGCCGATGTCTGCAGCGAGATTGTCCAATATCGATGGGTTGCGCGCCGTTGCGGCGCTGTCGGTGTTCGTTCAGCATTTCATAGGTGATGTTTCGCGCGCGGACGGCGCCTCGTCCGGCGCTCTTTATCCCTGGTTCAGCATTTCCGAACAGTCCCTCGATCTCGGACGGTTCGGCGTCGTGCTGTTCTTCCTGATCAGCGGCTTCGTGATACCGTTCAGCATCGGCGGCGAGGTGGCGCTGAAGCGGTTCGCCATCTCCCGTTTCTTCAGACTCTATCCGGCCTTCTGGGTGGCGCTTTCCTGCCTGACGCTGATTTTGTGGAATGCGGGCACGCCCGTATCCGTCGCCACGGAGCTCGCCAACCTGACGATGGCGCCGGCGCTGTTCGGTCAGGGCTGGATGTCCGGAATCTACTGGACGCTGTTCATCGAGCTGCTCTTCTATGTCTTCGCAGCCGGGCTCTTTGCGACGCGGTTTCTCTACAATCCGGTAGCGGTGGCGATCGTCGCAGTCGGGCTGGTCACCTCGACGGCGGGACCGGTCCTGGTCCGGCTCTATCTCGGTATCGGTCTTCCCGTCTCCTATATCGGCCTGCATCTCTCCTTCCTGTTTTCGGGCCTGCTGCTGCGTCTGGCGATCATCGAGCGCAAGCAATATGCGGCGGCTTGCGCCGCCTATCTTCTCGTCTACCAGTTGCTCGCGGTCTTTGCGGTGTCCGATTTTTCGCTGATGCGCAATGACGGCTTCATTCTGATCGGCACCATGCCGATCATGACGGGATACCTGGCCGCGGTCGTGGCATTTCTCGGCGCCATCTGGCTCAATGGGCCGCAATCGAAGGTTCTCGCCTGGCTCGGCCGGATCAGCTATTCGATCTATCTCTTCCACTGGATCGTCAACGTCACGATCTTCCACTTCGTGCCGCTCACCGGCGGGTGGGGCGACCTTGCGACCATGCTCGTCTGCGCCGTGGCGACGATCGGCTTTTCCTATCTCGTCTTCCGTTTCGTCGAGAAACCGTCGATCGCGATCGGCCGCCATGTCGTTTCGAAACTATGGGAAGCCCGCCCGGTATCGTCCGTTCCCGAAGCGGCCTGACGTTTCATCTGCGTCCTGCTATATCCGTGACTCGCGTTGGACGTGTCACTGAATGCCGTGTTCGGCAGGCCCGATTCCGGTCATGCCTCTGCATGGCGCAATCTTGAAAGCGCTTTATTTGCAGGCCTTTAAGGGTTATTCGGGATTCACTTGCGGCGGGCTGCGAAGCCGGTTTCTCCGCTCTCTCCAATAACCCTTTGTTAAACTTAACGGCTTATAAATAAATCCGGTTTGGGAGCAGCAAGCGGGGCTTCTCCCATTGACGCCCATATGGTCCCATGATATCCCAAAACTGCACTGAGCAAGGGCGAATGACCGCCCGCCAATCCCTGAGTATCGGCCGCGAGGCCGGGTGGGTCTTGATCCATCCGGATGGCCGGGTCGTGGTTGGCGCAGCGTGCGTCGGCGGGCGGGATTCCGTCTTCAACCATAACGGGGCGGATGTTGGGCGTAGTGAGCCGCTTCCTGTCGAATGCGACGAACAGAATCGATGCCAAGGGGCGGGTTTCCGTTCCGGCGGGTTTTCGTTCGGTTCTTTCGGAGCGTGGAATTCAGGAGCTGTATTGTCTCCAGGATTTCATCTATCCGGCGATCAGCGTCGGAGGGCCGGATCTGCTCGACCGCTACGAGCGGCAGATCGCGTCGGTCGATCCGTTCTCGCCGGAGGCGAACCGGATGTCGCTGCTCGTGCATGGCGGCGGCGTCTTCATGAGGCTCGATGCGGAGGGCCGGCTGATGGTCACGGATTTCATCCGCGACTTCACGGGAATCAGCGCGGAAGTGACCTTCGTCGGGCGCTCGGATCATTTTCAGCTATGGCAGCCGCAGGCGTTTCACGCGGCGCAGGCGGCGGCAAGAGAGGGGCGCTCGAGTTTGCGTCCCGCATAAAACCAAGGAGCGGGATGGTGGCGAATCCAGGCGGCGGAACAACCGAGCCCGAAGGCGGACCGGTTCGCCACATCCCGGTTCTCCTCGAAGAGGTCGTCCGGGCGCTCGAGCCTCGGCCCGGCAGGCTTATCCTCGACGGCACATTCGGGGCGGGCGGTTACACCTCCGCTCTTCTGGCCGCAGGCGCCAATGTGATCGCGCTGGATCGCGATCCGACGGCGATCGCGGCCGGCCAGGCGCTGGCGGCTGTGTCCGAGGGGCGGCTTAAGCTCATCCATTCGCAGTTCTCGCAACTTGCCGATCATGCGCCCGAAGGCGGGCTCGACGGCGTCGTGCTGGATATCGGCGTCTCCTCCATGCAGATCGACGAGGCCGAGCGGGGTTTCTCGTTCCAGAGGAACGGGCCGCTCGACATGCGCATGTCGAAGGATGGCGTTTCGGCCGCCGATGTCGTCAACCGCGCCAAGGTCGGCGATCTCACCCGCATCTTCGGTTTCCTGGGCGAGGAAAAGCAGGCGGGCCGCATCGCCCGCGCCATCGAGAAGCGACGTGCGTCCGAACCCTTCGCCACGACCCGCGATCTTGCGAACCTCATAGAGACGGTCAATCCCCGCAAGGCCAAGGACAAGATACACCCGGCGACGCGCGTCTTCCAGGCGCTGCGCATCTTCGTCAACGACGAGCTCGGCGAACTCGCCCAGGCGCTGTTTGCGGCCGAACGGATTCTGAAGCCGGGCGGGCGCCTCGTCGTCGTGACCTTCCATTCGCTGGAAGACCGGATCGTCAAACAGTTCTTCGCCGACCGTTCCGGCAAGGTTTCCGGCTCGCGTCACCTGCCGATGGTGGAGGCCAGGCCTGTGATCTTCGAAACGCTGGGCAAGCCGATGATTTCTGCAAGCGACGAGGAGGCGGAAGCCAATCCGCGCGCCCGGTCCGCGAAACTGCGGGCGGGCGTCCGCACCGATGCTCCGTCACGGGCCGCCGACATGTCCATTTTCGATCTGCCAGATCTCGCCAGTCTCGCAAAGATGGGAGCCTAGTATATGCTCAGAAGCTTCGATCTTGTCCTGATCGGCATCATGACCGCAGCCGCGGTAGCGACCTATACGATCAAGCACCGCGCTGACGAGAAGCTCACGGAAGTTCGTCGGCTGGAATCGGAAATCAAGCTGGAGAAGGATACGATCGAACTCCTGAGGGCGGATTGGGCGCTGCTGACCCAGCCGAACCGGCTGCACCGGCTCATCAACGTCTACAATTCCGAACTCGGTCTCGCGCCGACCGAGCCCACCCAGCTCGCCATGCCGAAGGAACTGCCGATGATGCGGTCGTCGCTGCCCCAGCCGGAGACGACGATCGAGGACATCATCGCCGGCAAGGACAGCGAGGTCGCTGCGGCCCTCAAGGGTGTTGCCGAAGCCAAGGCCAAGCCCGCCCCGAAAATCCCGGTACCGCTGCCGCGCGGTTCCATCGAAGTCATCTCCACAGGATCGGTGAAACGCTGATGTCTTTTCTGTCCCGTATCATGGTCTTGAAGAGCCGGGCGCATTTTTCCGCCGGCCGGCGCGGCCGTTCCTCCGAAACCGCGTCCTTCGAAGGCACCCGCAAGCGCAAGTCCACGCAGGCCAAGAACCGGGTCGGCCTGCTGATCGTCGGGTTCGCGGCGTTCTACTGCGTGATCGGCGGGCGTCTCATGCAATACGGCATGGCGCAGCCGCTGACGACGTCGAGCATCCTGCCGGCCGACCGGCTGATGGCCTCGCGCCCCGATCTCGTCGATCGCAATGGCGAGCTGCTCGCGACCGACATCCGCACCGTTTCGCTTTTCGCGGAACCGCACAAGATCGTCGATGCGGACGAAGTCATCGAGAAGCTCTCGACCGTCCTTCACGACCTCGACGTCAAGTCGATCTATTCGAAGCTCAAGTCCAGTTCGCGCTTCCAGTGGCTGCGGCGCCAGTTGACCCCGAAGCAGCAGAGCCAAATCTTGGCGCTCGGCATTCCGGGCATCGGTTTCAGGCCCGAGAAGCGCCGGTTCTATCCGGGCGGCCCGACCGCGGCGCATGTCGTTGGCTACGTCAATATCGACAACCGCGGCGTTGCCGGCATGGAGCGCTATGTCGATAATCAGGGCCTCGCGGACCTCGCGGCCGTAGGCATGACGTCCAACCAGCCGCTGGAGCCGGTCAAGCTGTCGATCGACCTGCGCGTCCAGTCGATCGTCCGGGAAGTGGTTTCCGAAGCGATCGGCAAATATCGCGCCATCGGCGCCGGCGCGGTGGTGCTCGACGTCCATACCGGTGAAATCCTGGGCATGGCCTCCGCGCCGGATTTCGATCCCAACAATCCTGCCGCGGGCGGCGAGGAGGGCTGGCTCAACCGCATGTCGAACGGCACGTTCGAGATGGGATCGACCTTCAAGTCCTTCACCATCGCCATGGGGCTCGACTCGGGCAAGGTGAACCTGCAGAGCATGTTCGACGCGCGCTATCCGATCCGCATCGGCGGCTTCACCATCAAGGATTTCCACGGCAAGGGCCGCATGCTGAGCGTCCCCGAGATCTTCCAGTATTCCTCCAATATCGGTACCGCGAAGATCGCCGACACGGTGGGCATCGAGGGCCACAAGGACTTCCTCACGAAGATGGGCCTGCTGACCAAGATGCAGACGGAGCTTCCGGAAGTGGCGCAGCCGAGCCAGCCGCGCGAATGGAAGAAGATCAACTCGATCACCATCTCGTTCGGTCACGGCGTCGCCACCACGCCGCTGCAGACGGCTGTCGCCGGTGCCGCCCTCGTCAATGGCGGCAAGCTGATCGAGCCGACCTTTCTGCCGCGCAGCCGCGAGGAAGCCGACAAGGTTGCGACACAGGTGCTCAAGCCGTCGACCAGCAAGGACATGCGCTTCCTGTTCGACTGGAACGGCATCAACGGGTCGGGCAGGAATGCGCGTGTCGCCGGATTCGACGTCGGCGGCAAGACGGGCACGGCCGACAAGGTCGTCAACGGGCGGTACGTTCACGACAAGAACTTCAATGCGTTCCTGGCGGCCTTTCCGATGGACAACCCGCAATATGTGGTGCTGAGCTTCTGCGACGAGCCGAAGACCGACAAGGGCAATGGTGCCGCGCTCGCGGCGACGTCCGCAGCACCGATGGTGAAGGAGATCATCAGCCGTTCGGCGCCCATTCTCGGTGTAAAGCCGAAATTCGGCAATGACGGGTCTGCCCTGCTTGTGTCTTATTGAGCGATAACAACTTGAGCGGACGATTCGTTGGGGAAAACGGGACGACGCTCCGAATGGACAATCAATCGATGAAATTGCGGGACCTTGCCGGTCGGGATTTTCCGGAAATAGCCGAGCTGATGGCAGGGCCGGCGGGCGATCTCGATGTGACAGGCATTTCCTCCGACAGCCGCAAGGTGAAGCCCGGCATGCTGTTTGCAGCACTTGCGGGCTCGAAGGCCGATGGTTCTCACTATATCGGCGATGCGGCCGCCCGCGGCGCGGTCGCGGCGATTGCAGCGCATCCGGCCGATTTGGGCATTCCCGTGCTTGCCGTCTCCAATCCGCGCAGGCTTCTCGCTCTTGCCGCGGCCCGGTTCTACGGAGCTCAGCCGGAGACGATGGTCGCCGTCACAGGCACGGCAGGCAAGACATCCGTCGCCTCCTTTACCCGGCAGATCTGGGCGCATGCCGGCCTTGCGGCGGCCCAGATCGGCACGACGGGCGTCGTCTCGCCGACCCGCAACGATTACGGCTCGCTGACGACGCCCGATCCGGTGGAGCTCCAGAAGCTGCTTGCCGAACTGGCGGCCGAAGGCGTCACCCATGCGGCGATGGAGGCTTCGAGCCACGGCCTCGACCAGAGCCGGCTCGACGGTGTCAGGCTTTCCGCCGCTGCCTTCACCAACCTCGGCCGCGATCATATGGATTACCATCCGACGGTCGAAAGCTATATGGCCGCCAAGATGCGGCTTTTCGATACGCTGATGCCGAAGGGCGCGCCGGCCGTGATCTTCGCCGACGATGCCTGGTCCGACGAAGCGATCCGCGCCGCGACCGCTGCCGGGCTCGACGTGCGGACCGTCGGCCGCAGGGGGGACTATCTTTGCCTCAAGCGGGTCGAGCATTTCCGTCACAAGCAGACGGCGGAGGTGCATTTCGGCGATGATATCTTCGAGGTCGACATCCCGCTCGCCGGCGATTTCCAGGTGGCCAATGCACTGGTTGCTGCCGGGCTTGCTATATCGACTGGCGTTCCGGCTGCAGCCGCAATGGCCGCGCTCGAAAAGCTCACCGGCGCTTCCGGGCGCCTCGAACTCGTTGGTCATGCCGAGGACGGTGCGCTCGCCTATGTCGATTACGCCCACAAGCCGGATGCGCTGGAAAACGTCCTGACATCCGTGCGTCCGTTTACCACGGGACGGGTCATCGTGGTTTTCGGCTGCGGCGGCGACCGTGACAAGGGCAAGCGGCCGATCATGGGCGAGGTGGCGACGCGGCTTGCCGATGTCGTGATCGTCACCGACGACAATCCGCGCTCGGAGGTTCCCGAAGTGATCCGCGCCGAGATCATGGCGGCGGCGCCCGGCGCGATCGAGATCGCCGACCGGGCCCGGGCGATCCGCGAGGCGGTGAGGATGCTGCATTCGGGCGATACGCTGATCGTCGCCGGCAAGGGCCATGAGGAAGGCCAGACGATCGGCACGACGGTCCTGCCTTTCTCCGATCACGTGGAAGTACGCAAGGCGCTGGAGGAGCTGAAGCCATGAGCTTTCTGTGGACCTCTGAAGACATGACGGCTGCGATCGGCGGCCGTCCCATAGGGACGTTGCCGGAAGGCATTATGGGCATCTCGATCGACAGCCGCTCGATCGGCGAGGGTGAAGCCTTCTTCGCCATCAGGGGCGACCGGGTCGACGGTCATGATTTCGCGAGCATGGCGGTCGCGAACGGCGCTTCGCTCATCGTCGTCAGCGAGGCGAAGCTGCCGGCGCTCGGCAAGCTGATCGCGCCGATGATCGTCGTCGACGACGTGCTCGCCGCCCTCGGGCGGCTCGCCGTCGCATCGCGCGAGCGCAGCAATGCGCAGATCATTGGGGTTACCGGCTCCGTCGGCAAGACGACCACGAAGGAGATGCTGCGCCACGTTCTGGCGCCTTCGGGAAAGGTGCATGCCGCCGTCGCTTCCTTCAACAATCACTGGGGCGTGCCGCTGACGCTCGCGCGCATGCCGGCGGATGCCGAGTTCGGCGTCTTCGAGATCGGCATGAACCATCCCGACGAGATCCGCCCCCTGGTGAAGATGGTGCGGCCGCATGTGGCGATGATCACCACGATCGCCGCCGCCCATCTCGGGCATTTCAAGAGCCTCGAAGAGATCGCCGCCGCCAAGGCGGAGATTTTCGAAGGCGTCGAGCCGGGCGGTGCGGTGATCCTCAACCGCGATATCAGGCAGTTCGGCTTTCTGGAACAGAAGGCGCAGGAGGCCGGCATCAGCCGTATTTACACCTTCGGCCAGCATGCCAAGGCGGATTTCCGTCTTGCGGATTTCGAGGGCAATGCGGAAAGCTCGACCGTCTGGGCGGTGCTGAACGGCGAGACCTTGGAGATCCATATCGGCGCGCCCGGTCGTCACATTGCCGAAAACGCCATGGCCGCGCTTGGAGCTGCGTTGCTCGTCGGGGCGGATATGGTGAAAGCCGTCGAGGCGCTTGCCGGGCTGAAGGCGGTCAAGGGCAGGGGGGAGCGCCATCTGCTCGGTATCGGCGAGGGACACCTGACCCTGATCGACGAGAGCTACAATGCCAATCCCGCCTCCATGCGCGCGGCGATCGCGCTTCTGGCATCCGCGACGCCGGAGCTGACCGGACGGCGAATCGCCGTGCTTGGCGACATGCTGGAAATGGGCGAGTTTTCGGCCAAGCTGCATGAGGATCTGGCCGGCCCGCTGCTTGCCGCCGGCATCGAGCATGTCTGGCTTGCAGGGGCCGAAATGGCGGCGTTGCGCGACGCGCTGCCTGAGAGCGTCCATGTGGAATATCGCGAGAAGACGCAGGAGCTTGCCGATTTCGCCGTGCGCTCGGTCATGCCCGGCGACGTGGTGATGGTGAAGTCGTCGCTTGGGCTCGGCTTCGGCAGGATCGTGGCCGCACTTCTTGACAACTACCCGGCGTTTTCCGACACCGGGCGCCAACCTTGATAGGACGCGGCTTGAGAAAGGGCCCTGAATGCTGATCTGGCTTGTGGAACTGGCGGACAAGTTTCAATTCTTCAATCTGTTCCGATACATCACCTTCCGGACCGGCGCCGCCCTTTTCACTTCGGCCCTGATCGTCTTCCTTTTCGGCCCGACGATCATCGATTCGCTGCGTGTGAGACAGGGCAGGGGACAGCCGATCCGCGCCGACGGGCCGCAGACCCATTTCAAGAAGGCCGGGACGCCGACCATGGGCGGCCTGATGATCCTCGCAGGCATCGTCGGCGGCTCGCTTCTCTGGGCCGACCTTTCCAATATCTATGTCGTCGCCACGCTTCTGGTAACGCTCGGTTTCGGTGCGATCGGCTTCTACGACGACTATCTCAAGGTGACGAAGCAGACGGACAAGGGCTTTTCTGGCAGGGCCCGTCTTGCCATCGAATTCGTGATCGCGGGCATCGCCGTCTTCTTCATGATGCGCGTCGCGCTGGCGACGGGCTCCTCGACCAATCCGACGCTCGGCACTTCGATCGCCTTTCCGTTCGTCAAGGATTTCGTCCTCAATCTCGGCATCTTCTTCGTGCTGTTCGGCGGCTTCGTGATCGTCGCGGCGGGTAACGCCGTGAACCTGACGGACGGTCTCGACGGACTTGCCATCGTGCCTGTCATGATCGCTGCCGCGTCCTTCGGCGTCATCGCCTATCTCGCCGGCAACGCGGTCTTCGCAAATTATCTGCAGATCAACTTCGTGCCGGGTACGGGCGAGCTTGCCGTCATCCTCGGCGCGGTGATCGGCGCGGGTCTGGGCTTCCTCTGGTTCAATGCGCCGCCGGCGGCGATCTTCATGGGCGATACCGGGTCGCTGGCGCTCGGCGGTCTGATCGGCTCCGTCGCCGTCGCCACCAAGCATGAGATCGTCATGGCGATCGTCGGCGGCCTCTTCGTGATGGAGACCCTGTCGGTCATCATCCAGGTCGGTTTCTTCAAGATGACCGGCCGGCGCGTCTTCCTGATGGCGCCGATCCATCACCATTTCGAAAAGCTCGGCTGGACGGAGAGCCAGGTGGTGATCCGCTTCTGGATCATCGCCGTCGGCTTGGCTCTGCTCGGCCTTTCGACGCTCAAGCTGCGGTGACGCCCGAGATGATCCCGGTCACGACATTCAGGGACAAGCCGGTCGCGCTCTTCGGGCTCGGCGGTTCGGGTCTGGCAACGGCCAAGGCGCTTGTCGCCGGCGGTGCGAAAGTCATCGCCTGGGACGACAATCCGGACAGCGTCGCGAAGGCTGCCGGCGAGGGGATCGCAACCGCGGACCTGCGCACCATCGATTGGCCGGCCCAGGCCGCCTTCGTGCTTTCCCCCGGCGTGCCGCTCACCCATCCGAAACCTCATTGGAGCGTCGATCTCGCTCGTGCCGCCGGCGTCGAGATCATTGGCGACGTCGAGCTTTTCGTCCGCGAGCGCCGCGCATATGCGCCGGATTGCCCGTTCATCGCGATCACCGGCACCAACGGCAAATCGACTACGACGGCGCTGATCGCCCATATCCTGAAATCCAGCGGCCGCGACACGCAGCTCGGCGGCAATATCGGCACGGCGATCCTGACGCTCGATCCGCCGAAGGCCGAACGCTACTTCGTCGTGGAGTGCTCCTCCTACCAGATCGACCTTGCGCCGACCCTCGATCCGACAGCCGGCATCCTGCTCAATCTCACGCCCGATCATCTCGATCGCCACGGCACGATGCAGCATTATGCCGACGTGAAGGAACGTCTGGTCGCCGGCAGCGGGACGGCGGTGATCGGCATCGACGATTCCTACAGTGCCCTGATCGCCGATCGGGTCGAGCGGGCGGGCGTCACGGTACGGCGCATTTCGAAGCGCAGCGTCGTCGCGGACGGGCTTTATGCCGACGGCAGCCGGATCGTCGAGGCGCATGGCGGGACCTCATCGCCACTTGTCGATCTCGACGGTATCCAGACGCTGAAGGGCAGCCACAATGCCCAGAACGCTGCTGCGGCCATCGCAGCCTGCCTCGCCGTCGGTGTATCCCGGGAAGAGATTCGTGCCGGGCTTAAATCCTTCCCCGGCCTCAAGCATCGCATGCAGCCGGTCGGCCGGCGTAACCAGGTCGTCTTCGTCAACGATTCGAAAGCCACCAACGCCGACGCGGCAGCGCCCGCGCTCTCCAGCTACGAGCGGATCTACTGGATCGCCGGCGGTCTGCCGAAAGAGGGCGGGATCGTAAGCCTTGGTCCACTTTTTCCACGTATCGTCAAGGCTTACCTGATCGGAGAGGCGGCGCCGGCCTTCGCGGCGACCCTCGGCGAGGCGGTGCCCTACGAGATATCGGGCACACTCGAAAGGGCCGTCGCCCATGCCGCCGAGGACGCTGGCGACGACACCACGCCATCCGCGGTGATGCTGTCGCCCGCCTGCGCCAGCTTCGATCAGTTCAAGAATTTCGAGGTCCGCGGCGATGCCTTCGTGGCTTGTGTCGCGGCGCTCGAAGGCGTCACGATGTTGATCTGATTTGGGTCGAGACGAAAGGGAATCTGACAGATGGTAAGCCGCGCAGACCGTGGGCCGCTCGCAGACTGGTTCTGGACGATCGACCGTTTCTTCCTCGCCGCCTTCGTGCTCCTCATGGGCATCGGCTTCATGCTCTCATTCGCGGCGTCGCCCGCGGTGGCCGAACGCATCGGTCTGCCGAGCTTCCATTTCGTCGAGCGTCATGCGTTCTTCATCCTGCCGTCGCTGGCGATGATGGTTGGCCTATCCTTCCTGACGCCAAGGCAGGTACGCCGCACCGCGATCGTTCTGCTGGTGATCTCGCTAGCCTTGATGGTGCTGGCGCTGTTCTTCGGTGTCGAGGTCAAGGGTTCGCGCCGCTGGATCGGCGTCGGCATGTTCTCTATCCAGCCTTCCGAATTCATGAAGCCGGCCTTCGTCGTCGTCTGCGCGTGGCTCTTCGCCGAGCATGCGCGCCAACCGGAGATCCCGGGCAATCTCTTCGCCATCATCCTGTTCGGCATCGTTGCGGCGCTGCTCGTCGCCCAGCCCGACCTCGGCCAGACCATTCTGACCAGCGTCGTCTGGGGCGGCATGTTCTTCATGGCCGGCATGCCATGGCTCTGGATCGTGCTGCTCGGTGGCGTCGGTGCCGGCGGCATCGTCGCCGCCTATTACATGCTGCCGCACGTGACGGCGCGTTTCGACAAGTTCCTGACCGGCGAGGGCGACCGCTTCCAGATCGAGACCGCCCATGAAGCCATTCTCCAGGGCGGCTGGTTCGGGCAGGGGCCGGGCGAGGGCATTGTCAAGCGCATCCTGCCGGACAGCCATACGGACTTCATCTTCTCCGTTGCAGCGGAGGAATTCGGTATTATCTTCTGTATGGCGCTGGTGGCGATCTTCGCCTTCGTCGTGCTGCGCGGTCTGAACCACGCCTTCAAGGAGCGCAACGACTTCAACCGGTTTGCGGTCGCAGGTCTGGTGCTGCAGATCGGCATGCAGTCGCTGATCAATATCGGCGTCAACCTCGAGCTGATGCCGGCCAAGGGTATGACGCTGCCCTTGATCTCCTATGGTGGCTCGTCGATGATCGCGATCTGCGTGACGGCCGGCTTCATTCTGGCCCTGACGCGCCACCGTCCCGAGAAGCGGGCGCAGGAACGCAGCCTGTTCCGTGTCGCCTCGGGTGTGCCGGCGGAGTAGATAGAGATGACCAAAGGCATCATCCTGCTTGCAGCCGGGGGAACCGGCGGCCACGTATTTCCGGCGGAGGCGCTTGGCTACGAGCTCCGCGAGCGCGGTTATTCCGTCCATCTCGTCACCGACAGCCGTGCCGAACGGTTTGCCGGGACCTTTCCCGCCGACGAAATCCATGTGGTCCCTTCCGCGACGCTCGGTTCCAAGAACCCGGTCGCGTTCATCCGCACCGGCTGGAAGCTCTGGACCGGCCTTCGGGCCGCGCGCCGGCTCATCGGCCGGCTCAAGCCGGCCGCCGTCGTCGGCTTCGGCGGTTATCCGACCGTGCCGCCTCTGCTGGCCTCGACCTCGATGGGCGTGCCGTCGATGATCCACGAGCAGAACGCCGTGATGGGACGTGCCAACAAGGCGCTCGCCGGCAAGGTTCAGGCGATCGCCGGCGGCTTCCTGCCGGAGAATGACGGTCCCTATGCGGACAAGACCGTGACGACCGGCAATCCCGTACGACCGGCCGTGCTGGCCGCTTCCAACGTTCCTTACATCGCCTCACGTGGCGCCGATCCGTTCCGCCTCGTCGTCTTCGGCGGCAGCCAGGGTGCACAGTTCTTCTCCTCCGCCGTGCCGACGGCGCTGAGCCTTCTCGATCCGACCGAGCGTGACCGCCTCGTCGTCACCCAGCAGGCACGTCCCGAAGACAGGGATCGCGTGACGTCTTGCTTTGCCAAGCTCAAGGCGCCGGCCGATATCTCCTCTTTCTTCTCGGACATGGCGGAGCGGCTCGCGACGGCGCATCTCGTCATCTGCCGTTCGGGTGCTTCGACCGTCTCGGAGATCGCGGTGATCGGCCGCCCGGCCGTTCTGGTGCCGTATCCGCATGCCCTGGATCACGACCAGGCGGCAAACGCGGCCGCGCTCGTAGCGACCGGCGGTGCGAAGGTCGTGCAGCAATCCGAACTTTCGCCGGAGAAGCTGGCCTCGATCATTTCCGCCGCAATGAAGGACCCGGACCGGCTCGAAAAGATGGCGGCGGCGGCGAAGGCGGCAGGACATCCTAACGCGGCAGGCTTGCTTGCGGACCTGGTCGTCGCTATTGCCGAGCGCAGATCGATATCGGAATTCAAGGCGTCGCACGACAAGACGCCGGAAAATAAAGGAGTGCTGGCATGAAGATGCCGAAGGCCATCGGGCTCGTCCATTTCATCGGCATCGGCGGGATCGGCATGAGCGGCATCGCCGAGGTGCTGCACAATCTCGGTCACAAGGTGCAGGGATCGGACCAGGCGGATGGTGCGAACGTCCAGCGCCTGCGCGACAAGGGCATTCCGGTCTTCGTCGGCCATCAGCCGGAAAATCTCGGCGATGCCGAAGTCGTCGTCGTGTCGACCGCCATCAAGAAGAACAATCCGGAGCTCGTCGCGGCGCGTGAAAGATCGCTGCCGATCGTCCGCCGCGCCGAGATGCTGGCGGAACTGATGCGCTTCCGCAACGCGATCGCCATCGGCGGCACCCACGGCAAGACGACGACGACCTCGATGGTCGCGACGCTGCTGGAAGCCGGCGGGCTCGATCCGACCGTCATCAACGGCGGCATCATCAATGCCTACGGCACGAATGCGCGCATGGGCGAGGGCGAGTGGATGGTGGTCGAGGCCGACGAATCGGACGGCACCTTCCTGAAGCTTCCCGCCGATGTCGCGGTCGTCACCAATATCGACCCGGAACATCTCGATCATTACGGCAATTTCGACGCCGTGCGCGCCGCCTTCCGGCAGTTCGTCGAGAACGTGCCCTTCTACGGTTTCGGCGTGCTCTGCCTCGACCATCCGGAAGTGCAGGCGCTGGTCGGCCGGATCGAGGACCGCAAGATCGTCACCTATGGCGAAAACCCGCAGGCCGACGTGCGCTTCTCCAACGTGCGCATGGAAGGCACGCGCTCGATCTTCGACGTCGAAATCCGCCGCCGCCGCACGGGCCGGATCTTCAACTTCAGGGAACTGGCGCTGCCGATGCCCGGCCGCCACAACATCTCCAACGCGACTGCGGCGATCGCCGTCGCCAACCGGCTCGGTATTTCGGAAGAGGATATCCGCAAGGGACTTGCCGCCTTCGGCGGCGTGAAGCGCCGTTTCACGTTGACCGGCACCTGGAACGGCGTGTCGATCTTCGACGACTACGGTCACCATCCGGTCGAGATCAAGGCGGTGCTGAAGGCCGCGCGCGAATCCTGCCAGGGCCGCATCATCGCCGTGCATCAGCCGCACCGTTATACGCGTCTGTCGAGCCTGTTCGAGGATTTCGCCAACTGCTTCAACGATGCCGACAGCATCGTTCTCGCCCCGGTCTATGCGGCGGGCGAGGAGCCCATCGAAGGCGCCAATTCCGAGGCGCTGGTCGCCCGCATCCGTTCGGGCGGTCACCGCGACGCCCGATACATGGCGTCGCCCGCGGAACTCGCCTCGATTGTATCGGGCATTGCGAAGCCGGGTGATTTCGTGGTTCTTCTGGGGGCTGGCAATATCACGCAGTGGGCCGCGGCTTTGCCGAAGGAACTGGAAAGCATATCGGGACGATAGGGATGAAACAGGTGAATGGGGAAAAGCTTCTGGCGTCTTTGGGGAAGGGCGTCGAAAAACTGCGCGGACGCCTGACGCCTGACGCGCCGATGGACCGCGTCACCTGGTTCCAGGCCGGCGGTCTTGCCGAGCTGATGTTCCAGCCCCACGATGTCGACGATCTCGTCACCTTCCTGCAGATCCTGCCCGAAGACGTGCCGCTGACTGTGGTCGGCGTCGGTTCCAACCTGCTCGTCCGGGACGGAGGCATTCCGGGCATCGTGCTGCGTCTCTCGGCCAAGGGGTTCGGCGGCCTCGATCTTGTCGGCGAGAACCGTATCCAGGCCGGCGCCATCTGCCCCGACAAACACATCGCGGCCATGGCCATGGATAACGGCATCGGCGGCTTTGCCTTTTACTACGGCATTCCGGGTTCGATCGGCGGCGCGCTGCGCATGAATGCCGGCGCCAACGGTACGGAGACCAAGGACCGCGTCGTCGAGGTTCATGCCGTCGACCGCAAGGGCAACAAGCATGTCTTCTCGAATGCCGAGATGGGCTACAGCTACCGCCATTCGTCGGTTCCGGCCGACTTGATCTTCACCCACGCCATGTTCGAAGGCTATCCGGAAGACCGCGCGAAGATCCGGGCCGAGATGGATGCGGTGCGCCAGCATCGCGAGACGGTACAGCCGGTCAAGGAAAAGACCGGCGGCTCGACCTTCAAGAACCCCGAGGGACATTCGGCCTGGAAACTGATCGATGAGGCTGGCGGCCGCGGCCTGATGAGCGGGGGAGCGCAGATGTCGTCGCTCCACTGCAACTTCATGATCAATATCGGGCACGCGACCGGTTACGATCTCGAATATCTCGGCGAGACGATCCGCCAGCGCGTCTTCGAACATTCCGGCATCAAGCTCGAATGGGAGATCAAGCGATTGGGCATCTTCATGCCCGGCCGCGAGGTGAAACCGTTCCAGGGCGTCACAAGCGAGTGATGATGTCCGACGCCGAGTTTCTTGAAAAGGAAGAGCGGCGTCGGACGCTGATCTCGAACGAGCGGGCGAAGCTGGCGGCCAACTCGATCGATCGTCTTGCTACGGCCTGTATTGCCGCGGATTTCATCACGCCTGTCGTATCTTTTTCAAATGGCCAGATCGCTTTTGCTTTTTCCTGGCCCATGGCTGTATCCACCGTTACTTGGCTTTGACCGCTCTCGCAAGACATTTAGCGGCAAGACATATCCTGGGAGGTCTGAAGCCATGAACTTCGCGACTGCCTTTTACCTCTACATTCTGCCCGTCCTGATCGCTGCGGTGGTATGGGGGGGAATCTGGTTCGGCGAATGGCGGGACCGTCGCCGGAAACACCTGCATCCAGGCGAATGACCGCCCTTATGGTTTTGCCCGAAAAGGCCGCGAAGCAGATGCTTCGCGGCCTTTTCCATTATTCTGATTCCGATTCAACACTCCGCTTTGGACCTCTGTTTTTCCTTGGTTTTCCGGTCCGGGTTAACGAAGGTAAACGATTTGTTAACCATATTCAGGCACTAATGCAGCCAAGCCTTATATCCGGCGGGACTCACCAGCGGAAACAAGGCCGGCGCAAGCGCCGCGGTATGGAATGAAGTCTTTTTCGGGAGTGATCGATGAGCGGCAAGCACGTGGCTGTCCTGATGGGAGGGTTCTCCTCCGAGCGGCCAGTCAGCCTGTCCTCCGGCAATGCCTGCGCCGGTGCGCTTGAGGGCGAGGGATATCGCGTCACCCGCGTCGACGTCGGCCGGGATGTCGCTTCGGTCCTCGCCGAGCTGAAGCCGGATGTTGCCTTCAATGCCTTGCACGGGCCTTTCGGCGAGGACGGCACGATCCAGGGCATCCTCGAGTATCTCGAAATTCCCTATACCCATTCCGGTGTGCTGGCCTCCGCCCTTGCGATGGACAAGCATCAGGCAAAGCATGTCGCCAAGGCGGCAGGCATTCCGGTTGCCGAGGCAAGGGTGATGAGCCGATTCGATATCGGCAACAAACATCCCATCAAGCCGCCCTATGTGGTGAAGCCGGTCCGCGAGGGTTCCTCCTTCGGCGTGGTGATCGTGCAGGAGAATCAGTCGCATCCGCCGCAGCTCATCGGCTCGTCCGGGTGGCGTTATGGCGACCGGGTGATGGTCGAACGCTATATTTACGGCAGGGAACTCACCTGCGGGGTGATGGGCGACGTGGCGCTGGGTGTGACGGAAGTCGTGCCGGTCAGCCATGCCTTCTACGACTACGATGCTAAATATGCCGAAGGTGGCTCCAAACACGTCATTCCGGCGCAGATTTCACCGAATATTTACCAAAGGATTCAATCATTGGCGCTTAAGGCGCATCAGGCGATGGGCTGCCGGGGCGTCAGTCGTTCGGACTTCCGCTACGACGACCGCTTCTCCGAGGACGGCGAGATTATCTGGCTCGAGATCAACACGCAGCCGGGAATGACCCCGACATCGCTGGTGCCCGAAATGGCCGCGCATGCCGGCCACTCGTTTGGTGAGCTCGTCCGTTGGATGGTGGAGGACGCTACGTGTTTGCGTTGATCGGCAATAGAGCAGGTGGACTGCGCAGCCGTTCCGAGGTTCTCTATGCCGGTGCCGAAGAGCGCCGCGTTCTGCCGCGGCCACTTCGCCGGGCTGTCCGCTTCTGCGTCAGTCTGGCGACCGGCCGCATTCATATTCCGCCGCATACGGGAACGATGTCGGCTTTCGGCTTCTTCGCGGCTGTCGGCCTTTATGGCATGTCGCTCGGCGGCCACGGGCACGAAGTCGCCCAGGCGACGACCGCCGCCGTCGGTTTCGCGATCGAGGACGTGCGCGTCTCCGGCAACGAGCAGACCTCCGAGATCGATATCCTCCAGCTTCTCGGCCTGGACGGCACGACCTCGCTCGTGGCGCTCGATATCGATGCGGCTCGCCGCAAGCTCTCCGAGCTTCCCTGGGTCGAATATGCCGAAGTCCGCAAGGTCTATCCGAAGACGATCGAGGTCATGCTGAAGGAGCGCCAGGCGTTCGGCATCTGGCAGCACGGGACCGAGCTTTCGCTGATCGAGAAGAACGGCAGCGTGATCGCGCCGCTGCGCGACAACAAATTCGCCTCGCTGCCGCTCTTTGTCGGTCGCGATGCCGAGACGGCTGCCGCGTCGTTCGAAGACGAGATGTCCGCATGGCCCGAGCTGAAAAACCGGGTGAAGGCCTATGTGCGCGTCGCGAGCCGCCGTTGGGATCTGCATCTCGACAATGGCATCGTATTGAAGCTGCCCGAGGCCAATATCGGCAAGGCGCTTGCCGTGCTTTCCCGTCTGGAGAAGGAGCAGGATGTGCTGGGGCGTGATGTCGCGGCGATCGACCTGCGTCTCGAAGACCGCACGACCGTCCAGCTGACCCCCGGCGCCGTCGAACGCCGCAAGTTGGCGCTCGACGCGCGGACGAAGGCCCTTAAGAAGCTGGGAGAGCAGTCGTGAGTGTTTTCGGTTCCTCCCATTTCGGTCTGCCGCGCATGAAGCCGCTTTCGTCGAAGCGTTCGCATGTCGTTTCCGTCCTGGACATCGGATCGACCAAGGTGGTCTGCATGATCGCCCGCCTGACGCCGCGCCAGGAGAGCGAGGTCCTGCCGGGCCGCACCCATAATATCGAGATCATCGGCATCGGCCATCAGCGGTCGCGCGGAGTGAAATCCGGTGTGATCGCCGATCTCGATGCTGCGGAAAGCGTTGTCCGGCTTGCGGTCGACGCTGCCGAGCGCATGGCCGGCCTCACGGTCGACAGTTTGATCGTCAACGTTTCCGCCGGACGGCTTTCGAGCGACGTCTATACCGCGACGATCGATCTCGGCGGCCAGGAGGTCGAGGCGGCGGATCTCAAGAAGGTTCTGGTGGCGGCAAGCCAGCAGTCGCTGCGCCAGGACCGCGCGATACTCCATTCGCTGCCCACTGGCTTTTCGCTCGACGGCGAACGCGGCATCCGCGATCCGCTGGCGATGTTCGGCGATGAACTGGGCGTCGACATGCATGTGGTCGCGGCCGAACGTGCCGCGCTCAAGAATCTCGAGCTTTGCGTCAACCGCGCGCATCTCTCCGTCGAAGGCATTGTCGCGACGCCCTATGCCAGCGGCCTTGCTGCCCTTGTCGACGACGAGGTCGAGCTCGGCTGCGCGGCGATCGACATGGGCGGCGGTACGACGACGATCTCGGTCTTCGCGGAAGGCAAGCTTGTCCATACGGATGCGATCAGCCTCGGCGGCCATCATGTGACGACCGACCTTGCGCGCGGTCTTTCCACCCGCATCGAGGATGCCGAGCGCATGAAGGTCGTGCACGGTTCGGCACTTGCCAACAGCGCCGACGAGCGTGACGTGATCGCGGTTCCGCCGATCGGCGAGGACGACCGCGACCAGCCGACCCAGGTGCCGCGCTCGCTGGTCACGCGTATCGTCCGGGCACGTATCGAAGAGACGCTGGAATTGATCCGCGACCGTATCCAGAAGTCGGGCTTCAGTCCGATCGTCGGAAAACGCGTCGTGCTGACGGGCGGCGCCAGCCAGCTCACGGGCCTTTCGGAAACCGCTCGCCGCATTCTGGCGCGCAATGTCCGCATCGGCCGTCCGATGGGCGTCTCCGGTCTTCCGGCGGCCGCCAAGGGACCGGCCTTTTCCACGGCTGTCGGTCTGATGATCTATCCGCAGGTGGCGGACATGGAAACACACGCCTCGCAGAGCGGGCTGATGGCTTCGTTCGGCAGCGGCAATGGCCGGCTGGCCCGTATGGGCCAATGGCTGAAAGAGAGTTTTTGATGCCGGGGCTTTTGCCCGCTGCGTCAGAGAAGAGTTGAAATGAATTGGCCGGCGGCGATGCGGCCAGAAAAAGAAGGAACTGGTGCAATGACTATCAAGCTGCAGAAGCCCGATATCACCGAACTGAAGCCTCGGATTACCGTGTTCGGCGTCGGTGGTGGTGGCGGCAACGCCGTCAACAACATGATCACGGCCGGGCTCGAAGGCGTCGATTTCGTTGTCGCCAACACCGATGCCCAGGCGCTCACCATGACCAAGGCCGAACGGATCATCCAGATGGGTGTCCAGGTTACCGAAGGTCTCGGTGCCGGGTCCCAGCCGGAAGTCGGTCGCGCCGCCGCCGAAGAGTGCCTCGACGAGATTTCCGACCATCTCGCCGGTACGCACATGTGCTTCGTCACCGCCGGCATGGGCGGCGGCACCGGCACGGGTGCAGCACCGGTTGTCGCGCAGGCCGCCCGCTCCAAGGGCATCCTGACTGTCGGCGTCGTCACCAAGCCCTTCCATTTCGAAGGTCAGCGCCGCATGCGGCTTGCCGAATCCGGCATCCAGGAACTGCAGAAGTCCGTCGATACGCTGATCGTCATTCCGAACCAGAACCTCTTCCGCATCGCCAATGACAAGACGACCTTCGCCGATGCATTCGCGATGGCCGACCAGGTCCTCTATTCCGGCGTCGCGTGCATCACCGACCTGATGGTCAAGGAAGGCCTGATCAACCTCGACTTTGCCGACGTCCGCTCGGTGATGCGCGAGATGGGCCGCGCGATGATGGGCACAGGCGAAGCCTCCGGTCCGGGCCGTGCGATGCAGGCCGCGGAAGCCGCGATCGCCAATCCGCTTCTCGACGAAACGTCGATGAAGGGGGCACAGGGCCTCTTGATCTCCATCACCGGTGGTCGCGACCTGACCCTCTTCGAAGTCGACGAGGCCGCGACCCGCATCCGCGAGGAAGTCGATCCGGATGCCAATATCATCCTCGGCGCGACTTTCGACGAAGCGCTTGAAGGCTTGATCCGCGTTTCGGTCGTTGCGACCGGCATCGATCGCGGTGCTGCCTCGGTCGATATCCGTGCCGCCGAAATGCGTGCCGCTGCCAAGCCGGCCATCCGCCCGTCGGCCGCCGTTCCTCCGGCTCAGCCGGTCGTGCAGCCTGCTCCGGCTCCGGTTCTGAAGCCAGCCGTCGATCCGATCGCCGACACCATCCGCATGGCGGAAGCCGAGATGGAGCGCGAGCTTGCGATCGCCGAGCCGCCGCAGGCCGTACCGGCTCCTCAGCCGGTTGCTCCGCGCCCGGTTGCACAGCCGATGCAGGACGAGTTCCGTCCGCAGAGCCGCATCTTTGGTGCCGCTCCGGCTGAAGCGCCTGCGCCCGTCTTGAGCCGTCCGGCTCCGGCGCCGTTGCCGGCGGCTGTCCAGGCTCACGTCCAGCAGGCTTATTCGCAGCAGGCTCCGGCCCAACAGGCGCCTGCCATGAGCCAGTCCGCACCGCGCATGGCCCAGCCGGTTCATCACGAGCCGCTCTCGCAGGTCGTCGAGCCGGTCCGCATGCCGAAGGTCGAGGATTTCCCGCCGGTCGTGAAGGCCGAGCTCGATCGCCGCAGCCAGCCCGTCCAGCATGTGCAGGAAGAGCGCGGCCCGATGGGTCTCTTGAAGCGGATCACCAATTCGCTCGGCCGTCGCGACGAGGAAGAACAGGTCAGCTCCGACATGGCCGCTCCTGCACCGGCCCAGGCCTCGCAGCAGCGCCGCCCGCTGTCGCCGGAAGCGAGCCTCTATGCTCCGCGTCGCGGCAACCTCGATGATCACGGCCGTGCGGTCCCGCAGGCTCATCACGAGGAAGACCAGCTCGAAATCCCGGCCTTCCTGCGCCGCCAGTCGAACTGAGACGGCGACCCGGGTTAACCGCGGTCATGAAATGTGAAATACGGCCCGGATCACGCATCCGGGCCGTTTAGCATTTTCTCAACTAGGACGCAGGGTTAGCAACGTAACAATCCGAAACGAACAGTGATTTGGATTGTTCCGGACGGCTGCGTATGAAGAACATCGAAAGACGCCCGAAAGGGACCTGCCGATTCCGCCCGGATCGGTGATTTAAGAGGCGTCAATAATTCCGGATCTTTTTCAAGGGTCTGGTGAAAAGAAGGCAGCAGGAATGACCATCGGATTGCTCGGTTTCCAGACCACCATCGCCGCTCCGGTAACGTTGAAGGGGATCGGAGTTCATTCCGGAGCGCCCGTCGCAATCACTTTCCAGCCAGCCGAAGCAGGCACCGGCGTGGTTTTCATGCGCCTTTTCGAAGACGGTAGCTCCGTGGAATATCGCGCCGTTTCCTCGCAGGTCGGCCCGACCGATCTCTGCACCGTTCTCGGCAGTTCGCCCGCAAAATGGATCGCCACGATCGAGCACGTCATGGCCGCGCTTTATGCGCTCGGCATCGACAATGTCGTGGTCGAGGTCGATGGCGGCGAGATGCCGATCATGGACGGCAGCTCCTATCCCTTCATCGAAGCGATCGAACAGGCAGGCACGGTCAATCTGGGCGTCAAGCGGCGCTATATCCGTGTCGTGAAGCCGGTGCGCATCGATTCCGGCTCTTCCTGGGCAGAATTCCATCCCCATGACGGCACACGTTTCGAAGTCGAGATCGATTTCGCCTCGCCGCTGATCGGCCGGCAGAAATGGGAAGGCAATCTGACGGCGGAGACGTTCAGGCAGGAGCTTTCGCGCGCCCGCACCTTCGGTTTCATGCGCGACGTGGAACGCCTCTGGGCGGCCGGCTATGCGCTCGGCTCCTCGCTCGAAAATTCCGTCGTCATCTCCGACGACGATACGATCGTGAATGTCGAGGGCCTGCGCTACACGGACGAGTTCGTCCGCCACAAGACGCTGGATGCCGTGGGCGATCTGGCGCTGGCAGGCGCGCAGTTCATCGGCTGCTACCGCTCCTATCGCGGCGGTCATAAGATGAACGCCAATGCCTTGAAGGCGCTGATGAGCGATCCGACGGCCTACGAAGTCGTCGAGGCTCCGTCCTCGCGTGCAGCGCGCGTGCGGGCAGGGGAATTCGTTCCGGTCAACATGCCGGAACTGACGCCCTGGTTCGCCTGAACGGTTTGATCCAGTCGACTCGGCCGCTTCCCCGGAGGCGGCCTTTTCTTTTGGAGATAACCGCAGCCGATGCCACAAAAATGCATTAATGCGCCATCATTGCGTTGCTCTCGCTTTGCTTTTATGGCTAGAACGGCCTCACAGGGGCAGGGCGTTAGTGCGCGGGACGATCAGGAACTGTCGAATGAACCATGTAAGGTCTGTTGGAATGCGCAAGACGGCACGGATGGCGCTCGTCTCGCTGGTACTTGTCAGCACCGGCCTGGGCATCACCGCCTGCCAGTCTGACAAGGATATCGACATCACCAAGCTCGGCATGGAGACCGACCCGCCGGAAACGCTCTACAATCAGGGCCTTGCGAACATGAAGGCCGGCAACCTCGGAGAGGCGAGCCGCAAGTTCGACTCGATCGACAAGCAGAATCCCTTCACGGAATGGGGCCGCAAGGCGCTCGTCATGAGCACCTTCACCAAATACCGCCTCGGCCGCAACGACGAAGCGGTGGCCACCGGCAACCGCTATATGAGCCAGTATCCGCGCTCCGAGGATTCGGCTTACGTGCAATATCTCGTCGGCCTTTCCTACTCCCGCCAGATCGCCGACGTGACGCAGGATCAGCGCGCCGCCCTCCGCACGATCGAGGCGATGAACAAGGTCGTCAACGACTATCCGGATTCGGAATATGTCGAGGATGCGCAGGCCAAGATCCGCTTCGCCCGCGACCAGCTCGCCGGCAAGGAGATGCAGATCGGCCGCTACTATCTCGAACGCAAGGAATATCTTGCGGCGATCCGGCGCTTCCGCAACGTGGTCGAACAGTATTCCAACACCAACCAGGTGGAAGAGGCTCTGGCCCGGCTGACGGAAGCCTATTACGCCATGGGTATCGTCGAGGAGGCGCAGACCGCGGCGGCCGTTCTTGGCCGCAACTATCCGGACAGCCAGTGGTACGCTGATTCCTACAAGCTGTTGCAGACCGGTGGCGTCGAGCCGCGCGAGAATCGCGGTTCGTGGATTTCCCGCGCGGCCAGCAAGCTTGTCGGAGCCTGACGCAGGCCTATTGTCGAGGACCCATGCTGATCCAGTTGTCGATCCGCGATATCGTTCTGATCGAGCGGCTGGATCTGGCCTTCGAGACCGGCCTTTCCGTACTGACCGGCGAGACTGGCGCCGGCAAATCGATCCTTCTCGACAGCCTGTCGCTGGCGCTTGGCGGCCGTGGCGACGGCGGCCTGGTGCGGCACGGCGAGGAGAAGGGCCAGGTGACGGCGGTCTTCGATGTGCCCGGCACCCATGCCGTCCGCCGGCTTTTGCGTGACAACGAAATCGACGATGACGGCGACCTGATTTTCCGCCGCATACAGTCCGCCGACGGCCGCACCCGCGCCTCGATCAACGACCAGCCGGTCAGCGTGCAGCTGATGCGCCAGGCCGGTCAGCTTCTCGTCGAAATCCATGGCCAGCATGACGACCGGGCGCTGATCGACACGGACGCGCACCGCATGCTGCTCGATGCGTTTACGGGCCTCGGCGACGAGGTGCAGCAGGTGTCCGCCCTCTACCGGACCTGGAAGGATGACGAACGCGCCTTCCGGACGCACAGGGCCAAGGTGGAGGCCGCAGCCCGCGAGGCCGATTACATCCGCGCCTCGGTCGAGGAGCTCGAGGCGCTGAGCCCTCGTGACGGCGAGGAGGACGAACTCGCCGAGAAGCGCTCGCAGATGCAGAAGGCCGAGCGGATCGCCGGCGACATTTCCGAGGCGTCCGAATTCCTGAACGGCAATGCCTCGCCCGTGCCGCTGATCGCTTCCATGGTGCGTCGGCTGGAGCGCAAGAGCCACGAGGCGCCCGGCCTGCTCGAAGAGACGGTCGAACTGCTGGATGCCGCGCTCAACCATCTCTCCAATGCGCAGATGGAGGTCGAGGCGGCGCTTCGGAAGACCGAGTTCGATCCGCGCGAACTGGAGCGGGTCGAAGAGCGGCTTTTCGCGCTGCGCGCCGCCGGCCGTAAATATTCCGTCGCCGTCGTGGACCTGCCGGCGCTCGCCGAGAAGATGGTCGCGGATCTCGCCGATCTCGATGCGGGCGAGGAGAAGCTTGCCGAGCTTGAGAAGCTGACGGCCGCGGCAAAGGCCGAGTACGATCGGGCAGCGGCGGCGCTTTCCGAAAAACGCCGCCATGGCGCCGAGGCGCTGGCGGAAGCGGTCATGGCCGAGCTGCCGGCGCTGAAGCTCGAGCGTGCCCGGTTCATGGTCGAGGTTGCGAGCGATCCCGGGCAGGCCGCGGCCGAAGGCATCGATACCGTCGAGTTCCATGTCCAGACGAACCCCGGCACGCGCCCAGGCCCGATCATGAAGGTCGCTTCGGGCGGCGAGCTGTCGCGCTTTCTGTTGGCGCTCAAGGTGGCGTTGGCCGATCGCGGCTCGGCTCCGACGCTGGTCTTCGACGAGATCGATACCGGCGTCGGCGGCGCGGTCGCGGATGCGATCGGCCAGCGGCTGAAACGGCTTTCCGACAAGGTGCAGGTGCTCTCCGTCACTCACGCGCCGCAAGTGGCCGCGCGGGCGGCGACGCACCTCCTGATCTCCAAGGGGCCGGCGGGCGAGGGGTCCGACAAGATCGCCACCCGCGTCGCGATGATGGAGCCGGAGCACCGCACGGAAGAGATCGCCCGCATGCTGGCGGGCGCTTCCGTCACCGACGAGGCGCGGGCAGCGGCGAAACGGCTGCTGGCCGGGAGCGGTTAATTAATAGAGGTCGTGCCGGGCAGGCCAGAGAGGGCGCCCACGCCACACCGTCTCCAACTCCTTCCACCCTTCCCATCGTCAAAAATTGCTCTACAAAACGACTCCTCGATATCCGAGGAGTGAACCCGCATGTCCGCCGAAAAAACGCCCGTCGAAGACCTGAGCGAGGAACAGGCCGCAGCCGAGCTGGCCTTCCTGGCCGCCGAGATCGCCCGCCATGACGAGCTCTATCACGGCCATGACGCGCCGGAGATTTCGGATGCCGACTACGACGCGCTGAAGCGGCGCAACGATGCGGTAGAGAAGCGGTTCCCGCAGCTCATCCGCGCCGACAGCCCGTCGATCCGCGTCGGCGCCGCTCCTCTGCCGACCTTCGCGCCGATCACCCATTCCAGGCCGATGCTGTCGCTCGACAACACGTTTTCCGACGACGACGTGCGCGATTTCGTGGGCTCCGTCTATCGCTTCCTCGGTCAGCTGCCGGACGGTTCGATTGCGTTTACCGCCGAGCCGAAGATCGACGGGCTGTCCATGTCGATCCGCTACGAGCATGGCCGGCTCGTCAATGCCGCGACGCGCGGCGACGGCACGACCGGCGAGAACGTCACCGAGAACATCAAGACCATCAAGGAAATTCCGAACCGCCTGCCGGCCGGCGCGCCTGACGTCGTCGAGGTGCGCGGCGAAGTCTACATGACGAAGAGCGACTTCCTGGCGCTCAACGAGAAGATGGCGGCGGAAGGCAAGCAGACCTATGTGAACCCGCGCAACACCGCTGCCGGGTCGCTGCGCCAGCTCGACGCCAGGGTGACCGCCAGCCGCAACCTGAAATTCTTCGCCTATGCCTGGGGCGAGATGTCGGAAATGCCGGCGGACACGCAGATGGGCATGGTCGAGAAATTCAGGGAATGGGGCTTCCCGGTCAATCCGCTGATGAAGCGCCTCTTCGCGGTCGAGGATATCATCGCCCATTACAAGGATATCGGGCTGAAGCGCCCCGACCTGGATTATGAGATCGACGGCGTGGTCTACAAGGTTGACCGGCTCGACCTGCAGGCGCGTCTCGGCTTCCGCTCGCGCTCGCCGCGCTGGGCGACGGCCCATAAATTCCCGGCCGAGCAGGCATTTACCCACGTCGAGAAGATCGACATCCAGGTCGGCCGCACCGGCGCGCTGACGCCGGTTGCGCGCCTCACACCGGTCACGGTCGGCGGCGTCGTCGTCACCAATGCGACGCTGCATAACGAGGACTATATCAAGGGCATCGGCAATTCCGGCGAGCGCATCCGCGAGGAAGACCACGATATCCGCATCGGCGACACGGTCATCGTGCAGCGGGCAGGGGACGTCATCCCGCAGGTGCTCGACGTCGTCATGGAGAAGCGGCCCGCAGACGCAGTGCCTTACGAGTTCCCGAAGAAATGTCCGGTCTGCGGCAGCCATGCCGTGCGTGAGAAGAACGAGAAGACCGGCAAGCTCGATTCGGTCACCCGCTGCACCGGCGGCTTCGTGTGCCGGGCGCAGGCGGTCGAACATCTGAAACATTTCGTTTCGCGCAACGCCTTCGATATCGAGGGGCTTGGTGCCAAGCAGATCGATTTCTTCTTCGAGAGCGAGGATCCGGCGCTGCAGATCCGCACCGCACCGGATATTTTCACGCTGAAGAGACGGCAGGACGAATCGCCGCTGACGAAGCTTGAAAACATCGATGGCTTTGGCAAGGTGAGCGTGAAGAAACTCTTCGACGCGATCGATGAGCGCCGCGAGATCGCTCTGAACCGCTTCATCTATGCATTGGGCATCCGTCATATCGGCGAGACGAACGCAAAGCTGCTCGCTCGTGCCTATGGCAGCTATGAAGCCTTCGAGACGGCCATGAAGGATGCGGCCGATTTTTCCGGCGACGCCTGGGATGACCTCAACAATATCGAGGGGATCGGCGAGATCGTCGCCCGCGCCCTCGTCGAGTTCTTCAAGGAACCGCGCAATGTCGAGGTCATCACGCGGCTTCTCGAAGAGGTGACGCCGCAGGCGGCCGAGCAGGTTTCGGCAAGCGGCAGCCCGGTCGCCGGCAAGACTGTCGTGTTCACCGGCTCGCTCGAGAAATTCACCCGGGACGAGGCCAAGGCGCGCGCCGAGAGCCTTGGCGCCAAGGTGGCGGGCTCGGTTTCAAAGAAGACCGACTATGTGGTAGCAGGCCCGGGCGCCGGCTCCAAGCTCGACAAGGCGAGGGAGCTCGGCGTCCAGGTGATGGACGAGGACGAATGGCTGGCCTTCATCGCGGGCTGATCGTCACACCCTCAGCCGCGCCATCGAATAGGCATCGACATATTCGCCGTCGCGGAAGGCGAAGCGCTTGAAATGGCCTTCCACCTCGAAGCCGGATTTGCGGTAGAGCGCCAGCGCCGGTTCATTGTCGGTATAGACCGTCAGTTCGATGCGCTTCAGGTCCAGCCAGCGGTCGGCAATGGCGAGGATTTCCGCGATCAGCGCGCGGCCGATGCCCCGGCCCGTATAGCCGTCGTGGACACCCATACCGATGCTGCCGGCATGGGCCCGGCGGTGATTGGCGAAGCGGGTCAATCCGCAATCGCCGACGATACGACCATCCAGTTCGGCAACGAGGCTGAAGGAATCGCTCGACTGATTCTCGATGCCCTTGCGGATCTCGTCCGGCGTGTGGTGGGGCGTGCGCAGCGTTCCGTAGCGGTAGCCGGGCAGATTGTGGAGCGCTGCGACCGCCGCGGCGTCGGCAGGGGTGCGGGCGCGGATCGACAGGCCAACGGGCCATCGCGCGTCGGGATCCAAAGGTGGTGGGATATCGAAATCTTGCATGCTCGCTCTCCTTGGTTTTTGCCGAAGGCAGAGCGGAGCGATCCGAACCCTGCCATCTCTTCGGCAGGGTTGTGGACGGGATGACCGGCTAGCGCGCCAAGACCGCCACGCACCCTGCGGGGTGAATGGTCACGGTAAGATGCATGTGGGCGGCGAAACGGGTCATGGCGCGCATGAAGCCAGAGGCGGGGGCCATCGTCAAGGGACGGGATGCATCCGTCTTTGCCGAATCGAACTGCGGGCTGTAGAGATTGGCCGACACTTTTCCGGGATCAGCCGTTGAAGACCATCGCCATTGATTTCGAAACCGCCAACGAACAGCGCGGCAGCGCCTGTTCGGTCGGTCTCGCCTGGATCGAGGATGGCGAGGTCGTGCGGGTGGAGGAACGGTTTATCCGTCCGAAGGACATGCGCTTTTCCCCCTTCAACGTGGCAATCCATGGCATCCGGCCGGAAGATGTCGAAGATGCGGGCGAGTTTCCTGAAGTCATGGACGAGTTCGCAGACGATTTCCGCGGGGCGACGATGATCGCCCACAATGCCGCCTTCGATTTCAGCGTCTGGCGCACCTGCCTGGATCTCTACCGGCAGAGCTATCCGGAACTCTCCTATCTCTGCAGCGTCAAGATGGCGCAGAAGGTCTGGCCGCATCTCGGCTCGCACAGGCTCAATGCGCTTGCCGACCATCTGGGGCTCCGTTTCGGGCATCACAATGCCGCTGAAGATGCCGCGGTCTGCGCGCGGGCGAGCATCGCCATCGCCAGGTCCCTGCAGGTGGCGCATGTCCGGGACATTCCGGCTGCGATCGGCATGAAGGTGGGGCGCCTGTTCTCCGGAGGTTATGCCCCCTGCACCTGCCGTCTCAAATAGGTTTCTGTCGTCACCGCTTGCAACAGGCCCGGCGTATCTTATCTCAGATCACGGATCGTTTACCGGAGCCCAAGCCTATGAACCGCCTTGCCGTCTCTCTTGCCTCTGTTGCCGTCCTCTTCTCCATTCCCGCGTTTGCCGAGGTGGTCGGCAAGGTCGGAGTGGATTGGATCGGCAACGACATCGTCGTGGAAGCGATCACCGATCCGGAGATCACGGGCGTGACCTGCCACGTCACCTATTTCGACCGCTCGATCATCGACCGCCTCAAGCAGGGCAACTGGTTCGAGGACCCGTCGAACAGCGCAATCGCCTGCAGCCAGACCGGCCCGATCGAGATCGGCGACATAGACCTGTCCAGAGGCGGCGAGGAGGTTTTTCGCGAGGGCCGCTCGCTGATCTGGAAGGATCTTCTCGTCAAGCGAATCTATGACAAGGCGAACGATACCCTGATTTATCTCGCCCATTCGCGCCAGCTTGTGGAAGGCTCCGCCAAGATGGCGATTTCCACGGTGCCCCTCTACGGCCAGAACGTGACCTGGAAAAACGGCAAGCCCAAATCCTGATCAGACCACGGCTTCTGCGACGGCCCCCGGGGCAAGCCCACATGGGCGGCGTTGCGGCAAACCGGGTTCGACTGGCGAATCCGGTTTGCCGCATGCATGAATGCCGTCAGCGGACGTAGACGATCTTGCTGCCGTCGGCGGCAGTCTGGATGCCGGCGACATTCTCAAGCTCGACATTCTTCTCTTCAAGTGCAGCCAGAAGGGCGGGGTCCGACTGGATCTGCTCCTGAGCGGCCTGGGCCGCCTCGGCGTTCGGCATCCGCAGTGTCGGCGGAATTGCCGGAACCGCTGAATCGTCGCTATTCGTGTCAGTAATGTAGACAACGCTCACATTTACGGGCGAGGGGATCGCGTTTGTCGGTTCGAAATCCTGCGCATAGGCGCCGCCTATGGCCGAAGCGGAAATCAGGGCCGCAAGAGCAAGTGTCTTTTTCATGATGTTCTCCTTCTCTCACCGGCACCAGATGGGAGATTGTCGACGTTTCGGCGCCGGGATGTGAAAGGAACCACCACACGCTGGCGTTGTTCCGGATATTCCTGAAAAATATATCGGCAAAGCTTGCGACGGCTGCAGGGCGCGTCTGAAACGGGTCCGGACGGCAAGCCCGGACCCGGTTGGTCACCGGTGGTCAGCGGACGTAGACGGTCCTGCTGCCGTCGGCGGCAGTCTGGATGGCGACGACATTGTTGAGTTCGACATTCTGGCTGACAAGGGCCTGATGGAGGCCGGAATCGGTCCTGATCTCGTTCTGGGCGGCCTGCGTCATCGAGGCGCTCGGGTGGATGAAGATCTCCGGAACGTCGAGGATACGGGCGCTGTCGTCGGCTTCGGGATTGGTATAGACGATGGAAACGCCGCTATCGGGCCTGGCCGCCGTACCCATGTCGCGGGCATAGGCACTTCCCATCGTGGCGGCGGACATCAGGACTGCGAGAGCAAAAGCCTTGTTCATGGTCATTCTCCTATCTTCGAAAACCAGCCGAAGAGTTTTTGGAAATCGGTTCGGTTGGGCGTTTTGCGACGGGAGAACTCGCATGCCGGAACGGCGGTTCCGTGGCATGATTCTAAAATTTATGTAATGATTACAGGAAGTTAATCTTCCGCCTCGACGAACCGAGGCGGAAGATTGCAAGTCTTTGTTTGCACTGCAAAATCAGGCGGCTTCGCGGGCCAGTTCGTCGGCGATGACCGTGTCGAGGTTCAGGAAGCAGACCATGGTCTTTTCGAGCGCCACGATGCCGCGGCAGAAGGCGCGCTGGGCTTCCGGAATGATCTCCGGCGCCGGCTGCAGGTCCTCGCCGCGGATGGTCATCATGTCGGATACCTGTTCGACCAGCAGGCCGACCAGCTTGCCGGCGATGTCGGTGACGATGATCGCCGAGCGCTCGGAAGGCTCCGTCATCTTCATGCCGAGGCGGCAGGCCATGTCGATGACCGGGATCACCGCGCCGCGCAGGTTGATGAGACCGAGGACATAGGGCGGCGTGTGCGGCATCGGGGTCACCGGCGCCCAGCCGCGGATTTCGCGGATCGCCATGATGTCGATGCAGAATTCCTGGTCTCCGAGATGAAAGGAGACGATCTCGAGATAGGCGCCGGATTGTTTGATGGCATTCGTCATATCAGAATTCTTCCCATTTGTCCGAGGATCCCGCGGCCCTGCCTCGCATGGTCCCACCTGGCCGATCGCGGCGTTGATCTCTATCAGTCCGGTCGATTGTTCGCGCAGAGATGAAGATCGCGTGAACGTGATCGCTGATTGTCAGCGCGTCCTTCCCGGCGCATTTTGCGAACCGGTCTTGGCGACGTCATGTCTTTCGTGGCTCGGCTTCGTCCCGTGTGGGGAAGCATGCCGCCGGCGCTGCCTCGGCATCCCCGATCATCGGAGCGACTCGTCGAACCACTTTCGCTCCTTCAAGCGTCTCAGACAGATGTTAATCTTCCGCTAATCCTGACCGAGATTGCGGTCCTTCCGCAACGGACGGATCGGCTGTACACTGCCTTCATGATTGGGAGTCTCATCGCCAGCCAGCGCGTGCCGCTGATCGCAGCCGTAGGCCTGTTGTTACTGGGCATCAGTGGTGCTGCGTTCTACGGCTGGGTGGTCTACGGCTCCTCCATTCTGCTGGGGCTTGGTGAAAACGGTCTTTCCTGGTGCTTCTGAGCAGGCTTTTCAACCTCTGGGACAAATCAGCGCGACGCCGCCCGGAAGCCGCTTCTCGAATTGCGTTGGGGCCGCTTCGGGTCTATCGCTACCCGGATATTGAAGCCTGGCCGTCAGGCTCGAACCGAAGAGAATTTTGATGAAGAGCTTTCGCATCGTCCTCTGGGTCGCGGTCGTCGCGCTTGCCGGCGTGCTTGTCTGGCTGACGACGGAAGTGACGCGCTCGAAACAGCAGCTTGCCGAGGGTCCGTTCGGCGTGCCGTTCCAGCTCGTCGCCCAGGATGGCCAGCCGATCACGGAAAAGGCCTTTCAGGACAAGCCGGCCGCGCTCTTCTTCGGCTTCACCCATTGCCCGGAAGTCTGCCCGACCACGCTTTTCGAACTGAACGGCTGGCTGCACAAGGTCGATCCGGATGGCACCAGGCTCAACGGCTTCTTCGTCAGCGTCGATCCCGAACGCGACACGCCGGAACTGCTCGGCCAGTATATTTCCAACGTCACCGACCGGGTGAAGGGCATTTCCGGCCCGCCGGAAAAGGTCAACGAGATGATCAAGGGCTTCAAGGTCTACGCCAAGAAGGTGCCGGTCGACGAGAAGGACCCGAACGGCGACTACACCATGGATCACACGGCCTCCGTCTTCCTGCTCGACAATGGAGGCCGCTTTGCCGGCACGATCGCCTATGGCGAAAATCCCGACGTTGCGGTCCAGAAGCTCGAAAATCTGATCAAGGGCTGATGGCTTTGACAGTTGAAGCCGACAGGCCTTCTGTGGCAATCCTCTCCGCCATCCATCGATAGCTGAGAGAGCGTCCCGTTGAGCGAAATCCGCCTTTACGTCACGTCCACCGAAAAGGGGGCAGCGCAGATCCTCGATATCCTGTCGGAAGTGTTCGGCGAGGAGGATTACGCCATCGCCACCACCGAGGTGGACGAGAAGAAGGATATATGGGAAGCCTCCGTCTATCTCATGAGGGACGAAGAGGAGATCGTCCATAACAGAATTGCAGAAGGCATCCGCCATGCCTTTCCGGACGCCGCGATCGAGAGAGAAGTGATTCCGGATGTCGACTGGATCGCCAGGTCGCTCGAAGGCCTGAAGCCGGTCAGGGCAGGGCGGTTCCTCGTTCATGGTTCGCATGACCGGGACAAGGTAAAGGCCAACGACATCGCGATCGAGATCGATGCGGGCCAGGCCTTCGGCACGGGCCATCACGGCACGACGGCCGGCTGCCTGGAAATGATCGAGGGAGTCTTGCGCGCCCGCCCGGTCCGCAACGCGCTTGATCTCGGCACAGGCAGCGGGGTGCTGGCGATCGCCGTGCGCAAGTTGCGCCATATTTCGGTGCTCGCCACCGATATCGATCCGATCGCGGTGACGGTGGCGAAGGAGAATGCGCGCCGCAACGGTATCGCGGCCGGCATCCGCCTGGAGACGGCGCCGGGCTTTCATTCGCCCGCCTTCCGGCAGGAGGGACCGTTCGACCTCGTCATCGCCAATATCCTGGCGCGGCCGCTGATGAAGATGGCGCCGCAGCTCGCCGCGCATCTGGCGTCAGGCGGCTCGGTCATCCTCTCCGGCATCCTGGCCGAGCAGCGCTGGAAGGTGCTGGCCGCCTATAACGGCGTGAAACTTCGCCATGTGAAGACCATCTGGCGCAATGGCTGGGTGACGATCCACTTGCGCCGTGGTTGAATGATGGTGCAACGCAACATCGGAACCGATAACTGCAATCTGAACGGCGGACAGCAAAAAGGCGGCACTTTTGGTGCCGCCTTGCCGATCAGTTTCTAGGCTGATCGTGCCCGCGAGCCAGGGAGGAGATGCTCAAGCAGGCCCCGTATTCTGATAACCGGAGCGGGTGAGGGAGGAGATCGCCGCGCCGGCCGTCGCTCAGAATACGTAGTGTGCAGCGCCCTTGCGGCGCAGTTCTTCACGGCTCGTGCCGAGGCTCTTCAGCGTTTCGTCGTCGAGGTTCAGCATCGCGCCGTTGACATAGCGGGCGACCTGACGTTCACGCGCTGCAACCATGCGGTTGAAGGCATTGCGGAAGAAAGAGGAGGCCATTTGCGTATCCCTTGGGAACGAGCCTTGTTCGGCGCCCATTCGATGATCTCAATATAGTGAATGTTGCACCGCACAGTGAGACGGTTTCCCTCAAAGGTGGTATGCGTTTTCTGCATGGGATGCCGCTTGTTCGTTCTCCGCCGGCTCGCAATTGCACAATTGATCGGCACCCGCCGCTTCCGCTGGCCTAGGCCGATCAACTTCGGCTAACATGCATCAAACTCGTCGGAATCAGTCCGGATCATCAGCCTATGTTTCAGTCTTTCGAAGTGAAATCCGCCCCGCAATTCGGCCGCGACCGCGTCGCTTCGCTAAGGGCGAGATTCGCAGACCTCGGCATCGATGGTTTCCTGGTGCCGCGCGCCGACGAGTATCAGGGCGAATACGTGCCAGCCTCGGCAGAACGGCTCGCGTGGCTGACCGGCTTTACCGGCTCTGCCGGGATCGTGCTCGTCACGCCGCGTGAGGCGGTAGTTTTCGTCGATGGACGTTACGTGACCCAGCTTGCCGAGCAGGTCGATGGCAAGGTCTTCACCGGCGGCGACCTCGTCAACGAGCCGCCGCATGTCTGGCTGCCGCGCCATGCGCCCAAGGGGTTCCGGCTCGGCATCGATCCCTGGCTGCACGCGGGCGCGGAAGTGCGCCGGCTGGAAAAGGCGCTCGCCGAGATCGGCGGTTCGCTCGTCCTGCTGCCCTCCAATCCGCTCGACAGGCTGTGGATCGACCGGCCGGCGGAACCGCTCGGCCCCGTCTCGATCCAGAAGCCGGACCATGCCGGCCGGCTCGCGAGCGAGAAGATCGCCGCAATCGCGAGCCAGGTGAAGGAAAAGGGCGCGGCGGCGGTCGTCATTACCGACCCGTCCTCCGTCGCCTGGATTTTCAACATCCGCGGTGAGGACGTGCCGCACACGCCGCATCCGCTTTCCCGGGCGATCATCCCGGCCGAAGGCAAGGCGGAAATCTTCATGGACAAGCGCAAGACCGGTATCGAGTCGGAAGCCTATCTGGCGCAGCTCGCCGTCCAGCGGCCGCCATCGGAATTCCTGGCCCGGCTCTCCTCCTTTGCCAGGGATGGCGTCGGAATTCTGGTCGACCCGGATCTGACGCCGCTTGCGCTCATCAGGGCAATCGAAACGGCCGGAGGGCAGGTGGTCGAAGCGGGCGATCCCGCCAAGCTGCCGCGCGCCTGCAAGAACAAGGCCGAGCTCGACGGTTCGGCTCAGGCGCATCTGCAGGACGGCGCCGCCATGGTCGAGTTCCTCCATTGGCTGGATGCCCAGGCACCCGGCACGATCACGGAGATCGATGCGGTGAAGGCGCTGGAGGCGGCCCGCGCCCGCGTCGGCCAGAGCATGCAGAACCCGCTGAAGGACATTTCCTTCGACACGATCTCCGGCGCGGGCGAGCATGGCGCGGTGATCCACTATCGCGTCACGACGGAGACGAACCGCAAGCTCGAGGCGGGCGAGCTGTTCCTCGTCGATTCCGGCGCGCAATATGTCAACGGCACCACCGACATCACCCGCACGGTCGCGGTCGGCGCCGTACCGGAAGATCGCAAGCGCTTCTTCACGCTGGTGCTGAAGGGCATGATCGCCATCAGCACGGCCCGTTTCCCGAAGGGCACGCGGGGCTGCGACCTCGACCCGCTCGCCCGCATCGCGCTCTGGAAGGCGGGCGGCGACTATGCCCACGGAACCGGCCATGGCGTCGGCTCCTATCTCTCCGTGCACGAGGGGCCGCAGCGCATCTCACGTCTTTCGACTCAGGAACTGCTGCCGGGCATGATCCTCTCCAACGAGCCCGGCTATTATCGCCCCGGCTCCTTCGGCATCCGCATCGAGAACCTGATCTACGTGAAGGAGGCGGAGGAGATCGAGGGTGGCGACCAGCCGATGCTCTCCTTCGAGACACTGACCTGGTGCCCGATCGACCGGCGGCTGATACTGCCGGCGCTGCTGACGTCGGACGAGCTTTCGTGGCTCGATGCCTATCACGCGGCAGTGCGCGGGAAGCTGATGCCGCTCATCGATGACGCATCCGTCAAGGATTGGCTGGCGAAGGCGACCGAACCGCTCGCCTGACCTCAGAAACCGAGCAAGTGGCGGCAGATCATCGCCACTGCCCAGCCGGCCGCCAGCATCAGCAGGCCGGGATATCTGAAGCTGACGACGAGTGCCGCCAGCATGGCGATCTTCACGTCCCAGCTGCCGTCGAAGAAAGAAGGTGCGACGAGCGTGGTCAGAACCGCCGCCGGCACGGCGTTCAGCGCCTGTTCCATGCGTGGCGGGATGGTCTTCATCCGGGTGATCAGCACATAGCCGCCGATGCGGGTCAAAAAGGTCGCGACCGCCGCGGCGAAGATCAGGAACACCATGTCCATCGAGATCGGCCCGGTCATGTCAGGTTTCCACCTCGCTTGCGGCCGTCACCGGCACGTGCTCCTTCGGCAGCGGCAGCAATGCCGCCACGGCGACGCCGACGGCCGCACCGATGCTGACATGCCAGGGCGAGCCGACCAGATGAAATCCGACCACGGAGCCGAGCGCGCTCGCCGCGACCACCGGATAGAAGCCGGGCTTGCGGCGGAAGCCGACGACCAGGCCGAGGAAATAGATCGGCAGCAGCACGTCGATCGCGATCGCGCGCGGATCGCCCATCATCTGGCCGAAGAAGGCGCCCACGATGCTGAAGAACAGCCAGGGGAAATAGACCGCCGCTCCGAAACCGAGATACCAGTCGAAGGTGACGCCGCGGCCGCTTTCGCCGCGTCTGACACCCTCGGCGAATTGCGGATCCGTGAGCAGGAAGAAGGTGAAGAACTTCTGCACCGGCGTGAAATGGGCAATGAATCTGGCGAGCGCCGCCGAATAGAGGATGTGGCGGAAGTTCACCGCGAAGACCGACAGCACGATCAGCCAGGGCGCCACATTGTGTCCGAAAAGTTCTATCCCGACGAGCTGGCTTGCGCCCGCATAGACGGTGGCGCTCATCAGCCCTGCCTCCGCCACCGACAGACCGTTGTCGACCGCCACGGCGCCGAACAGGGCCGCAAAGGGCGCCGAAGAGAGGGCAATGATGACGCCGCCCTTCAGGCCCTCGATAAATCTGCTGCGATTCATGTGAGAAATCCTTCCGCCCCGGCTTTAGAGCCGCGCCGCAGGGAGCGCAATTCAATTGGGCTGATGGAACGATCGATTTCGCTGAACCATGGGGCCGTTTACGGGCCGTCAGTCGGCGAGGATTTCCTTGCTGGTCACGATGCCGATGCCGTTGGCCTTCATCTCGGCGACGGCGTCCTTGACGCCCTGCGGATCGATGCCGCGGCTCGCGTCCTCGATGAAGCGCACCTTCACGTCCGGCAGCATCTCGACCGCGTCGAGCGCGGAGAATTTCACGCAATAGTCCGTCGCGAGCCCGCAGATATCGAGCTCGGCCACCTGCTGGGCTCTCAGATAGCCGGCAAGCCCCGTCAGCGCTGCCTGGTCGTTGTCGCGGAATGCCGAATAGCTGTCGACCGCCGGGTTCTCGCCCTTCTGCTGAATATAGTCGAACGCCTCGATATTCAGGTCGGGATGGAATTCGGCATCCGGCGTGCCCTGCACGCAATGGTCCGGCCACATGACCTGCGGCTTGCCGGAAAGCTCGCCCATCTCGAAGGGTTTCCTGCCGGGATGCTGCGAGGCGAAGCTGCCGTGGTTTTCCGGGTGCCAGTCCTGCGACGCGACGATGAGATTGTAGCCGCCATCCTCGATCAGCCGGTTGGCGACCGGCACGATCTCGTCGCCATGCGCGACCGGCAGGTTTCCGCCGGGGCAGAAACCGTTCTGAATATCGATCAGGAGCAGAGCTTTCATCGGTCTTCCTCCGAAGCTTTTGCGACAGGATGCCAATCATGGCGGAAGGGATCAAGTCGGAAGCGATCCGGCCTGATTCGACAGGCGCCCCGATATTCCCGGGAGAGGCATTGCGGCGCTGAGGCAATAAGGCAACAATCGAGCGGTTTCTGATTCGCCAGATTTATCAATTGCCTTGACTGTCACTTCTATGCATAGGAAAACACGGCAACGCCATATTTCGGCTAAACTTCCGGCGGCTTGCGCTTTTAAGTGCGACGCCGAAATTCAAATCGGGGCGGCGTAAAGACATTGGTTACCATAATCGTTCATCCTCATCTGCGGTCCTTTGGCGGCAGTGAGCAGATACCCCCTCTGCGCGCACTTCGCCGAGGTCGTGTTGACGGTTTCGCCGAGGCGGGACCGCTGGTGTGTAACGATTTGGGTAGTGAGTGATGGCGCGTTCGGTTCAGGCTTCCACGAATGGCAAACAGATCCGCAAGGCGCCGCCTCGCCGAAAGAAATCCCGCTCTCTTCTGACGAATGTCGCAATCGGCGTCGCCCTGACGGTCTCGGCGCTCGTCGGCGCGTCCGTGGTCACCATGGCGACGGCCGTCAAATCCGCCTCCGACGTGAAGTTCGAAACCGCGCTGGCACAGCCGATCGCTCTCGCCGCACCGGTCGCCTCAGCCGACCGGGATATCGAGGTCTCGAAATTTTCCCGCCTGCCCGGCAGCGCGCCGGCCGATCCGAAGGGCCGGCGCCTTGCCGGAGCCGAGTTCGCCGCGCTGGAAGCCCGCAAACCGGATCTGTCGAGCGTCCGGCAGACGCTCAATGTCGCTCTGGCCAAGGCTGCCCGCCACGCCGAGAAGGAACAGCAGTTCGCGGCGCTCGCGAAAATCCGGCCGGATGCCGCTGCCATCCGCGCAGCCCTCGGCCCGGCGATGGAGAGCCTCGTCGTCGTGGCGCCCAAGGGCGAAGACGCCATGCCCGACCTCATCCAGGATGCCGCCCCGGCCACCACGGTCGCCGAACTCAAGGACATGAAGCCGGTCGAGATGGCCGCGCTCGAAGAGACCCCGGACGATGCCGGCGACGAGGTTGCGATCGTCGAAGAGCCTGCACCGGCTCCGGCCTATGACCTGCCGAAGGCCGGGCCGCTGCCGGTCATCCGTCCGTCGACCGCGACGGCATCGGCTGCAAAGCCGGCCAAGCCGGGCGCGCTTGCCGCGATCGCCGCCGTCGCGCCGCAGAAGCCGGGCAAGGCGGACGGCGATGACGACAAGCCGACGGCGCTCGCCTTCGCCAAGCCCGACAATCCGATGCGCGAGACGCCGTCCGCTCCGGCGCCGTCCGCGCCGAACTGGCCGGGCATCGGCGCGAAGGTGGCGATCTACGACATCAGCAACGCCGTCGTCCATCTGCCGAACGGTGCCAAGCTCGAAGCCCATTCCGGCATCGGCAGCATGCGCGACAACCCGAAATTCACGCATGTGAAGATGCGCGGCCCGACGCCGCCCGGCACCTACAAGCTCTCCATGCGCGAGAGCCTGTTCCATGGCGTCGCCGCCATCCGCCTGACGCCGGTCGACGGCAGGGCGCCTCAGGGCCGTACCGGTCTTCTCGCTCACAGTTTCCTGCTGCGCGTTCGCGGCGATTCGCACGGCTGCGTCGCCTTCGCCGACTACGACCGCTTCCTGAAGGCGTTCCAGCGCGGCGAGATCACCCACATGGTGATCGTGCCCAAATGGGACGGCCGGCGTCCGGGCAGGGGCAACAACGGCGGTTTCCTTGCCAAGCTGTTCGGCAACAACGACGCGTGATTCGCTTTGGCGGGGATTTCTCACGCGTGCTTGGATTCCCGGGCTTGCCCCGGGGAGCTGAATCGTTCCCCAATTCATTACCCCAGCATATCCCGCGCAACCCGCGTAAAAATCCGCGTGCCGATCGGGATCAGGTCGTCGGGAAAGTCGTAATTCGGATTGTGCAGGTTCGGCATGTCCTCACCCGCGCCTAAAAAGAACATCGCCGATTTCGAGACCGAGCCGAAACGGCCGAAATCCTCCGAGCCGCGCATCGTCTCGCCAGGCTCGTGCGGCACGCCTTCCGCATCCATGGCGGCGCGCAGCACGGCGGCGGCCTCCGGATCGTTTTCCGAATGCACGAAGATGTCGTGATATTCCAGCGCGTGGCCGAGCCGCTCTTCCGCAGCGATGTCCCGCACCAGCGTCTCGGCTGCAGCCGCCAGCGCATCCATGCCGGCATCCGTCATGGTGCGGAGCGTCACCCAGACTTCCGCGTAACCCGGTGCGATGCCGAAGGCCGGCTCGCCGACCGAGGCATGGGTGACCGTTGCGAGCACCATGTCCTCGGTCGCGATGCTTCCTTCGCTCAGGGCCGTCAGCGCCGGCATCAGTTTCGCCGCCGCCGGCACGGGCGAGATACCGGTTTCCGGCATGGAGGCATGGGCGGTGCGGCCGGAAAGCGCGATCTTCAGCCCGCGCGAGGCGCAATTGGCGATGCCGTCCTTCAGCCAGACATGGCCGAGCGGCAGGCCCGGCATGTTGTGCAGCGAGAAACTGAAGTCCGGCACCAGTTCCGCGAATTTTTCGTCGGCGATGACGGCGGCGGCACCCGCGCCGGTTTCCTCGGCCGGCTGGAAGAGCAGGATGGCCCGGCCGCGCTTCGGCCTGTCTCGGCCGAGCTGCCGGCCAAGTGCGGCGAGCATGGTCATGTGCCCGTCATGGCCGCACATATGGCCCTTGCCGTGGATTTTCGACCGGTATTCCGGCGTCCCGATCTCGTCGATCGGCAGGGCATCGAGCTCGGCGCGGAACATCACCGTCGGGCCGGGCACGCCGCTGTCGTAGACGACGGCCACGCCCGTGCCCCCGAGACCCGAAACGACCCGGTCCGGCTTCGTATCGGCCAGAAAGCCCTGAACCTCAGCTGCGGTCGCGACTTCCTCGCCGGAAATCTCCGGCATGGCATGCAGCTTGCGCCGCCAGGCGGCAAGTTCGATCACGTCCTGATTGGTGAGAAACATGCGGGCCGTTCCCTTGTCGCTGGGTTCGGTCCTGAGGTAGACCGGGGCAGGGGGTTCGGCAAGGAAAACCTCCGCCCGCCCTGTCACCATTCCACGCCGATCTTGCCGAAATGCCCGCCGCCCATCTCGTATCGGAAGGCGTCGGCCAGCTTCTCCAGCGGAAATACCTTGTCGATCACCGGCATGAAGAGGCCGAGATCCAGCGCCCGGACGAAATTCTGCTGATGGTGCCGGCTGCCGACGATGAGGCCCGAAAGCACTGCCTGCTTGCCCGCCAGCATGGCGGTCGGCACCTCGCCGCGTGCGCCGGTCAGCACGCCGATCATCGTGATACTGCCGCCCATCCTCACGGCCTGGATCGACTGGCCGAGCGTGCCCGGACCGCCCACTTCCACGACATGGTCGACGCCGCGACCGCCGGTCCAGTCGAGCACCGCCTTGCCCCATTCGGGCTGCTGCTTATAGTTGACGATGAAATCCGCGCCGAGTTTCCTCGCCCGTTCCAGCTTCTCGTCGGAAGACGAGGTGATCGCCACCTGAGCGCCCATCGCCTTCGCAAGCTGCAACGCATAGATCGACACGCCGCCGGTGCCGAGCGCCAGCACCGTGTCGCCGGCCTTCAGCCTGCCGATCTCGACGAGCGCCCGCCAGGCGGTGAGGCCCGCGGTGGTGATCGTCGCCGCCTCCACATGGCTGAAACTCTTTGGCGCCAGCGTGAAGGCGGCCGCCGGCCGCACCGCATATTCGGCCGCGAAACCGTCGATACCGTCGCCGGGCGTTCGCGAAAACCCGCCCGCCGGCGGGGGGCCATCCTGCCAGTCGGGAAAGAAGCAGGAAACGACACGGTCGCCCGGCTTGAATTCCGTCACGCCTTCGCCGACCTCTTCGACCACACCCGCGCCGTCGGCCATCAGCACCCGGCCGTCGGTCGGCGTGCGTCCGCTCGCAACGCCGAGATCATGATAGTTGAGCGAGCTTCCATGCAGTGCGACGCGGATTTCGCCCGGCCCCGGCCTGCCGGGATCGGGCAGGTCGACAAGCTTCAGGGCATCCAGCCCACCCGGCGCGGTGACGATCGCTTTCATGAATTCCTCCCTTAATTCCCGAGAAGCTGTTGGATTCAACTAGCGGGAGACAGGAAACCTGACAAGATCGGAGAAAGTCGTTTCGAGAGATGGCGTAGACGGAAAGCGGGCGTCACACCCGCTCCACAAATCCCTCAAGCACCCGCTTCTGCCCCGCCTTGTCAAAGTCGATCGTCAGTTTATTCCCTTCGATCGCGGAAATATTCCCATTCCCGAACTTGACGTGAAAGACCCGGTCGCCGACCGCAAATTGCGAGGGCGTGTCGGCCACGGATTTCGCCACCAGTTCGCCGTCGATCGTGCGGCCGCGCGGGCCGCTTTCGCCGTAGCCGATGCGTTCCACCGCGTGGCCCGAACGCGTGCCCCAGTTGTCGCGGGTGGCGTCGGTCTGGTTCTGCTGCGCGCGTTTCCAGCCGGGCGTCGAATAGGAATTGGCGAAGGGATCGGCCTTGTCGAAGCGCGACTGGCCGTAGCCGCCGCGCCCGCCATAACCGCCGTAATTGCTCTCGGCGACCGCGACATCCACATGCGCCGGCGGCAGCTCCTCGAGGAAGCGCGACGGCATGGTGGATTGCCACAGCCCGTGGATGCGGCGGTTCGAGACGAACCAGATATGGCAGCGGCGTTTTGCACGCGTGATGCCGACATAGGCGAGGCGGCGTTCCTCCTCCAGCCCGGCACGACCGCCTTCGTCGAGCGCCCGCTGATGCGGAAAAAGGCCTTCCTCCCAGCCGGGCAGGAAGACCGTATCGAATTCCAGCCCCTTGGCCGAATGCAGCGTCATGATCGAGACCGCATCCATGTCCTCGTTCTGTTCGGCGTCCATGACCAGCGAGACATGCTCCAAGAAACCGCGCATGCTCTCGAAGGTTTCCATGGAGCGGACCAGTTCCTTCAGGTTTTCCAGCCGGCCGGGCGCTTCCGCGGATTTGTCGGCCTTCCACATGTCGGTATAGCCCGACTCTTCGAGGATCTGTTCGGCGAGCTCGACATGCGGCGTCGTCTCCAGCCGCGTCTGCCAGTTCCTGAAACTCTGCACCACGTCGAACAGCGCCTTGCGCGCCTTGGGCTTCAGCTCGTCCGTCTCGACGATGTCGGCGGCGGCCTGCAGCATGGGGATGTCGCGGGCACGGGCATAGTCGTGCAGATAGCGGACCGTGGTGTCGCCGAGGCCCCGCTTCGGCGTGTTGATGATCCGATCGAAGGCGAGGTCGTCGGCCGGCTGGCAGACGAGCCGGAAATAGGCCATGGCGTCGCGGATCTCGAGCCGCTCGTAGAAGCGCGGGCCGCCGATGACGCGGTAGTTGAGGCCGAGCGTCACGAACCGGTCTTCGAATTCGCGCATCTGGAAGGAGGCGCGCACGAGGATCGCCATGTCGTTCAGCGCATGCTTCCGGCCGTCGCCGTCGCCGCGCTGCAGCCGTTCGATCTCCTCCCCGATGGCGCGCGCCTCTTCCTCCGAATCCCAGGAGGCATGCACGATGACCTTCTCGTCGTCGGGATCGGTCCGGTCGGTGAAGAGCGTCTTGCCGAGCCGGCCTTCGTTATGGGCGATCAGGTGGCCGGCGGCGCCGAGGATATGTTCGGTGGAACGGTAGTTGCGCTCCAGCTTGATCACCCTGGCGCCCGGAAAATCCTTCTCGAAGCGCAGGATGTTGTCGACTTCCGCACCGCGCCAGCCATAGATCGACTGGTCGTCGTCGCCGACGCAGCAGACGTTCTGCGGCGTTCCCTTCGGCCGCTGGGCCAGCAGCCTCAGCCACATATATTGTGCGGTATTGGTATCCTGGTACTCGTCGACCAGGATGTAACGGAACTTGCCGTGGTAGTCCTTCAATATATCCGGGTTCTGGCGGAAGATCGCGATCGGATGCAGAAGGAGGTCGCCGAAATCGCAGGCGTTCAGCGTCTTCAGCCGCGCCTGATAGGCGGCGTAGAGCTCGCGGCCCTTGCCGTTGGCGAACGCCCGGGCGTCGCCTTCCGGGATATCGGCGGGCAGCAGGCCCTTGTTCTTCCAGGTATCGATCATGCCGGCGAACTGGCGGGCCGGCCAGCGCTTGTCGTCCAGGCCTTCCGCCTGGATGAGCTGCTTGATCAGCCGGATCACGTCGTCGGTGTCGAGAATGGTGAAATCGGAGCGCAGCCCCGCGAGTTCCGCATGGCGGCGCAGCAGCTTCACGCCGATCGAGTGGAAGGTGCCGAGCCAGGGCATGCCCTCGACGGCGCCGCCGACCAGCACGCCGATGCGCTCCTTCATCTCGCGCGCCGCCTTGTTGGTGAAGGTCACGGCGAGGATCTGGGAAGGGTAGGCCCGGCCGGTCGCGAGGATATGGGCGATGCGTGTCGTCAGGACGCGCGTCTTGCCGGTGCCGGCGCCGGCAAGCACGAGGACCGGGCCATCCAGCGTCTCGACGGCTTCCCGCTGCTCCGGGTTGAGGCCGGAAAGATAGTCGGGTGCCGCGCGGCGCCCGTCGCGGGCGGCCATGGCGCGCGCCGCAATCCCGAGACCGCTGCCCGGGGTCCCGTTTGCATCCTGCGGGGGCGGGACGGGCGCCTTTCGCGGCGCCGGTTGCGGCTCCTCGTCGAAAAACGGGATGTCGTCGAAACTGTTACTCATGCGGCCAATGTAATGATTCGGACCCGAAAGACCAGAAAATGTTCCTCTTTTATTCCCAATCTCTCCGCAAGGCCCGGCTAAATTGTGGTAAGTTGAAGCAATTCGCCCAGGAAACGATCAGACCCTGCCTTTCGCCTATGCAGGTTGGCAGCTGTTCGGGCAGTCAAAAAGTCTACAAAAACTTGTGAGATTACAAATCCGTAAGATTACCGATGCCCCATTGCGCGCAGATATCGAAATAAGGGATACTTATTTTGAACCGGCCTCTTGAAATTGATCTCGGGCGCCCCCAACCGGAGACGTGAATGCGGATTTGGAAACAGTTTCTGTTCAGTATCGTGATTTTGGCCGGAGCGCTCTGTCTCTGGGTTTTCATGGTGCCGAGCGCCGGTGAGACTCTGGCGAAGAAGATGGGCGTGCCCGGTGAGGTGATCGCCGCCATCCGGCCCGAACCGGACCGGCCTGCCGCTTCAGGTGCGGCCGGCAACGGCAATGCCGCTGCGCAGCCGGGGCAGGGCGGCGGACAGAGAGGTCAGGGCGGCGGCAATCGGGCGACGCTGGTCGCCGCCGCGCCGGTGGCGGTAGGCACGGTCAACGATCGCCTGTCGGCGATCGGCAGCGGCGAAGCGATCCAGTCCGTCGTCGTCATGCCGCAGGCCTCCGGCACGATCCACGAGATCATGGTCACCTCGGGCGAGAAGGTCAAAAAGGGCCAGGTGCTTGCCCGCCTCGACGACGACGAGCAGGTGATCGAGCGCGACAAGGCACAGGTGGCGCTCAAGAGTGCCCAGGAAAAGTCCGCCTCCTACAAGAACCTGCAGTCCGTCCCCCGCCTCGACGTGCTCGATGCGCAGATCGCCGAACAGGCCGCGAAGCTCGCGGTCTCGACCGCCGAGCTCAATCTCAGGCGCCGCGATATCGTCGCGCCGATCGACGGCATTGCCGGCATCGTCGCCGTCAACATCGGCGACAACGTCACGACCCAGACCAGTGTCGTCACCATCGACGACCGTTCGGCGATCCTCGTCGATTTCTGGGCGCCGGAGCGCTTCGCCGTCGCCATCGAGCCGGGCCAGGCGGTCGAGGCAAGCTCGATCGCCCGTCCGGGACAGGTCTTCTCCGGCAAGGTGGAGGCGATCGACAACCGCGTCGATCCGGCGAGCCGCACCATGCGCATCCGAGCCCGCGTCGAGAACTCCGACGACGTGCTCCGCGCCGGCATGGCCTTCAACGTCGGCATGCGCTTCGCCGGCGAGAAATATCCGGCCGTCGACCCGCTCGCCGTGCAATGGGACGGCGAGGGCTCCTATGTCTGGACGGTCAGGGACAACAAGTCGATCAAGACCCGCGTGCGGGTCGTGCAGCGCAATCCGGACGCGGTCCTCGTCGAGGCGGATCTCAACGAGGGTGACAGCGTGGTGACGGAAGGCCTGCAGCGCGTGCGGGAAGGGGCGCCCGTGCGTATCCTTGGTGCACCGAATGCGGCGGAGGTGGCGAGCCAATGAAGATCGAACTTCCAGGCTTCGGCCATGGCGGCGCCGGTTCCGGCAACGAGGAGAAGGCGGCGCCGGGCGGCGAGGAGAAGTCCGGCCAGTCCTTCACCGCGCTTTTCGTCCGGCGGCCGATCCTCGCCGCGGTCCTGAACACGCTGCTCGTCGTCGCGGGCCTGGCGGCACTTGCGGGCGTCGAGGTGCGCGAGCTTCCCGACGTCGACCGTCCGATCATCACCGTGCGCACCAATTACGACGGCGCCTCGCCGCAGACGATGGACCAGGAGGTCACCCAGGTCATCGAAGGCGCGGTGGCGCGCGTCTCCGGCCTCAAGTCGCTGTCGTCGCAGTCGCAGTTCGGCTCCAGCCGCGTGACGATGGAATTCTCCGATTCCGTCGATCTTTCCGAAGCCGCCAACGACGTGCGCGATGCGGTCGGCCGCGTCATCAACCAGCTGCCGGACGATGCCGACGAGCCGCGCATCGTCAAGGCGGACGCCGATTCCGACGCCATCATGCGCCTGGCGGTCACCTCTTCGAGCCTGTCGATGGAGGACCTGACCCAGCTCGTCAACAACGAGATCGTCGATCGGCTGGCGGCCGTCGAAGGTGTCGCCGACGTCGAGCTCTATGGCGACCAGGACAAGGTGTTCCGGGTCGACGTCAACCAGGCGGCCCTCGCCGGCCGCGGCCTGACCGTCGCCGACGTCGACAAGGCGCTCGACAGCGCGGCGCTCGACGTTCCGGCCGGTTCGCTCGAAAGCACGACACAGGATATCGTCGTGCGCGCCACCGCGAGCCTCACGACGCCCAGGGATTTCGAGAATGTCCTGATCGCGCCGAACGTCCGCGTTCGCGACGTGGCGACCGTCTCGCTCGGCCCGGACGACGGCAGCACGGTCCTGCGATCCAACGGGGTGCAGGGCGTCGGCCTCGGCATCATCCGCCAGGCGCAGTCGAACACGCTCGATATTTCCGATGGCGTCAAGGCGGCCGTCGCGGAGATGCAGAAGACGCTGCCGGAAGGCACGCGCATCGCCGTCACAGGCGACGACGCCATCTTCATCCAGGGCGCGCTGCACGAGGTGGAGATCGCGCTCATCCTGTCGGCTTCCGTCGTGCTGGTCGTCATCTTCCTGTTCCTGCGCGACTGGAGGGCGACGCTCATTCCGGGCCTCACCATGCCTGTGGCGCTGATCGGCACGCTGGTGGCGATCTATCTGGTCGGTTTTTCGATCAACATCCTGACGCTGCTTGCGATCGTGCTCGCGACCGGTCTCGTGGTGGACGACGCGATCGTCGTGCTCGAAAACATCGTCCGGCGACGGGCGGAAGGCATGGGGCCGCGCGCCGCAGCCGTGCTCGGCACGCAGGAGGTGTTCTTCGCCGTCATCGCCACGACCGCGACGCTTGCCGCAGTCTTCATTCCGCTTTCCTTCCTGCCCGGCCAGATCGGCGGCCTGTTCAAGGAATTCGGCTTCGTGCTCGCCTTCTCGGTGGCGCTGTCGTCGATCACGGCGCTGACGCTCTGCCCGATGCTCGCCTCGCGCATGCTGACCAAGCCGATCAAGGAGCATCACGGACTGCTCGGTGCCTTCGGCAGCGCCTTCGCCCGCGTCTATGCGGCGGCGCTGCGGTTCTGCCTCAATGCGCCGCTCGTCGTGGTCATCTTCTCGGTGATCTTCGCGATCGCTTCCTATAACGTCTTCGGCCTCGTCAAGAGCGAGCTGACGCCGCGCGAGGACCGCGCAACGATCATGCTGCGGCTCACCGCACCGCAGGGCGTGAGCCTCGATTACACGCGCGACCAGATGCAGCGCGTCGAGGAGAATCTGAAACCGCTCAGGGATTCCGGCGAGATCCGCAACATCTTCTCGATCTCCGGCTTCGGCAGCAACAAGAACAGCGGCTTCATGGTGCTGACGCTGGCGCCCTGGGACGAGCGCACCCGCAGCCAGGACCAGATCGCCGCGGATGTGAATGCCGCCGCGCAACGCGTTCCGGCGCTCCGCGGCTTCACGATGCAGGCGAACAGCCTGAAGATCCGCGGCGCCGGCAACGGCCTGCAGATGGCGCTGGTCGGCAACGACTACGACCAGCTCACCTCGACCGCGCTGAAGCTCGTGTCCGAGATGGAGAAAAGCCCGCTCTTCGACACGCCGCGTCTCACCAACGAGCCGACCCAGACGCAGCTTTCCGTCGCGATCGACCGTGAGCGGGCCTCCGACCTCGGCATCGACATCACCGGTCTTTCGACCGCCATGCAGTCGCTGCTCGAAGGCCGCTCGGTGGTCGACGTCTTCGTCGCCGGCGATGCGCTGCCGGTGAAGCTCACCTCGACGACCCGGCCGATCGACGACCCGACCGATCTGGAAAACATCTTCCTGAAGACCGGCGACGGCAAGATCGTGCCGATGTCCACCATCGCCACGCTCAAGGAAGGCGCGGTCGCGCCGCAGCTCAACCGCGAGGAGCAGCTTGCCTCGGTATCGATCTCGTCCGGCCTTCGCGACGGCGTGGCGCTCGGCGACGCGGTGAAGGAAATGACCGCGCTTGCCCAGCCTCTGCTGCCGGCCGGCGTGCGGATCGTGCCGATGGCGGAAGCCAAGACGCTCGGCGAGAATTCCAGCGCCATGCTGATGACCTTCGGCTTTGCGATCGCGATCATCTTCCTGGTGCTCGCCGCCCAGTTCGAAAGCGTACTATCGTCGCTGATCATCATGTCCACCGTGCCGCTCGGTCTTGCCTGCGCGGCGATCGCGCTGGTGCTCACCGGGTCGAGCCTCAACGTCTACAGCCAGATCGGCCTCGTCCTGCTGGTCGGCGTCATGGCGAAGAACGGCATTCTGATCGTCGAATTCGCAAACCAGCTCCGCGACCGCGGGATAGAGGTGCGCGAAGCGATCGAGACCGCCTGCGCCATGCGCCTTCGTCCGGTCATGATGACGATGATCGCAACGATCATCGGCGGCGTGCCGCTCGTGCTTGCCAGGGGTGCCGGGGCGGAAGCCCGTGTCGCGCTCGGCTGGGTCATCGTCGGCGGCCTCGGCTTCGCCGTGCTCGTGACGCTCTTCATCACCCCGGTCGCCTATCTTCTGCTTGCCCGTTTCGCCAAGCCGCATGTGCACGAGGAGCAGCGCTTCCACGAGGAGCTCGCGCATGCCTCGCGCCGCAAGGCGGAAAACGCGGACGGGGAAGAGAAGGACAAGGAAGAGCCGCTGCTGGCTGCGGAGTGACGGGAGCCGCTCCTTCGTCATCCCTGTGCGTGCTGCGGGGGGTGACGGGAATCTGGAATTGCGTCAGCGCGTGATCCAGGCCGCCAAATCGGGACGCCGGCAGCCTCTCGGACGCCCGGACGTTTCCTTACTGCCGCCCCAGCAAAGCATCCAGCTGCCCCGCCAGCTCGTTATCCGCATTGCGGTCCTCGGCCATTTTGCGATAGAGCCCCGCCATGCCCTTGAAGATCAGGGCCGCGGGATCGTCCTTGCCGAGGAAGGCGGCGATCTCCTCCATTTCCGCCACCCAGCGATAGGCCTTGGCATACATGTCGGGAATGCCGGAAGAGAGCTTCCGGTCGAGGTCCGGCGCGCTCTCCGCAAGCTCCTTCTTGAGGCTCTGGTCCGCGCCGCTGCGGATGGCCGCGAGAAGCATGGCGGTGCCGAGGCCGGTCACGCCCTTGTTGATGCCGCCATAACACATTTTCAGGGCGGAAGCGGCGCCGAGCGGTCCTTCGATGCGGCGCACGTCCAGCCCGTGCTCTCCAAGCACGCCGCTCCTGTTTGCGGCGTCGCCGCTGACATAGAGTTTGGGACCGTTTCTGCCCGGCTGCGGCGGCAGTCCGATGATCGAGCCGTCGAGCACGTCTACCCTGCTGCCATCGAAGGCCGCCGCGACCTGCCGCATCGTATCCGGCGAGATCGCGTTGCAATCCATGAAGACCGCTTGTCTGTCCAGCCGTCGGGCCGCGGCCGATACGCTTTCGGCGACGCCGACGGCTTCGGCAGGAGGCACGATGGAGAGGATGATCTCCGCGCCGAGGATATCGTTCAGACCGGCAGGCTGCATGCCGGCGGATTTCGCCCTGTCTAAGGTCGCGGGCGAGCGGCCTTCGAGATAGGTCAGCACCGTGGCACCGCCTTCGGCGAGCCTCCGGCCGACCCCGCTTCCCATCGCACCCGCTCCGATGATCGAAATGACCGGCATGGCTGTAGCTCCCCGAACGAAGGATGATGCCGTTGATTAGTGCACTTCTTGCCGGCCGGGGGGAAGCGATTTTCAGTATCGATGATGTGCCAAATAGCGGCGTTTGTTGCTTGGGGAAGCCGGCGCACGATCCGATCTCCCCCCTTGAGGGGGAGATGCCCGGCAGGGCAGAGGGAGGTGAGGCAAGTGAAATCAAAGCCTTGCCGGAAATCGACGGAAAAAATCACCTCCGATTTTCCCCGTCCTCCTATCCCGTGCCTACAATCTGTCCGTCCCGCATCGGATACACCGGAAGGCGTTCCGGCGAGGCGGGGCCGGCGCGGGTCGTGAGGGAAAGACGCAGAACCTCATGCTCCGGGTCCGCGGAAAATGGTTCCCCTCCGGCGACG